>OLIF01000017.1_pt1 | contig 210522 bp, 174 predicted proteins | sample 1609681 | NCBI WGS metagenome assembly OLIF01 (sample SAMEA4350143, study PRJEB24818) | metagenome | biome: human; feature: gut; material: faeces | place: Denmark | collected 2013-09 | reverse complement strand
AAGAATCCGTATCTTCGAGTGCCCACACAGATTGTCTGATAAATTGTTAAAGAGCAGTTGCGACGCGGCTTTCAGCTCACTGTCGCGAGGTGGCGTATATTACGCTTTCCTCTTTCAGAGTCAACCCCGAATTTCAGGATTTTTCTCTTCAACCGAACCGGCTGTTTGTGTGAAGTGATTCACATCCGCCGTGTCGATGGAGGCGCATTATAGGGAGTCGGTTCAGGAAGACAAGCGAAAAAATGCATTTTTGTTTCAACCGCTCACCTTTTAATCATCACGCCGGTTTTTGCTGCTTTTTTATCGCTTGTGGCAGGTCTGCCAGGCTATTTAACACCCAATCCGCCGCGTCTTCCGCTTCTGGAGTAACAGGTTTTCCCGTACGCACCAGCACCTTAGTTCCGACATTCGCCGCAGCGGCTGCCTGCATATCTTCTAATTTATCGCCCACCATATAAGAAGCGGTCATATCAATATGCAAATAATCGCGTGCCGAGATAAGCATCCCCGGATGTGGTTTGCGGCAATCGCAGACCTGGCGAAACTCTTCAACACTACCCTGCGGATGATGCGGGCAATAATAGATGCCATCCAGATCGACATCGCGGTCCGCCAGCGACCAGTCCATCCACTCGGTCAGCGTTTCAAACTGTGCTTCAGTAAATTTACCGCGAGCAATGCCAGACTGGTTGGTTACTACCACCAGCGCAAAGCCCATTTTTTTTAGCTCGCGCATGGCGTCAATAACACCGTCGATAAATTCAAAGTTGTCGATCTCATGGACATAGCCGTGATCGACATTAATGGTGCCATCACGGTCAAGAAAAATTGCGGGTACGCTCTTCGCCACCTTTTATAGCTCCTTAATAAGGCATGTGACACTAGTATCGCATGTTTCGACCTGCAAGAAAGTGCTCTTCGCATAAACCTGATTGATTTAGACGTCTGGATGCCTTAACATCCATTTCATTGACGGCTTTGACCGTTTCAGGCATTCGAAATGCCACGACTAACTTAATGACGATAATAAATAATCAATGATAAAACTTTCGAATATCACCAAAGTGTTCCACCAGGGCACCCGCACCATCCAGGCGTTAAACAACGTCAGCCTGCATGTGCCAGCTGGACAAATTTATGGCGTTATCGGTGCCTCAGGCGCGGGTAAGAGTACACTTATACGTTGTGTAAACCTGCTGGAGCGCCCAACCGAGGGTAGCGTGCTGGTTGATGGCCAGGAGCTGACCACGCTGTCAGAATCTGAGTTGACTAAAGCTCGCCGCCAGATTGGTATGATTTTCCAGCATTTTAACCTGCTCTCTTCGCGTACTGTTTTTGGCAACGTGGCTCTGCCGCTGGAGCTGGACAACACGCCGAAAGACGAAATCAAACGTCGCGTGACGGAATTGCTGTCATTGGTTGGTCTTGGTGATAAGCATGATAGCTATCCGTCGAACCTTTCTGGTGGGCAGAAACAGCGTGTGGCGATTGCCCGTGCATTAGCCAGCAATCCCAAAGTATTGCTGTGTGATGAAGCCACCAGCGCGCTGGACCCGGCAACCACGCGTTCTATTCTCGAACTGCTGAAAGACATTAACCGCCGTCTGGGTTTGACGATTCTATTGATCACCCACGAAATGGACGTTGTGAAGCGCATTTGTGATTGCGTGGCGGTCATCAGCAATGGCGAACTGATCGAGCAGGACACGGTAAGCGAAGTGTTCTCGCATCCCAAAACACCACTGGCGCAGAAGTTTATTCAGTCGACGCTGCATCTGGATATCCCGGAAGATTATCAGGCACGTTTAAAAACAGAGCCCTTCGCTGACTGCGTGCCAATGCTACGTCTGGAATTTACTGGCCAATCAGTAGATGCCCCACTGCTTTCAGAAACTGCGCGCCGTTTCAACGTCAATAACAACATAATTAGTGCGCAGATGGATTACGCCGGTGGCGTGAAGTTCGGCATCATGCTGACTGAAATGCACGGCACACAACAAGATACGCAAGCCGCCATTGCCTGGCTGCAGGAACACCATGTAAAAGTAGAGGTACTGGGTTATGTCTGAGCCGATGATGTGGTTACTGGTTCGTGGCGTATGGGAAACGCTGGCAATGACCTTCGTATCCGGTTTTTTCGGTTTTGTGATTGGTCTGCCGGTCGGCGTCTTGCTTTATGTCACGCGTCCGGGACAAATTATTGCCAACGCTAAGCTGTATCGCACCATATCTGCGATTGTGAACATTTTCCGTTCCATCCCGTTCATCATCTTACTGGTATGGATGATTCCGTTCACCCGCGTTATTGTCGGTACATCGATTGGCTTACAGGCAGCGATTGTTCCACTGACCGTTGGCGCAGCGCCGTTTATTGCTCGTATGGTCGAGAATGCCCTGCTGGAAATCCCAACCGGGTTGATTGAAGCCTCTCGCGCAATGGGCGCCACGCCGATGCAGATCGTCCGTAAAGTGCTGTTACCGGAAGCGCTTCCGGGTCTGGTGAACGCCGCAACCATTACGCTGATTACTTTGGTTGGTTATTCCGCGATGGGTGGCGCAGTCGGTGCCGGTGGCCTGGGTCAGATTGGCTATCAATATGGTTACATCGGCTATAACGCGACTGTCATGAATACGGTTCTGGTATTACTGGTCATTCTGGTTTATTTAATTCAGTTCGCAGGCGATCGCATCGTCCGGGCTGTCACTCGCAAGTAACGTTCAACACAACATAAATAATTGAAGAAGGAATAAAGTATGGCGTTCAAATTCAAAACATTTGCGGCAGTGGGAGCTCTGATTGGATCTCTGGCACTGGTAGGCTGTGGCCCGGATGAAAAAGATCCGAATCACATTAAAGTCGGTGTGATTGTCGGCGCCGAACAGCAGGTTGCAGAAGTTGCACAGAAAGTCGCGAAAGACAAATATGGCCTGGACGTTGAACTGGTAACCTTCAACGACTACGTGCTGCCGAACGAAGCACTAAGCAAAGGCGATATCGACGCCAACGCCTTCCAGCACAAACCATATCTCGATCAACAACTGAAAGATCGTGGCTACAAACTGGTAGCAGTAGGCAATACCTTTGTTTATCCGATTGCCGGCTATTCCAAAAAAATTAAATCATTAGATGAACTTCCGAATGGTTCGCAGGTTGCCGTTCCCAACGATCCGACTAACCTCGGTCGTTCGCTGCTGTTGCTGCAAAAAGTGGGGTTAATCAAACTGAAAGATGGCGTTGGTCTGCTGCCGACCGTTCTTGATGTAGTCGAGAACCCCAAAAATCTGAAAATTGTTGAGCTGGAAGCGCCACAGTTGCCACGTTCTCTGGACGATGCTCAGATTGAACTGGCAGTTATCAATACCACCTACGCCAGCCAGATTGGCCTGACCCCGGCAAAAGATGGAATCTTCGTAGAAGACAAAGAGTCTCCTTACGTGAATCTGATCGTGACGCGTGAAGATAACAAAGACGCAGAAAACGTGAAGAAATTCGTCCAGGCTTATCAGTCTGATGAAGTTTACGAAGCGGCAAACAAAGTGTTTAACGGCGGTGCAGTTAAAGGCTGGTAATTTTTAGGCTGTTTCCACAATTTGTAATATCATTCAGGACGGGCGCTTGCCCGTCTTGTTATTTTTATAAGCGCCTGATTCAATATTGACGTTTTGATCATACATTGAGGAAATACTATGCGTGCTTTACCGATCTGTTTATTAGCACTCATGCTGAGCGGCTGTTCCATGTTAAGCAGATCCCCTGTCGAACCCGTTCAAAGCACCGCACCCCAGCCGAAAGCGGAGCCAGCAAAACCGAAAGCGCCGCGCGCTACGCCGGTCCGAATTTATACCAATGCTGAAGAATTAGTCGGCAAACCGTTTCGCGATCTCGGTGAAGTGAGCGGCGACTCTTGCCAGGCCTCTAATCAGGACTCTCCGCCGAGTATCCCAACTGCACGTAAGCGGATGCAAATCAACGCCTCTAAAATGAAAGCCAACGCAGTATTGCTGCATAGCTGTGAAGTCACCAGCGGCACGCCAGGCTGCTATCGTCAGGCTGTATGTATCGGTTCTGCGCTTAACATTACGGCAAAATGAGCAGTTTCCAGTTCGAGCAAATAGGCGTTATTCGCTCGCCCTATAAAGAAAAATTCGCCGTTCCACGCCAGCCAGGTCTGGTAAAAAGTGCTAACGGCGAACTGCATCTCATTGCTCCATACAACCAGGCCGACGCCGTTCGCGGCCTGGAAGCATTCAGCCATTTATGGATACTTTTCGTCTTTCATCAAACAATGGAAGGCGGCTGGCGCCCAACTGTGCGCCCACCTCGTCTTGGTGGTAATGCCAGAATGGGCGTTTTCGCCACACGCTCTACTTTCCGTCCTAACCCGATTGGTATGTCGCTGGTAGAGCTGCAAGAGGTTGTTTGTCATAAAGATAACGTGATTCTGAAGCTTGGCAGTCTGGATCTGGTCGATGGTACGCCGGTGGTAGATATAAAACCGTATCTCCCCTTTGCCGAATCGCTTCCCGATGCCAGCGCCAGCTATGCGCAAAGTGCGCCAGCGGCAGAGATGGCGGTGAGCTTTACCGCAGAAGTCAAAAAACAGCTTTTGACACTGGAGAAGCGTTATCCGCAGTTAACGCGGTTTATTCGTGAAGTACTGGCGCAGGACCCGCGCCCAGCCTATCGTAAAGGTGAAGAAGCGGGTAAAACCTATGCCGTCTGGCTGCATGATTTTAATGTCCGCTGGCGCGTCACCGATGCCGGTTTTGAAGTCTTTGCGCTGGAACCGCGTTAAATTCACGCCCTTCTCTTTTGACATCTCTTTTGCACTGGTAAACTAAATCACTTTTTTTGTCCCAGGCTCACTTTGAGCCTGTTCTACCTTCCAACTGGAACCGTAACAACATGCGTACTAGCCAATACCTGCTCTCCACTCTTAAGGAGACACCTGCCGACGCCGAGGTTATCAGCCACCAGCTGATGCTGCGCGCCGGGATGATCCGCAAGCTGGCCTCCGGGTTATACACCTGGCTGCCGACCGGCGTGCGCGTCCTGAAAAAAGTCGAAAACATCGTGCGTGAAGAGATGAACAACGCCGGTGCTATCGAGGTGTTAATGCCGGTGGTTCAGCCATCTGAACTGTGGCAAGAGAGTGGTCGTTGGGAACAGTACGGCCCGGAATTGCTGCGTATTGCTGACCGTGGCGATCGTCCGTTCGTACTCGGCCCAACTCACGAAGAAGTCATCACCGACCTGATTCGTAATGAGCTCAGCTCTTACAAACAGTTGCCACTGAACTTCTACCAAATCCAGACGAAATTCCGTGACGAAGTTCGCCCGCGTTTTGGCGTGATGCGTTCCCGCGAATTCCTGATGAAAGATGCCTACTCTTTCCATACTTCTCAGGAATCCCTGCAGGAAACCTATGATGCAATGTATGCAGCCTACAGTAAAATCTTCAGCCGTATGGGGCTGGATTTCCGCGCCGTTCAGGCTGATACGGGCTCTATCGGCGGCAGCGCCTCTCACGAATTCCAGGTGCTGGCGCAGAGTGGTGAAGATGATGTGGTCTTCTCCGACACCTCTGACTACGCGGCAAACATTGAGCTGGCAGAAGCTGTCGCACCGAAAGAACCGCGCGGCGCGGCTACTCAGGAAATGACGTTGGTTGATACGCCGAACGCGAAAACCATCGCGGAACTGGTTGAACAGTTCAATCTGCCGATTGAGAAAACAGTTAAGACTCTGCTGGTTAAAGCAGTTGAGGGCAGTAGCTTCCCGCTGGTTGCGCTGCTGGTGCGCGGCGACCACGAGCTGAATGAAGTTAAAGCGGAAAAACTGCCGCAGGTTGCAAGCCCGCTGACTTTCGCAACTGAAGAAGAAATTCGCGCCGTGGTTAAAGCGGGTCCGGGTTCGCTGGGTCCGGTAAACATGCCGATTCCGGTAGTAATTGACCGTACCGTTGCGGTAATGAGTGATTTTGCTGCTGGTGCTAACATCGACGGTAAACACTACTTCGGTATCAACTGGGATCGCGATGTCGCTACTCCAGAAGTTGCTGATATCCGTAACGTGGTGGCTGGCGATCCAAGCCCGGATGGTCAGGGTACACTGCTGATCAAACGTGGTATCGAAGTCGGTCACATCTTCCAGCTGGGTACTAAGTACTCCGAAGCCCTGAAAGCCTCCGTTCAGGGCGAAGATGGCCGTAACCAGATCCTGACGATGGGTTGCTACGGTATCGGGGTAACGCGCGTAGTGGCTGCAGCGATTGAGCAGAACTATGACGAACGCGGCATCGTGTGGCCTGACGCTATCGCACCGTTCCAGGTAGCAATTCTACCGATGAACATGCACAAATCTTTCCGCGTACAAGAGCTGGCTGAGAAACTGTACAGCGAACTGCGTGCACAGGGGATCGAAGTACTGCTGGATGATCGTAAAGAGCGTCCAGGCGTGATGTTTGCCGATATGGAACTGATTGGTATTCCACACACCATCGTGCTGGGCGACCGTAACCTCGACAATGACGATATTGAATACAAATATCGTCGTAATGGCGAGAAACAGTTAATCAAGACCGGTGATATCGTCGATTTTCTGCTAAAAGCCATTAAAGGCTGATAACACTGTTGCTCCCCCCGCGATCTGTCGCGGGGGTTCTCTTTATTTGCTGCTGCAATCCTGTCCTGGAATAAATTTAATCTCTTTATCCGCCACCAGCACTTTTACCGATTCGCCCGTGTCCGGGTTCTCTTCCAGAGTAAAATGACCTTCTATTGCCAACAATACGGGTTTCTCTGCCGTATCGCGTATCGCCAGATAATCTCGCTCAAGGCGAGGATCGCTAGCGACCATGACCCGTTTACCCGTTGCGCAATCGGTAAAGGTCGCCGCGTCAGCCATATAAAAATACATGCCGCGCATGGTCATCGGCGTCACAGGCAGACTGGATTTTGTCGGTTCCAGCGTATAGTTGAACTGGGATTCAATCGGATTACCTTCACGATCGAGCATCTCCAGCGCATCACCTCTCACCCGATAATATGACTTCTCACCTTTACTATCGGTAAGTACCAACTTGTCGGCGGTTCGCGCCCAGGTGCCGTAAGAAGCAAAGGACGAAGGCTCTTCTCGTGCACCCAGATAGCGCTCATTCATTACCCAGGTTCCGTCTTTTTCGAGGAACAAAGAGGTTTCGATACCTTCGCAATCAGCACACGGTAGCACGCCGCGCCAGTTTTGCGGCATCGGTTTCAATTCAGCAGCCTGCGCCGGAGAAAGCATCTCGACTTCGGCACGATTATTACATCCCATAAGTGTAAAAAGGCTGATTACAGCCATCGCTGTCACTATCGCTTTTCTCACTCTTCATTCCTTCTTTTTATTCCCGACCACTGCGCACTTTGCCGCGCATTGCCTTCACGGTTGATTTTTGTGCCTTCGATGCCAGCCGGCGTTCTTTTGATGCGCGGGTGGGCCGTGTTGGTCGGCGGGCTTTTTGTACGGTGGTCAATTCTTTAATTACCGTCATCAGTCGGGCCAGCGCCGCTTCGCGGTTAAGCTCCTGGCTACGATATTCCTGTGCCTTAATAACAATCACGCCATCGCTGCTGATCAGATGATGACTGGCGGCAAGCAGGCGTTCTTTGTAATACTCTGGCAGGCTGGAGGCCCGAATGTCAAAACGCAGATGAATAGCCGTTGAGGCCTTATTAACATGCTGCCCGCCCGCGCCCTGCGAACGAATGGCGGTGATCTCAAGCTCGCTATCGGGGATAACTGCATGCCGGGAAATCACAATCATGATGGTGGTTGCCAGGCAGTTAAGTTCACTTCCAGATTATTCCTGTCATCCGATAACCAGATAACGCCATCCTGAATCGTCGCCTGTAGCGTCATAGTCCGGTCAGCGAAGGCGCTTACTTTTGCCAGCTGCTCATCGTCCAGATACCAGACTGACAGGTTGGCAAATTGCGCGCATTTGTTTTGATTTTGTTGCCACCAGATTTGCGCTGCCCGACTATTATAGGCAAACAACGCCACTTCTGCGGCCTGGGTGCAGGCTTTCTTAATCCGTCGTTCGTCCGGCAATCCCAGTTCAACCCACAAATCAATCCCCAGATGATCGTTACGCAACCATGCTTCCGGCTCATCATCAGCACACAAACCACGGGTAAATTGCAGACGTTCATCGGCATATTTCATCCACGCCAGCAGACGCAGCATCATACGTTCCTGGGTTTCAGAAGGGTGGCGCGCCAGCGTCAGAGAGGCATCGAGAAACTGGTTGCGGTCGAGATCGGCCACATTAACTGTCGCTTTATAAATTGTCGCTTTAAGCGCCATAAGAAAACTCCTTTCGAATCAGGAGGCCATTGTAACGGAATACGTGCAGTTGCGACGCTGATATTGCAGAAATGAGTGTGGTATAGTCACCTTGCGAAACAGAGTTTATCTTCGTAGGCTTAGACTTGCATCCACGGTTAAGTCAGAGTACTGACAGGAGGGCATGTGGAAAAATATTGTGAGTTAATACGCAAGCGGTACGCGGAAATTGCCAGCGGAGACTTAGGATACGTTCCAGACGCGCTGGGCTGCGTTTTGAAAGTGCTGAATGAAATGGCAGCCGACGATGCCCTTTCAGAAGCTGTCAGGGAAAAAGCGGCATACGCTGCTGCAAACTTACTGGTGAGCGATTATGTCAATGAATGATACGTATCAACCAATCAATTGTGATGATTACGATAATCTTGAGCTCGCCTGCCAGCACCATTTAATGCTGACGCTGGAGCTGAAAGATGGCGAAAAATTGCAGGCGAAGGCCAGCGATTTAGTCTCCCGCAAAAATGTGGAATATCTGATTGTCGAGGCCGCTGACGAACCCCGCGAGCTGCGTCTGGATAAAATTACCAGCTTTAGCCACCCGGAAATCGGAACAGTGGTGGTGAGCGAGTCCTGATTCACTTTTGCCGGATGCGACGTTTGATACGTCTTATCCGGCTTTCACTTAACTAAGCGTTTCTCTGCCAGACAAAACTTACGCCGTTCTCATCTTCAGCCACACCTTCTTGCGTCACAAAAATCCCTGCCGCCGCAATCAACGTTTCGCCATAAAACAGTAACGGCGTGGTGTCGCGCAACCACGGCGGCACGCCCAGTTCCTGCCAGATTTTCTTTAACTTGCGCCCACCGTTGCGCCCGACAATATGCAGTAATCCTGACGCTTTAAAACGCACGCTGACCGCTTCGTCTGCACGTGGAAAGCGAATATCGCCTCCCGCTGTAAACTGTACACTTCCCAGCCCCGCCGGTAATTCCAGCGACTGTTGCCACATCTGCCACGGCACAATAGTTTCGCTTTGCCCGACAAAGGATTTAATCCACCACAATTGCGACTGATAGCGACGGATTTCAAACGCGCCAAAGCGCAAACAAGGAGAAGCATCTTCTCGCGCCAGCGCCACTTCCTGCCAGATACGCACCAGAGCGTCGCGGGAAGGCATCGGCGCATTCAACTTCGCCAGCCAGCGACGAATAATCGCCGCGCGACGGGCATCGCTCATCGTCATCATTGGCGTAATCAGCAACGTTCCCTGCGACGTTTGACAATGTGCTAAATCATCCGCCAGCAGTTCATCCAGAAGACGTTCTTGTTCAGCGCAAAGTGCGGCGCTACGAGCCGTTGCTTCGGTAAAATGCGGCCAACGCTGCTGCAATAACGGCACCACATGCAAGCGCAGAAAGTTACGATCGTAGGTATCATCCTGATTACTTTCGTCTTCAATCCAGCGCAAGCCATGTTCATGCGCCCACAACTCAAGTTCTCCACGCGTGCGGGCAAGTAATGGGCGGATGAGTTGAGTTCCGGCAAAATCTGAGACTTCCCCCATGGCAGAAAGTCCGGCAGGACCGCTGCCGCGTTTGAGCGCCAGCAGAAAGGTTTCACATTGATCGTCAAGATGTTGCGCTGTAACCAGCACTTCACCGGGCAACAAGGTGTGGGCAAATGCCTGATAACGCGCTTGCCGGGCCTGGGCCTCAATACCCAATCCTTCCTCCGCAAGTTGTACTCGTTCAACCACCAGCGGCACCTGCCACTGTTGGCAGATGTTCTCGCAATGCATAACCCAGGCATCGGCATTGGCACTTAAACCGTGATGCACATGAATAGCGCGCAGAGTGACGCCCGGATTTTCCATCCGCCACTGCACCAGCTGATGCAGCAGAACAGTTGAATCAAGGCCGCCGCTAAAGGCCACCAGAATCTGGCGTGATGAAAGAAGATGTGTATTCAGCGTGAGTATCATAATGGTGCTGCTTTATCGTGATGATGCCCGGCACGTTACCGGGCAAATTCCGTAATGACAAGCCTTACAGTTCGTACAATTCCAATGGTAATCCGTCAGGATCGTTAAAGAACGTGAAGCGTTTTTGCGTGTATGGATCGACACGTATCGCTTCACATTTCACGTTATGACTTTCCAGGTGCGCCACCGCGTCATTAATATTATCAACGCTAAACGCCAGATGACGCAGGCCGCAAGCTTCTGGGCAGCTGGGGCGTTCTGGCGGAAAAGGGAATGAGAAAAGCTCAATCACATACTGCCCATTAAGCGCCAAATCCCCTTTCCACGAATCTCGTTCTTCGCGATAGACTTCGCTTTGCAGCGTGAAACCGAGAATGTCGCAGTAGAAGGCTTTGCTCTGCGCATAATCCGTCGCAATAATCGCAATATGGTGAACCTGTTTTAACCCCAGCATAGCGTCTCCTTTATTTGTTAACTGCACGTTACTCGCCTCCTGGCTTGTCTGGCAAGTTATCCAGCTATTTTTAGCGCTCGTACGCGATAAACACCATCTTCATCCTGCTTCGCACCGTGAATATCCGTTGCGAAACAGGGGGAACTTTACCCACCGAACAAAGTAGCAGCAGAAAACCTGGCACCGCACAGCTCTTCTGGGTCAGTATTTCTCCCGGCATCAGTAGTGGCACGCCCGGAGGGTAAGAAGACGTCAGGTGTTCCTCCAGGAAAATCTTTCCTTAATCATAGCCAGCTCAAACTGCGGCGATAAAAAAGGGCCACCGAAGTGACCCTTTTCAGAACATTTACTGATTATGCGTAGCCGTAGCTCATCAGACGCTGATAACGACGATTTTTTAAATCTTCAGTGCTTAACACGTCGAGATCGGCCAGATCCGCCAGCAGTTGCGCTTTCAAAGATGCAGCCATCGCTTCCGGGTTACGGTGAGCGCCGCCCAGCGGTTCCGGGATGATGGAGTCAATCAGTTTCAGTTCTTTCAGACGCGGAGCGATGATCCCCATCGCTTCTGCCGCCAGAGGCGCTTTATCCGCGCTCTTCCAGAGGATAGAAGCACAACCTTCCGGCGAGATAACGGAATAGGTGCTGTATTGCAGCATATTTACTTTATCGCCCACGCCAATCGCCAGCGCGCCGCCGGAGCCACCTTCACCGATCACGGTGCAGATCACCGGTACGTTCAGACGAGACATTTCGCGCAAGTTGCGAGCAATAGCTTCAGACTGACCGCGCTCTTCTGCGCCCACGCCAGGATAAGCGCCCGGAGTGTCGATAAAGGTGATGATTGGCATCTTAAAACGTTCAGCCATTTGCATCAGACGCAGTGCTTTGCGGTAACCTTCTGGCGCTGGCATACCAAAGTTACGACGAATTTTTTCTTTGGTTTCACGACCTTTTTGATGACCAATGATCATCACCGGACGACCGTCGAGACGGGCGATACCACCGACGATCGCTTTATCGTCTGCATACGCACGGTCGCCAGCCAGTTCGTCAAATTCATCAAATGCCAGGCGAACATAATCCAGGGTATAAGGGCGCTGCGGATGACGTGCCAGTTGGGCAATCTGCCATGCACCGAGATCGGCAAAGATTTTACGCGTCAGTTCTACGCTTTTTTCACGCAGACGATGCACTTCTTCATCGATATTAATATCCAGTTTCTCATCCTGGCGGCTAACCGCAGTCAGAGAATCGATTTTCGCTTCCAGCTCTGCAATCGGCTGTTCAAAATCAAGGAAATTCAGACTCATAGTATTCCTGTATTAGTCAAACTCCAGTTCCACCTGCTCCGAACCAATGAGGCCACGGAGATCGTTTAATAAACGATCGCTCGGAGAGACACGCCACGTCGCGCCAAAACGCAACCGCGCACGTGCATCCGTCCTCTGATAGTAGAGATGTACTGGAATTGTCCCAGAGCGGTGGGGTTCCAGAGACTGACGGAGTCGGTTTAAAAGCTGGTCATCAATTTGCCTGTCCGTCAGCGAGATAGCAAGCCCGCGAGCATATTTTTCCCGGGCTTCGTCAATATCCATCACTTCGCGAGCGGTCATTTTAAGCCCGCCGCTGAAGTCATCAAAGCTGACCTGTCCGCTGACGATAAGTATGCGGTCTTTTTCCAGCAATTGCTGGTATTTATCCAGGGCGTCAGTAAACAACATCACTTCGAGGCGCCCGGAACGGTCATCCAGCGTGCAGATACCGATACGATTACCGCGCTTGGTGACCATAACCCGCGCAGCAACAACAAGCCCGGCGGCCGTGGTGACTTTACCACGTTCTGTCGGGTGCATGTCTTTCAGCCTTACGCCTCCGACATAACGCTCAATCTCTTTTAAATACTGGTTGATAGGGTGTCCCGTCAGGTACAAACCCAACGTTTCGCGCTCCCCATCCAGCACCACCTGATCCGGCCACGGCTGGCAGCTGGCGTAGGATTGCTCAATTTGCTCCGGCTCTTCCGCCAGCACGCCAAACATATCGGCCTGACCGATGGCTTCCGCTTTCGCGTGTTGATCAGCCGCTTTTAACGCATCGCCCAGCGAGTTCATCAACGCGGCGCGGTGCGGCCCCAAGCGGTCAAACGCCCCGGACATGATTAGCTTTTCCAGCACTCGCCGGTTCAGCTTTTTAGTGTCGGTTCGGGCGCAGAGATCAAACAGTTCGCGGAAGTAGCCGCCTTTATTACGGGCTTCGATGATGGCCTCAATCGGGCCTTCACCCACCCCTTTGATGGCGCCAATACCATACACGATTTCGCCGTCATCGTTGACGTGGAAATGGTAAAGACCCGAGTTTATATCTGGCGGCAGAATTTTCAGCCCCATCCGCCAGCACTCATCCACCAGGCCCACCACCTTCTCGGTGTTGTCCATATCGGCGGTCATTACCGCCGCCATAAACTCTGCCGGGTAGTGCGCTTTCAGCCATAACGTTTGATATGACACCAAAGCATAGGCCGCAGAGTGCGATTTGTTAAATCCGTAACCAGCGAATTTCTCCACAAGATCGAAGATTTTCATCGCCAGTTCAGCGTTGATCCCGTTCTTTTCCGCACCTTCAGCAAATACAGAACGCTGCTTGGCCATCTCTTCCGGCTTTTTCTTACCCATCGCACGACGCAGCATATCTGCACCGCCGAGGGTATAGCCAGAAAGCACCTGGGCAATCTGCATGACCTGTTCCTGATACAGGATAATGCCGTAAGTCGGCTCCAGTACCGGTTTCAGACTTTCATGCTGCCACTGCACGTCTGGATAGGAAATCTCTTCGCGACCATGTTTACGGTCGATAAAGTTATCCACCATCCCTGATTGCAACGGGCCGGGGCGGAACAGCGCCACCAGTGCGATCATATCTTCGAAGCAGTCAGGTTGCAGACGCTTGATCAGGTCTTTCATGCCGCGCGATTCAAGCTGGAATACCGCGGTGGTTTCCGAGCGTTGCAGCATGTCAAAACTTTTCTTGTCATCCAGCGGGATCGCGGCGATATCCAGCGGCGGCTCACCATTCTTCTCCCGCCGCTTATTGATCATCTCCAGCGCCCAGTTGATGATGGTGAGCGTACGCAGGCCGAGGAAGTCAAATTTCACCAACCCGGCGTATTCAACGTCGCTTTTATCAAACTGGGTGACCGGATGTTTGCCCTCTTCATCGCAATAAAGCGGCGCAAAATCAGTAATTTTGGTCGGCGCGATAACCACCCCACCGGCGTGCTTACCGGCGTTACGGGTGACCCCTTCCAGTTTGCGCGCCATGTCGATCAGCGCCTTAACTTCTTCATCCGCTTCGTAGATTTCCGGCAGCTGCGGCTCGGCTTCAAACGCTTTCGCCAGCGTCATACCCGGATCGGGCGGGATCAGTTTCGAGATACGATCGACAAATCCGTACGGATGCCCCAATACACGGCCTACGTCGCGGATCACCGCTTTCGCCGCCATCGTACCGAAGGTGATAATCTGCGATACCGCATCGCGACCGTACATGTCCGCCACGTGTTCGATAACCTGGTCGCGTTTCTCCATACAGAAGTCAACGTCAAAGTCAGGCATGGAGACACGTTCCGGGTTAAGGAAACGTTCGAACAGCAGGTCAAACTCCAGCGGATCGAGGTCGGTAATTTTTAGCGCGTAGGCCACCAGTGACCCCGCACCTGAACCACGGCCCGGTCCTACCGGTACGCCGTTATCCTTCGACCACTGGATAAATTCCATTACGATAAGGAAGTAGCCGGGGAACCCCATCTGGTTGATAACCTGGAGTTCAGTATCCAGACGTACGTCATATTCCGGGCGCCGCTTAAGACGTTCTTCCTCGTCAGGGAATAAAAATGCCAGACGCTCTTCCAGCCCTTCTTTTGCACGTTTGATCAAATAATCTTCGGTGCTCATGTCCCCGGTCGGGAACTGCGGCAGGAAGTATTCACCAAGACGCACGGTCACGTTACAACGTTTGGCAATCTCAACGGTGTTGGCAAGGGCTTCGGGGATGTCGGCAAACAGCTCGCACATCTCCTCTTCGCTGCGCATATATTGCTGCGGCGAATAGTTACGCGGGCGTTTGGGATCGTCGAGAGTAAATCCATCATGAATGGCGACGCGGATTTCGTGTGCGTCAAAGTCGCTACTGTCGATAAAACGCACGTCGTTGGTCGCCACGACAGGCAAATCGCGCGCTTCCGCCAGTTCCACCGCCGCGTGCAGATAGCTTTCTTCGTCCGGCCTGCCAGTGCGAATCAGTTCGAGAAAATAACGATCCGGGAAATGTTCTTCATAAAAGGCGACACACTCATCTACCAGCGCACTGTTGCCACGCAAAAGGCTGCGACCAACGTCGCCCATGCGTCCACCGGAAAGAAGGATCAGTCCTTCGTTTAATTCGATAAGCCAGTCGCGATCGATGATTGGCCCGGCAGCACCATACCCGCGCTGATACGCTTTTGAGATCAGCAATGTCAGATTCTGATAGCCGGTATTGTTCGCCGCCAGCACCGTCAGGTGGGTTAACTCATCACCCAGCAGTTCGCTCTGGACGTTAAAATCCGCCCCGACGATGGGTTTAATCCCTGCGCCATGTCCCGCTCCGTAGAACTTCACCAGACCGCAAAGGTTGGTGAAATCGGTGATCGCCAGTGCAGGCATACCCAACGCCGCCGCCTTTTTTACCAGCGGCGCGGTTTTGGCCAGGCCATCGATCATCGAGTAGTCGCTGTGCACCCGCAGGTGTACGAAACGTGGTTCAGACATCTTCAGATTCCGGTTTACTTAATCTCGACACAAGAATCAGGACGCAAGTCCCAGTGCGCGTTTGACAGGCCCAAAACTGCGCCGATGATGCTCAGTCGCACCGTATTCAGCCAGTTTTTCCAGATGAAAAGCCGTTGGATACCCTTTATGCTGGGCAAAACCATATTGCGGGTACACGGTGTCCAGCGCTGCCATTTCAGCGTCACGCGTTACTTTCGCCAGAATAGACGCGGCGCTGATTTCCGGCACGCGGCTATCGCCTTTAACTACTGCCATCGACGGCACAGGCAATTTCGGACAGCGATTCCCATCAATCAATACATATTCCGGCGCAATATGTAGCCCAGCGACGGCACGCTGCATCGCCAGCATGGTCGCGTGTAAAATATTCAGCTCGTCGATTTCATGAGGCTCTGCGCGGCCCAGACTCCAGCTTAGCGCTTTTTCTTTGATCTCTTCGTACAGCGCCAGACGGCGTTTTTCGCTCAGCTTTTTGGAATCATTCAACCCGGCAATCGGACGCGCCGGATCGAGGATCACGGCAGCAGTAACAACCGCGCCAACCAACGGCCCACGCCCGACCTCATCCACACCCGCAACCAGGTTCGTGTGCGGATAAACAAATTCGATCATTGTGCTAACTCCAGAACGGCCTGTGCCGCCTGCTCATCGGCATTGCAGCGGATCTGCTGATGCAGTTCGCGGAAGGTGTCGTGCATCGTGTGACTGGTTTTACCATTTGCCAACAGCGGCAACAGCGCCGCAGCCAGTTTTTGCGGCTCACACTCTTCCTGCAATAACTCTTTGACTAACTCTCTTCCCGCCAGCAAGTTAGGCAGCGAGACATAATCCGTTTTTACCAGTCGCTTCGCCAGCCAGAAGGTGAAAGGCTTCATACGATAGCCCACCACCATCGGGCATTTCGCCAGCATACACTCCAGTGCCGCCGTCCCCGATGCCAGCAGTGCCGCGTCGCTGGCGATCATCGCCTCACGGCCCATCCCATCCAGCAGATGAACCGAAAGATCCGGTGCGACTTCTGCTTTGATACGCTCAAATTGCTCGCGGCGTTTAGCATTTACCAGCGGCACCACGATCTCAAGATCAGGATACGTCTGGCGCAAAAGCTGAGCGGTTTTCAGGAAATCGGCGCTGAGCATCTCCACTTCCGCACCACGGCTGCCCGGTAACAACGCCAGACAGTGGACATCATAAGGGAGCCCCAACGCATCACGCGCGGCGTTTTTATCAGGATCTAACGGCATGGCATCAGCCATGGTGTGACCGATAAAACGACACGGCACATTATATTTGTCATAAAACGCTTTTTCGAAAGGCAGAAAAGCAAGCACCAGATCGGTGGCTCTGCCTATTTTGAAAACGCGTTTCTGTCGCCACGCCCAAACGGACGGACTGACATAATGAATAGTTTTGATACCCTGCTTTTTGAGATTGCCTTCGAGGGTAATATTGAAGTCAGGCGCATCAATGCCGACAAAAACATCTGGCTTCAGTTCGCCAAAACGCTTTGTCAGATCAGCACGAATATGCAGCAAACGACGCAGGCGACCGAGCACTTCAACAATGCCCATCACCGCCAGCTCTTCCATTTCGTACCAGGCTTCGCAGCCCTCAGCCTGCATCCGCGGCCCGGCAACCCCCACAAAACGAGCGTTGGGCACACGTTCTTTCAGGGCACGGATTAAACCGGCGCCCAGAATATCGCCGGAGGTTTCTCCGGCGACCAGGGCAATCGTTAATGGACGCTGCTCAGCCATTAACGAATCAGACCGCGCGTTGAGCGAGCAAAGAAATCGGCAAAGGCTTTCACTTCCGGCCATGTTTCCGCCAGTTCAGCAATTTCCGGTTTCACTTCATCGAGCGTTTTACCGCTGCGATAAATCAGCTTGTACGCATTACGGATAGCGGTAATCGCCTCACGACTAAATCCACGACGCTTTAACCCTTCGATGTTGACACCAAACGGCGTTGCGTGGTTACCCTGCGCAATAACATAAGGAGGGACGTCCTGTGCCACGCCGGAACAACCGCCAACCATCACGTGCGCACCAATGATGCAGAACTGATGGACTGCAGTCATACCGCCGATGATCGCAAAGTCGTCTACTGATACGTGCCCTGCCAGCGTTGCATTGTTGGCGAGGATGCAGCGGTTACCTACCGTACAATCGTGCGCGATATGCGCATTGATCATCAGTAAGTTGTCGCTGCCCACCTTCGTCAATCCACCGCCCTGGACTGTACCACGATGAATGGTGACGCTTTCGCGAATGCGGTTACGATCGCCGATTTCCACACGGGTCGGTTCGCCAGCATATTTCAGATCCTGGTTAACTTCGCCGATGGAGGCGAACTGATAAATCTCATTGTCGCGGCCAATTTTAGTATGACCATTCACGACAACATGAGATTTCAGTACGGTACCCTCACCAATTTCGACATGGGGTCCAACGATACAAAAAGGACCAATGTGGACGTTGGCGCCAATCGTCGCACCCTCTTCCACAATGGCGGTTGGATGCACAAAGGCGGAGTTATCAATCACGTATCAGGCCTCCCGGCTACGAGCACACATCATCGTTGCTTCGCAAACTACTTTACCGTCGACCAGAGCAACCCCTTTAAAACGGGTCAGGCCGCGGCGCGTTTTTTCGAAAGTGACTTCCATGATCATTTGATCGCCAGGCACGACCGGGCGCTTGAAACGCGCTTCGTCAATACCGGCGAAGTAGTACAGCTCGCCCGGTTCCAGTTTTCCTACGCTTTTAAACGCCAGAATACCCGTTGCCTGTGCCATAGCTTCCAGAATCAGCACGCCCGGGAAAATCGGTTTCCCAGGGAAATGGCCCTGGAAGAATGGCTCATTGACAGAGACATTTTTTACCGCGCGCAGAAAACGACCTTCTTCAAAATCCAGCACACGATCTACCAGTAAGAACGGAAAACGGTGCGGTAGAAGTTCTAAAATCTCTTCAATCTGCAGAGTATGAGTGTTAGTAGTCAAGATACTCTTCCTGTCAAAATATAAGAAACGACAATAATAACACGGCCTGCCACAATCGTAAGAATGAGACAGGCCGTAAAGCTTGGCGAACAAAAGATGGAACGTTAGTCTTGCTGATTAACTTTGCGCTCAAGCGCTTTCAGACGCTTGCTCATGTCATCAATGTTCATCACCAGTGCAGCGGTTTTGCGCCAGACTTTGTTGGGTTGCAGCGGAATGCCTGAGGAATAGACGCCAGGTTCTGTGATGGGACGCATCACCATACCCATGCCCGTAACCGTTACCTTATCGCATATTTCCATATGCCCGTTGATTACGCTGGCACCGCCAATCATGCAGTAACGACCAATTTTCAGGCTGCCCGCCATAATGACGCCACCGGCAACCGCCGTATTGTCGCCAATCACGACGTTATGTGCAATCTGACACTGGTTATCAATGATCACGCCATTGCCGATCACCGTGTCATCCAACGCGCCACGATCGATAGTGGTACATGCGCCGATCTCCACGCGATCGCCAATAATTACGCGACCAATTTGTGGGATCTTCACCCAGTTGCCTCGATCGTTGGCATAACCAAAACCGTCTGCGCCTATCACAGTTCCTGACTGGATCAGGCAATTTTGGCCGATCTGGATTTCATGGTAAATGGTGACGTTTGCCCAAAGACGCGAGCCTGCGCCAATCTTACTGTTCTTACCAACGAAACAGCCAGCGCCGATAATCACGTTATCGCCTAACTCAACGCCGGACTCAATTACCGCGTTAGCGCCAACTGAGACATTGCTACCCAGCTTTGCCGTCGCGTCGATCACTGCACTGGGTACGATGTTCTGCGCGGGCTGCGGCGTGGTATCTAAAATTTGCGCCATGCGCGCATAAGTCAGGTAGGGATTCTTCACTACCAGCGCGGCACTTTTCGCGAAAGGGAGATCGTCCTGGGTCATCACAACCGCAGACGCCTGGCACAAGCCTAAATGCTCACGGTATTTAGGATTAACCATGAACGTGATGTGACCTGTTTGTGCAGATTGCATGGACGCAACGCCGGTGATGACGATATCGCCATCACCGTGTAGTTCTGCATCCAACTGCTGCGCTAAATCAGCCAGTCGAATTGAAGGCATTACTTATTTAACCTGTTTCAGTACGTCGGCAGTGATGTCTTTTACATCGCTGCTGTTGTAAGCAACGGCGTTTGCATCAACAACCAGATCGATGCTCTGGCTGCTGGCAACGGATTTCACAGCAGTCTGGATACGAGTAACCAGTTTGCCGCGTTCTTCGTTGGAACGACGTGCGCGATCTTGCTCAAAGGCCTGTGCTTTCTGAGCAAAAGCCTGACGCTGAGCCATCACGTCTTTTTCCAGCTTAGTACGATCGCTGCCTGCTTTCATGGATTGCAGCTTTTTCATTTTAGCCTGTAGATCAGTTTCCATACGCTGTAGTTCGCTGGCACGGCCTTTGAACTCATTTTCCAGCGTGTTGGAAACTCCGGTTTTCTGTGCTACCTGCTGGAACAGGCTGCCCATATTGACGATTGCAATTTTGTCAGCCGCCTGAGCAGAAGTTGCCAGTGCTAAACCGAGACCTGCAGCTAATAACCACTTTTTCACAATAAACTCCTTACCATCCCATTTGCACCGGAAGGTGCAGTTCTTTGCGTGGCCCGGCGATCTTACACAAGATCGCCTAAAGTCATCGCTACACTACCACTACATTCCTTTGTGGAGAACATTTACCAGGTTTTACCGATGTTAAACTGGAACTGTTCTGCCTTGTCTCCATCGTACTTTTTGAACGGCTGGGCGTAGGAGAACACCAACGGCCCCAATGGGGACATCCATTGTAACGCGACACCCGCAGACATACGGATATTGCCTGGATCACTATAGTCCGGATATCCAGAATATTGGCTGGAATCCCAGTTTGTATCCCAAACAGTCCCCATATCCCAGAAGAAGGAGGTACGGACCGAGTTGGCATACTTGTCGCTAATGAACGGCGTCGGGGTAATGAATTCGAGGCTGGCAACCGCCATGGCGTTACCCCCTACGGCATCATTAGATTTACACAGATCTTTCGCTCCATCCTGTGTCGCACATTCGTAGTCGTAGTCTGGATCATAGTTACTGGCCTGATGCGGGAAGTAGACCGCTTTTGGACCAATGGTGTTAGACTGGAAGCCACGCACGGTGCTGGAACCACCGGCATAGAAGTTCTCATAGAACGGCATCTCTTTACCGCCTAAACCATCACCATAGCCCCAGCGAGTACGTCCCAGAACAACCCATTTGTGATCATCGTCGATCGGTACATAGGTCGCCGTATCTAACGTCACTTTGTAGTATTCGTTATCCGATCCAGGAATGGTTACTTTACCCGTCAGGTTGACGCGCGAACCATCGGTCGGGAAGTAACCACGGTCGAGCTTGTTATAGGTCCAACCATAGTTAAACGTAAAGTCGTCTGTTTTGAAGCTGTTATCCTGGTTAGCGGTGCTCGGATGTTCACCCATGGAGTAGAGATAACGCCACATCGCAACCTGCGGCTGCATATTGGACAAGGAGTTATGTACATAACCCAGACCCGCACGCAGGGAGTTATATTCGTTAATCGGGAAGCCCAGCGTTACATCTGTACCATAACTCTTGTTGGTATAGTCGGACAGGTCGGCGTCATCTGCCTGGAAGTCATTGTAGAAGAGACGACCGCCAAGGCTTACGCCATCTACAGTGAAGTATGGGTTGGTTACCGACAGTTCAGCATAGGTCTGGTAATCATTTTTAGTACCGTTGATACCTACAGCATAACCCGTACCTAACCAGTTATCCTGCTGCACGCCAGCCTGGAAACTCACGCCGCTTTCTGTGCCGTAGCCAATACCAAAGTTGAAGCTACCTGTGTTACGTTCTTTCACTTTGTAGACCACGTCAACCTGGTCCGGGCTACCCGGAACACGCTGAGTGTCTGTATCAACAGTTTCAAAGAAGCCCAGACGATTCAGACGCTCTTTACCCTGATCGACCAGATCGCTACCCAACCAGGCACCTTCCATCTGACGCATTTCACGGCGCAGAACAGCATCTTTGGACGTATCGTTGCCTTCAAAGCGGATCTTACGAACGTAGAAGCGGTTACCCGCATCAACATTCACATGTAATTTAACGGTTTTGTCAGCATCGTTAATTTCAGGCTGCGACTGTACACGTGGGTAGGCATAACCATAGCGACCAAGAAGCTTTTTAATATCATCTTCCATTTTGGTCACTTTGGTGCCGTTATACAGCTCACCCGGCTCGATCTTAGTTAGCTGCTCAATTTCCGCAGAGTGTCCGGCAAGGTTGCCGCTTACTTCAACGCCAGAGAGCTTGTATTGATCGCCTTCGGTGATGTTGACCGTGACGTAAATACCTTTTTTATCCGGGGTCAAACTGACCTGGGTAGAGTCGATGTTAAAACGTGCATAACCGCGATCCAGATAGTAACTACGCAGGGTCTCAAGGTCCCCCGCCAGTTTCTGTTTCTGGTATTTACGATCGCCTACCACGTTCCACCACGGCACTTCGTCACGCAACTGGAAATGAGAGATCAGTTCATCGGTAGTGAAAGCATGGTTACCAACGATATTGATTTGCTGGATTTCCGCTGACACACCTTCCTGGAACACCAGTTTAAGGTCAACACGGTTACGCGGCAGAGGGGTCACGACAGCCTTAACGCTGGCGCTATATTTACCGACGCTGTAGTAGAAGTCTTCCAGACCTTTTTCGATATCAGCAATGGTGGTGCGATCGAGAGATTCGCCCACACGCACGCCAGAAGCCTCGAGGTTTTGCTTCAGCATGTCATCTTTCACCGATTTGTTACCGGAGAAAGTGATGCTGGCAATGGTCGGGCGTTCTTTTACCTGAACCAGGAGGGTATCACCATCACGAAGGACACGAACATCCTCAAAGTTGCCGGTAGCAAACAGAGCGCGAATGGTATTACTGATATCTTCATCATTAACCGTGTCGCCTGTGCGCACCGGCATACTGAGGAGGGCCGCACCAACGGCGACACGCTGAAGGCCTTCGAAATGAATGTCTTTCACTACGAACCCTTCAGCACCGTATACGGTGGCGCTGCTAAACAGCAGCGACGCTATGAGCAACTTTTTCATCGCCATCGTTATTATGCGTTCTTCCTAACTAACTCTCATAACCGAGAGAAATCATTGAAAAGTGCAAGCCCCATTAACAGCACCAGCAAAATCGAGCCGATGCGATAACAAAAGTCTTGAACCCGCTCGGATACCGGTCCGCCCTTGATCTTTTCGATCGCAAGGAACAGCAGATGTCCCCCGTCAAGCACGGGCAACGGAAACAGGTTGATTATCCCTAAGTTCACGCTAATAAGCGCAAGAAACGGCAGGTAATAAACAACCCCGAGTTCCGCTGTCATCCCAGCCCCCTTGGCGATAGAGATCGGCCCACTGAGGTTGTTCAGCTTCACATCACCGGTGATCAATTTTCCCAGCATACTGACCGTCAGCTTCATCAGCTGCCACGTTTTATCCGTGGCTTCGACGACAGCGTTGAACGGCCCATACTGGCGTACAACTTTATACTCATCTGGCAAAGGAATGACTTTCGGTTCAATGCCGACAAAACCAATCGCCTTACCATTACCCGGTTTGCTCTCCGGGACTAATGTCAAAGACAAGGGACTTCCCTGCCTTTCGATATCCAATGCCAGAGGTTTGCCCGGGTTATCCCGGACAAGCATCACAAACGCCACCCATTGTGTTAATGGCTGACCATCGACTTTAACGATCCTGTCGCCTGCTTGCAAACCGGCCTTACTTGCCGCTGAGTTTGGCTGCACATTTTCCAGTACAGGTTCAATTTGCGGCCCACGAGGACGAATCCCTAGCGAAGATACCGGATCTTCTTTGTCTGGCTCAAACGCCCACTGACGTAAATCGAGCTTTACATCCCGCCGCTGGTCGCTGCCAAATGGCGTGACCGTGATAGTGGTACTTTCATCGCCAATTTTATCGACCAGTTGCAAACGCACGGCATCCCAATCAGGCGTTTCGATACCATCGACGGCTTTTAGTTCCGTACCAGGTGCAATTTGTGCTTGCGCAGCTATCGAATTGGGCGATATTTCGCCAACTACCGGACGAACGCCGGGCACGCCAAGGATAAAAACCAACCAGTAGGCAAAGATAGCAAAAATGAAGTTTGCAACCGGACCTGCGGCAATAATCGCCGCACGTTGACCGACAGATTTATTATTGAAAGCCTGGTGGCGAAACTCTGGAGCGACCGGTTCTGCCCGCTCATCCAGCATTTTGACATAACCGCCCAAAGGGATCAGGGCGATGACATACTCGGTGCCAAGTTTGTCAGTACGGCGCCAGAGCGCCTTACCAAAACCTATTGAGAAACGCTCAACGCGAACACCACAACGCCGGGCAACCCAGAAATGACCAAATTCATGCACGGTGATAAGTACACCCAGCGCAACAATGAACGAAGCCAAATCCCAGAGAAAACTCAGCATAATACCTTCCGTTAAAGCGTCTTGAATACCAACAACAACAGGCAAGCAAAGACCGGCACCGCAGCCGTCAGGCTATCAATACGATCTAAAATACCGCCGTGTCCTGGAATTAAATGACCGCTGTCCTTGATTCCTGCTTCACGCTTAAACATGCTCTCGGTCAAATCACCGAGCACAGAGGCTAACGCTGCGACAATGGAGCAAATGAGCAAGGTGACAGGCGCAACATCGAGATTCGCCCACATCCCATAACCCCATGAGATGACTGCTGCGGTAGCAAGTCCACCGATAAAGCCCTGCCAGGTTTTGCCCGGAGAAACCTTCGGCGCCAGCTTATGTTTGCCAAATAATTTGCCAAACATATATGCCCCGGAGTCAGCCCCCCAAACCAGGATCATGACATAGAGCAGCCATATTGCGCCACTGTAATGATTTTCGTCATAGTGCCAGGCCCGTAATGCCAGCATGCCCCAAAAGAAGGGAACAATGGTTAATATGCCAAAGATAATGCGCAATGTTCTGGAGTTACGCCAGATCGCCGCGGAACCGGGATAGAATAACACCAACAGTAATGCGACACCCCACCAGCCAAGCGATGCCCAAAGCGAGGCTTCAACCAGCGATTGATGAATATTTCGGTGATATTCCGGCAACAGAAAAAGCATCAGCGCCAGTAATAAACCGCACAACAACGCCAGCCAAACTCGCTGCGAGCGAGTGGTAAAACCGCTAAGCTGTCCCCATTCCCATGCCGCCAACATACTGACAACCAACGTAACAATGGCGAACCCCACCGGCGGCAACAGAAACAACGCCGCGATGACAACGGGTATTAAAACAAAAGCAGAAATCAGGCGATACTTCAGCAAAAGCGACCCCCATCAGGCTGTTTCATCACCGGGCTCGGTGCCGCCGAAACGACGCTCTCGATTAGCAAAGGCATTTAGCGCCCCTTCAAAGTCTTGTTCATCGAAATCGGGCCAGAGAACATCCGTAAAGTAAAGTTCGGCATAGGCAATTTGCCAAAGCAAAAAGTTACTAATGCGATGTTCTCCCCCAGTCCTAATTACTAAATCTACAGGGGCCAGTTCATGCATACAGACATGCTGGTTGAGCATATCTTCATCTATCTGAGCCGGTTGCAGGTTTCCTTCCTGCACCTTTTCAGCCAGTTGCCTGACTCCCTGGACGATATCCCAGCGTCCACCGTAGTTCGCTGCAATATTCAGCGTCAGGCCCGTATTCCCGGCAGTTAACGCTTCAGATTTACGAATACGTTCTTGCAAACGCGAGTTAAAACGACTGGTATCACCAATAATACGCAGACGCACGTTATGTCGGTGCAGGCTTTTTACTTCGCTATCGAGCGCCCACACAAACAGTTCCATTAACGCACTGACTTCCTGCGCTGGTCGGTTCCAGTTTTCACTACTAAAGGCATACAGCGTTAGCGCCTCAATACCGTTGTTGGCCGCAAAAGAGACAGCCCGGCGGACGGATTTTGCCCCGGCCTTATGCCCAAAGGCACGAATCTTCCCTTGCTTTTTTGCCCAGCGACCATTGCCATCCATAATGATCGCAACATGACGACAGCCATGAGCTGGCATTTTTTCGCTAAGTGGTTGAGTAGCAGACAACATCACGCGTTTCTTATTCCCTGACAGGGTTTACGGTACTCAGGAATACTGAAGCCTATACAAAAAAAAGCCGTGTCAAACCACGGCATATCTGATCTTATAAAGCCGACTAATTAGGATCAGATGGCGCAGACTATATCACTGAAGCCCTACGCTAACAAATAGCACGACTCTCTGTAGCCGGATTATCCTCAGCTTGCGAGACGCATCACCTCTTTTCTGGCGACATCACGCGCACTAGCATCGACAGACAACACATCTTCCACACATTGCGGTTCGCGCAGATCCATTTTTTCCAGAACGGATAAATTCAACGCAGCGATATCCGTAAAGCGGATTTGTTGCGCAAGAAATGCTGCAACGGTGATTTCGTTTGCGGCATTTAATGCGGTGGTCGCTGCCTGGCCTTGTTCGAATGCTTCCATAGCCAGTTTCAGGCACGGATAACGCTCATAATCCGGTGCGGCAAATGTCAATGCGCTCAGCTTGCAAAAATCGAGCGGCTTCACGCCAGAATTCACACGATTCGGCCATGCCATGGTGTGGGCAATTGGCGTGCGCATGTCAGGTTCTCCCAGTTGCGCCAGAACACTACCATCCTGATAACGCACCATAGAGTGAATCACTGACTGCGGGTGAAGCAGCACTTCCATCTGGCTGGCGCTGGCGTTAAACAACCAACGCGCTTCAATGTACTCGAGACCTTTGTTCATCATGGTCGCCGAATCGACGGAGATTTTACGTCCCATCGACCAGTTTGGATGACGGCAGGCTTGATCGGGCGTCATTGTTGCCAGTTCGCACAATGGCGTCTCACGGAAAGGGCCACCAGACCCGGTAAGTAAAATGGACACCACCCCATTTTGCGCAAGGTCAGCGTATCCCAGATTATGCTGGATAGGTTGCGGTAAACTCTGAAAAATAGCGTTATGTTCGCTATCGACAGGCAAAAGTTGAGCTTTACATTGTTTTACCGCGTCCATAAACAGACGTCCGCAGGTAACCAATGATTCCTTGTTTGCCAGCAAAATAGTTTTACCCGCGCGGATAGCTGCAAGTGTAGGAAGTAATCCCGCTGCGCCAACAATCGCCGCCATCACTTGATCAACATCCTCAAGCGCCGCCATATCGCAGGCTGCTTGCTGGCCGCTTAAGACTTCGGTGCGGCTACCGTGTTGTCGGAGCGTCGTTTTGAGAAGATTTGCACTCGCCTCATCATCCATTACGGCATAGCGCGGAGAGAATTCCAGGCACTGTTCTACCATACGAGTGACATTTTTGCCTGCCACCAGCGCAACTACGCGGAAGTGTTCGGGATTATGGCGCACCACGTCCAGCGTGCTGCAACCAATCGAGCCGGTTGAGCCCAGAATGGTGAGTTGCTTCATGAAACATCCAACGTTGAGACAGAATAAAAAGCAAAACGCCGCCAGCCGATCCGCAAGGATCTACTGAGCGGCGTTTTTGTCGTGTAAGAAATCAGAACTGCATCAGTTCTGCTTCTTTGTCTGCCAGCGCCGCTTCAATTTTCTTGATTGCAGCATCAGTCAGTTTCTGTACATCATCCTGAGAACGGCGATCGTCATCTTCGCTGATCTCTTTTTCTTTCAACAGTGCTTTCACTTTGTCGTTTGCGTCACGGCGCACGTTACGGACTGCAACACGCGCTTGTTCTGCTTCACCACGAACGATTTTGGTCAGATCTTTACGACGTTCTTCCGTCAGCGGCGGCAGCGGAACACGAATGTCGCTACCCGCAGAGTTCGGGTTCAGGCCGAGATCGGACGCCATAATCGCTTTTTCAACGGCCGCAGACATTGAACGATCAAACACGTTGATTTTCAGAGTACGGGAATCTTCTACCGTTACGCTTGCCAGCTGACGCAGCGGCGTCGGCGTGCCGTAATATTCCACGACAATGCCATCCAGCAGGCTGGGAGAAGCACGACCCGTGCGTATTTTGCTGATTTGGGTTTTGAACGCTTCTACGCATTTGTCCATGCGTACTTCAGCATCTTTTCTGATATCGCTAATCACGTTACGAATCCTTGAAAACTTGTCTCAGTCAGACCAGACAGTCACACACAGTGGAAGTGTGCTAAGTATAGCCCTGATTAAACATATTACGGGTAATCGTCTGGATTATTAGGCTATTTTATTTGCCATTTTGGCCCCAGGCTGTGCTCGCACAAAACGCTTAAGAATGTTGAACGCCCTTCAGGGCGACCCGAAGAACGCATAATCCTCACGTACTTTTGTTTGCTGCGCGCTGACCGTGACCAAACTGCCTGCAACAATAACACCTTATAATCAGACTTACGCCCCGCGATACTTACGCGGAATCTTACCCTTATTTATCCATCACGGGAATTATTCCGTGATTAAAGTCCCTTCTTTTTCACCCATTACCACACGGCGCAGCGCACCCGGTTTATTCATGTTGAAAACACGAATCGGCAATTTGTGGTCACGAGCCAGCGTAAAGGCAGCCAGGTCCATCACTTTCAGCTCTTTTTCCAGCACTTCGCTGTAGGTCAACTGCTCGTACATAGTTGCAGTTGGATCTTTCGCCGGGTCAGCGGTAAACACGCCATCAACTTTGGTCGCTTTCAGTACCACGTCGGCTTCAATTTCAATACCACGCAGACAAGCAGCAGAGTCGGTGGTAAAGAATGGGTTGCCCGTACCAGCGGAGAGAATCACCACACGGTTGTTACGCAACAGGCTGATGGCTTCTGCCCAGCTATAGCTGTCGCACACGCCATTCAATGGAATAGCAGACATCAGACGAGCGTTCACATAGGCGCGGTGCAGCGCATCACGCATTGCCAGACCGTTCATAACAGTAGCCAGCATGCCCATGTGGTCGCCCACAACGCGGTTCATACCCGCTTTCGCCAGACCAGCGCCACGGAACAGGTTACCCCCACCAATCACCACACCAACCTGAACACCCAGTTCAACCAGTTCTTTGATTTCCTGAGCCATGCGATCCAGTATGCTTGCATCAATACCGAAGCCTTCCGTGCCCTGCAGAGCTTCGCCACTCAACTTAAGCAGAATGCGTTTATAGACGGGTTTTGCATTGGTAGCCATGTTTCTTTCCTGAGACTGTCAACGATTGAAATGAATTAATACCGACGACATTGTATGTCGCTTTTCAGCGCTGCCCCATAAGGGTTAGCTGAATTTACAAGATGGGCGCAAAAAGAAGCCGCCCTCAGGCGGCTCCTTTTCGATAATTAAGACTGCTTGGACATCGCAGCAACTTCTGCTGCAAAGTCAGTCTCAACTTTCTCGATGCCTTCACCCACTTCGAAGCGGATGAAACCAGTCACTTCAGCGTTATGATCTTTCAGCAGCTGACCAACAGTTTTTGCCGGCTCCATAACGAACGGCTGACCGGTCAGAGAAACTTCGCCGGTGAATTTCTTCATGCGGCCTTCAACCATTTTCTCTGCGATTTCTTTCGGCTTACCAGACTGCATCGCGATGTCCAGCTGAACCTGGTATTCTTTCTCTACCACTTCAGCGGATACGTCTTCCGGCTTGATGAATTCTGGCTTGCTGGCAGCAACGTGCATAGCGATGTGTTTAACCAGCTCTTCGTCAGCGCCTTTAGCAGCAACCAGAACGCCGATACGCGCACCGTGCTGATAAGACCCCAGAACATCGCCTTCCAGTGCAGCAACACGACGAATGTTGATGTTTTCACCAATTTTCGCTACCAGCGCAACACGTTCTTCTTCGAACTGTGCTTTCAGAACTTCAACGTCAGTGATTTTGCCAGCTACAGCTGCGTCCAGAACTTTGTCTGCGAACGCCTGGAAACCAGCGTCTTTTGCTACGAAATCAGTCTGGCAGTTCACTTCCAGAATGATGCCGTAGTTGCCGTCGATTTTGGTTTTGATCACGCCGTCAGCAGCAACGTTGCCTGCTTTTTTCGCTGCTTTAATAGCACCGGACTTACGCATGTTTTCGATTGCCAGCTCGATGTCGCCGTTAGCTTCAGTCAGTGCTTTTTTGCAATCCATCATGCCTGCGCCAGTACGCTCACGCAGCTCTTTTACCAGGGATGCGGTAATTTCAGCCATTCTAAAATCCTCGGAGATGTGATCTGCCCGGCATTAAACCGCACAGATATAAAAGTGAAAAAGGGGGCCATATGCAGGCCCCCTAACCAAACGTGTACTACCTGGTCTATAAGGGCTCTCCCCCTTCATCTTTCGCGCCGCAGATGCGTTGTCTTCGCTCGCTCATCCCGCTCACTTACTGATGTAAGCTCCCGGGAATTCTCGAGCCTGCCGCCTTTCTGCAACTCGAACTATTTTGGGGGAGTTATCAAGCCTTATTACTCAGCTTCTACGAAGCTTTCTTCCGCCTGAGAAGCCAGATCCTGAGAACGGCCTTCACGTACGGTTGCAGCAACAGCGCCCAGGTACAGGGTCACAGCACGGATTGCGTCGTCGTTACCCGGGATAACGAAGTCAACACCGTCCGGATCAGAGTTGGTATCAACGATAGCAAATACCGGAATACCCAGGTTGTTTGCTTCTTTGATAGCAATGTGTTCGTGGTCAGCATCGATTACAAACAGAGCGTCCGGCAGACCGCCCATGTCTTTGATACCGCCCAGGCTGTTTTCCAGTTTCTCCAGCTCACGAGTGCGCATCAGCGCTTCTTTCTTGGTCAGCTTGTCGAAAGTACCGTCCTGAGACTGAGTTTCCAGGTCTTTCAGACGTTTGATGGACTGACGAACGGTTTTCCAGTTAGTCAGCATACCGCCCAGCCAGCGATGGTTCACGAAGAACTGGTCGCAGCTCAGAGCAGCGTCTTTCACCGCTTCGCTTGCAGCGCGTTTAGTACCAACGAAAAGGATTTTACCTTTGCGAGAAGCAATCTTGTTCAGTTCAGCCAGAGCTTCGTTGAACATCGGTACAGTTTTCTCAAGGTTGATGATGTGAACTTTGTTACGCGCACCGAAGATGAACGGCTTCATTTTCGGGTTCCAGTAACGAGTCTGGTGACCGAAGTGAACACCAGCCTTGAGCATGTCGCGCATGGAAACAGTTGCCATGATTAAAACCTCTATATAAAAGTTGGGGTTATGCCTCCACGTATCCCATATTACCGACCCCAAAGGGCACCCCGGAATATGTGCCGATACGTGTGTGTTGTTACACAAAGTGAGATTGTCGCTTCCGTCCAGTCTGTGTATACGAAATAGATCGGAAGTCCGGCGCGCTTTATACCACAAATACGCCGCGGACTCCAATAATTGTTGGCGCGGTGTACAGCATCAGATGGTGAACTTTCTATTATAGAAAACGTTCAGTGGCACGTTTGGCGAAATTCAGAATGATTCTCAATTTGCCCGGGTGTGATACCATTGACGGCACTTACATATATATTGTCGGTATCACCGACGCTGATGGACAGAATTAATGGCTATCTCAATCAAGACCCCTGAAGATATCGAAAAAATGCGCGTCGCTGGCCGCCTGGCTGCCGAAGTGCTGGAGATGATCGAACCATACGTTAAACCGGGCATCAGCACCGGCGAGCTGGATCGCATCTGTAATGATTACATTGTTAATGAACAACACGCGGTTTCTGCCTGCCTCGGCTACCACGGTTATCCGAAATCCGTGTGCATTTCTATTAATGAAGTGGTATGCCACGGTATCCCGGACGACGCCAAACTGCTGAAGGATGGCGATATCGTTAACATCGACGTTACCGTAATCAAAGATGGTTTCCATGGCGACACCTCGAAAATGTTTATCGTCGGTAAGCCAACCATCATGGGCGAACGCCTGTGTCGCGTGACGCAAGAAAGCCTGTACCTGGCACTGCGAATGGTGAAACCAGGCATCAATCTGCGCGAAATCGGTGCGGCGATTCAGAAATTCGTCGAAGCTGAAGGTTTCTCCGTCGTTCGTGAATATTGCGGACACGGTATTGGTCGCGGCTTCCATGAAGAACCACAGGTTCTTCACTATGACTCCCGCGAAACCAACGTCGTACTGAAACCGGGGATGACCTTCACTATTGAGCCAATGGTCAACGCGGGTAAAAAAGAGATCCGCACCATGAAAGATGGCTGGACGGTAAAAACCAAAGATCGCAGCTTGTCTGCACAATACGAGCATACTATTGTGGTGACCGATAACGGCTGCGAAATTCTGACACTACGCAAGGATGACACCATCCCGGCGATAATCTCGCACGACGAATAAGAGGAAGCCGGCAAATGCCGGCTTTTTTAATGCGATAATTTAATCTTATGGGTGGCGCACGATGAATACCCTTCCAGAACAGCATGCAAACACCGCTCTCCCCCCCCTTCCCGGCCAACCGCAGAATCCGTGTGTCTGGCCTCGTGACGAATTAACCGTTTGTGGGATAAAAGCCCATATCGATACTTTTCAGCGTTGGCTGGGCGAGGCTTTTGACAGCGGTATCTCCGCAGAACAGTTAATTGAAGCGCGTACTGAATTTATCGACCAACTCCTGCAACGGTTGTGGATTGAAGCAGGTTTCAGTCAAATTGCCGACCTGGCATTGGTCGCCGTCGGTGGCTACGGTCGTGGCGAGCTGCATCCGCTTTCAGACGTCGATTTACTGATTTTAAGCCGCAAAAAACTCCCGGATGAGCAGGCGCAAAAAGTGGGCGAGCTGTTAACGCTGCTGTGGGATGTGAAGCTGGAAGTCGGTCATAGCGTGCGCACGCTTGAAGAGTGCATGCTGGAAGGGTTATCGGATTTAACCGTCGCCACCAATTTAATCGAATCCCGCTTATTAATTGGCGATGTTGCGTTATTCCTCGAACTGCAAAAACATATTTTCAGCGAAGGATTCTGGCCTTCCGACAAGTTCTACGCAGCGAAAGTTGAAGAACAGAACCAGCGCCATCAGCGTTATCACGGCACCAGTTACAACCTTGAGCCAGATATCAAAAGCAGCCCCGGCGGCTTGCGCGATATCCACACTCTGCAATGGGTTGCCCGCCGTCATTTTGGCGCGACCTCGCTGGATGAGATGGTTGGATTTGGCTTCTTAACCTCAGCGGAACGGGCGGAATTAAACGAGTGTCTACATATCTTGTGGCGTATTCGCTTTGCCCTGCATCTGGTCGTCAGTCGTTACGATAATCGCCTGTTATTCGATCGCCAGCTTAGCGTCGCCCAGCGCCTGAATTACAGTGGTGAAGGCAACGAACCAGTCGAGCGGATGATGAAGGATTACTTCCGTGTTACGCGTCGCGTCAGCGAGCTCAACCAAATGCTGCTGCAACTGTTCGATGAAGCTATTCTCGCGCTCCCCGCTGACGAAAAACCCCGTCCGATTGACGATGAATTTCAGCTACGCGGTACACTTATCGACCTGCGCGATGAAACGCTGTTTATGCGCCAGCCGGAAGCCATCCTGCGAATGTTCTATACCATGGTGCGCAATAGTGCGATCACCGGTATTTACTCCACTACACTGCGCCAGTTACGCCATGCCCGTCGCCATCTGCAACAACCGCTTTGCCATATTCCAGAAGCGCGAAAACTGTTTTTAAGCATTCTTCGTCACCCCGGCGCGGTGCGTCGCGGGCTGTTGCCGATGCATCGTCACAGCGTATTAGGCGCTTATATGCCGCAATGGTCACATATTGTCGGGCAAATGCAGTTTGACCTGTTTCACGCGTACACGGTGGATGAACATACTGTTCGCGTGATGTTGAAACTGGAGACTTTTGCCAGTGAAGAAACGCGCCAGCGCCATCCGTTGTGTGTGGATGTCTGGCCACGCCTGCCGTCGCCGGAGCTGATTTTCATTGCCGCATTGTTTCACGATATCGCCAAAGGGCGCGGCGGCGACCATTCCATTCTCGGGGCGCAAGATGTAGTGAATTTTGCCGAACTGCACGGTCTGAACTCGCGTGAAACGCAACTGGTTGCCTGGCTGGTTCGCCAGCACTTGCTGATGTCCGTAACCGCCCAACGTCGCGATATCCAGGACCCGGAAGTGATTAAACAGTTCGCCAAAGAAATGCAAACGGAAAATCGTCTGCGTTATCTGGTATGCCTGACGGTAGCCGATATATGCGCCACCAACGAAACATTGTGGAATAGCTGGAAACAGAGTCTGTTGCGCGAACTCTATTTCGCCACTGAAAAACAACTACGACGCGGAATGCAAAACACGCCGGATATGCGCGAACGGGTTCGCCATCATCAGTTACAGGCACTGGCGTTGCTGCGTATGGATAACATCGACGAAGAGGCGCTACATCAAATCTGGTCACGCTGCCGCGCTAACTATTTTGTCCGCCACAGCCCAAGTCAGCTGGCCTGGCACGCAAGACATTTATTGCAGCATGATTTAAGCAAACCGCTGGTATTGCTTAGCCCACAGGCTACGCGCGGCGGTACGGAGATTTTTATCTGGAGCCCGGACCGTCCTTATCTGTTTGCCGCTGTATGCGCCGAGTTAGACCGCCGTAACTTAAGCGTTCACGACGCGCAAATATTCACTACCCGTGACGGCATGGCGATGGATACCTTCATTGTTCTTGAGCCGGATGGCAGCCCGCTGTCCACCGATCGCCATGACGTTATTCGTTATGGACTTGAGCAGGTACTGACACAAAGCACCTGGCAACCACCGCAGCCGCGTCGCCAACCCGCTAAATTACGTCACTTTACTGTAGAAACTGAAGTAACGTTTTTGCCGACGCATACCGAGCGAAAATCCTTCCTCGAATTGATTGCGCTTGATCAGCCAGGCTTACTGGCACGGGTGGGGAAAATTTTTGCCGATCTGGGAATTTCGCTTCATGGCGCCCGAATTACAACCATTGGCGAACGAGTAGAAGATTTATTCATAATTGCTACCGCTGACCGGCGTGCGCTTAATAACGAGTTGCAGCAGGAAGTGCATCAGCGGTTGACAGAGGCCCTCAATCCAAACGATAAAGGGTAATGTGTTTACTGATATGAAAAGAGTTTAACAATGCAGCAGTTACAGAACATTATTGAAACCGCTTTTGAACGCCGTGCCGAAATCACGCCAGCTAACGCAGACACCGTTACCCGCGAGGCGGTAAATCAGGTGATCGCCATGCTGGATTCCGGCGCACTGCGTGTTGCGGAAAAAATCGACGGTCAGTGGGTGACGCATCAGTGGTTGAAAAAAGCGGTGCTGCTCTCTTTCCGTATAAATGATAATCAGATGATCGAGGGAGCAGAAAGCCGCTACTTCGATAAAGTGCCGATGAAATTCGCTAACTACGACGAAGCGCGTTTCCAGAAAGAAGGTTTCCGCGTAGTACCGCCAGCGGCAGTGCGTCAGGGGGCATTTATCGCCCGTAACACCGTACTGATGCCGTCTTACGTGAACATTGGCGCTTACGTTGATGAAGGCACCATGGTTGATACCTGGGCCACCGTCGGTTCCTGTGCGCAAATCGGTAAAAACGTTCATCTCTCTGGCGGCGTTGGCATTGGTGGCGTACTGGAGCCGCTGCAGGCTAACCCAACCATCATTGAAGATAACTGTTTCATCGGCGCGCGCTCTGAAGTCGTTGAAGGCGTGATCGTCGAAGAAGGCTCCGTCATTTCCATGGGCGTATATATCGGTCAAAGCACCCGTATTTACGACCGTGAAACTGGCGAAATCCATTACGGCCGCGTTCCAGCGGGTTCTGTGGTTGTTTCAGGCAACCTGCCGTCGAAAGATGGTAAATACAGCCTCTATTGTGCGGTTATCGTTAAGAAAGTTGACGCGAAAACCCGCGGCAAAGTCGGCATCAACGAACTGCTGCGTACCATCGACTAAAAAGATAAACACGGGCAGCACGACGCTGCCCGATTTTTTTACAGGGACAGATAATGATTTCACGCCGACGTTTGTTGCAGGTTGCCGCCGCGACGTTAGCAGCGGGATCTGGTTTCGGTTATATACATTACATGGAACCAGGCTGGCTTGAATTAACCCATCACCGCATCGCCTTTTTTAAAGACAAATCTCAGTTTTTTAAAATTCTTTTTCTTTCCGACCTCCATTATTCCCGCTTTGTTCCACTGACCTTAATTTCAGAAGCCATTAACCTTGGCATAGCACAAAAGCCTGACTTGATTTTGCTGGGCGGCGATTACGTATTATTTGATATGCCGCTGAATTTTCCAGCATTCAGTGACGTACTCTCGCCATTAGCCAAGCGTGCCCCCACGTTCGCTATTTATGGCAACCACGATCACCCCGTGGGAACGGAGAAAAATCGCGTAATTGGCGAGGCGTTAAAATCGGCGGGGATCACGGTGTTATTTAACGAAGCTACGCTAATCTCCGCTCAGAAGCAGCAATTTGAACTGGTTGGCACTGGTGATTTATGGGCCGGACAATGCAAACCGCCTCCCACCAGCGAAGCTGGTCTGTCACGACTGGTGCTGGCGCATAATCCAGATAGCAAAGAAGTCATGCGTGATGAAGCGTGGGATCTGATGCTCTGCGGTCATACTCACGGCGGTCAAATACATATACCGTTGGTTGGCGAACCTTTTGCACCCGTAGAAGATAAACGCTACACCGCTGGTTTAAACGCCTTTGGTGAGCGACAAATTTACACGACTCGGGGTGTCGGAAGTTTGTATGGCTTGCGTCTGAATTGCCGCCCGGAAGTGACAATACTGGAGCTGGTGTAGAAAGCGAATTCTCTTATCAGAATAAAGCAGGTAATTTTTTAATTTTTACGCCATGATAGAAGTCTGGAAAAAGGCTTTCTGCGATCGCCGTCGAGCCGGTCGGGCCAGGACAAATGCTAAGATAAGCACAATTTACTGACTCATTTTGAGGTAACGCTATGTACGACAATCTGAAAAGTCTGGGTATTACCAATCCTGAAGAAATTGATCGTTACAGCCTCCGGCAGGAAGCCAACAACGATATTCTGAAAATCTATTTCCAGAAAGACAAAGGCGAGTTTTTCGCTAAGAGCGTGAAGTTTAAATATCCGCGCCAGCGCAAAACGGTGGTCGCCGATGGCGTGGGTCAGGGTTATAAGGAGGTTCAGGAGATCAGCCCGAATCTGCGATATATCATTGATGAGCTTGATCAAATCTGCCAGCGCGACCGAAGCGAAGTTGATCTAAAACGTAAAATTCTCGACGATTTACGCCATCTTGAATCGGTAGTAACCAATAAGATCAGCGAAATTGAAGCCGATCTGGAAAAACTGACGCGTAAATGATGTCATTCCAGGAGCCGGGTAACATATCACCCGGCTTAAATTCTGTCATGGACCTACTGCTCTTCATCCAGTTGTAACGCCACATACAGCAACAGTCTGTCATCAAAATTGCCCAAATCCAGCCTGGTCAGTTCCGAGATACGATTAAGCCGATACTCCAGGGTATTACGATGGATAAACAGCGCCTTTGAGGTTGCCGACGGTTGCACATTATGACGAAACCATGCTGCCAATGTCCGCCGCAACAAGCCGTTATTATCCATTGCTTTTAGCCGGGCCAGAGGGCGAGCCAATTCATTGGCCTGCCAGTCGCCACGCAAACTATCGAGCAACACTGGTAACATCAGATCCTGATAAAAATAGCAGCGGTTTTCCGGCATCCGGTGTTTGCCCACCATCATCGTTGTTTTCGCCGTACGATAAGAGCGTGCAATACTGCCTGCGCCGGTAAAATAATTGCCCAGTGACACGCGAAAACGCAGCGGGCCATACTCTTTCATGCGGATGATAAGTTGTTCTACTCGCTTACGATGCTCCTCCGCATCCCAGCGACCAAACTGATTCAACGCCGGTTTCAGCACCACCATTTCAGTCAGCGAGACTATCGCCACCAGATTATTGCGTTCCGGTGTGGTTAACGCATTTTGCAACTGCTGTAACTCCGCCATTGCGCTGTCCACGCCGAGCTGACCGCTATCGACCTCGACAATCGCCACCACGCGCGGTTGGTTAAGATCAATGCCCAGGCGCTGTGACCATTCAGTTAACGCTGGCGTATTCTCTTCAGCCTGAATCAGATGCATCACCAATTCTTCACGCAAACGGCTATCCTGTGCGAGAAGGTGCATCAGTCGCGACTGCTCCAGCATCATTTCCGCTGTCATACAGACCAGCTCGCCATACTTGCGCCAATGCTCCGGTTCGCCAGTCAGTCCGATCACACCGACAATCTCGCCTTCCAACCGCAACGGCAGATTAATCCCCTGTCGCACACCATGAAGATGCCGCGCCACCGCATCGTCAATATCGACCACCCGCCCCTGAGAAAGGACCAACAAAGCCCCTTCGTGCAATTCACCAATACGCTCACGATCGCCGCTGCCGATAATGCGCCCACGTGCGTCCATCACGTTAATATTGGTATCGATAATGCGCATGGTGCGCGCCACGATATCCTGCGCCATTTTGGTATCAAGATGCCAGCCAGCCATAAGCCCTCCGTTGTGCATGGCTTAGCATAAGGAAGTATGGAATGCGCGGCATTGTGCAAACGCCCAAAGGACGACGAAGATATATGGAGTTGTGGAGAAGTTCACAGATTATAAGGAGAACCCCTTCCCTGAACAGGAAGGGGTTGAGAGTGATTACTGCATTAACAGATAGATAGTGCTGTCGCCACGCTGAATATTCAGCGCCAGAACAGACGGTTTGCTGTCGAGAACTTTACGCAGTTCAGCGATGTTTTTTACTGCCTGCTGGTTCGCGCCAATAATCACATCACCTTTCTTCAGGCCGATCTGCGCAGCCGGAGTGCCCGTTTTCACGTTGTTCACTACCACGCCCTGATCTTTGCCTTTGTTGCTCATCTCAGCGCCTTCAATGCCGTTGAAGATGGTGCTGGAATCAACTTGATTCTGGCTGCTCTGCTGAAGTTCCAGGTTCACGTTAACCTGCTTCCCGTCGCGCAGTAAGCCCAGGGTCAGTTTGCTGCCTACCGGCATAGTGCCCACCTGAGCACGCAGTGCGGCAAAGCTGCTGATTGGCTTACCGTTCAGTGAGGTGATCACATCACCCGCTTTAATGCCCGCTTTCGCGGCGGAAGAGTTCGGCAGAACCTGGCTTACGAAAGCACCGCGCTGGGCGTCAACTTTCATCGCTTTCGCCAGATCGGAGTTCAGCTCAGTGCCCATAATACCCAATTCACCACGTTTCACCTGGCCGTATTCCACCATCTGCGAGGTCAGGTTTTTCACCATGTTGCTCGGGATAGCAAAACCGATACCGATGTTTCCGCCGTCCGGTGCGAGGATCGCGGTGTTAATACCGATCAGTTCACCATTCAGATTAACCAGTGCGCCGCCGGAGTTACCCCGGTTGATAGCCGCATCCGTCTGGATGAAGTTTTCGTAGTTTTCTGCGTTCAGGCCGCTACGTCCCAGCGCAGAGACAATCCCGGAAGTTACTGTCTCGCCCAGGCCGAACGGGTTGCCGATAGCTACGGTGTAATCACCGACACGCAGTGCATCAGAATCCGCCATCTTAATTGCGGTCAGGTTTTTCGGGTTCTGGATCTGGATCAGCGCGATATCAGAGCGCGGATCTTTGCCCACCATCTTCGCGTCGAACTTACGACCATCGCTAAGCTGAACTTTAATTACCGTCGCGTTATCAACAACATGGTTGTTAGTGACGACATAGCCTTTATCGGCATCAATGATAACGCCAGAGCCCAGCGCCATAAATTTCTGTTGTTGGCTGCCGCCATTACCGCCTTGACCGCCCTGACAGAACGGAGAGCTCTGGAACGGAGAACCGTCCTGACAGAACGGGGAATCATCACCGAAGAACTGCTGGAAATTACGCGGCATACGCGGCGTATTCACGGTTGTGCTACCTTCTACGTTAATGCTGACCACCGAAGGCATCACCTTTTCGAGCATCGGTGCAAGGCTCGGCATTTGCTGGGCTGACGTTGCAGAAGATGTCTCCGCGGCTGTCGCAGAGAGCGGAGATAACGCCAAACCTAAACTCAGAGCAAGGGCACTCAATGCTAATGTGGTTTTTTTCATGTATTTCAGTCTCGATTAACAGATAACGCAAAATTGCTGTGTTCTTCAGATTCGTTTTATAGCGCGAAGTTCCGAACTAAAGTTTCTGCAAAAAGTAAAAATTTATTGTTCGTCTTTACAAAAGCCTGGTTATTGTTCTACCGCCATCAGACGTCGGTATTCATCCCACGCATAGAGGTCGGTCATACCGCTAATATAATCCTGTAGCAGACGACAACGGTAATAATATTCCCATAGCGGATACTCAGGAGAATCTGACGGTAATTTACTCACGGCCTCCACATAGGCCAGTCGATGGCGCGTTGAGAGCTTATGGAATAAACGCGATTCAATTGGAAAGCGTTTCACCCGTTCTTTTTCGACCAGTTCGCTAAAATCTGATAACGACATACTTAACAAAGGTCGATATATCTCTAATAAACCACTAATTACACGGTAGCCTTGCAACTCAAGTTGCTCAACGTCTGGATGGCTAAACACATGTTTTACAGCGACATTTTTGTATAACTTCAGGAGATCGCTACATTCGCTGGCATCCTCCAGCAGTGCATGATTAAAGGTTCCGGCAAATATCTCTGGCAAATTATCGATAAATCGTTGCGCAGCATAGGGCACCAGTTTATTTAAGCTATTCACCCGTAAATACATAAAAAACTGATCTTCCGTGCTGTGGCTTAAGCTATTTGAACGTGATTTTTCCCAGGCATTTTCCACCACCTGCGCAAAGAGCGAACCTTTCTCATGCTGGCCCCACGCCTTATGCAAATGATGATAAAGCTGCTCGACGGTGAATATTCTTTTCTCTACCGCATCTTCAAGGTCGGCGACACAATAAGAGATGTCGTCAGCGGCTTCCATAATCCATGTTAATGGGAAACGACTGTAAAGCGCCAAATTAAGTTCTTTACGTAAACGAGTAATATAGCGTTCTTCAGAAAGGTAATAGCCCGGCTTTTTCATTAAATAGTTATGCGTCGCAGGTGTATCGCCACGCCACCACGCCGGGCGGGTATATTTTAAAATACCGCCAACCTGCGCCCAGGTGAGATTCATCCGCATCAGTGTATGCACCAGACGAATACCTTGCGCATTGCCTTCAAAATGACACAAATCCTGACGAACTTTTCGTCGCAGTTCGTTGAGAGGATCTTCCCCTTCCCTCAATCTCAACGCGGCTACACTACAGCGATCGTCGGTCAACGGCTGGCTTTCGGCATCGCCAGGAAATAAACGCTGGCGAAACCAGTCATTAATAGCCGCTTCACCAAAATGACCGAACGGCGGATTGCCGATATCGTGCATCAAACATGACATCTCGACAATACTTTCAAAGGGGCCAGTCAGTTCATCCAGCCCATACACCTCCAGCAATTTAAGCTCTTTCAGTCGGCTTAAAATCTCTTTGGCGATATAACGCCCCACCTGCTGTACTTCCATAGAGTGAGTAAGACGCGTGCGCACAGCAGCATTGCGCTCGAGCGGAAAAACCTGGGTCTTTTGTTGCAAACGACGAATTGCCGGGGAGTTGATAATACGTCCACGATCGCTTTCAAAGATTCGCAGAATTTCATGTTCCGTTTTAATACCTTGCGGCGAACGATAACGACGATGCCAGTTTATTTTTTTTCGGAAATCAATCTGTGCCATGTCCTCTCCCGCGTGAGAAATACGCTTCCCCTTAAGCGCATGGTAAACTATGCCTTCAAATCGGGCTTATCGCGAGTAAATCTATGAAAATCGGCATCATTGGTGCAATGGAAGAAGAAGTTACGCTACTGCGTGACAAAATCGAAAACCGTCAAACTCTCAGCCTGGGCGGTTGCGAAATCTACACCGGCCAACTGAATGGAACCGAGGTTGCATTACTTAAATCAGGCATTGGTAAAGTCGCTGCGGCACTGGGCGCGACTCTACTACTGGAGCACTGCAAGCCAGATGTGATTATTAACACGGGCTCCGCTGGTGGTCTGGCGCCAACACTGAAAGTGGGCGATATCGTTGTCTCTGACGAAACACGTTACCACGATGCAGATGTTACGGCGTTTGGCTATGAATACGGTCAGTTACCTGGCTGTCCGGCTGGCTTCAAGGCCGATGATAAACTGATCGCGGCAGCCGAGTCCTGCATTGCCGACCTGAATCTTAACGCCGTGCGCGGTCTGATTGTCAGCGGCGACGCTTTCATCAACGGCTCCGTAGCGCTGGCGAAAATCCGCCACAACTTCCCACAGGCCATTGCGGTAGAGATGGAAGCAACAGCTATTTCCCACGTCTGCCACAATTTTAACGTGCCGTTTGTGGTGGTACGCGCCATCTCCGACGTAGCCGATCAGCAGTCTCATCTCAGCTTCGATGAGTTCCTGGCGGTTGCCGCTAAACAGTCCAGCCTGATGGTTGAGTCGCTGGTGCAGAAACTGGCTCATGGCTAAGTCACTGTTCAGGGCGCTGGTCGCCCTGTCTTTTCTCGTACCGCTGTGGCTCAACGCCGCGCCGCGCGTCATCACGCTTTCCCCCGCTAACACTGAACTGGCCTTTGCCGCCGGGATCACCCCGGTGGGAGTCAGTAGTTATTCCGACTATCCACCAGAAGCGCAGAAAATTGAGCAAGTTTCCACCTGGCAGGGGATGAATCTGGAACGCATCGTAGCGCTGAAACCCGATCTGGTGATTGCCTGGCGTGGAGGTAATGCCGAGCGGCAGGTTGACCAGCTTGCTTCGCTGGGCATAAAAGTGATGTGGGTCGATGCAACAAGCGTTGAGCAAATTGCCGATGCGTTACGCCAACTGGCTTCCTGGAGTCCACAACCAGACAAAGCCAGGAAAGCCGCGCAAACGTTGCTGGAACAATATGAGCAACTGAAAGCGCAATACGCTGATAAACCTAAAAAACGTGTTTTCTTACAGTTCGGCATTAATCCACCATTTACCAGCGGAAAAGAGTCGATTCAGAATCAGATTCTGGATGTTTGCGGCGGAGAAAACATCTTTAAAGACAGCCGGGTTCCCTGGCCGCAGGTTAGCCGGGAACAAGTATTAGCACGCGCCCCGCAAGTCATTGTCATCGCTGGCGGAGTGGAGCAAATTCCTAAAATCAAACAATACTGGGGCGAACAGCTCAAAATTCCGGTCATACCTCTTACAAGCGACTGGTTTGAACGTGCAAGCCCACGTATTATCCTCGCTGCACAACAACTCTGTAATGCGCTTTCACAGGTGGATTAGCGCCTGACCTTTTCAGGTGCTCAGTGGGGATTGAACAATGCTCGTCTATTGGCTGGATATAGTCGGCACAGCGGTATTTGCCATCTCCGGCGTTTTACTGGCCGGAAAATTGCGTATGGACCCTTTTGGCGTCCTGGTATTAGGCGTGGTTACCGCAGTAGGCGGCGGGACAATTCGCGACATGGCGCTGGATCACGGCCCGGTATTTTGGGTGAAAGATCCCACCGATCTGGTCGTCGCAATGGTGACCAGCATGTTGACTATCGTTCTGGTGCGCCAGCCAAGACGCTTACCAAAATGGATGTTGCCAGTGCTGGACGCCGTTGGTCTGGCGGTGTTCGTCGGTATTGGCGTCAACAAAGCCTTTAATGCCGAAGCCGGGCCGTTGATCGCGGTTTGTATGGGCGTCATTACGGGCGTTGGCGGCGGGATTATCCGCGATGTGCTGGCGCGTGAAATCCCGATGATTTTCCGCACAGAGATCTACGCAACGGCCTGTATTATCGGCGGCATTGTCCACGCTACGGCTTATTACACATTTTCCGTGCCGTTAGACACAGCCAGTATGATGGGAATGGTGGTGACGCTGTTGATTCGTCTGGCGGCTATCCGCTGGCGCCTGAAATTGCCGACATTTGCGCTGGATGATAACGGACGTTAAAGAGAGAAAATATGCCGACCAGATTGGCCGGCATATTAATCAGTAGGTTAAATGCTGAAGGAAGAACCGCAACCGCAGGTACTTTTCGCATTCGGGTTGTTCACGATGAAGCGCGAACCTTCCAGACCTTCGGTGTAGTCAACGGAACCACCCACCAGATATTGCAGGCTCATTGGGTCAACCACCAGGCCAACGCCCTGTTTCTCGATAGTCATATCGCCTTCATTCACCTGATCATCAAAGGTGAAACCGTACTGGAAGCCGCTACAACCACCACCGGTGATATACACGCGTAACTTCAGATTCGGGTTATCTTCATCAGCGATCAGACTCTTAACTTTGTTGGCTGCTGCGTCGGTAAACTCCAGCGGCAGTGCTACGTCATCACTCATATTTTGCTCCAAACGACATCGGCAATTGGGCAAATTCTAACCCAATAATATTCGCCATTATCTAATACCCTGGTATTTCGTTCAAGTATTCTCGCCGGCAGGTGCAGCCTTGTTGCGCGCCAACTGTTCCACTTCCTGTTTTGCCAGCGTACGGGCAAGAATTGCCGAGTATAGCGGTTTCCCGCCGGTAAATTGTGCTAATAGTGTTGCGCCAAGCCCCGTAATAATCATTGGCAAAATGAGCTGATAATTATCGGTCATCTCAAGTACCAATATAATGCCGGTCAACGGTGCGCGGACAGATGCCGCCAGTAGCGCCCCCATTCCGGCAACCGCAAACGTTCCTGCTTCAAGGTGATATTGCGGGAACATTTCTACGGCGGCCATACCGAATGCCGTCCCCAGCACCGTACCTAACGCCAACATCGGCGCAAAAATGCCCCCCGGCGCACCAGAAGAGAAGCAGAGTAAGGTAGTGATTACGCGCGCAACGAAGATGAATATCAACATTCCCACGCTGAAATTCCCCGCTGTCGCGATTGGAATCAGGGTAAAGCCGCCGCCCGAGGTTACTGGCGCGATAAAACCAAGCAGTCCGCACAGTCCGCCAATCACACCGCCCATCAGCACCCATTTGGTAATATTGCCGCCGTGTACACGGTGCAACAAATCCTGCATCCCCAGCACCCATTTATTAAAAACAGGGCCGAAGATGCCAAAAATAATACCGAGGATCAGATAAAGCCAAAGCGTATTGAGCGGAGCATCAGAAAGCTTCCCCACGTCAATCAGAGCCGTTTCGTGATTAAAAATACGGTACATAATGGTCGACATAATGACGCCAATAAATACCGCTTTAATTGAAATCAGCGTATAGCGAAACTGCGGACGCATCTCTTCGATAATAAACAAGATACCCGCCAGCGGTGCGTTAAAGGCCGCCGCCAGACCCGCTGCTGCACCGGTTGCCAGCAAGGTGTGACGCGCTTCATCACCTTTCATGCGGAAAATATCAAGCACCATGCGACCAATGTTACCGCCAATCTGCACGGTTGGCCCTTCTCGCCCCAGCACCATACCACCGCCCAGCGTTCCCAGCCCCCCGAAGAATTTTACCGGCAATACGCGCCACCAGCGAACGGGGCGTTGATCTTCCAGCGCCCCTTCAATTTCTGGGATACCCGAACCGCCAGCTTCCGGCGCGTATTTACGTACCAGAAAATAGCCGAACATTGCCAGCACTGCCGAACCAAGAAAAGCGACAGTCAACAAAAGAGGATAATTATCGGCAGCATGTACCAACGCCCCCATACGTTGGTTCTGCAACCAGGCAACACCTTTGTCAAACGCAACCGCCGCCAGCCCGACAAGCGTGCCGACGACCGCCGCCATAAACAAAATGGCTAATGGCGTTTTATCGCGTTCATGAAGTTGACGAATCAGCTGTCTGCGTCGCAGACGTGCAGCCTGCGGTATTTCATAAGAGGGAGTATCAGTTTTCATCCAATGATCACTTATTAGTCATACAAATAAGATGACGGCATTTTACTCGCACGCTCAATGAAAATCCTTTGCAAAGCGTAATGTTTCAAACGTGCAAAACTTTTATACTCTTAGGAATCCGGGTTGCAGCAGCACTGGCAACCTGAGATTTGACGAGTATTTAACTTGTTATGAATAACATAGAATAGCAGCCATTCACTTTTTCTACGAATCAGGAACCCTCCATGAGTAAGTCTGAAAATCTTTACAGCGCAGCGCGCGAGCTAATCCCTGGCGGTGTGAACTCTCCTGTTCGCGCCTTTACTGGCGTGGGCGGCACTCCGTTATTTATCGAAAAAGCGGACGGCGCTTATCTGTACGATGTTGATGGCAAAGCGTATATCGACTATGTCGGTTCCTGGGGGCCGATGGTGCTGGGCCATAACCATCCGGCAATCCGCAATGCGGTAATTGAAGCCGCAGAACGCGGTCTGAGTTTTGGTGCGCCAACCGAAATGGAAGTGAAAATGGCAGCACTGGTCACCGAACTGGTGCCGACCATGGATATGGTGCGCATGGTGAACTCCGGTACCGAAGCGACAATGAGCGCCATCCGCCTGGCCCGTGGTTTTACTGGCCGCGACAAAATCATTAAATTCGAAGGTTGCTACCACGGTCACGCCGACTGCCTGCTGGTGAAAGCCGGTTCTGGCGCGCTCACTTTAGGTCAACCAAACTCACCAGGCGTTCCGGCAGATTTCGCCAAACATACATTAACCTGTACTTATAACGATCTGGCGTCTGTACGCGCCGCGTTCGAACAGTACCCGCAAGATATTGCCTGTATTATCGTCGAACCGGTGGCAGGCAATATGAACTGTGTTCCGCCGCTGCCAGAGTTCCTGCCGGGTCTGCGCACGCTGTGCGACGAATTTGGCGCGTTGCTGATCATCGATGAAGTCATGACCGGCTTCCGTGTGGCGTTAGCTGGCGCGCAGGATTATTACGGCGTGGTGCCGGATTTAACCTGCCTGGGCAAAATTATCGGCGGCGGAATGCCGGTAGGCGCGTTTGGCGGTCGTCGTGATGTAATGGATGCGCTGGCCCCAACCGGCCCGGTGTACCAGGCGGGTACGCTTTCCGGCAACCCGATTGCGATGGCTGCAGGTTTCGCTTGTCTGAATGAAGTGGCGCAGCCGGGCGTTCACGAAACGCTGGATGAGCTGACAACACGTCTGGCAGAAGGTCTGCTGGAAGCGGCTAAAGAAGCGGGAATTCCGCTGGTTGTGAATCACGTTGGCGGCATGTTCGGTATTTTCTTTACTGACGCCGAGTCGGTGACGTGTTATCAGGACGTAATGGCCTGTGACGTGGAACGCTTTAAGCGTTTCTTCCATATGATGCTGGATGAAGGTGTTTACCTGGCGCCGTCAGCGTTTGAAGCGGGCTTTATGTCTGTGGCGCACAGCATGGAAGACATCAATAACACTATCGATGCAGCACGTCGGGTGTTTGCCAAATTGTAATCCTGCACTGCTTGCCGGATGCGGCGTAAACGCCTTATCCGGCCTACTGTTCAGAGCCATTTGTAGCCCGATAAGACGCGCCTGCGTCGCATCGAACATCGTTTACCGGATGCGGCGTGAACGCCTTATCCGGCCTACTGTTCAGAACCGTTTGTAGGCCCGATAAGACGCGCCAGCGTCGCATCGAACATCGCTTGCCGGATGCGGCGTAAACGCTTTATCCGGCCTACTGTTCAGAACCGTTTGCAGGCTCCGATAAGACGCGCCTGCGTCGCATCGAACATCGCTTGCCGGATGCGGCGTAAACGCCTTATCCGGCCTACTGTTCAGAACCGTTTGCAGGCTCCGATAAGACGCGCCAGCGTCGCATCGGGCATCGTTTACCAGCAAGCAAACTAACGGCTTTGCTTTCTCAACAAATAGATAAAATACGGCGCGCCAATAAACGTCGACAGCAGCCCCGCCGGGATCTGGAACGGAAACAGTACCATCCGCCCGCACCAGTCAGCGAACACCAGCAACAAACCTCCCACCAGCGCCGAAATCACAATATGCGGCATCGTCCGTCGAAAACCCATCATCCGCGCAATATGTGGCGCCATCAAACCGACAAAACTCAACGGCCCAATAGTCATCGTCGCGGTCGCCGTCAGACAAGCGGCCAACAACAGCAGCGCAATTCGTGTCGGCGTCAGTGCCATCCCCACGGCCCGCGCGGTATCACCACCCAGCGGTAAAATAGTCAGCCAGCGGCGACACAGAGGGGTAATCGCCAGCAAAATCACCATCACAATTCCGGTGCGCCAGACCTGCGCATCGGTCGCGTTATAGGTCGAACCGGAAATCCACGTCAGCACTTGCGCCATTCGCGGATCACCACTCGCCTGTAACATCATCAAAAGCATGGTAAACGCAGTGCTTAACGCCATCCCCGCAAGCAGCATCCGGTGTGGAGAAAATCCACCGCGCCCGGCGGCGATCATAATGATCAACAAAGTCACCGCCGCACCGAGGCTTCCCGCAGGTAGCAACCAGCCAAAGGCATTATCCGACACCAGAAACAACATCAACACCACGCCAAACGCCGCGCCGGAGCTAATCCCTAACACTTCCGGGCTTGCCATCGGATTTCCGGTCAGCCGCTGAATAATACATCCCGCTACCGCCAGCATGACGCCCGCAAACAGCGCCGCCATAATTCGCGGCCAGCGCCACGGCATTAAATCCTCAAGTAGCGCACCACTCGCCCACGTCCAGCCTTGCGAGTCACGACCAAACGACAGCGCCGCCACTACGGCAATCAGCAACAGCACGCCGCCAGCGAGGGCAAACGCCAGCACATGTTGACGTTCAGTCGCAACCCGGTCATTAACTTTCATATCCGGCGCGCTAATACTGCGTAGACGAGGTAGCAACCACAACAGCAGCGGCGCACCAATCAGTGCAGTGACCGAACCAGTGGAAACTTCCATCCACACGCGAGTCAGCCAGAGGATGATTTGATCGGAAAGCCAGAGAATTAGCGCCCCAATCAGCGACGCCAGCATCAGCCGTGGCAGCAGTCGCCGAGCTCCCAGCATTTTTGCCAGCAGTGGCGCGAACAACCCGATAAAACCGATAATCCCCACCGCGTTCACCAGCAGCGCACTGATGACTATCGCCAGCGACAGCGCCGCCAGACGCGCCAGCGACAAGGCCAGCCCCAGATTGCGCGCCACGCCATCATCAAGCCCCATCAGGGTTAACGGGCGAAGTAGCAGTAACGTCAGCATCACGCCGCCCAGCAACTGCGGCCATAAACGTTCAACGCCACCCCAGTCGGTTTGCGTCAGCGTTCCGGTACTCCACAGGAACATGCTTTGTAACTGATCATGGTGGAAAATAACCAGTAACTGATTAATTGCTCCGCAATAAAGGCTCACCACCAGCCCCGCGAGGATCAGCGTTACCGGCGAAAGCCGTTTCCCCCACGCGACGCCAAAGACGATTAAGCCAACGACACAAGCCCCCGCCAGCGCGGCAAACTGGCTTGCCATCGCGCCGGGGATCGCCCAGAGCATCGTGACGGTAATCCCCAGTTGCGCCCCTGTTGCCACGCCCAGTGTCGTCGGTTCCGCCAGCGGGTTACGCAGCACTTGCTGAAACAGTACGCCCACCAGTCCCAGACCTGCGCCAACCAGCAACGAAATTGCCAGACGCGGCAGCAAGCTGTAGTGAAAAATCATCTGCTCAATAGCATCGATATCCGGCGACCAGATGGCCTGCGCCCACTGGCTACGCGGCAGCGCCTGCGAGAAGTTCACCCAGGTTAACGCCGCAGCGGTAATCACCAATATTGCCAACAATAACGCCGGGAAAAGCGCAATTCGCTTACTCACGCTTTACCTCCAATGGCGTTATCCAGAATACGCACAAAGTGCATAGCCGAGAGCGTCGCGCCATAGAACCAGACTGCCGGAACGCGCTGAAAACGTCCTGTACGGACAAACGGCATCGCCTGCCACAGCGGCGTCGCCATTAACGCCTCCATGTCCTTATTGTTACCGTGATCAAAACACAACATATCAACATCTTTATACGCCGCCAGACGATCGATACTGACGGCAGTGCTACCCCAGAAGTTAGTTTCCCCTTGCCAAGCATTTGGGATGCCATACTCATCGAGAATTTCCTGGAACAAGCTGTTTGGACCGAAGACCAGCATATGGCGCGGATCGAGAAGCGACGTCAGCAATAATGGGCGCGCACCACGCTTCACAAAACGGGGTTTCATGCTGCGGATGAAGTCTTCATAGTGCGCTAAATGCGTTTCTGCTGCGCTTTGCAGGTTAAGCAAATCCGCCATTTCCGTCAGTGATTTACGCGCCATCGCCAACGGCTGTTTACCGTCACTGAAGTTAAATCCGCGTCCCGGTGCAATGCGCGCCAGCATTTCTGGCGAAGGGCCGTAACCTGCCGACCAGACCATAAATGACGGTTTCATTTCGGTCAGCAGTTCAAGATTCGGTTCTGTGCGCAAACCGACGTCAATCACTGAGTCCGGCAACGGAGGTTCGCTGACCCACAGTCGATAGTTGATGGTATCCGCCACACCGTAAGGCACGATGCCGAGCGCCAGCAGTAATTCCACCGGCAACCACTCCAGCGCCACAATACGATGCGGATCGATAGCCGCTGCGCGGGCGGTATTCATCTGCCATAACAACGGAGAAAGCGCCATCGCCGTTAACAGTCGGCGGCGCGAAATAAGAGGTAAGCCGCTCATCAATAGACAAAACTCACAGGTGCGGCACCCGCCGGATGCGGCAAAATCCCCATCGGGATGCCATAAATCATTTCGAGGGTTTCGCCGCGCATAATTTCCGCAGGCGTTCCCTGAGCAATCATTTCGCCACCGCGCAGGGCAACCAGGTAATCACAGTAGCGCGCCGCCATATTGATATCGTGCAGCACAGCAATAACCGTCAGACCACGTTCCTGACTTAAACGATGCACCAGCGCCAGCACATCAACCTGGTGGGCGATATCCAGCGCCGAAGTCGGTTCGTCGAGCAACAGACAGCGACTATCCTGTGCTACCAGCATGGCGATCCACGCCCGCTGGCGTTCGCCGCCAGAGAGGCTATCGACCAGCCGATGCGCCAGTGGTTTTAAGCCAACCAGCGAGATGGCCTCCTCCACTTTTTCGCGATCTGTCGCGCCAAAGCGCCCCAGCGCGCCATGCCACGGGTAGCGACCAATCGCCACCAGTTCACGCACGGTCATCCCTTCTGCCGGAGGAAGTTGCTGCGGTAAATACGCGACTTTGCGGGCAAATGCTTTGCTGCTCCAGTTTTCCAGCGGCTGAACGTCAAGAAGAATCTCGCCTTCCGACGGTGGCTGATGGCGTCCCAGCATTTTGAGTAGTGTGGATTTACCAGAACCGTTGTGACCAATCAGGCCGGTCACTTTCCCGGCGGGAAAAGTTAATGACAGCGGATGCAAAAGCGTGCGCCCGGGCACACGAAAGGAGATATTACGCAGTGCAAAAGTGGTATCGGAATGATTCGTGTATTCCTGCATAACAGCCAACTTGTGAAACGGGCACGGAAATCCGTGCCCAAAGAGAAATTAGAAACGGAAGGTTGCGGTTGCAACGACCTGACGTTCTGCGCCCCAGAAGCAGCCATAGGTGTTAAAGCAGCTAGCGACGTATTCGCGATCGAACAGGTTGTTAACATGCAGCGCCACGTTGGAGCCAGCCATACCGACTCGCGCCAGATCATAACGCACTAACGCATCCACGACCGTATAACTTCCCACTTTGAAGGAGTTAGCCGCATCGCCATAGCTGGAACCCGTATAACGACCGCCAGTGCCCAGCGTCAGACCGGAAAGCGGACCATCAAAGAAGGTGTAGTCAGCCCACAGAGAAGCCATGTGTTTTGGCACCTGCGCAGGCGTGTTGCCTTTGTAGGTCGTATCGGTGGTGTATTCCGCATCGGTATAGGTATAAGAACCGACTACATTAACACTCGCCGACAGCGCCGCTTTCGCTTCGATTTCTACGCCACGAGCGCGGATCTCACCACCTTCAACCGAGAAGAAGGAACCCTCAGGGTCCGCCATCAGGTTGTTGGTTTTAGTGAGATTATACAACGCACCAGTGACCACAATTGGGCGATCTTCCGGTACGTATTTCACGCCGACTTCATACTGCTTACCTTTAGACGGTGCGAAAATATTACCATCCTTCCCAACTTGCGAAGAAGGTTCAAACGATTCGCTATAGCTGAAGTACGGCGTTACACCGTTATCAAACAGATAGTTAACGCCACCACGCCAGGTAAACTGTCTGTCATCACGTTTGTCCGTCGTTCCGGCAACACGGTTGAGCGACTCCTGGTCTGCCCAGTCATAGCGCCCGCCCAGAGTCACCAGCACTTTATCCCACTGCGCCTGATCCTGAACATAAATCCCTGTTTGCTTCTGCTTATTCAGAATACGGTAAGGACCGGAGTTATCCGGGTCTTTCGTGTTGAAGTCAAAGTCGGTATATACCGGATTGTACAGATTCAACAGCGGCACGGAGTCGTCATAACCAAACCAGGCGTTGATGTCATTACGCATACGCATAAAGTCGACGCCCGTCAGCAGGGTGTGGTCGATATCGCCAGTGGCAAATTTGCTCTGCAATTGGGTATCTACAGAGAAGTTTTGCAGTTTCTCATCATCAACGACGTATTTACGCGCCAGATAATGGCCTTTATCCGCTGGCGCCAGAGCAGCACATTGTTTGCTATAAGCATTCGCCGGATCGGAGCAAACACCGTAGCCATATACGCTGTTTTGCGAAGTTTTATTTTCGGCAAAACGCAAGTTCTGACGCACGGTAAAGGTGTCGTTAAATTCGTGGTCGAAGCTATAACCCACCATCTTCTCATTACGAGAATAGGTGTTGTTCTTCGCACCTTCGTTGAAGTCAGTCGGCAGACGCTTACCATTTGGCAGCGGCTCAACGGTTCCCTCTTTCGGCAACCAGCCGTAATAACCGGTTTCCGGCTCGTTCTGGAAGTAAGAAAGGAAGGTGAAATTAGTTTTATCATCCGGGCGCCAGGTGAACGCCGGAGCAATAGCATAACGCTGCTCTTCCGCCCCTTTCTGCTGGGCATTCGCAGAACGAGCAAGACCAGTCAGACGATAAGAGTAAACGCCGTCATCGTCCAGCGCATCGCTGAAATCAAAACCCGTCTGGAACAGGCTATCAGTACCTGCTTTAAACTGAACTTCTTTCAGTGGTTCGGTAGTCGGACGCTTGCTGACCATATTCAACAAGCCGCCAGGGCTGCTTTTCCCGTAAAGCACAGATACCGGGCCACGCATAATTTCTGCGCGTTCCAGCATATACGGATCGATAACCGCATCGTTATAGAAGTTGCCCTGTAATTTCAGACCGTTAAGGTAGTTATTCTGGCTTTGACCTTCTGCGGCAAAACCGCGAATGATCAGGTGGTCATAGGTATTAGACGCGCCACGCGTACCCACTGAAACACCCGGCGTGTAGCTAAGCGCTTCTTTTACGGACTTCGGTTGATGCAACGCCATCTCTTCAGCGGTGACAACAGAAATGGACTGCGGTACTTTTTGAATTGGCGTATCTGTTTTAGTACCGGTAGCAGATTGTCTCGCCGCAATGGTTGCAGCCGGCCCCCATGCGCTTTCTTGCGGCGCTGGTGCGGCAGTAACAGTGATAGTGTCTTCTTTCGGTTCAACCGCCGCCTGTGCATAAACAGACATGCCGCTAACCGCTGTGGCGACTACGACTGCGATTTTACGCAGCGAGTGTTTTGGCAGAGCAGTTTTGGAACGCGCCATTGGTATTTCTCTGGTGTAAAGCGAATAGTAATGTAAACGATAATGATTATTATAAAGATAAGATAATATTCGAAACGCTAGCGGGTTCGCAAGTAGTACGCAATCTGAGCGTTCCTGAAGGGTTAATAAACAACCAGATGAAAAGAAAGGGTTAATTGTTATGGTGAAATGTTGTTTCAACTGAAATTGTGAAACCCAGTAGTATGGTTAGAAACAAGGGTATTCATTCAGCAACCAGATATCTTTGAATATGGCTGAGTTCGATTTAAGAATTACCCACGGTAATCACATGGGTAATTCCTTTTTTATCAGGACCGCAACCACCGTCGCGGTTTTTATTTAAAACCATCTATTTTTAATAAACTGTTAAGCACATCCAGCTCAACTGTTAGCTCCTGTTGGTTATTTTGCTGTAATACAACATATTGTTGTTCAAAAGCCGCAATTAATTCTGATAATGCCTTATCCATTTGTTGGTCGGCGTTAAAATCAACATGCTGTTGTCGCTGCATACGCAACTGGTTATCGACAATTTTTTGTACATATGGCAAATAGCGTTCCAGGAAAGCACAACCGGAGGGAATATCTTTCGCATCATCATCCATGCTTTGCATGATCCGCTTACCACAGGAAATAATTACTCCTAATTGATTACGTATTGTGCTCGCCTGCAATGACAGACAAGTTTTGTCAAGCCGGTCAAGCATTGCTCTGGTATTTTTATATGACAATTCTGAATTTTGGGGGGATGAAATCGTCTTTTCTAAACTGTCTGATGATTTTTTAGCATACTTATCAAGCAGCCCAATAAATAATAATCCACCAATCACAAAAATAGCCAGAAAAGAGGGCGAATCCAGTAAGGAAAAACCTTGCGAATATAAGATGCAAATCGCAATCATCAGTATGACTTTAATCAAGAGCCATAAATCATCATTCAGAGAGGCCTTCTTCTGGCTTTCGAAGACAGAGGTGACAAAAGCATACATAAATGCCACCCAGAATGGCACAAGCACGGCCAGACCGAACAATAACCATATCCCGCCAATGGCTACTGCGAAATATAATTCATAAGACAAGCGGCTGTTATAAAAAAGAATGAAAAAGCTTATCCATAAGCAAATAATCAAACTTGCAATTACCCGGGGTTCTTCTTCAAATAAAGTCAATAATGTCTTAGGGCTGATAAGGAAATAATTGACATACGCAATTGCAACGCACAATGAAATGAAAATGAGCGCCCATACTTTCAACTGTGCTTTAAAATCTTGCGTCATGGCTTTCTCCTTAAATGCTGTTGACCCTACCCGTTGCGATCGACGCTAAACGCACCTTCAATTCGCCTTCCATCTGGACTAATTCTTGTTCAACCGTTATACGCCGCTGACGCGATTCGTTGGCAATATTAAGTGTTGATTCAATGGTATGAAGAAGCTGACTTTGAACAGTGCGCAGAGTTTCGATATCAACAATTGAACGATTTACTTCATGGGCAATTTCGATACTGCCACTATGCAGTAATTCTGCGTTACGCTTCAGTAAATCGTTAGTGGTATCAGCAACATCTTTTTGTAAACTCGCAGCATTCTTTTGTGTATTCAAAGCAACCGCCAGAACGATTTGGCTCTTCCAGATAGGAATCGTTGATAAAATACTGCTTTGGATTTTTTCTGCCAGTGACTGATCGTTACGTTGAATAAGACGAATCTGAGGTGCGGTCTGAATGGCAATAGCTCGTGAGAGCAGCAAGTCATGTAACCGACGCTCAAATCGATTAATATGTTCATTGAGGTCGGAAACATATTGCGCATCCATCGCGTCACCACTGGTACTCGCCTTCTGTTGTGCTGTGGGGAGTTCATTAACCCTGATATTTTCCAGTTTTCTCTTTCCGGCTGCGATATATAACCCAATTTGCTGGAGATATTCATTATTTCGATTAAATAGTTGTTCCATCGCAGCCACATCACGTAGCAAAGCAACGAGTGTTTGTTCAAGTTTTTTTGAAATAATTGTGACTTGCTCTGCCAGTGTTTTATATTCCAGAATAAAACGTTCTGCTTTGCTAAAAATTTTACCCAGTAACGGAATACTTTCCAGGAAACTCTTTTTATCGCCAAATTTAGAAAGATCGACACTTTTGACTTTCATCAGCAAATCGGTCAACTGCTCACCCACAGCTCCGGCATCTTTCGCCCGTACATTTTGTAATAACGCTTCCGAAAACTGTGCGATCCCGGTCATAGGTTTTACGCCCCATGAAATAGATAACATTGGATCGTTGATATCTATCTGGCAGGAGAGCTGTTGCACTTCTGATTCATCTCCTGAATATACAAATACTGATAAATCATTTTTTGCTACGATAATTTGTTCATCCATAACCAATCTCCATAAAATAAAGAAAAATCAAGTCGCAGAAATTTTATTCTCCCATGCATAGCTTCAGACTGGCAATATATTCACCATGATGATTATTATCAGTAAATAAATAGACTTTGTGAAAGGAATTCCCCGCCGAAGCGGGGAATTAGAGGAAGAGAGTTAATTACTACCAAACATCTCCTTGATCCAGCCAGCCACGCCGTCGCTGTCTTTCTGCTCCTGTTGAGCAGGTTGCTGTTGCGGCTGTTGCTGCGGCTGAGAAGACTGATCAAACGGATTGCCTGACGGTTGCTGCGGCATCTCACTCGGCTGGCACAGCGAATTCGGGTCGCTGGTCCAGACCGGCAAAGTACGCATACCGCCGCTACAAACAAAATTACCGTTGTAGTCCACGCCCATATCCACAATATCTTCTGGCGGAACAAGATTCAGCGGCGTTGGCGTCTGATTAGCCAGATAACGCTGGTAAATCGACATTGCGCCACTGGCGCCATACAGTTTTGTCGGCTGGTTGTTATCACGGCCTACCCAAGTAATGGTCACCGTACTGCCATCAATCCCGGCAAACCAGGTATCAACGTTGTTGTTGGTGGTACCCGTTTTCCCTGCCAGATGCAGATTGGGATATTTCGCGCCAAGCTGACGACCCGTACCGCGTTGTACAACCTGCTGCATGGTCCACAGCGTCAGATACGCCGCCTGCGCCGGAACAGCACGTTCCGCCTGCGGGAAGCTCTGATACAGCACCTTGCCGTCTTCCGCGATTACCGAACGCAGCGCAGAAAGCGGTGCGCGGTTACCGCCGCTGGCGATGGTCTGGAACGCTTGCGCCACTTCAATTGGCGTCAGGTTCAGCGCTCCCAGTAACATAGCCGGAACTGGATTTAGCTGATCTTTCGGCACCCCCAGTTTGATCCAGGTCTCCGTAACCGCAGGCAGCCCCAGCGCCATCCCCAGATTCACCGTCGGCACGTTCATCGAACGGGTCAGCGCATCCACCAGCATCACTCTGCCGCTTTCGCTATAGCGACGGTCATCATTCTGCGGTGACCAGACCTGACCATTCGACAGACGCAGTGCAATCGGTGCATCAGCAATCCACGTATTCAGGCGATAAATTTTCGGCTGACTTAATGCTGTCAGATAAGTCGCCGGTTTTGCCAGTGAACCAATCGAACGACGCGCCTGCATCGCACGGTTGTAACCCGCAAACTGCGGTTCCGAACCACCGACCATCGCGCGAACTTCACCGCTAAAACGGTCGACGACCACAATCGCAGTTTCCAGATCGCTCAACTTACGCTGTTTCTTCAGCGCCGGAATGCCTTCCACGGCGGCTTTTTCTGCCGCGTCCTGTGCGACAGAGTCAAAGGTAGTGAAGATCTTCACGCCAGAGAGATCTTTCACCTTATCGCCCAGTTTCGCCTGCAGCTCCTGACGCACCAGTTGCATAAAGGCTGGCTGTGGAGAAATCACCCCGCCACGCGGCTGTACGCCCAGTGGACGCGCACTCAGCATGTCGTAGAGTTCTTGATCAATAATTTGTTGCTGTTGCAACAAACGCAGCACCAGATTACGTCGCTCCAGCGCCAGTTTCGGGTTACGCCACGGGTTATAGATCGACGCACCTTTCACCATGCCGACTAACAGCGCCTGCTGATCAAGGCTCAACTCTTCTACCGGACGGCCAAAGTAGTACAGGCTCGCCAGAGGGAAGCCACGGATTTCGTTGTCGCCGCTCTGGCCGAGATACACCTCGTTCATATACAGCTCAAGAATGCGGTCTTTGCTATAACGCGCATCCATGATCAACGCCATGTAGGCTTCATTCGCTTTACGCCAGTAAGAACGCTCGCTGGACAGGAACAGGTTTTTCACCAGTTGCTGGGTCAGCGTACTCGCCCCTTGCACTGTGCGCCCGGCAGTCAGGTTTGCCAGCACCGCACGCCCGATGGAGTAGAGGCTGATGCCATCATGCTCGTAGAAATGACGATCTTCTGTCGCCAGCAAGGTATCTACCAGCAGATCCGGGAAACCACTGCGCGGCACAAACAAGCGCTGTTCGCCGTTTGGCGAGGAGATCATGGTGATCAGGCGTGGATCAAGACGGAAGAAACCGAACTGACGGTTGTTCTCCATATTGACGATAGTCGCCAGATGATCGCCATCAAAGGTCAGACGCGCGCGCACCTGCCCTTCTTTACTGTCCGGGAAATCAAACGGACGGCGGATCATCTCAATGCTGTTTGCCTGCACGGTAAACTCGCCAGGACGGGTCATTTTCGACACCTGACGATACTGCGTGGCTTCCAGCAGTTTCACCATCTCATTCTTGCTGATGGTCATATCTGGCTCAAGGTTGACCATCCGGCCATAAACCGCAGCAGGCAATTGCCAGACTTTGCCATCAATTCGGCTGCGAATTTTTTGATCGAGATAAACACCGTAAATGGCAATCAGCACGGCAAAAACGATAGCCAGTTTTAGCAACAGCCATAACCAGCCGCGTTTGCCACGAGGTTTACGCCCTTTGCCTTTGCCCTTACCTTTGCGCGGCATCGGTTCTTCATCCTCATAGTCATCATAATCGTCGTAATCATCGTCATCTTCGTAACGACGACGGCTTACCTTTTGTTTGACTGGACGCGTCGGTTTTCCTTTGCGTCCAATTGGCTCGCGGTCATTCCCGGCCATGCTTTTTCTCCGCAATATTCAGGCGCAAAAGCCCGATTTTCCATTCTCCTGTGACAAAACAGAAGAAGATATCTCTCAAATTCGGTTTGGTTTTCACGAATACTTTTTCGTCCGTCGCGTCGGTGCGGTATTTGCCGGGTCATCCGGCCAGACGTGTTTGGGATAGCGCCCTTTCATCTCTTTTTGCACCTCGCGGTACGCTCCCTGCCAGAAAGCGCTTAAATCACGCGTGATCTGCAACGGCCTTTGCGCGGGTGAAAGTAGTTCCAGCACCAACGGCACGCGCCCCTGGGCGATAGTCGGATTAGTTGCCTCGCCAAACATCTCCTGCATTCTCACCGCCAGCGCTGGCGGGTTATCTTCATGATAACGAATGGCGATCCGGCTTCCCGTCGGCACAGTGTAATGCGCAGGCAATTCACTATCCAGACGTTGCTGCATACCCCAATCGAGCAATCCGCGCAGGGCCTGGTAAACATCTAGCGATTTCAAACCACGCAATGAATGTACGCCGCTCATATGCGGCAACAACCACGTTTCCAGCAATGCCAGTAAACTCGCGTCATCGACCATTGGCCAGTTATATTCCGGTAACCATTTCGCTGCACACATCAAACGCAAGCGTAGCTGTTCCGCCTCAGGCGTCCAGTTAAGCACGCTTAATCCTTTGTCACGAATACCGTTGAGTATCGCCTGATGCAGCTCATCTTCCGAAGGTTTTGCCAACGGTTGCACTTTTACCGTGAGCTGACCAATCTGTTGTCGCCGCCAGGCTTTCAGCGTACCTTGCACGTCGTCCCACTCAACGGTATCGGATTGCTGTATTAATTGTGGACAGCGTTGCACCAACTCATCTATGTCGACAGGTAGCGCCAGTAAAATCCGCGCATCCGGCGAGGCGCTACCCTGCAATAATAACGGCGCAATCAGCCATTCGTAGCGGTTTAACGCATCGTCGGCGTCCAGCATCGCCCCCATGCTATTTGCCAGTTGATAGCGACCATCTTGTCCACGGCGACGGGCAATACGGTCGGCAAACGCCTGGGCGAGTAGCGGGGCGATAAGCGAACTGTCGGCCTCGCCGTCGCGTACATTTAAGCGTTTTAATAGTTGCTGACTGCGTTGCTGCCAGGAAGGTTGATTACGTGAGAATAGCGCCCCCAGATCGCAACTTCCCATCCGTGGCGGCTCTTCGAGAATGGCGGCAATTTTTGCGGCGGTAGCCGCTTCGTCGTCGCTCTTCGCGCTCACCAACATTGTCGCTAAACGCGGATCGTTACCCAGCGTCGCCATTTTTTGCCCCCTGACGCTCAGCCGTTCGCCGTCCAGCGCCCCCAGCATCCGTAACAGACGTTTTGCTGCCTGTAAATTCACCGCAGGCGGTTGATCCAGCCAGTTCATCTGTGTCGGATCGTGACATCCCCATTGCAGCAGCTCTATCAGCAGGCCGGAAAGATCGCTTTGTAAGATCTCCGGTTCACTTTGCGCGGCGGCGCGTTCTGCTTGTTCTTTGGCGATTAAATGCAGGCAAATACCGGGCTCCAGACGCCCGGCGCGCCCGGCACGTTGTGTCATCGACGCCTGACTGACTCGCTGGGTAATTAATCGGGTAAGACCGGTACGCGAGTCAAAGCGCGCTACCCGTTCCAGAGCGCAGTCCACCACCAGACAAATGCCTTCAATGGTTAAACTGGTTTCGGCAATATTGGTCGCCAGCACCACTTTGCGCATTCCTTGCGGTGCGGGAAGAATCGCTTTTCGCTGATCGTTCAGCGACAACGCGCCATACAGCGGGCAAAGCAGCACATCATTGCCGATGCGCGAGGCCAGTTGCTCCTGAACGCGCTGTATTTCCCCGACGCCGGGTAGAAACAGCAACAGCGATCCCTCTTCCTGACGCAGCAATTCGGCGGTAGCGGCCGCGACAGCTTCGTCAAAACGTTGATGGGCAGGCAGCGATAAATAGCGGCGTTCCACCGGATACGAACGCCCTTCGGAAACAACAACGGGCGCTTCTGGCAGCATCTGTTGCAAGCGGTCGTTATCCAGCGTAGCCGACATAATCAGCAGCTTTAAGTCATCGCGCAAACCTTGTTGCACATCGAGTAACAGCGCCAGCGCCAAATCTGCCTGCAAACTGCGCTCATGAAATTCATCGAGGATCACCAGACCGACACCGTTCAGTTCCGGGTCGCGCTGGATCATGCGCGTCAGCACGCCTTCGGTGACCACTTCCAGACGAGTATTCGGCCCGACGCAGTTTTGCGCACGCATCCGGTAGCCAACTGTGTCGCCGGGCTTTTCGTTAAGCAGCTCCGCCAGGCGGTGCGCAACGTTACGCGCCGCCAGTCGACGTGGCTCCAGCAAAATGATTTTCCCGTCAATGCCGGAATGTGCCAGCAGTTGCAGCGGCAGCCAGGTTGATTTCCCGGCCCCGGTCGGCGCACTTAATAACACCTGCGGCGCACAATCGAGGGCAGCAAGTAACTCAGGTAAGACGGCAGCAACGGGCAACGACGACACAAAACGCTCCAGAGGGTTAACATTCTTCGCGTCACATTGTAGCATCGCGATAATTCATAACCGAGTGTCTCACATGTCTGAACCGCAACGGCTATTCTTTGCTATCGATTTACCTGCTGAAGTCCGCGAGCAAATAATCCACTGGCGCGCCGCACAGTTTCCGCCAGACGCGGGGCGTCCGGTTGCCGCCGAGAATTTGCATCTGACGTTGGCGTTTTTAGGCGAGGTGAGTGCAGAGAAAGAGAAAGCGCTGTCGTTACTGGCCGGACGGATCCGTCAACCGGGTTTTACATTAACGCTGGATGATGCAGGCCAATGGTTGCGTTCACGCGTGGTGTGGTTGGGCATGCGCCAGCCGCCGCGCGGCTTAATACAACTGGCGAATATGCTCCGTTCGCAAGCAGCACGCAGTGGTTGTTTTCAAAGCAATCGCCCTTTTCATCCACATATCACCTTATTGCGCGATGCCAGCGAAGCGGTGACCATTCCGCCGCCAGGCTTTAACTGGTCGTATACGGTGACAGAGTTCACCCTTTATGCCTCCTCGTTTGCTCGTGGGCGCACACGCTACACGCCGCTAAAACGCTGGACTCTGGCGCAATAACAAGGATTGTCGCAATGGAATTTTTCCCTCCGCTACAACGCGCTACGCTAATCCAGCGTTACAAACGCTTTTTAGCCGATGTGATCACACCCGATGGTCGTGAGTTAACGCTACACTGCCCGAATACTGGCGCAATGACCGGTTGTGCGACGCCAGGCGATACTGTCTGGTATTCAACTTCCGACAATACAAAACGGAAATACCCGCACACCTGGGAATTAACCCAAAGCCAAAGCGGTGCATTTATTTGCGTTAATACACTGTGGGCCAACAGGTTGACGAAAGAGGCTATCCTTGATGGGGAAATTTCGGAGCTGTCAGGCTATAGCTCGCTGAAAAGCGAAGTAAAATATGGCGCCGAACGCAGCCGCATTGATTTCATGTTAAAGGCGGATTCGCGTCCAGACTGCTATATTGAAGTGAAATCGGTTACGTTAGCGGAGAATGAACAGGGATTCTTTCCCGATGCGGTCACTGAAAGAGGTCAGAAACACCTTCGGGAGTTGATGAACGTAGCGGCTGAAGGCCAGCGAGCGGTTATCTTTTTTGCCGTGCTGCATTCAGCCATTACACGGTTTTCACCCGCGCGCCACATCGATGAGAAATACGCGCAACTATTGTCAGAAGCTCAACAGAAGGGGGTAGAAATTCTGGCTTATAAAGCGGAACTTTCTGCCAAAAGTATGGCTCTTAAAAAATCACTGCCCGTTACACTGTAGTAGAGTAAGTAACTGGTTAATTTACATTCTGGTCGCGTGCGCAAATACGCTTTTCCTCACACAGTTGTCAAGTGTTACGTTTAGATAATTGCTATCCGGAAAAGCATCTGCTATTTATAGCGGCCTCATTTTTCCCCCGAACATGGGGATCGATAGTGCGTGTTAAGGAGAAGCAACATGCAAGAAGGGCAAAACCGTAAAACATCGTCCCTGAGTATTCTCGCCATCGCTGGGGTGGAGCCATATCAGGAGAAGCCGGGCGAAGAGTATATGAACGAAGCCCAGCTGGCGCACTTCCGTCGTATTCTGGAAGCATGGCGTAATCAACTCAGGGATGAAGTCGATCGCACCGTTACACATATGCAGGATGAAGCGGCCAACTTCCCGGACCCGGTAGACCGTGCAGCCCAGGAAGAAGAGTTCAGCCTCGAACTGCGTAACCGCGATCGTGAGCGCAAGCTGATCAAAAAGATCGAAAAGACGCTGAAAAAAGTGGAAGACGAAGATTTCGGCTACTGCGAATCCTGTGGTGTCGAAATTGGTATTCGTCGTCTGGAAGCGCGTCCGACAGCCGATCTGTGCATCGACTGCAAAACGCTGGCTGAAATTCGCGAAAAACAGATGGCTGGCTAATTATAGCCGTTTCATCACGTTTACCACAGGCGGGAAATGCTCCCGCCTTATTTTTTGTTCAAAGAGATGACTGACACACACTATATTGGCCGCTTCGCTCCCTCTCCTTCCGGCGAGCTCCATTTTGGTTCTCTGATTGCCGCACTCGGCAGCTATTTGCAGGCACGCGCGCAAAAAGGTCGCTGGCTGGTACGCATTGAAGATATCGACCCGCCTCGTGAAGTTCCCGGTGCCGCAGAAACTATTCTGCGCCAGCTGGAACATTACGGTCTGCTCTGGGACGGCGACGTTCTTTGGCAATCCCAGCGTCACGATGCCTATCGCGAAGCACTCGTCTGGCTACACGAGCAAGGGCTAAGTTATTACTGCACCTGTACACGTGCGCGAATTCACAGTATTGGCGGTATTTACGATGGTCATTGCCGTGAATTACATCATGGCCCAGAAAACGCGGCTGTACGCATTCGGCAATTACATCCGGTTACGCAGTTTACCGATCAGTTGCGCGGTATCATCCACGCCGACGAAAAACTGGCACGGGAAGACTTCATTATCCATCGCCGTGATGGTTTGTTTGCCTATAACCTGGCGGTGGTTGTTGACGATCACTTTCAGGGCGTGACAGAAATTGCCCGTGGTGCGGATTTGATTGAACCAACGGTACGGCAAATCTCGCTGTACCAGCTTTTTGGCTGGCAAGTGCCGGATTACATTCATTTACCGCTGGCGCTTAACGCACAAGGCGCTAAACTTTCCAAGCAGAATCATGCGCCTGCGTTACCAAAAGGCGATCCGCGCCCGGTGCTAATTGAAGCGCTACGGTTTCTGGGTCAACAGACACAAGCACATTGGCAGGATTACAGCGTTGAGCAAATCCTCCAGTCAGCCGTCAAAAACTGGGCGCTGACTGCGGTGCCGGAGTCGGCAATTGTAAATTCAACATTCTCAAATGCGTCATGCTGAGCTATGATTAGCCGCTATTTTTTTGTCCTGAATGATGTTTGACACTACCGAGGTGTACTATTTTTACCCGAGTCGCTAATTTTTGCCGCAAGGTGCTAAGCCGCGAGGAGAGCGAGGCTGAACAGGCAGTCGCCCGTCCACAGGTGACGGTGATCCCGCGTGAGCAGCATGCTATTTCCCGCAAAGATATCAGTGAAAACGCCCTGAAGGTAATGTACAGGCTCAATAAAGCGGGATACGAAGCCTGGCTGGTTGGCGGCGGCGTACGCGACCTGTTACTTGGCAAAAAGCCGAAAGATTTTGACGTGACCACTAACGCCACGCCAGAGCAGGTACGCAAACTGTTCCGTAACTGTCGTCTGGTAGGTCGCCGTTTCCGTCTCGCCCACGTGATGTTTGGCCCGGAAATTATCGAAGTTGCCACTTTCCGCGGACATCACGAAGGCAACGTCAGCGATCGCACCACCTCCCAGCGCGGGCAAAATGGTATGTTGCTGCGCGACAACATTTTCGGTTCCATCGAAGAAGACGCCCAGCGCCGCGATTTCACTATCAACAGCCTGTATTACAGCGTGGCGGATTTTACCGTTCGCGATTACGTTGGCGGCATGAAGGATCTGAAAGACGGCGTTATCCGTCTGATTGGTAACCCGGAAACGCGCTACCGTGAAGATCCGGTACGGATGCTGCGCGCGGTACGTTTTGCCGCCAAGCTGCACATGCGCATTAGCCCGGAAACCGCAGAGCCGATCCCACGCCTGGCTACCCTGCTGAACGATATTCCTCCAGCGCGTCTGTTTGAAGAGTCACTCAAACTGTTGCAAGCGGGTTATGGTTACGAAACCTATAAACTGCTGTGTGAATATCATCTGTTCCAGCCACTGTTCCCGACCATTACCCGTTACTTTACGGAAAATGGCGACAGTCCAATGGAGCGAATCATTGAGCAGGTCCTGAAAAACACCGATACGCGTATTCATAATGATATGCGCGTTAATCCAGCGTTCCTGTTTGCCGCCATGTTCTGGTATCCACTGCTGGAAACGGCACAGAAAATCGCCCAGGAAAGCGGCCTGACTTATCATGACGCTTTCGCGCTGGCGATGAACGATGTGCTGGACGAAGCCTGCCGTTCGCTGGCGATACCGAAACGTCTGACTACGCTAACTCGCGATATCTGGCAGTTGCAGTTGCGTATGTCCCGTCGTCAGGGTAAACGCGCCTGGAAATTACTGGAACATCCGAAGTTCCGCGCGGCTTACGATCTGCTGGCACTGCGTGCTGAAGTGGAGCGTAACGCTGAATTACAACGCCTGGCGAAATGGTGGGGCGAGTTCCAGGTCTCCGCGCCGCCAGACCAGAAAGGGATGCTCAACGAGCTGGATGAAGAACCGTCACCACGTCGTCGTACTCGTCGTCCGCGCAGACGCGCGCCACGTCGCGAGGGCACCGCATGACGGTGGCTTATATTGCCATTGGCAGCAATCTGGCCTCTCCGCTGGAGCAGGTCAATGCTGCCGTAAAAGCATTAGCTGATATTCCCGAAAGTCGCATTCTCGCCGTCTCTTCGTTTTACCGCACCCCCCCTCTGGGTCCGCAGGATCAGCCCGATTACTTAAACGCAGCCGTGGCTCTGGAAACCTCTCTTACAGCTGAAGAGCTCCTCAACCACACACAGCGTATTGAGCTGCAACAGGGTCGTGTCCGCAAAGCTGAACGCTGGGGACCGCGCACGCTGGATCTGGACATTATGCTGTTTGGTAATCAAGTCATAAACACTGAGCGCCTGACCGTTCCGCACTATGATATGAAGAATCGTGGATTTATGTTGTGGCCGCTGTTTGAGATCGCGCCGGAACTGGTGTTTCCTGATGGTGAAACGTTGCAAGCAAGACTCACTACTTTCCCTCCCAGCCCACAGCACTGGTGAACCACATTCCTGAAAAAGCGTATTGGGTAATGCAATGTTGTATAATATTATTTTATAATTTCAATGAATTAATTCTCTCTTCCCCATCATAAAAATCACAAAAAAAAACAGCATTAAACATATAATTACGACAAATATATTTTCATTACCTATATTAACTTTTCTCTTTATAAGAGGTTTTTAATGATAACGAACCAATTTATTCTGGGTACTATGCCTCACTCCCGGCATTAGCACTGGATAGCGCTTAACTGGATTCTGTCAGGCTGGGACGGGGGCAACAAGTGCATACAACGACCAGTCCTTAACGCGTGATTATTAATTTCTACAGCGGATCATCATATTATTTAAACCTGCCCACCCTCACCAAATACATTCATAAAATGCATAATGATAATGAATCATAAAAATCTATTCACCGAAGATATTTTTCTTTAAAGAGCGTGACATTTATAATAAGTATTGGTGAGAAAATTCACCTCCATTAATTTTTATAAGGATATTCCCATGTTAAAAAAAAGTGCTATTGCTGCGGCATTAGTGATGTTCACCACTTCAGCCTTCGCGCTGGATGGTGGTCAATTAGATTTTGCGGGTCTGGTTAGCGACAACACCTGTGACTTGCACGTTAACGGCGGCGCACAAGACGGCCAGATTAACCTGCAAACCGCAACAACGCAGGAAATTAATGACCAAGGTGTGGTACAGGCTGCCAGCCTGGGCGTAAAACCGGAAGCCTTCTCTATTACGATCGATTGCTCGACTCAACCAAAGAGTAGCGCCGACCTGAGCATGGGCTCCGTGTTCTTCAGCAACAGCCAGGGAACCCTGAACAACGATCTCTCCGTTAACCAGGCAGCAACGGGGGTCGCGATTGCCATTCACTACCTTATCGATGCTACCACCTACGAACAGGTGAAAATCAACGACAGTACCGATGTTAAACACCTCGCATTTACCAACGGCAAAGCGATTTACAACTTTAAAGCGTCGTATGTCAAACAGACAGCCTCAATTGACGCAACGGCGGGTTATGTCAAAACCAACGCCGCCTATACGATAACTTACCAGTAAGACCCTGCATCACCTGGCTGCCCTTCAGGTAGCCAGGTTTTCAATAAGGATAGTGTTATGACCAGGATGCGTCAGCTTATTATTTCGTCCGTTGTCGTTGCATCAACGGCAATTTTCAGCCTTTCTGCGCAAGCAGACATCGTGCTTTCAGGCACCCGTATTATCTACAACGCCGAGCAGAAAGACGTTACGCTGCGTATGGAGAACAAAGGCACTCGTCCACTGCTGGTGCAAACCTGGATCGATACCGGTAGCGAGAACGCCGATCCCAGCACGCTCAGCGTGCCCTTTACCGTTACGCCACCGGTTTCCCGCGTTGACGGCAAACGCGGTCAAACGGTCAAAATTGCCTGGAACGCCAGCCAAACGCTGCCCGCCGATCGCGAAAGCGTTTATTGGTTCAACGCGCTGGAAGTGCCGCCGAAGATGAGCGATGCCGAGGCCAAAGGCAAAAATATTCTGCAACTGGCTTTCCGTACCCGCATCAAGCTGTTTTATCGCCCAACCGGCCTGGCCGGTAGCCCCGCCGATGCGCCAAAACAACTGACCTGGCGTCTTCAGCGGGAAAAGTCGTATTACAGGCCACGAACCCAACGCCGTTTCATGTCTCATTCAGCGGTATCACGCTGACGTCCGGCGGCAAAAAATATACCGTTGCAGCCAGCATGGTTGACCCAAAAAGCAGCGCAGAAATGGTGGTAAAAGGCGTAACCAGCGCAGCGGCTGGCGCAACTGTTGAATACTCAGCCATTAATGATTTTGGTGGTGGTATTGACGGCAAAGTCAAACTTTGACGCTCGCTGACGGAACCGGCTGAGAACGCATAATGAAGACATCGTACCCAGGCAAAAAACATCAACGATCCCCGCTCGCCTGCTTGATCGCGTGTAGCCTGCTGCCCTGTGCACCGAATGTCTGGGGCGCGGACGAAACCGTTGAGTTTGATAGCACCTTCCTGATGGGCGCGGGAGCGCGCGCTATTGACGTCAATCGCTACAGCACCGGTAACGCAACGTTGCCGGGTCGCTATGACGTCAGTATCTTCATCAACAATCAGGCCGCCGCCAGTCTGAAAATCGAGTTTATCGAAACCGAAAAAAAGCAGGCCGCTCAGCCCTGTATCTCTGCCAGTACGCTACTGCAACTGCATATTCGCCAGCCGGATAAACAGGCTGAGAACGCAATTTTGCAAAAACGCGACAGCGCAGCGCAGGACTGCCTCAACCTTGCGATCGCTATTCCGCAATCCAGCCTGACCTATAACAGTAACGATCAGCGACTGGATATCAGCGTGCCGCAAATCTGGCTGCAAAGAACCTACGCCAACTATGTCGATCCGTCGCTGTGGGATGAAGGCATCAATGCCGCGATGCTCTCTTATACGCTGAATGGCTGGCGCAGCGAGTCGCCGGGCCAGACCACTGAAACCAGCTACGCCGGGTTAATGGGGGGCGTCAATTTATGGGTGTGGCATTTCCGCTCGCACGGCAACTATTCGTGGGACAAAGACAAAGGCGGTAGCTTCGATTTTCAGGATAAATACCTGCAACGCGATATCGCCGCCTTGCGTTCACAGTTAGTGGTGGGTGAAACCAACACCACCGGGGAAACCTTTGATTCGGTGGGTATTCGCGGGGTACGCCTGTACAGCGAAAGCCGAATGCTGCCGCCGACATTGGCCTCTTACGCGCCGGTGATCCGTGGGGTGGCGAACTCGAACGCCAAAGTCACTATCACGCAAAATGGCTATAAGATTTACGAAACCACCGTGCCGCCGGGGCCTTTCGCCATTGACGATCTGACTCCCGCGGGATTTGGCGCGGATCTCGACGTCACGATCACCGAATCGGACGGTTCAACGCGTACTTTTAGCCAGGCCTATTCATCAGTGATCCAGATGATGCGCCCCAGCGTGGGCAAATGGGATGTCAGCGCCGGAGAGGTCAATAAAGAGGAGTTGCAGGATAAACCCAACCTGCTGCAAGGGACGTACTACTACGGGTTAAACAACACCTTCACCGGCTATACCGGTCTGCAAATGACCGACAACGGTTATTGGGCGGGACTGCTGGGGGTGGGGATCAACACATCGCTGGGGGCCTTCTCTTTTGACGTCACTCAGTCGCATACCGAGATCCCTGACGATAAAACCTACGGCGGTCAAAGCTACCGTATCTCGTGGAACAAATATTTCGCGCCGACGGAAACCTCACTCAATATTGCCGCCTACCGCTATTCCACAGAGAACTATCTGGGTCTCAACGATGCGTTAACCTTGATCAACGAGGCCAGTCATCCCGAACAGGAAGGGTACTCCGGCGTCGTCAACTACCAACGCATGAAAAACCAGTTCAGCATCAGCCTCAACCAGACGTTAAAAAATACCGAGCATGATTATGGCTCTTTCTACCTGAACGGCACGTGGACAGACTATTGGGCGACCAACGAGTCGCAAAGCAGCTTTGCCTTTGGCTACAGCAATGCCTTTAACTGGGCCAGCTACAGCATCAGCCTGCAACGCACTTATGATGAGGATAATAACGAGGATGACTCGCTCTATCTGAGCGTCACCATTCCGTTCGACAAACTGCTGGGTCGCGACAGCCGTCAGGGGGGCTTCAAAACTTTAAATGCCAGCGTAAACAGCGATATGAAAGGCAGTTCGCAATATAACGCCAGCGCCTCCGGCTACAGTCTGGATAACCGCTGGAGCTACAGCGTAAACACCGCATATAACGTGCAGAAAGAGAGCGACAGCCTGAAAAGCGTCAGCGGCTATACCAGCTATGAATCGCCGTGGGGAACGTTTTCCGGCTCAGCATCCACCAGCAGCGATAGCTCACATCAGTACGGCCTTAGCACCGATGGTGGCTTTGTGCTACATCGCCACGGTCTTACTTTCAGTAACGACAGCTTTACCGATTCCGACACACTGGCATTGATCAACGCGCCCGGCGCATAAAGGGGCGCGCATCAACTTTGGCAACAGCACAGTCGACCGCTTCGGCTACGGCGTCAGCAGTTCACTGTCACCGTATCACGAAAATACCGTTACGCTCGCGGTCGACGATCTTGACGACGATGTCGAGCTGAAAAGCACCAGCACCGTCGCCATTCCGCGCCAGGGTTCCGTTATCTTTAGCCATTTCGACACCGACACCGGGCGCTCCGCCATTCTCAACGTCGTACGCAGTGATAACCAACCGGTGCCGTTTGCGGCAGATATTACCGACGAAAACGGCGTGTCCATCGGCACTGTCGGCCAGGGCAGCCAGGCTTTTGTGCGCGGTATTACCGACAGCGGTGAGCTGACGATCGCCTGGTATGAGAAAAATAGCCGCCAGCAGTGCCGTATTCATTATCAAATCCCGTCATCACCAACGATGACCGATAAAACTATCGTACTCAACGCCGTGCCCTGCACGCGGCAATAATGTTCCAGGAGAGGAAATGAGAGCCTTTTTACTACCGCCCCTGCTACTGATGACGTCGCTCTGCATGCAACCCGCATCGGCGACCGATCTCACGGTGAATTTTACCGCCACGATCAAAGAAACCACCTGTGCCATGACGCTCAGCGCGCTGAATGGTGCAAATCTCAGCGGCGATTCCGCAACCGATAACTACTTTCTGGATCTGCCGGAGATGGGGATTTCTGACATCGTGAACAAATCGTCATTGACGGAAGCCAGCTTCAAAATCCTCCCCAGCAATTGCAATAACTACATTTCAGCGATGTCGATGACTCTCAACGGTAAAGTCAGTAGCTATACCGACTCCTTAATTGCAAACGATCAAACGGTTTCCGGGCATACCAATTATGTTGGGATGGGCATTAAACGCATGGGCGCGGATGAAAACCTGCGTTTTAAACTGAATGGCAGCCAGAACGTCAGTTGGTCGCGGGATGAAATTATCAATGGCCTGGATCTCACCGCTGTTCTGCGCCAAACCACATCAGGTAACTCAATTACTCCCGGTAACTTCCAGGCCAAAGTCACATTCGTCTTTACCTACCAATAGCAGGTTTTTTTATGAACTATCAAAAAATGGCTTTTATCCTACTGCTGTTCTTCGGGTATAACGTGTTCGGCTTTGCGGGCAGCAGTTCATTGGATCTGACGGTGCGCACCATTGTCACCGCCAGTACCTGTACGGCTGAGCTGCGTAACGCGCAGGATCAACAGGCCACCACCATCGATATCGGCGATGTCTATCTCAATGAATTGTCGAACAAAACAAAATATCAGAACTTCAGTCTGGCATTTTTCAACTGTGAAGGGTTGGCGAAAGATCAGGCAAAAGTGACGCTCTCGCCACAAACCGGCTGCGATGGAACCTCCAGCACCGGCGGTGGTTTTCGCAACGCACTCACATCGGCAAACGACGATGCCGCCACCGGCGTATCAATTGAGGTGTGGACAACCAATCAGCCGGAAGGCCAGGGCAGCGTGCAGCTTAATTGCAAAACCAAGCCGACCAGTCTTGTCGATTTGATCGCTGCAACCGGCGCCAACACCGTTCATTGGCCGCTAAGCGCCAGGATTGTGGTGGCCTCCGATAATACCATCGCCGACGTACGCGCCGGGCAATTCTCCACTAACGCGGTATTTTCCGTAACATACGAGTAGATGATGAAAACGATTTTTTACTCATTGGGCATTGGAATACTGCTGTCATTACATGCCGCGTGGGCGAACACCAATATTAATATGACCGCTAACGTCATCAGTACCAGTTGCCAGGTCACGCTCGACAACAATGGCAATATTGACTTAGGGACGGTGGATTATAACTATCTGAACAACAACACGTCCGCCGACCGCGTCTATTCTGGCGGCCAACCGTTTTATATCACCGTCAGCGACTGTGCGCAGGTTGCAGGGAAAAACCCGGCTCATTTAACCGTCAGTTTTACCCCGCTGGCCGGAGCTCTCGCACCCACCAACCTTCAGGTATTTGCTAATCAACGGAGCGACGGCGCAAAAAATGTCGGCGTGGTAATTTTATCAACCCAGGATGCACAGCATATTTTCAACGTACTGGATACCCGCGGCCAGCCACAAAGTATCTATCCCGTTACCCCCGGCGACCTCACCAATGCGACATACCACTTTTACGCGCGGATGCACAAAATCGACCCCGTGCAGGCAGCAACCAGCGGCGTGGTAAAGGCCAGCGTATTCGTTGGGGTTTACTATGAATAATTTATATCACTCTCAAGGATGACGAGATGAATCCCCCCCTCTTTGCCCAACTTAAACACTGGCGTCGAATGATGCTTGTGCTGCTGTTTTGCTGCCCTTACTCCCTTCATGCCGCCAATACGTTGGTTGTCGGCAGCAAAACAACGGTTGACGGCGGTGGCACAACCAAAAACCGCGGGCCATCGGCTGATGGCAATGCAACATCCATGTTTACCGCTGGCGCCAATCAAATTGTGATCGCCCATTCCGGCGGGTTGCAATACAGCAATCTTAAGCTGCAACTCCAGGCGGATACTGCCGGCAATGGCAACACCGGCGCGATATATTGCGCCCCCGGCGGCATGGGAGGGCCCATTACGCTGGAAAGCCATTTTGTTAAAGCCCCTTACAGCTATGGTGGGCACCAACTGTTTAAGACCAACATGACAGGGCTGTACTTCACTATGCGGATGTACAATATTTATTCGTATGCCACGACATCAACCGACGATATTTATATTGGCGATGCCGCCCAACAATCGCTAAATTTACGCTCGACGACCTGTGCCAGCAGCCTGGGGTGGTATCAAACGCTTGGCGGCATCGTTGCTAACATCGACATCAGCTTTTATAACGATGCCACTTTTAACCCTGATACAACCGGCAACATCGCACTGGTCAGCGATACCAGCTACCATTACTCACTCAAGAATCTCTCTCCCGGCGGCAGCCTTGTGACCCACACCATTTATCAGACTTACAACCTGACGAATATCACACTCAGCTCCCCTACCTGCTCCTCGGCCATCCTCGCCGGTAACACCGTCTCAAAGGGAGATACCGTTGCGCTGGGTGAATACAGCCCGAAAGAGATCATCGATGGTGTGGCAGGGGTTCCCTTCGCCATCAATCTGCAAAACTGTTATCGCGTGACCAATGTTGAGGTCAAAATGACCACCGGCGCGCCCGCGATGTCGGCCACGTTATTAGGCAACTCGCTAACCGCTAACGCCGCCAATGGCGTGGGCGTGGAGATCAAAGGGCTGTCCAACTCACATTATGCCGAAGTGGCTCTTATCCCGAATAACGCCAATTCCGTTTATAAAGCCTATGTCGACACAACTGACGCCTCGAACGGCATTATTGGTTCAGGCGCATCGGGAAGCGCAGCGAATCAAACGCTGAATTTTGTCGCCACCCTCAAGCAGGACAATAATCAGCAGATCCGGGCCGGTGATTTCAAAGCAACCGCCGTTTTCTCTATCACCTATCCCTGATGATAAACCGGCAGATTCGTCTGCCGGTTTTGACCACAAAGGGCTAACACTCATCACCCACATCCCCTACAATGCGCCAATACTATTGATAATATTTATGGCTAACAGGGGTTATGATGAAACCGACCACCATCTCCTTATTGAATAAATACAAACAAGAAAAAAAACGCTTCGCGACCATCACCGCTTACGACTACAGCTTCGCAAAACTGTTTGCCGAAGAAGGACTTAACGTCATGCTGGTAGGCGATTCACTGGGCATGACGGTTCAGGGGCATGACTCCACGCTACCGGTTACCGTTGCCGATATCGCCTATCACACCGCCGCTGTGCGTCGCGGCGCGCCAAACTGCCTTCTGCTGGCTGACCTGCCATTTATGGCGTATGCCACGCCGGAACAAGCCTTTGAAAACGCCGCAACGGTAATGCGTGCCGGAGCCAACATGGTCAAAATTGAAGGCGGTGAGTGGCTGGTGGAAACCGTACAAATGCTGACCGAACGTGCCGTTCCAGTTTGTGGTCATTTAGGCCTAACCCCACAGTCAGTAAATATTTTCGGTGGCTACAAAGTCCAGGGGCGCGGCGATGAAGCGGGCGATCGACTGCTCAGCGATGCATTGGCATTAGAAGCTGCTGGGGCACAACTGCTGGTACTGGAGTGCGTGCCGGTTGAGCTGGCAAAACGCATTACCGAAGCACTGGCGATCCCGGTTATCGGTATTGGCGCAGGCAACGTCACTGACGGGCAGATCCTCGTGATGCACGATGCGTTCGGCATTACCGGCGGTCACATTCCTAAATTCGCCAAAAATTTCCTCGCTGAAACGGGCGACATCCGCGCTGCTGTGCGGCAGTATATGGCTGAAGTCGAGTCCGGCATTTATCCGGGCGAAGAACACAGTTTCCATTAAGGAGTCACGTTGTGTTAATTATCGAAACCCTGCCGCTGCTGCGTCAGCAAATTCGTCGCCTGCGTATGGAAGGCAAGCGCGTGGCGCTGGTGCCGACAATGGGCAATCTGCACGATGGTCATATGAAACTGGTCGATGAAGCCAAAACGCGGGCCGATGTGGTGGTGGTAAGCATTTTCGTTAACCCGATGCAGTTCGATCGCCCGGAAGATCTGGCGCGTTATCCACGCACGTTGCAGGAAGACTGTGAGAAGCTGAACAAGCGCAAAGTCGATCTGGTTTTCGCACCATCCGTAAAAGATATCTATCCGAATGGTACTGAAACCCACACCTATGTCGATGTTCCTGGACTTTCGACCATGCTGGAAGGCGCCAGCCGTCCAGGGCATTTTCGCGGTGTTTCAACCATCGTCAGCAAGTTGTTCAACCTGGTCCAGCCAGACATCGCCTGCTTCGGAGAAAAGGATTTTCAACAACTGGCGCTGATCCGCAAAATGGTTGCTGATATGGGCTTTGATATTGAGATTGTCGGCGTGCCGATTATGCGGGCAAAAGACGGTCTGGCGCTCAGTTCCCGCAATGGTTATCTGACCGCAGAACAACGTAAAATTGCACCGGGTCTGTACAAAGTTTTAAGTTCGATTGCCGACAAATTGCAGGCTGGCGAACGAGATCTCGATGAAATCGTCGCTATTGCGGGGCAAGAACTCAATGAAAAAGGCTTCCGCGCCGATGATATCCAGATTCGTGATGCCGACACCTTGCTGGAAGTCTCTGAAAACAGCAAACGGGTAGTGATTCTGGTCGCCGCCTGGCTTGGCGATGCTCGCCTGATCGACAACAAAATCGTCGAACTGGCGTAATACTTATACTCTAAATAATTCAAGTTGCAGGAAGGCGGCAAGCGAGTGAATCCCCTGGAGCTTACATAAGTAAGTGACTGGAGTGAGCGAACGCAGACGCAGCACATGCAACTTGAAGTATGACGAGTATAACTGGCGCTACGGCTGATGGCGCCAGTTTTGATTTGCCCCACATCATGGCGACGACGTCTGTACGCGATTCTTCATATCGCAGGCAACTTAGTTAATCAGCTTATCAATCTCGGCAAGAGGTAAATTTGCCATCTCTGCAACGTCTTCCCGAGACATTCCTTTACTCAGAAGACGCTGGGCGAATTCCTGCCTTTCCTCTTGTCTTGCCTCCTGTCTTCCCAGCTGAATCCCCTTTTCAATTCCCTTCTCTTCAAACCATTGCGCCAACGTCATCATAGACTCCCCTCCTGATTCCCTGTCTCTCACCACACCGTAAAACAAATCCGCTTGTTCAGTATGACCGCGTTGCAGCATATAGTTTTGCATAGCAACTAACTGACTTCCGCTAGTGTACCCTTCGTCAATCAGTGTGACCAGTTGCTCCAGCAATAACATTAAGTCGCGTTGGCGAATATGTTTTTGCAGCAGTTCGAGAATCGCAATCCGCCGATGTTGCATGATTTCGTCATCTGGCGTGATGGTAATATCCACCAGCGGGAAAGGATTGTTATAAACACGCCGCGCCAGCTCCGGCGAGTAAAACATATCAAACCAGCACATAGAGAGTGGATAAGGCGTGGCCTCGCCCTGATAAAACAGAATCGGCACCACCAGCGGCAGCTTATCGTGGTCAGCCTCCAGATGTCGGTGCATGGCAGCAATGGAATAGCGCATCATGCGAAAAGCCATTTTCTTATCCGGCTTGCTTTGATGCTCAATCACAACATGCAGATAGCCGGGATTCCCCTGCATTTGCACGGAATAGAGCACGTCCGTGCTATGTCCTTTCAGGCTCTCTTCGATAAAACTCCCCGACTCAAGATGCAGCGTATCGAGGTCGCACAGTTCGCGTAATTTCGCTGGCAAATGGATATCCAGGAAGTCGCGAGCCGTCTCCGCATGCATTAAAAATTGTTTAAACACCGCATCATGCGGTGTGGTACTCGGTGCATCCATCTTCCCTGCCTTCCGTGTTGTCTTGCGTAAAGGCAGTATCCAGTCAATGATCGCCGCCGTCAGCCTTCGCTTTGTTGTTTACCGAGCAGCGTTCAGAGAAATTTCAATTAGTTACAAACATTACATGGCACGTTTCGACGCAGTACGCAAACTGCTGATGCAAATGACGTCAGATGAGTAGACACTCATCAAAAATCGGGCAATACTGCGTGAGAATTTCCTCAAAGCAGGCACTGTCTGCTTCGTTAACGACAGGGTAGAAAGGTAGAAGTTATGATTCGCACGATGCTGCAGGGCAAACTCCACCGCGTAAAAGTGACTCATGCGGACCTGCACTATGAAGGTTCTTGCGCCATTGACCAGGATTTCCTTGACGCAGCCGGTATTCTCGAAAACGAAGCCATTGATATCTGGAATGTTACCAACGGCAAGCGCTTCTCCACCTATGCCATCGCAGCAGAACGCGGTTCGAGAATTATTTCTGTCAACGGCGCGGCGGCTCACTGCGCCAGCGTCGGCGATATTGTCATTATCGCGAGCTTCGTCACCATGCCAGATGAAGAAGCTCGCGCCTGGCGACCAAAAGTCGCCTACTTTGAAGGTGATAACGAAATGAAACGTACCGCGAAAGCGATTCCGGTTCAGGTTGCCTGATAATCACCCCTGCGGCTGGTTACTCACCAGCCGCGACATCGTCTCCAGCGAATCCGTTCTTAAGATATAAAGCCGTTTTAACAACAACGGATTATCCCCCGGTTTAACTTTGCCTTTCATTGTCGTCACTGCCAGGTGAAATCCGGCATCATTTGCCGCCTTCACCGCTTTGTCATTAAATCCGCCAAATGGATAAGAAAGATACAAAACATGTGGATTAAATTGCGCCAGTGCCCGACGTGAACGTTCAAAATCAAACAGAATATTGTGCTCACTACGGCTCAGTAATATAGGCCGACGGTAACCATCTATCCGATGCAAAAAATGAGTATGTGACTGGAAATCAAATACATCACGAATTTCATTGAGCTCCGCAACGCTCATAAACTGTAGCGATTTCGGGTCCCATTTCTGTGGATGACGTTTAATGCGCGAGGTGATAATAAACGCCGTTGCTTTCATACCATATTGTTTCAAAACTGGATAAGCATAACGACTCACCGATTTAAGGCCATCATCAAAGGTAATCACCACGGCTCGCGCAGGCAGGTTAACGCTGTTTTTCACATAGCCTTCCAGCTGCGCCATACTCAGCGTGGCGTAGTCCCTGTCACGTAACCAGGTCATCTGGTTATTAAATGCACGTACCGAGGTAGTGGTCGAAGTGTGGCGAAAACGGGTATTTTCTTCATCGCGTAAAATGTGGTGATAAGTCAGCACCGGCAAACCGTTATCTGGCTGCGCATCCAGCGCGCTAATATAGGCCAGGCGATCGCCAATGCGGATCTGATACCAGGTCTGATTCAATCTGTCTTTTAGTTTATTCAGAATGGGATAACGCAAATTTTCCGCCAGTACGCCAAATGGCGCACTGCCCACACTCGGCGCGTTATAGACCGGCGTGTCTTTCCAGGTAATGAGATTCTGATTACTCAGCGGTTTGTTAAGGTCACCAAGGCCATCTTCGACTTTTTGGCGGCCCTGTACCGGCTCAAGATGGCCTTTATCGATGAACCCTTTGCCGAAACCAAAATTAAACTCGTAGTAACTGGCGGCCCCTGGTTCTACAGCGAGGATTTGTCCGGCCCGGATATTCCCTACTGCCACCGTTTTGTCGCCAATCTGCGCCCAGATGGCGGCATCTTCGATAGTTTGCATATAACGAGCGGGTAATGCAGCACTGACGCTTACCGTAAACAGCATCAACAGGAGAATAACAGCTTGTTTATACATGAAAAATAACCAAGGCGTGAAACAACGCGTTTATTGTAGCAAAGCGCAGTCACGATTGCGGGCTAATACTCATACAAATTATGCTTTAGAACGAACGGCGGATTTTTTTGTTGTTGGTGCCACAAACTACTCACTTCCGGTGCGCCCAGTTCCACCATGCGATGGCGAAACTCCGCACTGGTCATTGTTTCGCGACAAGCCATCATCTGTTCAATTAACGGCAACGTAACACCAGAAATCACTTCACAGCGGGAGTGTTTGTGGCTTAGTAATGATGCGACGCGGTACGGCGGCGCTCCGGCAATATCGGTTAAAAAAATAACGCCATCACCCGAGTCTGTTTCATGTAACGCATCACACATCATGCGGCTTAACATATTGGAACTTAATCCGTGCCAGAAATTGACTGCACAGCACTGGACCAGCGCTCCGTATTTTTTTTTTCCAGCGCGTCCAGTATCTCTTGCGCCCGGTCATCATGACAGGTAATTACCCAACCTAACATTGCCTTCCTCCTTAGCCTAAAATCAGTCTACCCTGACAATTGTTGTTAAAGGGTGATAATCGTCAAAACTCCTCTCCCCTTGCCAGAGGAGAGGACATTGCCTCAGCTACGTAGCCCGCGTCCGCGCTGAATCAGCGACCAGCAGATCAGGTAAAATGCGACAATAAAGACAGCCAACACGCTAAAGGTTGTCACCAGCGGTACATCATTTATACCGAGAAAGCCGTAACGGAAACCACTGATCATATAGACGATCGGGTTCAGGCGAGACAACCCTTGCCAAAACGGCGGCAATAAGGTCAGAGAGTAAAATACCCCGCCAAGATAGGTCAGCGGCGTCAGTACAAAGGTCGGAACCAGGCTGATGTCATCAAACGTCTTCGCAAAAACACCATTCAGCAGTCCAGCCAAAGAGAACAACACCGCCGTAAGCACCAGCGTTAAGGCAACGAATACCCACGAATGCACCTGAAATGGCACAAAGAACAGCGAAATCGCCGTCACCAGAATACCAACGAACAACCCACGCGCCACGCCACCACCAACATATCCGGCAATAATTACGTGCGTTGGCACCGGAGCCACCAACAGCTCTTCAATATTACGCTGGAACTTGGCGCCGAAAAATGAGGATGCGACGTTGGCGTAGGCATTGGTGATCACCGACATCATGATCAGCCCCGGCACGATAAACTGCATATAGCTAAAGCCATGCATATCGCCAATGCGCGAACCAATCAGGTTGCCGAAGATAATAAAGTAAAGGGTCATGGTGATGACCGGCGGCACCAGCGTCTGCACCCAGATACGCATAAAGCGATGAATTTCTTTCGCCCAGATGCTTTTTAGCGCCACCCAGTAAAGATGCATCATGCGCGATCTCCTTGTTTTTCGTTAACCAGTGAAACAAACAACTCTTCCAGTCGGTTAGCTTTGTTACGCATACTTAATACCTGAACGCCCTGCTCGCTTAACTGTGTGAACACACTGTTGATGCCCTGCTCCCGCAGGACTTCAACTTCCAGCGTGGCGGTATCGACCAGTCGATACTGGTAGCCATCGAGCTTCGGTAATGGGCTTTTCGGTGCCAGATCGAGAATAAAGGTTTCCGATTTCAACTTCGCCAACAGCGCCTTCATCGAGGTATTTTCCACCAGCTCACCGTGTTGAATAATGCCGATATTGCGGCACAGCATTTCTGCTTCTTCCAGGTAGTGTGTGGTGAGAATTATCGTGGTGCCTTTGTCGTTTAAATCCTTCAAAAATCCCCACATTGAGCGGCGAAGTTCAATATCCACGCCGGCGGTCGGTTCGTCGAGAATCAGCAGCTTAGGTTCATGCATTAACGCACGGGCGATCATTAAACGGCGTTTCATCCCGCCTGATAACATCCTCGCTCGTTCGTTACGTTTCTCCCATAAATCGAGCTGCTTAAGATACTTTTCGCTGCGAATGTACGCTTCTTTGCGCTCTACACCGTAGTACCCTGCCTGATTAACCACAATTTGCTGCACGGTTTCAAACGGGTTGAAGTTAAATTCCTGCGGCACCAGTCCCAACTGACGTTTAGCGTTCACGACATCTTTCTCGAGATCGTAACCAAATACGCTGACCCGCCCGGAGGTTTTATTGACCAGTGAGCTGATGATACCAATAGTGGTCGATTTCCCGGCCCCGTTCGGCCCGAGAAGCGCATAAAAATCTCCCGCTTCGACCTGCAAATCTATTCCACGAAGCGCCTGAACGCCGCCTGGATAGGTTTTTTTAAGCTGTTGAAGTTCCAGTGCAATGGTCATAAATTTTTACTTACCTTACGTTCTTACACTTTATCTGTGGTTTAAATCGTCCCGGAGTTGCCCTATATTAGCCAAACGTAATTATTTGGTTACAGGTCGTTAACCTCCATGAAAGACATAGATACACTCATCAGCAACAATGCACTATGGTCAAAAATGCTGGTGGAAGAAGATCCCGGGTTTTTTGAGAAACTGGCACAAGCGCAAAAACCGCGCTTTCTATGGATTGGATGTTCCGACAGTCGCGTTCCTGCAGAACGTTTAACCGGTCTTGAGCCGGGCGAACTCTTTGTTCACCGTAATGTTGCTAACCTGGTCATTCACACCGATCTGAACTGCCTCTCCGTGGTTCAGTATGCAGTGGATGTTCTCGAAGTTGAACACATTATTATCTGTGGCCACTATGGTTGCGGCGGCGTGCAGGCTGCTGTTGAAAACCCGGAACTGGGGCTTATCAACAACTGGCTGTTGCACATCCGCGATATCTGGTTCAAACATAGCTCATTGCTCGGCGAAATGCCGCCAGAACGTCGTCTGGATACGCTGTGCGAACTGAACGTCATGGAACAAGTGTATAACCTGGGCCACTCCACCATTATGCAGTCAGCGTGGAAGCGCGGGCAGAAAGTGACCATTCATGGCTGGGCCTACGGCATTCACGATGGTTTACTGCGTGACCTGGATGTCACCGCCACTAACCGCGAAACCCTGGAGCAACGTTACCGCCACGGGATTTCCAACCTCAAGCTGAAGCACATCAATCACAAATAAATTCGCCATGCCGGATGCGATACATCCGGCATATCCGCACTTACTCGTCCAGCAACACCACTTTGCCGATGTACGGCAGATGGCGGTAACGCTGAGCGTAATCAATACCGTAACCCACCACAAATTCATCCGGGATCGAGAAACCGATAAATTCTACGGGGACGTTCACTTCACGACGGGACGGTTTATCCAGCAGCGTACAAATCGCCAGCGATTTCGGTTCGCGCAGGCTTAAGATTTCACGCACTTTCGACAGTGTATTACCCGAGTCGATGATATCTTCAACAATCAACACGTCCTTGCCACGGATATCTTCATCCAGATCTTTGAGGATTTTCACATCACGGGTGGTGGACATGCCGCTACCGTAGCTGGAGGCGGTCATAAAATCGACTTCATGAGATACCTGAACTTCACGGCACAGGTCCGCCATAAACATAAATGAGCCACGCAGCAGACCAACCAGCACCATATCGCTGCCGCTGTCTTTGTAACGCTCAGTAATCTGACGACCCAGTTCGGCGATACGCGCTTTAATCTCCGCTTCGGGGATCATTACTTCTACAGTATGTTTCATATCTCTAACCATATGATTTAAAAACAAATCACTTCGCACGGGCGGGTTTCGGCACCGCAACAAAGCGCAAGGCATGCAGTATACCAGCAAAACTATTCATAAGCGGAATCCGTTAATAAAGTTCAATTTGTGAAAAGAAACGCATTGGTACGCCGCAGGACAGCATGTCGTTCCCGATGCCCGTTCCGGTACCGTTAAATATGGAAATGCCGATGCTGGGCGGGCCGATCTCTACTGCGGGTAATGTGCTGTTTATCGCCGCTACGGCAGATAACTACCTGCGCGCTTACAACATGAGCAACGGTAAAAAATTGTGGCAGGCGCGTTTACCCGCAGGGGGCCAGACAACGTGCGCTTTGTTCATGCCGGATGCGGCGTGAACGCCTTATCCGGCCTACAAAACCTGCAAATTCAATATATTGCGCGTAGGCCTGATAAGCGTAGCTCATCAGGCAGTTTTGCGTTTGTCATCAGTCTCATGCCCGGAGAGATCCGGGCATATTCGCGGATACAGCCTTTTTATACCGTAAATCCTAACATCATCCCGGTATCTTCATGCTCCAGCAGGTGGCAGTGCGCCATATAAGCATGTTCTTTCGGCGCATCGTGGTTGAATTTCACTAATACTTCACTGACGCCACCTTCAACCCTCACCGTATCTTTCCAGCCTGCACGATGCGTCGATGGCGGTTTGCCATTTTCCGACAAGATACGGAACTGCGTACCATGGATATGGAACGGATGCAGCATCATGTCACCCACGCCAGAAATAACCCAACGTTCGTATTGCCCTTTCGCCGCCGCAAACATCGGCTTGTTCATATCAAACGCCTGACCGTTGATTTTATTGGCATGATGGAAATCGAACTTACCGCCGTGGTTCATATGATTCATATTACCGTGCCCCATATGGCCCATCATCTGGCTGTGATCCATTCCGGCCATCGCCTGATCGCCATATTTCTCCATCAGCATCTGCATACCCATCATATCGAGCATCGGGTCCATAGAGAGTTGCAGCTTACGTACCGTCAGCCCTTCCAGCGAAGGTAACGCCGGCAGACTACTTAATGCGTCAGGTAAGGAACCAGAAGCACTAATGGCAATCGGCTGAATACGCATTACCGGATGCGGCTTATCAAATGGCGCAATCGCCATCCCCATCTGGCTGACCGGCAGTGTGACCAGATCAAACGGTTTATTGTCGTTAACCTCCACCAGCACTTCAAAACGCTCGCCCATCAGCACCGGCAGCTCGCTTACCTTCACCGGTTCAGGCAGCAAACCACCATCACTGGCAATGACATACAGTGGACGATTGTCGCTGGTAGCGAAATTGAGCGAGCGGGCATTACAGCCATTGAGCAAACGCAGACGCAGCCAGCCACGCGGCGCAGCGTGTTGTGGGTAGATAACGCCGTTGGTCAGCAACGTATCGCCAAACCAGCCAACAGCGGCGGTCATCACATCCAGTTGATAATCAATCTGCCCGTCGGCGCTAAATTTTTTATCCTGAACGATCACCGGAACATCATCGATCCCCCACTGTTTCGGCAGCATTAATTTCAGGATCTCGTCATCTTCAATGACAACCAGGCCAGCCAGCCCCATCGCCACCTGACGTCCGGTTTTACCGTGTTGATGTGGATGGAACCAGCAGGTAGCGGCAGGTTGATCGACGTTCAGCGTCACCGTGCGTTTGCCGCCAGGCGGGATAATCCCCTGCGGGCCGCCGTCCACTTCTCCCGGCACTTCCAGCCCGTGCCAGTGCAACGTCGTCTCTTCCGCCAGTTGGTTATAAATATCAACTGTCACCGCTTTGCCACGCTGTAATTTCACTGCTGGCCCTAACAAATTGCCGTTATACCCCCAGGTCGTCGCCGTTTTCCCGGCGAAAGTGGACTGGCCTGCGCCAATGGTCAACTGGATGCGATTACGGGCATCAGTGGCGAGCAAATCAGGGATCGGTAATGCGGGGCGTTCGGCGGCAAAAACTGCGCGGCTCCACAACGGCAAAGCCGAAGCCACGCCCAAAGCGACAGAATATTTTAAGAAATCACGACGTTGCATAGTTATTTCCTTATTCTCAAGCAGGCGAAACAAAATTAAACGTTGAGGATAGTCCTTCCCCTTACGGGAAGGTCAAGCCGCAGACACACAATTTAATCGACAATAATGGTCGTCGCCTCGCTCGCAGTGTGCTAACGTTTACTCTCTTTAAGCCCCTGGTAGAAGCAATGAAGACGTTTTTCAGAACAGTGTTATTCGGCAGCCTGATGGCTGTATGCGCAAATAGTTACGCGCTCAGCGAATCTGAAGCCGAAGATATGGCCGACTTAACGGCAGTTTTTGTTTTTCTGAAGAACGATTGTGGTTACCAGAACTTACCTAACGGGCAGATTCGTCGCGCACTGGTCTTTTTTGCCCAGCAAAACCAGTGGGATCTCAGCAACTACGACAACTTCGATATGAAAGCCCTCGGTGAAGATAGCTATCGCGATCTCAGCGGTATCGGCATTCCTGTCGCCAAAAAGTGTAAAGCCCTGGCCCGCGATTCCTTAAGCCTGCTTGCCTACGTAAAATAATTCCTGATACCTTTTTGTAGAAACATTGACCGTGCATCCACGGTTAATGTTAGCTATTATGTTGCGCCCTTTTTTTACGGGTGTTAACAAAGGAGGTATCAACCCATGGCCGAAAAGAAACGGTGGCATGAAACGCTACACGACCAGTTTGGGCAGTACTTTGCTGTAGATAACGTTCTGTATCATGAAAAGACCGATCTTCAGGATCTGATCATTTTTGAAAACGCCGCATTTGGTCGCGTGATGGCGCTGGATGGTGTAGTACAAACCACCGAGCGCGACGAGTTTATCTATCATGAGATGATGACCCACGTGCCACTACTGGCCCACGGCCACGCGAAGCATGTGCTAATCATCGGCGGCGGCGACGGCGCCATGCTGCGTGAAGTGACCCGACACAAAAACGTTGAGTCAATCACGATGGTGGAAATCGACGCGGGTGTCGTGTCGTTCTGCCGTCAGTATCTGCCTAACCATAACGCCGGTAGCTACGACGATCCGCGCTTTAAACTGGTGATCGACGATGGTGTCAACTTCGTTAATCAAACCAACCAAACCTTTGATGTGATCATCTCCGACTGTACCGATCCCATCGGCCCCGGCGAAAGTCTGTTCACTTCTGCATTTTATGAAGGTTGCAAACGCTGCCTGAATCCTGGCGGTATCTTCGTCGCGCAGAACGGCGTCTGCTTTTTACAGCAGGAAGAAGCCATCGGCAGCCATCGTAAACTCAGCCATTACTTCGACGATGTTGGCTTTTATCAGGCCGCAATCCCGACCTATTACGGCGGCATCATGACCTTTGCATGGGCAACCGATAACGACGCATTACGCCATCTCTCAACCGAAATTATTCAGGCACGTTTTCTCGCCTCTGGTCTGAAATGTCGTTATTACAATCCGGCAATTCACACGGCAGCTTTTGCCTTACCCCAGTATCTGCAAGACGCACTGGTTTCACAGGCGTCCTAAGGAGAAGATAAGAAATTGAAAAAACTAAAACTGCATGGCTTTAATAATCTGACCAAAAGTCTGAGTTTTTGTATTTACGATATCTGCTACGCCAAAACCGCAGAAGAGCGCGACGGTTATATTGCTTATATTGATGAACTCTATAATGCCAACCGCCTGACCGAAATCCTGTCAGAAACGTGTTCCATTATCGGGGCCAATATTCTTAACATAGCCCGCCAGGATTACGAACCACAGGGTGCCAGCGTGACGATTCTGGTGAGCGAAGAACCCGTTGACCCGAAACTTATCGACACAACGGAACATCCCGGCCCATTGCCAGAAGCCGTCGTCGCCCATCTCGATAAAAGCCATATTTGCGTACATACCTACCCGGAAAGCCATCCTGAAGGCGGATTATGTACCTTCCGCGCCGATATTGAAGTCTCCACCTGCGGCGTAATTTCCCCGCTGAAGGCGCTGAATTACCTGATCCACCAGCTTGAATCCGATATCGTGACCATTGATTATCGCGTGCGTGGATTTACCCGCGATATTAACGGCATGAAACACTTTATCGATCATGAGATTAATTCAATTCAGAACTTTATGTCTGATGATATAAAAGCGCTGTATGACATGGTGGATGTAAACGTCTATCAGGAAAATATCTTCCATACCAAAATGCTGCTTAAAGAATTCGATCTTAAGCATTATATGTTCCACACCAAACCGGAAGATTTAACCGCCGACGAGCGCGAAGAAATTACCGCTGCGCTGTGGAAAGAAATGCGCGAGATTTATTACGGGCGCAATATGCCAGCCGTTTAACGGCTCTGGCGGAGCACGGAAGCTCCGCCAAATTTATCTACTTCTGCTGAACGAAATTACGGTAAGCCGCCACCACCTGAAGAAAATCCTCAACGCCGCACAGCGACAAGCTTTCTTCGTCGTAGTAGTTCATCCCTTCTTCCATCTCATCGCCAGCGAATTCCAGTTGATTGGCGCGAACCATGACCTCTTCGCCGTCCATCCACAGGGTGTATTCGTGCCCTGCCCGCTGCCAGGAACGTTCGCTGCCTTTCAGTGCATGCGCCGCTTGTTCCACTTCATCAAGCAAAGCCAGGTTTTCTTTCACCTCTTCATTAAACCAGTGCCCGACCACTTCATGCCCCATGGACATACGCACCTTTACCACTCCGGTAATATCGCGCAGAAATTCGTAATCCATAGTGTATTCCTCTGCTCCCGGCAATGCGCCGAAATCGCATTGCGCCATTGATGTAATTATCGCAGCCTTACCAGAGAAAAACAGCGGAACGGCGATGATTTAGAAATAAAAAAATGCCCGGGAATCACATTCACCGGGCATTGTCTCGTTGATACGCAGCGCGTGCGCTGAACTTTTTAAACCGCTGTCTGGAAAATCACCCCATCCGCTTTCTCGGTGTACTGAGAAAGCTGGTTGAAGTTCAGATAACGGTAAGTATCAACGGCGGTTTTATCTACCTGCGCCACGTAGGTCTGGTACTCTTCTGGCGTCGGCAGTTTGCCAATCAGTGCCGCAACAGCGGCCAGTTCCGCAGAAGCCAGGAAGACGTTCGCGCCAGTACCCAGACGGTTCGGGAAGTTACGGGTTGATGTGGATACCACTGTCGCACCGTCTGCTACACGCGCCTGGTTACCCATACACAGGGAACAGCCGGGGATCTCAATACGCGCACCACTCTTACCGAAGACGCTGTAGTAGCCCTCTTCGGTTAGTTGCGCGGCGTCCATACGCGTTGGCGGCGCCACCCACAAACGGGTCGGTAACTGGCCTTTGTGCGCATCCAACAGTTTACCAGCGGCACGGAAGTGACCGATGTTAGTCATGCAGGAACCGATAAACACTTCGTCGATTTTCTCGCCCTGTACCGCAGACAGCGGACGTGCGTCGTCAGGATCGTTCGGTGCACAAAGGATCGGCTCTTTAATATCCGCCAGATCGATATCGATCACTGCCGCATATTCCGCATCTGCATCGGCTTCCAGCAGCTCAGGATTCGCCAGCCATTTTTCCATGCCCTGAATACGACGCTCCAGAGTACGACGATCGCCGTAACCTTCCGCGATCATCCACTTCAGCAGAACGATGTTGGAGTTCAGGTATTCAATGATCGGTTCTTTGTTCAGCTTGATAGTACAACCAGCGGCAGAACGCTCGGCGGACGCATCGGTCAGCTCAAATGCCTGCTCAACTTTCAGATCCGGCAGACCTTCGATTTCGAGGATGCGACCAGAGAAAATGTTTTTCTTACCTTTCTTCTCAACGGTCAGCAGGCCTTGTTTGATGGCGTACAGCGGGATGGCGTGTACCAGATCGCGCAGGGTGATGCCCGGCTGCATTTTGCCTTTAAAGCGTACCAGAACGGATTCCGGCATATCCAGCGGCATCACGCCAGTCGCGGCAGCAAACGCCACCAGACCGGAGCCCGCCGGGAAGGAGATACCGATCGGGAAACGGGTATGGGAGTCACCGCCAGTACCCACGGTATCCGGCAACAGCATACGGTTCAGCCAGGAGTGGATTACGCCGTCACCAGGACGTAAAGACACACCACCACGGTTCATGATGAAATCTGGCAGCGTGTGGTGGGTGGTGACGTCGACCGGCTTCGGATACGCCGCGGTGTGACAGAAGGACTGCATCACCAGGTCAGCCGAGAAGCCCAGGCACGCCAGGTCTTTCAGTTCATCACGGGTCATTGGGCCGGTGGTGTCCTGAGAACCGACAGAAGTCATTTTCGGTTCGCAGTAAGCGCCCGGACGAATGCCTTTCACGCCACAAGCACGCCCCACCATTTTCTGCGCCAGCGAGAAGCCACGATTGCTCTCAGCGACATCTTTCGCCTGACGGAACACATCGCTGTGCGGCAGACCAAGTGCTTCACGCGCTTTGGTCGTCAGGCCGCGACCGATAATCAGCGGAATACGACCACCGGCACGCACTTCATCAATTAGCACGTCGGTCTTCAGTTCGAAGGTTGCCAGCAGTTCGTTGGTTTCGTGGTTACGCACTTCACCTTTGTATGGGTAAACGTCAATCACGTCCCCCATATTCAGGTTAGAGACGTCCACTTCAATGGGCAGCGCACCCGCGTCTTCCATCGTGTTAAAGAAAATTGGCGCAATTTTGCCGCCAAGGCACAGACCGCCACCGCGTTTGTTCGGTACATGCGGAATATCGTCGCCCATAAACCACAGTACGGAGTTAGTGGCAGATTTACGCGAAGAACCCGTACCCACAACGTCGCCGACATACGCCAGCGGGAAACCTTTCTGTTGCAGGGCTTCAATCTGTTTGATCGGGCCAACAACACCCGGCTGGTCTGGTTCGATCCCTTCGCGAGCATTTTTCAGCATCGCCAGGGCGTGCAATGGGATATCCGGGCGCGACCACGCATCCGGTGCCGGAGAGAGATCATCGGTGTTGGTTTCGCCAGTCACTTTAAAGACGGTAACGGTCAGTTTTTCAGCCAGTGCCGGGCGATTCAGGAACCATTCGGCATCAGCCCAGGACTGCATGACCTGCTTCGCATATTTATTGCCGGCTTTGGCCTTTTCTTCTACGTCATAGAAGTTATCGAACATCAGCAGCGTATGGGACAGGGCTTTGGCTGCGATCGGCGCCAGTGCAGTGTCGTCCAGCGCATCGATCAGCGGATGAATGTTGTAACCGCCCTGCATGGTACCCAGCAACTCAATAGCTTTTTCCGGGGTCAACAGTGGGGATTTGGCTTCACCTTTCGCGACAGCAGCCAGGAAGCCAGCTTTGACATAGGCAGCTTCATCGACGCCAGGGGGAACACGGTTGGTTAACAGATCTAACAGGAATTCTTCTTCGCCCGCGGGCGGGTTTTTCAGCAGCTCGACAAGCGCGGCCATTTGGTTTGCATCCAGGGGTTTGGGCGCAATCCCCTCAGCGGCACGCTCAGCTACGTGCTTACGGTATTCTTCTAGCACGACGGTTCTCCTCGCTCTCATTGTCATAGTGCGGCAGGCGATTCTCTTCACGCTCCTGTGAGACAGCAGTTTGTAGGGTAAATGCCCATTACCGCAGCGGGCAGAATAGCAGGATTTTGACGATGTGTTAATCTGTTTACAAAAAAGCAACATAAAAAGTCGCTGAATCGTTAAGGATGGTCCAGAGATTGTTTCCCTCCGTAAAAACTTCGTTAATTCGCATGATGATAATCACCTTTCTCAATGAATCCCAAGATTAGTCAAAATTTAAACTACCGCCTCTTTATACTCGGATTCACAGCACCTGCGGGTGGCAGTTCGTCGACCCTTGTGATTTCCTTGAGATCAGGACTATGAAAATAACTTTGCCGTTTAAACCCCATGTGCTGGCGCTAATTTGCAGTGCTGGGCTTTGTGCCATTTCCGGTACGTTGTATGTAAAAAGCCGCACAGTGGAAACGCAAGTGGCACCACAAGCAGCGCCTGACGTCGCTGCCGTTACGCTTCCCGCAACAGTTTCAGCGCCGCCCGTAACGCCTGCCGTCGTCAAAACTGCCTTCAGCACTGCGCAAATCGATCAATGGGTTGCTCCTGTCGCGCTGTATCCCGACGCCCTGCTTTCACAAGTGCTGATGGCATCGACCTATCCGGCAAATGTCGCCCAGGCCGTGCAGTGGTCACACGATAACCCGCTCAAACAAGGTGATGCCGCTATTCAGGCGGTATCTGATCAACCGTGGGACGCCAGCGTCAAATCGCTGGTGGCTTTTCCACAGTTAATGGCATTGATGGGCGAGAATCCTGAGTGGGTACAAAATCTGGGGGATGCTTTTCTGGCACAACCACAAGAGGTGATGGATTCGGTACAGCGCTTGCGTAAACTGGCGCAACAAACTGGATCACTGAAGTCGTCGGTGGAGCAAAAGATCATCACAACAACGAAAAAAGCCGTACCGACAAATCAAACTGCTACCGCCCCCATCACACAATCCAATACCGTTTCTACATCCAGCCCCCTCATTGCAGAGCCAGCACAAACCGTTATTTCGATTGAACCCGCCAACCCAGATGTCGTTTACATTCCGAACTACAACCCAACTGTTGTTTACGGTAGCTGGGGCAATACCGCCTATCCGCCAGTTTACCTTCCGCCACCTGCGGGGGAACCGTTTGTCGACAGTTTCGTGCGCGGATTCGGCTACAGCATGGGCGTCGCCACGACATACGCGTTATTCAGCAACATCGACTGGGATGATGACGATCATGACCATCATCATCATGACGATGATGGCAACCATCACCACGACGGCAGTCATCATGACAGTAATGGCTGGCAACACAACGGGGACAACATCAATATCAACGTCGACAATTTCAACCGTATTACTGGTGAACATCTTACTGACAAGAATATGGCATGGCAGCACAATCCAAACTACCGCGATGGTGTGCCTTATCATGATCAGGATATGGCTAAGCGCTTTCATCAAACCGATGTTAAAGGCGGTATGAGCGCCACACAGCTTCCTGCACCGACACGTGATAGCCAGCGTCAGGCGGCAGCAAGTCAGTTTCAACAACGAACACATTCCGCACCAGCGACCATGCAAGAGACTCAACGTCAGGCTGCAGCACAGAAGTTTAATGAAGCTGAACACTATGGCAATTATGACGACTTCCGCGAGTTCAGCCATCACCAGGCTCCGACCCAGCAACAAAAGGACGCCGCTCGTCAACGTTACCAGTCCGCCACGCCTGAACAACGCCAGGCGTTTCGCGAGAAAATGAACGAACATCCATTAAGCCAGCAACAAAGAGATTCGGCTCGTCAGCGTATTCAGTCCGCCACGCCCGAACAGCGGCAGGCGTTTCGCAATAAAATGCAGACGAATCCGCAGAATCAGCAACAGCGTGATAACGCCCGTCAGCGCATTCAATCAGCTACGCCTGAGCAGCGTCAAACTTTCCGGCAAAATGTGCAGAAAAATAACCCGAATCTGTTTAACAACAATCACAATCGGACTAACGGACAAGAACAAAATTTACTGCGCAATGAAGGTAGCAGTCGAACCGGCAAGTTGAATGATGAACAACGATCGGCAATACGCGAACGCGTGGCGGAACGCCCGATAAGACATTTTGCAAGGTAGTGTTCAGGAGTAAAAAAACGATCAGGATCGCCGCTTGAGACTGATGACAAATGCCTGATTGCCCGATGCGCAAGGTTATCTTGCCTACAGCCAAATGGATTTGCAGCAGATAATGAGTTAAGGCAAACACATTGAGATCAATAAAACCAGACAACGCTGGTCTTATTGATGACTCAATTGCGCGACCATTACTAATGCGCGGCAACAGCAGACCTTGTACTACTCAGCGCCGCTTCATCCGCGCTGATACTGCCGGAGTTAGTGGCCCAAACCCCTTCCTGAGTTTTGGTGATCGCCTGATGTTGCGAATTCAAATCCTGTCCCATAGCGGCGATATGGGGGCTTTCCGTCCCTCCGCTATTGGTCGCCCATGGGATCAGCGGCGACAGCCATGCCTGAAAATACGGCTGCGGTTAATACAACGGTAGTCAGAAACGCTTTCATCTTACACCTCACGAATGGCTTATATTTTCAAATAATTTTCACACTATAAGTTTAGTTTGTTATTACCAACCAAATATCGACAAGATGTAGCGATTTATTTCTCTGAAACAATGACCAGCAATGCGTTATTGCTTTGCTCAATTTCATCCATAAAAAAAGCGGCTGCTTTAGCCGCTTCAGATTGCAGACAAAATGCCCACACTATTTTGTCGGATGACGACATCTTTATTATCCGATCTACAATCCCCTGAAAATTTAATAAATTAGGGCAGTGTTATAGACCGGATAACGCGATTATTTCTTCTTCGCTTTCGGGTTTGGCAGGTCGGTGATGCTGCCTTCGAACACTTCTGCCGCCAGGCCCACAGACTCATGCAGAGTCGGGTGTGCGTGGATGGTCAGCGCGATGTCTTCAGCGTCGCAACCCATTTCAATTGCCAGACCGATTTCACCCAACAGCTCGCCGCCGTTGGTACCGACAATTGCACCACCAATCACACGGTGAGATTCTTTGTCGAAAATCAGCTTGGTCATACCGTCTGCACAGTCAGAAGCGATAGCACGACCAGAAGCAGCCCACGGGAAGGTGGCGGTTTCATAGCTGATGCCTTTCTCTTTCGCTTCTTTCTCAGTCAGCCCCACCCATGCAACTTCTGGTTCGGTATAGGCGATAGACGGGATAACTTTCGGATCGAAATAATGTTTCTTACCGGCAATAACTTCAGCGGCAACGTGACCTTCATGAACACCTTTGTGCGCCAGCATCGGCTGACCGACGATATCGCCGATAGCAAAGATGTGCGGTACGTTGGTACGCAATTGTTTATCCACACGGATAAAGCCACGATCGTCCACTTCTACGCCAGCTTTGCCCGCGTCGATGTTTTTACCGTTCGGCACACGACCAATCGCCACCAGCACGGCGTCGTAACGCTGCGGTTCTGCCGGGGCTTTTTTGCCTTCCATCGTCACGTAGATACCGTCTTCTTTCGCTTCAACGGCGGTAACTTTGGTTTCCAGCATCAGGTTGAATTTCTTGCTGATACGCTTGGTAAAGACTTTAACGATGTCTTTATCAGCTGCCGGGATGACCTGGTCGAACATTTCAACCACATCAATCTGTGAACCCAGCGCGTGGTATACGGTACCCATTTCCAGACCGATGATACCACCGCCCATAACCAGCAGGCGTTCTGGTACTTCTTTCAGTTCCAGCGCGTCAGTGGAGTCCCAGATACGCGGATCTTCATGCGGAATAAACGGCAGTTGAATCGGGCGAGAACCCGCTGCAATGATCGCGTTGTCGAAGTTGATCACGGTTTTGCCGTTCTCACCTTCAACTTCCAGGGTGTTAGCCCCGGTGAATTTACCCAGACCGTTGACCACTTTGACTTTGCGGCCTTTCGCCATACCAGCCAGACCGCCGGTCAGCTGAGTGATCACTTTCTCTTTCCAGGTACGAATCTTGTCGATATCGGTTTTCGGCTCGCCGAAGACGATACCGTGTTCAGCCAGCGCTTTGGCTTCTTCGATAACTTTTGCTACGTGCAGCAGTGCTTTAGAAGGGATACAGCCGACGTTCAGGCAAACACCGCCGAGGGTGTTGTAGCGTTCTACGATTACGGTTTCCAGACCTAAATCAGCGCAACGGAAGGCAGCAGAGTAACCTGCGGGGCCTGCCCCAAGTACCACGACCTGAGTTTTGATTTCAGTACTCATCATGACCTCTATATATTTATCTCCGGCGGTCATACCCGTCGTCTTTCAGGCCGCAGCGGCGTTAGCTTCACGCTCTCACCCCAGTCACTTACTTATGTAAGCTCCTGGGGATTCTGGCGCTTGCTACCTTGCTGCACCCAGAAATCCATAGGGTATGTGAAGTAATACCCTAACCACCACCGGGTCGTTCTATCCGTCGGTATTTTACAAAATTGTTAACAATTTTTAAACAACAAACGGCAACCGATTTGTCTATTCGCTAATAATCTCAATACATTCATGAGATTACCAGAAAAAAGCCGGCCGTTGGGCCGGCTCTTTTTTACATCACCAGACGGCGAATATCAGACAACGTGTTGTTAATGATGGTAATGAAACGGGCACCATCAGCACCGTCGATCACGCGGTGGTCGAAGGAGAGAGAAATCGGCAGCATCAGACGCGGCACGAACTCTTTACCATTCCACACCGGCTCTATCGCGGACTTAGAAACGCCGAGGATAGCCACTTCCGGCGCGTTCACAATCGGCGCGAAATGGGTAGTACCCAGGCCGCCGATGCTGGAGATGGTGAAGCAACCGCCCTGCATTTCGCCCGCAGTCAGCTTACCGTCACGCGCTTTCTTGGAAATAGTCATCAACTCGCGAGACAGCTCGATGATGCCTTTCTTGTTGACGTCTTTGAATACAGGAACAACCAGACCGTTCGGGGTATCCACCGCCACACCGATGTTGATGTATTTCTTCAGGGTCAGGCGCTGACCGTCTTCCGACAGAGAACTGTTGAAGCGAGGCATCTGCTCAAGCGCTGCAGCAACGGCTTTCATGATGAAGACAACCGGGGTGATCTTCACATCCAGCTTACGTTTTGCTGCTTCTTCGTTCTGCTGTTTACGGAACGCTTCCAGCTCGGTGATATCAGTTTTATCAAAGTGAGTAACATGCGGGATCATCACCCAGTTACGGCTCAGGTTAGCACCAGAGATTTTCTGGATGCGACCCAGTTCCACTTCTTCGATTTCACCAAACTTGCTGAAGTCCACCTTCGGCCACGGCAACATGCCAGGGATACCACCGCCAGTCGCTGCCGGAGCCGCTTCTGCACGTTTGATAGCCTCTTTCACGTAAGCCTGAACGTCTTCGCGCAGGATACGACCTTTACGGCCTGTACCCTTGACTTTCGCCAGGTTAACGCCAAACTCGCGCGCCAGACGGCGGATCAGCGGAGTCGCGTGAACGTAAGCGTCGTTTTCAGCAAATTCAGATTTGCCTTCGGCTTTCGCCGCCGGAGCTGCTGCCGGGGCTTCAACTTTTGCTGCCGGAGCCGGCGCTGCCGCTTCCTGTTTCGCAGGAGCTGCCGCAGGCGCTGCACCTTCAACTTCGAAGATCATAATCAGCGAGCCAGTTTTCACTTTATCGCCAACATTGACTTTCAGTTCCTTCACGACGCCTGCAAACGGAGCCGGAACTTCCATAGAAGCTTTGTCGCCTTCTACGGTGATCAGTGACTGCTCAGCGGCAACTTTGTCGCCCACTTTCACCATCACTTCGGTCACTTCGACTTCGTCGCTGCCGATATCTGGAACGTTAACATCTTTTGCCGCCGCAGCCGCTGGTGCTGCTGCCGGAGCGGCTTCTTTCTTCTCTTCTGCCTGAGCAGGTGCAGCGTCAGCTGCACCGTCGGCGGAATCGAAAATCATAATCAGGGCGCCCGTTTGGGTTTTATCGCCAACAGAGACTTTGATCTCTTTAACGATACCCGCCTGCGGAGACGGAACTTCCATAGAGGCTTTGTCGCCTTCTACGGTGATCAGCGACTGTTCGGCTTCAACTTTGTCGCCCACTTTGACCAGGATCTCGGTGATTTCAACTTCATCAGCCCCGATGTCCGGTACTTTGATTTCGATAGCCATTATTCTTTTACCTCTTACGCCAGACGCGGGTTAACTTTATCTGCATCGATATTGAATTTGGCGATTGCGTCAGCAACCACTTTCTTATCGATTTCGCCACGTTTAGCCAGTTCGCCCAGCGCCGCAACCACGACATAGGAAGCATCAACTTCGAAGTGGTGACGCAGGTTCTCACGGCTGTCGGAACGACCGAAGCCATCAGTACCCAGTACGCGGTAGTCGTCAGCCGGTACATAAGTACGGACCTGCTCAGCGAACAGTTTCATATAGTCGGTAGATGCCACAGCCGGCGCATCGTTCATCACCTGAGTGATGTACGGAACGCGCGGAGTTTCCAGCGGGTGCAGCATGTTCCAGCGTTCACAATCCTGACCATCACGCGCCAGCTCGGTGAAAGAGGTCACGCTATAGACGTCAGAACCTACACCGTAATCTTTCGCCAGGATCTGTGCTGCTTCACGGACATGACGCAGGATAGAACCGGAGCCCAGCAGCTGAACTTTACCTTTGCTACCTTCGAGGGTTTCGAGTTTGTAGATACCTTTACGGATACCTTCCTCGGCACCTTCCGGCATTGCCGGCATGTGGTAGTTTTCGTTCAGCGTAGTGATGTAGTAGTAAACGTTCTCTTGTTTTTCACCGTACATACGCTCCAGACCGTCATGCATGATGACAGCAACTTCGTAAGCGTAAGCCGGGTCGTAAGAGATACAGTTCGGGATAGTCAGCGACTGAATGTGGCTGTGACCATCTTCGTGCTGCAGACCTTCGCCGTTCAGGGTGGTACGACCGGAAGTACCGCCGATCAGGAAGCCACGCGCTTGCTGGTCGCCAGCTGCCCAGCACAGATCGCCGATACGCTGGAAACCGAACATCGAGTAATAGATGTAGAACGGGATCATCGGCAGATTGTTAGTGCTGTAAGAGGTCGCCGCTGCCAGCCAGGAACAACCTGCGCCCAGCTCGTTGATCCCTTCCTGCAGAATCTGACCTTTCTCGTCTTCTTTATAGTAAGCAACCTGCTCGCGGTCCTGCGGGGTGTACTGCTGACCGTTCGGGCTGTAAATACCAATCTGACGGAACAGACCTTCCATACCGAAAGTACGCGCTTCGTCGGCGATGATCGGTACCAGACGATCTTTGATCGACTTGTTCTTCAGCATCACGTTCAGAGCACGAACGAAAGCGATAGTGGTAGAGATCTCTTTGCTCTGCTCTTCCAGCAGCGCGCCGAAATCTTGCAGGCTCGGCAGCTCCAGCTTCTCGGTGAAGTTCGGCTGGCGGCTTGGCAGATAACCGTGCAGTTTCTGACGTTGAGCGTGCAGATAGGTATGCTCTTCAGAACCTTCCGGGAAGGTGATGTACGGCAGTTTTTCGATATCAGCATCAGATACCGGCACATTGAAACGGTCGCGGATATGACGCACGCCGTCCATGTTCATTTTCTTAACCTGGTGCGCGATGTTTTTACCTTCAGCCGCGTCGCCCATGCCGTAACCTTTAATGGTATGAGCAAGGATTACTGTCGCTTTGCCTTTGGTTTCCTGCGCTTTCTTGAATGCAGCGTAGATTTTCTTCGGATCGTGACCACCACGGTTCAGTGCCCAGATCTGCTCGTCAGTCCAGTCAGCAACCAGTGCTGCGGTTTCAGGATATTTACCGAAGAAGTGTTCACGAACATACGCACCATCTTTCGATTTGAAGGTCTGGTAGTCGCCGTCAACGGTTTCGTTCATCAGCTGGATCAGTTTACCGCTGGTATCTTTACGCAGCAGTTCGTCCCAACGGCTACCCCACATCACTTTGATCACGTTCCAGCCAGCACCTTCGAAGATGCCTTCCAGTTCGTTGATGATCTTGCCGTTACCGGTGACCGGGCCGTCAAGACGCTGCAGGTTACAGTTGATAACGAAAACCAGATTATCCAGTTTTTCACGGGTAGCGATGGTGATCGCACCTTTGGATTCTGGTTCGTCCATCTCGCCGTCGCCGAGGAAGGCGTAAACGGTCTGTTTAGAGGTATCTTTCAGGCCACGGTGTTCCAGATATTTCAGGAACTTAGCCTGGTAGATAGCACCAATCGGCCCCAGCCCCATAGATACGGTCGGGAACTGCCAGAATTCCGGCATCAGTTTCGGGTGCGGATAGGAAGAGAGGCCATTGCCGTGAACTTCCTGACGGAAGTTATCCATCTGTTCTTGCGTCAGACGACCTTCCAGGAAGGCGCGTGCGTAGATGCCCGGAGAGATGTGGCCCTGGAAGTAAACCAGGTCGCCGCCATCCTGTTCATTGCGCGCACGGAAGAAATGGTTAAAGCAGACATCATAAATGGTCGCGGAAGACTGGAAGGACGCCATATGGCCACCCAGTTCAAGGTCTTTTTTCGACGCGCGCAGAACCGTCATGATGGCGTTCCAGCGGATAGCTGAACGAATACGGCGTTCCAGTTCCAGATTGCCCGGATACTCCGGTTGCTCTTCAACGGGAATGGTGTTGATGTAGTTGCTGATGCCGGTACCTGCGGCCACTTTCACACCGCCTTTGCGGGCTTCAGCAAGCAGTTGGTCGATCAGATACTGAGCACGCTCAACACCTTCTTCACGGATGACCGATTCGATCGCCTGGAGCCAGTCGCGAGTTTCGATCGGATCCACGTCATTTTGGAAACGTTCTGACATGGGTTATTCCTTATCTATCTAATAACGTTGAGTTTTCTGGAACCTGTCCCATTGAACTCTCGCCGGAAAGCTCAATAAGACAGGTTCTACGTTTAGTTGCCGCGCTTTTATATGCGCTTGATTTACAACATCTTCTGGTTAATTTTCACCAGAAAAATCACTAATTCTTACGTTGCTCCAGACGACGCAGAGAACGCTCACGGCGACTCTCTTCACGGCTTCTGTCGAGCAAAATTTCTTCGATAAAGGCCAGATGGCGATGCGATGCTTCGCGCGCGTCTTCCGGCTTACCGGCCATAATCGCTTCGAATATGCGGGTGCGGTGGCTACTCACCAGCGGCAGCATCTCGCGCCGCGAATAAAGCAATTCGAAGTTCTGACGGACATTCTGGGCCAACATCGGCTCCATACACCTTAGCAGATGAAGCAAAACCACATTGTGGGCCGCTTCGGTAACGGCAATCTGATACTGGAGTACGGCGTTTGATTCCGCGTCCAGATCGCCAGACTGCTGCGCCAGCTCTATGGCGTGGTGGAGTTCACGGATACGTTCCTTGTCTTCATCGGTACTACGCAGCGCGGCGTAATAAGCGGCGATACCTTCCAGGGCGTGTCGTGTTTCGAGCAAGTCATACTGAGATTCAGGATGGTCGGAGAGCAGCTCCACCAGCGGATCGCTGAAGCTTTGCCAGAGGCTGCTCTGAACAAAGGTGCCGCCACCCTGGCGACGAAGCAACAAGCCCTTCGCTTCGAGACGTTGAATCGCCTCGCGCAAGGAGGGACGGGAGACGTCGAACTGTTTCGCCAGTTCGCGTTCCGGTGGGAGTTTTTCGCCCGGGCGGAGTGTGCCTTCGAGGATCAAAAACTCCAGTTGCTGCTCAATCACATCGGAGAGTTTTGGTTGGCGGATTTTGCTGTAGGCCATGAGTTCCTGTCTTAAGCCACTTGCCGAAGTCAATTGGTCTTACCAATTTCATACCTGTGACGCTAAAGTAACAAAGTATTCACCTTATGTCCATACAGGTTTTGATTGAAATCATAAAACCGCGCACATTTTAACAACTCGACACATATAACGTTTCAAAGTTGCAACTACGAACAAATGTAAACTTTACGTTGGCAAGCGTCTTTTTAACGATTATTAAACTATAAAAATCCGAATTGAACCGATTCACTTACCAACTTATTGTTTTTTGATGCATATAAAGTGAATTTAAATTCACTTGTTTTATGTGGGGTAATTGGAGGCGGGTCTTTACAAACGGTTTCTTTTTAGACAACTCATCTTCAACGATGCATAAAGCGGGTGCATTCCCAGCCGCATACCATTATTCTTGATCTGACGGAAGTCTTTTTGTAACAATTAAAAAGTCATCAATGTAAACAAATTAATACAACAAACGGAATTGTAAACTTACACACGCATCACTGCGTAAATCAAAAAAACAATCACCGCACGAGGTTTCATGATGGAAGGTCAACAGCACGGCGAGCAGCTAAAGCGCGGCCTTAAAAACCGCCATATTCAGCTTATCGCGCTGGGTGGCGCGATAGGGACTGGGCTATTCCTGGGAAGTGCCTCCGTAATACAGTCTGCAGGGCCAGGCATTATCCTGGGTTACGCTATTGCCGGTTTTATCGCCTTTCTGATCATGCGTCAGTTGGGTGAAATGGTGGTCGAAGAACCCGTCGCAGGCTCATTCAGCCACTTTGCTTATAAATACTGGGGCAGCTTTGCCGGTTTTGCCTCCGGCTGGAACTACTGGGTTCTGTACGTTTTAGTTGCCATGGCAGAGCTTACCGCCGTCGGCAAATACATTCAGTTCTGGTATCCAGAAATCCCGACCTGGGCTTCTGCCGCCATGTTCTTTGTGGTGATCAACGCCATCAACCTGACCAACGTTAAAGTATTTGGCGAGATGGAGTTCTGGTTTGCCATCATCAAAGTTATCGCGGTAGTGGCGATGATCCTGTTCGGCGGCTGGCTGTTGTTCAGCGGTAACGGCGGCCCGCAGGCAACCGTGCGAAACCTGTGGGAACAGGGTGGCTTCCTGCCGCATGGTTTCACCGGGCTGGTAATGATGATGGCAATTATCATGTTCTCGTTCGGTGGACTGGAACTGGTGGGGATCACCGCTGCAGAAGCAGATAACCCGGAGCAAAGCATTCCGAAAGCAACTAATCAGGTTATCTACCGCATCCTGATTTTCTACATTGGTTCGTTAGCTGTTCTGCTCTCGCTAATGCCGTGGACGCGCGTTACCGCCGATACCAGCCCATTTGTGCTCATCTTCCATGAACTGGGCGATACCTTTGTGGCGAATGCGTTAAATATCGTGGTACTGACGGCAGCCCTTTCGGTTTACAACAGTTGCGTCTACTGCAACAGCCGTATGCTGTTCGGTCTGGCACAACAAGGGAACGCGCCAAAAGCGCTGGCCGCTGTCGATAAACGCGGCGTACCGGTAAACACCATTCTGGTATCTGCGCTGGTCACAGCCTTGTGCGTACTGATCAACTATCTCGCACCAGAGTCTGCATTCGGTCTGTTAATGGCGCTGGTCGTTTCTGCGCTGGTAATTAACTGGGCGATGATTAGCATGGCGCACATGAAATTCCGTCGCGCCAAACAAGAACAAGGCGTTGTTACTCGCTTCCCAGCCTTGTTCTATCCGCTGGGTAACTGGATCTGCCTGCTGTTTATGGCGGCGGTACTGGTGATTATGCTGATGACGCCGGGGATGGCGATTTCGGTTTACCTGATTCCAGTATGGCTGGTCGTGTTAGGTATCGGCTATCTGTTCAAAGAGAAAACCGCAAAAGCTGTAAAAGCGCATTGATCTCTGTTGCCCTCACCTTGTCCTGGTGAGGGCAACAATCTTTACACTAACGCCCCATAAATCGTCAGTAGCGCAATCACCACCACAACCACGAACGAGGTTTTCTTCGCCATTGAAACCGCGGCCTTCGGCGTCTCCACCTTATCGACATGCGGTTCACGCGCCAGTGAGAACTGTGCCAGACGCGTTAACACCTGATATTGAGAAGTGTGAAAGTCCCCCAACGAAGCAAACCAGGCCGGTAACGCTTTTTCACCATGACCAATCAGTGCATAAACCACACCTGCAAGACGAACCGGTACCCAATCCAGCACATGCAGTATCACATCAATCCCCGACTGTAGACGATGATGGGGTGTCTGGTAACGCGCCAGCCAGGACTGCCACGCCCGTAAAAACGCATAGCCCATCAGAGTAACCGGTCCCCAGGTTCCCCCCACAATCAACCAGAATAGCGGTGCAAGGTAAAAACGAAAGTTGGTCCACAACAACGCATTTTGCAGCTCACGCAAGTACTCACGTTCATCGCAGCCCGCGGGGATGCCGTGAATCATGGTTAACTCGTCAGCCATCGTGGAACGGGCATGGCTATCGTTACGTGCAGCGGCAGTCAGATAGGCATGATAATGAAGACGAACTTTACCGGCGCCAATGCATAGCAAACCAATCAACAACCACACCAGCAGCGTCGGAACGTTGAACAATATCCCCTGCAACGCACGCAATAGTATAAAAGTCACGCCCATCACAATAATGGTCATCGCCAACGTGCGCCCCAACGAAAAATGTTTTACCCGCCGAAAAAACGCCTCAACACGATGATCAAGCTGCCAGTGCTCGCCTAACTTAAACAGGCGCTCAAAAATTAACACCAGTAAGGTTGTGAACAGCGTCATGTTGTCTCCTTGCTGACCAGGGCGCGAAACCGCACCCAATCAAATGCGGGGCCGGGATCAGTTTTACGCTCTGGCGCAATATCGCAATGCCCTGTCATATTATTGGCAATAGCCGGATAGTGATTAATCAGCGCGCGCGTAACGGCCGCCAGTTGCTGATACTGCGCATCGGTATAAGCCAGCGTATCAGTGCCTTCCAGCTCAATCCCAATAGAGAAATCATTACAGCGTTCGCGCCCCTGGTACTGAGATACCCCCGCATGCCAGGCGCGTTTATCGAAAGGAACATACTGAACAATTTCACCATCACGGCGAATCAAACAGTGAGCGGAGACGCGCAAATGGGCGATCCCGGCAAAGAAGGGATGAGCCTGCGGATCGATAGTTCCAGTGAATAATGCGTCGATCCACGGACCGCCAAACTCGCCTGGCGGCAGGCTAATATTGTGCACCACCAGCAGGGTGGGTGTTTCGTCATCCGGGCGGCAATCGTAATGTGGTGAGGGAACGCGGCGCGCGCCAGCCAGCCACCCCTGTTCTAACAACATGCAGGATCTCCTTATATGTGGTGCTAATACCCGGTTCAGAGTAGCATGTTTCTACCTTATGATTCGTTAGCTATCTGGAGTTTTAACATGCCGCCTCGCCGCTATAACCCTGACACCCGACGTGACGAGCTGCTGGAACGCATTAATCTCGATATCCCCGGCGCGGTGGCCCAGGCGCTGCGGGAAGATTTAGGCGGAACAGTCGATGCCAACAATGACATTACGGCAAAACTTTTACCGGAAAACTCTCGCTCTCATGCCACAGTGATCACCCGCGAGAATGGCGTATTTTGCGGCAAACGCTGGGTTGAAGAGGTCTTTATTCAACTGGCGGGCGACGATGTCACCATTACCTGGCATGTAGATGACGGCGATATCATTAAAGTCAATCAACTGCTATTTGAACTGGAAGGACCATCCCGCGTGCTGTTGACGGGCGAACGCACTGCACTCAATTTTGTGCAAACCCTCTCCGGTGTTGCCAGTAAGGTTCGTCATTATGTCGGGCTGTTGGAAGGCACCGACACCCAACTGCTGGATACGCGAAAAACCTTGCCAGGTCTGCGTTCTGCCCTGAAATACGCGGTACTTTGCGGCGGCGGCGCTAACCACCGCCTGGGCCTTTCCGACGCCTTCCTGATCAAAGAAAACCATATTATTGCTTCCGGCTCGGTGCGGCAGGCAGTCGAAAAAGCGTCCTGGTTGCACCCGGATGCGCCAGTAGAAGTCGAAGTAGAGAATCTGGAAGAACTTGATGAAGCCCTGAAAGCAGGTGCCGATATCATCATGCTGGATAACTTCGAAACAGAACAGATGCGCGAAGCCGTCAAACGCACCAATGGCAAAGCGCTGCTGGAAGTCTCAGGCAATGTCACCGACAAAACTCTGCGTGAGTTTGCCGAAACGGGCGTGGACTTTATCTCCGTCGGTGCGCTAACTAAACACGTACAGGCTCTCGACCTTTCAATGCGTTTTCGCTAACTGCTGACACGTTTATCCGCTCCATCGCGGGCGGATATTCTTCCCTCCTTTCTTCGTAGCGCCTCGCAAATTCCTTGTCTTACGCTGCAACATAATAAAAAACCTCTGAAGCCGCCTTCCCGTTTCGTTTTTTGCCTCTCGCCAGTGCCAATGACGTTTGCCAGAGTAGCGACAATCAAATCAAGGAGCAAAAAAAAGATGGACAAACAACGCGGCTTTACACTTATCGAACTGATGGTTGTTATCGGCATCATTGCCATTTTAAGCGCTATCGGCATTCCCGCATATCAGAACTACCTGCGCAAAGCTGCGCTCACCGACATGCTGCAAGCCTTTGTGCCTTACCGTACCGCCGTAGAATTGTGTGCGCTGGAACATGGTGGGTTGAACACCTGTGACGGCGGCAGCAATGGCATCCCCTCGCCCACTACGACGCGTTATGTCTCCGCCATGAGTGTGGCAAAAGGTGTAGTATCGCTGACCGGGCAAGAGAGTCTCAATGGGCTAAGCGTCATCATGACACCCGGTTGGGATAACGCTAACGGCGTCACCGGCTGGACGCGCAACTGCAATATTCAAAACGATAGCGCGTTGCAGCAAGCCTGCACAGATGTCTTCCGCTTTGATAACGCCAACTAAGGAGCGGCGATGAATATTTCACAGCTCACCGCTCTGTGTCTGCGTTACCAGGGGGTCTTACTGGATGCCAGCGAAGAGGTGGTTCATGTTGCGGTGGTCGATGCGCCCTCGCATGAGCTGCTGGATGCTTTGCATTTTGCGACCACTAAACGTATTGACATCACCTGCTGGACGCGCCAGCAGATGGAAGGTCACGCCACCCGCTCGCAACAAGTCTTATCGGTCACGGCCCCGGAGAAGCATCAGCACAAAGTTGAGTTACTGATTCAAACATTACAATCTGCACTGGAACAACGCGCTTCTGATATTCATATCGAACCAGCAGATAATGCCTATCGCATCCGCTTGCGTATCGACGGCGTGCTGCACCCTTTGCCTGATATTACGCTGGATGCCGGAGTCGCATTAACCGCCAGATTAAAAGTGTTGGGAGGCCTGGATATTGCGGAACATCGCCTGCCGCAAGATGGGCAATTCACTGTCGAACTGGCAGGCAACACCGTCTCATTTCGTATAGCTACCCTGCCATGTCGGGGGGGCGAAAAGGTAGTATTACGCTTGTTACAACAGGTAAACCAGAGGCTGGATATCAACGCGTTAGGAATGCAGCCGTCACAACTGGCGGAATTTGCCCATGCATTGCAGCAACCACAGGGACTGGTGTTGGTTACCGGCCCAACCGGTAGCGGCAAAACAGTCACACTTTATAGCGCGCTGCAAACGCTGAATACCGTCGATATTAATATTTGCAGCGTGGAAGATCCGGTAGAGATCCCCATCACCGGGCTAAACCAGACACAAATCCATTCGCGTGCTGGTCTTACCTTTCAGGGGGTTTTACGCGCGTTATTACGCCAGGATCCCGACGTGATTATGGTGGGCGAAATTCGCGATGGAGAAACGGCGGAAATCGCAATTAATGCCGCGCAAACCGGTCATCTGGTGTTGTCCACGCTGCACACCAACTCCACCTGTGAAACGCTGGTGCGCTTACAGCAAATGGGCGTTGCCCGCTGGATGCTCTCATCGGCGCTCACGCTGGTGATAGCCCAACGCCTGCTCCGTAAACTTTGTCCGCATTGTCGCCAACAGCAAGGGGCGCCAATCCATCTTCCGGGCAATTTATGGTCATCTCCACTGCCCCGCTGGCAAGCATCGGGTTGTGAACATTGCTACCACGGTTTCTATGGCCGCACAGCCTTATTTGAAGTTCTGCCCATTACGCCAGCAATAAGCCAGCTTATTGCCGCAAATACTGACGCGGAATTGCTGGAAACACATGCCCGGCAGATGGGAATGTGCACACTTTTTGAAAACGGCTGCCTTGCTGTGGAGCAAGGCTTAACCACCTTTGAAGAAATGATTCGTGTATTAGGAATGCCGCATGGCGAGTAAGCAACTCTGGCACTGGCAGGGCGTTACCCACGAAGGCCACGCACAAGATGGAACGCTCTGGGCGGAAAGTCGTGCCTTGTTGCTTTTGGCTCTACAGCAACAAAGGGTGACGCCACTGCACCTGAAGCGAATCGCCATCAATCCTGCACAGTGGCGTGGAGACAAAAGCGCGGAAGTCATTCATCAACTGGCGACACTACTCAAAGCCGGGTTAACGCTTTCAGAAAGTCTGGCGTTACTGGCAGAGCAACATCCCAGCAAACAATGGCAAGCGTTGTTGCAATCGCTGGCGCACGATCTCGAACAGGGTATTGCTTTCTCCAATGCTTTATTGCCCTGGGCAGAGGTTTTTCCACCGCTTTATCAGGCGATGATCCGTACTGGCGAATTGACAGGTAAGCTGGATGAATGCTGCTTTGAACTGGCTCGCCAGCAAAAAGCCCAGCGTCAGTTAACCGATAAAGTGAAATCAGCCTTGCGTTATCCCGTCATTATTTTAGCGATGGCAATTATGGTAGTTGTGGCAATGCTGCATTTTGTTCTGCCGGAGTTTGCTGCCATCTATAAAACCTTTAACACTCCACTACCCGCATTGACGCAGGGAATCATAACGCTGGCTGACTTCAGTAGTCATTGGGGCTGGTTACTAATTCTGTTCGGTTTTTTGCTGGTAGTAGCGAACAAACTGCTAATGCGTCGCTCAACCTGGCTTATCGTGCGGCAGAAGTTACTGCTACGCATTCCAGTTATGGGAGCTCTGATTCGGGGCCAAAAGCTCACGCAGATTTTTACGATTCTGGCGCTGACGCAAAGCGCGGGGATTACTTTTTTGCAGGGAGTAGAAAGTGTCAGAGAAACAATGCGTTGCCCATACTGGGCACAACTTATGACACAAATCCAGCTCGATATCAGCAACGGGCAGCCCATCTGGCTGGCGCTAAAAAATGCCGATGAGTTTAGCCCGCTCTGTTTGCAGTTGGTGAGAACGGGAGAAGCATCCGGTTCACTCGATCTCATGCTGGATAATCTCGCCCATCATCACCGGGATAATACGTTTGCGCTGGCAGATAATCTTGCCGCCTTGCTGGAACCAGCGCTGCTGGTTATTACTGGAGGGATTATCGGCACGCTGGTGGTGGCAATGTATTTGCCAATTTTCCATTTAGGCGACGCAATGAGTGGGATGGGGTAACGCTGGCACGGTGAACCACGCCAGCGCTGTACGATTACAGGTTATTGAAGATACGGTTTTCTTGTTCCTGAACGCGAATAAACGTGGTGCGCTTGGTCAGCTCTTTCAGGCGTGAAGCCCCAACGTAAGTACAAGCGGAACGCAAACCACCGAGAATATCGCGAGCTGTGTTTTCTACCGGGCCACGAAGCGGCAACTTAACGGTTTTACCTTCTGCAGCACGATATTCCGCAACGCCGCCAACGTGACGTTTCATCGCAGACTCGGAGCTCATGCCGTAGAACAGCATAAATTTCTCGCCGTTCTCTTCGACAATGCGACCACCGCTCTCTTCGTGACCTGCCAGCATACCGCCCAGCATCACGAAATCGGCACCGCCGCCAAAGGCTTTAGCCACATCGCCCGGCATGGTGCAACCGCCATCACTGACGATCATCCCCCCCAGACCGTGCGCGGCATCGGCACATTCGATCACTGCAGAAAGCTGCGGATAACCGACGCCCGTTTTCACGCGAGTTGTACAAACAGAGCCAGGGCCAATGCCAACTTTAACGATATCGGCACCGGAAAGAATTAACTCTTCACACATTTCGCCAGTTACTACATTACCAGCACAAATGGTTTTGGTCGGCCAGGTTTCACGCGCTTTTGCAACGAACTGTACAAAGTGCTCAGAGTAACCATTCGCCACATCAATACAAACGAAGTTTAATGCCGGGTTCAGGTCGAGAATTTGTTTCGTTTTTTCGAAATCAGCATCAGACGTACCAGTAGAAACCATCACATGTTTCAGTACATCTGCGGAAGAGTTATTGATAAATGTCTGCCACTCTTCAACAGAATAGTGTTTATGCACCGCAGTCAAAATATCAAAAGAAGCCAGCGCAGAGGCCATGGAAAAAGTGCCGACAGTGTCCATATTCGCGGCGATAATTGGCACACCGGACCAGCTTTGACCTGAGTGTTTAAAGGTGAATTGACGTTCCAGTTCAACATCAGAACGACTTTTAAGGGTGGAGCGTTTAGGGCGGATGAGGACGTCTTTAAAACCTAACTTCAGATCTTCTTCAATACGCATGTGCGGATTCCTGGGGTTAATGGCTATAAGGGTAAGAGCGCAACTCCAGTGACGCTATCATACGCACTAATCGATGCTGCGCAAGACTGCGAAATTGTCTTTTTTTACGCTACAATCCCATAAATTTACCTGGTAAATAGTGGGCGAACGTTTCAGCAATTTCGCTTTCGCACGCTCATTTTTAACATTTTGATAATCATGATGAATTCCCGGGAATATAAATTATGAGGTATACGGTTGCCCTGACGGGCGGCATTGGCAGTGGCAAGAGCACCGTTGCAAATGCATTTGCTGACCTCGGAATTAACGTCATTGATGCCGATATTATTGCGCGTCAGGTGGTTGAACCAGGTAGCCCTGCGTTACGCGCTATCGCTGAGCACTTTGGTGCTGACATGATTGCTGCTGACGGAACATTGCAACGCCGGGCGTTACGCAAACGGATCTTCGCTGTCCCGGAAGAAAAAAACTGGCTTAACGCCCTGCTACATCCACTGATTCAGCAGGAAACACAACGCCAGATCCAGCAGGCAACCTCACCTTATGTGCTGTGGGTTGTGCCATTGTTGATAGAAAACTCACTGCATAAAAAAGCGAATCGTGTGCTGGTGGTGGATGTCAGCCCAGAAACGCAACTTAAGCGCACTATGCGACGTGACGATGTTTCTCGCGAACATGTCGAACAAATTCTTGCTGCCCAAGCTACGCGCGAAGCCCGTCTTGCCGTAGCAGATGACGTCATTGATAATAATGGCGCACCGGATGCCATTGCATCGGATGTTGCCCGCTTGCACGCACACTATTTGCAGCTCGCGTCGCAGTTTGTCTCACAGGAAAAACCGTAATGCAGACCCAGGTCCTTTTTGAACATCCACTAAATGAAAAAATGCGCACATGGCTGCGTATTGAGTTTTTGATTCAACAACTCACCGTTAATTTACCCATCGCTGACCACGCTGGCGCTCTGCATTTCTTCCGTAATGTTAGTGAATTGCTGGACGTGCTTGAGCGTGGCGAAGTACGCACTGAGCTGTTGAAAGAACTTGACCGCCAGCAGCGTAAACTCCAGGCCTGGATTGGTGTACCTGGTGTGGATCAGAGCCGCATTGAAACATTAATTCAGCAGTTGAAAGCGGCGGGTAGCGTGTTAATTTCCGCGCCGCGTATCGGACAGTTTTTGCGTGAAGATCGCCTGATTGCGCTTGTGCGTCAGCGCCTGAGTATCCCTGGCGGCTGTTGTAGCTTTGATTTGCCCACATTGCATATCTGGCTACATTTATCTCAGGCACAGCGCGACTCTCAGGTTGAAACCTGGATTGCCAGCCTGAATCCGCTAACGCAGGCCCTTACGATGGTGCTGGATTTAATTCGCCAGTCAGCGCCGTTCCGTAAACAAACCAGCCTGAATGGCTTTTATCAGGATAATGGCGAAGACGCCGATTTGCTGCGTCTGAATCTTGCCCTCGATTCACAACTTTATCCGCAAATATCCGGTCATAAGAGTCGTTTTGCCATTCGCTTTATGCCACTGGACAGTGAGAGCGGACAGGTGCCGGAGCGTCTGGACTTTGAACTGGCCTGTTGCTAAGGAGTAAAAATGTCAGAAACTATTACGGTGAATTGCCCAACCTGTGGGAAAACAGTGGTGTGGGGTGAAGTCAGCCCGTTTCGGCCATTTTGTTCCAAACGTTGTCAGTTGATAGACCTCGGAGAGTGGGCCGCAGAGGAGAAACGAATCCCCAGCAGCGGCGATCTTTCCGAAAGCGATGACTGGAGCGAAGAGCCAAAGCAGTAACTTTTTGTCTGATGCCACACGCAAGCCTGATAAGACGCGACAGCGCCTCATCAGGCATCATGTGCAAATGTCGGATGCGGCGTGAACGCCTTATCCGACCTACAATACCTTGCATATCAACGAGTTAATAAACCATGTAGGCCTGATAAGACGCGACAGCGCCGCATCAGGCATCATGTGCAAATGTCGGATGCGGCGAGAACGCCTTATCCGACCTACAAAACATTGCATATCAATGAGTTAATAAACCATGTAGGCCTGATAAGACGCGACAGCGCCTCATCAGGCATCATGTGCAAATGTCGGATGCGGCGTGAACGCCTTATTCGACCTACAATACCTTGCATATCAATGAGTTAATAAACCATGTAGGCCTGATAAGACGCACCAGCGTCGCATCAGGCATCGTGTGCAAATGTCGGATGCGGCGTGACGCCTTATCCGACCTACAAAACCTAATTTATCAATGAGTTAATAAACCATGCAGGCCTGATAAGACGCACCAGCGTCGCATCAGGCATCGTGTGCAAATGTCGGATGCGGCGTGAACGCCTTATCCGGCCTACAAGACCTTGCATATCAACGAGTTAATAAACCATGTAGACCTGATAAGACGCAACGGCGCCGCATCAGGCATCATGTGCAAATGTCGGATGCGGCGTGACGCCTTATCCGACCTACAAAACCTGATTTATCAACGAGTTAATAAACCATGCAGGCCTGATAAGACGCACCAGCATCGCATCAGGCATCGTGTGCAAATACCGGATGCGGCGTGAACGCCTTATCCGACCTACATACGCTTAAGCTTCGCAATTACCGGTTCATTGGCTGGCGGAAAATCATCGGCATTCAGACCGACCAGCGACATCCACTCACCGGGTTGCCCTTCTTTACCCCACGGCTTCCCTTCCCAGCTTTCGACCAGCCAGAACCACAGTGTTATATGCCTGTCCGAGAATTCATATTCCAGCTTTTCAAATAGCGAAAAATGTTGTGGGGTAATCCCAACCTCTTCCTGAAGCTCCCGCACCAACGCCTGTTCTGGCGTTTCACCTACTTCAATTTTACCGCCAGGAAACTCCAGCTTATTCGCCATGTGCGCATCTGCGGCGCGGCGGGTTATAAAGATTTCATTGTTCTTGTTGCGAATAATACCGACGGCAATATGCAGCTTTTTCATTGTCTTAAACCTGTAAAAAAGGCGCAGATTCCTGCGCCTTTGTTTTATTGATTAATTTTTATTGCAGGCGACCATGGCACTGCTTGTATTTTTTCCCCGAACCACACGGACAGGGGTCGTTACGACCAACTTTACGCTCACCCGTTTGTGCAGCCAGCGCAGCGGCGGCGGCAAAGTCATCATCCTGATGGCTAAGCTGCTGCATTTGCGCTAAACGCTCGGCCTCTTCCCGGCGCAGCATTTCCAGAGCTTCAACCTCTTCCGGCATGCGTACCTGAACTTTGCTCAACGTACTAACCACTTCATATTTTAGCGATTCCAGCATTGCTGCAAACATGGAGAAGGATTCACGCTTGTACTCCTGCTTTGGATCTTTCTGTGCGTAACCACGCAGGTGGATACCCTGACGCAGATAATCCATCGCTGCCAGGTGCTCTTTCCACAGAGAATCGAGCGTCTGCAGCATCACGCCTTTCTCGAAGTGACGCATCATCTCAGCACCAACCACCTCTTCTTTACGCTGATACACTTCGATGGATTGCGCCAGAATACGCTCACGTAGTGTCTCTTCGTGCAGTTCAGGCTCTTTATCCAGCCACTCGGCAATCGGCAACTCAAGATCAAAATCGTTTTTCAGACGTTCCTGCAGCCCCGGAATGTCCCACATTTCTTCCAGGGACTGTGGCGGAATATAAGCATCAATGGTCGCTTTGAACACATCCTCACGAATGCTGTTGATGGTTTCACTCACATCACTGACATCCAGCAGTTCGTTACGCTGGGAGTAAATGGCACGACGCTGATCGTTAGCCACATCATCATATTCCAGCAATTGCTTACGAATATCGAAGTTACGGCTTTCAACTTTACGTTGGGCGTTAGCAATCGCTTTAGTCACCCACGGGTGCTCAATGGCTTCGCCTGGCTTCATCCCCAGTTTACGCATCATGCCGGACACGCGGTCAGAAGCAAAAATACGCATCAACGCATCTTCCATCGACAGGTAGAAGCGGGAAGAACCGGCATCCCCCTGGCGACCAGAACGACCACGCAACTGGTTATCGATACGACGGGATTCGTGACGTTCTGTACCGATGATATGCAAACCACCTGCCGCCAGCACCGCGTCGTGACGCACCTGCCAGTCGGCTTTAATTTTTTCAATTTGCTCTGCAGTCGGATTTTCCAGCGCGGCAACTTCTGCCTGCCAGCTACCGCCAAGCACAATGTCAGTACCACGACCCGCCATGTTGGTTGCAATAGTCACGGCAGCAGGATACCCCGCCTGAGCAACAATCGCCGCTTCGTTGGCGTGGAATTTAGCGTTCAGGACGTTGTGTTTGATACCCGCTTTGGTCAATTCATTTGACACCAGCTCCGATTTCTCGATCGAGATAGTCCCCACCAGCACCGGCTGTCCTTTCGCAGTACGCTCTTTGATATCCTCAATGATCGCCTGAATTTTTTCTGCTTCGGTCATGTAGACCAGGTCTGGCAGATCTTTACGAATCATCGGTCGGTTGGTTGGTACAACGACAGTATCCAGTTTGTAGATAGAGCTAAATTCAAACGCTTCAGTATCGGCAGTACCGGTCATCCCAGCCAGTTTTTCATACAGGCGGAAGTAGTTCTGGAAGGTGATCGAAGCCAGCGTTTGGTTTTCGTTCTGGATCTGTACACCTTCTTTCGCTTCCACTGCCTGGTGCAAACCATCAGACCAGCGGCGGCCCTGCATGGTACGACCAGTATGTTCGTCAACGATGATAACTTCACCATCTTTAACGATGTAATCAACGTCGCGGGTAAACAGGGCGTGGGCACGCAGCGCTGCGGTTACGTGGTGCATCAGCATAATATTAGCCGGAGAGTACAGGGACTCGCCTTCATCCATAATGCCTTCTTTTACCAGCAATTCTTCAATCAGCACCAGACCACGTTCGGTCAGGTTTACCTGACGAGATTTTTCGTCAACTGAGAAGTGACCTTCACCCTGGAAGGTTTCAGAGTCTTCTTTTTCCTGACGAATCAGATGCGGAATAATTTTGTTTACTCGCTTATACATTTCCGAGCTATCTTCTGCCGGGCCGGAAATGATTAGCGGCGTACGCGCCTCATCGATCAGAATGGAGTCAACTTCGTCCACCAGCGCATAATGCAGTTTACGCTGTACACGCTCTTCAGGGCTAAACGCCATGTTATCGCGCAGGTAGTCAAAGCCATACTCGTTGTTTGTACCGTAAGTGATGTCAGCCGCGTAGGCTTCACGTTTGGCTGGCGCAGGCATACCTGGCAAGTTGATGCCGACAGTCATACCGAGAAATTCGAACAACGGACGGTTGTTTTCAGCGTCACGCTGCGCCAGATAATCGTTGACGGTAACAACGTGCACCCCCTTACCGCTTAATGCGTTCAGGTAAGCAGGCAGCGTTGCGGTCAGCGTTTTACCTTCACCAGTACGCATTTCCGCAATGCAACGTTCATTGAGGACCATACCACCAAGTAACTGAACGTCGAAATGACGCATACCGAAGACACGCTTACTTGCTTCACGTACGACTGCAAAGGCTTCCGGGATTAAGTTTTCCAGCACTTCGCCTTTTTCCAGACGTGCGCGAAACTCTGCCGTTTTCCCTTTCAGCTCTTCGTCGGAGAGTTTTTCCATCTCCGGCTCCATGGCATTGATCATGTTGACGACTTTGCGCATCCGGCGCAGGGTACGATCGTTACGACTACCGAAAACTTTAGTTAATAATTTGATTAGCATAATAAAATCTCAAACGCCCCGCGTTGCGGAGTTAATAAAATGAAGTAAAGGTTTATTGTTGTTAGCTAAGGCGTTGAGGACCAGCGCGAATACCTTGCGCCTGGCTTATCCAGACGGGCGTGCTGAATGTCGCTTGTGGACTAAAATGCACATAGTCAATGCGATAGACATTCTCGGACGGCGAGCCTTCCTGAGTCAGCAGCGCGCTGAGGGTATCCAGTAACGCAAGATGTTGCGCCTGGAGAGGTAAAGTTTCTTCGGCAACAGGCAACGTTTGTGGTGCCATTGCGAAGGAAAGATGACGGATTACCGTACGAATGGCATGTTGATGCCAGTAATCAACGGAGTAATTCGAGCTCGGGCGGCGCGTGTTTGCTTCCAGCAAGGCCAACTGACCAAAGTTAACTTTGGCGGAAGGTTCGTGATTACGGGTTGTCGCTTTTGCTGGCGCATTTGACTCGGCTGCGTTGCTGAGTACAGGCAGACCTAAACTCGCCGCGACCATCCCTAATAAGAGATGCGGCCAGAAGTAGCGTCTACCAAACTGTCGCCAGCGCGTCAGTATTCCACTCACGTTATTGCCATCCCGATCGTATTCAACGTTTTTAGCGCACAAATCTTATCATTAAAGCCTGAAATCCACAGCAGGAATGAAGATAAGTTGTGCGTAAAACAGCTTAAGAAAACAGCGATTGTGCAGTTTATTTTGCGATGGTGATAAAAAACCAAAAAAAACGACTGGTTCACCTGGCCGGAGAGAGTGCCAGATTTGCCAGTCGAATTTTATACGACAGTATAGATGTCGTTATGCCAGTACAGTCGAAGGCGCTTTGAAAGCCAACGGCAGTTCTGCGTCGTCCTGGAAGGTCACGTATTCCCAGGCTTCCTGTTTCGCCAGGACAGCTTGCAACAATTTGTTATTTAGTGCATGACCAGATTTATAAGCGGTAAATGCACCAATAATGTTGTGACCACACATAAACAAGTCACCGATCGCGTCGAGCATTTTGTGACGCACAAACTCGTCTTCAAAACGCAGGCCGTCTTCGTTCAGTACGCGATAATCGTCAACAACGATGGCACAATCGAAGCTGCCGCCCAGGCACAGGCCACGGGACTGCAGATATTCGATATCACGCATGAAACCGAACGTACGCGCACGGCTGATCTGGCGCATAAACGCATCAGCAGAGAAGTTCATCGCATAGCGCTGGTTGCTGGAGTCGATAGCCGGATGATTGAAATCGATGGTAAAATCCAGCGAAAAACCATTGTACGGCCTGAATTCAGCCCACTTATCGCCATCTTCGACACGAACGGTCTCTTTGATGCGTACAAATTTCTTGGCGCAGTTTAGCTCGTCAATACCGGCATCAAGCAGCAGGTATACAAACGGAGCAGCACTGCCGTCCATGATCGGGATTTCCGGCGCATTAACTTCGATAACAATGTTATCAATGCCCAAGCCCGCCAAAGCAGCGTTCAGATGCTCAACGGTTGAAATCCGTACATCATGCTCATTGACCAGACACGTGCAAAGCATGGTATCACGCACAGATTTGGCATCAGCCGGGAAATCTACCGGTGGATTCAAGTCGGTGCGACGATAGATGACCCCGGTGTTGGCCGGCGCAGGGCGTAACGTCAGGGTGACTTTCTTGCCGGTGTGTAAACCGACACCCGTCGCCTGCACGATACGTTTAAGTGTCCTTTGTTTGATCATCGTATTATCTCGCCAAATTACCTATCCAACCGAAGTGTACTATACATTCGGCGGGCCAGTTTAGCACAAAGAGCCTCGAAACCCAAATTCCAGCCAATTCTTAATCAGCTTGCTTACGCAGGAATGCCGGGATATCCAGATAATCCGGCTCTTTAGCTGCTTGCGGCGTATTATCGTTCACGACTTTAGCTACCGGTTTCTGCTCTTGTGTCAACGGCGACATACCGTGTTGCTGGTAGCGATCCATCACCGGCTGCTGAACTTGTTTGTTCGTCACCAGAGTGATTTCAGGACGTTTGTCCATGCCGATACCCGTTGCAACCACAGTTACACGCAGTTCATCGTTCATATCCGGGTCAAGAGAAGTACCAATAACCACAGTAGCGTTATCCGAAGCAAACGCACGAATGGTGTTACCTACAGTCTCGAACTCATCCAGACGCAGGTCGAAGCCCGCCGTGATGTTAACCAGCACACCACGTGCACCAGACAGGTCGATATCTTCCAGCAGCGGAGAAGAAATTGCCATTTCAGCCGCTTCTTCCGCACGGTCTTCACCGCTCGCCACGCCAGAACCCATCATTGCGTAACCCATTTCAGACATTACGGTACGTACGTCAGCAAAGTCGACGTTCATCAGGCCCGGACGAGTAATCAGTTCGGCGATACCCTGAACAGCGCCTTTCAGTACATCATTCGCTGCGCCGAACGCATCCAGCAGGGAGATGCCGCGGCCCAAAACTTTCAGCAGTTTGTCGTTCGGGATGGTGATCAGTGAGTCCACATGCTTGGACAGTTCGGTGATCCCCTGCTCCGCAAATGCCATACGCTTCTTGCCTTCAAAGTTGAAAGGCTTCGTTACGACAGCAACGGTCAGGATCCCCAAATCTTTTGCCACTTCAGCAACGACCGGCGCAGCACCTGTACCAGTACCACCGCCCATACCCGCGGCAATAAAGACCATGTCTGCACCTTCCAGCGCCGCACGCAGTGCATCGCGATCCTCGTCAGCCGCATTACGACCAACTTCTGGATTAGCGCCAGCTCCCAATCCTTTGGTTATACCACTACCGATCTGAATCGTCTGCCCAACCGCTGTTTTACGCAGCGCCTGTGCATCGGTATTTACCGCGAAAAATTCAACACCCTCAATGCGCTCGCGCACCATGTGTTCAACAGCATTACCGCCGCCGCCGCCGACGCCGATGACTTTAATCACCGCGTCGTTGGTAAGTTCCATTGGTTCAAACATAGTTTCTCTCCGATTTGTGCCTGTCGCCTGAGGCCGTAATCACCGTCGACCTCATAAAAATTAAAACTCTTTTCGCAGCCAACTATTGAGTCGCTTAATCCACGAGCCAACTGATGCTGTAACACGTTTTTCTACTTCCGCCTCACCGCTAAGATGTGACTCTTTCCCGTAGTGAAGCAATCCCACCGCCGTTGAATAATACGGCTCCTGAGCATAATCCGTTAGACCGGTGATATTCAGCGGCGCGCCGATACGTACCTGCGTATGAAACACGCGCTGAGCACAGGCGGCAAGACCTTCTATCTGTGCCGCACCACCCGTTAATACAATCCCTGCCGCCAGGTGATGTTTCACCCCCTGTTGGCGAAGCTTTTCCTGTAGCTGCAATATCTCTTCGTTGACCAGGTTGAGCAACTCGGTATACCGCGGCTCAATCACTTCCGCCAGAGTCTGACGTTGCAGACTACGTGGCGGGCGGCCGCCTACACTTGGTACTTCAACGCTCTCATCTTTACCAACGATCGAGCCAAGCGCGCAGCCATGGCGAACTTTAATCGCTTCGGCGTCGCTTGGCGGCGTACCAAAGGCGTAGGCGATATCACTGGTCACAACATTGCCAGCATAAGGAATTACCTTCGTGTGGCGCAATGCTCCGCCGGTATAAACGGCGATATCCATTGTACCACCACCGATATCAACGACGCAGACTCCCAGTTCACGTTCATCTTCCGTCAATACCGAATAACTTGATGCCAGTCCGGCAAATATCAGTTGGTCAACTTTCAGGCCACAACGTTCAACCGCTTTGACGATGTTCTTCGCCATATCATTGTGACATGTGATCAGGTGCACTTTTGCCTGCATCCGCACGCCAGAAAGTCCCACCGGATTCTTAATCCCTTCCTGATAGTCAATCGCATACTCTTGTGGGATCACATGCAGCACACGATGTTCATCGCGCACACGCACCGATTTCGCAGTATGGACGACGTTTTCCACATCTTCTTGCGTCACTTCTTCTTCAGAAATGGGCACCATACCAATTTCATTCTGGCAACTGATGTGCTTACCAGAAAGCGCCAGATATACCGAAGAGATCTGGCAATCTGCCATCAATTCTGCCTGGTCAATCGCACGCTGTACGCACTTGACTACGGACTCAAGGTCGTTGACACCGCCTTTATCCATACCACGCGACGGGCAACTGCCCACGCCGATGATATTGACCATACCGTCGGGCAGAACTTCCCCTACTAAAGCGGCAACCTTCGCGGTACCAATCTCCAGTCCAACTACCAGTTTTCTGTCCGTCGCCTTGATCATTGTTGTTCTGCCTGTGCCTGATTTTGTTGCTGAGTAGATTCCTCCGGCGGCAAAGGCGCCCAGCCTACTGCCGCACCAGAGTCATAACGCAAATCAACGTAGCTAATCCGTTTGCCATCGGTTTGCGCCTGCTGCTGTAAAACCGGATAAAGTTCTACAAAGCGAGCCAAACGTTTCATCGTATCGCCCCGGCCAAGGTTGAGCTTAATACCGTTATTCAGCGTCAACTGCCAGGAACGACGCGCGGTCATCGCCGCTTCCTTCAGAGTAAATCTGTCCTTTGCCAGCATCTGCCCCATTTCGCGATAGCCCTGCAGCACTTCATTGGCGCTGCCTTCCGGGCCATACAACATCGGAAGCACCTGCTTGCTGGTCCGATCCGGCGGCACGCTGAAGGTATTTCCTTCTGCGTCGACCATATGTTGATCATTCCAACGCGCAATCGGCACATATTCAACCAGATGAATCTTCAATTCATCAGGCCACTGCTTTCTGACGCTCACCTGCTTAATCCACGGCAAGCGTTGTTCAATTTGCGTCTGGATGATGTTTACATCCTGGGTCATAAAAGTACCTGGCTCACCCAACGCCAGGATCGACTGCCGGATGTCGTCATTACGCGTGTAATGGCGTTCTCCGGTCAACACCAGCTTTGAGAGCGGCAGGCGTTGTGCATCTTCCATCCAGCCCAACACGACCCAGCCGCTCACCAACACCGTCGTCAAAACGGTCAGCAGGAACAGAATTCCCGCCAGACGCGTTCCATTATTGCGGCGAGAAGAGATTTCTTCTTCGCTATTTCGCGTGTTCAGAGCAGCCTGCGACATATTAGTCCGCCAGTTCCAGAATTCGTACTACCAACTGCGAGAAGCTTAACCCCGCCTGACGGGCCGCCATCGGCACCAGGCTGTGGCTGGTCATACCCGGTGAGGTATTAGCCTCCAGCAGATAAAACTGTCCATCACTATCCAGCATGACGTCAATACGTCCCCATCCTTTGCAACCTAAAGTCATCCATGCTTTCAGCACTAATGCCTGTAAATTGGCCTCTTGTGACGCTTCCAGACCTGACGGGCAGAAATACTGTGTCTCATCAGACAGATACTTCGCCTCATAATCATAGAAGGTTCCAGCAGGTTGAATACGTATTGACGGTAAAATTTCTTCACCGAGTATCGCAACTGTGAATTCTGGCCCACTTAGCCATTTTTCAATCAATACTTCCTCATCATGCTGAAATGCCAATCTTAATGCATCTTGCAGAGTATTTTCTGCTACTACTTTTGACATTCCAACACTTGAACCTTCACGGCTCGGTTTAACGATGAGCGGCAAACCTAAGGCAGAAATATCTGCAATCTGCTCATCACTAAGGCCTTTTTCAAATTCTGCGCGAGTTAACGCCACCCAGGGTGCAACGGGTAAACCGGCACCTTGCCACAGCAGTTTGCTGCGTAGTTTATCCATTGACAGCGCAGATGCCATCACTCCGCTGCCGGTATAGGGCAGGCCCATCAGTTCGAGCATCCCCTGCAAGGTGCCATCTTCACCACCACGCCCATGCAAAGCGATAAATACTTTCTGAAAGCCCATAGACTTCAGCTGCGTCACATCAATCTCTTTCGGATCGACAGGATATGCATCGACGCCGCCCTCACGCAGCCCGGCTAACACAGCCGCGCCAGAATTCAGAGACACTTCCCGCTCTGCAGAGGTTCCGCCCAACAGGACCGCGATTTTATCAGTCATGTTGTTCTTCCTCTGGAGTTTGCGGCTTCAGTTTGATTTCAGCTAAAGAACGAGCAATTTTTCCAATATTACCCGCCCCCTGAACAAGAATCAGATCGTTGCCGGTTAAAACCGGTGCTAACATCTCGGCGACCTGCGCCGGATCCGGCACCAGAATGGGATCAATTTTCCCACGTCCACGAATAGTGCGACACAACGAGCGGCTGTCCGCTCCCGGAATCGGCGCTTCTCCTGCCGGATAAACTTCCAGCATCAGCAGGGTATCAACCTGCGTCAGCACATTGGCGAAATCGTCATACAGGTCACGGGTTCGGGTAAAACGGTGCGGCTGAAACAGCATCACCAGATTTTTATCCGGCCAGCCAGCGCGCGCAGCTTTAATGGTCGCGTCTACTTCGGTGGGATGGTGACCATAGTCATCAACCAACATTGCAGTACCGCTTTTACCGTTCACCGGCTCTAACGGGAATTCACCAAGGAAATCAAAGCGACGACCAGTTCCCTGGAAGCTCTCCAGCGCACGCGAAATAGCATTGTCGTCAATCCCTTCTTCCGTCGCCACCGCAACCGCAGCAGCAGCATTCAGAGCGTTATGACGGCCCGGCGCATTCAGGGTTACGCGCATCGGTTCTTTATCCTGACGTAACAGCGTAAAGTGTCCCTGTGGGCCAATCTGCTGATAATCTTCCACACGAACATCAGCATCTTCGCTGAAGCCATAAGTAGTGGTCTGACGACCGACGCGCGGCAACAACTCGCGGATCACCGGATCATCAACGCACATCACCGCACGTCCATAAAACGGCAAGTTGTGCAGAAAATTAATAAAGGTCTGTTTTAAATTCTCGAAGTCGCCCTGGTAAGTATCCATGTGATCGGCTTCGATATTGGTAACAATAGCCACCATTGGTTGCAGATGCAGGAACGACGCATCACTTTCATCGGCTTCGGCAATCAGATAACGACCATGACCTAAACGCGCGTGCACACCCGCCGCTTTCACCAGGCCGCCGTTAACAAAAGTAGGGTCGAGGCCTGCTTCCGCATAAATACTGGAAACCATCGCGGTGGTGGTGGTTTTACCATGCGTCCCGGCAATGGCGATACCGTGACGAAAACGCATCAACTCGGCCAACATTTCAGCACGACGGATCACCGGGATACGTGCTTCATGGGCAGCAACAATTTCCGGGTTATCGGCAGAAATCGCGCTGGAAACCACCACAACGCTGGCATCACGCACGTTTTCCGGGCGATGGTTAAAATAAATCGTCGCTCCCAGATTCGTTAACTGTTGCGTAACCGGATTTGGCGCTAAATCGGAACCACTGATCTGATACCCTTCATTGGCCAGAACTTCGGCAATACCGCCCATACCGGCACCACCGATGCCGACAAAGTGAATGTGCCGAACGCGACGCATTTCAGGCACGATGGAACGCAGTTTTGCCAATTGTTGTGTATTCATTCTTTACGCCATTAACTTCTCAAATTCATGCGATGCAAAAGGCACCGCCACAATTAATTACGCCCGGCAGCCCGGCTCACTTCATTTGCCACTCGCTCGGTGGCATCTGGAATAGATGCAGCACGGGCGCGCTCTGCCATGGTTAATAAGGTTTCTCGCGACCACCCAGCCAGAGTGTTGGCGACGGCATCCACAGTAAGTTGTGGCTGCTCGATAATCTTAGCTGCGCCGGCTTTTTCCAGCGGCAACGCATTCCAGTACTGCTGCCTGTCTTTGTGCTGAAACGGCACAAACAACGCCGGTAACCCCGCCGCGGCGATTTCACTTACCGTTAACGCGCCGGATCGGCAAACGACGACATCCGCCCACGCATAGGCTGCTGACATGTCATCAATAAATTCCGTCACTTTATGCTGCGGTTGTCCCGCCCCCGCATAAGCCTGCTCAACAGTTTGTTGCGCACCTTTACCGCTCTGATGCCAGATAGTTACCGTATCGCCCAACTTTGCCGCGACCTGTGGCATTGTCTGGTTAAGAATGCGCGCGCCCTGAGAACCGCCCACAACCAGCACACGAATCGGACCTTCACGACCAGCCATACGTTGCTGCGGCAACGGCAGCGCCAGCACATCAGTGCGCACCGGGTTACCGACCACTTCCGCATCAGGGAAGGCGCCCGGAAACGCCTGCATCACTTTGGTAGCAATCTTTGCCAGCCATTTATTGGTTAAGCCCGCAATACCATTTTGTTCATGTAGTACGACCGGGATACCTAATGACCACGCAGCCAGACCACCGGGTCCTGAAACGTAGCCGCCCATACCGAGCACTACATCAGGCTTATAAGCTTTCATAATCGCCCGCGCCTGACGCCAGGCGTTAAAGATACGCAGCGGGGCTGCGAGCAGAGCTTTAACACCTTTGCCGCGTAGGCCAGAGATGCGAATAAAGTCGATTTCGATGCCGTGCTTCGGCACTAAGTCCGCTTCCATACGATCGGCGGTGCCCAGCCAGCGGACTTGCCATCCCTGAGCCATTAAATGGTGCGCAACCGCCAGTCCCGGGAACACATGTCCACCAGTACCGCCTGCCATCACCATTAATCGCTTCCCTTGACCACTCATCGTGAACCTCGTGCAAACGCCTGCGCTTTCTCCAGACGCGTTTCATAATCAATACGCAACAGCATCATGATAGCTGTCGACATAATCAGTAAACTCGAACCACCGTAGCTGATCAGCGGTAATGTCAGACCTTTGGTCGGTAACATCCCCGCCGCCGCGCCTACGTTAACCAGAGCCTGGAAACTAAACCAGATACCAATCGAACAGGCGAGAAAACCGGAAAAACGGTGGTCAATTTCTAACGCTTTGCGGCCAATCGACATCGCGCGAAAAGCGACGAAGAATACCATTAAAAGCGCCAATACCACACCGACATAACCCAGTTCTTCGCCGATAATGGCGAAAATAAAGTCAGTGTGCGCTTCCGGCAGGTACTCCAGTTTTTGTACCGAGTTACCTAAACCTTGCCCCCACAGTTCGCCGCGACCAAACGCCATCAACGATTGCGTTAGCTGATAGCCGCTACCGAAGGGATCTTCCCACGGGTTCCAGAACGCGGTAACACGGCGGATACGGTACGGTTCGGCGAGGATCAACAGCACGACCGCTGAAATCCCCATGCCGATAATGGCAATGAACTGCCACAATTTCGCGCCAGCCAGGAACAACATCGCCAACGTGGTCACAAACAGCACCACCACCGTACCAAGATCGGGCTGCGCCAGCAGCAACACTGCCAGCACCAAAATCACGCCCATCGGTTTCAGGAAGCCGCGCAGGTTGTTACGTACTTCATCGCCTTTGCGCACCAGATAGTTGGCGATATAGCAAAACAGCGACAGCTTCGTCAGCTCCGCAGGCTGAATACGCAGTAGACCGAGATCGATCCAACGCGATGCCCCTTTAACCGAGCTCCCCACCACCAGCACAATCATCAGCAGGATGATTGACCCCAGCAGCATGGTCGCGCTGTAGCGCTGCCAGAACTCCATCGGCAAACGCAGCGTAATGATCGACAGAATGAACGCCATGATCAGATAGACGCCATCACGCTTGGCAAAGAAGAACGGATCGTTGGTTAAACGCTGCCCAATAGGCATCGACGCCGAAGTCACCATGATAAAGCCGATCGCTGCAAGACCAAAGGTCAACCACAGCAAGGTGCGATCGTACATGATTAGGCTGTCGGTATCTTTTTCCCGCGAGCCCATCACCCAGCCTTTCAGCGCCGTAAAAATCCATGCCAGAATGCTGAATCCCGGAAGGCGCGGCATTTTCAGGCGAGGGAGAGATAAACGCATCAACCGAACTCCTTCGCCAGACGGGCAAATTCATTGCCTCGTTGTTCAAAGTTCTTGAACTGATCGAGGCTGGCACAGGCCGGAGAAAGCAGAACCATATCTCCCGGCTGCACGCGCGGCGCCAATAGACGCATCGCCTGCTCCATGGTTTCGGTTTGTTCTGCCACGTCCGGGCGTAGCGCCGCCAACTGCGCGCCGTCACGACCAAAGCAATACAGGCGTACGTTATCGCCATTCAGATAGCGCGCCAGCGGGCTGAAGTCTGCCGATTTACCATCGCCTCCCAACAACAAATGCAGCGTACCGTCAACCTGCAAACCGTTCAGCGCCGCTTCCGTACTTCCCACATTGGTGGCTTTCGAATCGTTAATCCAGCGCACGCCGTTGTGCTCCAGCACCACTTCAAAGCGATGCGGCAGACCGGTAAAAGTCGTCAGTGCTTTCAGGCTGCTGGCGCGTGGCAAGCCTGCGGCGTCAGCCAGCGCCAGCGCCGCCAGGGCATTGGTATAGTTATGTTGCCCGGAAAGCTTCATCTCTTTCACGTTCAACACCTTCTCACCTTTCACCCGTAGCCAGGTTTCGCCCTGCTGATGATTCAGGTGATAGTCGCCCATATTGACACCAAAGCTAACGCAGCGTTCATCCGCGCCGCGAATTGGCATCGTTAAGGCATCATCGGCATTGACTACGCAAACTTTCGCATTGTCGTAAATACGCAGTTTTGCTGTGCGGTATTGCTGCAAACCAAACGGATAGCGATCCATATGATCTTCAGTCACGTTCAAAATGGTCGCTGCCACTGCCTGCAAGCTGGAAGTGGTTTCCAGTTGGAAGCTCGACAGTTCCAGCACGTATAATTCACACTCAGCATCGAGCAACATCAACGCTGGCAGGCCGATGTTGCCGCCCACGCCAACGTTAACGCCCGCCGCTTTCGCCATTTCACCCACTAAAGTGGTGACGGTGCTTTTACCGTTAGAACCGGTGATCGCCACAATCGGCGCTTGTGCTTCGCGGCAGAACAGCTCAATATCGCCAACGATTTCGATTCCGGCATCGGCAGCAGCGCTTAAGGAAGGATGCGCCAGCGCAATACCAGGGCTTGCGACAATCAGATCGGCTGCCATTAACCATTCATCATTGAGAGCGCCAGTATAGCGTTCTACCGTTTCGGGTAATTTATCCAGGCCGGGCGGCGTCATCCGCGTATCCATAACGCGCGGCGTCACGCCACGAGCAAGGAAAAAATCCACGCAGGAAAGCCCGGTGAGGCCCAGGCCGATAATAACGACATTTTTACCCTGGTAATCAGCCATGATTAACGTACCTTCAGCGTTGCCAGGCCAATCAGGACCAGCATCAGCGAAATAATCCAGAAACGCACGATGACGCGCGGTTCCGGCCAACCTTTCAGTTCATAGTGGTGATGAATCGGCGCCATACGGAAAATACGTTGTCCGCGTAGTTTGAAAGAGCCGACCTGCAGGATGACGGACAGCGTTTCTACCACAAATACACCGCCCATAATCACCAGAAGAAACTCCTGACGTAGCAATACAGCGATAATGCCCAAAGCACCACCTAATGCCAGTGAACCAACATCGCCCATAAAGACCTGCGCCGGGTAGGTGTTAAACCACAGGAAACCCAGCCCAGCCCCAACAATCGCGGTGCAGACGATAACCAGTTCCCCAGCGTGTCGCAGATACGGTATGTGCAAATAGCTGGCAAAGTTCATGTTGCCGGTCGCCCAGGCCACCAGAGCAAAACCGCCAGCAACAAATACGGTCGGCATAATCGCCAGACCATCAAGGCCATCAGTCAGGTTTACTGCGTTGCCGGTGCCGACAATCACGAAGTAAGCCAACAGAATGTAGAACAGTCCCAGTTGCGGCATCACATCTTTAAAGAACGGCACCACAAGCTGTGTTGCTGGCGTATCGTTTCCGGCAAGGTACAGCGCGAAAGCAACGCCCAGCGCAATCACCGACATCCAGAAATATTTCCAGCGCGCGATCAAACCTTTGGTGTCTTTACGCACCACTTTGCGATAATCATCAACAAAGCCAATGATGCCGTAACCCACCAATACCACCAGCACGCACCAGACGTACGGATTAGAGGGATAAGCCCACAACAATACGGAGATGACAATCGCCGTCAGGATCATAATCCCGCCCATGGTCGGCGTACCGCGCTTGCTAAAGTGCGATTCCGGGCCGTCGTTACGAACAACCTGACCAAAGGAAAGTTTTTGCAAATGAGCAATCATGCGCGGCCCCATCCACAACGAGATGAACAGCGCGGTCAGCAGGCTGACGATGGCTCGAAACGTCAGATAAGAAAAGACGTTAAAGCCAGAATAATATTTGACCAAATGTTCGGCCAGCCAAACTAACATGTTCCATTCTCCTGTAAAGCGCGTACTACCTCTTCCATGGCGGCACTACGTGAACCTTTAACTAAAATCGTAATCACCTGTTGCTCAGCAATCAGGGGTTTAAGATGCGCAATCAACGCAGTTTTATCGGCAAAATGTTCGCCAACGCCACTCGCAGCGCCAATAGCATGGCTTTGCTTACCCACGCTTAATACGCGGTCAATGCCTGCTGCTTTCGCTGCTTCACCCACCTGTACATGACAGGCTTCGCTTTCAGCCCCCAACTCTGCCATATCGCCAACGACCAGCACGCGGTAACCCGGCATTTCGGCCAGTACCTGTACGGCAGCAGTCATTGAACCGACATTGGCGTTGTAGGAGTCATCAAGCAACAACTGGTTTTCCGCCAGTTGAATGGGGAACAGACGGCCAGGAACAGCTTTCAGATTTGCCAGCCCTGCTTTGATAGCATCACGCGTTGCGCCCACGGACATGGCGAGCGCGGCGGCTGCCAGCGCATTCGCAATATTGTGACGTCCGGGCAGCGGTAGCAGAACATCGACGCTACCCGTTGGGGTTTGCAGCGTGAATTCAGTACCGTGCGAAGTCACATGAATATTGGTGGCGGTAAAATCGCTGTTGGCGGCATTCGGAGAGAAGCGCCATACTTTGCGTGAGCCAATCACACTCTGCCAGTTCAGCCAGTCGTTGTTATCCGCATTCATGATGGCGATGCCGTTTTCCGGCAGGCCAGTAAAGATTTCGCCTTTCGCTTTCGCGACCCCCGCAAGAGAACCGAAACCTTCCAGATGCGCTGCTGCCAGATTGTTGACCAGCGCCGCTTCCGGGCGAGTCAGACTCACAGTCCAGGCAATTTCACCCTGATGGTTCGCGCCAAGTTCAATAACTGCGTAATCGTATTCCGGCGTTAAGCGCAACAGCGTCATCGGTACACCGATGTCGTTATTGAGATTGCCTGCCGTATAAAGTGTGTTGCCGCACTGGCTTAAAATTGCCGCCGTCATCTCTTTAACGGATGTTTTGCCGGAGGAACCTGTCAGAGCAACCACGCGCGCCGGAACTTGCTGGCGAACCCATGCAGCCAGTTCACCAAACGCCAGACGCGTATCCTTGACGACTAACTGCGGCAGATCGATATCCAGCGTACGGCTAACCAGTAGTGCGCCTGCGCCGCCAGCTTTCGCCTGGTCGGCAAAATCATGGGCATCGAAACGTTCGCCTTTCAGGGCGACAAACAGACAACCAGGCGTCAGTTTACGAGTGTCGGTGGTTACAGCATCCAGGGCGATATCAGCCCCTTTCAGCTCGCCGTTGAGAATATCGGTAAGTTGGCTAAGGGTTACGCTAATCATGCGATTACCCCCAGCAGCCGCGCCACCGTGACGCGATCGGAGTAGTCCAGACGCTGATTGCCGACAATCTGGTAATCTTCATGGCCTTTGCCAGCGACCAGTACGACATCATTTTCTTTAGCCTGCATAACAGCGCAAGTCACAGCTTCGGCGCGACCTTCCATTACTTTGGCATGTCCGGCATCTAACATCCCCGCCAGAATATCGTTGATGATGGCTCTCGGCTCTTCGGTACGCGGGTTATCGTCCGTTACTACCGCCACATCAGCAAACTCTTCAGCAATCGCCCCCATTAGTGGGCGCTTACCTTTATCGCGATCGCCGCCGCAGCCGAAGACGCACCACAGCTTACCCGCACAGTGCAGGCGCGCTGCCTGTAAGGCTTTTTCCAGCGCATCCGGGGTGTGAGCGTAATCGACCACCACTGTCGGTTTGCCTGGCGCAGTGAACACTTCCATTCGTCCGCAAACCGGTTGCAGACGAGCTGCTGTTTTCAGCAGCTCGTCCAGCGGGTAACCGAGCGCCAGCAGCGTCGCCAGCGCCAGCAGCAGGTTACTGACATTGAATGCGCCCATCAGATGGCTTTCAATTTCGCCATCGCCCCAACTTGAGCTAAAGCGAATGGTCGCTCCACTGTCGTGATAGTTCACCTCGGTCGCTTTCAACCAACGACCATGACAGTTTGAATTAATATGATCTTCCATTGATACCGCAACCGCGTCCGGCAGTTTTGCCAGCCAGCGGCGGCCCACTTCATCGTCGGCGTTAACAATCGCCTGACCGCAATGATGTGTGGAATAAAGCAGCCATTTCGCTGCTTCGTAGTGTTCCATATCGCCATGATAATCAAGGTGATCGCGGCTTAAATTGGTAAAGACGGAGGCTGCAAATTTCAATGCCGCCACACGGTGCTGTACCAGCCCGTGGGAGGAAACTTCCATCGCGCAAAAGGTTGCGCCCTGATCCACCAGTCCCGCCAGCTCATGCTGCACGTCAACTGCCGAACCGGTTGTATTTTCTGTCGGAATGACTTTACCCAGCAGACCGTTACCTACAGTCCCCATCACTGCGCTGGTTTCGCCAAGCAGCTGGCTCCACTGCGCCAGAAGCTGGGTCGTCGTGGTTTTACCGTTAGTGCCCGTTACGCCCACGAGACGTAAATTATCTGAGGGTTCATGGTAAAAGCGGCCCGCCAGTGCCGATAAACGCTCATTAAGCTGGCTAAGATAGATGACCGGCACGCCATGCATTTCACGGATTTCACCATCGGTCGCCTCATCTTTCGCCTCTGCAATAATGGCAGCCACACCTTGCGCTATCGCCTGCGGGATATATCGACGCCCGTCCGCCTGATGACCTACTACAGCTACAAAGAGATCGCCCGACGCAGCCACACGGCTGTCGAGTGTCATCTCTCGCAGTGCTCGCGAAGGTGCACCGGGCACCCACGGAGTAAGAAGGTCGCGCAAATTACGATCTGCCACCTGTTCCCTCGCCTTGATTAATCACAAATTCATTTTTATCACCCGTTGTCAGCGCATCCGGCTCGATGTTCATGGTGCGCAATACGCCGCCCATGATGGCACCAAAGACCGGCGCGGAAACGGCGCCGCCGTAGTATTTACCCGCCTGCGGATCGTTGATAACAACAACCAGCGCGAAGCGCGGCTGACTCGCAGGCGCAACGCCTGCGGTATAAGCAATATATTTATTGATATAGCGACCGTCCGGCCCGACCTTCTTCGCAGTACCGGTTTTAATGGCGATGCGATAGCCTTTAATTGCCGCCTTCACGCCGCCACCGCCCGGTAGCGCCACGCTTTCCATCATATGCACCACGGTGCGGACAATGGACTCCGGGAAGACGCGTTCACCGGGAACCGGAGGATCAACTTTGGTAATCGACAGCGGGCGATAGATGCCGTAGCTGCCGATTGTTGCGTAGACTCGCGCTAACTGTAACGGCGTTACCATTAGCCCGTAGCCGAAAGAGAAGGTGGCCCTCTCTATGTCAGACCACCGTTGTTTTTGAGGATATAAGCCACTGCGTTCTCCGACCAACCCCAAATTGGTCGCTTTTCCCAGTCCAAAACGTGAGTAAGTATCTACTAACGCTGAGGACGGCATCGCTAACGCCAGCTTGGAAACACCGACGTTACTCGACTTCTGTAATACCCCGGTCAGGGTTAATTCACTGTAGCGCGCCACGTCTTTGATTTCGTGGCCGTTAATTCGATAAGGAACGGTGTTCAGCACTGAGTTTTCCCGCACCACGCCGCGCTGCAACGCAGTCATCACCACCATCGGTTTAACAGTAGAACCGGGTTCAAAAACGTCGGTGATGGTACGGTTACGCATCGCCTCTTTTGGCGTACCGCTGAGATTGTTTGGGTTGTAAGACGGGCTATTAGCCATCGCCAGCACTTCTCCGGTGTTGACATCCACCAGCACAGCACTACCGGATTCCGCCTTGTTAAAGGCCACCGCATTGTTCAGTTCGCGATAAACCAGCGCCTGTAGACGTTCATCAATGCTTAACGTAAGGTTATGCGCCGCCTGGCTGTCAGTAGAAGAGATATCTTCAATTACGCGACCATAGCGATCTTTACGCACAATACGTTCGCCCGGCTGCCCGGTAAGCCACTTATCAAAACTCTTCTCAACGCCCTCAATCCCCTGGCTATCGACGTTAGTAAAGCCGATGAGGTGAGCAGTCACTTCGCCGGACGGATAGTAACGACGAGATTCTTCGCGTAGATGAATTCCCGGCAGTTTCAGTTTTTTGATGTAGTCCGCCATGTCAGGGTTAACCTGACGCGCAAGGTAGATAAACCGCCCTTTCGGGTTAGCGTTAATACGTGCGGAAAGTTGATCCAGTGGAATGTTGAGTGCATTGGCAAGCGCTTTCCAGCGGTCACCAACGCTGATGCCGCCAGCGTCGTGCACTTCTTTTGGGTCGGCCCAAATGGCTTTTACCGGCACGCTCACCGCCAACGGGCGACCAGATCGGTCGGTAATCATGCCGCGGGAGGTGGAAACTTGCTGAACGCGAAGAGAACGCATGTCGCCTTCCTTCACCAGCATATCCGGGGAGATAACCTGCAACCATGCTACGCGCCCGAGCAGAAAAGCCAGTGCCAGCAAAATACAACCGCATAACAACGCAAAACGCCAACTAATAAAGTTGGCCTGTTCTTCCTGACGTTTTGGTTTCTGCGTTTTCGCCGCTGCTTTCATGCGTCGCGTTTATCCTTATTTTTGTACTACGATATTTTCTTGTGACGGATCAACATGCTGCATTTGCAGCTTCTCCGTGGCGATCCTTTCTACCCGGCTATGGTCGCCTAGCGCATTCTCTTCAAGGATCAGGTTACGCCATTCAATATCTAAAGCATCTCGCTCCAGCACGAGCTGTTCACGCTGAGCGGTCAGCAAACGGGTATGATGCGCCGTGGTTACCACCGTCACCGCCGTCAAAATAATGCAAATGAACAAGCAGAGTGGCAGTTTCCCAAATCGCAAAAGATCGTCACCGATAACGCCAGGCAAGGCATGGCGCTCGTGGCTTCCCATCGATCCTTTAACTTTGCTTAGAGCTTCTGTCACTCTGCTGATCATGCGTTCGTCCTCTCTGCAATACGCAGAACTGAACTACGGGCACGAGGATTCTCTGCTACCTCTTCTTCGCCCGGCATCAACTTGCCTAATGCTCGCAACTGGCGGCCTCCCAATTTTTTGAGCTGCTCTTCAGTCATCGGTAACCCTGCCGGAACCTGCGGTCCACGGCTGTTTTCACGAATGAAGCGTTTCACAATACGATCTTCCAGCGAATGAAAACTGATGACAGAAAGCCGCCCTCCCGGGGCCAATACGCTGAGCGAGCTTTTTAGCGCCTGCTCTATCTCCTCCAGTTCACTGTTCACCCAAATGCGCACCGCCTGGAAGGTGCGGGTCGCAGGATGTTTGAATTTGTCTTTCACCGGCGTTGCCGCCGCGACTACTTCCGCCAGTTCTTTAGTGCGGGTCATCGGCTGTTCGCGGTTACGCTCGACAATGGCGCGTGCTATACGTTTGGCAAAACGTTCTTCGCCATAGGTTTTCAATACCCAGGCAATGTCCGCTTCCTCTGCCGTTTGCAGCCACTCAGCGGCAGACTGACCGCGAGTCGGATCCATGCGCATGTCCAGTGGGCCGTCACGCATAAAGGAGAAACCACGCTCAGCGTCATCAAGTTGCGGAGAAGAAACGCCAAGATCAAGGAGAATACCGTCTATCTTGCCGATAAGATCACGCTCGGCGACGTATTCGCCCAGCGCAGAGAAAGGTCCATGAATGATGGAGAAGCGCGGATCATCAATAGTCTTCGCAACGGCAATAGCCTGCGGGTCGCGATCAATTGCCAACAGACGCCCCTCTTCGCTAAGCTGCGAGAGGATCAAACGTGAATGACCACCGCGACCAAAAGTCCCATCAATGTAAATGCCGTCAGGACGAATATTCAGACCGTTAACGGCTTCATCCAGCAGCACCGTAGTATGTTTATAGTTTTCCATCATTTTATAGAGACAAGTCCTGCAATCGCTCCGATAAGCTGTCGGTAGCCAACTGCTCTGCGTCGATATCCTCCTTGACTTGTTGATGCCAGGTCGTTTCATCCCACAGCTCAAACTTATTGAACTGTCCAACCAGCATCACTTCTTTCGTCAGCCCGGCATGTTGCCGCAGGACAGGTGCGACCAGTAAGCGGCCAGCACTGTCCATCTGACATTCGCTAGCATGTCCTAACAGGAGGCGCTGTACACGGCGCTCAACCGGATTCATGCTCGACAGACGCGATAATTTTTGCTCGATAATTTCCCATTCAGGCAGGGGGTAAAGCAGCAGGCACGGGTGATGAATGTCAATGGTGCAAACCATTTGACCGGTAGCGTTCTCGAGCAGCTGCTCCCGGTATCGGGTGGGCACTGATAAGCGCCCTTTGCTGTCGAGATTGACTAACGTTGCTCCCCGGAACATGCCAATCTCACCCCTTATTACCACTTTGCCCCACAATTTCCCACTAAAAGGAGTTTACGGAGCGGAGGAAAAGCTTGTCAAGCCAGTCACAAGGCATACCGAGGTAAAAAACCCAATGTTTACGGCTAATATCAGCGTTGTTTATTTTACGTCCAGCGTGCAAAGCAAATTAACGTTATGAATAGCTGTAAGAAAAAACTCCTCACCACCATCATTGTTTAAAAATGACTAAATATTTTCCGCAGAAAATATAAAGTGTCAGTTTGCGACGCGAGCGGCATTTTAGGACATATCTCCCCTGGATAACAGTCCCTGTTGCGCCTGCGCCACGCCTGATGTCAGTGAGTTTGCGCAAAAGAAGAGAAAAGTGTTTGTTAAATCGACAATTGCTCGCTGGCATGTAACAAAATAATGCCAAAGCAAGCCATCGTTGCCACTTAATTATTGTTAAACGCTGCAAAGAAAGTTAATTCGCGGGGTATTTAGAAGGATTTATCGATAATAGCCAGGAATTGTCTTATTTACATTAAGGATATTGATGTCCAATTACGTACTCGACGCGCCAGCAGAAAATTCCCCTGACGCGTATTTTTCATCTCGACTCAACTGCGGCTAAGTATGCCACGGCGATAGAGATTACGCTTAATGCGCGTTAAACCGGGTTTAGGCTTGCGGGGCTCGTCCAGGCTCGCCAGGACAATTTCCAGCACGCGTTCAGCCACATCGCGGTGACGCTGAGCCACAGCCAGTACCGGGCATTGTAAGAAGTCGAGCAGTTCGTTATCGCCAAAAGTGGCTATCGCCAGATCAGAGGGTAATTTGCCATCACGGCGCAGCGTAACATCCATTACCCCCTGCAACAGCGCAAACGAAGTAGTGAACAGCGCCTGCGGCATCGGATGCGTTTCCAGCCATTTTTCGAATAGCTGGGCGGCAGTTTCCCGCTCATAGCTGTTGGCATAGAGGAAATGCACTTCGCGCGGATCATCCTTCCAGGCTGTACGGAAGCCCTGCTCACGCAGGAAGCTGACCGAAAGCTCCGGCAATGCGCCAAGATAAAGCACCGTCTCGGCAGGAAATTTGCGTAACTCTTCCGCCAGCATTTCAGCATCGTCCTGGTCAGCACCGACGACACTGGTGAAGTGTTCACGATCGAGGGCGCGGTCTAACGCGACAATCGGAAACGGATCATTGGCCCAGCGTTGATAAAAAGGATGCTCTGGCGGCAGCGAAGTCGAAACAATGATGGCATCGACCTGGCGCTGTAAAAGATGCTCAATACAACGCATTTCGTTGTCTGGCTGATCTTCGGAACAGGCAATCAGCAGTTGATAACCACGTTGCCGCGCCTGACGTTCAAGGTAGTTTGCAATACGGGTGTAGCTTGTGTTCTCCAGATCGGGGATCACAAGGCCAATAGAACGAGTGCGTCCGGCACGAAGCCCAGCCGCCACGGCGTTCGGGTGGTAATTGTGCTCACGCACCACAGCCATGACTTTTTCAACGGTTTTGTCGCTCACACGGTATTGCTTCGCTTTGCCGTTAATAACATAGCTTGCAGTGGTCCGCGACACTCCCGCCAGCCGAGCGATTTCATCCAGTTTCACAATTGCCCCTTGCGTAAAATGTAAAAACCATAACCATTGTACTGGTATGGGTTAAATTCATTAACATCTAAACGCAGAAAATTAACTGCGGCAACTGCTTTTATTCCAGGTTACCACTGAATTCGCAAAAAAAGCCCAACGTGGCATATTGGGCTGCAAATTGCGCATTGAGATCATTCTCAACGCATTATTTTATCGCCGCGCGAAAGTCCGACGACACCGGAGCGAGCGACTTCCACTATTTTCGCCACATCACGAATCGATGCTAAAAACGCATCAAGTTTATCGCTGGTGCCCGCCAGTTGGACGGTATAAAGCGACGGCGTGACATCAATAATTTGCCCACGGAATATTTCCGTATTGCGCTTTACTTCGTCACGTCCATAACCACTGGCCTGAATTTTCACCAGCATGATTTCTCGCTCAACGTGCGCCCCCTGCCCCAGTTCGCTGACGCGCAAGACATCGACCAGTTTATGCAATTGCTTTTCGATCTGCTCAAGTATTTTTTCATCGCCCACAGTCTGGATAGTCATGCGCGATAATGTCGGATCGTCGGTCGGCGCAACGGTCAGACTTTCAATGTTGTAGCCTCGCTGGGAAAAAAGGCCAATCACGCGGGATAACGCGCCTGATTCATTTTCGAGTAATACTGATAATATCCGGCGCATAATCAGGTTCTCTCCGTTTTGCTTAACCACATTTCATCCATTCCGCCCCCGCGAATCTGCATCGGGTAGACGTGCTCACTGCCATCGACGGTGACATCGACAAATACCAGGCGATTATTACGGACTTGCTCCAGCGCCTCGCTAAGCTTGCTTTCCAGATCTTGTGGATGGGAAATCTGAATACCGACATGGCCATAGGCTTCCGCCAGACGGACGAAATCCGGTAGTGACTGCATATAAGATTGTGAATGACGACCAGAATAGATCATGTCCTGCCACTGCTTCACCATCCCCAGATAACGGTTATTGAGATTGACTACCAGCACCGGCAATTCATATTGCAAAGCGGTAGACAGTTCCTGAATATTCATTTGAATACTGCCGTCGCCAGTAACGCAGACCACCGTTTCTTCCGGTAGCGCCATTTTGACGCCCAGTGCCGCAGGTAAACCAAAGCCCATAGTGCCGAGACCACCGGAGTTGATCCAACGGCGAGGTCTGTCAAAAGGATAATAAAGCGCAGCGAACATCTGGTGCTGGCCTACATCAGACGTTACATAAGCTTCGCCTTTCGTCAGTCTCCAGAGCGCCTCGATCACCGCCTGTGGTTTAATCTTTTCACTGCGGGTGTCATATTTCAGACACTGACGCGCACGCCAATGCTCAATCTGCTGCCACCAGTCACGGATCTCATCCAATGGTTGATGAGCTGTTTCTTGCGGTAACAACTCCAGCATTTGATCCAGCACCAGCCGCGCATCGCCAACGATCGGAATATCGGCGGTAACAGTTTTTGAGATTGAAGTCGGATCGATATCGATATGTAAAACCGTCGCATTCGGACAGTACTTTGCCAGATTGTTAGTCGTACGATCATCAAAACGTACGCCGACCGCAAAAATGACATCAGCATTATGCATCGTCATATTGGCTTCGTAAGTACCATGCATACCCAGCATCCCCAGCGCCTGACGATGTGTTGCCGGAAACGCGCCAAGTCCCATTAATGATGAGACAACAGGGAGATTCAGTTGCTCAATAATTTGCCTGAGTTGCGCATGGCACCCCGCAGTCACAGCACCACCACCGACGTAAACCACCGGTTTTTTCGCTGCTGCCAGAGTTTGCAGCGCACGTTTAATTTGCCCTTTGTGACCCAGCGTTGTCGGGTTATAAGAACGCATACAGACCGACTCCGGCCAGACATACGGTAATTTGTTCGCCGGATTAAGAATGTCTTTAGGTAAATCAACCACAACCGGCCCCGGGCGACCACTTGCCGCCAGCCAGAAAGCTTTTTTCAACACCTGAGGAATGTCTTCCGTTTGTTTCACCAGAAAACTGTGTTTAACCACCGGGCGGGAAATCCCCACCATGTCACACTCCTGAAAAGCGTCATAGCCTATCAGTGAGGTTGCAACCTGACCGGAAAGGATAACCAATGGAATGGAATCCATATAAGCAGTGGCAATGCCAGTAATAGCGTTAGTTGCTCCCGGCCCGGACGTCACCAGCACGACACCGACTTCCCCTGTCGCGCGCGCCAGGCCATCAGCCATATGCACCGCGGCCTGTTCATGGCGAACTAATACGTGATCGATACCCCCCACGGTATGCAATGCATCGTAAATATCAAGGACTGCGCCTCCGGGATAACCGAATACTTGTTTAACGCCCTGATCGATAAGCGATCGGACGACCATCTCGGCTCCAGACAACATCTCCATGGCTTGCCTCACTGTTTAACAGAAAAAATGTGTAAAACACATTAACCGTCCGATATTGCTTAAGCAATTAGCAGGTAGAGCCACAAACGTGAAGGAAAAAGAATAAACAGGAGGCAAGGCGAAAAGAAACGGTAAAATACTCCAGAATGGAGGGCTAAATTAACAATAAATCGGCTGAATCTTGCTGCTTACAGCAATTTCTCTATTTTTTTCATTATTCTTAAAACCAACAGAATACATATTCAGAATAAAATTCTGCGTTTAATAAAAAACTCAGAACAAACCAGATAATAACATCTGGTCTATTCTGCATTCAGTTAGCGCTTGCAAATAGAAGCTAATTGCTCTTCCATCCACTGGTGACCTTTATCGCGCCCGGCGGCTTCATGCCAGGAGAGATAACAAGTTCTGCTATTTTGTTTTAACGGCAACGGTAATACCTGTAACCCTAATGATTCAGCGAACTCTTCAGCCAGCCAGCGAGGCGCAATAGCGACGAGATGAGTTTGAGAGACCACACTCAGGACGCTCATCATCGCCATTCCCTGATAAGCAATACTGGCTTGTTTATCGACTGTGTCATACCACGGCTGACTGAACGAAGCGAAACGATCCAGCGAAACTGCCGCATGCTGTTCGTTATAAACATCGTGTTTCAGTAATGGCCCTTTAATACTCGGATGATTCTTGCTGGCGACTAACACCATTTCATCTTTAAATAAAGGGATACTGGTAAATTCAGGGCGATGAAAATCTTCATAACTAATGACGAACTCTGTTTCCTGATAACGTAACTGATGTTCAGTGTTCTGATTTAAAGAGGACTTGAATACAACATGAATATTCGGCGCAACTTGTTCGATATGATTATAAATCAACGAAGTCAGAATGCTGTCTAACGGACTGCAAACACAAAGATGGAATACGCGTTCACTGCTGGCAGGTTCGAATCCTGAGCCCGGTAACTCATTTTGCACGAGTTGCAGCGCCTGGCGCACAGAACCAAAAAGTTGAAATGCACGAGAAGTCGGTTGAATACCACGACCATAACGGACGAACAGCTCATCGTTAAACATCACCTTCAGGCGTGCAACTGCGTTACTGACCGCGGGCTGCGACATTCCCAGAACATGAGCGGCACGGGTAATGTTCTGCTCCTGCATCACAGCATCGAAAACAGTTAATAAGTTTAAATCGACCATGCGCAACTGCGGCTTGCTTAACTCTGCTAACTCTGGATGTTCTGTTTTTAGCTCTGACATACTTAACTCCACTGTCACACTTAACTCCCTTTCCCTTATTGGAATGCAGAGAAATAATCCTGGAAAATATGATTTACCATGCATATAAAATAAGAAAAAGTAAAATGCGTAAAATTAGGAAAACATAAAGATACGGGTTCTGATAAAAACAGAATCCACCACTGTGTAGAGAGTCATTCACCACAGCACGATAATCCATAATACTTTTGTTGCGAAAACAATCTAATCATAAGTCTCACGAATACTCAATAATCCGCAAAATGGATTAAATGTGCGTATTTAATAAATAATTTATATGTTTAATACGCTAATTTTTAACATTAATTGATCAATAATATTCGCCAGATGAATATAGAAATATTCATGAGATATATAATTCGATACAAATCATCAGGATAACGAAGGTAGCGAGCACGTTTTATCCTCTTTTGTCCCCTTGATAAAATGCAATAAATTATCCCGAAGTATGTCAAACAGTAAAAACGCATACGGTTAAACAGAAATTAATATCGGTGACTATCGTGTGCACAGCACAATTAGCTAATTTCCTGAGTACAAAATTCTTGCTGGCATGGCGTTTTTCTTTCTGCAGGGTTGACATCCATTTTGGTATCCAGTAACTCTAAAAGCATATCGCATTCATCTGGAGCTGATTTAATGACTCACATCGTTCGCTTTATCGGTCTACTACTACTAAACGCATCTTCTTTGCGCGGTAGACGAGTGAGCGGCATTCAGCATTAAGCCAGCACGCAGTCAAACAAAAAACCCGCGCCATTGCGCGGGTTTTTTTATGCCCGAAGCGAGGCGCTCAATAAGAGACAAGGACCTAAACCATGAGCCAGCAAGTCATTATTTTCGATACCACATTGCGCGACGGTGAACAGGCGTTACAGGCAAGCTTGAGTGTGAAAGAAAAACTGCAAATTGCGCTGGCCCTTGAGCGTATGGGTGTTGACGTGATGGAAGTCGGTTTCCCCGTCTCTTCGCCGGGCGATTTCGAATCGGTGCAAACCATCGCTCGCCAGGTCAAAAATAGCCGCGTATGCGCGTTAGCCCGCTGCGTGGAAAAAGATATCGACGTCGCGGCTGAATCTCTGAAAGTCGCCGAAGCCTTCCGTATTCATACCTTTATTGCTACCTCCCCAATGCACATCGCTACCAAGCTGCGCAGCACGCTGGATGAAGTGATCGAACGCGCTGTTTATATGGTGAAACGCGCACGTAATTACACCGATGACGTTGAATTCTCTTGCGAAGATGCCGGGCGTACACCGATTGCCGATCTGGCACGGGTAGTAGAGGCGGCGATTAACGCCGGAGCCACCACAATCAACATCCCGGACACTGTAGGCTACACCATGCCGTTTGAGTTCGCCGGAATCATCCGCGGCCTGTATGAACGCGTACCCAACATTGATAACGCCATTATTTCCGTTCATACCCACGACGATTTAGGTCTGGCAGTAGGCAACTCGCTGGCGGCGGTACACGCCGGAGCGCGGCAGGTAGAAGGCGCAATGAACGGGATCGGCGAGCGTGCCGGTAACTGTTCGCTGGAAGAAGTGATCATGGCGATCAAAGTTCGCAAGGATATCCTTAATGTACATACCGCCATTAATCACCAGGAGATATGGCGCACCAGTCAATTAGTTAGCCAGATTTGTAATATGCCGATCCCGGCAAACAAAGCCATTGTTGGCAGCGGCGCCTTCGCACACTCCTCCGGTATTCACCAGGATGGCGTACTGAAAAACCGCGAAAACTACGAAATCATGACGCCAGAATCTATTGGTCTGAACCAAATCCAACTGAATCTGACCTCCCGTTCGGGCCGTGCGGCAGTAAAACATCGCATGGATGAGATGGGATATAAAGAAAGTGAATACAATCTGGACAATCTGTACGACGCTTTCCTGAAACTGGCGGATAAAAAAGGCCAGGTGTTCGATTACGACCTGGAGGCGCTGGCCTTCATCGGTAAGCAGCAAGAAGAACCGGAACATTTTCGTCTGGACTATTTCAGCGTGCAGTCTGGTTCTAATGATATCGCCACTGCCGCCGTCAAACTGGTATGCGGCGAAGAAGTTAAAGCAGAAGCCGCCAACGGTAACGGCCCGGTGGATGCCGTCTATCAAGCCATTAACCGCATCACCGACTATAACGTCGAGCTGGTGAAATACAGCCTGACCGCCAAAGGTCACGGTAAAGATGCGCTGGGCCAGGTGGATATCGTCGCCAACTACAACGGTCGCCGCTTCCACGGCGTCGGCCTGGCCACCGATATTGTCGAGTCCTCCGCCAAAGCCATGGTGCACGTACTGAACAATATCTGGCGTGCCGCAGAAGTCGAAAAAGAGTTGCAACGCAAAGCTCAACACAACGAAAACAACAAGGAAACCGTGTGATGTCGAAGAATTACCATATTGCCGTATTGCCGGGAGACGGTATTGGCCCGGAAGTAATGAACCAGGCGCTGAAAGTGTTGGACGCCGTGCGCAACCGCTTTGCAATGCGCATCACCACCAGCCATCACGATGTTGGCGGCGCAGCCATTGATAACCACGGACAACCACTGCCGCCTGCGACGGTTGAAGGTTGTGAGCAAGCCGATGCCGTACTGTTTGGCTCGGTAGGCGGTCCGAAGTGGGAACATTTACCACCAGACCAGCAACCAGAACGCGGCGCGCTGTTGCCTCTGCGTAAGCACTTCAAATTATTCAGCAACCTGCGTCCGGCAAAACTGTATCAGGGGCTGGAAGCGTTCTGTCCGTTGCGTGCTGACATTGCCGCTAACGGTTTCGACATCCTGTGCGTGCGCGAACTGACCGGCGGCATCTATTTCGGTCAGCCAAAAGGTCGCGAAGGCAGCGGACAATATGAAAAAGCGTTTGATACCGAGGTGTACCACCGTTTTGAGATCGAACGTATCGCCCGCATCGCGTTTGAATCTGCCCGCAAGCGTCGCCACAAAGTCACCTCAATCGACAAAGCCAACGTGCTGCAATCTTCTATCTTATGGCGGGAGATCGTTAATGAGATCGCCACCGAATACCCGGATGTCGAACTGGCGCATATGTACATCGACAACGCCACCATGCAGCTGATTAAAGATCCATCACAGTTTGACGTTCTGCTGTGCTCCAACCTGTTTGGCGACATTCTGTCTGACGAGTGCGCAATGATCACTGGCTCGATGGGCATGTTGCCTTCCGCCAGCCTGAACGAACAAGGTTTTGGGCTGTATGAACCGGCGGGCGGCTCGGCGCCGGATATCGCAGGCAAGAACATTGCCAACCCGATTGCGCAAATTCTGTCGCTGGCGTTGCTGCTGCGCTACAGCCTGGATTCCGATGATGCGGCTTCCGCCATTGAACGCGCCATTCACCGCGCATTAGAAGAAGGCATTCGCACCGGCGATTTAGCCCGTGGCACTGCCGCCGTTAGTACCGATGAAATGGGCGATATCATTGCCCGCTATGTGGCAGAAGGGGTGTAATCATGGCTAAGACGTTATACGAAAAATTATTCGACGCTCACGTAGTGTACGAAGCCGAAAACGAAACCCCGCTGTTATATATCGACCGCCACCTGGTGCATGAAGTGACCTCACCGCAGGCGTTCGATGGTCTGCGCGCCCACGGTCGCCCGGTGCGTCAGCCGGGGAAAACCTTCGCCACCATGGATCACAACGTTTCAACTCAGACCAAAGACATTAATGCCTGCGGTGAGATGGCGCGCATTCAGATGCAGGAGCTGATCAAAAACTGCAAAGAGTTTGGCGTCGAGCTGTATGACCTGAATCACCCGTATCAGGGGATCGTCCACGTGATGGGACCAGAACAGGGCGTGACCTTACCGGGGATGACCATTGTCTGCGGCGACTCGCATACCGCCACCCACGGCGCGTTTGGTGCACTGGCCTTTGGTATCGGCACTTCCGAGGTTGAACACGTGCTGGCAACGCAAACCCTGAAACAGAGCCGCGCGAAGACCATGAAAATTGAAGTCCGGGGCAAAGCCGCGCCGGGTATTACCGCAAAAGATATTGTGCTGGCAATTATCGGTAAAACTGGCAGCGCTGGCGGCACCAGGCATGTGGTGGAGTTTTGCGGCGAAGCAATCCGTGATTTAAGCATGGAAGGTCGTATGACTCTGTGCAATATGGCAATCGAAATGGGCGCGAAAGCCGGTCTGGTTGCACCTGACGAAACCACCTTTAACTATGTCAAAGGTCGTCTGCATGCGCCGAAAGGCAAGGATTTCGACGATGCCGTTGTCTACTGGAAAACTCTGCAAACCGACGAAGGCGCAACTTTCGATACCGTTGTCACTCTGCAAGCAGAGGAGATTTCGCCGCAGGTCACCTGGGGCACCAATCCAGGCCAGGTGATTTCCGTGAACGACAAAATTCCCGATCCGGCTTCGTTTGCCGATCCGGTTGAACGTGCCTCAGCAGAAAAAGCTCTGGCCTATATGGGGCTGAAACCGGGCATTCCGCTGACCGAAGTGGCTATCGACAAAGTGTTTATCGGTTCCTGCACCAACTCACGCATTGAAGATTTACGTGCGGCGGCGGAAATCGCCAAAGGTCGGAAAGTCGCGCCAGGCGTGCAGGCACTGGTGGTTCCCGGCTCTGGTCCGGTAAAAGCCCAGGCGGAAGCGGAAGGTCTGGACAAAATCTTTATTGAAGCCGGTTTTGAGTGGCGCTTACCCGGTTGCTCAATGTGTCTGGCGATGAATAACGACCGTCTGAATCCGGGCGAACGTTGTGCCTCCACCAGCAACCGTAACTTTGAAGGCCGCCAGGGGCGCGGCGGGCGCACGCATCTGGTCAGCCCGGCAATGGCTGCCGCCGCTGCTGTGACCGGACATTTCGCCGACATTCGCAATATTAAATAAGGAGCACACCATGGCAGAGAAATTTATCAAACACACAGGCCTGGTGGTTCCACTGGATGCCGCCAATGTTGATACTGATGCAATCATCCCGAAACAGTTTTTGCAGAAAGTGACGCGTACAGGTTTTGGCGCGCATCTGTTTAATGACTGGCGTTTTCTCGATGAAAAAGGCCAGCAGCCAAACCCGGACTTCGTGCTGAACTTCCCGCAATATCAGGGAGCTTCCATTTTGCTGGCACGAGAAAACTTCGGCTGCGGTTCCTCGCGTGAGCACGCGCCGTGGGCATTGACCGATTACGGTTTTAAAGTGGTGATTGCGCCGAGTTTCGCTGACATCTTCTATGGCAACAGCTTTAACAACCAACTGCTGCCAGTGAAATTAAGCGATGCCGAAGTGGATGAACTGTTTGCGCTGGTTCAAGCCAATCCAGGGATCCATTTCGATGTGGACCTGGAGGCGCAAGAGGTGAAAGCGGGTGAGAAAACCTATCGCTTTACCATCGATGCCTTCCGCCGCCACTGCATGATGAACGGCCTGGACAGCATCGGCCTGACCTTGCAGCATGACGACGCGATCGCCGCTTATGAGGCGAAACAACCGGCGTTTATGCGTTAGTTTGTACGCCGCCCGACTCAATCGTCAAAAAGAAAAAAGCCAGCAGGTATTCACTGCTGGCGTGGCGATTAACACCAATACTCAGTCACACATGATGTCCGCAAATCAGTAGTCAAGAATCACTCCCCTCCCACTGCATCAGTTCCTCAAGCATGGATAAGCGTTGTGGAGCGCTTAACCAACGCAACCAGCACACCTTCGCAGTCGCGGTAAAATAGTGCTGATAAAACTGGCGCATGGGACACCTCCTTGCTTCATCAATCAGAATTATTGACTTAATATAGGGAAAATAAAATTGCTGGATTTTACGCGGGAGTTCCCCTTTTATGCCTTCTGGTCGTCTGCAACAACAGTTCATCCGCCTGTGGCAATGCTGCGAGGGTAAATCGCAGGACACGACGCTCAATGAACTGGCGGAGTTATTGAGCTGTTCCCGTCGTCATATGCGCACCCTGCTCAACACGATGCAGGAACGCGGCTGGCTGACGTGGGAAGCAGAAGTTGGACGCGGTAAACGCTCGCGTTTAACTTTCCTCTATACCGGGCTGGCGCTCCAGCAACAGCGGGCGGAAGACCTACTGGAGCAGGATCGCATCGACCAACTGGTGCAACTCGTTGGTGATAAAACCGCCGTGCGGCAAATGCTGGTTTCTCATCTTGGGCGTAGCTTCCGCCAGGGGCGGCACATCCTGCGCGTCCTCTATTATCGCCCGTTGCGCAATCTGCTGCCTGGCAGCGCATTGCGCCGCTCCGAAACCCATATCGCCCGGCAAATCTTCAGCGCGTTAACCCGCATAAATGAGGAAAATGGGGAACTGGAAGCGGACATCGCCCACCACTGGCAGCAAATTTCACCGCTTCACTGGCGCTTCTTTTTGCGCCCCGGGATCCATTTCCACCACGGACGCGAACTGGAAATGGACGACGTAATCGCTTCCCTAAAAAGGATCAATACGCTCCCGCTCTATTCCCACATTGCAGACATCGTTTCACCAACACCCTGGACGCTGGACATTCATCTCACGCAGCCGGATCGCTGGTTACCGTTACTGCTGGGGCAAGTTCCGGCAATGATCCTGCCGCGCGAATGGGAAACACTCAGCAACTTTGCCAGCCATCCCATTGGCACCGGGCCGTATGCGGTGATCCGTAACTCCACTAATCAGTTGAAAATTCAGGCATTCGATGATTTTTTTGGCTATCGGGCACTAATTGACGAGGTTAATGTCTGGGTATTGCCGGAAATTGCCGACGAGCCTGCTGGCGGTCTGATGCTGCAAGGGCCGCAAGGTGAAGAAAAAGAGATTGAAAGCCGACTGGAAGAAGGTTGCTACTATTTACTGTTTGACAGCCGCACCCATCGCGGGGCGAATCAAGCGGTCAGAGAGTGGGTAAGTTACGTTCTTTCTCCAACCAATCTGGTCTATTTCGCCGAGGAACAATACCAGCAACTGTGGTTCCCGGCATATGGCCTACTCCCCTGCTGGCATCATGCCCGCCCCACCCATTGTGAAAAACCCGCCGGGCTAGAAAACCTCACGCTAACCTTTTACCAGGATCATATTGAGCATCGGGTAATTGCCAGGATCATGCAAAAGATTCTCGCGAGTCATCAGGTCACCTTGAACATCAACGAGATCGACTACGATCAGTGGCACGAAGGAGAGATCGAAAGCGATATCTGGCTTAACAGCGCCAACTTTACGCTGCCGCTGGATTTTTCGCTGTTCGCGCACTTGTGCGAAGTGCCGCTGCTACAACGCTGTATTCCGCTCGACTGGCAAGCCGACGCCGCCCGCTGGCGCAATGGCGAGATGAATCTGGCGAACTGGTGCCAACAACTGGTTGCCAGCAAAGCGATAGTGCCGCTTATCCATCACTGGCTGATTATTCAGGGGCAACGCAGTATGCGCGGCCTGCGCATGAACACTCTTGGTTGGTTTGATTTTAAATCAGCCTGGTTTGCTCCGCCGGATCCATGATTGCTGCTTGATAACAAACTCACTACACTAACGCCGTTCTCAACGGGGTGCCTGTGCTAACGCGCAAGCTGAGAAAATACCCGTCGAACCTGATCCGGATAACGCCGGCGAAGGGATTTGAGGCTCCTTCTCAAGTCCTTTGCCACTCTTCTTTGAGGTGCAAAGTGTTAAAAAAATGTCTTCCCCTGCTGTTGCTATGCACAGCGCCCGTTTTCGCTAAACCCGTTCTGACTGTTTATACCTACGACTCCTTCGCCGCCGACTGGGGGCCTGGTCCGGTGGTCAAAAAAGCCTTTGAAGCCGACTGTAATTGCGAACTGAAACTGGTGGCGCTGGAAGATGGCGTTTCGCTTCTCAACCGTCTACGGATGGAAGGCAAAAACAGTAAAGCCGATGTGGTGCTGGGGCTGGATAACAACCTGTTGGACGCCGCCAGCAAAACCGGGTTGTTTGCCAAAAGCGGCGTAGCGACAGAGGCTATAAACGTTCCCGGCGGCTGGAATAATGACACCTTTGTGCCGTTTGACTATGGCTATTTCGCCTTCGTTTATGACAAGAACAAACTGAAAAATCAGCCGCAAAGTCTGAAAGAACTGGTTGAGAGCGATCAGAACTGGCGGGTGATTTATGAAGATCCGCGCACCAGTACTCCTGGTCTGGGCCTGCTGCTATGGATGAAAAAAGTCTATGGCGATGACGCCCCGCAAGCCTGGCAGAAGCTGGCGAAGAAAACCGTCACAGTCACCAAAGGCTGGAGCGAAGCCTATGGCCTGTTTTTGAAAGGCGAAAGCGATCTGGTACTGAGCTACACCACCTCTCCGGCTTATCACATTCTCGAAGAGAAGAAAGATAACTACGCCGCCGCGAACTTTAGCGAAGGCCACTATCTGCAAGTGGAAGTTGCCGCCCGCACCGCTGCCAGCAAGCAGCCGGAGCTGGCGCAAAAATTCCTCCAGTTTATGGTTTCTCCGGCTTTTCAGAATGCGATCCCAACCGGCAACTGGATGTATCCGGTAGCAAACGTCGCGCTGCCTGCCGGTTTTGCACAACTGACCAAACCTGCCACCACGCTGGAGTTCACGCCAGCCGAAGTGGCGGCACAACGTCAGGCATGGATTAGCGAATGGCAACGCGCCGTCAGTCATTAATTCCCGGCTGGTTAATCCCTGGGTTAAGCGCCGCCACGCTGGTAGTGGCGGTTGCACTGGCGGCGTTCCTCGCCCTGTGGTGGAACGCACCACAGGGTGACTGGACGGCCATCTGTCAGGACAGCTACCTGTGGCATGTGGTGCGCTTCTCCTTCTGGCAGGCGTTTCTCTCGGCGCTGCTCTCTGTCGTTCCCGCAATATTCCTCGCCCGCGCGCTCTATCGCAGGCGCTTTCCAGGGCGACTAGCGCTGCTGCGTCTGTGCGCAATGACCTTGATCCTCCCGGTGTTGGTCGCCGTTTTCGGCATTCTTAGCGTCTATGGTCGTCGGGGCTGGCTGGCCTCGCTCTGGCATTCGCTTGGTCTGGAGTGGACCTTTTCGCCCTACGGCCTGCAAGGCATTTTGCTGGCACACGTATTTTTTAATCTGCCGATGGCAAGCCGCTTATTCCTCCAGGCGCTGGAAAACATTCCCGGCGAGCAGCGCCAGCTTGCCGCCCAGCTTGGGATGCGCGGCTGGCATTTTTTCCGCTTCATCGAATGGCCGTGGCTACGGCGACAAATCCCGCCGGTTGCTGCGCTTATCTTTATGCTCTGTTTCGCCAGCTTCGCTACCGTGTTATCGCTGGGCGGCGGTCCGCAGGCGACCACTATCGAGTTGGCTATTTATCAGGCGCTAAGTTACGACTACGATCCTGCCCGCGCAGCGATGCTGGCGCTGATCCAGATGGTGTGCTGTCTCGGGCTGGTGCTGTTGAGTCAGCGACTAAGTAAAGCCATTGCCCCCGGTACCACGCTGCTGCAAGGCTGGCGCGACCCGGACGATCGTCTGCATAGCCGCATTTGCGACACAGTATTAATTGCGCTGGCGTTGCTGTTATTACTGCCACCGTTACTGGCGGTGATCGTCGATGGAGTAAACCGCCAGTTGCCAGAAGTTCTGTCGCAACCGGTGTTGTGGCAGGCACTGTGGACCTCATTGCGTATTGCACTGGCAGCAGGCGTATTGTGCGTGGTGCTGACCATGATGCTGCTATGGAGCAGCCGCGAACTGCGGGCGCGGCAAAAAATGCTGGCGGGTCAGGCGCTGGAGATGAGCGGCATGTTGATCCTCGCCATGCCGGGCATTGTGCTGGCAACGGGCTTCTTTTTGTTGCTCAACAACACTATCGGCCTGCCGCAATCTGCTGACGGCATTGTGATTTTCACCAACGCGTTAATGGCGATCCCTTATGCGCTGAAAGTGCTGGAAAACCCGATGCGCGATATCACCGCCCGCTACAGCATGCTGTGCCAGTCGCTGGGTATTGAAGGCTGGTCGCGCTTAAAAGTGGTGGAACTGCGCGCCCTGAAACGCCCACTGGCGCAGGCGCTGGCCTTTGCCTGCGTGCTGTCGATTGGTGATTTTGGCGTGGTGGCGTTGTTCGGTAACGATGATTTCCGCACCCTGCCGTTTTATCTCTACCAGCAAATCGGTTCTTATCGCAGCCAGGACGGCGCAGTCACCGCGTTAATTCTGCTACTGCTCTGTTTTATGCTATTTACCGTGATTGAAAAACTACCGGGGCGAAATGTTAAAACTGACTGATATCACCTGGCTTTACCACCATTTGCCAATGCGTTTTAGCTTAACGGTAGAACGCGGCGAGCAGGTGGCAATCCTCGGGCCAAGCGGCGCAGGGAAAAGTACTCTGCTGAATTTGATCGCCGGTTTTCTGACGCCAGCCAGCGGTTCGCTGACTATCGATGGCGTTGATCACACCACAACGCCGCCGTCACGCCGTCCGGTGTCGATGCTGTTTCAGGAGAACAACCTGTTCAGCCACCTGACGGTCGCGCAGAACATCGGGCTGGGGCTTAATCCCGGATTGAAGCTGAACGCGGAACAGCAGGAGAAAATGCACGCTATCGCCCGTCAGATGGGAATTGATCATTTAATGGCGCGGTTGCCGGGCGAGCTTTCCGGTGGTCAGCGACAGCGCGTGGCTCTGGCGCGTTGTCTGGTGCGCGAACAGCCCATTTTATTGCTTGATGAACCGTTCTCCGCGCTCGATCCGGCACTACGCCAGGAGATGCTGACGCTGGTGAGCACGAGCTGCCAGCAGCAAAAAATGACGCTATTGATGGTGTCACATAGCGTGGAAGATGCGGCGAGGATCGCCACGCGTTCGGTGGTGGTCGCCGACGGGCGCATCGCCTGGCAGGGTAAGACCGATGAGTTGTTGAGCGGTAAGGCGAGTGCTTCGGCGCTATTGGGGATTAAAGGTTAATATGCAGGCGTGAACGCCTTATCCGACCTACGGGTATGCATTTTATAGGCCCAATAAGACGCGGCAAGCGTCGCATCAGGCCTACAAAACTATGCTCTAAACCCCAACCACTTTGCGCAAGATATCGATATATACCGGCATCAGCGGATGGCGAATTAACACCACCAGCGCCACGACACCAATGGCAGAAATCAGCGGCGTCAGCCACAACAAACGGCCCCGCGACAAATAATGACTTAAACGATCGGTTGATTTGCCGCTGCGCCATAAGCGCCAGCACAGCCAGCCACCGACCCACAAAAACACCGCCGTCGCCAGCAGCAGCCATTTAAATTCACCACTTTGCATTCCGCCAGGAATATCAATCGCCGCCCCCGCCAGAATCCCCGGCAGGAAGTAGAACGGCGGCCACAGCAGGCAACCGATAATATTTGGCGTGATAAATTTCACCACCGGCAGATCCAGCATCCCTGCGACCATCGGTACCAGCGGACGCGTCGGCCCGACAAAGCGCCCGACCAGAATGGTAAACATGCTGTGTTGATGCAACGCATGCTCAGTTTTGTCGAGCAACGCTTTATTCTTTTTCAGAAATGACCAGCGATGCAGCGGCTTTTTAAACCGCCAGCCCAGCCAGAAGGAGATCCAATCCCCCATTAGGCAACCAGCAATCCCCGCCAGCCAGGCATGCCAGAAACTTAACTCTCCACTGCCAATCAGCGCCCCCAGTCCCGCCATCAGCACCGTACCAGGCAGAATCAAGCCGACTAACGCCAGCGACTCAAGAAAGGCCACCAATACCACCGCCATCAGCGAATACACGGTAGATTGAGTAATAAAGTGTTCCAGCAATGCTTGCATAATGAGCCTGTAAAATGGACGAAGCAGGGATTCTGCAAACCCATTGCCACTCCGTCAAGCCGTCAATTATCTGATTCGTTACCAATTATGACAACTTGACGGCTACATCATTCACTTTTTCTTCACAACCTGCTCTAAACTCACTCGGGCTCGCCCCGGTACATTTTTTAAATACTCGCGAAAAATAGAGCTGATCGTCAAAACCGACATTACGCCCAACTGTGGCGATAGGCATCCGGGTGGTACTCAATAACAGCTTCGCCTGACTGATACGCTGATCTTCACGCCAGCTTAAAACGCTAATCCCTAGCTGCTGGCGGAACAGGTGTGACAAACGCGACGGTGAAAGGCACACATGTTGCGCCACTCTGGCCACATCAAAATGACTGTCCGCAAGATGATCACTGATGTACTGGCAGGCCTCGCGTACCCGATTATCCATCGGCGGGTGCAACGACTCATTGATAGCCTCCATACGTCGCAGTAATAATTGCTCAAGAAGGTTTATCGCCAGTAATTCTGAATAACGACCTTCTCCTTGCCCGGCATTGATGATTTGCCCAAACAGATCGTTGAAATGAGGTAACCAGGCATCATCCGGGCGAAAGAAACCGGTATTAGCAAAAATAGCGGGCCAGTTTAGCCACTCCTGCCAGTAGGCGCGGGGGCGAAAATAGACCCACTGGTGATACCACTCACTGGCATCCGGGTGCCGCCCATAGTGGTGGATCTCGCCTGGTGGAAAGAGCAAAATGTCGCCCGGTCGGCAGACAAATTCTTTCCCATTATTTTTCACCACGCCCTTACCCCGAATGGTGAGGTTGAGAATGTATCCCTTCATTCCCAGTGGTCTGTCGATAAAAAAATCGAGATAACCATTCGCTTCGATTGGCGTTAAACCGGCTACCAGATGAGCGTTGAACGAGTAGCCCGGCAGCAGTGGATCATTTTGTGCTTCAGCCATACTTTTCATACTCCTGCCAATCAGAGGAGAAACCAATTGTCCATATTGCACTACACATCACCTGCTATGCGTCTCTGACAGGCCATCTTCAAAAAGCCCACCGGCAAACCCGCTTGTCAAAAGCACTTTGTTGACAGAATATGCATCAGGTATGACAAAAACGCGTAACAAAAGTGTCTATAATTACGACAAAAAAGTCCACACTGAATATTTGCACGACGTCACACTTTGCTATGTCATAGCATTTTTATCCATAAGATTAGCGGATCCTGCCTGACGCTTTTTATCGCAACTCTCTACTGTTTCTCCATACCCGTTTTTTTGGATGGAGTGAAACGATGGCGATTGCAATTGGCCTCGATTTTGGCAGTGATTCTGTACGAGCGTTGGCGGTGGAATGCGCCACCGGTGAAGAGCTCGCCACCAGCGTAGAGTGGTATCCCCGTTGGCAGGAAGGGCAATTTTGCGATGCCCCGAATAACCAGTTCCGTCATCATCCGCGCGACTATATCGAGTCAATGGAAGCGGCGCTAAAAACCATGCTTGCAGAGCTTAGCGCCGAACAGCGCGCGGACGTGGTCGGCATTGGCGTCGACAGTACCGGCTCCACACCTGCGCCAATCGATGCCGACGGCAATGTGCTGGCGCTACGCCCGGAATTCGCCGAAAACCCAAACTCGATGTTTGTATTATGGAAAGATCACACCGCGGTCGAAGAAGCGGAAGAGATCACCCGCCTGTGTCACGCGCCGGGCAACGTTGACTACTCCCGCTATATTGGTGGTATTTATTCCAGTGAATGGTTCTGGGCAAAAATTCTGCATGTGACTCGTCAGGACAGCGCCGTGGCACAATCTGCCGCATCGTGGATTGAGCTGTGCGACTGGGTGCCCGCCCTGCTCTCCGGCACCAACCGCCCGCAAGATATCCGCCGCGGACGTTGTAGCGCCGGGCATAAATCGCTGTGGCACGAAAGCTGGGGCGGTTTGCCGCCAGCCAGTTTCTTTGATGAACTGGACCCGATCCTCAATCGCCATTTGCCTTCCCCGCTATTCACTGACACCTGGACTGCCGATATTCCGGTGGGCACTTTATGCCCGGAATGGGCGCAACGCCTCGGTCTGCCAGAAAGCGTAGTGATTTCCGGCGGCGCGTTTGACTGCCATATGGGCGCGGTCGGCGCGGGCGCACAGCCTAACGCACTGGTAAAAGTTATTGGTACTTCCACCTGCGACATTCTGATTGCCGACAAACAGAGCGTTGGCGAGCGTGCAGTAAAAGGCATTTGCGGTCAGGTTGACGGCAGCGTGGTGCCGGGATTTATTGGTCTGGAAGCCGGTCAGTCGGCATTTGGCGATATCTATGCCTGGTTTGGTCGCGTACTCGGCTGGCCGCTGGAACAACTTGCCGCCCAGCATCCTGAACTGAAAGAGCAAATCAGAGCTAGCCAGAAGCAACTGCTACCTGCACTCACCGAAGCATGGGCCAAAAATCCGTCTCTGGCTCACCTGCCAGTGGTGCTCGACTGGTTTAATGGCCGCCGCACGCCAAACGCTAACCAACGCCTGAAAGGGGTAATTACCGATCTGAATCTCGCTACCGACGCCCCACTACTGTTCGGCGGTTTGATTGCCGCCACCGCTTTTGGCGCACGCGCAATTCAGGAGTGCTTCACCAACCAGGGGATCGCCGTAAACAACGTGATGGCGCTGGGCGGCATCGCGCGGAAAAACCCGATCATTATGCAGGCCTGCTGCGACGTGCTTAATCGTCCGCTACAAATCGTCGCTTCTGACCAGTGTTGCGCGCTCGGTGCGGCGATTTTCGCAGCCGTCGCTGCAAAAGTACACGCAGACATTCCATCAGCACAGCAAAAAATGGCCAGTGCGGTAGAGAAAACTTTGCAACCGAGCACAGCACAGGCTCAACGCTTTGAACAGCTTTATCACCGCTATCAGCAATGGGCGATGAGCGCAGAACAACACTACTTTCCAACTTCCGACCCGGCGCTGGCTGACCAGGCCGTTCCGACTCTATAAGGACACGACAATGACGATTTTTGATAATTATGAAGTGTGGTTTGTAATTGGCAGCCAGCATCTGTATGGCCCGGAAACCCTGCGTCAGGTCACCCAACATGCCGAGCACGTCGTTAATGCGCTGAATACGGAAGCGAAACTGCCCTGTAAACTGGTACTGAAACCGTTGGGCACCACGCCGGACGAAATCACCGCTATTTGCCGTGACGCCAATTACGACGATCGTTGCGCCGGCCTGGTAGTGTGGCTGCACACCTTCTCCCCGGCCAAAATGTGGATCAACGGCCTGACCATGCTCAACAAACCGTTGTTGCAATTCCACACCCAGTTCAACGCGGCGCTGCCGTGGGACAGTATCGACATGGACTTTATGAACCTGAACCAGACTGCGCACGGCGGCCGCGAGTTCGGTTTCATCGGCGCGCGTATGCGTCAGCAACATGCCGTCGTTACCGGTCACTGGCAGGATAAACAAGCGCACGAGCGTATCGGCGCCTGGATTCGCCAGGCGGTATCTAAACAGGATACCCGTCATCTGAAAGTCTGCCGTTTTGGCGATAACATGCGTGAAGTGGCAGTCACTGACGGCGATAAAGTTGCCGCGCAGATTAAGTTCGGTTTCTCCGTCAATACCTGGGCGGTTGGCGATCTGGTACAGGTGGTGAACTCCATCAGCGATGGTGATGTTAACGCGCTGGTCGATGAGTATGAAAGCAGCTACATCCTGACACCTGCGACACAAATCCACGGCGAGAAGCGGCAGAACGTGCTGGAAGCGGCGCGTATTGAGCTGGGGATGAAGCGTTTCCTGGAACAAGGCGGCTTCCACGCGTTCACCACCACCTTTGAAGACTTGCACGGCCTGAAACAGCTTCCAGGTCTTGCTGTACAGCGTCTGATGCAGCAGGGTTACGGCTTTGCAGGCGAAGGCGACTGGAAAACCGCGGCCCTGCTTCGCATCATGAAAGTGATGTCAACCGGTCTGCAGGGCGGCACCTCCTTTATGGAGGACTATACCTACCACTTCGAGAAAGGTAATGATCTGGTGCTCGGCTCCCACATGCTGGAAGTCTGCCCGTCGATCGCTGTAGAAGAGAAACCGATCCTCGACGTTCAGCAACTTGGTATTGGTGGTAAAGAAGATCCGGCGCGTCTGATCTTCAATACTCAAACTGGTCCAGCGATTGTCGCCAGCCTGATTGATCTCAGCGATCGTTACCGTCTGCTGGTTAACTGCATCGACACGGTGAAAACGCTACACGCCCTGCCGAAACTGCCGGTGGCAAATGCGCTGTGGAAAGCCCAGCCAGACCTGCCAACCGCTTCTGAAGCGTGGATCCTCGCCGGTGGCGCGCACCATACCGTCTTCAGCCATGCGCTGAACCTCAACGATATGCGCCAGTTTGCCGAGATGCACGACATTGAAATCACGGTGATTGATAACGACACCCGCCTGCCAGCGTTTAAAGACGCGCTGCGCTGGAACGAAGTGTATTACGGATTTCGTCGCTAATTAGCCGCATCCGGCATTCAGCGCCTGATGCGACGCTGACGCGTCTTATCAGGCCTACACGTTCCGGGTTTGTAGGCCGGATAAGCAAAGCGCATTCGGCACGAAGGAGTCAACATGTTAGAAGATCTCAAACGTCAGGTATTAGAAGCCAACCTGGCGCTGTCAAAACACAACCTGGTCACGCTGACCTGGGGAAACGCCAGTGCCGTTGATCGCGATCGCGGCGTCTTTGTGATCAAGCCTTCCGGCGTCGATTACAGCGTCATGACCGCCGACGATATGGTCGTAGTCAACATCGAAACCGGCGAGGTCGTCGAAGGTACGAAAAAACCCTCCTCCGACACCCCAACTCACCGGCTACTCTATCAGGCATTCCCGTCCATTGGCGGCATTGTGCACACCCACTCGCGCCACGCCACCATCTGGGCGCAGGCAGGTCAGTCAATTCCGGCAACCGGCACCACCCACGCCGACTATTTCTACGGCACCATTCCCTGCACCCGCAAAATGACCGATGCGGAAATCAACGGCGAATATGAATGGGAAACGGGCAAAGTGATCGTCGAAACCTTCAAAAAACAGGGTATCGACGCGGCGCAAATGCCTGGTGTACTGGTGCATTCTCACGGCCCGTTTGCATGGGGTAAAAACGCCGAAGATGCGGTGCATAACGCCATCGTGCTGGAAGAAATCGCTTATATGGGGATTTTCTGCCGCCAGTTAGCCCCGCAGTTACCGGATATGCAGCAAACGTTATTGGATAAGCACTACCTGCGTAAGCATGGTGCGAAGGCGTATTACGGGCAGTAATTTAAGAGAAGCGTCTGGATAACAGACGCTTCTTTTTTATTATCGCGTTCAGGCGGTAAGAAATTTATCCGCTCCAATACCCTCAATTAACAGTGCTTCTAATGAAGGGGCGATATACACCGCATCATCAAGATCTAAATTACCGAAACCGACGAGATATAAACCGCCCCCCTCCTTTCCTTCGGCATAAAAAATCACGTTCCCGCCTTCATCATCGCCAATCGCCAGAGCGTGTGGAATATAATCCTGAATATGGTATGCAGCATTCATTTCACTGCAACCTGCGGCTCCCCAAATTCTGATATACGACGTTGAATCCATCACTTTTAATTCAACGTCTGCCATTAGGGTAATAAAGGTTAAATACTCATCAGGAATGGCAATATGAAAATATTTCTTAATCAGTTTGTAAATATCGTTTTCATCAGTTAATGGTTGCCACGAAGATAAACTAAAACACTTATGTAAGTTGGTAACAGGAAATTTTTTCATTTAACGGTTCCATTATTCAGGCTAATTTCTCAAAAATGGCCTTTTGTATTACACTCCCGGCCACAAACAGCAATCCTGCGCAATCTCGCGACTTTTACTCAGAGGACGCATGGAATGCTCCATAGACTCATCTTGATCTTTTCCGCTGGCATCTTAGTTCTGTTACTCAGTCACTCTCTTGCGATTTATCAATTCAGCCAGAGAGATGAAACGCAAAATGCCAACTGTGCGATTGTGGCAGGAGCAGGAATTCGTGGCACTCAACCCTCTCCGGTTTTTCAGGCCCGACTGGATCATGCTATCTGGTTGTATCAACAAGGCTTTGTGAAAGCATTGGTACTGACAGGTGGTTATAGTGATGGAGCTTCAGTTTCCGATGCAGCAGTGGCAAAGAATTATGTACAAGGGAAAGGTGTTCCAGGCAATGCGGTTTATATAGAAGAACATTCAAAAATTACCCGTGAAAATATTCGCTATGCCAAAGTAATCCTTGAACAACAACACTGGCAAACCGCGTTACTGGTCAGCGATCCGCTACATATGTTGCGTCTTAAAACTATTGCTCAGGATCTGGGAATAAAAAGTTGGTCCTCACCAACCACCACTTCCCGTTACCAGTCTCGCAAAGCGCAACTCCACTTTTTGCTGCGTGAGTCTTTTTATTACAGCGGTTATCGCATCCTGCGCCTGATGCCTGTACAAAACAACAGTGAAAACCAGTAAACCAGGCTATAATCGAGTCTGGTTTTTTGATGGATTTTCAGCGTGACACTGGCTGGTTTTATCTTAACCCGACACTGGCGGGACACCCCGCAAGGGACCGAAGTTTCCTTCTGGCTGGCGACGGACAACGGGCCGTTGCAGGTTACCCTTACGCCGCAAGAATCCGTGGCGTTTATTCCTGCCGATCAAGTTCCCCGCGCTCAGCACATTTTGCACGGTGAACAAGGCTTTCGTCTGACGCCATTGGCATTGAAGGATTTTCATCGCCAGCCGGTATATGGCCTTTACTGTCGCGCCCATCGCCAGTTGATGAATTACGAAAAGCGATTGCGTGAAGGTGGCGTTACCGTTTACGAAGCCGATGTGCGACCGCCGGAACGCTACCTGATGGAACGGTTTATCACCTCACCGGTGTGGGTCGAGGGTGATTTGCGCAATGGCGCCATCATCAACGCACGACTAAAGCCCAATCCTGACTATCGCCCGCCGCTCAAGTGGGTTTCTATTGATATTGAAACCACCCGCCACGGTGAACTGTACTGCATCGGCCTGGAAGGCTGCGGGCAGCGCATCGTTTATATGCTGGGGCCGGAGAATGGCGACGCCTCCGCGCTTGATTTTGAACTGGAATACGTCGCCAGCCGCCCGCAGCTACTGGAAAAACTCAACGCCTGGTTTGCGACTCACGATCCCGATGTGATCATCGGCTGGAACGTGGTGCAGTTTGATCTGCGAATGCTGCAAAAACTTGCCGAGCGTTACCGTATTCCACTGCGTCTGGGGCGCGATAACAGCGAACTGGAGTGGCGCGAGCATGGTTTTAAAAACGGTGTCTTTTTTGCCCAGGCCAAAGGGCGGCTGATTATTGATGGTATTGAGGCACTAAAATCCGCATTCTGGAATTTCTCGTCGTTCTCACTAGAAACCGTCGCCCAGGAGCTGTTAGGCGAAGGCAAATCTATCGATAACCCGTGGGATCGGATGGACGAAATTGACCGCCGTTTCGCCGAAGATAAACCCGCGCTGGCGACTTATAACCTGAAAGATTGCGAACTGGTGACGCAAATCTTCCACAAAACCGAAATCATGCCATTTTTACTCGAACGGGCGACGGTGAACGGTCTGCCAGTGGATCGGCATGGGGGGTCGGTGGCGGCGTTTGGTCATCTCTATTTTCCCCGAATGCACCGCGCTGGTTATGTTGCACCTAATCTCGGCGAAGTGCCGCCACACGCAAGCCCTGGCGGCTACGTGATGGATTCGCGACCAGGACTTTATGATTCTGTGCTGGTGCTGGACTACAAAAGCCTGTATCCGTCGATCATCCGCACGTTTCTGATTGATCCCGTCGGACTGGTGGAAGGCATGGCACAGCCCGATCCTGAACACAGCACCGAAGGCTTTCTCGATGCCTGGTTCTCACGGGAGAAACATTGCCTGCCGGAGATTGTGACTAACATCTGGCACGGGCGCGATGAAGCCAAACGCCAGGGTAATAAGCCGCTGTCGCAGGCGCTGAAGATCATCATGAATGCCTTTTATGGCGTGCTTGGCACCACTGCCTGTCGCTTCTTCGATCCGCGCCTGGCGTCGTCGATCACCATGCGTGGTCATCAAATCATGCGGCAAACCAAAGCGTTAATTGAAGCGCAGGGCTATGACGTGATTTATGGCGATACCGACTCAACGTTTGTCTGGCTGAAAGGCGCACATTCAGAAGAAGAGGCGGCGAAAATCGGTCGTGCATTAGTGCGACACGTTAACGCCTGGTGGGCGGAAACACTGCAAAAACAGCGCCTGACCAGCGCACTGGAACTGGAGTATGAAACCCATTACTGCCGTTTTCTGATGCCAACCATTCGCGGAGCCGATACCGGCAGCAAAAAGCGCTACGCCGGGCTGATTCAGGAAGGTGACAAACAGCGGATGGTGTTTAAAGGGCTGGAAACCGTGCGTACCGACTGGACGCCGCTGGCCCAGCAATTTCAGCAGGAGCTATATCTGCGCATCTTCCGCAACGAGCCATATCAGGAGTATGTACGCGAAACTATCGACAAACTGATGGCCGGCGAACTGGATACGCGGCTGGTTTACCGCAAACGCCTTCGCCGTCCGCTGAGCGAATATCAGCGTAATGTGCCGCCTCATGTACGCGCTGCTCGCCTTGCCGATGAAGAAAACCACAAGCGTGGTCGCCCCTTGCAATATCAAAACCGCGGCACCATTAAGTACGTCTGGACCATCAACGGCCCGGAGCCGCTTGACTACCAACGTTCACCACTGGATTACGAACACTATCTGACCCGTCAACTGCAACCCGTGGCGGAGGGAATACTCCCTTTTATTGAGGATAATTTTGCTACACTTATGACCGGGCAACTTGGGCTATTTTGAGCAAAAAAGAGTTCGCCAGAGACCATTTTGATGCGTGACGAATGCTTTGCCATCCAGTACCATAGCGCCCTTTCCATTCCTGGACCTGAATAACGCCACTACCACATTAGTCTGGTAGCGGGTGGTTATTGCCTGCAATTGAAGATATAGAGCCAAACACATATGCCTTTTACACTTGGTCAACGCTGGATCAGCGATACAGAAAGCGAATTAGGACTTGGAACCGTTGTCGCGGTGGATGCGCGAACTGTCACTTTACTTTTCCCATCTACTGGTGAAAACCGTCTGTACGCACGCAGTGATTCTCCCGTGACCCGCGTGATGTTCAATCCTGGTGATACCATTACCAGCCATGACGGCTGGCAGATGCAAGTCGAAGAAGTAAAAGAAGAAAATGGCCTGCTGACCTATATCGGTACTCGCCTGGATACTGAAGAGTCCGGCGTAGCCCTGCGTGAAGTTTTCCTTGATAGCAAATTGGTGTTCAGCAAACCACAGGACCGCCTGTTTGCCGGACAGATCGACCGTATGGACCGCTTTGCGTTGCGTTATCGCGCACGTAAGTATTCCAGCGAACAGTTCCGTATGCCGTACAGCGGCCTGCGCGGTCAGCGTACCAGCCTGATCCCACACCAGCTCAACATCGCACATGATGTTGGTCGCCGCCACGCGCCGCGCGTCCTGCTGGCTGACGAAGTGGGTTTAGGGAAAACCATTGAAGCCGGGATGATCCTGCATCAACAACTGCTCTCTGGCGCTGCTGAACGTGTACTGATTATCGTCCCGGAAACTTTACAGCATCAGTGGCTGGTAGAAATGCTGCGCCGTTTCAACCTGCGTTTTGCGCTGTTTGATGATGAGCGTTATGCCGAAGCTCAGCACGATGCTTACAACCCGTTCGACACCGAACAGCTGGTGATTTGCTCGCTGGATTTTGCCCGTCGTAGCAAACAGCGTCTGGAACACTTGTGTGAAGCCGAGTGGGATCTGCTGGTCGTCGATGAAGCGCACCACCTGGTGTGGAGCGAAGAGGCGCCGAGCCGTGAATATCAGACCATTGAACAACTGGCAGAGCATGTGCCTGGCGTTCTGCTGCTGACCGCAACCCCGGAACAACTGGGGATGGAAAGCCACTTCGCCCGCCTGCGCCTGCTGGACCCGAACCGTTTCCACGATTTCGCACAATTCGTTGAAGAACAGAAGAATTATCGTCCGGTCGCCGACGCCGTTGCCATGCTGCTGGCAGGTAACAAACTGAGCAATGACGAACTGAACATGCTCGGTGAGATGATCGGCGAGCAGGATATCGAGCCGCTTTTGCAGGCGGCAAACAGCGACAGCGAAGATGCCCAGAGCGCCCGTCAGGAACTGGTTTCCATGCTGATGGACCGCCACGGCACCAGCCGCGTACTGTTCCGTAACACGCGTAACGGCGTTAAAGGCTTCCCGAAACGCGAGCTGCACACTATTAAGCTGCCGCTGCCGACGCAGTATCAGACGGCAATTAAAGTCTCCGGCATTATGGGCGCTCGTAAAAGTGCGGAAGATCGCGCCCGCGATATGCTCTACCCGGAGCGTATTTATCAGGAATTTGAAGGCGATAACGCCACCTGGTGGAACTTTGACCCGCGCGTTGAGTGGCTGATGGGCTACCTGACCAGCCATCGCTCACAGAAAGTATTGGTGATCTGTGCCAAAGCCGCTACCGCGCTGCAACTGGAGCAAGTACTGCGCGAACGTGAAGGTATCCGCGCCGCGGTGTTCCACGAAGGTATGTCGATTATCGAGCGTGACCGCGCAGCCGCCTGGTTCGCCGAAGAAGATACCGGTGCGCAGGTGCTGCTGTGTTCGGAAATCGGTTCTGAAGGGCGTAACTTCCAGTTCGCCAGCCATATGGTGATGTTCGATCTGCCGTTCAACCCGGATCTGCTGGAGCAGCGTATTGGTCGTCTGGACCGTATCGGCCAGGCGCACGATATTCAGATCCATGTGCCTTATCTGGAGAAAACTGCTCAGTCGGTGCTGGTACGCTGGTATCACGAAGGTCTGGATGCATTCGAGCACACCTGCCCGACTGGACGCACTATTTACGATAGCGTTTACAACGATCTGATTAACTATCTGGCTTCACCGGATCAAACCGAAGGCTTTGACGATCTGATCAAAAACTGCCGTGAACAGCATGAAGCCCTGAAAGCACAGCTGGAGCAGGGCCGTGACCGCCTGCTGGAGATCCACTCCAACGGCGGCGAAAAAGCCCAGGCGCTGGCAGAAAGCATTGAAGAGCAGGATGACGATACCAACCTGATCGCCTTCGCCATGAACCTGTTCGATATTATCGGTATCAATCAGGACGATCGCGGCGACAACCTGATTGTCCTGACGCCGTCCGATCATATGCTGGTGCCGGACTTCCCGGGCCTGTCGGAAGATGGCATCACCATCACCTTCGATCGTGAGGTGGCGCTGGCGCGTGAAGATGCACAGTTTATTACCTGGGAGCATCCACTGATCCGCAACGGCCTGGACCTGATCCTTTCCGGCGATACCGGCAGCAGCACGATTTCGCTGTTGAAAAACAAAGCGTTGCCGGTAGGTACTCTGTTGCTGGAACTGATTTACGTGGTTGAAGCTCAGGCGCCGAAGCAGTTGCAACTTAACCGCTTCCTGCCGCCGACACCGGTGCGTATGCTGTTGGATAAAAACGGCAACAACCTAGCGGCACAGGTGGAGTTTGAAACCTTTAACCGTCAGCTTAACGCGGTTAACCGTCACACTGGCAGCAAACTGGTTAACGCTGTGCAGCAGGATGTTCACGCTATCCTCCAGTTGGGTGAAGCGCAGATTGAGAAGTCTGCCCGTGCCTTGATTGATGCAGCGCGTAACGAAGCCGACGAAAAACTGTCTGCCGAACTGTCGCGTCTGGAAGCGCTGCGCGCAGTGAACCCGAACATCCGTGACGACGAACTGACCGCCATTGAGAGCAACCGTCAGCAGGTAATGGAAAGCCTGGATCAGGCAGGCTGGCGTCTGGATGCCCTGCGTTTGATCGTTGTAACGCATCAGTAACGGAGCCGAAAATGGGGATGGAAAACTACAATCCACCGCAGGAACCCTGGTTGGTTATCCTGTATCAGGATGACCACATTATGGTGGTCAACAAGCCGAGCGGTTTGTTGTCTGTGCCGGGTCGTCTGGAAGAGCACAAAGACAGCGTGATGACGCGCATTCAGCGTGATTATCCGCAGGCAGAATCGGTGCATCGTCTGGATATGGCTACCAGCGGCGTGATTGTAGTGGCGCTGACCAAAGCCGCGGAGCGGGAGTTAAAACGCCAGTTCCGCGAGCGCGAGCCGAAAAAGCAGTATGTGGCCCGCGTCTGGGGGCATCCATCCCCTGCGGAAGGTCTGGTAGATCTGCCGCTGATTTGCGACTGGCCAAACCGCCCGAAACAGAAAGTCTGTTACGAAACAGGTAAACCTGCGCAGACGGAATATGAAGTGGTGGAGTATGCGGCGGATAACACGGCAAGAGTGGTGTTAAAACCGATTACCGGGCGTTCGCATCAGTTGCGTGTGCATATGCTGGCGCTGGGTCATCCGATTCTCGGCGATCGTTTTTATGCATCACCAGAAGCGAGAGCAATGGCACCGCGTTTGTTGCTACATGCAGAGATGTTGACGATTACCCATCCGGCATATGGCAATAGTATGACGTTTAAAGCGCCAGCGGATTTTTAATAGTCACGCTGGCGCGATTCGGTAGGCCGGATAAGGCGTTTACGCCGCATCCGGCAATTTTGTCGCCTGATGCTGATCGCCGGATGCGACGCTAACGCGTCTTATCCAGCCTACCGCGTCTTATCAGGCCTACAGTTTGAAACTTATTTAAACCCTTTCTGCTGCTTAATCAGTTCATACGCCTGCTGAATTTCCTGCGCTTTCTGCTTCGCCATCTCCATCATCTCTGGCGGCAAACCTTTCGCTACCAGCTTATCCGGGTGGTGCTCGCTCATCAGCTTACGATAGGCACGTTTAATCGTTGTCGCGTCATCTGTCGGCTTCACGCCCAATACATTACAGGCATCTTCCAGCGTCGGGCCGCGCTGCGCTTGCTGCCAGTGACCTCCGCCAGACTGCTGCTGATAACCGCCGCCAAACTGCGCCCCGCCCTGCATCATACGCAGGAACTGGTCAAACTGAGCGCGCGAAATCCCTAACTCTTCAGCAATGACATACAGTACAGCACGTTCATTAGGATGCAGCGAACCATCGGCAAACGCCGCCTGAATCTGGATCTCCAGAAACATACGAATTAAGTCAAAACGACCAAAGCAGACACTACGAAACTGACGCATTTTTTCACGCAGTGGGTAATTATCTGATTTTCCCACCCGGAAAGCATTTTGCGCCGCAGTACGGGAAGCGCCATGCAGATTCATTCTGTCCATCAGTTGGCTGGCGATATGAATATCAGCCTCGGTAACACGACCTTTGGATTTGGTTAAATGCCCCATCACTTCAAAAGTGGTGGCAAAAAACAGCGCCTGACGCTCGCGCTGGTTGGCAAACCACGCCATTTTACGGCTACGGGCTTTATCAAACATGTGGCCAATTAACAGACCCAACACTACGCCCCAAAAGCCGCCGCCCATTATTAAGGCCATGGCCACGCCAATGATTTTTCCCCAATACTGCATATATTCCCCAAATCGACACACGGATATCAGGGCTATCTCCCACAATATAAAGGTGCTTTTACCGTTTTCCGGCTGCGGTCAATTGTGGGACATCGCCTATAATTTGCATTATCATACCTGTCATTCAATGCCGTGCCTAACACCACTGACGCTATTCGGACAGGATTAACACTAGCGTAGAGATGACGAGTACGTTAGTCTCTGACCGTTTGTCACGCGCAACGTTACCGATGATGGAACAATAAAATCAACGTATGAAAAAACGTATCCCCACTCTTCTGGCCACCATGATTGCCACCGCCCTTTATAGTCAACAGGGACTGGCAGCCGATCTCGCCTCACAGTGCATGTTGGGCGTGCCAAGCTATGACCGTCCTCTGGTACAGGGCGATACTAACGACTTACCCGTGACGATTAATGCTGACCACGCAAAGGGAAATTACCCCGATGACGCCGTGTTTACCGGCAGCGTGGATATCATGCAGGGTAACAGCCGCCTGCAGGCCGATGAAGTTCAGCTCCATCAAAAAGAGGCCCCCGGACAAGCGGAACCGGTACGTACTGTTGATGCGCTCGGTAACGTTCATTACGACGATAACCAGGTGATCCTCAAAGGACCGAAAGGCTGGGCGAATCTGAACACCAAAGACACCAACGTCTGGAAAGGTGATTACCAGATGGTGGGCCGTCAGGGACGTGGTAAAGCCGACCTAATGAAACAACGTGGCGAAAACCGCTACACCATTCTGGATAACGGTAGCTTTACCTCCTGTTTGCCTGGTTCTGATACCTGGAGCGTGGTAGGTAGCGAAATTATTCATGACCGCGAAGAACAAGTCGCGGAAATCTGGAACGCCCGCTTTAAAGTCGGTCCGGTGCCGATTTTTTACAGCCCCTATTTGCAGTTGCCAGTGGGTGATAAACGTCGCTCAGGTTTCTTGATCCCGAACGCCAAGTACACCACCACCAACTACTTTGAGTTCTATCTTCCGTATTACTGGAATATTGCGCCAAATATGGATGCCACCATCACGCCGCATTATATGCATCGTCGTGGCAACATTATGTGGGAGAACGAGTTCCGTTATCTCACTCAGGCTGGCGCTGGCTTGATGGAACTTGACTATCTGCCTTCAGATAAAGTCTATGAAGATGAACATCCGAAGGATGATAGCTCACGTCGTTGGTTGTTCTACTGGCAACACTCCGGGGTAATGGATCAGGTGTGGCGTTTCAACGTCGACTACACCAAAGTCAGCGATCCTAGCTACTTCAATGACTTCGATAACAAATACGGCTCCAGTACCGACGGTTATGCAACGCAAAAATTCAGCGTTGGCTATGCGGTACAAAACTTCAATGCCACCGTTTCAACCAAGCAGTTCCAGGTTTTCAGCGAGCAGAAAACCAGTAGCTACTCGGCAGAACCGCAGTTAGACGTTAATTACTATCAAAACGATGTTGGTCCTTTTGATACGCGAATTTACGGTCAGGCTGTTCACTTTGTTAACACCAGAGATGACATGCCAGAGGCGACTCGTGTTCACCTGGAGCCGACCATCAATCTGCCGCTCTCTAATAACTGGGGCAGTATCAATACTGAAGCAAAGTTGCTGGCGACGCATTATCAGCAAACCAATCTTGACTGGTATAACAGCAACCCCAAAAACACCAAACTGGCAGACTCCGCTAACCGCGTGATGCCGCAGTTCAAAGTAAACGGCAGAATGGTCTTCGAGCGCGATATGGAAATGCTGGCGCCAGGCTATACCCAGACGCTGGAACCACGCGCACAGTATCTGTATGTACCGTATCGCGATCAGAGCAAAATCTATAACTACGACTCTTCACTGCTGCAGTCTGACTACTCTGGCCTGTTCCGGGACCGGACTTACGGCGGTCTTGACCGTATTGCTTCCGCGAACCAGATAACGACCGGTGTCACATCTCGCGTATATGATGATGCTGCCGTTGAACGTTTTAATATTTCCGTTGGTCAAATCTACTATTTCACGGAGTCTCGCACTGGCGATGACAACATAACATGGGAGAATAACGACAAAACGGGCTCACTGGTATGGGCAGGCGATACTTACTGGCGTATCTCTGAACGTTGGGGACTGCGTGGCGGGATTCAGTACGATACCCGTCTGGATAACGTAGCCACCAGTAACTCCAGCATTGAATACCGTCGGGATGAAGACCGTCTGATACAACTGAACTACCGTTACGCCAGCCCGGAATACATTCAGGCGACATTGCCTAAGTACTATTCCACTGCCGAGCAGTATAAAAACGGGATTTCGCAGGTAGGTACGGTTGCCAGTTGGCCAATTGCCGATCGTTGGTCAATTGTCGGAGCCTACTACTACGATACCAATGCGAACAAACAGGCAGACTCAATGTTAGGAGTGCAATACAGCTCCTGCTGCTATGCAATTCGCGTCGGTTACGAGCGTAAGCTGAACGGTTGGGATAGCAATAAACAACATGCGAGATATGACAACGCAATCGGCTTTAACATCGAACTTCGCGGCCTGAGCTCTAACTACGGTCTGGGTACGCAAGAGATGCTGCGTTCGAACATTCTGCCGTATCAAAACTCTTTGTGATTTGTTGATTTACCACGTAATCCGCAGTGCGGTTAATTGAAATGGAAAAAGTATGAAGAACTGGAAAACGCTGCTTCTCGGTATCGCGATGATCGCGAATACCAGTTTCGCTGCCCCCCAGGTAGTTGATAAAGTCGCAGCCGTCGTCAATAACGGCGTCGTGCTGGAAAGCGACGTTGATGGATTAATGCAGTCGGTAAAACTGAACGCCGCTCAGGCAAGGCAACAACTTCCTGATGACGCTACACTGCGCCACCAAATCATGGAGCGTTTGATCATGGATCAAATCATCCTGCAGATGGGGCAGAAAATGGGAGTGAAAATCTCCGATGAGCAGCTCGATCAGGCAATTGCCAACATTGCCAAACAGAACAACATGACGCTGGATCAAATGCGCAGTCGTCTGGCTTACGATGGTCTGAACTACAACACCTATCGTAACCAGATCCGCAAAGAGATGATTATCTCTGAAGTGCGTAACAACGAAGTGCGTCGCCGCATTACCATCCTGCCGCAGGAAGTCGAAGCTCTGGCGCAGCAGGTCGGTAACCAAAACGATGCCAGCACTGAACTGAATTTAAGCCACATCCTGATCCCGCTGCCGGAAAACCCGACTTCAGATCAAGTGAACGAAGCGGAAAGCCAGGCGCGCGCCATTGTCGATCAAGCGCGTAACGGCGCTGATTTTGGTAAACTGGCTATCGCTCACTCTGCCGATCAGCAAGCACTGAATGGCGGTCAGATGGGCTGGGGCCGGATTCAGGAACTGCCGGGGATCTTCGCCCAGGCATTAAGCACCGCGAAAAAAGGCGATATTGTTGGCCCGATCCGTTCCGGCGTCGGCTTCCATATTCTGAAAGTTAACGACCTGCGCGGTGAAAGCAAAAATATCTCGGTGACCGAGGTTCATGCTCGACATATTCTGCTAAAACCATCGCCGATCATGACTGACGAGCAAGCTCGCGTAAAACTGGAACAGATTGCTGCGGATATAAAGAGCGGTAAAACCACGTTTGCTGCGGCAGCGAAAGAGTTCTCTCAGGATCCAGGCTCTGCTAACCAGGGCGGCGATCTTGGCTGGGCTACGCCAAACATTTTCGATCCGGCCTTCCGTGACGCGCTGACCCGCCTGAATAAAGGCCAAATGAGCGCTCCGATTCACTCTTCATTCGGCTGGCATCTGATCGAACTGCTGGATACCCGTAATGTTGATAAAACCGACGCAGCGCAAAAAGATCGTGCGTACCGCATGCTGATGAACCGTAAGTTCTCGGAAGAAGCAGCAAGCTGGATGCAGGAACAACGTGCCAGCGCTTATGTGAAAATTTTGAGCAACTAATGGTTAAAACCCAACGTGTTGTGATCACTCCCGGCGAACCCGCCGGGATTGGCCCGGACTTAGTTGTCCAACTCGCACAGCGTGAGTGGCCGGTCGAACTGGTTGTTTGTGCCGATGCCACTCTCCTTATCGACCGGGCAGCGATGCTCGGTTTGCCGCTTACCCTCCGCCCTTATTCCCCTAATTCCCCTGCCCAACCGCAAACTGCGGGCACATTAACGCTACTTCCTGTCGCACTACGCGCGCCTGTCACGGCGGGGAAACTGACGGTTGAAAATGGGCATTATGTGGTGGAGACGCTGGCGCGAGCGTGCGATGGCTGCCTGAGCGGTGAATTTGCTGCGCTAATTACCGGCCCCGTGCATAAAGGTGTCATTAACGACGCAGGCATTCCATTTACCGGTCATACCGAGTTTTTCGAAGAGCGTTCGCAGGCGAAAAAAGTGGTGATGATGCTGGCGACCGAAGAACTTCGCGTGGCGCTGGCAACGACGCATTTACCGCTGCGTGAAATTGCAGATGCCATCACCCAGCCACTACTGCATGAAGTGATCGGTATTTTGTATCACGATTTGCGGACCAAATTTGGTATTGCCGAACCGCGCATTCTGGTCTGCGGGCTGAATCCGCACGCGGGCGAAGGCGGTCATATGGGTACGGAAGAGATAGACACCATTATTCCGGTGCTCGACGAGCTGCGGGCGCAGGGGATGAAACTCAACGGGCCGCTGCCTGCCGATACCCTGTTTCAGCCTAAATATCTCGACAACGCCAACGCCGTACTGGCGATGTACCACGATCAGGGTCTTCCCGTGCTAAAATACCAGGGCTTCGGGCGCGGTGTGAACATTACGCTGGGCCTGCCCTTTATTCGCACATCAGTGGACCACGGCACCGCGCTTGAACTGGCGGGACGTGGCAAAGCCGATGTCGGCAGTTTTATTACGGCGCTTAATCTCGCCATCAAAATGATTGTTAACACCCAATGAATAATCGAGTCCACCAGGGCCATTTAGCCCGTAAACGCTTCGGGCAAAACTTTCTCAACGATCAGTTCGTGATCGACAGCATTGTTTCTGCCATTAACCCGCAAAAAGGCCAGGCGATGGTCGAAATCGGCCCCGGTCTGGCGGCATTGACCGAACCGGTCGGTGAACGTCTGGATCAGCTCACCGTCATCGAGCTTGACCGCGATCTGGCGGCACGCCTGCAAACGCATCCATTTTTAGGCCCAAAACTGACAATTTATCAGCAGGATGCGATGACCTTTAACTTTGGTGAGCTGGCAGAAAAAATGGGCCAGCCGCTGCGTGTTTTCGGCAACCTGCCGTATAACATCTCCACGCCGTTGATGTTCCATCTGTTTAGCTATACTGATGCCATTGCCGACATGCATTTCATGTTGCAAAAAGAGGTGGTGAATCGTCTGGTTGCAGGACCGAACAGCAAGGCGTATGGTCGATTAAGCGTCATGGCGCAATATTATTGCAACGTGATCCCGGTGCTGGAAGTACCACCATCCGCCTTTACGCCACCACCAAAAGTGGATTCCGCCGTCGTACGTCTGGTTCCTCACACGACGATGCCTTATCCGGTTAAAGATATTCGCGTGTTGAGTCGCATCACTACCGAAGCCTTTAACCAGCGTCGTAAAACCATTCGGAACAGCCTCGGCAACCTGTTTAGCGCCGAAGTGCTAACGGAAATGGGGATCGACCCGGCGATGCGAGCGGAAAATATCTCTGTCGCGCAATATTGCCAGATGGCGAACTATCTGGCGGAGAACGCGCCTTTGCAGGAGAGTTAACGATGATCAATTCGCCCCGAGTGTGTATTCAGGTTCAAAGCGTCTACATTGAGGCCCAATCTTCACCTGATAATGAACGTTACGTTTTTGCTTATACCGTAACCATACGCAATCTGGGGCGAGCGCCAGTGCAGTTGTTGGGACGTTACTGGCTGATCACTAACGGCAATGGCCGTGAAACTGAAGTCCAGGGTGAGGGTGTGGTGGGCGTCCAACCGCATATCGCCCCTGGTGAAGAATACCAATACACCAGCGGCGCAATCATTGAAACGCCGCTGGGCACCATGCAGGGTCACTACGAGATGATCGATGAGAATGGCGTTCCCTTTAGCATCGACATTCCCGTATTTCGACTCGCCGTTCCAATACTCATTCATTAATAAATATGGCGACATACCTTATTGGCGATGTTCACGGTTGTTACGATGAACTGATCGCATTGCTGCATAAAGTGGAATTTACTCCCGGTAAAGATATCCTCTGGCTGACGGGCGACCTGGTCGCGCGCGGCCCGGGTTCGCTGGATGTCCTGCGTTATGTAAAGTCTTTAGGCGATAACGTACGTCTGGTGCTGGGGAATCACGATCTGCATCTGCTGGCGGTCTTTGCCGGGATCAGCCGTAATAAACCGAAAGATCACCTTACGCCGTTGTTGGAAGCGCCTGATGCCGACGAACTGCTTAACTGGTTGCGCCGCCAGCCTCTGATGCAAATCGACGAAGAGAAAAAGCTGGTGATGACCCACGCGGGGATCACGCCACAGTGGGATCTCCAGACAGCCAAAGAGTGCGCACGCGACGTAGAAGCGGTACTGTCGAGCGATTCCTACCCCTTCTTCCTCGACGCTATGTACGGCGATATGCCAAACAACTGGTCGCCGGAATTACGTGGGTTAGGAAGACTGCGTTTTATCACCAACGCCTTTACTCGTATGCGTTTCTGTTTTCCGAACGGTCAACTGGATATGTATAGCAAAGAGTCGCCGGAAGAAGCGCCAGCACCACTGAAACCGTGGTTTGCGATTCCTGGCCCCGTCAGTGAAGAGTACAGCATCGCCTTTGGTCACTGGGCATCACTGGAAGGCAAAGGCACGCCGGAAGGGATTTACGCGCTGGATACCGGCTGCTGCTGGGGTGGTACATTAACCTGCCTGCGCTGGGAAGATAAACAGTATTTTGTCCAGCCGTCGAACCGGCATAAGGATTTGGGTGAGGGAGAGGCGGTCACGTCTTAACCAATTATCATTCAGGGAGGAATAATGGCTGACTATTTTGAAATACGTGCTGATTACAATCAGCACACCATCACAGTTTATCAGGCTTACAATGATGCAATCGCGAACGTCGCCGTACGTGACGGGCGATTTGGCGCACCTTTTTCATTCAACCGCATGACCTGGATTAAACCCTCTTTTATGTGGATGATGGAGCGTAGCAACTGGGGGCTGAAAAAAGATCAACAACGCGTTCTCGCTATCCGAATCAAACGCACCTTCTTTGATACATTACTGGAACAAGCGGTGCTAACCACGCCGGAAGCCCATGTCTATCCACATGCAGGAATTTGGGAAACGTTATTTGCGCAAGCAAATGTGTATGTTCAGTGGGACCCAGAACGCAGCATAAATGGCAAAAAACTGGAGCACCGATCATTACAGCTTGGCATTTCTCGTAACTTGATCTGTCAATTTAACGAAGACGCCATTGTTGCCATTGATGATCTGACGCCACTGGTGCGAAAGTGTCATAACCTTTTGATAAATGGTAAAACAACACAGACGAAATCCTTCCTGCCGTCAGAAAAAATTTACCCTGTTAGTGCAGCTGCGAGAAAGGCTTTGGGAATGAAAAATTACTGAGACAAATACGCGCCTATTAAGCGGAAAATATCTAAGTGCGACAAATCAACACCGGGCTTAATACCAGAGAAATGATTCTGGAAATGATTGACGAAGCAGATGCCCCCCCGTTTGCTGAGCAGCGGAACTGGCATCGCAGGCGAATCGCTTTTCTATGTGATTGTATCAGCGTTGCTGTCGACTACGGCTTCTTCTGTTCTGCCTCTCAGCAGTCGATAATGAACATAACCAGGATGGCTGAAGATGTATGGATAACAGAAAGTAAAACGCCACAACTCATTGATATCTGGCAACAACTTAAGCAGCTTTATCCGCCAGAAACTATTCCCTACGCCCAGCAGTTACCCACTAAGGAATTGCTTGAACTGCTACTTTCCAGTCCTGACGATCTTCGAATAATTGAAATTCCTGACATCATCGGTGATGTTTTTGATGACCAAACCTGGATTCGGTTATTCAAAAAACACTTTGCTGATGTTATTCAACTACGATGTGATGTGTAACAATCCAAAATACATCGCCAGACGATAGACCAAAAAGAAAGTATTTAGCAGATACTCAACATTCTGACTTCTGTACAGAAATAGCAGAGTTTAAAAACTTAAAACTTCCAGTACTCATCAGAGAAACATTCTGTTTCTTCTGCGAGTTCATTTAATGCCGAGATGGCATCCTCATTTGCTTCAGTCCACTGTAGAGTGGCTTGAGAGTTTAGACCTACGTAATGAGCGCGACTCACAAAATCGCGCTCACTGGTAAAATCAGACGTCTTATCGTTCAATTTGTTGTCATGGTAAAAACTTACCGCCGTTCCAGAATCTCAAAGCAATAGCTGTGAGAGTTCTGCGCATCGGCGTCGTGGAATTCGCTGAATACCGATTCCCAGTCATCTGGATCGTAATCCGGGAAATGAGTGTCGCCTTCCACATCTGCGTCAATATGCGTCAGATACAGTTTTTGCGCTTTCGGCAGGAACTGCTCGTATACGCGCCCACCGCCAATCACCATGATTTCTGGTACGTCACCGCACGCCGCGATGGCTTCATCCACCGACTTCACCCACGTTACGCGATCGTCCGTACCCGGCTGGCTGCTGATGACGATATTCTTACGCCCTGGCAGCGGGCGACCAATGGATTCCCAGGTATGGCGTCCCATAATCACAGGTTTATTTAAGGTGTTGCGTTTAAACCAGGCGAGATCGGCAGGCAGGTTCCACGGCATGGCATTTTCCATGCCGATAACGCGATCTACCGCTAACGCCGCAATCAGACTGATCATTGAGATTTCCCGATAAAAAAAATTGTCGCCACTATACGTAAAGCGTAAACCTTCGTCGACTGGCGAGAGGATGATGTTGAGGAAAATTTTATATTCTGCTGGCGAGCCCACGCTATGCCGCAGGACTCGCCCTATTACAATTACATAAAAACAAACAGTTAGTTGTAAAGCGTGCGTGATATCACTCTTTATGATTACGAGGGTTTGGTTTCTGGCTCATCGGTCATATTGCCAGTATGTTTCCCTTCTTCAGTACCTTGCCAGCCGTGCCGTTGAATTAATGACAGATGTTCGCGATCTTCGCTGATTATCTCACTTAACATCGCGTTGGTACGTTTATAAACCGCAGCCCGGGCTTTGGTATCGTTCTCACTCATCGCCATCTCTTCCAGCATCTGAATATTAAAGCGACGGAACAAATCGGCTCGTTCCCACGCTTCATACGCCCCCAGACCCAAACTTTCCAGAGCCAGGCGTCCGGTTTTGAGCGCCCCTTCAAAGGTTTCACGCTCCGGCTTTTCCACACCTGCCTGACGCAAACGAATGTAGTGATCAACATCACGCGCGCGAGCAATGATCTGCAAATGCGGGAAATGTTCTTTCACCATCTCCGTCAGTTGCAGGTTGGTTTGCGGATCGTCAATTGCGTTAATCAACACTTCCGCTTTCGCTGCTCCGGCAGATTCCAGCAAATCCATCCGCGTGGCATCGCCGTAAAACACTTTCATGCCGAATTTGCGCAAAGTTTCTATATGGTCAGGATCGTGATCGAGTACCACCATTCTCACCCCGCTGGAGAGCAGTAAACGCCCGGTGATCTGACCAAAACGACCGAATCCGGCAACAATTACCCGCGGTTGTTCTTCGTCGATCTCATCAGCTTCGCGCGCCTCTTCAGTGGAAGATTGTTCAAGGCGATTGAGGATCACCAACAGAATCGGCGTTGCCGCCATCGACAATGCCACCGCCAGCGTCAGCGACTTCGCCCACTCTGGTTCCAGTACATTCGCCATTTGCGCTGCGCCAAACACCACAAAGGCAAACTCACTACCCTGCCCTAACAACACCGCAAACCAGCGACGTTGTTTATTCGGCACCTGTAATGGTCGGGCAATCAGCCACAGCATGGCAATTTTGATGATGAGGAAACCAGTCAGCAGGATGACTATACGCAACGGATTTTCAAGCAGCGTACCAAAGTCTATCGACATGCCAACGCCAATGAAAAACAGCCCCAGCAGCAAACCTTTAAATGGTTCGATATCGCTTTCCAGCGCATGACGGTATTCCGAGCTTGCCAGCAACACGCCTGCCAGAAACGCGCCCATCGCCATCGACAAGCCGACCTCTTCGAGCAGCAAACCAAAGCCAAACACGAGGAATAAAGCTACGGCACTGAACACTTCCCGCAAGCCAGAACGGGCAACAAAGCGCAGCGCCGGACGCGTAACATAGCGCCCCAGCAATACCACCAGCGCCAGCGCGCCCGCCACTTTTAACGCCGAGAGAGCAAATGCGCCCATCGTCGTCGAGGCACTGCTCGCTGCCAACAGCGGGATCATCGCCACTAATGGGATCGCCGCGATATCCTGAAATAATAGTACGGCAAAGGCACTGCGCCCCATCTGCGTTACCGTCAGGTTACGTTCATTCATTGCCTGCATGGCAATCGCTGTTGAGGAGAGCGCCAGCGTCATGCCAATTAATCCCGCGACTTGCCAGCGCATACCGAGGAGCATACAGAACAGCCCCAGCAGACCGCCACAGATCACCATCTGCAATACGCCACCGCCGAATACTGCCGCGCGCAGTTTCCATAATCGCTGTGGATCAAGCTCCAGACCGATAATAAATAACATCAGCACCACGCCAATTTCGGCAAAGTGCAGGATAGATTCGGCATCGGTCACCAACCGCAGTCCCCACGGGCCAATAATGCAGCCTGCAATCAGGTAACCAAGGACCGAACCCAGACCGAGGCGTACCGCAATGGGTACAATCAGCGCCGCCGAACCGAGATAGATCAGCGCCTGGACCAGCGTATGACTATCCATGATGTGCCTCCTGCCATTCCAGCAGACGTTGCTTATAGTGACGCGCCTGCCCTTCGAGGGTTTCGTCATCACAAATAAAGGTGCAGTGCATGGCAAACGGCGGTAGCCAGTTCAGCCCACAGTAGATTGCCGTCGCCTGTAGCGGCTGCGACAGCACATCAAAGCCCGGATGCGCACCGATCTCAAAATGGCTTTCCCCGCCGCCGGTTGTCACCGCCCACAGCAAATGCTTGCCATGCAGCGCCGTGCCGCCGTGACCATAAGCCCAGCCGTGCGAGAAAACTTTATCGATCCAAAGTTTAAGGAGCGGTGGAATGCTGTACCACTGCATCGGGTGCTGCCAGACGATCAGATCGGCGCGAGACAGCGCCTCCTGTTCGGCGGCAATGTCGATATTGAAGTCAGGATAAAGTTGATAAAGAGAGCGAATTTCAACGCCTTCCAGCGTCCTTGCCTGTTCAAGCATCCGTTTATTCGCATGGGAATGATGCGGATACGGATGCGCATAAATGATTAGAATCATAGTTAGCCTGCGCAATTACACCTTTGTTTTCTCACAAAGTGTAGTCATATATTTACGCGGCTTATAGTCAATAATATTGATTCAAAAAAGGGAGAAATCTGAATAAGTTACCCCGTTCGCTGCCTGCGAATCGTCATATTACTGGTCTGCGCCAGTGACATTCCGCGCGTTTCCGGGGCAAACGCCACAGAAATCAGTAAACCAAACAGCGAAATCCCCGCGCCCATCAGCATCGTATTGCTGATGCCATAATTATTGATAAAGATCGGCAGCGCCCAGGTCGAAACAATGGTGCCAATACGGCTTAGGGACATAATAACGCCCACAGCAGAGGCGCGGATATCCGTCGGAAAGAGCTCATTAGGATAGAGCCATTGCAAATTACCCGGCCCACCAGAGAAAAAGGCATACACCGCGAACGCCATCACCACCAGCCAAATCCCCATGTCCGGGATCAGTCCCAAAACCGCCAGCGCCAATGTCATCATGGCAAAGCTGCCAATCAACAATGGACGCCGTCCGGCAGTATTAAGCCATAACATCGGCGGAATACAGCCGAGCATAAAGAACAGGCTAATCACCACGTTCCCCAGCGCCGCATTTTTTCCAACCCCCAACCCCAGCAAACCAACGATTTGTGGGCCAAAGGTGTAAATGGCGAACATAGGGATCACCTGGCAGGTCCAGATGGCGGCAACAAACAGAACAAAAGGAAAATGGCGGCGATTAAATAGATCGCGAAAACGGGTTTGCTGCGGTTGCTCTTCGTCGAAAGCCACCGGTTCGCCAAACAGTTTGATCATCATCTCTTCACACTCTTTCACTCGCCCTTTGCGTAGTAACCAACGGGGAGATTCAGGCAGTTCGAATCGACCAATCAAAATCAACAAACAGGGGATCGCCGCGCTGCCCAGCATCCAGCGCCAGCCGCCTTCCATATCATAAAGCCAGTAGCCAACCAGATCGGCACAGGTCGCGCCGACATACCACATGGCGGCAATAAAGCTGATGGAAAACGCTCGCTGACGGGTGCCGGAGAACTCGGTAATCATCGAGGTGGCGATGGGATAATCCGCGCCGATGACAATGCCGATGAGGACCCGCATCACCAGCAGTTCGACGGGGGATGAGACAAACATCGTCGCCACCGATATCACGCCGATGGCGATAATATCGATCAGAAACATTTTGCGCCGTCCGACTTTATCGGAAATATAGCCAAACAGCGATGTTCCGACGAATAGCCCGGCGAGCGTTCCCGCGCCCAGCAAGCCAATCCAGTCAGCGTCCAGCTTCAGCGCCGGAGTCAGTTGCTCCAGCGCCACACCAATCATTACCAGTACATAACCATCCAGAAACGGGCCACCGCTTCCCCACAGTAAAATGCGACGGTGAATTGAGGAGAATTTGAGATCGTCAAAGTTTCTGGACGGTTGCATGGGTTATTCCTGTTTTTTTGCAATGAGAGTCAGTACGGCGTTATTTCAGGCAACGGTTGCATGCCTCCTTCCTGGCTGGATAAGGTGCGTTAGCATCGCATCCGACAACAACCGCCGGATGCGGCATAAACGCCTTATCCGGCCTGACGTTACGCATCATAAAAACCAACATCAGCCGTAACGGAACTCCACACCAAAGGTGCCGCGCGGGTATTCCCACTGTTCCAGCGCCGACCCCAGCCCCAGAATGCGGCAGGTGCCGCACTCCAGACATCCGGCGTAATCAAAACGCACGCTGCCATCATCCTGCTTTTTATACAGACCCGCCGGGCACGCTTTCACCAGCAGCTCCAGCGCCTGTTTATCGGCATCAGACTTCACAACGATGTGCGGATACTCTTCATCGACATTGAATTTATTGACGCCCAGTTTGACGTCCACATTGACGGGAGAAGTCATAAAACAGTCACTCCTTTCATGCCATCCTTGATCAGATTGATGAAGCCTACTTTCTTCGCGTGGCGGAGGATTTTCTTACGCATCAGTTCCGGCGCGCTGCCGTCAATGGTGAACAGGTCACGCGCCACGCCTACCGCCAGTTCCGGGTAGCCGCTAAACATGCGCGGATTATCAAGAAACGCCGGTAGCTTCTGGTACATGCGCATATCACGCAGTGGGCCGCTCTCCAGATGCTGACGATATTCCGCCAGTTTCTGCTTACTGAAATCGTCGTTTTTCATCGCTGAAAGCACGGTTTTCGCTGCCGCTTCCCCGGCGGCAATCGCCAGATCCATACCGCGAATGGTAAAACCGAGGTTCATACACATTCCGGCGGCGTCACCGGCAATCAGCACGCCGTCACCGACCAGCTCCGGCAGCATGTTGATACCCGCTTCCGGCACCACGTGAGCGGAATATTCCACCAGTTTTCCGCCTGCGATCAGCGGTGCAACTGCCGGATGCTGTTTGAAATCTTCCAGCATTTGCGGCACCGATTTTTTCGCGTCATGCAGATGATGCAGACCACAAACCAGCCCCAACGACAGGGTGTTTTCATTGGTATAAAGGAAGCCGCCGCCCATCAGGCCATCGGTGGGCGAACCCGCAAACAGACAGGCCGCGCCCTGATTACCCTGCAACTGAAAACGATCTTCGATAACCGACTTCGGTAACTCGATCAATTCCTTCACGCCAACCGCCACATCCGTCGGTTTAACGCGTTTCGCCATCCCGAGCTTTTCGGCAAGAATGGAGTTCACCCCGTCAGCCAGGATCACCGTTTTCGCTTCAATCACATCACCATCGGCTTCTACGCCGACGACTTTGCCATCGCGCTGTACGAGGTTATCGACGCGAATACCGGTAATTAACTGCGCGCCCGCTTCTTCGGCCAGCTCCATCAGCCAGGCATCAAATTTACTGCGCAAAACGGAGTAAGAACGCTGGAATGGCGAGGTTTCGTCGCCATTGCAGTAGTCCATAGTCATCGCTGACCTTTCCGTCATAAAAGCGAGTTTTTCATGGGTGATCAGGCGTTCTACGGGGGCGGAATCGGCGAAACCAGGAATAATGTGTTCCAGACTGTGGGCATAGAGACGCCCGCCAGTGACATTCTTGGCACCTGCGGAATTGCCACGCTCGATAACTAACACTTGTGCCCCTTCGCGGGCGAGCACCAGTGCGGCAACCGAACCGGCAAGCCCTGCCCCGACGATGATGGCATCAAAGATATCTTCGGACATAAGAGCTCCCTGTCAGCGGCAGGGCCAAAATGCAGCCCTGCCTGAATAGATCAACGCGCTAACGCTGCGGTCAGCGCCGGAAGGATCTTCACGGCGTCGCCAACAATGCCGTAATCCGCGTACTGGAAAATCGGCGCATTTTTATCTTTATTGATGGCAAAAATAGTTTGCGATGCATTAGCGCCAACCATGTGCTGGATCTGCCCGGAGATCCCCACCGCCAGGTACAGTTCGGGTTTCAGCATCAGGTTGGAGATACCGACATAGCGTTCGTGATCCATCCATTTCTCGTTTTCCGCCACCGGACGAGAACAGGCCAGCTCCGCACCAATCGCCTGACAAAGTTGTTCTGCCAGCGCAATGTTCTCTTTACTGCCAATGCCGCGGCCGACGCTGACCACCAGACGGGCTTTATCGAGATCGACGCTGTTGCTCTGGCGCGCCTGCGCTGCTGTGCGGGTAATCGCCACAGCCGGAGCCTGCCACTCCACGGTGTGCGTTTCGCCAGTGCGTGATGCGTCTGGCTGAGCCGCATCGAACGTGCCGCTGCTGATGGTCAGTACCGCATATGGCGTGGCAATACGTTCTTCGCCAATCGCCAGGCCACCGTAAACCATGTGTTTCACCGTCGCTTTACCGTCCTGCACACTGACGGTGCTGGCATCGTTAGACACCGCCGCTTTAAGGCGATAACCCAGTTTCGCCGCCAGTAATTTGCCGCGACGAGTGTTAGGCAGCAACACCAGACCGTCTGCACCGTGCTGGCGAATGGTGTCCACCATCACTCCAGCGTAATCTTCGATCATCCGATCGTCCGGCTTGCCACTTAATTTCCAGACATGATTAGCGCCGAGCTGGATTGCCAGTACACCGTCGGCATCATTGAGGACAAATGCGTTGATTTGACTCGCTAAAGCCTGCGCACCGTTCATCAGTTCCGGCAGACGAGAAGGGGTATCGCTGAATACCCAGACTTGAGAAAACGTGTTCATAGCATCCCCTGTAATTAAATGACTTTGCGAAGATTTTCAGCAAATGCGGCGATCTGTTCTTCGCCGTCGCCTTCAATCACGATGCGCTGACGTTCGCGCTGTTTCGGCGCGGCAACCTGTTGTTCAGACCAGGCCGCCTCCGCGTTAAAGCCGATATCCGCCGCCGACCACACCTGGACTGGCTTTTTCGCCGCGCCGAGAATGGCTTTCATCGAGGGAATTTGTGGGGAGTTGATATCCGTAGAAACAGCAACGACCGCAGGCAGTGGAATGCTTAACGTTTCTGTTTCATCTTCCAGTTCGCGTTCAACGGTCAGAGTATCTGCTGTCAGGGAGAGGATTTTGCTGACGCCGTTAACTGCCGGAATATTAAGGATTTCGCCGACCAGCAGGCCAACCTGTTGAGCATAAAGGTCGGAAGAACCATCGCCGCAGAGGATCAGATCAAAGCCTGCTTTCTGGGCGGCGGCAGCCAGTGCAGTCGCCGTTTGTTGCGGCAGTGCCTGCTCGAACTGGTCATCAATCACCACAATCAATTCATCCGGGCCGCGCGACAACACATCTTTGCGCCCTTTGGCGTTGGTCAGAGCTTTACCGCCCACACTTAAGGCCGTCACCTGCGCCTCTGGTGCCTGCTGTTTTAACTGGCAAGCCGCTTCAATAGCGTTCAGATCGTATTGGCTTATTTTCGCATCGGCTTTGCTGAAGTCTAATGAACCATCAGCATTATTGACCGCAATATCCTGTTCATCAGGCACGCACTTATAGCAAGTAATAATCTTCATTGCATCTCCAGAAATCATGAAGGAAACGTCGTTCATATCGGTGGTGTTAATTACAGATATCACGTCCTTTAATTCGGGAATAAAACTTTAATCACCAATATTGAAAATGTCACACGCAGATAAATCCAACTTTCAATATTGTTAAGCACTTCACCAATATTGAAACCAGACCGTGGCAAAGAGAAATTTTCAATATTGTTTTATGGATCACCAATATTGAAAGTCAGGTGTTAGTTTTTTCATCAAAACAAACATCATTACATTGATTTATAAAGAATAAATCACTAAAAACACCAGACATTCACCCAATAATAAAATGTGATTCACATCACAGAACACAGCCAATTGAATACCCATTATGGGTTAGCCATTAACGCGTCCACGAGGTTAAAAATAATCAAGTTAAATGTTAACAAAAATAAACAAAAAGAAAACAAACGGGACCGCAAAATAAATATTTATTTTTACAATGGAATTAACTCATGAAAGATGAAAAGAGAAAAACGGGAATAGAACCGAAAGTGTTCTTTCCGCCGTTAATAATCGTTGGCATACTTTGTTGGCTTACAGTCAGAGATCTGGATGCGGCGAATGTCGTTATTAATGCTGTATTCAGTTACGTCACCAATGTATGGGGATGGGCGTTTGAATGGTATATGGTGGTGATGCTTTTCGGCTGGTTCTGGCTGGTGTTTGGCCCGTATGCCAAAAAGCGTTTAGGTAATGAACCACCGGAATTTAGCACCGCCAGCTGGATCTTTATGATGTTCGCCTCCTGTACGTCGGCTGCCGTACTGTTCTGGGGATCAATTGAGATCTACTACTACATTTCTACCCCGCCGTTTGGCTTAGAACCGAACTCAACAGGCGCGAAAGAGTTGGGACTGGCTTACAGCTTGTTCCACTGGGGGCCGCTACCGTGGGCCACTTACAGCTTCCTTTCTGTCGCCTTCGCTTACTTCTTCTTTGTCCGCAAAATGGAAGTCATTCGCCCCAGTTCCACCCTGGTGCCGCTGGTAGGTGAAAAACACGCCAAAGGGTTGTTCGGCACTATCGTCGACAACTTCTATCTCGTCGCCTTGATCTTCGCAATGGGCACCAGCCTCGGCCTTGCCACACCACTGGTGACTGAGTGTATGCAGTGGTTGTTTGGCATTCCGCATACCCTGCAACTGGATGCCATCATCATTACCTGCTGGATCATCCTCAACGCCATTTGCGTCGCCTGCGGTCTGCAAAAAGGGGTGCGTATCGCCAGTGACGTACGTAGCTACCTGAGCTTCCTGATGTTGGGTTGGGTGTTCATCGTCAGCGGCGCCAGCTTCATCATGAACTACTTCACCGACTCGGTGGGGATGTTGCTGATGTATCTGCCGCGCATGTTGTTCTATACCGATCCCATCGCCAAAGGCGGCTTCCCGCAGGGTTGGACCGTGTTCTACTGGGCATGGTGGGTGATTTATGCCATCCAGATGAGCATTTTCCTCGCCCGTATTTCCCGTGGTCGTACCGTGCGTGAACTGTGTTTCGGCATGGTGCTGGGCCTGACGGCTTCCACCTGGATCCTGTGGACCGTACTCGGCAGTAACACTTTGCTGTTGATAGATAAAAACATCATCAACATTCCGCATCTGATTGAACAGTACGGCGTGGCGCGCGCCATTATCGAAACCTGGGCCGCACTGCCGCTTAGCACCGCCACTATGTGGGGCTTCTTCATTCTCTGCTTTATTGCCACCGTTACGCTGGTTAACGCCTGCTCTTATACCCTGGCGATGTCCACCTGCCGCGAAGTGCGTGACGGCGAAGAACCCCCGCTGCTGGTGCGCATTGGTTGGTCAGTTCTGGTTGGCATTATCGGCATTGTTCTGCTGGCGCTCGGCGGCCTGAAACCGATTCAAACCGCCATTATCGCCGGAGGATGCCCGCTGTTCTTCGTCAACATCATGGTGACGCTCTCCTTTATTAAAGACGCGAAACAGAACTGGAAAGATTAATTAACCCCCAAAATATCAAGAGGTTGAAAGATGGATTTTAATTTAAATGATGAGCAGGAACTGTTTGTCGCCGGTATCCGCGAACTGATGGCCAGCGAAAACTGGGAAGCTTATTTTGCCGAGTGTGACCGTGACAGCGTTTACCCGGAGCGTTTTGTCAAAGCCCTGGCGGATATGGGTATCGACAGCCTGCTGCTCCCGGAAGAACACGGTGGTCTGGACGCGGGGTTTGTTACCCTCGCCGCCGTGTGGATGGAACTGGGTCGTCTGGGGGCGCCAACTTACGTGCTGTATCAGTTACCGGGCGGGTTTAACACCTTCCTGCGTGAAGGTACGCAAGAGCAGATCGACAAGATCATGGCTTTCCGCGGCACCGGTAAGCAGATGTGGAACTCAGCAATTACCGAACCGGGCGCAGGCTCCGACGTGGGTAGCCTGAAAACGACTTATACCCGTAGAAATGGTAAGATTTATCTTAATGGTAGTAAGTGTTTTATTACCAGCAGCGCCTACACCCCGTACATCGTGGTGATGGCGCGCGACGGCGCTTCTCCAGACAAGCCTGTCTACACCGAATGGTTTGTTGATATGAGCAAACCGGGCATCAAAGTAACCAAACTAGAGAAGCTCGGCCTGCGTATGGATAGCTGCTGTGAAATCACCTTTGACGATGTGGAACTGGACGAGAAAGACATGTTCGGTCGGGAAGGTAACGGCTTTAACCGTGTGAAAGAAGAGTTCGATCACGAACGTTTCCTGGTGGCCCTCACCAACTACGGTACAGCAATGTGCGCCTTTGAAGATGCGGCGCGTTACGCCAATCAACGCGTACAGTTTGGTGAAACGATTGGTCGCTTCCAGTTAATCCAGGAAAAATTCGCCCATATGGCGATCAAATTAAACTCCATGAAAAACATGCTCTATGAAGCAGCGTGGAAAGCGGACAACGGCACCATCACCTCTGGTGATGCGGCGATGTGCAAATACTTCTGCGCCAATGCGGCATTTGAAGTGGTGGATAGCGCAATGCAGGTGCTGGGCGGCGTCGGGATTGCGGGCAACCACCGCATCAGCCGCTTCTGGCGTGACCTGCGTGTAGACCGCGTCTCCGGTGGATCTGACGAAATGCAGATCCTGACGCTGGGTCGCGCGGTGCTGAAGCAATACCGCTAATTCAGTGCGCTGCCTGATGCGACGCTGACGCGTCTTATCAGGCCTACAGTAGGCCGGATAAGGCATTTATGCCGCATCCAGCAATCATGCGCCGTTGCCTGATGCGCTTCGCTTATCAGGCCTACGGTAGGCCTGATAAGGCGTTTACGCCGCATCCGGCAATCATGCACCGTTGCCTGATGCGCTTCGCTTATCAGGCCTACGGAGGGCCGGATAAGGCGTTTACGCCGCATCCGGCAATCATGCGCTACACACATTTTTCAGGAGCTAATAATGGATCATCTACCGATGCCGAAATTCGGGCCGCTGGCCGGATTACGCGTTGTCTTCTCCGGTATCGAAATCGCCGGGCCGTTCGCCGGGCAAATGTTCGCGGAATGGGGGGCGGAAGTTATCTGGATCGAAAACGTTGCCTGGGCCGACACCATTCGCGTTCAACCGAACTACCCACAGCTTTCTCGCCGCAACCTGCACGCGCTGTCGTTAAATATCTTCAAAGATGAAGGCCGCGAAGCGTTTCTGAAATTAATGGAAACCACCGATATCTTCATCGAAGCCAGTAAAGGCCCAGCCTTTGCCCGCCGCGGCATTACCGATGAAGTGCTGTGGCAGCACAACCCGAAACTGGTTATCGCTCACTTGTCCGGTTTCGGTCAGTACGGCACCGAGGAGTACACCAACCTCCCTGCCTATAACACCATCGCCCAGGCCTTCAGTGGCTACCTGATTCAGAACGGCGACGTTGACCAGCCAATGCCTGCTTTCCCCTATACCGCCGACTACTTTTCTGGCCTGACCGCCACCACTGCGGCGCTGGCAGCACTGCATAAAGTGCGCGAAACCGGCAAAGGCGAAAGTATCGACATCGCCATGTATGAAGTGATGCTGCGTATGGGCCAGTACTTCATGATGGATTACTTCAACGGCGGTGAAATGTGCCCACGCATGACCAAAGGGAAAGATCCCTACTACGCCGGTTGTGGTCTGTACAAATGCGCCGACGGTTACATCGTGATGGAACTGGTAGGCATTACCCAAATTGAAGAATGCTTTAAAGATATTGGCCTCGCGCACCTGCTCGGCACGCCAGAAATCCCGGAAGGCACCCAGCTTATCCACCGTATCGAATGTCCTTACGGCCCGCTGGTAGAAGAGAAACTCGATGCCTGGCTGGCAGCGCACACTATCGCTGAAGTGAAAGAACGCTTTGCGGAACTGAATATCGCCTGTGCCAAAGTGCTGACCGTACCGGAGCTGGAAAGCAATCCACAGTACATCGCTCGCGAGTCGATCACCCAGTGGCAAACGATGGACGGACGCACCTGCAAAGGGCCGAACGTGATGCCGAAATTCAAAAATAACCCAGGCCAAATCTGGCGCGGTATGCCATCACACGGCATGGACACCGCCGCCATTTTGAAAAATATCGGCTATAGCGAAAACGACATCCAGGAGTTGGTCAACAAAGGTCTGGCCAAAGTTGAGGATTAAACGCGCGGCGCGCGTCGATTTGCCCGACTCGCGCCCGCCCAATCACAAACGAACAAAATGGATAGAGGTGCAATGGATATCATTGGCGGACAACATCTACGTCAAATGTGGGACGATCTGGCGGACGTTTACGGTCATAAAACGGCGCTAATTTGTGAATCCAGTAGTGGGAACGTCAACCGGTATAGTTATCTTGAGTTAAATCAGGAAATTAACCGCACGGCAAACCTGTTTTATACGCTGGGAATTCGCAAAGGCGACAAGGTTGCACTACATCTCGACAACTGCCCGGAATTTATCTTTTGCTGGTTCGGACTGGCAAAAATCGGCGCGATTATGGTGCCGATTAACGCTCGCCTGCTGCGCGAAGAGAGCGCGTGGATCCTGCAAAACAGCCAGGCGTGTCTGCTGGTAACCAGCGAACAATTTTATCCTATGTATCAGCAGATTCAGCAGGAAGACGAAACACAGCTACGGCATATCTGTCTGACAGATGTGGAGATTCCCGCTGATGACGGCATAAGTTCGTTTACTCAACTAAAAAATCAACAACCAGCCATCTTGTGCTATGCACCGCCGCTATCGACCGACGATACGGCGGAAATTCTTTTTACCTCCGGTACAACCTCTCGCCCGAAAGGGGTGGTAATTACCCATTACAATCTGCGCTTTGCCGGATATTACTCCGCCTGGCAGTGCGCACTGCGTGATGATGACATCTACCTGACGGTAATGCCTGCATTTCATATCGATTGCCAGTGTACTGCGGCAATGGCGGCATTTTCTGCCGGGGCCACCTTTGTGCTGGTCGAGAAATACAGCGTCCGCGCCTTCTGGGGGCAGGTACAGAAGTACCGTGCCACCGTTACCGAATGTATTCCGATGATGATCCGTACCCTGATGGTACAACCACCTTCTGCGAATGACAGGCAACACTGCCTGCGGGAAGTGATGTTTTATCTCAACCTGTCAGAGCAGGAAAAAGACGCTTTTTGTGAACGCTTCGGCGTCCGCTTGCTGACGTCTTACGGGATGACGGAAACCATTGTGGGCATTATCGGCGATCGCCCCGGCGATAAACGTCGCTGGCCGTCGATTGGTCGGGCGGGATTTTGCTACGAAGCGGAGATCCGCGACGATCACAATCGCCCACTCCCGGCAGGTGAAATCGGAGAAATCTGCATAAAAGGCGAACCAGGGAAAACCATCTTCAAAGAATATTTTCTCAATCCGCAGGCCACCGCCAGAGTCCTGGAAGCCGATGGCTGGTTGCATACCGGCGATACGGGATACCGCGACGAAGAGGGCTTTTTTTACTTCGTCGATCGCCGCTGCAATATGATTAAGCGCGGCGGAGAGAACGTCTCCTGTGTGGAGCTGGAAAATATTATCTCCACGCATCCGAAAATTCAGGACATTGTGGTTGTAGGTATTAAAGACGCTATTCGCGATGAAGCCATCAAAGCATTTGTCGTGCTGAATGAGGGTGAAACATTAAGTGAAGAAGAATTCTTCTGTTTCTGCGAGCAAAATATGGCGAAATTTAAGGTGCCGTCTTATCTGGAGATCAGAACCGATCTGCCGCGTAATTGCTCGGGGAAAATAATCAGAAAGAATCTGAAATAAATGAAACGGCAGGGAACTACCCTGCCAACTAATAATCACGTTCTAAAAATAATATGCATTCTTTGCAGGGGCGTTATCGTCCCTGAAAAAGCCAAAATGGAGAAAAGGAATGAGTGAATCATTACATCTGACCCGCAATGGATCAATTCTGGAAATTACCCTTGATCGTCCAAAAGCGAATGCCATTGATGCAAAAACCAGCTTTGAAATGGGCGAAGTATTTCTTAATTTCCGTGACGATCCGCAATTGCGCGTCGCCATCATTACCGGTGCCGGAGAGAAATTCTTTTCCGCAGGCTGGGATTTAAAAGCGGCAGCGGAAGGCGAAGCGCCGGATGCTGATTTCGGTCCGGGGGGTTTTGCGGGTTTAACCGAAATTTTTAATCTCGACAAACCGGTCATCGCCGCCGTGAACGGATATGCCTTTGGCGGCGGCTTTGAACTGGCGCTGGCCGCAGATTTTATTGTCTGCGCGGATAACGCCAGCTTCGCCCTGCCGGAAGCCAAACTGGGCATCGTTCCAGACAGCGGCGGCGTGCTGCGTCTTCCGAAGATCCTACCGCCTGCCATCGTTAATGAAATGATAATGACCGGCAGAAGAATGGGCGCAGAAGAGGCGCTGCGTTGGGGGGTAGTCAACCGCGTGGTTAGCCAGGCGGAGCTGATGGATAACGCCCGCGAACTGGCACAACAACTGGTTAACAGCGCTCCGCTGGCGATTGCGGCGCTGAAAGAGATCTACCGCGCCACCAGCGAAATGCCCGTGGAGGAAGCATATCGTTATATTCGCAGCGGCGTACTGAAACACTATCCATCGGTTCTGCATTCGGAAGATGCCATTGAAGGGCCGCTGGCGTTTGCCGAGAAGCGCGATCCGGTATGGAAAGGGCGTTAACAATAGATGAGCTACTACGCCTTCGAAGGATTAATTCCTGTGGTTCATCCTACGGCGTTTGTCCATCCCAGCGCGGTATTGATTGGTGATGTGATTGTGGGAGCCGGTGTTTACATCGGTCCCCTCGCCTCACTGCGCGGTGATTACGGGCGGTTGATCGTGCAAGCGGGGGCCAATATTCAGGATGGTTGCATCATGCACGGCTACTGCGATACCGACACCATTGTGGGGGAGAACGGCCATATCGGTCATGGTGCTATTCTGCATGGCTGTGTGATTGGTCGTGATGCATTGGTCGGGATGAACAGCGTCATTATGGATGGCGCGGTCATTGGCGAAGAAAGCATTGTTGCCGCCATGAGCTTTGTCAAAGCGGGTTTTAGTGGCGAGAAACGCCAGTTATTGATGGGCACGCCAGCCCGCGCGGTACGCAGTGTTCGTGATGACGAGTTGCACTGGAAGCGGTTGAATACCAAAGAGTACCAGGATTTGGTTGGACGCTGCCATGCAGCGTTACGAGAAACACAGCCATTGACACAAATGGAGGAAAATCGTCCCCGTTTGCAGGGGACGACGGATGTTGCGCCAAAACGATAACACCGCCGGATACCCCGTAGGCCGGATAAGATGGGCCAGCATCGCATCCGACAACCAGGCCGCACGGTATCAACGAAATTAAATTAACGACGCATACTCTTCGACAACATCATCTGCCACTTCTGCTCGCGATTCAGCTCCGTAAGCGGAACGGCTGGAATACGCGGCGTCTTCCTCAGGGCCACTAATTTTTCCCGACTGTTATGCCGCAGACGCGCATAGATTTGCGCATCAATCTCAACCACTTTTACTAACCGCTGACACTGGCATCCCCGCCCTTCCAGCTTATTAGGGATCATCTTAACTTCGCAGCTTATTTCTGCGACTTCCGACAGAATATAAGTCAGGGTATTAATCGCCTTGCTGTGTTCAATATCGAAATGGATAGAAATCTCTCTTGCTGTCACCCACCGGTTTTCAGCCATCATCCATTCGGCGATTAACAAATAGAGTGGTTTTTCAACATATCCTTCACACATACAAACTCCAGTTTCACAAATTAAAAATCTGGCTATGACTTGTTCGGAATGAATAAAACAAGGCCATATTAAAATTGTGGATATATCGATAGTATGCAACTTAACTGTGGATTAGTGTGAGCTAAATCCTGCTTATGCCATCAAAAATATAAATTCCAAGAAAGATTTGCTTTATAGGCAAAAAAACGGTCCTCAGCAGAGAACCGTATTCGTTATTCGATCAAAATAGCGGATAAAAAATATCCGCCATAACACATTATTATTTGATCTGTGCGTGCATTTCCTGTACCGAAATAACTTTTTCGGTCGCATCGGCATTCAGCGCCATCGCAGTGGCAAAACCGCCGTTCAGGGTGGTGTCATAATGCACTTTATATTGCAGCGCACTGCGACGGATCACGCGGGAGTCTTCAATCGCACGACGACCTGAGGTGGTGTTGATGATGTAGGTATATTCGCCATTCTTAATACGGTCCTGAATGTGCGGACGGCCTTCATGCACCTTGTTCACCAGACGCGGATTAATGCCCGCTTCGCCCAGCACAATCGCCGTACCGTGGGTCGCATCCAGCTCAAAGCCCTGTTTCAGCAGTTTTGCCGCCAGGTCCACCACGCGCTCTTTGTCACCTTCACGCACAGAGAGCAGCGCACGACCGTGTTTCTTCATGGTGGAGTTGCTACCCAGTTGTGCTTTGGCAAACGCTTCAGCAAAAGTGCGACCCACGCCCATCACTTCCCCGGTAGAACGCATTTCTGGTCCTAACAGCGGGTCAACGCCAGGGAATTTGTTGAACGGCAGCACCACTTCTTTCACCGAGTAATACGGCGGGATAACTTCTTTGGTCACACCCTGCTCAGCCAGCGTTTTACCTGCCATCACGCGCGCCGCCACTTTCGCCAGCGGTACACCGGTCGCTTTGGAGACGAACGGAACGGTACGCGCTGCACGCGGGTTAACTTCAATCAGGTAGACTTCGTTGTTTTTCACCGCAAACTGCACGTTCATCAGGCCGCGCACCTGCAATTCGAAGGCTAGTTTCTGCACCTGCTGGCGCATCACATCCTGAATTTCCTGGCTTAAGGTGTACGCTGGCAGAGAACATGCGGAGTCACCGGAGTGCACGCCCGCCTGTTCGATATGTTCCATGATGCCGCCAATCAGCACCATTTCGCCGTCGCAGATGGCGTCCACATCCACTTCTACCGCGTCATCGAGGAAGTGGTCCAGCAGTACCGGCGCATCGTTAGACACGCTGACCGCCGTCTGGAAGTAGCGGCGCAGGTCGGCTTCGTCGTAAACGATTTCCATCGCGCGACCGCCGAGAACGTAAGACGGGCGCACCACCAGCGGGTAACCAATCTCTTTCGCCTTCTCTACCGCCATTTCAATGGTGGTCACGGTGGCGTTCGCCGGTTGTTTCAGTTTCAGACGGTCAACCGCGTGCTGGAAGCGTTCACGGTCTTCCGCACGGTCGATGGCATCCGGGCTGGTGCCGATAACCGGTACGCCAGCAGCTTCCAGCGCGCGCGCCAGTTTCAGCGGGGTCTGACCGCCGTACTGCACGATAACGCCTTTCGGCTTCTCAATACGCACAATTTCCAGCACGTCTTCCAGGGTTACCGGCTCGAAGTAGAGACGGTCGGAAGTGTCGTAATCGGTGGAAACGGTTTCCGGGTTACAGTTAACCATGATGGTTTCATAACCGTCTTCACGCAGCGCCAGCGAGGCGTGTACACAGCAGTAGTCGAACTCGATACCCTGACCGATACGGTTCGGACCGCCGCCCAGCACCATGATTTTTTCACGGTCAGTAGACGGATTCGCTTCGCACTCTTCTTCATAGGTGGAGTACATGTACGCGGTGTCAGTGGCGAACTCTGCCGCACAAGTATCCACGCGCTTGTAGACCGGATGCAGGTCATACTGGTCACGCAGCTTGCGAATTTCCGCTTCGCGTACGCCCGCCAGTTTTGCCAGACGCGCATCGGCAAAGCCTTTACGTTTCAACTGGCGCAGGAAGTCAGCGTTCAGGCCAGTGATACCCACTTCTGCCACTTTCTCTTCCAGACGCACCAGTTCTTCGATTTGTACCAGGAACCAGCGATCGATGTTAGTCAGATTAAACACGCCATCCACAGACAGGCCTGCGCGGAAGGCATCGGCGATGTACCAGATACGCTCTGCGCCAGCGTCTTTCAGTTCACGGCGGATTTTAGTCAGCGCTTCCGGGTCATCAAGGCTGACTTTCGGGTCAAAACCCGTCGCGCCAACTTCGAGGCCGCGCAGGGCTTTTTGCAGCGATTCCTGCTGGGTGCGACCAATCGCCATCACTTCGCCAACCGATTTCATCTGGGTGGTCAGACGGTCATTAGCCCCGGCAAATTTCTCGAAGTTGAAGCGAGGAATTTTCGTCACAACGTAATCGATAGACGGTTCGAAGGAAGCCGGAGTGCGACCGCCAGTGATGTCATTCATCAGTTCGTCGAGGGTATAACCGACCGCCAGTTTCGCTGCCACTTTGGCAATCGGGAAGCCGGTGGCTTTCGACGCCAGCGCCGAAGAACGGGATACACGCGGGTTCATTTCGATAACAATCAGACGACCGTTTTTTGGGTTAACCGCAAACTGGACGTTAGAACCGCCGGTTTCAACGCCGATTTCACGCAGTACCGCCATCGAGGCGTTACGCATGATTTGGTATTCTTTGTCGGTCAGCGTTTGCGCTGGCGCTACAGTGATGGAATCACCAGTATGGATGCCCATCGCGTCGAAGTTTTCGATAGAGCAGACGATGATGCAGTTGTCGTTTTTATCACGCACCACTTCCATCTCGTACTCTTTCCAGCCTATCAACGACTCATCAATCAGCAGCTCTTTGGTCGGGGAGAGATCCAGACCGCGGGCACAAATTTCTTCAAATTCTTCGCGGTTATAAGCGATACCGCCACCGCTACCGCCCATGGTAAAGGATGGGCGAATAATGCACGGGAAACCAACTTCAGCGGCAACCGCCAGCGCTTCTTCCATTGAGTGTGCGATGCCGGAGCGCGCAGTTTCCAGACCGATTTTCTTCATCGCCACGTCGAAACGGCGACGGTCTTCTGCTTTATCTATCGCGTCAGCGGTGGCACCAATCATAGTGACGCCGAACTCTTCCAGCACGCCCTGACGTTCCAGCTCCAGCGCACAGTTCAGCGCCGTCTGACCGCCCATCGTCGGCAGCACTGCATCCGGGCGCTCTTTTTCAATAATCTTGCGTACCACTTCCCAGTGAATCGGCTCGATGTAGGTTGCATCGGCCATTTCCGGGTCGGTCATGATGGTCGCTGGGTTAGAGTTCACCAGAATGACGCGGTAACCCTCTTCGCGCAGGGCTTTACATGCTTGCGCGCCAGAGTAGTCAAACTCACACGCCTGACCGATAACAATCGGGCCCGCACCCAGAATCAGGATACTTTTTATATCTGTACGTTTTGGCATGGCTCTTTTACTCCTGATTACTTAGCGGTTTTACGGTACTGCTCAATTAACTCGATAAAGTGGTCGAACAACGGCGCGGCGTCGTGCGGACCGGGGCTGGCCTCAGGGTGACCCTGGAAGCTGAATGCCGGTTTATCGGTGCGATGAATCCCCTGTAACGTACCGTCGAACAGGGATTTGTGTGTCACGCGCAGGTTTGCAGGCAATGCTGCTTCATCCACCGCAAAACCGTGGTTCTGGGCGGTAATCATCACCACGTTTTTCTCCACATCTTTAACCGGATGGTTGCCGCCGTGGTGACCAAATTTCATTTTGATGGTCTTCGCACCACTGGCCAGCGCCAGCAACTGATGGCCAAGGCAGATACCAAATACCGGAATATCGGTTTCGAGGAATTTCTGGATGGCGGTAATAGCGTAATCACATGGTGCCGGGTCGCCAGGACCGTTGGAGAGGAAGATGCCGTCTGGATTCATTTTCAGCACATCTTCAGCCGGGGTTTGCGCCGGAACGATGGTCAGGCGACAGCCTCTGTCCACCAGCATACGCAGGATATTGCGTTTGGCGCCGAAATCATAAGCCACCACATGGAACGGCAGCTCGTCTTCTTTTTTCGCTTCTGGCAGGCCGCCGGTCAGCGTCCAGCTCCCTTGTGTCCAGCTATAGGTTTCTGCGGTGGTCACTTCTTTTGCCAGATCCATACCGTTCAGACCTGGGAACGCGCGGGCTTTTTCTAATGCCAGCACCGCATCCGGGTTATCGCCCGCGATGATGCAACCATTCTGTGCGCCCTTTTCACGCAGCAAACGCGTCAGCTTACGGGTATCGATATCGGCAATCGCCACGATGTTATGGCGTTTCAGGTAAGAAGAGAGGTCTTCGGTATTACGGAAGTTGCTGGCAATCAGCGGCAGGTCGCGAATCACCAGACCTTGGGCATGTACCTGAGAGGATTCTTCATCGGCTTCATTGGTACCGACATTACCGATATGAGGATAAGTAAGAGTGACGATTTGGCGAGAATAAGAAGGATCAGTGAGGATTTCTTGATAACCGGTCATTGAAGTATTGAAAACGACTTCCCCAACCGCCGAACCTGTTGCCCCTATGGCCCGACCGTGAAACTGGGTTCCGTCTTCCAGAACCAATAGCGCTGACTTAATCAAAACACCCTCCAGAGAATATTCACTCACCTTATTTGCATATTAATTCACAATAATGACGTAAATCAATGCAAATCTGCTTACCGACGAATTTCTGGCAAACGGCGGCATTCTGGAGATAAGCGGGTTAAATGTCAACTTAATGACGGGATTTTTTATATCATTTTGCGGCTCATGCATGTTTTACAGGCATTAAGCGATAAAAATATCACATAACATTGTCTGGAAAACGCTTGCGTAACGAGAAGATTGAATGAAATAAAAACACGTAGGTAAAAGTGGACCAAATGGTCAAAATTTACATTAAAACAACAAAAACAGAAGGTAAAAGAGTTTATTTTTAGCACTTACTGAAAATTTTCAAACATAACGACAAAAATAAAAGGGCTAAAAACAAAAGCCCTTTGCAATCATGAATATACAACTATTGTTTTGTGCAAAAACAAATGTTTTGTTATTAAAAATCATTAAGTTTAAGCACATCTCGCATATCAAAAAGACCACTTTTCTTGCCATTTAGCCACAATGCCGATCTTATCGCACCGTTAGCAAAGGTCATACGGCTGGAAGCTTTATGGGTAATCTCCAGGCGCTCGCCGATATCAGCAAACATGGCAGTGTGTTCACCAACGATGTCCCCCGCCCGTACAGTTGCAAAACCAATAGTACCTGGCACACGTTCACCGGTATGGCCTTCACGACTGTAAACGGCGCAATCTTGCAGCTCTTTATCCAGAGCGTGGGCAATCGCCTCTCCCATTGCCAGCGCAGTACCTGATGGCGCGTCCACTTTATGCCGATGATGTGCTTCAATAATTTCGATATCGGTATAGTCCCCCATCACTTTCGCCGCTTTCTCCAGCAACTTAAGCATGACGTTAACACCGACACTAAAGTTGGCGGCAAAGACAATCGCAATATCTTCAGCGGCATTACGAATCGCCAGTTTTCCTGCTTCGTCAAAACCTGTCGTGCCAATCACCATCCCTTTACCGTGCTGGCGGCAAAAAGCCAAATGGTTCAGCGTACCTTCCGGGCGGGTAAAATCGATAAATACATCGAAATCATCTTTTACCGCGTCGAGGCTGCTTTGCACGATAACACCGGTTTTTCCGGCTCCTGCCAGTTCGCCTGCATCGCTGCCCAATAAAGAAGATCCTTCACGCTCCAGCGCCGCGCCCAGCTGCACGCCTTCTAATGCCAGCGCCGCCTGAATCAACTGGCGGCCCATACGTCCTCCGGCTCCCGCGATGGCAACGCGGATGTTTGCATCATGCATAGCTATTCTCTTTTGTTAATTGCATAGATCGTTTTCAGAGTAACCAGCGCATTGCTACGCCGCCAGCCAAAAACGCCGATAATTAGAATTTAATGATAAACAGGGAGGGATATCAGTGGAAGGCATGACGCAAAAACGGCCACGTCATGCCCTCTGGCATTATGCCTGGTTTTGTGATTTTGACGGCAGGCAGCACATTATTAGCAGAAATATGCCCGTAAAAGGGATCAACACGACAATAGCAAACCACCACCCCGAATGCCCGATATCGTGCATCCTTCTGACGACTAACGCTATCGCTGGTACAGCAAAAACCAACGTTAAGAGAAATGAAACGGGCAGCGCATAAAAAAGGAAAACACCGTAATCACGGTCAATTGTTGTCGCAAACCACCAGCATAAAAGCGGCAGATAGCGACACTACCACTCATAAACGACCAGAACTCAAAACGGGTGGCAACGCCTTCATAATTAAAGATATTCTTCCACCCCGCTAAATACGCTTCTCCATACGTCATTAAGCTCCTCCTTGCTCTGCAATTACTTCGCCAGGGCTAAGACCTCAGCTACCCACTGGCGAAAGCCGTTCACGTCCAGATCCAGCGCCACCCGAACGTTGGCGGGTTTACCCATGCGACCTTCGATATCCACAACCGTAGTACCGGAGGTAAATTCGCCCTGAGTTTCCACCGCAACAAAACACGGTTTGAGAGTGAACAAGTCCGGGCGCACCAGCCAGGCGATGGCACAGAGATCATGCATTCGCAGACCGCTTTGCATACTGCCGCTGCGATAGTGGCTAAACAGCGCGTGGAGCATTTTTCCGGTGCGATTTAATTCAGGCAACGTGGAGAGATACTCCGGGGTTAACATCGCCTGATTGGTGACGTCCAGACCACACATCACAATATCCAGCCCACTCTGGAAGACCTGAGCAGCAGCTTCAGGATCAACAGCAATATTAAACTCGGCATTTGGTGTTAAATTACCACGCCCCGCTGACCCCCCCATGATCACCAGGCGACGAATATTCGGTTTGCATTCCGGGCATTGCGAGAGCAGTAACGCAATATTGGTCAACGGGCCAATTGCCACCAGCGTAATAGGCTCTGGAGCTATCATTAACGCATCCCGAATAGCAAGAAAGGCTGGTTTCTCTAATGGTTTTCGGTTGTGCTCAACGAAGTCGTAACCTTCCATGCCTGATTCGCCGTGAACATGCGATGCATCGCGCGGCGCACGCACCAACGGCACGGCAGCCCCCTGAGCGAGAGGGATATCCGCATTCCAGAAATGCAACAGTTGCAGCGCGTTTCGGGTAGTTTTCTGTACGGAAACATTGCCTCCAACGGTAGTCATTAGCTGAAGATCCAGCTCAGGGGCAAAAAGCGCGGCGGCAATTGCCGCAGCATCGTCGATACCTGGATCGGTATCTAAAAAAATAGGCAAACGCATATTTTCTCCATAAAAAATGCCGGTAACAAGACCGGCATTCTCGCATAACTTAGGCTGCTAATGACTTAATCGACTTCACGAATATCCACACGCAGTTCTTTCGGCACTTCGAAAACGATGTTTTCTTCGCGGCCTTCCAGCGGAATAGCTTCGCCGCCGCCAAGCTGCTGTAAACGTGCAACCACATTCTGCACCAGAATATCCGGGGCCGATGCGCCGGCGGTCACGCCAACACAATTGACGCCTTTCACCCACTCTTCCTGGATGTCTGCTGCATCATCAATCAAAAATGCGTGTCTACCCATGCGCTGCGCCAGTTCTGCCAGGCGGTTGGAGTTGGAAGAGTTTTTCGACCCCACCACTAACACCACTTCCGCCTGCTCCGCCAGAGCGCGTACCGCTTCCTGACGGTTGGTGGTGGCATAGCAAATATCATCTTTACGCGGCCCGACGATTTTCGGGAAGCGTTTACGCAACGCGTCGATCACATCGGATGTGTCATCCACCGACAGGGTGGTCTGGGTCATAAAAGAAAGCTTCCCTTCATTTTTGACTGTCAGTTTCCACACATCTTCCGGCGATTCGACCAGATACATTCCCCCTTCCGGGTTGCTGTACTGGCCCATCGTACCTTCTACTTCCGGGTGACCGGCGTGACCGATGAGAATTGACTCTTCACCACGGCGACTGGCGCGGGCGACTTCCATATGCACTTTGGTCACCAGCGGACAGGTCGCGTCGAATACCGTCAGATCGCGGCTTTTCGCTTCGTTGCGTACCGCCTGAGAAACACCGTGCGCGGAGAAAATCAGAATCGCGCCGTCCGGCACTTCACTAATCTGCTCAATAAAGATAGCGCCACGCTCGCGCAGGCTATCGACCACGTAGCGGTTATGCACCACTTCGTGGCGGACATATATCGGTGCGCCGTAAATGGCCAGCGCGTTTTCAACAATGCTGATAGCGCGGTCTACCCCGGCACAAAAACCACGTGGGTTGGCCAACAGGATCTGCATGTTACGCCTCCAGTGCCGGATCGATTTCCAGCACTTCAATATCAAAATGAACGGTCTGCCCGGCCAGCGGATGGTTGAAATCAACGGTAATAGAGTCGCCGTTAATTTCGCGGATCACGCCAGGCATCTCACTGCCATCCATTGCGGTAAAAAGCATTATTGCGCCAATTTCTGGCTCGCCTGCTTCCATAAACTCCCGACGGGAGAAGTACTGAATCAGGTCCGGTGACGGCACGCCAAACGCCGCATCAGGCTCCAGCGAAAAGGTAGTTTTGTCGCCAACTTTCAGCCCCAGCAGGTGTTGCTCCAGCCCTTCGGAAAGAGAAGCATCGCCCAGGCGGAACAGCGCCGGTTTACCGTTGTTGCGGGTAGACTCGGCGGTGGTGCCATCGTCGAGTTTTAGCGTGAAGTGCACCAGGACGGCGCTATTGCTCTGTACAGATTCAGACATGCAGGTTTGCTCTTATATTTTGAGGATTTTTGCCGGATGCGGCGTAAACGCCTTATCCGGCCTACAATTTCGCAACAATCTGTAGGCCGGATAAGATGCGCTAGAATCGCATCCGGCAGGGTTTATTATTGTTTTTTCGCTTTAGAAGGCAAAAAACCTTCCAGCACAATCAGTGCCGCACCGACACAAATTGCAGTATCGGCGAGGTTGAAGGTGGCAAAGTGCCAGTCGCCGACGTAGAAGTCGATCATATCGACAACGAAGCCGTGCCACAGACGGTCGAACAGGTTGCCCAGCGCGCCGCCAATAATCAGCGCGTAAGCGATATTATTTAGTTTCTGCGTCGCCTTCGAGCGATACATCATCACCGTCAGGATCACGCTAATACCAATCGCAATACCGGCAAAGAACCAACGCTGCCAGCCACCGCTATCGGCAAGGAAACTAAACGCCGCGCCATAGTTACGCGCATAATGCAGATTAAGCGACGGGAACAGCGGAACTGTATCCCCCAGAGCAAAATTCTGGAGGATCAGGTATTTGCTGCCCAGATCGATAATCAGCACGACGACTACCAGCCACAGCCAGCGTAGTCCTGTTGAACAGATCGATTGACTCATCAGGCAAACTTACGTTTTTCGCCGTCACCGGCGACGTTGCTGACACAGCGGCCGCAGATTTCTGCGTGTTCCGCCACCTTGCCGATATCCTGAGTGTAGTGCCAGCAGCGTGGGCACTTCTCACCTTCGGCTTTACTCAACGCGATTTTCAGCCCTTTGAGAACTTCGCTCTGCTGAGCATCAGCAGGAGCGTCATTGTAATCTGCAACGACAGCGCCAGAGGTCAACAGGACAAATCGTAATTCATCGCCCAGCGCGGTCAATTTCGCCGCCAGCTCCGGTTCTGCATACAGCGTCACTGCCGCTTCCAGCGAACCGCCCACTTTCTTGTCGGCGCGCGCCTGCTCAATGACTTTGTTCACTTCGCCGCGTACTTGCAACAGTTCGTCCCAGAACGCATCGTTCATCGCTTCGCTGTCTGCCAGACCAAACAGGCCTTCGTACCACTCTCCAGTGAAGACGTATTTTTCACGTTCGCCCGGCAGATAGCCCCACACTTCATCGGCGGTGAAGGAAAGAATCGGCGCCATCCAGCGAACCAGCGCTTCTGCGATGTGATACAGCGCAGTCTGGCAGCTACGACGCGCCACGCTGTCTGCTTTGGCGGTGTACTGACGGTCTTTGATGATGTCGAGGTAGAAGGACCCCATCTCAACGGAGCAGAAACGCATCAAGCGCTGTACTACTTCGTGGAAATCGTACGCTTCGTAAGCCTTGAGGATGTCTTCCTGCGCGGCTTTCGCACAGCCCACGGCCCAGCGATCCAGTACCACCATATCTTCCGGTTTCACCATATCTTTTGCCGGATCGAAACCATTGAGGTTTGCCAGCAGGAAGCGTGCAGTGTTACGGATACGACGATAGCTGTCGGCAGCACGTTTCAGGATCTCGTCAGAAACGGCCATTTCACCGGTGTAATCAGTTGATGCCACCCACAGACGCAGAATATCCGCGCCCAGTTTGTTCATCACATCCTGCGGCGAAACGGTGTTGCCGATGGATTTGGACATCTTACGACCCTGACCATCCACGGTGAAGCCATGAGTCAGTACCTGACGATACGGTGCTTTGCCTTTCATCGCGGTGGAGATCATCAAAGAAGACATGAACCAACCACGGTGCTGGTCAGAACCTTCCAGATACATGTCAGCAGCGTGACCGGCAAATTCCGGGCGCACGTCGACAACGGAAGAGTGGGTAGACCCGGAGTCAAACCACACGTCCAGCGTATCCGGCACTTTCACGTACTGGTCAGCGTCGTCGCCGAGGAGCTCTTTCGCATCGAGATCCCACCACGCCTGGATACCGTCAACTTCAACGCGTTTCGCCACTTCCTCCATCAGTTCGAGGGTACGCGGATGCAGCTCTTCAGTGTCTTTATGCACGAACAGTGACATCGGTACGCCCCAGGTGCGCTGACGGGAAATACACCAGTCAGGACGGTTAGCAACCATTGATTCAATACGCGCCTGGCCCCAGTCCGGGATCCACTGTACGCCTTTAATCTCTTTCAGCGACTGCGCACGTAGACCTTTCTGGTCCATGCTGACAAACCACTGAGGTGTCGCGCGGAAAATGATCGGCGTTTTGTGACGCCAGCAGCACGGGTAGCTGTGTTGCATTTTCTCAACGTGCAACAGCGCACCTTTTTCCTGCAACAATGCAATGACAATATCGTTCGCTTTGAAAACGTTAACGCCATCCAGAGTCGGGTAAGTGCCTGGCAGATAAGTGCCGTCCGGGCCAACCGGGTTAGCGGTTTCCAGACCGTATTTCTGACCGATCACATAGTCATCCGGGCCGTGACCAGGCGCGGTATGAACGGCACCGGTACCAGCATCCAGCGTAACGTGATCACCGAGAATTGCCGGAACATCGAAGTCCATAAACGGATGGGTAAAGCGCAGCAGCTCCAGCTCGGCACCTTTCACCGTGCCAAGAATGGTGTAATCGGTAACGCCGATACGCTGCATTACGCTTTCAACCAGATCTTTCGCCAGAATCACGGCCTGGCCGTCGATCTGCACCAGCGCATAGTCGAAATCAGGTGCAATGGAGATTGCACGGTTAGCAGGCAGTGTCCATGGCGTGGTGGTCCAGATAACCAGCGAAATGGGGCCGTTAACGTTGCTTGCGCCAAATTTTGCTTTCAGCGCATCCTGATCGACCGCCTGGAAAGCGACGTCGATGGACGGAGAAGTTTTGTCGTAATACTCAACTTCCGCTTCAGCCAGCGCAGAACGGCAGTCAACACACCAGTGCACCGGCTTAGCGCCTTTGTGCAGATGACCGTTGCCAATGATTTTACCCAGCGCGCGGATGATGTTGGCTTCCGTTTTGAAGTCCATGGTCAGGTACGGGTGCGACCAGTCGCCCAGCACGCCCAGACGGATAAAGTCTTTGCGCTGACCGTCAACCTGGGTAGCCGCGTATTCACGGCACTTAGCGCGGAACTCAGCAGCGGTGAATTTCTCACCTGGCTTACCGTATTCTTGCTCTACTTTCAGCTCGATCGGCAGACCATGGCAGTCCCAACCGGGCACATACGGCGAGTCATACCCAGAAAGCCCTTTGGACTTAATGATAATGTCTTTCAGAATCTTGTTAACCGAGTGACCAATATGAATGCTGCCATTCGCATAAGGAGGGCCATCATGCAGAATGAAGGTTTTTTTGCCTTTTTTAGCTGCACGAATGATGCCGTACAGATCATCATCAGTCCAACGCGCCAGCATTCCCGGTTCGCGCTTGGCGAGATCGCCACGCATCGGGAACCCTGTTTCCGGCAAATTCAGGGTTGATTTATAGTCACTCATCAGATTCTCAGTTCCGTATTTCGGTTTGATTACATAACAGGCTTAAGCCGGTTTTGTTAGCCCAAAAAATTCGCGGGCGGTTAATTCATCACGCGCAATCTGCGCTTTCAGTTCATCCAGCGATGCAAATCGCTGCTCATTGCGTATTTTTTTACGCAGCACTACTTGTATATGGCGACCATAAAGGTCCATTGCAACATCTAACAAATGCACTTCCAGTTGCTGGCGAATACCTGCAACCGTCGGGCGTGTTCCGATGTTTGCAACGCCGGGTAACGGCTTTTCGCCAAGGCCCAACACTTCTACCGCATAAACCCCTTTCACCGGGGAAACCTGACGGCGTAGCGGTACATTCGCCGTCGGGAAACCTATAGTGCGCCCTAGCTCATCACCGTGGACTACACGCCCGGAGATGGCAAACGGATGCCCCAGTAAACTTTCGGCCAGGACCAGATTGTCATCCGCCAGTGCCTGACGCACGGCGGTGCTGCTGATACGCACACCACCTTCGCAGAAAGTTTGCGTGCTGGTGATGTCGAAGCCATATTCAGCGCCAGCTTTCTGTAATAACAAGAAATCGCCTTCACGACCAGCGCCAAAGCGGAAATCATCGCCGACAGCAAGAAATTTTACCCGCAAATGCTTCACCAGAAGGTCACTGATGAAATTTTGCGCTGTCAGCGCCGCAAAGCGTCTGTCAAAACGCACGCACAGCACGTAATCCACGCCGCACTCAGCGAGGTAACGCAGTTTTTCCCGCATCCTGGTCAGGCGTGCCGGGGCTTTATCAGTCGCAAACAGCTCCAGCGGTTGAGGCTCAAAAATCATCACCATCACTGGCAAACTGCGTTTGCGCCCTTCTTCCTGCAAGCCCTGCAACAGCGCGCGATGGCCGCGATGCACGCCGTCAAAATTACCAATAGTCAGCACACACCCCTCCTGTGGGGCCTGGCTGAGATTATGTATGCCGCGTATCAGCTTCATGTCTGGCTCAAAACAGTGAAAATCGTCCGAGTATACCTTGTACAGCGGTCAAGGTTAACCGGCGATTGGGTACCGAAATCAGAAAGAAGTGGCTTTTCATTGCTATGGCGCAAATCACGGGAAGAAACTGACCGCCTGCCGCAATTTTTATCGTGGAAAAGCTGTATTCGCACCACGCAAGCTGGTAGAATCCTGCGCCATCACTACGTAACGAGCGTCGGCACATTAACGGCGCTTATTTGCACAAATCCATTGACAAAAGAAGGCTAAAAGGGCATATTCCTCGGCCTTTGAATTGTCCATATAGAACACATTTGGGAGTTGGACCTTGGCTAATATCAAATCAGCTAAGAAGCGCGCCATTCAGTCTGAAAAGGCTCGTAAGCACAACGCAAGCCGTCGCTCTATGATGCGTACTTTCATCAAGAAAGTATACGCAGCTATCGAAGCTGGCGACAAAGCTGCTGCACAGAAAGCATTTAACGAAATGCAACCGATCGTGGACCGTCAGGCTGCTAAAGGTCTGATCCACAAAAACAAAGCTGCACGTCATAAGGCTAACCTGACTGCACAGATCAACAAACTGGCTTAATCGCCAATTTGCTGAAGCTTTGTGAAAAAGCCCGCGCAAGCGGGTTTTTTTTATGCCTGTCGTTTTTGTGAGAACACAAAGCCGATTGACAGAATCTCAACGGCTGCGAGTTCATACAAAGCTCCCGCTATGATTACCCACTAAATCCGCACTCTTTGTGGGTTCACAATACGACTCGACTGATGCAGTCTGAATAAGATTCTCTACTCAATCTAAAAGTTTCGATAAAAATTGGGAAGGTTGGTGCAAAATGAGGAATTAAACTCAAGGCGGAGCTATTTCTGAATTAATTTTTCATATACTTTAACCATCTATAAATATCTGCTTATTAAATCTTATAAATCACCAACAATATTCAACATATATTAAACATTCATTTCTCTTGCTTTTATTAAAAAGAATGAGCGATTTTTGATAGTAGTCGTATTTACTCTTAAGATAAAGTGTAAAAAATTATTCACCTTCAAGGAATGATAATGACAGATGGTATCTATACTTCGCCACATTACCTTTATAAATCAAATACAGCAGAAGATATGTTAGTAAAAAAAACAAGAAAATATGAGCTATTAAAAATATTTTGCGATTATAAAGCTGAGTTCATAATATTATTTGACGATTTTTACAGAAGCCAACATTTACCTACACCATCGCCGGCTATTCATGTTTTTTTCAACACACTCATCTGATAGACGCACATTTTTATAGATGTAAACTCATAGAACACACTGTTCAATTTTCTTTTTTACAACATCAGAATATTACATTACTTAGTCTGTATGTTTTTGATGACAGGACAAATAAATATATTTCTGATAATATTAAGATATCCCATGATTGCTATCTAAAATTTATTAGTTTCTTAAAGATAAACTTCAATCAGGAAATATATTCAAATTTATATACACCTGAAATATTTTATGAGGCCTGCAAAAATCTCCAGTCATTTTATGAACGCCAGGAGATATCGCAAAACGGGAAGCACCAGGAAATAGACAAATATAAAGGCCATCTTAGTCAGGAAATTAAAAAATTAATTAAATGTAACATCTATCCTGAATTATATAATGGACAATGTAATCGCCTCCCCTTCTCATCGATCGATGAGAACCAGGAGGTAATATGGCAGAACTTTAAAACAAGTAACGCTGCATTTTCACAACTCTGCGAAAAATTACCTTTATTTAAAAGCATGACCAATCAACTAATAGAGAAATCAGTTTACTACTCAACTGAAAATGCTATCGCTAGAAAATTTGATGTTGTCTTTTCTTATGGCGGGGATAGCATAAAAGAATTTACGCTTTTATTACCCTATAATAAATCCATGGAGATGTATGAACTTAACGATCAAAAGATACGGTATTTGAACGCTTCTAATATAAAAACACATAATATACTGCTATCAAATATAATTATAGAGAGGAGTAATTTGACATATGGGAATTATTCTTCCTGTGTATTAGAAAATATATCATGTTTTGATAGTGACTTATCAAATATCATTTTTCACAATGGGAAAATAAATAATCTCTTTATTAAAAAAAGCAACCTGTTTGGAGCATCCTTCACTAACACTAAAATAAAAAATCTTCTCTGTGAAGATATTATGCCTGATCGATGGACTGTACAGCAGATAAATAAGCATTTGAGTTATGGGTACGCGGGGCTATTTAAAACGCTGGCAAGCATTAATGACAAACCGGCTCGTTTCGAAATTCTGATACCATTGATACATACTTTAGTTCGCGACAATGTAAAGCTAAAAAATGATGTGTTTGAAGAACTTGATAAATATATGCTCGATTATGAGAAAAATGATCCAAAAATGAAAAAATACCTTCAAGCTATCAACGAATGTATAACCCTGATGAAAAGTATTGCTCATTAGAGACGTAAATATCATTATAACGGGATAATCATTGAGTGTGCGGAGTCACAACATACAAAAAATACCATTAAAGTTCATTCCCAAATCGCGGTTATATGCAACTAACCCGTCTCCCCCATTTTGCCTTTGGGGGAGCTACCGATTAACGCGCCGCTGGGCTAAAAAGCGCAGAGTAATCCGTATTACAAATACGTTGTACCGCCGGATGCTGAATCATCCGTTCAGCAAATATGGCATGGTACTCTTCCATCACATTCTCAACGCGACCAATTTCGACAATAGCCTCATCTGCGTAGAAGTCCTGTGCGTAAAGCGTCGGCGCCACAAAAATCGCATTGTGCATTGCACCAAATGCTTTCATCAATGCGGCATCATCAAACTCGCCAAGAATCTCGACATTTAATCCCTGGGAGTTGAACCAGTTAAGCAATTTGCGCCCCAGCATAGAACGGCGCCCTGGAATCAATAACCGCCGTTCCTCCAGACAAGCAGGGAACGTTTTTTCCGGTGGTGGATTTGTACACCAGAAGCTCACGCCGCATTCCCCAATTCTCACGGAAAACAGGCCTTCCTGCTGCGTGGAGTCTATCGGGCAATCGGAAATTATCATGTCCAGTTTATGCTGACTTAACTGTTCCAGTAGCATCTCGTGGGTAGATTCAAAGCAACGAAGATGAATTGCCTCTCCTTCTACCACTGCGGCATTCAGCACGCGACTAACCAAACGTTTGGAAAGCGCATCGGCCACACCAACATCAAACAGCAAATTGGACTCTTTGCGATAGTTCACAATATCCAGCATTTCCTGGCTCAATGTGAACATTTTATCGGCATAGCGATAAACCAGTTCGCCCAATTCGCTGGGTTCCAGCCCCCGTCCTTTGCGCTTAAATAATTTCCCTTGCAAACGCTCTTCCAGCGCCCTGATTTGCCCGGTGATGGTTTGTGGCGTTAAATAAAGCGCTTCCGCTGCACCAACCACGGAGCCTTCTTTGTAGACATGCCAGAAGTAATACAAGTGGTTGTAATTGATATGAGACATGCTCATTTCTCTCCCTGATAAGAATAAAAAGGGAGCCGTTTATGGCTCCCCGGTACATAGTCCTGTCAAACTGATGGACGTAAACGAACACGTAACCAGCTATATCCAATTACTGCCGAAGAGATCGATCCCACCAGAATGCCTAATTTTGCCCAGTTAATCAGTTCTGGATCTACGCTACCAAAGGCCAGGCTGGCAATAAAGATAGACATAGTAAAACCGATACCGCACAGGATCCCAACCGCCATAATTTGCGGGTAAGTCGTTCCTTCCGGCAAATGCGCTACTTTCAAACGCAACGCCAGCCAGCAGAACAGGCTAATACCCAGCGGCTTGCCAATCAGCAACCCCGCGATAATCCCCAACGGCAGAATGGAGGCCAGACCATCCAGCGTAACCCCCTGTAAAGAGACACCGGCATTAGCAAATGCAAACAGAGGCAAAATCAGATACGCCACCCACGGATGCAATACATGCTCCAGACGCTTAGCTGGGGAACGCCCATGCTTCTCTTTCAACGGAATAAAGAAACCGACAATGACGCCTGCCAGCGTTGCATGGACTCCCGACTTCAATACCGCAGTCCACAGCACCACGCCAACCAGAATATAAATTCCCGTACGGCGTACGCCACAAATATTCAATGCGGCGAGTACGGCTATCGCGACAGCCGCAACGCCGAGCGAGGCCATTGACAGATCATTCGTGTAGAACAAGGCGATGATAATGATGGCGCCCAGATCATCGATAATCGCCAGCGCCATCAAGAAGATCTTCAGAGCCAACGGTACACGGCTTCCCAGCAATGCCAGGACTCCCAGCGCAAAGGCGATATCAGTTGCAGCCGGAATCGCCCATCCCTCGCGAGTGATGGGATCGGCATAGTTAAAGGCCAGATAGAGCAATGCCGGAACGATCATCCCGCCGATGGCGGCGATAACCGGAAACGCAGCCTGACGCAGACTCGCCAACGAACCTTGCATTAACTCACGCTTAACTTCCAGGCCGACCAGCAGGAAAAATACCGCCATCAGAGCGTCATTTATCCATAACAGCATGTTTTTGTTGATCTCAAGCGAACCAACCCGGAGCTGAACTGGCGTCTCAAGGAAGTCGTGATACCATCCGCTGGTTGCGCCGCTGTTGGCCATAATCATCGCCAGAACAGCGGCAATAATGAGAATAATGCCTCCCGAGGCATCACTGCTAAAGAATCGATGCAGGTGTTTCACTTTTTATTACTCTTTAAGGTGAATAGATCGTTTTCACTATCTTACTCTGCAGGAATCATCGTTAAAATCAGATTATATAGTAGGAATTGCTCGTTTTTTACGAATCATTCAAAGGATAGTGACATCCACAATGATGAGGTTTTTTGACCACCAGGAAGGCTTGCAGGTGATCTTAAGCAAAATTAATCATAGCCTAATGTCACGTTTTCATGATGTTTTATTCAGAAAAGTCATCATTAAATCGTGGGTTATGACAGTTGTCTGTTCCAGAGATGCTTCAGATAATCTAACGTTGAGGCAACGTTAGCTGGTGACATGCGGTTTATCGATGGCAGAAAAGGATGACGTTCCACGTAATTTATAAAACCACTGGCGCTTTTCAACGTCGCTCGTTTCATATCGTTAATCTTCTTGCTCCCGGTAAGATTGCAAACAGCCATGGAATAGTCACGGGTAGAAAATGCGCGCCAGACATTGTTTCGCACACCACCGCTAAGAAACAATCGTGATACGGCCTCCAGACATACTGGCGCAGTCCCGCGTTCTTTCACAAAAGAAATATGGCACCGACCATGGCGTATATTCTGAAGGTTAGCCATCAAACAGCCGCCTAATATGAAACACTCTTGATCAAGATAATGCTGAACATTTAGGGTGTGCTCATGGGTCAGTATTCTGACCAGTTCAAAATGGCGATAAGCGGGAAGTACAGGCTTTACCAACATCCCTGGATCGTTTTGATGTAAAACAGCAGGACCATAATCAATATCAAATAATGTTTCACGCCGCATAGTGAGTAACTCTTTGCGTTGCACGTGATGTACCAGCGTGCCGGGAGGCATACGTTCTTCATAGCTTGATGTATATTGATAATGTTGCTCTACGGCAAGTGGAGAGTAATTGGTTGAAATAGCAACAACTCTACCGCTTTGTTCTTCTGCGGTAACCAGTATATAAAGATAGTTATTGCTACCATTATACTTTACACGAAAGGCACGGGTACTAAGGGAAATATCAAAAGCAGAGATGAACTGCCGGCTTTCTTTATAATTTGCTTCCCGCGCTAATTTTATTAATTCACGGTTAAGTCCGGTACTATTAAGCAATAGTGAGTTTCTGATATCTGTAAGTGAAACGCCTTGCTCAATCATCAATGCCAGTTGAGTTCTCCGCGGAGTTGTATTTATATGTTCCAGACTAATAAATGTTTTATCGCAATGATGACAATACATTCTTTGCTGGCCCTGTGCTGAATAACCATATTTTTTCAGAGATGTGCTCCCGCAAGCAGGACACTGTTGAATCACGCCTCGCCATGAATGATTAACGATATTACGATAAAGATTCAGAGAGCGTTCAGATATCACTGGAAACAAATAGCCACACTCCTGACATAAAATATTTTTCCCCTGCGCAACATAATCCACGCTATTCAGCACCCCCAGATTTTTACAACCCAGTGTTTTGCAGCAATCGACATTTACGTTGGAAAACATATCCACTCCCTGTGAATTGTTGCCATATGTTTGTATTCTTCAGTCTGTTCGGGATAGTCCGGTTGCCAGGAAAAGAACCTGATTCAGTGCATGCACTGAATCAGGCGGGCACTGCCCTAAATGGCATACTTCACATTAGTTATAATTATTAGATTAACCCCAGGTCACCGCTTCTGGTTTACCGCCTCGGGCTTTCATTAATGAATCATTATCAATATCAGATTTGTATTTTAAGAATTTACCATACATTTGTTTTTCAATATCTGCTTTTTTGCCTATCAGATTCATAGTTTCAAAACGATCGGTTTTAAGGTTGTATAAATACTTCGGTTTATTATTACGGTCGATGATCATTTTCCAGTCACCATCACGGATTGCCCATTCATCTGTCGGATCATCCTGAAATGGCATGTCAATTCCGAAGATTAGCGGCTTCTCACGTTTTAGCGTTTTGTTCTCAAGGACAGGAACTAATGATTCACCATCGAAGGTACGATCGGCTGGCAGTTTAAAATTCATCATTTTCGCCAGGGTAGGCATCCAGTCGAGACCATAAACAGGCGTATCTGAAACCATTCCCTGTGGAAGATGTTTACCATATTTAATAATAGCCGGGACACGGATCCCGCCTTCCCAAAGATTATCTTTACGACCGCGTAATCCATCCGTTTCCCCTGCCAGGTTCAGCTCATAGACCTTACGTGCTTCACGTGTGACCGGGCCATTGTCACTGGTAAAAATAACGATTGTGTTGTCTTCTTCACCCATCGCTTTGATTTTATCCAGTACCTTTCCGACCTGTGCATCCAGATAACTGATATTGGCATAATATTCCCCTGTACCACGCCAGGGTTTGTCTGCCCAATCGCCATAAAATAAATCAGGATGCTGCTTCTGATACGCGCTCATATATTGTGAGTACATATCGAGGTACTGTTTTGGCGAAGCCAGCGGGCTGTGTACTTCAGTAAAAGCGACATAGAGGAAGAAAGGGTTGCTATCCTTTTTATTATCCAACCAATTGACAACTTCTGAACTGACATACTCTCCGCTCATTTTATCGGCTCGCGGAGTGGGTTGCCCGTTACGCAGCCAGCCAGTCGGGTAGACCATGCCATAACGCGGTCGCTCCTTAGCATTATCCAGCGTCGCATCTGTGACAAATCCAGCCGTATTGACCAGCGAATAATCAAAACCCATATCTTTAGCTTGTGGCTGATCAAGTCGATCGCCACCAGCATTAAGATGTAGTTTACCCATCATCGCCGTGTCGTATCCTTGCGCTTTTAGCAAATTAGCAATGGTTAATTCATTACGCCCCAGCGCCACATCTTTTCCCGCCGGGATCCATGAGCGAATACCTGTACGAAATGGCATCCGGCCTGTTAATAGCCCTGCGCGTGAAGGTGAACTTAAGGGAGCAGGAGCATAGTAGTCAGTAAATTTGACCCCTTCCTGAGCAAGCCTGTCGATATTAGGGGTTTTAACAATCTGATGACCATAGGTTGCCAAATCACCATAGCCTAAATCATCAGCCATAATGATGACTAAGTTAGGTTGTTTAGTTTCTGCTGCTAACGCAGGGTTAAAAACATTTCCTGTGCAAACTGCAAGGCCGATCAAACTGGCCATTAATGTTTTCTTCATAATAATTCCCTGATAAAAAATTAGAAATCATAACCAAGCATATAAATCATTTGATCGCCAAAACCATCGTAGCCCAATTTATTATCAAAATAACGCCACGTCACACTGGCTTTCCAACAAGGATAAAATTTCCAGGCTAATGTTAAACCGCCATTCAGCCCATTACGGCCAAATTGTTGCTCCGTATAGGCATCATTTCTGTCCAGTTCTATTTCATTCCAGTTAGATAAAACAAATTTCTCGTCAAATAACGTAAAAGGTAATACTGCTGTCCAGCCAACAACATAACCATTCCAGCCATTCGTTTGACCATATTTAGCTGATACATAGTCTCCAGATTGGTTATGTAATCCAATATACGGTTTAAAAAATCCCCATTCACCATTCCAGCCGAGGTAGCCTAAACCGTAAAACATATCCAGATCGTCACTCCATGAGTTATCCCATTGGCCATAAATCTTGCCAAAGAATGTCATATCGGAGTCAAAGAGTCTGACATGCGTCATTGCAGAAACCGTATGATTTCGCCCTGCTACAGCATGGTTAAGCACATTACTTTCATAAAAGGAGTAAAACTCTGCTTCTTTGAAGTTAACCCCAAAGTCCGCAGTCACTTTCCATACTTCACCACGATGGGTGTTTACAAATCCGCTATTCCAGTCGGCATAACCCGCATTTATTGAGCCGAAAGCGCCTTTATATTCTAATGAAGAATATGCCGGGAAATAGTAGATAGCCGTTGTCAGGGCACATGCAATAAGAACTCGTCTTCTGGCTGACATATAAAATATTCTCCATTCATTGTTTTTATGATTCCATCGAAACTAATACATCAGATAATTCATTTTTATTAAGAACAACCAGGAAAGTATATTTAAAGCCAGGAGTCGAAGCGTGATGGAGATCGCAGAATACTTTGCAATCAAGTGAAGAACTATCGTGTTTCAAAAAATGTGTCTATTTTTTAAATCACCCTTTGATTTATAGGCATATTTTAATCATGAAATGACAATTCAGTTTCAGTATTGCGTATTTATCATTAGTGAAAGCGATTACGTCCTCAAGTAATAACTCTCCATTCAGGTACAGCATAAATTTAAGATTTGTTTTACACGCTCCTTTTTGTAAATTAAAAGACATCAGGAAGTTAAAATCAGTGATACGCTAAAAATTAATTCTACAAAAATGCGAGACGTCTTCAGAAAAATAATTGATAAAACAGAAGTTAATTAAATGCGAAGTATAATAACGGCGGGTGCTTGAGGCTGTCTGTCTCAGGCATTAGCTGGATGGCAGATAGAGAAAAGCCCCGAGTGATATTTTACCATCAACCCGAGGCCCCCTATATGCAGAACACATGTAGAGTGCCTCTTACTGACCGTAAGGTCAAGGAGAAGAGAGCAATGAAGCAGCATAAGGCGATGATTGTCGCCCTGATCGTCATCTGTATCACCGCCGTAGTGGCGGCGCTGGTAACGAGAAAAGACCTCTGTGAGGTTCACATCCGAACTGGCCAGACGGAGGTTGCTGTTTTCACGGCTTACGAATCCGAGTAAGAGCAACGGCGGGGAGTGATCCCATAAGCGCTAACTTAAGGGTTGTGGTATTACGCCTGATATGATTTAACGTGCCGATGAATTACTCTCACGATAACTGGTCAGCAATTCTGGCCCATATTGGTAAGCCCGAAGAACTGGATACTT
>OLIF01000016.1_pt1 | contig 221217 bp, 170 predicted proteins | sample 1609681 | NCBI WGS metagenome assembly OLIF01 (sample SAMEA4350143, study PRJEB24818) | metagenome | biome: human; feature: gut; material: faeces | place: Denmark | collected 2013-09 | reverse complement strand
AGATGTTTGCCGCCGGCTTCCTTCAGATTCCAACTCACGTTGGACACCCTTGCCTTGGGCTATACACTTCCCGCTATCGGGCGTGTTACGGACTTGCACCGATTAGAGAATGTTCGTGCTGGGCGAACCCAAAAAAATCGGCATAATCCATTGAAGGATTATACCGATTTCATTTATTATCTAGTCAATATTTTATTTAACTTCCTCAAAGTCAACAGTATCTCTGTATGAGCAACTTGCGTGAACGTGTTGCAAATATAGCGGAAACCCGAAAATAAGCATCCATAAGCAACCACAGCTCTTTACTGCAAAAGTACGATTTTCCACCGAAAACAACGAAAGGAAAACGCAGAAAATATCAATGTTAAATGACAACAAAAACTGCATCACTAAGTCTTTTTTCAGTAACAGTTGCGATTTCTTCATGACTTGGTTATGGGTTGTCTGGTGTAAAATCAAGTGAGGGCAAATCTTTGTCATCCAGTTTATCGAAGTCGGACTTAAACAGACGGTCTTGAATGACGCGGTATTTTTCAAATTCAGTTTCGGCAAACTCTTTGGCGTATTCAGCCGTGACCTTTCCTGCATCGGCAAGAATCGGCCGGTCCGTTACGTCCAGAAATTTGTCTATACGTTTTGCCCAATCCTCCATTGTCATCGGGATATGGCGTTTTGCCATGTCTTCCGCTATATCAAGAAAGCTGTTGACGATACGTCCCATTGCCTCTAATTCATTTTCTTTGAGGTAATTCTTGGCAACGCTTACATCCGGTTTTACTATTTTACCGTCCGGTGCTTTTTCCCATGTAGTCAAGCCCATGTGTTCTTTTTGTGCATCTGCACGGTCAACAATCAGTTCCGCTGCCGTATGTCCATGTACCGCATAGTGCATTTTATTCTGCACCTTTTTGTAAAACAGACGTGTTGTAGGCGCACTCTTGTTATAATCTATGGCCGTAGCATATATGTCTGTAAGTTTCTGGTAAAAACGCCGTTCACTCAGACGTATCTCGCGAATTTCGGCAAGCAGATGCTCAAAATAATCCTCCCCAATGAATGCTCCGTTTTCCATCCGCTTTTTATCTATGATATACCCACGGATGGCAAACTGGCGTAAAACATATGTACACCATTGGCGGAATTGTGTGGCCCGGATAGAATTAACGCGGTAGCCAACGGAAATTATGGCGTCAAGGTTGTAAAATGCGGTATTGTATGTTTTACCGTCCTCAGCAGTATGTGCAAATTTTGCACATACTGATTCTTGCTCTAATTCTAAACTGTCAAAAATGTTTTTTAGATGTTTGGTTATGACCGTTCTGTCAACGCCAAACAATTCAGCCATAGCTTTTTGGGTTGCCCAAATTGTTTCATCCTTATATAACACTTGTATGCCATTCTCCTTTCCCTCGGCAATAAAGGTAAGAAACTCTGCCGTGCTGTTCCGTATTTCAAAATTCTTTGCCACGATTCCTTTGGTTATTAATTATCACATATACAAAGGTATGGAAAATACTCAGAAATCTATTACAAAATTATATTCAGGAACAGATTTTACGTAGATTTCTTCTCCCTAATCCGATTTTCTCATTCGAGCTGGACGGGAAATGAGCTTTTTTATGTATGTTTGTAATTGAAATTGGAGTATTGTGCCCATACAACAGCAAGAAAATCATGCAAATACACGATAACATACTTATAGCGGAATGCTCGTCTTACGATTTTAAGGAAATGCTGGAACGTAAGAAGGTAAAGTCATGGCTTAAATCTGTGTCGGCTTTTGCTAATATAGGCGGTGGCAGTTTGTTCTATGGAGTAAACACAGTAATGGGTGGTGAAGTACATATTGACATCTATGATGACCGAGTTGAATTGGTATCACCAGGTGCAATGCTTGATGGCACACAAATCCAAGACCGAGACATATACAAAGTACCGTCCATGCGCCGGAACCCTGTTATAGCGGATATGTTTACTCAATTGGACTATATGGAGAAACGTGGTTCGGGCTTAAGGAAAATGCGGGAACTTACGGAGAAACTGCCTAATTTCATGCCGGGCAAAGAACCACAATATCAAACGGAAGCAATTTCTTTCTATACCACATTCTATAATTTGAATTGGGGAGAGAACGGAAGGATACCTATAGAGGAAGTAGCCAACAGAGTAAATAGTAGCCTCGAAAAGTACTCTATCGATGAAGAATCTTCGGTGAAAACTTTCGGTGATTTACAGAAATCTTCGGTGAAAACCTTCGGTGATTTGCAAAATTCTTCGGTGAAACAAAAGCGATTGGGACGGACTGCACAAAGCATTCTTGACCTTGTAATATCAGATGGTTCTATATCTCAAGATAAGATGGCGGAAAAAATAGGAGTCAGTAAACGAGCCATTGAAATGCAGATCGCAAATCTAAAAGCCAAAGGGTTGCTTGTCAGAGAGGGAGCAGATCATGGTGGCTATTGGCGTATTGTAATTAATCCTAAAGCAGAAGAATAGAACTATGGGAATATATCTTATACCACTCTGTGTTATAGTTGCCATTTTGGTAATCGCCTTTTTGTTTGCTTCTTTACAGCAAGTAAAACATAAAACTCGATATATAGTGCTTTATGTAATAGCCATCATCATGCTATTTGCCGTTATTCCTATCAATGAATATTTGACTAAGTTTACGCAAATTTCAAGTGAAGAATACCTGCTTATTTTAATATTCGATATTGGGGTGGGATATTTTTGTATGTACATTGCCGGTTTGCTGAAGTTTAATCTTCTTAAACAAAAAAATCAAGCATTAGAAAATGCTTTGACAGAAAAGCAACAAAAAAATGTAGATGCTCTATTAAAGCATCAAAATGAAAAACAAAAAACACTTTTCAAAGGAGAACTTGAATGGTTAACAGAAAAAATCAAGGTTTTTACTGAGGAAGAGCAGAAAGCTATTCTTGCTTGTGCCTGCGCATTTGCAGAACATGACTTGATAATTGCTCCATCAATATCTATTCAGCAAAAAGATACGTGTAGTCAGCAAGACCTTATGTATTTTGTTTGTTCTGCTTTTTTCAATATGGGAAAGAAGCGTAATGATATTGTAAGTTTCTTGTATAAAGTTTTTCCTATCTATTTTCCTGCTGGAGGAAATGTATTGGCTAAAAAGATGCCGGAACAGGAAAGGGTAAAAGAGAGAAGAAATAAAGAAAAAATCAATGACAATTAGCATTATTAAGTTCACTTCTTTCTATATGTATTTTAAACACGGATGTTAATGAGTACAAAATTTTTCACAAACAATACAGGAAATACCTTGTTTGATAAATTTAAAGGTATTGCTGCTGATATGTTAAATTTCGATAGATTTTTAGCTGTGGTTGGGTTCTTTCGTTCATCTGGTTATTTCAAACTACGAAAAGAACTGTGCAATGTATCAGAAATTAAAATATTGGTTGGAATTAACGTCGATGATATTTTTCGCAAACACAATAAAGCTCTACTTATGCTTGCAGACGAAGATAAGGCGAAAGAAATTTATAATAACGACTTTAAAGAAGATATTGTTAATGCCAAATATTCTCCAGAAGTAGAAGAAGGAATTTTACAAATGTGTGAAGATCTTGTATCAGGACGCTTACAAATGCGTATTCATGCTACAAAGAATCTGCATGCAAAATTCTATCTCTGTTTGCCACAAAATCATAGCGAACACAGCGATGGATGGGTTATTATGGGTTCTTCCAATATCTCTGATTCTGGCTTGGGCATTAAGCAACCTCCACAATATGAACTTAATGTGGCGATGAAAAACTATGACGATGTAAAGTTTTGCTCCGATGAGTTTTGGACTTTATGGAACGAGGCTATCCCCCTTACCGCAGAGGACATAGACAACTACAAGAAAAAAACATATCTGGGTTATCAGCCCACTCCCTACGAGCTTTATATCAAAGTGCTTATCGATACCTTTGGTGACCAGGTAGAAGATGATTTCTCTATTCAGTTACCTGATGGAGTCAAAGATTTGAAGTATCAAAAAGATGCCGTTATACAAGGCTATCAGATGTTAATGCAACATAATGGCTTGTTCCTTGCTGATGTTGTGGGTTTAGGAAAAACCATGATTGCCACAATGATAGCCAAACGTTTTGTTGAAGCCAATGGGAAAAACACCAATATCCTAGTTGTATATCCACCTGCATTGGAAGATAACTGGAGAAATACATTTAAACTATTTGGCATTTATAAGAAGGCTCAATTTGTAACAAATGGTAGCTTATCAAAAGTTCTTGAAGGAAAAGATAACTACAAAGATAAAGAGGAATTTGATCTTATAATCGTAGATGAAGCACATGGATTCCGTAGTGATAGCTCAGGCAAATATGATGAATTACAAAAAATATGTAAATCACCTTGTATGAATACTGGCTTGTTGAAGAGCTCACAAAAAAAAGTAATGCTACTCTCTGCAACACCTTTAAACAATAGACCTGATGATTTACAGAATCAGTTATTGTTATTTCAGAATAGCCAAAATTGTACGATTGATGGAATACCCAACCTTAAAGGTTTCTTTGCGCCACTTATATTGGATTATAAGAAACTGATGCGTGAACGCGGACAACGTGATGTTACTTCTGAAGTAGATAAAATCTATGAGCAGATTCGTAGTAAGGTTATCGACAAGGTAACAGTTCGTCGTACTCGAAATAATATCCTTAATGACACTGATTACAAAGCTGATATAAAGTCACAGGGCATCATATTTCCTCATATTCTGCCACCTAATGAGCTGGTGTATAACATGAGCTCTGATACAAGCAATCGTTTCTATGAAACATTGAAACAATTGACGGATGGAAAATCAGATGATAATCCGGAAGGAAAAGGACTGAATTATGCTCGTTACCGTGCTGTTGAATTCTTGAGGCCTGAATATCGCAGTAAATACAAGAATGCGGTACATATTGGTCAAACTTTGGCCGGAATCTATCGCGTGCATATGGTAAAGCGATTGGAGAGCAGTTTCTATGCATTCAAGAAATCACTCCGTACACTCCTTCGTATAACTACCGATATGATTAAGATGTTTGAGGAGGATAAAGTTATCATTGCTCCCGACCTGAAAGTAAAAGATCTTCAAGCAAAAAATATGGAGCTTGATGAGATTATCGAGTATGCCATTGCCAAAGGATATGCAACTGAAGATATTCTCTTCTCCGCCGATGCTTTCATTCCTGAATTTCTCGAAATGCTCCATCACGACCGTGAGATATTGGAACAACTCAATTCAGATTGGGAGAAAGAAAATAACGACCCTAAATTCGATAAATTCCAAGAAAACCTTACTCATAACTTCTTCGATAAAGAGATAAATCCATCGGGCAAATTGGTGTTATTCTCCGAAAGTGTAGATACACTGAACTATTTATACGATAGGCTTACAAAGGGAATTGGCCGTACGGATGTCTTAATGGTTACAGCTGCCAACCGCAACCGTTTGGCGCAAACCATCAAGGAGAATTTCGACGCAAACTTTGATAGCAATTCTATGAGGTACAACATTATTATTACCTCTGATGTGTTAGCAGAAGGCGTGAACTTGCATCGCTCTAATGTGATTGTAAATTACGATTCGCCTTGGAACGCTACTCGATTGATGCAACGTATCGGTCGTGTTAACCGTATTGGCTCGGTTGCCACCAACATCTACAACTATATGTTCTACCCTTCTCAGCAGGGCGATAAAGAAATTCAGCTATATAAGAATGCACTTGTCAAGTTGCAAGGTTTCCATTCGGCATTTGGTGAAGATGCACAAATCTACTCCAAAGAGGAAATTGTAAAGGAGTTCCAGATGTTCGATAACAATGTAAAGGATAGCATTGACAAGAAAATTGCCCTATTACGAGAGGTGCGTGAACTCTATAATAACGACCGAAAACTGTATCATAAAATCAAGGCTCTGCCAATGAAGAGCCGTGTAATGCGTGATACTGGAAAGCATAGCGGTAAGTCTATAATATTTGTTTCTTCAAATGTTAAAACAGAGTTTTATTTGGCTACAGAAACCGGTGTAGAGGTTATTGACTTCCTTGAAGCAGTAAAATATCTCAAAGCTAAGCCAGAAGAACAGCCTGTACCATTCTCTAAAGAAGAACAACACTACAAACAGGTAAATAGTGCATTAGCTCAATATACGACAGAATATGTAGAGGCAGCCGATACATCATCCATCAACCGTACCGACCTTGACAAGACTTCGCTTGAAGCTAACAAATTCTTGCGTACCATCAAGCAGATAACAACCGACAGCGAATTGAAATCGCAATGCGATGTGCTGATGGGATATATCAATGAAGGTATCTATGCCCAGCTACCTCGCTACTTGAAAGCTTTGTCTCGTGAATACAAGAACGACCGTGCAAAGATGAAGCAAGATGAGTATAGTTTACAAAACAAAATTACGGAACTAATTGGCGAGTATCAGACTATGAACAAGGAGCAACACCACGATGCACAAGATATATCCAATCCTCAAATCATTATTTCAGAAAGTTTCAAATAAATCACTCACTATAAACCAACATTTATATGGCAACTATATATACTTCAGATAGTTTAAGAAAGATGTTCCAATCGTCTTTCAACATGGCACAATGGTATAGTTTTTTGCAATACTTTTTCAATGCAAGCGAATTGAAAGAGAAGCCCGAAAGAATTATTGAGAACACTTCAGATGAAGGCTATTATTTAGGCAATATAAATACTACCGACAGTTACCGCATAGGTTTGTTCCACTATAATATACATCAAAGCTCTGTTGCAAACAAACGTGTAGGACTTCGCAATCTCGTTAAATCATTCATCAATCCCACTTGGGGTGAATTTGATGCAGCATTGGTTGTATTCGACAGTGGCGACCATTGGCGTTTGTCGTTCATTTGCGATATTAAGGGAGAAGCAACATCACCTAAACGATACACTTATGTATTTGGCAGTAATGACTTGCTATATAGAACACCTATTGAGCGTTTTAACTTTTTAAAGAAGAAAGGCATATCATTTGAGAATTTGAAAACTGCATTCTCAGTTGAAGCCCTCTCTGATGAATTTTTCGATAAATATCGTGAACAATATGCCGACTTTATTCAATATGTTACGGGAAAGCGTTTTGTCAAAGTTGGCAGCAAATGGGAAGAAAAGATACTTTGCGAGCCTAATGCAGCATTGATGCAGGCATTTAACCATAACGAGAAGAAGATTCGTGATTATATAAAGAAAATGCTGGGTAGAATCACATTCCTGCACTTCTTACAACGCAAAGGATGGATGTGTGGCGACCTAAACTATATGCAGAATATGTTTGAGAACTCACAGTACAAGAACGATTATCTTGACTCAGTACTTGAACCGTTATTTTTCGGTGTTCTGAACACAAAACCTGCCGAACGTGAAGCTCTGTTCGCTGATTACCATTGGGATAAGTCATTGCTTAATGAGTGGAAAGATATTCCATACCTCAATGGTGGTTTGTTTGAACGTGATGAGGATGATGAACCTGAAAGCCGTTTTCCTGCCGATTACTTCAAACGCTTGTTCCAGTTCTTCAGTGAGTATAATTTTACTATTGATGAGAACGATCCTAACGATGCCGAAGTTGGTGTTGACCCGGAAATGTTGGGTAAAATCTTCGAGAACCTGCTAGAAGACAATAAAGATAAAGGTGCATTCTACACGCCTAAAGAAATTGTTCGCTATATGTGTCAGGAATCACTTATTGCCTATCTTGAAACCAATACAAGTGTGGCTAAAGACAAAATACGTCAATTCGTTCTTTCACCGGAAGAGGGAGTTGAGTATATTCCTGAAAACAAGAAATCTAAAATTCTATCCGCACTTGAAGAAGTAAAAATATGTGACCCAGCTATTGGTTCTGGAGCTTTCCCCATGGGTTTGCTCAACGAACTTTTGCACTGTCGTGAAGTATTGAGTGGCGAACATTACGACCGGGCAGAAATCAAAAAGAGTATAATTCAAAATAATATCTACGGTGTGGACATTGAAAAAGGTGCAGTTGATATTGCTCGTCTGCGTTTCTGGCTCTCAATTGTTGTGGATGAGGAAACCCCATCCCCTCTACCTAATCTCGACTATAAAATTATGCAGGGTAACTCCCTTATAGAGAGTTTCATGGGTGTAGATTTAAGTAAACTTACTTACGAGAAAGAGCACAAAAAAGATAAAGGAGAAATATCGCTCTTCGATAATGAGAAGAATCGCCTGCAAAAGACCGTATCACAACTATTATCATCATATTACTCTTGTTGCGACCACAATAAAAAGAAAAAATTACAACAAGATATTTCAGATACCATTAGCAAACAGTTAGAAACACAAGCATACGACCATGCTATTCTTGAAAATTTGAAGGATATTAACCTTGCCGAAAATAATAAGTTTTTCCTTTGGCACACCTGGTTCAGCGATGTGTTCAATCGAGAAGATAATAAAAATGGATTTGATGTTGTAATTGGTAACCCACCGTATATCCAATTACAAAATAACGGTGGAGAATTAGCTAATTTATATGAAGATTGCCGCTTCAAGACATTTGCCAAAACAGGTGACATATATTGCTTGTTCTATGAAAGAGGTTGGCAACTTTTACGTCAGCAAGGACATCTCTGCTTTATTACATCCAATAAGTGGATGCGTGCAGGGTATGGAGATAAAACAAGAGGATTCTTCGCTAAGCATACAAATCCTAAATACTTAATCGATTTTGCAGGAGTAAAGATTTTCAATAATGCCACGGTTGATACAAATATCCTGATTTTCGGCAAAGAGCAGAATGAATATCAAACACGCTGTGCAGTTACAGACAAACTGAACAAAGATAGCTTAAAGAATTTGAGCGGTTTTGTTCAGCAACAGTCAGTAGAATGCCGTTTTGAATCTTCTGATAGTTGGGTTATATTATCTCCGATTGAGCAGAGCATTAAAAGGAAAATAGAATCTGTTGGTACTCCATTAAAGGATTGGGATATTCAAATCAATTATGGAATCAAAACGGGATTTAATGACGCCTTTATTATTAGTACCGAAAAGAGGAATGAAATCTTAGATAATTGTTCCTCTGAAGAAGAACGAGCCAAAACAGCTGAACTTATTCGACCGATTCTTCGTGGCAGGGATATTAAAAGATATGGATATGATTGGGCAAACCTATGGTTAATTTATATACCCTGGCATTTTCCGTACCAATTTGATAATAGTATAACAGGTGCTTCAGAGAAAGCAGAAAAGGCTTTTAATGAGAAATATCCAGCTGTTTATAATCATATGCTCCAATATAAAGAGTCCCTAGCAAATCGAAATAAAGCAGAAACAGGTATTCGTTATGAATGGTATGCTATGCAACGATGGGGAGCTAAGTATTGGGAGGATTTTAATAAGCCAAAAATTGTTTGGAAGAGAGTCGGTTCTATCCTTAGATTTTGTTATAATAATAATGGAGCTTTAGGATTGGATAGTACATGCTTTGCAACAGGTAACAACATTGAATTTATCTGTTGTGTATTAAATTCTCCTATGGGACACTATCTTCTTAAAGATGCTCCTAAAACCGGAACAGGTGATTTACTTATAAGTGTACAAGCTGTTGAGCCCATTAAAGTTCCTATAATAACCAAAGAACAGAATTCTATATTTGAAGAAGCCCTAAAAGAGTTAATACATTATAATTCTACAGAAAAAGAAAAAGAGATAAGTCATAAAGTCTTTGACTTATATAACCTATCTCATGAAGAACAAAAATATATTGAGAGCAATTTTACTTAATTTCAATATATCCAATAACTTTACGTTCTTCTTCAGTCAGGTCATACAAATCAAAAAGCATCCTATCTATTGTAGTAGCTTTTTCTTGTGTATAGTTTGACTGAAGATTTGTTACTTCCCTTTTGAAGTCATTATTAATTTCATCAGACACTTTTATTACAGAGATTTTATCGAAAAATATTTTTCTTAACTCACGTGTTCCACCTAACAATTCGGGGAAATTATCTCTAAAACAAAATTTGAACAATGAGGAATTTAAAAAGGCAGTCAAAAATGGAATATGTTTTCCTGTTATCATAAAAGATTTATCATTTTGATAGAATCCTTTTTCATCATAATAAAAAGGCATATATTTAGTCATATTGGGATACATAATTTTTGGCTTAAAAAAATCCTCCCAATAACTAATACTATCTTGGGTTTCAAACCACTTGTTACTCGTTTTCTTTCGTGCCTTTATTTCTTCTTCATTGATTATATATTTCTTGCCTGTTTGCTCTAACCTTTCCTTGCCATATAATAATAAATGATTCTTTACAGCTGGATAATCTTCTATATCATAATGGCGAGATGGGAAAGTAGCAATTAACCATAAATCAGCCCAGTTATACCCATAGCGTTTAATATCGCGTCCTCTTAAAATCGGTCGAATAAGTTCAGCCGTACGTAATCTCTCATCTTCAGTCTGGCAATTGGACAATATTTCGTCACGTTTTTCTGTTGAAATGATGAAGGCATCATTATAGCCAGTAAGTACGCCACGATAGATTTTAATATCCCAATCCTTTAATGGAGTACCAACAGATTCTATTTTCCTTTTAATGCTCTGCTCAATTGGAGATAGAATCACCCAACTTTCTTCATTAGAAAAATTACAGATTGTATGTTGTTGCTGAACAAAACCGCTCAATTTTCTATATCAAGTCTATCATTGATAAAACGAGATAATGTATTTCTATCAACTTTACATATTTTAGCTATTTTGCGTTTAGATACACCCACTTGTAATAATTCTCGAATAAGATTTTCTTTACCCGATAGTTTATACTTGTCATGAGCATTTTTCTTTCCTTTCGGACGACCAAGGATAACACCTTCTGCTTTTTTACGAGCTAAAGCCTCTTTTGTTCGTTGAGAGATTAGGTTACGTTCTATCTCTGCAGATAAACCAAAAGCAAAAGCCAGAACCTTACTCTGTATGTCCTCTCCAAGCCTGTAATTATCTTTAATAGTCCATACTCGACATTCTTTTGTCATACAGATATTGAGTATTTCCATTATCATGAATAAATTACGACCAAGCCGAGAGAGTTCTGCACATATTATCAAATCATCTTTTTGTATTCGTCTTAAAAGTGTTCCGAGTTGCCTTTTGTTATAAGCTTTTGTTCCACTGATAGTTTCTTCTATCCAACCATCAATTTTGATGTTTTCCCTCGCACAAAAGTTATTGATTTCAAATCTCTGATTCTCTACTGTCTGTTTATCACTGCTGACTCTAATATATCCGTAAATCATAATCTTTAAATTATTATTGTTAATACCTGATGAAATATCTAATAGTCATAAGAAAATCATTATAGATATTTCAATAAGAAAATAAAAGGATAAATTCTTAATAAACAGTAATTTTATACACGATAGATGCTATTCCTTTGTTGTGAGTTTCTCCATTCTTTGCAATATGAATCTAGACTGCTCCTTCACCACCCGATGCATGCAATAATGTGCGAATGATTCTTCCTTATATTTCAGGCTACTAACAGAAGCAGCAACAGCCCACATCAAAATAATGGCTACAATAGCCACAACATATCGAAGTTTTATATGATGTCCCCGTATAAACATCCCATTGATATTGGGTGGAATAACGGTTATTGGATGTTTCAGTTCATTAACTTTTGCAAGTATTTCATCCTGCCGTTTTAATATGTTTTCTGTATTAATCTCAATATTAAGGCGATTGAGATTGTAATCACAAACGTGGCTATATATGTACTCAAGAAACTTGGATTTTTGCTTAAACTGTTCGACAAGTTTTGGAAACCATAGTGAAAATGGCAATGTATCAGATTGTTGTTTCCAAACATGTTTCTTTATTACAGACAACGCATCATTCCAGCAAGTACAGAAGCTTTTGGCAACTCCATTATAAATGGTCTTTTCATCCAAATCTACCTTTATATGTTGCTCCAGTTGGCCTGAAGTGACATTTTGCCTGTTAACGCATTCCTTTCATTCATTGATACTTTGACGCAATTTGCGAGATTTGCAGCTACTACATCTTCTTTCATTATCTTCAACGTTTTGAGGTTTTATAAAAAGGTTCGTTTCTACAGTTATCAGAAATGAGATTCCCGTCATTGCCTATCCGATTGAATACGATATGGCAATGTGGATGTTCCGTATCATGATGCCTGGCTATGATATATTGGGTATTACAAATCCTCATTTGCTCCATCCATTTCTAGGCAATCTCCACCATAAGTACATCTACTTTTTTGTCTTGTCGCAAATAAGAGATAAAAAAGCCCATAGAAAACATATAGAAACCATGAACCCTATAAACGCAAAAAGCGTGCAACTCGTTGAGCTGCACGCTTTTGCTTATTGTTTGTTTACTTATCGGAATCATTTGACTTCCTCAAAATCAGCATCCTGAACATTATCATTCTTTCCGCCATTCTGAGTATTTGCCTGACCTGCATTAGGACCAGCCTGAGCACCGCCCTGTGCACCTGTCTGAGCATACATTTCAGCACTTGCAGCCTGGAATGCAGTCTGAAGCTCAGCGCTTGCAGCATCGATACCAGCCAAATCCTGTGCTTTGTGAGCATCTTTCAGTTTCTGAAGAGCAGCTTCGATAGGAGCTTTCTTGTCAGCTGGAAGCTTATCACCAAGATCCTTCAACTGATTTTCAGTTGTGAAGATCAAGCTATCTGCCTGGTTCAATTTATCGATACGTTCTTTTTCTTTCTTATCTGCTTCTGCGTTTGCTTCAGCTTCAGCTTTCATACGTTCAATTTCTTCCTTGCTCAAGCCAGATGAAGCTTCGATACGAATAGCCTGTTCCTTACCTGTTGCTTTATCCTTAGCAGAAACTTTCAAGATACCGTTTGCATCGATATCGAAGGTTACTTCAATCTGAGGAACACCACGACGAGCAGGAGCAATACCTGTCAGGTTGAACTGACCGATTGATTTGTTCTGTGCTGCCATAGGACGTTCACCCTGAAGTACGTGGATTGTTACTTCTGTCTGGTTGTCGGCTGCTGTAGAGAATACTTCACTCTTCTTGCAAGGGATGGTAGTGTTAGCATCGATAAGTTTTGTCATCACACCACCCATTGTTTCGATACCCATTGACAGCGGAGTTACATCCAACAGAACTACACCCTTGATTTCATCTGTCAAAACGGCACCCTGAACAGCTGCACCTACTGCAACTACTTCGTCTGGGTTAACACCCTTAGAAGGAACTTTTCCGAAGAAGTCTTCTACCAGTTTCTGAACGGCAGGTATACGAGATGAACCACCAACCAAGATAACTTCATCGATATCTGAGTTACTCAAACCAGCATCGCTCATTGCTTTCTTACAAGGTTCAAGACAAGCCTGAATCAAGTTGTGAGCCAAAGCTTCGAATTTAGCACGAGTCAATGTCTTAACCAAGTGTTTAGGAACACCAGCTACCGGCATGATATACGGCAAGTTGATCTCTGTTGATGTAGAAGAAGACAATTCAATCTTAGCTTTTTCAGCTGCTTCTTTCAAACGCTGCATAGCCATCGGATCAGTTGTCAAATCTGCACCTTCATCGTTCTTGAATTCCTGTACCAACCAGTCGATGATAACCTGGTCGAAGTCATCACCACCCAGGTGAGTATCACCGTTAGTTGACAATACTTCGAATACACCACCACCAAATTCAAGGATTGAGATATCGAATGTACCACCACCAAGGTCGAACACTGCAACTTTCATATCCTTATTTGATTTGTCAACACCATATGCAAGTGCTGCTGCTGTCGGTTCGTTTACGATACGTTTTACTTCCAAACCTGCAATCTGACCAGCTTCTTTAGTAGCCTGACGCTGTGAATCTGAGAAGTATGCCGGAACTGTGATAACAGCTTCTGTTACTTCCTGTCCCAGATAATCTTCAGCAGTCTTTTTCATTTTCTGAAGAATCATTGCTGAGATTTCCTGTGGAGTATATAAACGTCCGTCGATATCTACACGCGGAGTATTGTTGTCACCTTTTACTACTGAATAAGGTACTCGTGAAATTTCTTTCTGAACCTGATCGTAAGTTTCACCCATGAAACGCTTGATAGAATATACTGTACGTTTCGGGTTTGTAATAGCCTGACGTTTAGCCGGATCACCAACCTTACGTTCGCCACCATCAACGAAACCTACTACTGAAGGAGTGGTACGTTTACCTTCGCTGTTGGCAATTACCACCGGTTCGTTACCTTCGAATACTGCAACACATGAGTTTGTTGTTCCTAAGTCAATACCAATAATCTTTCCCATAATTGTATCTATTTTATTTATTTTTATTCAAGTTTACTCTGTAATACCGAAGCATTACGCCATAATTAAAACAAATGGCGTGCCAGAAAGAAAACTTCTTTTTTTTTCATAGCCGACGGACATTTTGGCAGTCCGTTATGACAGAGCAGACAAAGCATACGCCAAAAATTACATAATCTCACCTAAAATCGACAGAATTTGACACAAGTCATTTTCCAGTATATGCCATGTTTAGAAGAATTCATGCAGAAGTTTTCAAAAAACATCCTGAAATGTTTCTCAATCTTTGTACAAAAAATCAGAAAATTTGTACAAAACATCGGAATTTTTGTACGAAAAGAGCGGAACATTTGTACAAAAAATAAAAAAACATCGAGATAAATCTCTGTAAAGATCTAAACGCTTCTATATAAAGCCCTTCATATATATTATATATAAGGTGAAACTGCCAAGAAGTATTCAGTTTTGCTTTTCTACGGTTCAGCATCTTCTATCTACGGTTCAGAAACAACAATATTGAAGCCTTATTTACCTTGACTTACTTTTGCATTACTAAATAATCATTCAGAAGAACATTAAGATGAAAAAAGCACTTTTATTTCTCGCATGTATGGGGTGTTTCATATCGTGCGACAACAACTCAAACAAGGAGCAGCAAGCTCCTAATGTAAAAGTTATCCGTGCCGAACAGTCGGATACATCTTCCGAGCGCAGCTATTCATTCATTTCACAACCTTACCGGACTACAGAACTCTCTTTCAGAGTAGGTGGTCCGGTATATACTTTCGATACACAAAGCGGACAGTTCTTCCGTAAAGGAGAGCTAATTGCCGCTATCGACGACCGTGACTTTCTGATTCGCAAACAACGCGCAGAGGCTATCTATAAACAAACGGAGGCTGACTACAAACGTATTTCAAATCTATATGAAAAAGGAAGCATATCAGGAACAAGTTACGAAAAAGCCAAGGCTGACTACGAAAAAGCCAAAGCAGACTATACAACATCCGTCAATGAATTAAAAGATACCAAACTGTATGCACCTTTCGATGGATATATCCAAAAAGTTAACATAGAGCGTTATCAGGACATCAAGGCCTCTGTTCCGGTAGTAACATTTATCGACCTTTCCAAAATCAAAGTTGAAGCCTATATTCCGGAAGATATGGCAGTAAATGCCCGAAAGCTGTCTGCCCTCCCCTGCTCTATCACATTCAATGCTATACAGGAAAAAACATTTATACCGGAAAAGACTTATATCACACAAAGCGCAAGCGACAACAACATATCTTATTTATTTACAGCAATAATCAACAATGCAGACAACAGCTTATTGGGTGGTATGGCAGGCTCTCTTTTAATCCCTAGCTTTAGTTCATCTTCATATTCATACCAGAGCGTGGTCATCCCCCAAACAGCTGTTTGTCATACTGACGAAACGGGTTCTTTCGTTTGGCTCGTGAACGAACAGAACCGGGTTGTAAAAAGGTCTGTAAAAACAGGCAAGCTAAGAAAAAATGACAAAATAGAAATTCTGTCAGGACTTTCTGCCGGTGAAAGAATTGCCGCAACACGGCTGACTTATCTCTCGGAAAACGAAGAAATAACCATTCAAGACTAAAACGAAATACTGATGAAAGGATTAGTAAAATTTTTCCTGACGAACAAAGCCTTAAGCTGGCTGATACTGATACTGATTTTGAGTGGAGGCATATTCGCATATAACAATATGGGAAAGCTTGAAGATGCACCATTCACAATCAAACAAGCACTCGTAACAACTTCTTATCCGGGAGCTTCTCCAATGGAAGTACAACAACAAGTAACCGATGTATTGGAAGAATCGATTCAGTCGCTGGGTGAACTGTATTATCTGAAGACGGAAAACCGGGCAGGGCTTTCTAAAATTACCGTTTATGTGAAAAAAGAAATACGTGCCAAAGATATGCAACAGCTTTGGGACAAACTTCGCCGGAAAGTAAACGATGTACAAAACAAGTTGCCCGCCGGTGCAGGTCCATCGGTTGTAAATGATGATTTTGGTGATGTCTTGGGAGTATTCTACGGCTTAAGCAGTGAAACACATACTTATCGCGAACTGGAAGACTGTGCCAAAAAAATAAAAAATGAACTGTTGGACGTAAAAGACGTGGCTAAAGTCGAACTGTTCGGTATTCAGAACCGGACAATCGAAGTAACGGTCAACCCTTCACTACTTTCTCAAAGTGGAGTAATGATGGCCGACATAGCCTCAGCCTTTGAAAGACAAAACAAGGTAGTCGATGCAGGTGCGATAGAAACATCCACAAACCGTCTTCGAATTGAAGCCGATGGAAGTTTTACAAGTCTGGAAGAAATAGAGAATCTGACTGTCGTTTCGCGTAAAGGTGAATATTTCCGGCTGGGAGAAATTGCAGAAATCAGAGAAAGCTATTCGCGTCCGGCAAGAAACCTGATGAGAATCGGAAATATTCCAGCTGTAGGTATCGCAATTTCTACAGTATCCGACGGGAATGTAGTAGAGATGGCAGAGCTTGTATCCCAGCAAATTGATAAACTGAAAGCTGATATGCCGGAGGGATATGAACTGGACATTATTTATGATCAAGGATATGAATCGGCTGTAGCTAACGATGGATTTGTAATGAATCTCATTGTTTCTGTACTGACTGTAGTAGCTGTACTATTGTTCTTCATCGGATTCAAAAACGGATTTCTGATAGGTAGTGGACTGATTTTTTCCATTTTCGGAACACTGATCTACATGCAGGCTACTGGAATTGCCCTGCAACGTATGTCGCTTGCAGCCATCATCATTGCAATGGGTATGCTGGTAGACAATGCCATTGTGGTATATGATGCGGCTTTAGTTAATATGCAACGTGGAATGAGAAAGCGTGTTGCCATACTGAACGCCGTATCAAGTACCGCCATGCCTCTTCTCGGAGCTACACTGATAGCAGTACTTACTTTTTTGCCAGTATATCTTTCTCCACATATCACAGGCGAAATTCTTTCATCGTTGTTTATTGTAATAGCGGTGTCTTTGCTGCTCAGCTGGGTACTTGCCATCACACAAAATGTATTTTTCGTTCAAGAGTTTGTAAGACGTCCACGACCGGAAGAACTGAAAAACGAACTATTTACCGGACGTATATACGACTTTTTCCGTAAAGCACTAAGTTTCACGATACGGAAACGATATACAGTAGTAGGATGCATGGTTGTACTGCTAGCTGTGGCCGGATGGGGATTCAGATATATTCCTCAACAATTTATGCCACTATTAAACAAGCAATACTTTTCCGTAGACATGTGGTTGCCCGAAGGTACACGTATCGAAGAGAGTGAAAAACAGGCTGCACAACTGACGGAATACCTGCAAACATTCGATGGAGTAAAGAAGGTTTCGACTTATATCGGGCAAACTCCTCCAAGATATTATCTGGCAAATGCTGCTTATGGTCCGCAACCTAATTATGCTCAATGTCTGATAGAGGCAGAAACTCCTGAAAAGTCACGCGAATTACAGGAAATTTTATACCACAAGCTTCCTGAGAAATTTCAGGATGCACTTATACGCGTCAACAGTTTCGAAATCAACAGCATACCTCAGGCTTTAATCGAAGCCCGGTTCTGTGGAGATGATCCGGCTGTATTGGATTCTCTGACAAACATTGCTATCGGTATCATGCGTAAGAATCCGAAAGTGCTGAATGCACGCAACGAGTGGGGAAATATGGCTATGATGATAAAAGCGGGCTACGATCCGGTAAAAGCCGGAAGACTGAATATCGGACGGAGTGATATGATGAGTGCTGTCAAATCGGTTAGCGACGGAACGGCCATAGGTATTTACCGCGATAATGACAAAAAGGTTCCCGTACTACTCCGCACAAAAGAAGAGGCATCATGGGATACAGAAAAACTGGAAGACCTGCAGATATGGAATGGATCTAACTCTGCTCCGTTAGGACAAGTAACCGATGGCATCAACATCGCATGGGAATATCCGCTTGTGCGTACATACAACCGACAGCTTTCTATGGCTGCCCAATGTGACGTGAAACGTGGACATACCATGAAAGAAGTACATGCAGAGATACGGGAAGAAATAGAAAACATCAAACTGCCCGAAGGCTATAGTTTTTTCTGGGATTCACAATATAAAGATCAGAAAGAAGCCATGGCAGCATTGACCAAATATTTTCCTTTGGCCATTATCATGCTGATAATCATTCTCGTCATGCTTTTCGGTAATTTCCGGCAGCCACTTATCATTTTCCTTATTCTACCGTTGTCACTCATCGGTATGGTATTCGGATTATTGCTCACAGGATTCCAGTTTGGTTTCTTCTGTATAGCCGGATGGCTCGGATTATTAGGCATGATTATAAAGAATGTTATTGTATTGCTGGATGAAGTAAACGTACAGCGAAGAGCAGGTATCGCGCCATATACGGCAGTCATCGAAGCTACAGTTTCCAGAGTACGTCCTGTACTGATGGCTGCACTGACAACTGTATTCGGAAGTATCCCGCTTTTATTCGATGTCGTATTTGGTGGCATGGCAGCAACAATCGTATTTGGCTTGTCGTTTGCCACACTGCTTACATTATTTGTGACTCCGGCTCTATATGCTATTTTTTACAAAATATAGTGTCTATTGCGTTTTCTCGAAATTTATGTGGAACTTTTTCTTAACTTTACAAATTACAAGAGGATGAATAAATGGATTATATTGTGCCTGATGTGTGTTTCTGCACAAGCTCAGGCACAACACAACAAACTTTTGCAAGAATATCGTACCAAGGTGAAAGCATATAACCAAGACATAAAGGCAGCAGGATATGCAGCCTCCATACAACAGGAAAAAGAGAAATCGGCAAAAGCCGATTTCCTGCCTTCGCTGTCTGGTAATGCCAACTTCAACTATACCGGTAACCCGGCAGAAATATCTGTTGCTATCCCTTCACTTAATGAGCCTGTTAGCTTTCAGGGACGAAATGCTAAATATGGTGCATCGCTCACATTAGCCCAGCCTATCTATTCAGGAGGAGCTCTACAGGCTGGATATGACAAGGCAAAAAAAGAAAATGAATCGTCACGTTATGAGCAGATGCGTGTGACAAACAATATCATATATGATGCTGATGTATATTATTGGAATAAAGTCGCACGTCAGGAAATGGTGACAGTGGCCGAAGAGTTTAAAGAATCGGTCGCAACGTTGGTTGAGGTAGTAAAAGACCGCGTAGAAGAAGAATATTCCGACCGCAACGATTTACTTATGGCAGAAGTTAAACTGAATGATGCTGAATACCGGCTGATACAGTCGCGCAATGACGCAGAAGTAGCACGTTTATCTATGAACTCTTTCTCCGGCATTCCATTCAACCAAGAGCTGGAAACAGACTCCGTCGTTGTACCACTGACAGAAGTTCAGCATTTTCCGGGAACGGTAGAAACAGCTATGGCATCAAGACCGGAACTGCGAATAGCAACCAATAAAGTCGACATTCAAAGATCAGCTTCGAAAATCGCTAATGCACAATATTTGCCTAAACTGTCGGTTGGTATAGATGGAAGTTATTCATCACCGGGATATGATTTCAAATCGGATCTGGATCCTAATTACGCTGTATATGCCAAGTTAAGCGTACCTATATTCGAATGGGGTAAACGCAGACATACAAAAAAATCAGGGAAATATAGTGTAAACATGGCAATCGAGAATCATCATAAGGTAGCCGACAATATTCGTCTGGAAATAGAAACCGCCTTTTATACCTACTCGCAAGCTATAGAAAAAGTTAGACTCACAGAAAGTTCCCTGTCGAAAGCTGCCGACAGCGAAAAGATGGCAATGGACAAATATAAAGAAGGTAATATTTCCATCCTTGAAGTTATCAATGCACAATTATATCATCAGGATGCCAAAATCAATTATATTCAGTCGAAGCTAAACGCTCAGATAGCTAAAAGCGGACTGGACAGAGCCACAGGGAAAATAGACATACAATAATAGAATGATACAAATGAAAAGCAGACTGAAAGACATAAAGCGGTATTTGTGGGATGTACTTTTATTCTCCGGAATAGGATGCTTCTCTTATTTTCTATTGGTATATTATGCAGATATTCCTTCCCAATATCAAGACCGGCTGATGACTTTTCAGGCTTTTTCTGCCGTAGTTGTATTATTTAACGGGGTTGGACTCAGCGTAAAATACATAAACGAGAAACTGATGATGTATTATCAGTTTTTCTTAAAGAATCATCGCATGCTGTCTATCGGATTAATAACTGCTGCAATCATTCTCTTCATATCCAATTACCTGTTGCTGGTTTCTACCAAACTGCTCATAGAGTCACCTCATCCCTTTATGCTGAAAGATAAAGGATTGTATGTCATGCTTACAGTGTGGTTTATAGAACTCATCATTGTAGGACAATTCATGCTGAACCGTTTTTACGTAGATCTGGTGAAGCTATATAAACGTGCAGAAGAACTGGAAGAAAAAACAGCACAAGCCCGGTATATGGCGCTACAAAACCAGTTAAATCCGCATTTTTTATTTAACAGTCTGAATACACTTATTTCTGAAATAGAATATAATCCGATGAATGCCATAGAATTTACACGAAACCTCGCCGATACATACAGGTATATTCTTTACTGCCAGGACAAGCATACCATTCCGCTCAGAGAAGAGCTTGACTTTCTTAATACTTATATCCTGCTTCAAAAAGTCCGTTTGGGAGACTGCCTAAATATCAACAATACAATAGATGAAAAATACTGGGATGTACCTATTCCTCCTTTAACACTACAACTTTTAATAGAAAATGTCATCAAACACAATATCATAAGTCTCAGTAAACCCATGGAAGTAAAACTGACCACCGAAGTACGTGACAAAGAGGTCTGGCTCAGTGTTTCCAATCCTATAAAACTCAAACAAGGGGTTGCCTCATCGGGAAAAGGGCTTATGAATCTCTCCCAACGCTATAAGTTATTATGCAACAGGGAGCTTATCATAGAAAACAACAAGAATAAATTTGTCATTAAAGTACCTTTATTATATGAATAAAATAAAAGCCGTAATCATAGAAGATGAGTTTCCGGCAGCTCGACTGCTGAACAAGATGATACAAAAAGTACGTCCGGAATGGGAGGTAACAGTGCTTCCAGGAACAATCGAAGGAGCAGTAAGCTGGTTTAATGAAAATCCTCATCCGGATATTATATTCCTTGATATTCAACTGAATGACGGCATATCATTTATCTTTATCGAACAGGCACAGCCACAAAGTATGATTGTATTTACAACCGCATACGATGAATATGCTGTACGTGCTTTTACCGTAAACAGCATCGACTATCTGCTAAAACCGATACACGAAGAAAGGCTACTTGAAGCAATTCGAAAATTTGAACGCCTTTTCGCTTTAAGCTCGGAACATACGTATAATTTATCAAACATAGAGCAACTGCTTAAGTCGTTTGCCGAAAAAAAGGAAAAACAATTTCGTACTCGCTTTCTCATTTCCGGTCCCAAACACCTATATACAGTCCAGGTAAGTGACATTGCCTATTTTTACTCAGAAGATAAAATAACTTTTGCCGTAACTAAAGATACAAAAACCCACGTCATCGATTTTCCGCTGAATAAACTGGAGGAGCAGCTGGATGATAGAATGTTCTTCCGCGCCAACAGACAGTTTATTTTATCGGCAGGTGCTATTAAAAGTATACAAAACCATTTCAATGGCAAAGCCGTAGTAAGCGTAATTCCTCCTTATAGCGAAACCATATATATCAGTCGCGAAAAAGTGTCTTTATTAAAAATGTGGCTTAATAGTTAAAACTCCTATATCTATGTTTTTTATATAAGACATTGAAAAGTATTTTCTTACTTTTGTGTTTGTAATGAAAATACTGAACCTGTTCATAGTAAGCATTGTGTTACTACTGTTGATGCCGGTCAAGATATTGGCACAAAAGCAAGTGGTAAAAGGGCGTGTTGTTTTATGTAATGCTCTCCAGCAAACTGAAGCTCTACCCTATGCTAATATCGCACTTATACAGTTACCTGACTCTACGTTTGTAACAGGAGCTGTAAGTGACGAACAGGGCAAGTTTACTTGTTCGTTTTCACACAAAAAGAATCACAGCTATCTTTTCAAAGTATCCTATACAGGATGTAGTCCGGTATTTAAAACCATCACATCCCAATCGGACACAGTGCGTCTGGGTACAATCAAGCTAAAAGAAAATGCACTGCACCTGAAAGAAATTGTAGTCGTTGCTCCACTGAAAGCCATGGAACAGAAGGGTGATACTACTATATATAATGTAGATGCCTACCCTACACCAGAAGGATCCTATTTGCAAGAATTGGTTAAACGCATTCCAGGATTAACATACGATTCCAAAGAAAAAACCATCACTTACAACGGACATACCATCAAAGAAATAACCGTAAATGGCAAAGACTTTTTTAAAGGTAACCAGCAGGTCGTTTTGGAAAACCTTCCTGTCAAGTTTGTCAGTCAGCTGAAAGTATACGACAAGCCAACCAAACAGGAAGAAGCTACAGGTATGAAATCGGCAGAAAAAAACTATGTGCTCGATCTTCAGACTAAAAAAGAAGTGAACAACGCCATACTTTTATCAGCAGAAGGTGGTTATGGAACTCATAAACGACGGGATATAAACGGAAAAATAATGCGTTTTAATGAAGCCGGAGATAATTTCATGATAAACGGGCAGTCTACAAACCGCCATTATACTACACCATATGATAAAAATATTTCGAATACGATTGGAGCTAATATCACGAAAGTAAAAGATCAGTTTGAAATTTCAGGAAATGTCAGTTTTTCAAACGACAGGGTTGGAAATGAATCAAGTTCTTATAGTGAACAATACATGACGACCGGCAACCAGTATGCCATTTCCGAATCAAACAGATTAAGTAAGGGAAACAGATTCAATGGAAACGTTGATTTTAAATGGGATATTGATTCGCTAACCATGTTCAACATTTCCGGTTGGTTCAATTCCAACCGCAACAACAGTGATGACCACAACCGGGAAGCAACATTTGATACTAATCCGGAAGTCAGCACCCAAAATCCGTTCGACAGATTTGAAGAAATAGATCCGGCTACTTACATTAATGACAGTAAAAGACAGTCGAAAGAACAGAGCCAATATAGCAATTATAATATAAACACAAGCATTACCCGAAGACTAAACAAGAAAGGAAATAATATCAGTTTTAGCTTTTCCACGGCACAAAACCAGAATAAGAGCAAAACTTACACATTGTCATCCACACGCTATTTCCGTCTGTCGGATATAGCAGGAAAAGATTCTGTGTTATCTCTCAATCAATATCAGTATGCACCGGGAAAAGAGCAAAACTATACACTGAATCTGGCTTACACACAAGTCTTAACCAAGGAAAGTCGCCTACAGGTATCTTATGGTTTCAATGCCAATAAGGAACATCTGAACAGTAATACATACAACTTGGGAGCGCCGGATGATAAAAATATTCCTATCGGCATTTTGCCGGAAGGATATGAAGCGGGGAATATCGACAGTCTTGCTAATCGCAGCAACAGCCTGACTTCAGGACATAATCTGGCACTACAGTTCACATATAACGGAGAAGTATGGGGAATAAGAAGCAGTCTGACTACGACCTTTCAAAAACGATCAATCAATGAATATACAGGCAGGCATCAGGCAGACACAACAATAAATTCGATTGAATGGCAGCCTAATCTGACCCTCACATTCCATAAGGGTGACAATTATGCAATGATAAGTTACAATGGAGGAACTTCACAACCCATGCTGAGAGATCTTATTGCGCCTACCGATTATAGTTCACCTTTGAATATTACACGGAGTAACCCGAACCTTCGTGCTTCGTATAGTAACTATATATATGCAATGTTCAATAACTTCCGTAAAGGGATTATGGTGGGAATGAGTTGGAATCAGCAAATAAACTCTGTAACCCGTGCTACAATATATAATACAGAGACAGGAGGTAGAGAAACTTTTCCTGTCAACATTAATGGCAACTGGGGACTGTCAGGCAATGCTTCTTATGACAAGCGCTTTAACTTTTTCCGGATTTATCTCACAGGAGCGGGGAATTTCAACCAAAATGTCAGCCTGATAAATGAAGGATATGACAACCAAATGCCTCAACAAAGCAAGACTCATACCACAGGCTTAAACAGCGATTTGAGATTATCTTACCTGCCTTCGTGGGGAAATATTGAATTAAACGGGAAATGGACATTTTACCAGTCAAAAAATTCCCTGCAAAACCGTAATACCTATACTCGCATATATACATTAGGGCTAGATAGTTCCATCAATCTGCCCTGGGACTTTATCTTCAAGACAGATGCCAATTATCGTTTCCGGAATGGTACAGGAATATCAGGAGATGATGAAAATGAGATACTGTGGAATATGAAGCTCTCATGGAAATTCTTAAAAGAAAAACAGGCAGAGCTATCTGTCTACTGGGCTGATATATTAAGTCAGCGAAAAAATTTATCACGAAGTGCCACTTCTACCGGATTCTACGAATATTATGAACGGCAACTGAAAGGCTATTTTATGGTATCTCTAAAATATGAATTGAATAACATGAACTGATATCACCATGAAATCTAATAAGAAAGCGATATTGCCTCTTCCAGACAAGAAGAAACAATATCGCTTTTATCGTACTATTAAATTATACTTATTTAGACAAGGCTTCGCCTGTATTCTTTGTCAAAGACATAACTTCTGTACCATTTTCGTCTAACAGTGATAACTTAGACTTATCTTGATCCAATGTAAAACTAGCTACTTTATTAAGAGCTTCCAAAACAAGTCTTTCAGTATCCATATTCGGACATGCCATCATGGTAGAAATCATCTGAGAGAATTTTAAAGAATTTTCTTTACCTTCTTCCTGCATAAATCCACCATTTACAACATTGCAGCTAGCATTTCCATGCACACGTTTTTCTTCAATATTGAATGCAAGGAAAGGAACATTTTCCTGTTTTTCAAGTTCTGTACCGTTGACAGTAGAAATAATCCACTCTCCAGCCAAATCATTTACAGAGTACTCAGGAAGCTGACGTTTTTCCAGATTCATAAGTGTTTTACCATCGGCATCAGTCAAAGCGATACCTTCCGGAGTTTCAACATAACCATTCACCTTATCCAATACACCAAGAACTTTGGTTTCTACATCCATATCCGGACACATCATACGTGTAGCACCCACTTGAGTGAAATGTATCACACCGGGCTTCAATGAATCCAGTTCAAGACCTCCCATCATTCTGTTGCATCCAGCATTCCCATAAATACGTTTTCCCTCTACATCCAGACCGATGTACGGCATATTGTCTACATTTATCTTTTCGCCATTTACTGCAACAATATTCCACTCTCCAGCCAAATCAATCTTAGCCACGTTTTTACTACTGCTGCATCCGGCTGTTGTCATCATTAATGCTCCTGCACATACTGCAGCTACTCCAAAAAAAATCTTCTTCATATCAAATTTTATATTAGAACAAATATTTGTTACTTATTTTACATTTACGCTACATAAACAATCACAAACAGTAAATAGTTTATGGATTTGTACATATTACAATACAAAAATACGGATATAATTGGAATACTGCATGACGTTTGAGAAAATTTTCTATCTTTGCATATTGAACGGTAACGTTTACCGGGCATTTAAGATTATTATTTAAGATAAATGAGTAAAGTATTGATTATCGGTGCAGGCGGTGTAGGTACCGTTGTTGCACACAAGGTGGCTCAACATCCCGAAGTATTCAGTGAGGTGATGATTGCTAGCCGCACCCAGTCAAAATGTGACGCGATTGTAAAGGCAATCGGTAACCCTAACATCAAAACCGCTAAGGTAGATGCAGACAATGTAGACGAACTGGTGGCTTTATTCAATGGTTTTAAACCCGAAATCGTTATTAACGTAGCACTTCCTTATCAGGATCTGACCATCATGGAAGCTTGTCTGAAAGCCGGAGTCAACTATCTGGATACAGCAAACTACGAACCGAAAGATGAAGCTCACTTTGAATACAGCTGGCAATGGGCATACAAAAAACGTTTCGAAGAAGCTGGTCTGACTGCTATCTTGGGATGCGGATTCGACCCGGGAGTAAGTGGTGTATACACAGCATACGCAGCAAAACATCATTTTGACGAAATCCATTATCTGGATATCGTAGACTGCAATGCAGGTAATCACCACAAAGCATTTGCTACTAATTTCAATCCGGAAATCAACATCCGAGAAATCACTCAGAACGGACGTTATTACGAAGACGGAAAATGGGTTACAACTAAACCGCTGGAATTCCATAAAGATCTGACTTATCCTAACATTGGTCCGCGTGATTCATATTTGCTGTATCACGAAGAATTGGAATCGCTGGTTAAGAATTTCCCGACAATCAAACGTGCACGCTTCTGGATGACTTTCGGACAAGAGTATCTTACTCACTTGCGTGTAATCCAGAATATCGGTATGGCAAGCATTGAGCCTATTAATTATAACGGTATGGAAATTGTTCCTTTGCAGTTCTTGAAAGCCGTTTTACCTAATCCTCAAGATCTAGGAGAAAACTACGAAGGAGAAACATCTATCGGTTGCCGTATCCGTGGTCTGAAAGACGGTAAGGAACATACTTACTATGTATACAATAACTGCTCACACCAGGCTGCTTATCAGGAAACAGGTATGCAGGGAGTAAGCTACACAACAGGTGTTCCTGCCATGATTGGAGCCATGATGTTCTTAAAAGGCTTATGGAAACGTCCGGGAGTATGGAATGTAGAAGAATTCGACCCAGATCCATTTATGGATGCTCTCAACAAATATGGTTTACCATGGCATGAAGTATTCGATGGCGATTTAGAATTATAATACCATTATACCAATAGAGCCTGTTTAAATTTTGTTGGGGCTTGTCATTCCCTCAACGACATATTGTGAAATTTAAACAGGCTCTTCATTTTTCAATCTTTATTTATGAACGTAGGAGATAAAGCCCCTGAAATATTGGGACTTAACGAAAAAGGTGAAGAAATACGCCTGAGCGATTACAAAGGGAAAAAAGTTGTTTTATACTTTTATCCCAAAGACATGACTTCCGGATGTACGGCACAGGCATGCAACTTGCGTGACAACTATGCAGCACTTCGCGAAGCTGGATATGAAGTTATTGGCGTTAGTATAAACGACCAGAAATCACATCAAAAATTTATAGAGAAAAATACACTTCCGTTTACATTGATTGCAGATACCGAACAAAAATTAGTTCAGGAATTCGGCGTATGGGGAGAGAAAAGCATGTACGGAAGAAAATATATGGGTACATTCCGAACAACCTTTATCATTAATGAAGAAGGAATAATAGAACGTATCATCTCTCCGAAGGAAATAAAGACAAAAGATCATGCTGCGCAGATCTTGGGATAACTCTTTATTCCTGACTATATCAAAACAAGTATTTTCGAAAATATAAAAATATCCGATATGGCGAAAAAAGATGAATTAGCATTCGAAGGAGGAGTAGAAAGCCCCCAACCAAATAACAGCGAAAAACTGAAAGCACTTCAGGCTGCAATGGATAAGATAGAAAAAAGCTTCGGAAAAGGCTCTATCATGAAAATGGGTGACAACCATGTACAAGAAGTAGAAGTCATTCCTACTGGTTCCATCGCACTGAATGCAGCTTTGGGTGTTGGAGGTTATCCTAAAGGACGTATCATTGAAATATATGGTCCGGAATCATCAGGTAAAACAACCTTGGCAATCCATGCCATTGCAGAAGCACAGAAAGCAGGTGGTATCGCAGCTTTTATTGATGCAGAACATGCTTTCGACCGTTTTTATGCAGCAAAATTAGGTGTAGATATCGATAATTTGTGGATTTCACAGCCTGACAACGGAGAGCAAGCATTAGAAATAGCTGAGCAGTTGATCCGCTCATCTGCTATTGACATCATCGTTATCGACTCTGTTGCCGCATTAACTCCTAAAGCTGAAATAGAAGGAGATATGGGAGATAACCGCGTAGGATTGCAGGCACGACTCATGTCACAAGCTCTGCGCAAACTGACATCTGCCATCAGCAAGACAAATACAACATGTATTTTCATCAACCAGCTGCGTGAAAAAATCGGTGTCATGTTTGGAAATCCGGAAACAACAACAGGAGGTAATGCACTGAAATTCTATGCATCTGTACGTCTGGATATTCGCAAAGGTCAACCTATCAAAGATGGAGAAGACATTATCGGAAACCAGACTCGCGTAAAAATCGTAAAGAACAAAGTTGCCCCTCCATTCAGAAAAGCGGAATTCGACATTATGTTTGGTGAAGGAATTTCCAGAAGTGGAGAAATTATTGATTTAGGTGCCGAACTGGGTATAATCAAAAAAAGCGGTTCGTGGTACAGCTACAATGAAACCAAACTGGGACAGGGACGGGATGCAGCTAAACAGTGCATTCAGGACAACCCTGAACTGGCAGAAGAGCTGGAAGGACTTATCTTTACAGCCCTGAAAGACAAAGAATAAATAGAAAAAAGGCTACGATTATGAAACTAACACGTACAATCATCGCAATCTGTTTATGTATGGTTGCGGTGGCAGGGTTTGCCCAAAAAGCAACAAACAATCCTTTTTTCCGTTTTGCGACAAAAGCTGAAGCGCAGATGCTTATTACAGATATCGACGAGTACACCAATGGATGGAATCAGTTCGATATTTGTTCACGCTTACAGAATAAAGAAGGACGAAAGTCACAATTGCTTACTCTAGCGATGAGCAGCGTACAGAACTGGAGTGATACGGAGAAAAAAAAGGCAACAAATGCCTTCAATGCAATAGTTGCATCCATCAAAAAACAAAAACTGGCTCTTAGTTTTCCTGATGAAATCATTTTAATAAAGACATCAATGCAGGAAGAAGGAGGAGCAAGTGCCTATACTCGCAAGAACTGGATTGCTATAGGAGAAAATGTTCTGAACAATACGCAAGATGCACAAATGCAATTATTGCTGGCACACGAGTTGTTTCATATTCTGACCCGTCACGACTTGAATTTTAAGAAGTCAGTATATCAGACAATAGGTTTCACGGTTATGGATCACGAAATATTGTTTCCAACAGATATTCTGGAAAAACGTATTTCCAATCCTGACATCAGCCGTTATGACAGCTATACTCCGCTTACCGTAAATGGTAGAACTCAAAACTATACAATGATGATCTATACAGATCGTCCATATGAGGACGGCGATTTTTTTGATTACATAAAAATCGGACTTATTCCTCTGAATGAACAGTTCATTCCAATACAAGAGAACGGAGAAACAATAATCATACCTATCGAACAAGCTGAAGACTTATACGAAAAAATAGGTAAAAACACAGATTATGTCATCAACCCCGAAGAGGTACTGGCAGATAACTTTGCTTTTATGATAGTAGAGAAAAAAGATTTACCAACCCCTGAGGTCGTAAACCGTATGAAAGAGGTTTTGAAAAAATAAAAATAATCTGCAATCCGAAAAAGCCGGCTTTATGCTTAACGTTTCTAAGTGAAACAAGCATAAAACCGGCTTTTATTATATATTGCAGCTTCCCCTACTCCTTCAACATCTATTTATCATAAACAGGATATATATTCATCACTAAAATCTCAAAAAAGATTGTACATATTTTCCAAAAACTTCAAGTAAAATTCACTAAAAGATCGAGAATTTTTCTCCCCTACAAAGTTTTTACGCATTCTCCCTTTCATCCTTTCATAAGGAACTCTTTTCAGGTGAAAGGCATGAAGCACATTTTTTTGACTGACAGTATGACAAAAAAATTGTATTTTTGCAGCTGTTTTATGTTTTTATTCATTCAGGCACGAAATTTGTAAGAAAGTCGAAGAATAATTATATGCAACATTTGTATTAAGAAATAAATAAAAATAGATATTATCATGACTACAAAAAATCATCATCCACAAGAAGAAGAGGTATTGAAGGCTCAACAAGAAGAAGCATCGGAACAAACCGAAACTCAAACAGAAGAAACTTCTAACACAGAAGAACAGTGCGAAGAGCCATCTGCTGAACAAAAGCTGGAAAAAGAATTAGAGGAAGCTAAGCAAACTATCGAAGACCAAAAAGATAAATATTTAAGACTTTCTGCAGAGTTCGACAACTACCGCAAACGTACAATGAAAGAAAAAGCTGAATTAATTAAAAATGGTGGAGAAAAAGCAATCAGCGCAATTCTTCCTATTCTTGATGATTTAGAACGTGCCTTGCAAAACATGCAGAAAGCCGACAATGTACAGGCTATGTATGAAGGTATAGACCTTATTTCACAGAAATTCCTGAAAGTTCTCGCACAAGAAGGTCTGCAAAAAATGGAACCGGTAGGAGAAACATTCGACACCGACTTTCATGAAGCAATAGCATTGGTTCCTGCTCCGGACGAAACACAGAAGGGTAAAGTTCTAGATTGTGTCCAAACAGGATACAAGCTAAACGACAAAGTTATTCGCCATGCAAAAGTTGTTGTAGCACAGTAATTTCCTAATCCTTGTTTTTATCATTATGGCAAAAAGAGATTATTACGAAGTGCTGGGCGTAGACAAATCAGCTTCAGCAGACGAGATAAAAAAAGCATACCGTAAGAAAGCAATCCAATATCATCCTGATAAAAATCCAGGAGATAAAGAAGCAGAAGAAAAATTTAAAGAAGCTGCAGAAGCTTATGAAGTACTAAGCAATCCAGACAAGCGTGCACGTTATGACCAGTTCGGACATGCTGGAGTAGATGGAGCTGCTGGAGCTGGAGGCTTTGGCGGTTTTGGCGGACAGGGTATGTCTATGGATGACATCTTCTCTATGTTTGGCGATATCTTCGGTGGACATGGAGGTTTCGGCGGCTTTGGAGGCGGTGGTGGACAAACCCGCCAGCGTAAATTCCGGGGATCAGACTTACGTGTAAAGGTCAAGCTAAACTTAAAAGAAATCTCAACCGGAGTTGAAAAGAAATTCAAGCTTAAGAAATATGTTCAATGTTCACATTGTCATGGAACAGGAGCAGAAGGTGACGGTGGTGTAGAAACTTGTCCTACATGTCACGGTACAGGAAGCGTTACCCGTACACAACAAAGTATATTTGGTATGATGCAAACCCAAACCGTATGTCCTCAGTGTGGCGGTGAAGGTAAAATCATCAAAAATAAATGTAAGGAATGTGGCGGTGAAGGTATCGTATATGGCGAAGAGGTAGTTACTGTAAAAATTCCAGCAGGTGTAGCCGAAGGAATGCAAGTTACCATGAACGGTAAAGGTAATGCAGGAAAGCACAACGGAGTAGCCGGAGACTTGTTAGTTCTTATCGAAGAAGAAAAACATCCGGAACTAATTCGTGATGAAAGCGACCTGATATACAACCTGCTGTTAAGTGTACCGACTGCCGCACTGGGAGGAACCGTAGAGATTCCGACTATCGACGGAAAAGCTAAAATTAAAATCGAGCCGGGTACACAGCCCGGAAAGGTACTTCGCCTGCGAGGAAAAGGATTACCAAACATTAACAGTTATGGATACAGTACCGGAACTGGAGATTTACTGGTAAATGTAAGTGTATATATTCCTGAGAGTCTGACCAAAGAAGAACGACAAGCTTTGGAAAAATGGCAGGAATCGGAAAGCTTTAAACCAGATATGAGCTTAAAAGAAAAGATATTCAAAAAGTTCAGAAGCTTGTTCGATTAATATTTCACATACAACAAAAAAGGTGCAACATAGCATTCTTTGTATAAGAGAAAAGCTATGTTGCACCTTTTTTCATATAAATCTGCGTTAATCTGCGTTAATCTCTGTTGCTCCTGTCATGCGACATACAAGAATATCCGTATCTTTGGTAAAAGATAAATGTAAAAAAACGCTGACATGAAACAAATATACCTGATACTACTCATCTTATTATTCCCTTTCAAAATCTTTTCACAGACTGAAAAGGAAAAAGACATTGCCCCTTCTCCTGAAGCTACGCAAACTACAATGATAAAAGACAGCCTTGATGTACCGTTGGTATCCCCTATTCCCCAAACAGGATATATACAGCCCTTTGGTATGTATGGTATCACCCCATTCGATTATGGTTATGCCACATGGCAACTGCACAAAGGCTTCAATGCTTCCATTGGCTTGAATCTGACATTCAGCCCCAGCAAATATGCTCCATCAGGAGTAGGATTCGGACAAGATGCAGCATTTATGTATGCTGTTCCTATCACCGAACGCCTCAGTGTGGCAGGAGGACTTTATGCCAGCAATATGGACTGGGGATTTCTCCGATATCATACGGTAGGAATTGCAGGAGTAGCAGCATATAAACTGACCGACAGAATCAGTATTTATGCCTATGGGAACAAATCCTTCACACCTCAACGTCCACCTTATTATTATCCTCTACCAAACTACGCACCCGACCGTATCGGAGGCATGATTAATTTCAAGGTAGGCGAAAGCAGCTCTTTCAGTATAGGTATAGAGGGAAGAAAAAATGATTATCCATGGTGGTACTGATATATTATGTCAATAAATGATTTATCTTTGCACGACAAAAAACAACAGACATAAATGACTTATCAGGAAACTCTAGCATATTTATATAATAGCGCTCCTTTATTTCAACATATAGGAAAGGCAGCATACAAAGAAGGATTAGAAAACACACTGGCACTCGACGAATATTTCGGACATCCACACAAGAAGTTCCGGTCTATCCACGTAGCTGGAACAAACGGTAAAGGCTCATGTTCGCATACATTAGCAGCAATCCTTCAGTCCGCAGGTTACCGTGTGGGATTATATACATCTCCTCATCTGGTCGATTTCCGTGAACGTATCCGTATAAACGGGATTCCTGTTTCACAAGACTTCGTTATTGATTTCGTGGAAAAACATCGTTCTTTCTTCGAACCGCTTCACCCTTCTTTTTTCGAACTGACTACCGCAATGGCATTTCATTATTTTGCATGCCAGCAAGTAGATGTAGCTGTTATAGAAGTAGGATTGGGAGGACGACTGGACTGCACTAATATCATTCATCCGGATTTATGTCTGATCACCAATATCAGTTTCGATCATGTGCAATTTCTTGGTAATACGCTAGAAAAAATAGCAGGCGAAAAAGCAGGAATTATCAAGCCATCCGTACCTGTAGTAATTGGTGAAACAACTCCCGAAACAAAACCAGTTTTCCAACATAAGGCAGCAGAAGTTAACGCCCCAATCATTTTTGCTGAAGAAGAGCATCTGCTAACAGATATATTCCAAGACGAAGATGGAAAATATACTTACCAGACAAGCTCTCTTAAAGACTTAAAAGGTGAACTGGGAGGATTTTGTCAGAAGAAGAACACCAATACTTTACTTTCGGCTATTCATCAGCTAGAAAAATTGAATTACCATATTTCCGAAACAGATATCCGGAACGGATTTGCTCATGTCTGTGAATTGACCGGATTAATGGGACGCTGGCAAAAATTATCGGAACATCCTACTGTTATATGCGATACAGGACATAATGTAGGAGGAATACAATACATTGTAAAACAATTATCCTGCCAAAAATATAAACAACTACGTATTGTAATCGGAATGGTAAATGATAAAGACATTACTGGAGTACTGGCAATGCTTCCTAAAAATGCCATTTACTATTTTACTCAAGCAAGTGTACAACGTGCTCTACCAGCCGATAAAGTAAAAGAACTAGCAATTCCATTTGGCCTGAAAGGTGAAGCTTATCCCGATGTAAAAACAGCATTAGCCTCTGCGCAAAAAGATGCAGAAACAGATGACTTTATATTTGTAGGGGGAAGTAGTTTTATCGTTGCCGATTTGCTTTCGACTTGCCTACCTAAAGAATAAAATAACAGATTTGTTTGTGTATCTTGAATAAAATCTTTTTATTTGCATACATTTACAAGTCATAAAAAGATAACGACAGATATAAAAAAATTATGAATAACACATTTTATTACGAAAATAACCTTTGCGGCTTAAAGCGAACCGATTTCCAGAAAAATATCGGAGGCAAAGAAACTGATTTATTTATCTTGACAAACGACAACGGTGCTGAAATGGCTATCACCAACTATGGAGGTGCTATCTTAGCCATTATGGTTCCTGATAAAAATGGGAAACTGGCCAATGTCGTACAAGGACATGACAATATAGAAAGCGTAATCAATAGCCCGGAAGTTTTCTTAAGTACATTAATCGGACGCTACGGAAACCGTATAGCCAAAGGAAAATTCCAGCTTGACGGTAAAGAATACAAACTTACAATCAACAATGGTCCGAATTCACTTCACGGAGGCCCGACTGGCTACCATGCACGCGTTTGGGATGCCCAGCAAACAAGCAAACAAAGTGTAACACTTCATTATCTTTCAGAGGATGGAGAAGAAGGATTCCCAGGCAACCTTGATATAACAGTTGTTTACACTTTTACCAATCAGAACGAATTAGTTCTTACTTATACAGCAACAACAGACAAACGTACAATTGTCAATCTTACTCACCACGCATTTTTCAGCCTTTCTGGTCTGGCAACACCGACCGCCAGTGTAGAAAACAATATAGTTACCATCAACGCTGATTTTTATACTCCGATTGATGAAGTTTCTATTACTACTGGAGAAATACTAAAAGTAGAAGGAACGCCAATGGATTTCCGCACTCCACATACTATAGGAAGCCGCATCAACGAACCGTTCCAACAACTCGTTTATGGAGCTGGATACGATCATAATTATGTAATCAATAAGCAAGAAGCAGGAACACTGACATTTGCTGCCAAATGCGTAGAACCAATCAGCGGTCGTACTCTTGAAGTTTATACCACCGAACCAGGCGTACAAGTATACACAGCCAACTGGCACAGTGGTTTCGCTGGATGGCATGGAGCTACATTCCCCGCACGTAGTGCAATCTGTTTCGAGGCACAACATTTCCCCGATACACCAAATAAAGGCCATTTCCCTTCTGCAGCCCTTAATCCTGGAGAAGTATACCATCAAGTTACCGTATACAAATTCGGAATAGAGCAATAATTTAATGAAACAGAACTAACCTAATTTATTAACCCTATATTATCAACAAAACCATGAATCAACAAAAACAGAATGGCAATCTCATCGCAATTATTACGATGTTCTTTCTTTTTGCGATGATCTCTTTCGTCACTAATCTTGCAGCACCTTTCGGAACGATTTGGAAAAACCAATATGCCGGTGCAAACACCCTGGGTATGATGGGAAACATGATGAACTTCCTTGCATACTTGTTCATGGGTATTCCGGCGGGAAATATGCTTGTAAAAATTGGTTATAAGAAAACTGCCCTGATTGCAATGGCAGTAGGTTTCTTCGGCTTGCTTACCCAGTATATTTCAAGCTTGGTAGGCGCTGATGTTTCAGTGTTCTCAATGGGTGAATACACCATTAAATTAAACTTTATCATTTATCTGCTGGGAGCATTCATCTGTGGTTTCTGCGTATGTATGTTAAATACTGTAGTAAACCCGATGTTGAACCTGTTAGGTGGAGGTGGTAACAAAGGAAACCAGTTAATCCAGGCAGGTGGTGCACTGAACTCATTGTCAGGTACTCTTACTCCACTTTTCGTAGGTGTATTGATCGGCAGTGTAACTCCTCAGACTGCAATGTCGGATGTAGCTCCGTTGCTTTTCATCGCAATGGGTGTATTTATCTTCACATTCATCATTATTTCTTTTGTCAGCATTCCAGAACCGCACTTGCGTAAAGGTAAAGTTCAAAAAGAACAACACCCTCACAGCCCATGGAGCTTCCGTCACACTGTACTAGGTGTTATCGGTATCTTTATTTATGTAGGTATCGAAATTGGTATCCCGGGAACACTTAACTTCTACTTGGCAGACTCTACAGAAAAAGGAGCTGGTCTGCTTACAGACGGTGCCGCTATCGGTGGAGCTATCGCAGCAATTTACTGGTTATTGATGCTGGTTGGACGTTTGGCAAGTAGTGTCATCAGCGGTAAAGTATCAAGTCGTGTACAGCTTATCACAGTATCAATAGTTGCTATCTGCTTTATTCTTATCGCTATCTTTACTCCGAAAGAAGTTACAGTATCTATGCCGGGCTATAGCGCCGACAATGGTTTCCAGATGGCATCTGTACCTCTGAGCGCTCTGTTCCTTGTATTGTGCGGACTTTGCACATCAATCATGTGGGGAGGTATTTTCAACCTCGCTGTAGAAGGATTGGGTAAATATACAGCACAGGCATCAGGAATTTTCATGATGATGGTTGTAGGTGGTGGAATCCTGCCATTGATACAGCAGTTCATCTCAGACTCAGCTGGTTACATGAATAGTTACTGGCTTATCATTGCAATGTTAGCTTATCTGTTGTTCTACGGATTAGTAGGTTGCAAAAATGTAAATAAAGATATCCCTGTTGAATAATAAGATGATAGACGAAAATGATGGATGAAGATTATCACTTTTTGTTAAAGAAGTCTTCATTCATCATTTTTTAGTTTCTCACTAAAACAATATTAACCTTTTAAGCTTTTACCACTATGGATATAGAATTTGTAAGAAGCCGTTTCATCAAGCATTTCGATGGTACAACCGGAAGTATTTATGCATCACCCGGACGCATCAACCTGATAGGAGAACACACAGACTATAATGGAGGATTTGTTTTCCCGGGAGCTGTAGACAAAGGTATTATGGCAGAAATTAAACCAAACGGCACCAATAAAGTATGTGCTTACTCTATTGACCTGAAAGACTATGTAGAATTTGGTTTGAATGAAGAAGATGCACCTAAAGCTAGCTGGGCACGTTATATTTTTGGCGTATGCCGCGAAATGATAAAGAGAGGAGTAGATGTAAAAGGTTTCAATACAGCATTTGCAGGCGATGTTCCTCTGGGAGCTGGTATGTCTTCTTCTGCTGCACTCGAATCTACTTTTGCCTTTGCTCTGAATGATTTATTCGGCGACAACAAAATAGATAAATTTGAACTTGCGAAAGTAGGTCAGGCTACAGAACACAACTACTGCGGAGTAAACTGCGGAATTATGGACCAGTTTGCATCTGTATTCGGTAAAGAAGGCAGCTTGATGCGTCTTGACTGTCGTTCATTGGAATATCAATATTTCCCATTCCGTCCGGAAGGTTACCGTCTGGTTTTGGTTGATTCTGTTGTTAAGCACGAACTTGCTTCATCAGCTTATAACAAACGCCGCCAGAGTTGCGAAAACGTAGTAGCTGCACTGAAGAAAAAATATCCGAACGTTGAATTCTTGCGTGACGCTACTCTCGAAATGCTTGCAGAGGTAAAAGCAGAAGTAAGTGAAGAAGATTATAAACGAGCAGAATATGTAATCGAAGAAATTCAGCGCGTACTTGATGTATGCGAAGCTCTTGAACGCAATGATTATGAAACCGTAGGTCAGAAAATGTATGAAACTCACCACGGTATGAGTAAATTGTATGAAGTAAGCTGCGAAGAACTGGATTTCTTGAACGATGTAGCATTCGATTGTGGTGTAACAGGCTCTCGCGTTATGGGAGGTGGTTTCGGAGGTTGTACTATCAACTTGGTGAAAAACGAACTTTACGAAACATTCATCATCACAGCCAAAGAACGCTTCAAAGAAAAATTCGGCCGCAGCCCTAAAGTATATGATGTAGTAATCAGCAATGGAGCTCGCAAAATCTGCTAATGAATTATTCGAGTAATCTTTTACGCAGAATAGAATTTTATTAAATCTTATACGAAGACTTTTATTCGTAGATAGAGTCAAGAAATCTCCTCCACGTTTCAAACATGGAGGAGATTTTATTTATACTCATATCAAATTTTACACTCAGTACAACAATAGCCTATAGTTGTTTGTTCTTAATAATAACGCTTCTGTTAGTCTCAAACAGCCCAGCAAATCCCGTGTTTGGTTTACTGACAGAAAAGTTTTAACTTTGCATTCACATTTATCAAATCAATTATCAATGACTTACAAATGTATCAGTACATGGCTTGCGATGTTATGTCTGGGTGGAACTATGCATGCACAGACAGCAGACTCCATACTAACCTATCGGGTGGAAGCAAGCGGAAATGTATCAAATGGCACGTATGCCCCATTGTGGCTAACCTCAAACCGTTACGGACTTTCAAGTGTAGAACCTAATAGCGGCTATGTCCGTGCAGGAATAAATTTTGATAAAGAATTACGCCATAACTGGCAGATACAGGCAGGACTGGATGTAGCAGCAACTGTAAATCAGACAGCTGATTTTGTTATTCAGCAAGCTTTTGCTGATTTCTCATGGAAATTTCTCCGACTAAGTGTTGGAAGCAAAGAACGTCCGGGATTTCCTCTGACAAAGAATGAACGCCTGAGTAGTGGTATGATGGTAGAAGGCGCCAATGCACGCCCAGTACCTCAAGTCCGTGGAGAAATAGCAGAATATGTAGCTATTCCCGGAACCAAAGGATGGCTCTCGCTGAAAGGACATTTAGCATACGGAATGTTTACCGATAACGGATGGCAGGAAAGTTTCGTGTCAGCAGGAAACACCTATGGCAAAAACATTTATTATCATAGCAAGTCCCTGATGTTCCGAATCGGTAACCGAAAAAAACTTCCTGCTGAATTTGAGTTTGGTCTACTCATGGCAACCCAATTTGCAGGCGACCAGCTAAAAAAGAAGAGTGACGGTACAAGTGAGTTGATTACCGACATGCCTGATGGTTTAAAGAGTTTTTTCAAAGCTTTTGTTCCAATGAGCGGTGGAAGTGATACACCTTGGGGAGATCAGGTAAATGTAGAAGGCAATCATCTGGGTAGCTGGAACTTTGCGATAAACTATTATTTGAAAGATTGGAAATTCCGTGCCTATCTGGAACATTTCTTCGATGACCACTCACAAATGTTCTGGCAATATGGACGCTGGAAAGACGGACAGATAGGCATAGAAATTACATTGCCAAAGAACCGGTGGGTAAGTTCTATATTATGGGAAGGTATGTCTACAAAAGATCAGACTGGACCAATTTTATATGACTCGTTTGCAGGTAGCTTAGGTTATCAAATCAGTGCAGGAGACAATTATTACAATAATTACTGCTATCAAGCATGGCAGCACTGGGGACAAGGTATGGGAAACCCTCTCCTACCCGGACCTATATATAATAAAGATGGAAAAATAACCTTTAAAAGCAACCGAGTACGAGCAAATCATTTAGGCATAGAAGGTAATCCGAGTGACGAATGGAATTATCGCATTTTAGTTTCTTTTGCCCGCCACTGGGGAACTTACAGTACTCCTCTTGACAAGCAACGAAAACAGTTCAGTTCACTGTATGAAGTAACATACAGCCCTCAATGGGCAAAAGGATGGAGTACATCAGTCAGCATGGGACTGGATCGCGGTAATTACCTCGGCAACTCTACCGGAGGAATGCTTAGCATAAAGAAAACAGGAAGCATATTATAAAGTCGAAGAATAATATTCATTTATATATAGAACAATGAAAAGTATATTTTATATAACTATACTACTGCTTTGCATAGCATTTAGCGGATGCCAAAAAGAGCCTATAGACCGAAATATAGAAGGCATGTGGAGGCTGGAACAGTTCACTACACACGAAGACGGCGTCGTTCATAAAGACTGTCAACGAATGTTTTTCAGCATCCAGCTATGGGTCGTAGAAGTAGCAGAAAAGCAATGTACACATGGCTATGGTACATTCATTGGTAGATTTTCTTACGAAAGCGACAAACAAAAAGTTGTAATGAAAGACTTTGTACATCGCTACTCTACAGGAGATGACGGTATACGAGTAGGAATAGATAAAAACGAAAAGGGTGAAATCATCTATCCGATAAGCAAACTTCAACCGTATGGCATAAATAGTCTGGAAACGACATTCAATGTCATAAAAGCAGATGGCAAGCATCTTACCCTTGAATCGGATTACGCAACCCTTGAGTTTACCAGCTTTTAAAAATAAAAATAGTTACATTTTAAAGAATATTACTATCTTTGCATAAACTAACATATCCAATAATGAAAAACGATAAAGAACTAATGAACCGTGCAGCCGATAACATTCGTATTTTGGCTGCTTCTATGGTAGAAAAAGCTAATTCCGGTCATCCGGGTGGCGCAATGGGTGGTGCAGACTTTGTAAATGTACTGTTTTCTGAATTTCTCGTTTATGATCCCGAAAATCCACGTTGGGAAGGTCGCGACCGTTTCTTCCTCGATCCGGGACATATGTCACCAATGCTATACTCAGTATTGGCCCTGAGCGGAAAATTCACATTAGAAGAACTGGCTCAATTCCGTCAATGGGGAAGCCCTACTCCTGGACATCCAGAAGTAGATATTATGCGTGGCATTGAAAACACTTCTGGTCCATTGGGACAAGGTCATACATTTGCTGTAGGTGCAGCCATTGCAGCTAAATTCTTGAAAGCACGTTTGGGAGATGTAATGAATCAGACAATCTATGCTTATATCTCAGACGGCGGTATACAGGAAGAAATTTCTCAAGGAGCCGGACGTTTAGCCGGACACCTGGGACTTGATAATCTTATCATGTTCTACGACTCAAATGATATCCAGCTTTCTACCGAATGTAATGCTGTTACAGACGAAGACGTAGCAAAAAAATACGAAGCATGGGGATGGAAAGTTCTTACTATCAACGGAAATGATGCCGATGAAATCCGTGAAGCATTGACAACAGCAAAAGCTGTAAAAGATCAGCCAACTTTGATCATCGGTAAGACCGTAATGGGTAAAGGCGCTTTGAAAGCAGACAAATCAAGCTATGAACGCAATTGTGCAACTCATGGTGCTCCATTAGGAGGTGACGCTTATATCAATACAATCAACAATTTAGGAGGAGATCCTGAAAACCCATTCCAAATATTCCCTGAAGTGGCAGAATTGTATGCTGCTCGTCGCGAAGAACTTAAAGCTATCGTAGCAGAACGCTATGCAGCAAAAGCAGAATGGGCAAAAGCACATCCTGAACTAGCTGCAAAAATGGAATTCTGGTTCTCAAATCAGGCTCCAAAGATAAACTGGGAAGCTATCGAACAAAAGGCTGGTGCTGCAACACGTGCTGCTTCGGCTACCGTTTTGGGAGTATTGGCTACTCAGGTAGAAAATATGATAGTAGCTTCGGCTGACCTTTCAAACTCAGACAAGACTGATGGTTTCTTAAAGAAAACACATGCCTTTACGAAAGGTGACTTTACCGGTGCTTTCTTGCAGGCTGGTGTAGCTGAATTGACTATGGCTTGTTGCTGTATCGGTATGGCACTGCATGGAGGTGTAATCCCTGCTTGTGGAACCTTCTTTGTATTCTCTGATTATATGAAACCAGCAGTACGTATGGCTGCTTTGATGGAAATGCCTGTGAAGTTCATCTGGACTCACGATGCATTCCGTGTAGGTGAAGACGGTCCTACTCACGAACCAGTAGAACAAGAAGCTCAAATTCGTCTGATGGAAAAACTGAAGAACCATAAAGGACACAATTCTATGTTGGTTCTCCGCCCTGCTGATGTTGAAGAAACGACTCAAGCATGGAAACTGGCAATGGAAAATACAGCAACTCCTACTGCATTGATTTTCTCTCGCCAGAATATTGCAAATCTTCCTGCAGGTACAGACTATACTCAAACAGCAAAAGGTGCTTATATCGTAGCTGGTGCAGATGAAAATCCAGATGTAATATTAGTAGCTTCAGGTTCAGAAGTATCTACACTGGTAGCTGGTGCTGAATTGTTGCGCAAAGACGGAGTAAAACTTCGTATCGTTTCTGTTCCTTCAGAAGGTCTGTTCTGCAGCCAAAGCAAAGAATATCAGGAAAGTGTTATCCCAACAGGTGCAAAGGTATTCGGATTAACAGCCGGATTGCCTGTAAACTTGCAAGGATTAGTAGGACACAACGGTAAGGTTTGGGGACTGGAATCATTCGGCTTCTCTGCTCCTTACAAAGTTTTGGACGAAAAACTGGGATTCACTGCAGAAAATGTATACAACCAAGTAAAAGCAATGTTATAATGAAAGTAATAGGACTAGCTTCTGACCATGCCGGATTTGAACTAAAACAATATGTTAAGCAATGGCTGGAAGCAAAAGGCTGGGAGTACAAAGACTTCGGAACATATAGTACCGACAGTTGTGATTATCCGGATTTTGCTCATCCTCTGGCTCTTGCAGTAGAAGCTGGAGAGTGTTATCCAGGTATAGCCATTTGTGGAAGTGGAGAAGGCATAGGAATGACCTTGAACAAACATCAAGGTATCCGCGCTGCACTTTGCTGGATTCCAGAAATTGCACATCTGGCTCGCCAACACAATGATGCAAATGTACTCGTTATGCCAGGACGTTTTATCAACACAGAAATGGCTGATAAAATCATGTCAGAATTCTTCACTACAGACTTTGAAGGTGGACGCCATCAAGCAAGAATTGACAAAATTCCAGTAAAATAAATATTTCTTTTAAATAAAAGGAATTAAATATATATTCACTATAGTTCATACAATGCTTTAAATTAGAACCTATTTCTAAGCATGTATGAATTGTAGTGAATATTTTTTATTTATCAGCCATTTCTTTTTTTTAGCAGGTATCTCTTGTCTTCCTATATTTTTTATCTGTATATTTGCTTACAGTAAAAATTAGAAAAACAAATAGAGATTTACCATGAAAAAAATTTTATTTATCCTACTGATGTGTTTGCCGATAATTAGTATGGCAAAAGATAAAAAAGATAATTCCAACCCGAAATATCTGACAGGAGCCGTTACAACAATCGATGGCAGAGTAGCTTTTACCAAAGAAATCAATGCTCCTGGATTATCAAAAACAGACATTTTCAATCAAATGCTAGACTGGGCAAAAGGTCGTTTCAAACCCGATGGTAAGTTGTATAGCCAGGTTTCATATTCAAATGAAGAAGAAGGAGTTATAGCCGCATCCGCAGAAGAATACATTATATTTTCTTCTTCAGCCTTATCACTCGACCGCACACGTATTTACTACCAGCTTTTAATTAATACAAAAGACGGTAAATGTGATTTGATGATGACCCGCATCCGCTATTGGTACGACGAAGCAAGAGACGGTGGAGAAAAATATTCAGCTGAAGAATGGATTACAGATGATATGGCTCTGAACAAAAAGAAGACTAAACTGGCCCCTATTTGTGGTAAGTTCAGACGAGAAACTATCGATCTAAAAGATGAATTATTCCAGTCGGCAGCTTCTGCATTAGGACAAAAATTCTTAGATAATACTCCAGAAGCAGCTCCACAAAGTGTTCCGATGCAGAAATTACAGCCTGCAATAAAAATAAACGCATCTGCCGAACTGAAAGAGGTTGGACTGGAACAGTTACCAAGCAATTTAAACGAAATAGCAGCGCAAGGACGTATCACTCTGACAGCTTCAAATGGTGAAGAAATTGAGATTAAAGCAGACAACTGGAGTGGTTTCGGAAAAATGTTCAATAAGAACGTATCTTACCTGCTGATAGATCAAAGTCGTATTGCTGCTACAGCATTGATGGAACAAAGTGACACCTATAAAATCTCATTCTATACAGATGACAACAGCAAGGCCAGCGTTGTAATAGAATGCAAAAAAGCAATGTCACAAAAGATGACTGCTGAAGAGCTGAAATCGCTGAACCAGAATGCAGATACATCAAAACAATATACGATGTACATCGGTGAAGTAACCAAAACACTGATGAGATAAAAAGAAACATTCAGACACAATAACACACGACACTATGAAACTACACAAACGCTTGAAACTGGCGATTATTTTATTAATCGCCATGCTTCCGTATATGGCATACGCTAATGATAGTATACGGATAGTAAAACGTGACTCAATTTTATCAGAAATTACAGGAGCCCAAATGCCTCAAAAGAGTTTGAAAATCCTTTCTTTTGGGGCAAAAGGCGATGGAAAGAAAGACTGCAAGCCAGCTTTCGATAAAGCAATGAAGCGTGCCTCTCAAATGGGAGGGGCACGCATTATTGTTCCAAGCGGTGAATACTTACTAAACGGACCAATCCATTTCGTTAGTAATGTTTGCCTTGAATTACAAGAAGGTGCAACTCTGAAATTCTCACCAGACCCTCATTACTACTTACCCGTCGTAAAAACAAGTTGGGAAGGTACTTTTCTGCAAAATTACAGTCCCTTCATTTACGGTTACCAGCTCAAGAATATCTCTATCACCGGTAAAGGCACAATAGACGGAAATGCCGGTACAACTTTTGCTACATGGAAAAGCCAACAGAAGAAAGGCCAGCAATTAAGCCGAGATATGAATCACAAGGAAGTTCCCATAGAAGAACGTAATTTCGGTGAAGGATTCTACCTCCGCCCGCAGCTAATACAGTTTTTCGACTGCAAGAATATCACGATAGAAGGAGTATTCATCACTAACGCACCCTTCTGGTGTATTCACTTGCTGAAATCAGAAAATATTATTTGCCGAAATATCCGTTATGACGCCAAACTTGTAAACAATGATGGTATAGATCCTGAGTATACACGTAATCTTTTGATAGAAAATATTGAATTCAACAATGGCGATGACAACGTAGCCATAAAATGTGGACGTGATAACGACGGATGGAACACAAACAGACCTTCAGAAAATATCATCATACGTAACTGTAAGTTTAAAGGACTGCACGGTGTTGTATTAGGCAGTGAAATGTCATCCGGAGTGCAAAATATATTTATCGAAAATTGCACATATGGAGGTTACTGCAAACGCGGTATCTACATGAAAACCAATCCTGACCGTGGAGGATTTCTACGTAACATCTATGTAAACAATTGCCAGTTTGGTGAAGTGGAAGACTTATTCTACGTTACTTCAATGTATGCAGGAGAAGGAATGGACAACAACCATTACTCTGAAGTATGCAATATCTACGTAAAAGATATCAGTTGTAAAAAAGCATCGGCGGCAGCTATTGTCTTGCAGGGTACCGTTGCCAAACCTATTCATCATGTAACATTCGAAAATGTAAATGTAGATAAAGCAGGAATAGGACTAAGTTTCTCGAATACAGAAACAATCAGCATTAAGAATTGTAACCTAGGCGGATATGTAGGAATACCCTCAACTGCTAGTCAGAAAGATAACTTATTCAACAAAGACAAATAAAACACGCAATGAAAAGAAAATACTGGAGTCTGGGAGCATTATGGCTATATAGTACCATTTTACTTTCAGCACAAGAAGTACGAGTACACACCATTGGTGACTCAACAATGGCCGATTATGTAGAAAATACAACCCGTACACGCGGATGGGGAGAAATGTTTCAGGAATTTTTCTATCCAGAAGTAGAAGTAATCAATTACGCCCGGGGAGGACGCAGTTCACGTTCATTCTATCAGGAAGGAAGATGGGAGAAGGTAAAGAACAATCTTCGTAAAGGCGACTATGTCTTGATTCAGTTTGCACATAATGATGAAAAGGAAGGAGGAAAGGACGGTGCAGACGGAAGAGGTACTGCTCCATGGACTACCTATAAATCTTATTTGGAAAAATATGTGGATGAAACCCGTTCGTTGGGAGGTAAACCGATATTCGTGACTCCCATTGTAAGAAGATATTTCCAGAAAGACGGAACAATCAGCCCGAAAGGATGCCACGATCTGAGTATCGCTCCCGATGACTCTACATTAAATTATGTACGAGTAATGAAGTATGTAGCACAAGAACGGCACGTTCCAGTCGTAGACATGACAGCATCAACGAAAGCCTTTGTGGAACAATTAGGAGAAACAGCTACGGTAAAACAGATATATGTTCCCACTGACGGAACACATACACAAGCTACCGGAGCTGCATGCTACGCAGAACTTGCGGCAGAAGGTCTGAGAGAAAAAGATATCCTAAAAAAATATATACGTACCAATGTTCCTTTAATATTGAACCCTACCCTGATTAATTTTGATACGATATATGCAGGTGACAAAGCCACGAGATGCTTTGACCTGACTGGACTACATTTATCTCCCCAGCAGGGTACATTAAAAGTGAAAGCTCCAGAGGGTATGACGTTAACGGATTCTCCAGAATCAAAGGACGAAAAGAATGAACTCGTACTCACTTACACCGACGGAAAACTGTGGAACAAATGTTTTTACCTGCATTACACTCCTCGAAAAGCTAATACTGTCTCCGATTATGTGACAATCAGTTATGGGGACAATTGCCGGAAACTTCCGGTACAGGCTGTATGTAAAGAAGTAACAAACAGTCAAAATATCACAATACAAGGAAAAGTTACCGGAATGAAAGGGATTACTTTCAATGAGGGAAAATATACAATAACAGGAGCAAACTGGCCAGCAGATATTGATGAAGCTGCCAACCGGTATGTAGAAATCATAATAGAGAGCAAAGACAAGACTTTGCTTGTCAAACAAATGTCTTTCATGTTAGATGGAGATATCTGTTATCGGGCAGCCTATGCAAGAGGAAAAGACTTTTATCCACGTACAGATATTGGAGAAGCCCAACGTCCGGTAGCAGGCAAACATAAAATAGTACTTCCGATACAAGCAACCCTCCAGCCGCATAAACAGCTGCATATCCGACTCTTTCCATGGAGTCTGAAAGCAACAGATAACTTGTATTTCAATATTCAGGAATGTATTTTTGAGACTACAGAAATTCAATAAAATTACTGTCTTGCAAACATACATTTGTTTATAATCAGCCGAAAAAATAATTGTTTATCTGTTATCTTACCTAGCAAGACTTACAATAAACACCATCGGCACTCGGAATACCTAATATATTTATAGACAGGAACAAATAGCAAAGGGGAAATTTGAAAATGTTATCAGGTATTTTCAAATTTCCCCTTGCCTTTTACTTCAGTTAAAAGATCGCTCTACTTTATTTATCTATAAGAATGATAAACAGGAGTCATGATAAAGCTAAATTCATAATCACCATAAGGCAGCAGATATTGTGGCTCTGGAATTGCTCCCCAACTATCTACACAACCCAGTCCCATCTGAGCTTTATCTATCAATACATTGGTTAAATCAGCCTTTTCTACTTCATTAGAGTGTTCCTGCTTCTTCTCCCATCCAGAATCAAGAGATTCAATAGTATAGTGTAAAGCAGATGCTGAGAATGGAGCTTCAGCAACAAACATCAGTCCGTTTCCTGCAACATTCAGTTGTTTCCACCAGCGTATATCCGATTTCGTTCCATTTTCTTGCGGACGAATATAAGCATAGAACTGTTCGTCTACCGACTGATTATATATACCAAGATCAGTAGAAGTTTTACGGTCTGCATAATTTTCAACCGGACCACGTCCATAATACGAAATCTTTTCAAAAGAAGCAGGCATTACCATCTGCATACCAAAACGGAACATGTTGGCCACTTTCGCGCTCTTATCTGCGGTCATTTTCTGAGTCACCTTAACAGCACCTTTATTGTTGATAGCATACGTTAAAGCCAACTTAGCCGAAACCTGTTTCATTTCATATTCAGCAGAAACAACAGCTATACCATCGACCATTTCAGCCTTTAAAGACACTAATTTGATTCCAGGATTTTTCCATGCTGCATACTTCTGCTGCAAACCTGCTCCAAAATCATTATCGGTCGGAGCACGCCAGAAGTTCGGAGTCATAGCTTCTCCTTCTTTTATCATCTCCAAGCCATTTACTTCATATTTATCCATATATCCGCTCTGCTTATTGAACTGGATATTGAAGTTTTCTCCCTTTACAACTATACGGTTTACATTTTCATCTTTTATCTGCGGAACTACTACAGCTACGTTCTTCTCCTCTACATTGGCAAGATCCATTGCAGGAGCCTTATAAGGATTCAGGGTCAACTGTGCCTTGGCAACTACATGACCAGCCGGAAGCAGTCCTTCGCGATTTTTCTGAACGTATTTTACATTCAGCAACCATTCTGCACACTTACAAGTTTTGCCCAGATCAAGTTTAACATTAGTAGTCTGACGTGGAGCTACTGACAAATTTTCAACGCGTCCACTACGAACCGCCTTACCATTTTTCAATACCTCCCATTCCAATGCATAAGCAGATAAATCACGGAAGAAGTTTTCATTATAAACTTTAATCTCACCTTTTGATAAATCACCAGCACTGGTCCAGATGTTCTGATAGAAATAGCCTACTTCATACATATGTGGATTAGGCTTACGGTCAGGGCTGATCAGACCGTTATCACAGAAATTGTTATCACTGGCATCGAAACGGTTGAAGTCACCACCATAAGCATAAATCATCTTACCGTCTTTTCCGGTCCAGCGGCATGACTGGTCAACAAAATCCCAAATAAAACCTCCCTGATACTTCGGATATTTGCGAATCAAATCCCAATACTCTTTAAAACCACCTTCAGAATTACCCATCGCATGAGCATACTCGCACTGAATCAACGGTTTTGGACTATCAGGATTCTTTGCATATTCCTCACAGTCTTTATATCTGTAATACATCGGACAATAAATATCCGTTTTTCCGTTAAGGCCTGCTCTTTCATACTGTACAGCCCGACTGGGATCTTCAGCCTTTACCCATTCGTAAGCAGCTTCAAAGTTAGGTCCGTAACCAGCTTCGTTACCCAAAGACCAGAAGATAATGCTTGGATGATTGAAACCACGCTGAACATTGCGCTGATTACGTTCTAAATGTGCTTTCTTGTATGAAGAAACTTTTGCCAGTGTTTTTTCTTCATACCCCATACCATGAGATTCCAGATTAGCCTCAGCTACTACATAAATACCATATTTATCGCATAATTCATACCAGAAATTATCGTCCGGGTAGTGACAAGTACGTACGGCATTGATATTAAACTGTTTCATGATCTGAATGTCCTGAATCATGCGTTCACGAGATACATAATATCCCCCGTCCGGATCCATTTCATGACGGTTTGCACCTTTGAAAAGTACAGGCTGTCCATTGACTAAAATTTGAGCATCCTTCAATTCTACTTTTCGGAATCCGACTTTCACAGGAACCACCTCACTTACTTCATTACCTTTTTTCAATGTAGCACGTAATGTATAGAGATAAGGAGTTTCTGCCGACCACTTATGAGGTGCATCAAGAGCAATGGTTGCAGACACTTTACCACTTCCTGCCACTTCCTTGGTTGCAACAACCTGATTCTGCGCATCAAGCAAATCCAGAGTCACTTTCGAACTGCCCTTCAACTTCAGCTCAACAGCCAAAGAACCGTTTTTATATTCGCTATCCAGATCGGGAGTTACACGAATATCATCTATACGGTTTTTATTTCTTGTATAAAGATAGCAGTCGCGGGCAACACCTGTATAACGGAAAAAATCCTGATCTTCCAAATAACTGCCGTCGCACCAGCGGAATACCTGAAAAGCAATTACATTCTTCTGCCCCGGCTTCAAATAAGAAGTAAGATCAAATTCAGCTTCCAGCTTACTATCTTCGCTATATCCGACATACTTTCCGTTTACCCACAGATACATATTCGAACTTACTGCACCAAAATGAGCTATGATATCTTTTCCTTTCCAGTCGGCAGGTACTACAATTTCACGACGGTAAGAACCTACATGATTGTTTTCTACCGGTACATAAGGAGGATTATTCGTAAACTGATTTCTCCATGCATAACCCACATTAAGATAAATAGGATCACCATAACCATTTAGTTCCCATACAGCTGGAACTTGTAAGTCATCCCATCCTTTATCATTAAAATCAACTTTCCAGAAGTCTGTAGGACGTGCATCGGCATTTTTTACCCAGAAAAATTTCCAGTTGCCGTTTAATGTCATGAAATTGTTAGAATGTTCCTTGATTGCCTGTGCTGCTGCATCCATACTTTCATAAGCAAAAAAGTTTGTATGCATCGGAGCACGATTGACAGCATTTACTTCCGGATCTTGCCATTCCTTGAAGGTCTGTGCCTGAGAAGAAAGTGCACAAGCTCCCAGGATGCCTAATAAAAGATGTTTTTTCATAATAAAATTAGGTACTCTTATATTAATAAAATTATATCAATACAAAAGTAGTGATTTTTAAATTATAAAAAAACAGGTCAGCCGGTTTATTACCAGCCAACCTGTTCTCTATAAGATTTATATACTAATATCAATTTTCTTCCGCTTACCCGCGCAACTGTTTATCCATTGCGGCAGCAGCACGGCGTCCGTCACCCATTGCCAGAATTACGGTAGCTCCACCGCGGACAATATCGCCTCCTGCGTAAATAGTAGGAATAGACGACTGCATATCATCATTTACAGCAATTGTTCCTTTTCGTCCTAATTCCAGTCCAGGAATCGAATTCGGGACAATCGGATTCGGAGATACTCCCACGCTGACGATAGCCATATCAATGTCTATTGTTTCTACAGCTCCAGGAATAGCAACAGGGCTGCGACGTCCTGAAGCATCCGGTTCACCCAATTCCATCTTCTGCAAAACAACTTGTTTTACACGTCCTTTTTCATCTGCTATATACTCTATCGGATTATGCAAAGTCAGGAATTCCACACCTTCCTCTTTGGCATGTTTTACTTCCTCCAGACGAGCCGGCATTTCTGCCTCCGAACGGCGATAAATAATCATTGCCTTTTCAGCTCCAAGGCGGCGAGCTGTACGTACAGAGTCCATAGCAGTATTACCACCACCGATAACAGCCACACGCTTGCCAAATGTTACCGGAGTATCAGAATCTTCACTAGCCGCATCCATCAGATTGACACGAGTCAGATATTCATTGGATGACATAATATTGATAGAATTTTCCCCCGGAATGTTCATGAAGTTTGGAAGTCCGGCACCAGATGCTACGAATACACCTTTATAGCCTTCCTGCTCCAATTCTTCCACGCTGATAGTCTTGCCGATGATACAGTCTTTGACAAACTGTACGCCCATCTTCGACAGGTTTTCTATTTCAACATCAACAATCTTGTTCGGCAAACGGAATTCAGGAATACCGTACTTCAGCACTCCACCAATTTCGTGCAAAGCTTCGAATACAGTTACATCGTAACCAAGTTTTGCCATATCTCCGGCAAATGAAAGTCCGGCAGGTCCGGAACCTACAACTGCAACTTTGATACCGTTCTTTTCAGCTATTTCAGGAACAGAAATCTGACCGCTTTCACGTTCATAATCGGCAGCAAAACGCTCCAGATAACCAATAGCTACTGCTTCGTGTCCCATCTTCAGGTGAATACACTTTGATTCACACTGCTTTTCCTGTGGACAAACACGACCACATACAGCAGGCAAAGCACTGGTCTGCTTCAAGACACGGGCAGCTTCGAGGAATTCACCACGCTCGATATTTTTAATGAATCCAGGTATATTGATACCGACCGGACAACCTTCCATACACGATGGATTAGCACAATCCAGACAACGTTTAGCTTCTGTCAGTGCCTGTTCCTCATTCAAGCCTAAGTTTACTTCTTCTTTACGGCTGTGAGAACGGTACTCCGGATCGAGCTCATTCATTTTCACACGTGGAATGGCAGTACGTTCCTTCGGCTTCATTGCTTTACGTAACTCTGCACGCCACGGTGTATTACGGTCTTCAACAGCCTTCACAGCTTCACATGTATCAGGCTGTACAGCATCCAGTTTATGTATTTCTTCACGTTCAATATCCTTGAACGCTCCCATACGCTTCAACATTTCATCGAAATCCACCTGATGTCCGTCGAACTCAGGACCATCTACGCAAACGAATTTCGTCTTGCCACCCACAGTGATACGGCACGCTCCGCACATACCTGTACCATCTACCATGATTGTATTAAGCGAAACATCGGTAGGAATTTCGTATTTCTTGGTAAGCAGACAAACAAATTTCATCATGATAGCCGGACCAATGGCAAAACACTTATCTACCTTTTCACGCTTGATTACCTCTTCAATACCTTCGGTCACCAAACCTTTCTTGCCATACGAACCATCATCGGTCATAATAATTACTTCATCCGAACTTTCTCTCATTTCTTTTTCTAAAATGATCAGCTCCTTAGAGCGGCCCGCCAATACAGTAATGACACGGTTTCCAGCAGCCTTCAGAGCCTGAACAATAGGCAACATCGGAGCTACTCCTACTCCACCTCCAGCACAAACTACTGTTCCGAAGTTCTCGATGTGGGTTGCTTTACCCAACGGACCTACTACATCGGTAATATAATCACCCTCGTTCAGTTCACACAAACGAGTTGATGACAGACCGACCTCTTGTACGACCAACGTAATAGTTCCCTTTACAGGATCGGCTTCTGCAATGGTAAGAGGCATACGTTCACCTTTTTCACCTACACGTACAATCACAAAATGACCAGCCTTACGTGACTTAGCAATCAGGGGAGCTTCGATTACCAGCTTAAAAACCTTTTCTGAAAAATGTTCTTTTGAAATAATTTTATTCATTTCCTCGTACTATAAGTTAGTTATTTTTTGCAATTCATTATATTTTGCAAAGTTACCACTAAATAAAATAATACCAAAAGAAATCTTCAAAATCGCAATTTCCGTTGTATATTTTTGTCATACAACGTTCTTAATTCAACTATAAAATCATAACCGTCATAAAAATCAACAGTCAGCGTACCATTTTTAAAAGGGATTTTACTATTTTATAAAATCCACAACTCTTCCACATAATATAAACATTTCACTAAGGTAAAACCATCGCCTCACTATAGTGAAATGATAGCTTCACTTGAATGAAACGTTCACTCCACCATAGTGAAACATTATATCTATAGGGAAAAAGTAGCATAAACATACCCAGCCATATAAAAAAATCTCCTCCGGATTCCCGAAAGATTCCGAAGGAGATTTCATTTTTGTAGCCTCACTACTTATATTGCTACAATGGCATCAGGGTTTTACCTGAATAGCTTTATCAAATTCAGCCCAATGTTCATCAGTCATATTGGCAGGAATAAACAATGCCACTCCAGCAGCTCCTGCTTCAATAGAACCACGAACAGCTTCACCGATTTCTGAAGGAATCAGACCGTGGCCTTCCGGATCTTTGATATTAGCCTTATTCTGCCAGTCACGACAAATGAACAAACCACTGTAAACAGGCTTCTTTCCATTTACGGAAGCTATTTCTTCTTTAGTTATTTCTCCTACCCAAGAAGCCGGTTCCAGATAGAAATCATTATAATTCATCGGGAAGAATGCATCGATATCCCATTTGTTCCATTCCTGACGAACCAGTTTTTTTGCATATGAGTCCGGACCTGGGAATACAGCAGCACTGACTTTTTTGCCTTTTGCATGAACTGCAGCCGCAATCTTATTTACCAGACTGGTAATACGGTTGTAACGGAACTGTTTCCATTCTTCACAAGTAGAAGGGTCTTCTACCGACTTGATATCGATACCGCTTTCAGCCTTGAAATCGGCTACACATTTGTCGCAGTAACAATAATCGGCTGTAGGATATTCTTCATTCATCACCAGACCATATTTATCCCAAAGTCCACGTGCCAGAATTACATCGACATAGCGAATATAATCCAGATGAATGAAATCAACTTCGGGAATCTCTGCAATCTTACTATATTCAGTAACCAGATAATTGATTACATCCGGATTGTTCGGACACATACATTTATAATAAGGAACATATGCCTGCACAGTATATGCCGACTCGCCTTTACGGTTTACCGCATACCAAGTAGAATCTGCATCCCCTTTCAACATTGCAGGAATCCATGCATGATACTCCAATCCGGTAGCATGAGCTATTTTTGCAGCACGAGTATGTTTTTCTACATTGAAACCACCCGCATTATAACACATACCTACCAGCCCGTGGTCCTTCCATTTTTTGAAATCGGACTGTATAGACGCTTCTGTAGCCTCCTCACCTTCTCCTTGCCAACCATATACAGGAATAGTTTTCACTGATTCATTTGAGCATGAAGAAAAGCCCAATACACATGCTACCGTAGCAGCCAATAATAACTTGATTTTCATAAATTTGATTATTTATTAATAATAAAAATAGTACTGTCAGCAAATATCAGCTGTAACATAAAACAGTTAAAAACTGAATAACTCTTATAAAGTAAATATAAATTTCTAAATAAAACATCCGATAATGCTGTTTTTTTTACATCCCGATATAATTTTTGTCTATTGAACCCACTTAATCTTCCACCAAAGACCTCATTACCGTTTTACAAAACACATCAAAATTACTTTCAATACTCCTATAACTATCCACATAATTAATCAAACAACTTTTTCATATGAAACATTCAAGCCCTACCTATAAGGTATTACATATCAACACATTATACAATCAGTAAAAAAATTTTTTATCCATAAAGAGGAAATAGTTATCCAAAATTCCTATTCGATTGAAAATAAGCTTTATCTTTGTGGGTAGACTAATATATTCAAAACCATGACCGAAAAGCTGAAAGAGATAAAGAATTTAATAGCCGAAGGTTCTACCGAACACGCTATCGACCAATTAAATCAATTAATCAATTTAAATCCTGAATATGCTGCCGAAGCATATTATTTATTAGGAAATGCTTTCCGCAAAAAAGGTGACTGGCAAGGAGCATTGAACAACTATCAGGAAGCCATTGCATTAAATCCGGATAGTCCGGCAGCAGAAGCACGGAATATGGTGATGGATATTCTTAACTTTTACAATAAAGATATGTTTAATCAATAAGGTAATCGACTTATGGCTAAAATGAAAGGTGTAGTTGTAGTGAATACAGAACGCTGCAAAGGGTGCAACTTGTGCGTAGTAGCTTGCCCGTTACACGTACTGTCGCTCACCGCCAAAGTAAATCAAAAAGGATATAACTATGTGCAACAGGTAGTAGAAGATACCTGTAACGGATGCTCTTCGTGCGCCATTGTGTGTCCAGACGGTTGCTTAACCGTATACAGAGCAAAATGTGAAGAATAACTTTAAAGCAAAACAATCAGAATTATGGCAGAAGAAATAGTTCTAATGAAAGGTAACGAAGCTATCGCTCATGCCGCTATCCGCATCGGTGTAGACGGATACTTCGGTTACCCTATCACTCCCCAATCAGAAGTATTGGAAACTCTTGCCGAACAGAAGCCGTGGGAAACAACCGGAATGGTTGTATTGCAGGCTGAAAGTGAAGTAGCAGCAATTAATATGGTATATGGAGGCGCAGGAAGCGGTAAAATGGTAATGACTTCGTCATCCAGTCCGGGCGTCAGCCTGAAACAGGAAGGTATTTCATACATTGCCGGTGCAGAATTACCTTGCCTGATTGTAAACGTAATGCGTGGAGGTCCGGGACTTGGAACCATACAGCCGAGCCAGGCAGATTATTTCCAGACAACAAAAGGTGGAGGACACGGCGATTACCATTTAATAGCTTTAGCTCCGGCATCTGTACAGGAAATGGCCGATTTTGTAGGTCTTGCATTTGAACTGGCTTTCAAATATCGTAATCCTGCAATGATCCTTGCAGATGGTGTAATCGGACAGATGATGGAAAAAGTAGTTCTTCCAGCTCCTCGTCCGCGCCGTACCGAAGAGGAAATCATTGCACAATGCCCATGGGCCGCTACCGGATGCAAGGGACGCAAACCGAATATCATTACTTCACTGGAACTCGATCCTGCTGTAATGGAAAAACGTAATTTACACTTGCAGGAAAAATATGCAGAAATTGAAGCCAACGAAGTACGATATGAAGAAATAGACTGCGAAGATGCAGAATACCTGATTGTTGCATTCGGTTCATGTGCCCGCATTGCACAGAAATCAATGGAACACGCACGTGAAGAAGGAATTAAAGTCGGACTGTTCCGCCCTATTACTTTATGGCCATTCCCAAGCAAGCCATTGGCTGAAAGAGCAAAAAACATAAAAGGCATCCTTGTTGTAGAGTTGAATAGCGGACAGATGATTGAAGATGTTGAACTGGCTGTAAAATGCAGCATACCAGTTGAACACTTCGGACGTTTGGGAGGTATTGTTCCCGACCCAGATGAAGTGATTGATGCACTAAAAGAAAAAATCATTAACAAGTAAGAAACTCATGGGCAATATAGATCAGATCAGAACCGTGCTCAATGTGATATTCATGATAGGAGCAGCAGCTTCTTTCATTCTTTATTTTTCATTGGGAGAAGACAAAACTATCTTCTTTTATGTATGCGGCGCATCGCTGTTCGTAAAGATGATGGAGTTTGTGTTCCGTTTCTTTCTACGCTAACCCGATAAGGAGGAGAAATTTATGACAAAAGAAGAAATAATGAAACCCGAGAATCTGGTTTACCAGAAACCTCGTTTATTAAATGATAATCCGATGCACTACTGTCCGGGATGCAGCCACGGAGTAGTTCATAAACTGATTGCCGAAGTTATAGAAGAAATGGGTATGGCAGAAAAAGCTATCGGTATTAGTCCGGTGGGATGTGCTGTATTCATGTACAACTATCTTGACATCGATTGTCAGGAAGCAGCTCATGGACGTGCGCCTGCACTGGCCGGAGCCATCAAACGCTTATGGCCCGACCGTCTGGTATTCACATATCAGGGAGATGGTGACTTGGCTTGTATCGGCACAGCAGAAACAATCCATTCTCTAAACAGAGGTGATAATATAGCCATTATATTCATCAATAATGCCATTTATGGTATGACAGGAGGACAAATGGCTCCTACTACTCTGGTAGGAATGAAAACTGCAACATGTCCGTACGGACGAAATCCGGAAATACACGGATATCCGTTGAAAATGACAGAAATAGCAGCGACACTGCAAGGTACATGCTATGTAACACGCCAGTCAGTTCATACGGTAGCAGCAATTCGCAAAGCTAAAAAGGCAATCCGCAAAGCATTCGAAAACAGCATGCAAGGCAAAGGTTCGAGTCTGGTAGAAATCGTTTCTACATGTAACTCAGGATGGAAAATGACTCCAGAAGCAGCCAACAAGTGGATGGAAGAAAACATGTTCCCTTTCTACCCATTAGGCGACCTGAAAGATACAAGCGGAGAAAACAAATAACATTACCAAAACAAGCACTATCATGAAAGAAGAAATCATTATAGCAGGATTTGGAGGACAAGGCGTATTGTCAATGGGTAAAATTCTGGCTTATTCAGGACTGATGGAAAATAAAGAAGTTACTTGGATGCCTGCCTACGGTCCCGAACAGCGAGGAGGAACAGCCAATGTAACGGTTATCGTCAGCGACGAACGTATTTCATCTCCTATTTTAAGTAAATATGATACAGCCATTATTCTGAACCAGCCTTCACTTGCCAAATTTGAAAACAAAATCAAACCAGGCGGTGTACTGATTTATGATGGTTATGGCATTATAAACCCTCCTACACGCAAAGACATTCATGTATATCGTATTGATGCTATGGATGAAGCCAACGAACGTAAAATGGCAAAGACATTCAATATGATTGTATTGGGAGGATTATTAAAAATCCGTCCTATCGTATCAATAGAAAGCGTTATTAAAGCACTGCGTAAAACATTGCCTGAACGCCATCATCACCTGATACCGATGAATGAAGAGGCAATCCATATAGGAATGGATATTATCAAAGAAATAAAATAATAAATACCAACTCCAATCAAAACTCAGAGGCGTGCAGATAGTTTTTGTATAGAAAGTTCTGCACGCCTCTGTATCAATACATCTTCTAGTATTTTTGCACTCCGTACACGGTTTCTTTCGTTTTTATATTGTATCTTTGCCTCCATTATGAGGAAGATATTTTTTATAGCAACAATATTACTGATTTGCGGAACCATATCTGCGCAAAATACCTATCAGCAAAGTCAATTCACAGGGCAGTTCGGAAGTTCTGCTTCAGGAGTGGACAGTAACTTGTACGACCGCAACGGAAACCCGATTGATACAACTTCCGTAATTGATGCCAGTACTATTCCTATCGGACTTACATCATGGAAGATAGACAGACTTTTCGGCAACAGAACAGAGATTCCGGTAGATACATTGCAGCATAACTTTCAAAATACGAATGATACAGGAGGACCTACAGGACACTATACATATTTAGGAAACTTGGGAGCTCCACGTATCGCTCACGTTTTTTTCGACCGCAAAGATCCTGAACAGTTTTTCTTTCTGGATCCGTATGACTATACAGTCGTCAGACCGGAAGATGTCGTTTACACCAATACCAAATCTCCTTTTTCAAATCTGACTTACTATAAGCAGGGAGGAAGTAAAGACGGTGAAGAACGCTTTAAAGCTTATTTTGCCGTAAATGCCAATAAAAGACTGGGATTCGGTTTCAATATAGATTATGTTTACGGTCGAGGTAAATATATGAACCAGTCTACTGCCTTATTCAACGGAAATCTTTTTGCTTATTATCTTGGCGACAAGTATAACATGCATTTCAGTTTCATGAACGACAACTTAAAAGTTGCCGAGAATGGTGGTATTACTGACGACCGCTTCATTACTGACCCCCTGGGAATGGCAGAAGGAGGTAAAGTGTATGGCAATAGCGAAATTCCAACAAATTTATCTCAGGTATGGAATCATAATACCGGTTACCATGCTTTCCTTACCCATCGTTACAACTTGGGATTCTACCGTGAAAATCCAGACGCAAAGGATACGGTCAATACAGAAGTATTTGTTCCGGTAACAAGTTTCCTTCATACTGTAAATGTAGACATTAACCGTCGCAGATATATTTCATACGACGAGGAGCAGAACCAGAAATATTTTCAGAATAACTATTTGACAGACATCCAGCGTGATGAAACAGAACATCTTGCCGTAAAAAATACCATAGGTATATCTTTACGTGAGGGATTCAATAAATGGGCCAAGGCTGGACTGACAGCTTTCATGAGTCATGAGTACCGCCGTTTCACAATGACAGATACCCTTGCTCAAACTCCGGGACAACGTATTCCGACCGACTATGTTGAAAATACCGTATCGGTAGGAGGACAACTCATCAAGGAACAAGGAAAGACATTACACTATGACGTCATGGGAGAAATAGCCCTGGCTGGAGAAGATGCCGGACAGTTTCAAATAGAAGGAAAAGGTGATCTGAATTTCCGCCTGTTCAGGGATACGGTCAGACTGGAAGCGAATGCATACATCAAAAACCTGAATCCGACATTCTATTACAGACATTTCCATTCCAAGCATTACTGGTGGGATAATAATGACTTATCGAAAATCATGCGTACCCGTATTGAAGGGAAACTGAGTATCGACCATTGGAAAACCCAACTGAAAGCTGGAGTAGAAAACATTAAGAACTATACATATCTTGACAATACTTCTGTAAAATATACCGAAACAGCTTCGGATAAAGAAGTTGTAAGCTATAAAAATGATGTAGCCGTAAAACAGCATACGGGTAATATCCAGATATTCAGCGCCACATTGAATCAAGATTTTCAGTTGGGTATATTCCATCTTGACAATGAAGTTACTTATCAGAAATCGAGCAATCAGGATGTCTTGCCATTGCCCGACCTGGTATTATACCATAACTTCTATCTCAAATTCGGTCTGGCAAAGAAAGTGCTTCAGGTAGAATTGGGTACAGATGTCCGGTATTTCACTCAATACTACGCTCCCGACTATGCACCTGCTATCGGACAGTTCTATCTGCAAAATAAGGAAACCCGTTTCAAGCTAGGAGGTTATCCATTGTTGAACGCATATGTCAATATTCATTTGAAACGTACCCGTATTTTTATAGCCATGTATAATCTTATTCAAGGACAAGGAGAAAAGAGCTACTTCCTGGCTCCTCACCACCCTCTGAATCCCCGCTTGCTGAAATTCGGGTTATCATGGAACTTCTTCGATTAAGAACTACATCACTATGCTAAGAAAAGGAGTACGATATATCATCATAGCACTGGCTATAGCAGCAGGTATTATCATGCTGAATACACAAGAAGAAGAAAAACCGGCTTCTTCCCCCCGTGACTATGCCGAAATACTCAGTTCCGGACAGCTGCGTGCCGTAACCGAATATAATGCAGTAAGCTATCATGTCAGCAAAGATACATTACAAGGATTCGATTACGAACTATTGAATGCTTTTGCTTCTGAGAAAGGACTGAAACTGGAAATTACTCCTGAAATGAGTTTTGAAAAGCGTCTGCAAGGTATCATCAACGGTCAATACGACATACTGGCTACCGGAACAGTCGTAACGACCCAGCTAAAAGACTCATTGCTTTTTACACGGACTCTACTATTAAGCAAACAGGTTTTAGTACAACGAAAGAAAGAAGAAGGAAAAGACAGCTTATACATCCAGAGTCAGCTTGATCTGGCACATAAGCATCTTCATGTGATAAAAGGATCGCCGGCACTGCTGCGTATACATAATCTGATAGACGAAATAGCCGATACTATTTACATAAATGAAGTAGAACTATATGGACCGGAACAATTACTGGCTATGGTTTCGGGAGGAGATATCGATTATGCAGTATGCGATGAAAACATTGCCCGTGCATCTATCGATGATTTTCCAAATCTGGACATCAATACCGACATCAGCTTCACACAGTTTTATGCCTGGGGAGTAAGCAAACATTCTCCTGCCCTGCTGGATAGCCTGAACGTCTGGCTCAATGATTTTGTCCAGACACCAAAATATAAAAAGCTATACAATAAATATTTTAACTGATACATACACCGTACACTATGATACAACTGAATAACGTATGCTGGGGATTTATCGGTTGCGGTGAAGTAACCGAGAAAAAGAGTGGACCTGCCTTCAATATGATAGACGGTTCGAAAGTAGTAGCAGTAATGAGCCGTGACGAAGAAAAAGTAAAATCGTATGCACGCCGTCACAATATACCTCGATGGTATACAGATGCTCAGGAACTGATAGGCGACGAGGATGTCAATGCTATTTATATTGCCACTCCTCCTTCTTCACACGCTACATTTGCCATTATGGCGATGAAAGCCGGCAAGCCTGTTTATATAGAAAAGCCGATGGCCGCAAGTTATGAAGACTGCGCCCGCATCAACCGTATATCGCAAGAAACAGGTGTTCCTTGTTTTGTAGCTTACTACCGCAGATATCTGCCCTATTTCCAAAAAGTACGACAACTGGTTGAAGAGGGAGAGATAGGAAATGTAATCAATGTACAGATACGTTTCGCACAACCTCCGCGAGCACTCGATTACAACAGCACCAATCTTCCATGGCGTGTACAGCCCGACATCGCAGGAGGAGGATATTTTTACGATCTGGCACCCCATCAGTTGGACTTTCTTCAGGAAATGTTCGGATGTATACTCGAAGCAGAAGGTTATACAAGTAACCGTGGAGGGCTTTATCAGGCAGAAGATACTATCAGTGCCTGCTTTAAGTTTGCTTCCGGACTGCCTGGTTCAGGTTCATGGTGCTTCGTTGCTCACGAATCGGCAAAAGAAGACCGTATAGAAATTATAGGTGACAAGGGTATGATTTGCTTCTCTGTCTTTACCTATGATCCGATTGCCCTGCACACTGAACGCGGTCGTGAGGAAATACTCCCACAGAATCCGCCATATGTACAACTTCCGTTGATTCAGGCTGTGGTAGAACATCTACAGGGGAAAGCAATCTGCACATGCGACGGGGTGAGTGCAACTCCTACAAACTGGGTAATGGACCGTATTCTAAATAAACTCTGAAAAACTTTATTCATCGCGCCACTCAATACAGACGTCATGAAATTTTTCCGACATATCGGCATAATCCTATTGCTTTTCGGTCAGACAATACAGGCACAGACCGAAAAGCAGAATAAATTTATGCAACATTTGGAAAAGATTTTTACAGAAACAGATACCACCTACATCGCTCCCAACAAATATAACCTGACGTTTATGGTGGAACAAAGTTTCTGGCATGAACGTTACCGTCTGGGGACCCGAATAAACGAAGAAAGACAAAACATCAGTTTTGCACCTACTCCAACTCCTAAGATAGGAGCCTATTTCGGCTGGAGATGGATATTTTTAGGAATGTCATTCAGCATTCCCGATCTCATAGGCAAAAGCCAAAGCGGCAAATCGAAGAAAGAATATGTTTTCAACCTATACAGTTCACGAGTTGGAGCAGACTTTTATTACAGAAAAACAGGTAGCGACTTTCATATAAATTCCTATTCAGGATTCAATCTTCCGGAAGATTATGTAGGTCAGAAATTCGAAGGCTTCCAAAGCAAAATAGTCGGCCTTAATGCATACTGGATTTTCAACAACAAGAAATTTTCATATCCGGCAGCATACAGTCAGTCTACTAATCAGCGCCGCAGCTGTGGTTCGTTTATGGCTGGTTTTTCATACTCACACCATAGTATTTCTTTCAATCATACCAAACTACCAGCCGAGATGATTGAACAAATACAATCGTCACTAAAATTCAACAGTCTGAAATATCGTGATTACAATTTAAGTTTCGGATACGGATATAACTGGGTATTTGCCAAGAACTGTCTGCTCAACGTTTCGCTAATGCCAGCTATCGCTTATAAAAAAGCTAAAATGAACGGAAAACCAACAGATATGGAAAACGACTGGTTTGAGTGGATAAACGATATTAATTTCGATCTGGTAACCCGCGCAGGCATAACATGGAACAACAGCAAATATTATATCGGGGCCTCACTCGTATTAAATACGTATGACTATCGCAAATCTGATTTCTCGATGACAAACTCTTTCGGAAGCTTACGTATATACGCCGGATTCAATTTCTGGAAAAGAAAAGAATACAGACAGAAAAAGTAATAAAAAACTTCACCCCAAGAATATCATTACCCGAGGTGAAGCCGATAAACACACACAATTATAATCCTATCTTTTAGAAATGTACTCCTATAGTAAATAACAATTGATGACGCTCATTGTTCACTTTTGTCGGTGATAATAATAAATTTCCTGACTGGTCAAGACCTCCGTCAAACGCGTAAAAATCACCTTTATAGAAATCATATTTATAAGCAACATCTGCATAAACCAGACGACCTCTGTAACCCAATCCAACACTGACAGCCTGACGTGACTTCAGATTCAGATATTCGGCATCGGTACGGGTATTGTCGGTAACCGGAATATTCTTGAATGCGTCACTCGTAATAGGTGTCGAGCGGAAATGATATCCGGCACGTACACTGAAGGCAGATGAAACTTTTGTTTCCATACCTACACGGAACGAGTGAACCCCTTTCAAGGTCTCCTTAACAGCTGACTGACCGTTCAGTTCCACACCTTCAGCATTCTGAAGTTTGGTTGCTGAATAGTTTTCAAACTCATATTCAGCGTCCAAAGCCATAATGCCTCCTACAATCGTACCGACACTAACATTGAAGCGCCACGGAGTAATCAGTCTGTAATCCCATGCATATTGCCCGCCATATAAATAATCCGCTAAATTCTCAGTATAGCTAGCCGACGGCAAATTACTCGTCAGCACCGATGTATAACGGTCGGACATATTATATAATATAGGCGTATGTATAGCCAGACCAAAACGGAACGGAGAATATTCGAACGGACGAATGATAGTACCGACTTTCAGATCAATTCCTGTACCTTCTGTTTTATACGTATTGTTTAAGGTGAAATTTCCCTGATACTCTCCATTTAATCTTTGCATGTTTTCTCCATACGAAGAGTAACGCAAGTAATCAATATCATAAACGCCTAAGGTTGCACCAAAATAAAAGCGGTCGCGAACATTAAAGGAAACATTGAAATCGTACTCATTGACAGAGCCTGTCTCACGGCTGTAATATTCTCCATCTATACCATTCCATCCATAGATATTAAGAATATTTCCTTTATCATCCCAATCCACATCGACCAGACCGGTACGTGCTCCCATAGCACCTAAATATGGAGTATCATAAAACGAACTTTCAGTATAAGGATTGTTGGCATCCAGCAGACCGTTAAAATGATTATCAGTCTGATATCCAGCTCCATCTATCATATCAGCCATCTGCCAGGTAAGCGAATTTCCATTCAAACCGCCTTTCGAAGCGAACTGACGGTTAAAATTAACACGCTTATGATAATTGAATGCGAAATTCAGAAAACGCAAATCGGTCTTGTTGCCAATTTTCGTACTCCATACAAAACCAACCTGATCGAACGAAGCACGATTACGGCTTTCATCCATCACACTACCATTAAAGTCGCTATGCGATTTGTTGGCATTAAAGCCAAAACTCAACGCAACATCATTACTTCTGTAAAGTCCGATGCCGGCAGGGTTTGTTCCAATAGTAGACAAATCTGCCCCCAGTGAACTCATAGCTCCTCCCATACCGACAAAGCGTGCCGTACCATTTACATCGTTTCCTAAGAAACGAAGTGCATCATATTGATTTTGTGCTGCTGCGGCCGAAGCTAATGCACCAGCCACAGTCAGAACCATTATTTTCTTTTTCATAATTCGAATGACCTTCTAATTTTTGTTTCTTTATCTTCTGCTTGAGCTACCACCTCTTGAGCTGGAACGTGAAGAACTTCCTCCCGTTGCTGAACCTCGGCTATAGCTGCTGCTTCCTCTTGAGAAAGAGCTGCCTGAGCTACGAGGAGTGGAATAACTACTGCTGGAACGAGTATTCGAACGGTTATTGTTATAGTTCGAACTGCGTCGGGTACTGCTAGGACGGCTGTAGATAGATCCTGTACGGTCTACTGTACTACTAGGACGTACGTAGCTGCTTCCGTTTCCACGTGACGGACGAGTTATTGACGATGGACCGTTCTGCTGGAAACTTGATCCTCCACCTGAAGGACGAACAGAAGTAGACGAAGAACTTCCTGCTCCACTTCCCGGACGGACAACCCGACCTACACCACTTGAAGACCCTCTTCGTGAGCTAGTTGTAAATCTGCTGGTATTACCAAATCCTGACGTACTGCGTCTGGAAGAAGAATATCCTGTATATCTTGACGGGCGGTAGTCTGTATGTCCGACACGGTAGTTGCCTGCCCAGTACGGATAATGATGGTGATGATACCAGGCAGGTCCCCAGTAACCACCCCAGTAACCGCCATAGTAACTTCCCCAATAGCCACCCCAGTAGCCACCATACCAGTAAGGAGAATACCAACTGCTATAATACCACGGAGAAGACCATCCCCAGCTGAATCCCCATCTCGGACCTGCAACGCCCCAATTCCAGCGCCAGTCCCACCACAACGGGTTCGTAGATGTCGGGAAAACATATGCATACAATCCGTCTTCATAAATATTCCAGTCCCATGAAGCATATCCCCCGTATACAACATCCCAATAAAGCGGGCTGCTTACAGGTATGGCATATCGCGGACTGCGGAAACGTATGATTCGCATGGCATATTCATAATCATCCTGCGAACCTTCGAAACCGTTAACCCACTCTCCACGCTCTCCATAAGGCTTCTCTTCGATATACAGTGTATCGTTCTGCATAGAAAAGGTATTATCGCGTGAAGTATAACGGCGATTGTATTCGTCAATGTCACGAGTCTTTCCTGTAACGTCTTTCACCACGATAGTCGACCCTGGAGCTGCATATACCGTCGTATTGTTTGAAGTCTGCTTCGGAACGGACTTAACCTCTGCCTTCTGTTCCGTTTTCTTTTCTTTTTTCGGAATAAAGTAAAGGTCGTCGTTGCTTTGAGCCATAGCCAGCCACGGCAAGCAAGCTATCAGCAGCGAAGCACATATTCTACTTTTCATACTCATATCATTTTATACGGTTTATTTCAATTACAAAAGTAAGAAGTAAATTCTTACAGGCAAGTAGAAATTCCCTATTTCAGTATAGGGTTTTCCCTATTTTCACTACCTTTGTGTAAACAAACGAATATCTCTATATATGAAATACTTTGAAGTCACTTTTACTGCACAGCCGTGCAATGAAATTGTAACCGATGTCCTGTCGGCACTGGCAGGCGAAATAGGTTTCGAGAGTTTTGTTGAGTGTGAAGGAGGCGTTCAGGCTTATGTACAGCAAAGCTTGTTCGATGAAAATGCCCTGAAAGAAACACTGGCAAACTTTCCTATACCCGACACCCAAATTACTTATACCATTACCGAACCGGAAGACAAAGACTGGAACGAGGAATGGGAAAAGAATTTTTTCCAGCCTATCGTGATAGAAGACCGCTGCGTGATACACAGCACCTTCCATCATGACTACCCGCAGGCTGAATATGATATTGTAATCAATCCGCAAATGGCTTTCGGAACCGGACATCACGAAACAACAAGTTCTATTCTGGGCGAACTGCTGGATGCCGACCTGAAAGGCAAGTCAGTACTCGATATGGGATGCGGAACATCTATTCTGGCTATTCTGGCAAGCATGAGAGGAGCAGATCCGGTAACTGCTATTGATATAGACGACTGGTGTGTAAACAATTCACGCGATAATATTGCCCTGAACAATATTTCAAACATCACAGTAGAACTGGGTGATGCATCGCTTCTGAAAGGACGCAAGCCGTTCGACATCATCATAGCTAATATCAACCGTAATATTCTGCTGAATGATATGGCTGCCTATGCAGCATGCATGCACAAGGGTTCTGAACTTTATATGAGCGGATTCTACGTAGAAGACATTCCTGCTATCCGCGAAAAGGCTGAAAGTCTGGGAATGACTTTCGTTCACCATCGGGAAAAGAACCGTTGGGTGGCTGTAAAGTTTATTATGTAACAATATAAAAAACTTCAGCATCTTTTCGGGAAAAGATGCTGAAGTTTTTATTTTTTCTGTACAAAGATCAGGAAACTTCGTACAGATTTTTCGCCATAATTCATCATCTTTTTTCAAAGGGAAAAGCTGCTTTATTCTTCTTTTTCTGCCTTCTTCAACTTTACCTCCGTAGTGGCCTGATAAGTACCATAGCTCCAGCCAGACCCTTCCTCTATTTTTTCGAGCTTCATATCTTTCAGTAAAATAGAATCCGACTTGAAAACCTTCTTTTCGTCATTGAAATAAACTTTCTGCTCATCTGGCTCGAAACCGGTTGTAACAAATTTCTCTGCGGCAAACGCCCCTTTGTTATCCGTGTAAATTGTATCCCCCGAACGATAATCATTATTATACGCTCTGCGTACGATAACCTGAATGTCTTCCAGCGGATTACCTTCCTCGTCGGTTACTACTCCTTGCACCTGAAAACCAACCGTAGGTGTTCCATATTCCAATGGAATATCTTCTGGATCCTCATTACTGGTGCATGAAGCAAAGCCTAGCAAAGCAAGAAATCCAGCCCAGACTCGAGTACTAAAACAACTAACTTTCTTTCTCATAACTGTATGATTTTTTACATTAAGGATTGACGATTCTTTTCAAATGGCAGACCATTAACTCTCCTTGTCCATCACGCAAATGCATACCATTTCCACGACAATAGCGGAAATACTTGCATGTAGCACACTCTCCTTTCTTCATCCATGTGCGGTCGCGATAAGGCTGATAGTTATTCTCCCATACATCCATAAACTCATCTTTATAAATGTTTCCCTGATGGAAATCGGCACGAATGCTGGGGCAAGCGGATATAGAGCCATCGATAAGGACTGATCCCACTGTTATCCCTGCCTGACAGGAAAAGAAATGATCGCGTACATCACCTTCATAGTTACCTAAAAATCCCTCACACCCATAACTGATGCGTATACGCCCTTCCTTACGAGTTTGCTTGATAAAATCCAGCATTCCACGAAACTCCTCGCCGGACAATTGAAGTTCGGCATCACTGGCTGCACGTCCTACAGGAAATACCGTAAACAACCTCCACTGTTTTAACCCTATGCCAATGAGAAACTCTTTCAATTCATTTAACTGCGCATAATTATGCTTATTGACGCATGTTACCACATCGAACACAAATCCGGGGATAGCGGCCATCATACGAATGGCTCGAACAGCCTTGTCAAAGCTTTGCGGATGTCCGCGCATCCAGTTATGCTCATCGGCAAACCCGTCCAGACTGACTGTAGCAGTATGCATTCCGGCCTTCAGCAAAGCAGTAAATCGTTCGGGAGTCATAGCCAGCCCATTTGTCACCATTCCCCACGGAAATCCTTTGTCATGAATAGCTTTTCCACACTCTTCCAAATCTTCACGCATAAGAGGCTCTCCACCCGTAATTACCACAAAAACATGATGCGGATCGGTATGCAAAGCTATATTATCCAAAACCCGAAGAAAATCTTCTTTAGGCATATCGGCATAACCGGATATTTTCTTGCAATCGCTGCCACAGTGACGGCAATGCAAGTTACAGCGTAAAGTACATTCCCAGAATAATTGTTTCAGAGGATGCTGTTCGACCAATGTATTCGTTATCTTACGGGCTATCTCTAACCCCAGCCTGCGACGAAGAGACAGATTTGTATTCATAGTTTTCGGATTTATCACAAAAATAGTTCTTTTTATAATAAAAAAAGCAAGACAGAAGGGAATATACCCTAAATAATACAGATAGTATATCCTTTATAGGGAAATTCCCTATTCATTATAGGAATTTGCCTGCATATTTATAGGATTTTCTATTCGTCTATCATTCATTTTATTGTCTATTTTTGTAACACCAACCAAAAAGAATAATGGATATGAAGAACTTTATGAAAGTCGTCATTATGGCAATCGTGCTACTGACTACAACCAGCTGCGGAGTTTTAGATGCCTCCTTACAGCGTTCCCGCCTGGCAGAAAGCCTACATACAGGTATGACAAAACGTGAAGTCGTTGACCTACTGGGAAATCCCGAGTTCAAACGTTCCTACAATGGAATAGAGCAGTGGGAATATAAGAAATTACATTTCATCAGCGGAGCAGTAACAACCATTCTGCTCGATTTTCAACACGATAAAGTCATTTCATTCAATTCGTACGCTGGAGCTACCCCCTCTCCTGCCTACCCGCCTATAGCTATCTGTCCGCCTGCTCCTGTTGAAGAAATACCTTCGCTGGCTTATCCGACAGACGATCAGAAATGGTTTCAGGAATTATATCAGAAGGTAAAAGACAAGCCCTTCAAAGACGAACGTCTGAAAATACTCAGAGAAGCCGCCAGCCAGTCAGACTTTACCTGTGATGAAATCGTACAGTTGATGAAAATATTCAACTTCGACGATGAAAGACTGGAAGCATTGGCCATTCTGGAACCAACCATTATCGACCGGGAAAATACCGACCGGATTGTTGATTCAATGACTTTTATATCAGGAGAGGAAAAAGCAAAAAATATACTGAACAAGAAGCATCACAGCGGTCGGCTATATAGTGACAGTGAAATCAATATATTATATGAAAAGGTAAAGGATGCTTTCTCATTCGATCAGCTAAAGATACTGCAAACAGGCATGAATGGCAGAAATATTACATGCAAGCAATGTGTCAAACTGCTTTCTATATGTGATTTCGACAATGAACGGATAAAATTCCTGCAAGTCATGGCGCCTCACATATACGACTGCCACAACCGTCAGCTAATCATTGATACAATGAGTTTCGCCTCAGGAAAAGATGAAGCACGCCAACTGATAGAACGATATTGCAAATAACTTTCATTCAAACAAAAAAGCATTTCCCATCCACACAAAGGAAGAGGAAATGCTTTTTCCGTTTTTTTTATGTAAAAATCACAATCAGTCTTTTGCCTGATGAACAGTAAGCTGCGGGAACGGGAATCCGATACCTTCCTTATTGAATGTATCGTACACGATTTTATTCATGTCAAAATATACATCCCAGTAATCAGCTGTCTTAGCCCACGCACGGACCTTAATATCCACACTGCTTGCCGAAAGAGCTCCCAAAGCAATCATCGGAGCCGGATCCTTCAATATACGAGGATCTGCATCGATAATACGCTGCAATACGGCTTTTACCTTTTCGAAATCTTCACCATATTCTACTCCGAATACCCATTCAGCACGACGTGTTTCCTGTTTGCTGTAATTTGTAATGGCATTGCTGCTCAATGCACCATTCGGAACATAGATGACTTTATTATCTACAGTTGTCAGAATAGTATGGAATATCTGAATTTCGCGTACAGTACCATTCGCATTCTGGCCTTCAATATAGTCGCCTACCTTGAAAGGTTTGAATACCAGAATAATCAATCCTCCTGCAAAGTTGGAGAGATTTCCAGACAAAGCCATACCAATAGCAACACCGGCAGAAGCCAGCAAGGCTGCAAAGCTGGTAGTTTCTACTCCCAGACGGCTAACAATAGCAAAAGCCAATATCAGATTCAGCAATATGCTGACAAGGCTTCTCAAAAAAGTCTGCACACTGATTTCAAGCTTTCTCTTTTCCAGAATACGTGCAAGCAAACGTCCGACTTGCTTGATGATAAAGCGGCCGACAATATAAATAATGATTGCTCCTAACAGGTCTTTTCCTACCTCAATACCCCAGTCAAGCAACTTCGACAGCAGCTGTTCTACATCTACTCCCTTAGAACCTGCACTCAGGAAAGTTGCATTCAATAAAGATGATAATAACATAGTTGTTTTATTTTAAATTGATTAATATTTATTCTTCCAATACCCCTTTGCCCTGACGAATTATTTCGGGCACATCTTCACAACAATTTATAACGGTAGAAGGTTCAACGCCTCCTATGCCTCCGTCTATCACTAAATCAACTTCCGAACCAAATTTCTCGTCTATAAGCTCCGGATCGGTGACATATTCGACATCTTCATCCGGATTCAAGGGTAAAGTAGTGGTAAGAATAGGTGCATCAAGCAAATGACATATTTCACGAATAATATTATTGTCCGGCACACGAATTCCTACTTCCTTCCGGTTACGGAATATCTTAGGCAACCGGCTGTCTGCATTAAGGACAAATGTAAACGGTCCGGGCAGATTTCGCTTCATCAACTTAAAGGTAGCATTGCTTACACGGGCATATTCGCTGATATTGCTCAAGTCGTAGCAAATAATAGAGAGGTTGTTTTTACGCGGATCGATATTCTTCAACTTGCAGATTCGTTCGATCGGTCGTTCTTTCAGGGCATGACAACCCATAGCATACATGGTATCGGTGGGATAAATGATTATCCCACCGTCATTCAATATATCCACAATGTGCTGCAACACATCGGGATCGTTATTCTTGGAATATAATTTCTGTATCATAATCACAAATATAGCACTTTTTAAAATGCAATGACTTTTTTATCTGTGATTATTCATTTCAGGCTTTTAAAAATACAACTGGTTACCAGCAATGATGTACCAGAGGACGGATATGCTTGTCGTATACTTGGCGTACCACCTCCATTTCTTCATGTGAAAAAGGAGGCAAAGAAGAAGCTTTGACATTTTCCATTATCTGAGCAGGAGAACTTGCTCCCGGAATGACAGTACTGACTTCGGGATACATCAGAATATATCTTAAAGCACGAGCTGCAAGATTATCTGTATGCAACAGCTGTTTCAGTTCGCGTGCAGCCTTCACGCCTGTCATATAGTCTACTCCTGAAAAAGTTTCTCCCTTATCGAAAAACTCTCCGTTTCTGTTGTAACAACGGTGATCAGCTTTTCCAAATGTTGTTTCTTCTGAGTATTTTCCTGTCAACAGTCCACTAGCCAAAGGTACACGGACTATGATTCCGACATTTTGTTTACTTGCTTTCGGAAACAATTCTTCTGCCGGCTTCAAACGAAACATATTAAAAATAACTTCAATGGCAGATATGTCATAATTCAATGCTTCCAGTGCTTCGTCTACCTTTTCTACACTGACACCATAATGACAGATTTTACCCTGCCGTTTCAATTTATCAAGAACATAAAAAATCTCCGGATTCCGGTATACTTCAGTAGGCGGACAGTGAAGCAAAACCAGATCAAGGCTATCAACGTCCATATTCTTGAGTGAAGCATCCACAAATTTCACGATGTTTTCTTCATTATATCCCGCTGAAACATGCGGATTAAGCTTTCTACCACATTTGGTTACTACAAACACTTTATCTTTCTTGCCTTTCAGAAACTTCCCGACAGTATGTTCACTCATTCCATCCTGATAAATATCAGCCGTATCAATCAGATTTACCCCTTGTTCGTATGCAGCCTGCAATGTATTCATAGCTACCTGCTCATCAAAAGGATCTCCCCATTTAGAACCAAGTTGCCAAGTTCCTAAAGATACCTCACTCGCTTTAAATCCAGTTTTTCCAAAAACTCTATAATTCATATTATGATTTTTTATATAACTACTACGGCTCTAACACGTGCCTCTTTTTACAGCAAAAGTAAAGGATATTATCAGCCGTTGCAATACACGATAAAATAATCGGATACCAACAACTTTATCCATATATTGATTATCAAGCAAATAAAAAGAACTATCTTTGCAAGTAAACTAAAAATAACATGCATGTATAAAAGAAAAACACCTCTTGATCTTTCTTGCGGAATCCGCATTACAATGGAAATTATCGGTTCAAAATGGAAGCCTTGCCTGATAGATGCACTGAGAGAAACTCCCAAACGTCCCAGCCAGCTTCACCGTGAAATACCAGAGGCCATCTCTCGCGTGCTAGATCAGAATCTGAGAGAGCTCGAAGCACACGGCATCATAGAAAAGAAAATATATGCAGAACTACCTCCCCACAGCGAATACGCACTGACAGAATTAGGCAAAAGTGTATTGCCTTTGATAGACATACTGGATGAATGGGGAGAAAACCACCGATATATCTTCGAAAAATAAATAAAAAAAGAACCGCATCACAGCTCATAAAAATAAAGCCTGATGCAGTTCTTTTATGTTTGTATACTAGAATATATAAGTTCTTCTATATACTTATTTTAGCTTTAACGCTTCTCTTTTTCTACCAGCACAATCAACGGTCAGCTTTCAAACGGTCTGCCATAGCTTTTGCCAGTTCCTTAGCTTGACGGCAAGTATCTTCCTTCATACTCTGCTTCATTTCTACCGGATTGCCAACAACCTCGAATTTAAGCTTTTCTGTATATTCACCGATTTTCTTGACTGCGGCACTAGCCCATGTAAACGAACCGAAATATCCTATTACGCGATTCTTCATCTCGCGAGCAGCCACCTTGCTCAACAAAGCTTCCATTTCGGGATATAAGTTCATGTTGTAAGTAGTACATCCTGCAATCAGACCTTTATATTTAAAGATATCTGCCAAGATAAATGAATGATGAGTCTTCGAAACATTGTGCATTACAATATTCTTGATACCCTGAGCACTTAATTCTTCAGCTATGGTTTCTGCAAGTTCTTCTGTATTGCCATACATTGTACCGTAAACAATAACCACACCTTCTTCACCTTCGTAGCGGCTCATCTTATCATACATATCGATAACCTGAGGAATCTTTTCTTCCCATACAGGACCGTGAGTAGAACAGATCATCTTGATAGGCAGTCCACCACATTTCTGCAAGGCTTTCTGTACCGGATTTCCAAACTTTCCTACAATATTGGAATAATAACGACGCATTTCATTCCAATAAATATCTGTATTGATATTCTTATCGATACATCCTCCATTCAGTGCTCCGAAACATCCGAAAGCATCACCTGAGAATAAGATACCTTCTGTTTCATCGAAGGTTACCATTGTTTCAGGCCAGTGTACCATCGGAACCAGATAGAAACGTAAATTATGATGTCCTAATTTCAGGAAATCACCATCACCTACAACATAACGGTCACCACCTACTCCATAATAACCTTCTACCATATCGAAAGTTTTCTTGTTTCCAACCAATACGATATCAGGATAATACTGCTTAATCAGTGCAATAGAGCCAGAATGGTCGGGTTCCATATGATTAATAATCAAATAATTGATTTTGCGGTCACCGATAACGGCGCGAATTTTCTTCAAATAAACCTCGAAAAATGCTACATCAACAGTATCTACCAGCGCTACCATTTCATCGTCGGCAATCAGATATGAGTTATAAGACACACCATAAGGCAGCGGCCAAAGATTTTCGAACAACGCTTTTGAGCGGTCGTTCACACCTACGTAATGTACTTTTCCTTTAATTTCCATTTTTGTTATCCGAATTAATTATACTATATTTTTTTACTACAATGCTTTCCTTGCCATGCATCACGTTCTTCCATCCGGCGCTTCAGTCTGGCTGTAAACTCATGGTTTTTCAGTCCCCAGTCAGGAGCTATCAGCAATTCTTTGGGCGACTGCGAAACAAATCGCTCCAAAACCAGATCCGACCGAAGGTGTTCTATATAGTCGATAGCCAGATCAATATATTCATCGACCGTATATAAATGAAAATCCTCCGGATGTTGTGCGAATTCATGGGCCATACGCGTACCCTTTATCAGTTGCAGCTGATGCATTTTCAGCGTTGTCAGTGGCAACTGAGACAAGGTCTCAGCCTGACAAATCAACTTTTCAGAATCTTCCCCAGGCAAGCCCAATATCACATGTCCACCTGTCAAGATCCCTCTTCCGGCCGTACGACGTACAGCATCTTCCGTACATGCAAATGTATGTCCCCGGTTTATCCGTGCCAGTGTATGATCATCAGTGCTTTCTATGCCATATTCAACCAGCAGGAAAGTCCGGCGGTTCAGTTCTTCCAGATAGTCCAACAACGAATCGGGCATACAATCCGGACGCGTACCGATGACCAGCCCCACAACGTTTTCTACATCCAAAGCCTCTTCATACATTCGCTTCAGCTGTTCTAATTCTCCGTAAGTATTTGTATACGCCTGAAAATAGGCAAGATATTTCATCTGAGGATATTTGCGGGCAAAGAACAGCTTGCCTTCTTCCAACTGTGTGGTTACCGTTTTCTCTGTACGGCAATATTCCGGATTAAACGTCTGATTGTTACAATATGTACACCCTCCATACCCTTTTGAGCCATCACGGTTAGGACAAGTAAAACCCGCATTAACCGAAAGTTTCTGTACCTTGAACGGAAACTGCTTCGTCAAAAAACCGGCAAAGTCATTATATCGTAACTGTTTATCCATCTGCATACAATTTGCGGAAGCAAAGATAATCGTTTTTTTGAGAACAAACAAAAAATGTTCCCCAGCACATACCAGTTACTGAGGAACATTTCAAGAAAAATAACCTTACAGAGGTTAATTCGCCTTATATAAATCATCTAAAAATACATCCAAATATGCACCTCTCATATTTGTCTTATAGAAGCGTCCTTCTTTATCAAGAATCAGACACATCGGAATAGCCTGGATATTATATTCTTTGGCACCTGCTCCATAAATACCTCCTTCTATCCGTCCCTGTGTCCAGCTCATATTTTCTTCTTTCATGGCTTTCTGCCATTCAGAGTCCTTCTCATCAAGTGAAATGCTTACGATAGCAAAATCCTTGTACTTATCATGTATTTTACGCAAATGAGGTATTTCTCCGCGACAAGGTCCACACCAGCTTGCCCAAAACTCCAGCATGACATATTCGTTTTCCGGAATCATAGAAGAAAGTTTTACAGTCTTTCCGTTACGGTCTAAAACATCGATATCTTTATACTTCTGTCCTACTGCCAACGGACGTGCCGCTGATGCAGCAGTTGTAAAATGTTCCAGTTCGGCAGTTCCTGCCCAATGTTTCTCAAACAAAGCCTGCATCTGGTCAATCTCCTTAACATCAGGTAAGAATTCCATACCCGAAAGATAATACATTGCCTGATCCATCGCTACCGGAGAGTCTGCATGTTTCTTGATAAAGTCAAGCTGATACTGTAACAGCTTATCCTTCCATTTCATTTCTTCACGAGCTATTTCCATACCAACGGCACTCACATCCTTTCCTTCCGACTCCGGTACCAAGTATTCATCTGCATAACGTTCCATCAAAGTATTCAAAGTATCAGAATATACCTGAATCTCCTTATTCATCGTAACAAATAAATCGTGAACTGACGAACCGGTTATCTCTGGAGATTTATTCTCACGCTCGGGAGCATAATAAACTCCTGGCAATGTAGCTACATCTCCCTTATAAGTAATGTCTGAGTTCTCCAGATAAAGCATTGTACGAAACATCTTATTATGATAATCCGGCTCTTCGCCCGGCTTGTTTAAGTCGATTATTACATAATAAAGTCCCGGACGCTCCACTTTTCCTGAAAAAGTAAAACTGCCATTCTGCACCACAGTGCTATCTACCACAACCGGATCCGACAAGTATACCGAACGTTCCAGATAAGCTTTTCCTGAAGCTGCATCACCTGTTAATATACCTTCGATGGTATATCCATCCGTTTTACTCTGACATGAAGCCAACAAACCAGCTACCATGCCCAACAAAAAAATTTTCTTCATAACTATTATTCTTCATTTAAGGATTTTGAACTAATAAATCATTTCCAGCAATAGCTGAACGAGGAATAGGCAGAGCCAGTCTGGTCCATGAATTAACATATCCCAATGCAACCCAATCAGTTCCGTCCAGTTTGTTATAACGTATCATGTCGAACCAATCTTCAAAATTTTCACCGAACAGCTCCAGATATTTCTGATAAAAGACTGTCATCAGCATATCTTTGTCGGCTACATTATCAACAAAGTCCGCAGCAAATCCTGCACGATCGGTTATCGGACGCAATGCTTCACGAGCAGCAGTAAAATCAGGAGCCGGTTTACGTATCGCAGCCTCAGCCTTCACCAAGTACATCTCCGACAGGCGAAGCATATATAAAGAGTTTCCCGGAACTTTATCCACATTATCATTCATCTGATACTTATTCATGCGATACGATGAAATCATATTCTCTGCATCAAAAGCCCATGCATAACGTTTATCTTCCGGATATAGAGCTGCTATTTTTCTCAAGGTGTTTCCTGCTCCAGCACTCCAGTCGTAACGGTATCCAGCTACAGTCTGCTGATTGTTCATCGTATATGGATAAAACAATAAATCCGTACTTTGGAAGCTGCTAAAAATATCACCATATACAGGCTCAAGCATAATACCCTCATCAGCCCCTTTTGTTATAACCTCATCGGCCAGTTTATATGCCTCATCAAAATTACCCATAGACAATAAGACCTTTGCTTTCAAAGCTTTTGCCGACAGATAATTTCCATAATACATGGCTACAGTTCCCAAAGAAGAATGTTTTACCGGTAACACTTCAGCCTCTTTAAGATCATCAAGAATAGATGTGTAACACTGGCGGACAGTCGCTCTCGCTTTCGGGGTATTGTCACGTACAGGAGCATCATGAAGCACGATGCCATACTGAGAGTCCATGTTCCAAAATTCACCATACAAACGTAGCAGCATAAAGTTTGCCATCGCCCGGTTGAACTTCGCTTCTCTCTGATAATTCAGATTTTCTTCTTCAGAAAGTCCTTTTATATCCTTATCCAAAGCCGCCAGCACCGAATTTGCCTGATTGATTATGTAATACAAGAAGATATAAGTTTCTTCCACAATTACATTGTCATCCTGTATATCTCCAGTCAAAAAGCTTCTGGCACCACTTACACTTGAGCTTTGCATAACTCCGGTACGCAAAAACAATGCATTGTAAATAGAACTTTTCGCTCTCCAGCCTTCATAGATACCATTTACTGCTATTTCGGCCGAACGGGCATCGGTTATGACAGTTTCATCATCCAACACATTTTCGGGATGGATATCATCAATAGGTCCCAGCAGGCTGCACGAAGCCATTGTCAGAGAAAACATGCCTGCCACTAAACAAGATTTTATATTCAGTTTCATAAATAGTCTTTTTTAGAATTGTAACTTAACTCCCAGTGAGAAGGAACGGCTCAACGGATAAGGGTCGTTGTTAGTTCCCATACTTGTAATTCCAGTAGCAACAGTTTCCGGATCAAGTCCAGGCCATTGAGTAATCGTAAATAAATTGGTAGCCGTCACAAAGAGTGAAGCATTACTTAAATACAATTTATTTATCCATGCCTTAGGCAATGAATACGACAGCGTAATATTCTTCATTCTCAAATAAGATGTATCAAAAACAAAACGGTCGTTCGCCATATAATTATAACTCATTGTACCTGCAACCAGACGTGCATACTTAGCATCCGTACGTTCCGGTGTCCAGGTGTTTCCGTAAAGCTCTCTGCCAACGCTTTGTCCCAAAACACCACTGATTTCCTCTCCTAAGTTACTATATACAGCTTCTCCTCCACAAGAGAACTGCATAAGGAAGGACAAAGAAAGATTCTTATAAGTAAACGTATTGGTCCATCCTCCGAAGAATTTAGGTTCAGGAGTTGCTATGACTTGACGGTCGTCGGATGTAATCGTACCATTTCCGTCAGTGTCTTTCATCAGAAAATCTCCAACGCCGATACCAGACTGATACTCAGCAAAACCGTTTTCTACGGCCTTTGCATTCAGTTCATTCACTTCATCCATATTTTGAACAATATGGTCGACTATATAACCTTTCACTGTTCCTGCCGGTTTTCCCACAATAAAGGCATCCTGCATGTACGAATTGATCTGTGCATTGTTCAGCGACTCTATACGGTTACGGTTTACCGAAATATTCAAATCCGTATTCCAGGCAAAATCCTTACCACGAACAGGATAACCACCTAGCGAAACTTCCACTCCACGGTTTGACATATCGATTATATTATCGTAATAATTCGACATTCCGGATTCCAGTATATGAGGAGCAGGAGCCAGTGCACCATCGGTATAACGATAATATGCATCCAAACTTCCGTACAAGCGGTCGCCAAAGAAAGAGAAATCCAGACCAAAATTCACTTCATTTGTCTTTTCCCAATGGATACCACGGTTAGGAAGTAAATCCTGCAACTTGACAGACGAACTTTCTCCATACTGACTGGATGTATAGAACTGGCGGAATGAAAAATCGGAAACATTCGTAGATCCGGTCTGTCCCCAGCTTAAACGCATCTTCAGGTTATCTATCCAGGATGCCTTTTCCATAAAAGCTTCACGGTTTATAACCCATCCGGTAGAAACTGCCGGAAAGACTCCCCACTGGTTTCCCGGACCGAATTTAGATGAAGCATCGGCACGCATACTCACTTCCAGCAGATAACGTGAGTCGTAATCGTACGACAGACGTCCATATACAGAGTTCAAACCACTCTTTGCAACGTAGTCGGAATACATCAATACAGACTGTGCCGAACCTACATTATCCAAATTATCATCATTCGGGAAGCCCTGATACATATTTGTTCCACCAGTACTGCGTGAACGGTCGGCTCCATATCCAGCCATTGCACCAAATAAGTGTTTGCCTGTATGATAGTTATAATCTAAACGGAAATTTATCGATGTACTGACATACTTCGAGTTGTTTGTGGTAAGCTGAGCATAATAAGGACTTCCTACCCAAATTTCCTGCAAATAACTGGGCGAAAAATAACTGTTGTCATAATTATAAGAAGCCAGCGTAAAATCGGAATGGAACTTCAGGTTACGCAGCAGCTCTATGTCGACATAAACATTTCCCATAAACTGGTCGCTTTCATATTTTGCTTTACGGTTCAGCAAAGCAACCGGATTCGGGCCACTTACATACCCTGACGGCATAAAATACAACGATCCTTTATCCAGTCGGGTATAATCACCATTCTCATCATAGACGGGCAAATCCGGACGAACCAGCCACGGATGTGTATCAGGAGCCATGATACTTTCCTGACTAGGACTAGTACGCTTTGAGTAAGAATAGCTAAGCAAAGCTCCCATACGTATGCGTTTGGTTATGTCGGTATTGACTGACAAACGTCCGCTATAAGTTTCAAGATTGTCATTTTTATATAAACCTTCCTGATCGATGGCATTGAAAGCAAACGAATAATCTGTTTTTTCAGATCCGCCACGAACAGAAACATTATACTGATTGGTTATTGCATTTTTATTTCTTGTTTCATCTTCCCAATTAATATTTTCCTTACCAAATGCGCTTTCGTTCAATCCCAGGAATTTAGTATACATCAACGTATTCCAGTCGACTTCAAAATTACCGTAAGCCATCAAGATTGTCGGATCGTACATCATGCTATACTGCGTAGTCATGGTAAAATTCGCCATATCATAATTGTACGCATCCATCGTGTTACGCAAAATTTCTTCCTGCAACGAACGGAATTCCTGATTGTTCAACGGTTCAAAGACCTTTACCGGATTTGCAATGCTCAATGTATATCCGGCTTCCACAGTAGCCTTCTCTCCTTTCCGTCCATTCTTGGTAGTCACTATAATTACACCATTTGCTCCACGCGAACCATAAATAGCTGTAGCCGAAGCATCCTTCAGTACATCAATGCTTTCAATGTCATTCGGTGCAATATTCATAAGTGGATTCAGTGCATTACTGTCGACAAACATCGGCACACCGTCTATTACATAAAGCGGAGCGTTATTTGCCGTAAGCGAGGTAGAAATCGGATAAGGGGAAGTAATACCACGTACATTGACCGTCATCGTCGCACCGGGTTCACCGCTGTTTTGTGTCACCAGCACACCCTTTATCGTTCCGCCAAGCATATCCTGAACTGTAGATGATGTTTTCGACAGTTTATTCAAATCGTCTTTCTTGACAGACGAAATAGAACTTGTCAGGCTTTTACGGTTCTTGCTTCCGTAACCGATGACAACCACATCGTCGAGCACCTGATTATCTGATTTCAAAACAACATTTAGAACTCGTTGTCCTGTATATTCTACATCAACCGATTTCAAGCCTATAAACGAAAATCGCAACACAGCTCTATTTCTCGACAATGCAAGAGAATAAGCTCCGTCCATATCGGTTACAGTTCCTTCCGTAGTACCTACAACTACTACCGAAGCTCCAGGTACAGGAAGTCCGCTTTCATCGGTAACCGTTCCCTTCACAACATTTTTCTGCTGATTTGCCTGTCGCACTTCCACACTTTTGACTGTAGAACTTGCTGTGGCAAAAACTGATTCCGCATGCAAGGCTCCCACGCTCAGTACAGCTAAAAGATTCATCCACTTACGACCATTCATATTTTTAAATATTTAAGATATTATCCGAAAAAAGGAATTAGTTTTTGTGTTATATGCAAATATAAAATAACTTTAACACATAAGCAATTCTTATTCTGAATATTTTCCACATATATATAGAAAAGTTTGTTTTGCTGACATTTTGTAATCTGTTTTACTTCGGATACCATCATGGCTTTCAGAGAAGAATTACAGCATCAAATTACCTTATCACGCTCGTGACTATAGCTTATCACGTTCGTGACGAGATATTCACACGTACGTGACAAGAGCTCACCACGTACGTGACGAGGTATATTTTTATATTTATAAGTTCTTCATTATTTTTGTATCCGAAAAAATAGAAAAACAAATGGCAGGAATTTATCTTCATATCCCTTTTTGCAAACGTCGCTGTATATACTGTGACTTTTATTCTACTACCCAAAATGAAAAAAAATCCAGTTATATCAACGCTTTGTGCCGTGAACTGGAAGAAAGAAAAAACTATCTGGAAGGTGAAAAAATAGAAACAATCTATCTGGGTGGAGGAACTCCATCGCAACTGGAATATAAAGATTTTGAGCTTATTTTTCAGACACTCGGCCGGCTCTACGATATTCAACCGAATGCAGAAATAACCATTGAGGCAAATCCTGATGACCTGACAAGTTCCTACGTCAGTATGCTACGTGAGTTTCCGTTCAACCGACTGAGTATGGGTATCCAAACTTTTCAAGAAGATATTTTACGCCTGCTACACAGGAGGCATACTGCACAACAGGCTATTGATGCTTTCGAACGGTGCAGAAAAGCTGGATTTAAGAATATCAGTATCGACCTCATGTATGGACTGCCGGGAGAAAGCATGCAAACCTGGGAATCAGATCTGAATCAGGCTATCCGTATGAAACCGGAACACATATCGGCTTATCACCTGATTTATGAAGAAGGAACTGCACTTTGGAAATTGCGTGAACAGCATCGGGTGGAAGAGGCTGATGAAGAACTGAGCGTATCCTTATTCACACTACTCATTCATAAACTGAAAGAAAAAGGATACCAACATTACGAAATATCCAATTTTTGTCTGCCGGGAATGTACTCACGACATAATTCAAGTTACTGGACCGGTAAGAAGTATTTAGGATGTGGTCCCTCTGCACACTCATACAATGGCGTATCAAGACAATGGAATATATCCTCTTTAGACGAATATATCACCAATATAAACGAGAGAGAGCCTTATTCTGAAATAGAAGAGCTGGATTTATATACACGCTATAACGATTTTGTAATTACTACCATACGTACGATGTGGGGGATGAATCTCGACATGCTGAAAAAAACATTTGGCAGCAAGCTATACGATTATTGCCTCCGTATGGCCTACCCGCATTTACAGCAAGGCACTCTGGAACAGTCTGAAGGAGTTTTGAAACTCACAGAAAAAGGCATTTTTATTTCCGACGGCATCATGAGCGACATGCTATGGGTAGACTGATACGGAGGGGAAGTTATATTGAGAAAAACACTTTATTTAATCAATCATTGTACTCCTCAATGCAAAAATTATTGATAGTAAAGCTGAGGGAATCATAATTGGCACGATAGGCTACAACACGTACAGTCATTCCATCATTGGCAGTAAGTATATATTCGTTCTTATCATTGTTCATCCGGTACCACATACCGTTCTGACCATATAAGAAACGGATTACATTTAACCGTGAAGTATAATCCCAGCTGATTTTATATTTTGCCGTTTCTCCTTTATGAAAGGAAAACGTACAGGTATGTTCATCATAATGTACATCATCCAACTCTGTTATTTCTTCTTTATAAAAATTCAGGATAGCTGCCTGCCCCAGTGAGTCGTATTCAAGCTGCACATAATTGCTTACGTCACATTTATAAGTAAAAGGTTCTCCTAAGTGCAGCTTAGGTATGGGAGTATATGCTCCTATCTCTTCTTTATTACAAGACGATACAACCAACAAAGCAAAACCGCAGCCCGCTGTCAGCAAATATTTTTTCATGATTTTTGTATTGTTTTTAATATAAGAATTCCACCCTATTCCTCACGAACGAGGTGGGAAAATAAAAAATATGAATATGTTGCGAAAAAAAACTCAATTATCGGAGCCTCCTCCCAAAGCATGGTAAAGGCTGATTACACTCTGAATCTCAGAGTTTCTGTCGGAAACCAACGTCAAACGCGAAGACAGAAGCGACTGCTGTGCAGTAAGTACCTCCAGATAATTCGTTGTGCCATGTTCCATCAACAAACGAGTATCATGTACAGCAACCGACAGATATTCTACCTGCTGACCATCCAGCACTACTTTTTTCCGGGCATTTTGCCACTGATTCAACGCATTGTTTACTTCACCTCCCGCATCAAATAATGACTGCTGAAACTGTAGCAATGCTTCTTCACGCTGAGCTTTGGATATTTTCAGATTGGCTATATTTTTACCTCGATTGAAAATAGGCTGAACCAGCGAACCTACAGCCTGTAAAAGCCATGTTCCGGGATTGGTTATTGTCGCTCCGGCATTATTTGTCCATCCGGCCGAACCACTCAAGGTTATGCTTGGATAAAAATCGGATCGGGCCTGATTAACTCCATAAAAAGCCTGCTTCAGTTCAGCTTCTGCCTGCATAACATCAGGACGACGTGACAATAGCTCCAAAGGAACTCCTACAGAAAGCTCCTGAGGAAATACCTGACAATCCAGTGAGCTGCGCTCGATATGGGCAGGCTGCCATGCCAAAAGAGAACAAAGAGAGTTCTCCATTTCGACAACCTGCTGTTTCAGGTCGAGTAACGACGCTTCTGCACCAAGCCGGGAGGCTTCTGCCTGACTGACTGCCGCACGGTCTGCCTGCCCGGATTTCATCAGAACCCGCAAACTATGAATATATTCCTTCCAGTTTTCTATCGTTTCGGTGGTAATATTAATCTGCTCATCGAGCATTAATAAGGTATAATAACTTTCGGCAACAGTAGCTATCAGCTGCGTCTGAACAGCCTGCTGATAAGCCTGACTTTGTTCCAGTACAGCCAGTTCACTGCGTTTCGCATTGGTCAGCTTACCAAACAAGTCAATTTCCCAACTAGCCGAAGCTCCGAGTGTATAAGTCTTGCTGGTCTGCCCGTCCTTCACCTTGCTGAGTGAACCTTCCGGATTCAGTTGCACCGAAGGCAAATATGCCAGTTTTGCCGCAGTCAGAGAAGCTTGTGCTTCCTGTACTTTCAGTCTGGCTACATTCAAATCAGTATTAGCATCAAGCGCACGAGTTATAAGTTTCTGCAACAACGTATCCGTAAATAATTCGTGCCACTTCAAATCAGCAATAGAAGAACAAGTATCTGTTTCTACCGGCATTTCCCCGAAAAGATTATCTGTCTTTACTTCCGGACGCCGATATTTGTTATAGATGCCACAGCCGCTAAACAATAGAACGGCTGCTATAGACATCAATATATAATTAGCTTTTTTCTGCATATTTCATTAATTCTAAAAAATGACTAGTCCTGAATTACCTCTCTTCATCGTCGTCTTCTATCCTGCGCTTTGGCATCACCCGTTCTTCAATTACCTGAAAAACCATAAACAATACCGGCACAACAAAGAGCAAAGCCAATGTACCGACCAGCATACCTCCTACTGCACCAACTCCTAATGAACGGTTTCCGTTAGCACCGGCTCCTGATGCAACAATAAGAGGGAATAAGCCTATAATCATAGTCAGGGCAGTCATCAGGATAGGACGCAGACGAACACCAGCTGCCGAAATTGCTGCCTGTGCGATAGACATTCCTTGTCTGCGGCGTGAAGAAGCATATTCAGTAAGCAAAATAGCAGTCTTTGAAAGCAAACCAATAAGCATGATCAAACCAGTCTGCATATAAATATTATTCTCCAGTCCGAAACATTTCGCAAACAAGAAACTTCCCATCAGACCAAAAGGTACAGATAATATGACTGCCATAGGAATAAACATACTTTCGTATAAGGCACACAAAATCAGATAAACAAACAAAATACAGATGACAAAAATGATAACCGTATTGCTTGAGCTTTGTGTTTCCTCGCGTGTGATACCACTAAATTCATAGCCATACCCAGTAGGAAGTGTCTGAGCGGCAACTTCCGCTATTGCATTGATGGCATCGCCCGTACTATATCCTTCTGCCGGCATACCATTGACTGGAATAGAGGTATACATATTGAAACGTGTAAGAGTTTCGGCCCCATAAACTTTTGTCAAGGTTAAAAACTGTCCTACAGGAGCCATCTCGCCACTGCTTGTACGAACAAACATATTGTTCAATGACTCTTTGTCAAGCCGGTAATTTTTATCAGCCTGTATCATTACACGATAAAGTTTCGAGAAACGGTTCAGGTTCGAAGAATAATTACCTCCGATAAAACCTGAAAGCACTCCCAACACATCGGAAACAGTAATACCTGCACGTTTACATTTAGCCGCATCTACCTCAACCATATATTGAGGAAATTTGGTATCGAAAGTTGTATAGGCCATAGAAATTTCAGGGCGCTGGTTCAGAGCTGCAATAAAATCCTGACAATATTTCTGCAACGAGTTTACGTCACCTCCGGCACGGTCTTGTACATAAAGTTCAAAACCGCTTCCCATACCATATCCCGTAATAGTAGGCTGTGCAAATGCAAATAACTTAGCCGATTTTATATCTGCCGTACGTGCATAAATCTGAGCAAGAACTGCATTTATATTATCTTCCGGTCTGGTGCGCTCATCCCAATGCTTCAGCTTGATAATAAGCATACCTCCCGAAGCAGCTTGTCCTCCCATCATACTATATCCGCTCACATTACTGTAAAGCTTTATTTGAGGAATTTCGCGAATACGTTCATCTATCTGCTCCATAGCCTTTTTCGTCTGGGCAAGGCTACTTCCCGGAGGTGTGGTCACATTCACGAATACAGTTCCCATATCCTCATCGGGTACAAGTCCTGTCTTGGTTGTACGAAGAAAGAATACCAGCAATACACAAGCTGCTGCCAGAGCAATCCATGCCAGCCATCTGCGATGCAAGAAAAAGGAAACTCCATTTTTATATTTCAATACCAACCTATTAAAAGATGCTTCGAAAGCCTGATGGAACCGGCTCGAAAAACTGAGTCTTTCACCTGTCGTTTCATCCATATGAGGCGTCATGATTAAAGCACATAAAGCCGGGCTCAAAGTCAGAGCATTAATAGCAGAAATACCTACGGCAACCGCCATGGTAAGTCCGAACTGGGTGTAGAAGACTCCACTGGTTCCTCCCATAAAAGAGGTAGGAATAAACACAGCCATAAACACCAAAGAAGTGGTGACAATAGCTGCCGATATGCCATCCATGGCTGCAATAGTAGCTTTATACGGAGAACGGTAGCCTTCATCGAATTTTGCCTGGACCGCTTCCACCACAACTATAGCATCATCGACCACCGTACCGATAACAAGTACCAGTGCAAAAAGGGTAAGCAAGTTCAAACTGAAACCGGCTATATAGAGAAACGCAAATGTACCTATCAGTGAAACGATAATAGATATAGAAGGTATAATGGTGGAACGTACACTTTGCAGGAAAAAATATACCACAAGGATAACCAAGATAATGGCTTCCACCAGTGTTTTTACGACTTCGTGTATAGAAGCGTCAAGGAAATCTTTCGTACTCATCAGGTCGGTAAGTACCAGACCTTTCGGCAAATCCTTCGAAATCTCTTCAACCAGTTTGTCCACCTCTTTCACAATCTCGTTGGCATTGGATCCTGCCGTTTGTGAAATCATACAAGTAGCTCCAGGATGTCCGGCTATCTGGCTATTATAGCTATACGTCTGCGCACCAAGTTCAATCCGGGCTATATCTTTCAGACGAAGAACTTCTCCCGATGGAAGTGCCTTGATAACCATATTGCCGAACTCTTCTTCCGTTTCATAACGCCCACGATACTTCAGTGTATACTGAAACGTGTTCTCAGAATCTTCACCCAATGTACCCGTAGCTGCTTCTATATTCTGCTCATCAAGCAAAGCTGTCACATCACTGGGAACCAGACCGTATTGCGCCATAACCTGCGGATTCATCCAGATACGCATAGCATAGTCGCCACCCATCACATTGACATTTCCTACACCTGTGATACGCGACAAGCGAGGCTCAACATTTATCTTGAAATAGTTATTTACAAAATTCTGGTCATAACTGTCATCTTCGCTATAAAGAGCCAGAATCTTTACCATACTGTTCTGGCGTTTCTCTACCGTAACACCAATCTTGGTAACTTCGGCTGGCAACACTCCTTCTGCTTCCGACACACGGTTTTTCGTATTAATGGTTGCCATATCCGGATCGGTTCCCTGCGAAAAGTAAACCGTAATGGAAGCCGAACCGTTATTGGTAGCAGTAGAAGTCATGTATGTCATGTTCTCCACACCATTTATAGCCTCTTCCAAAGGAGCAATCACACTTTTCTGCACAGTTTCAGCATTGGCTCCGGTGTAAGTTGCCGAAACCGTAATAGTAGGCGGAGCAATATCCGGATATTGTTCCATCGGCAAATTGGTAAGCCCGATAATTCCCAGCATCAGTATGAGTACAGAAATCACACATGACAGGATGGGACGATCAATAAATGTTTTCAGTTTCATAATAGTCCTCCTTCCATTATTGTCTGCCTACCGGAGAAGTAGCAACCTGTGTATTTTCCTGAATTAGTCCGGCTCCTTCTGCAACAATTGTTTCCCCCTGCTGCAAACCGTCTTCTACAATATATTCCTTTCCGTTATTCAAAGGGAATACGGTAATCTGTGCCGATTCAGCCTTGCCCTCACTATTTACTTTATATACATAAACTCTGTCTTGTATTTCGAATGTTGCTTCCTGAGGAATGACAAAAACATTTTTCTTGACATAAGGGAAGATGATGGTCGCCGTACTTCCATTACGCAACATTCTTTCCGGATTCGGAAATACTGCACGTAAAGTAATTGCTCCGGTTTCTGTATCGGTAGTCCCACTGATAGCATCAATCTTTCCTTTATGAGCATACATACCTCCATCACTTAAACGCAACTCCACTTCCGGCATTTCCTCAAGTGCCTTATCCATTGTGCCATATTGTCGAGCCAGTGATAAAATCTGCTGTTCAGTCATAGAGAAATAAACATATATCTCCTCATCGTCTGATACTGTCAGCAACGGAGTTGTAATGGAAGAATTGACTAATGCTCCCACACGATATGATGACATACTTGCCACTCCATCAACGGGACTTTTTATGACAGTGTACGAAAGATTATTTCTTGCATTGATTTCTTCAGCCTTAGCCTGTGCCAGTGTAGCCTCAGCTTCCAGCAAAGAATTCTGGGCTGTCTGTCGATCGAAATCGGAAACGACATGTTCCCTGAACAATTCTTCTTTGCTTTCTGCCGTAAGGCGAGCTGTAGCAACAGCAGCTTCTGCACTTTTCACATTCGCTAAAGCTGTCTGTAAAGCCGACTGATAAGGAACCTGATCAATAATAAATAAGGTTTGCCCTTTAGTAACCTTAGCACCTTCGTTTACACAAATGTCTGTAATGGTTCCACTTACTTGTGGACGAATTTCTACACTCTGCCTTCCATTGATTACGGCTGTATAAGAGCTAGTCAATGTCTGGTCTGTTTTTTCTACTGTTATCAGCTTGTATTCGCTTCCTCCCTGCTGACCTGCCGGTTGGCTGCATGCTGTAAAAAGCAATGCCAAAGAGAAAGAGGCGAAACTCATCGGTAAAAACAATCTATTCATTTTGCCTTTCTTTTTTTAGTTAAAATCCGGCGTAAAGTTAAAAGGCTGTATCAGTAAAATATTTGTCCCAAACCGAAAGATACTTGCCCAAAACCGACGTTTAGGAATTTTTCTGTTTACAAAACATAAAACACTTAAAAGCCCTTTTTACGATTGAAATATATCCGTATTTTTATCGCGCTCAAAAACGTTCACAAAATGAAAAAATGTATTATTTCGCAATGGATAAACAATGAAGCTATATTAAAAAAGCAGGTAGAAGAACTGGCTGCAAACGATAAAATGGCAATTCTGAAACTAAAAGGAGAAAATGTATTGTGCTCCAATCAGCTGGAAGAATCGCATCCTGCCTTTCTTTTTCTAGCGAAAGGAAAACTAAGCTTTAAAGTTAATGGAGATTATATAGAAATTCATGCTCCTGCACATATAGATTTCATACTTATTCATCCGTGGAGTAATATGAAAACCAGCAAAGACTTTGAAGGATACTTTATCATGACGGAACAAAGCTTTTTTGTCAGGATATCGGAAAGCATACGTTCTAAATTTGTAGGACTTATTTATCAATACGCACACAGACCTTTTGTTTCTCTTAATGAACAAGCTGTACAAAGAGTACATCTTTTTATAGACATGCTGACCAATATCATCACGCAGCCTGAATATCATTTCCGCTATGAAGCTATGGAAAATATGTTGCGTATGTTTCAGCTGGAAGTATGGAATACGGTATTCAGTCTATATAAGAATGAAACTACTGATGAGCAGCATTTATGGAGTGACATTCTTTCACATTTTCTACACCTGGTACGTACAAACTGCCGGTTTCACCATGACGTAAAGTGGTATGCCAATCAATTGTGTGTCTCGTCTGACGCACTTTCTGCAAAGGCCAGAAGAATGTACGAAAAATCAGCCAGCCAGATTATAGATGAATATTTATTAATAGAAGCCAAAGCCTATCTGCAAAATCCGGCTCATTCGATACAGAATGTGGCAGAGCTACTTTCTTTCTCTGACCAGGCCGCTTTCTGTAAATTCTTCAAAAGATGCTGTGGCATATCTCCCAGTGAATTTAAAAAAGGGAAACAATAAAAAAACCGCTATCAATGTTTGACACACTGATAGCGGAGGACTTATAAGCAGAAATAATATTCCAGAATTATTTCAAACGAGCCAATGTTTCTTTAATACGACGCATAGCTTCTACGATATTTTCATCAGAAGTAGCATAGCTCATACGAATACATTCAGGAGCACCGAATGAAGTACCACCTACACATGCTACATGACCTACTTCCAACAGATACATTGCCAAGTCGTCAGCATTATTGATAACACGATCACCGTCTTTCTTTCCAAAGAATGAATCACATTTCGGGAATAAATAGAAAGCACCTTGAGGGAAGTTTACTTCGAATCCAGGAATTTCTTTTGCCAGTTTCACAATGAGGTCACGACGACGTTCGAAAGCTTTACGCATTTCTTCTACCGGAGCCTGTGTTCCAGTATAAGCAGCTTCAGCAGCTTTTTGTGAAACAGAGCAAGGTCCTGAAGTATATTGTCCCTGCAATTTATTCACACCTTTTACAATCCATTCTGGTCCGGCAATGAAACCAATACGCCATCCCGTCATAGCATAAGCTTTAGACACACCGTTTACAATAACTACACGATCTTTAATTTCTGCAAACTGAGCAATGCTCTGATGTTTGCCGATGTAGTTAATGTGCTCGTAAATTTCGTCAGCAATAACAATAACACGTTCGTGTTTAGCCAACACTTCTGCCAATCCTTTCAGTTCTTCCTGTGAATATACAGAACCAGTCGGGTTAGAAGGAGAACAAAGTATCAGTGCACGAGTTTTAGGAGTAATAGCAGCCTCAAGCTGTGCCGGAGTAATTTTAAAATCTTGATCAATACCAGCACGTACAATAACAGGAGTTCCTTCGGCAAGCTTCACCATTTCCGGATAGCTAACCCAATAAGGAGCAGGCACGATAACTTCATCACCTTTATTGATTAAAGCCATGATTGTGTTGCAAACAGATTGTTTTGCACCGTTTGCACAACTAATCTGAGCAGCAGTATATTCCAAACCGTTCTCATTTTTCAGTTTAGCAACGATAGCATTACGCAAAGCTGGATATCCGGCTACAGGAGAATAACGTGAATAGTTTTCATCGATTGCTTGCTTTGCAGCTTCTTTTATATGGTCGGGAGTATTGAAATCGGGTTCACCGACACTTAAATTAATAACATCAACACCTTGTGCTTTAAGTTCACTACTTTTTTGTGACATAGCCAATGTCGCCGAAGGTGACAAGCTATTCAAACGATCTGATAGTTGATTCATTGCCTTTGTTTTATTTAGTTCAAAATTTTATGCAAAATAAGTCGTTTTCTTTCAAATAAAAAAGAATTCATCTTACTTTCTGTCACCGAGCAAGCGCAACAGGTACAAAAACAAGTTGATAAAATCGAGGTATAAAGTCATCGCTCCCATTAAAGCAATCTTTTGTGTTGTCTCATTTACCTCTATATCATCTGCAGTAAGCAACTGTTTGATCTTTTGTGAATCGTAAGCAGTCAGCCCGACAAAAAGCAATACTCCTATACAGGAAATAATCAGGTCCATCATCGAGTTATGCAGAAACATATTTACTACCGAAGCAATAATGATACCTATTACTCCCATGATACACAAACTTCCGATACGAGTAAGATCTTTCTTCGTAACATATCCGAAAAGAGCCATCACCCCAAATGTGCCTGCAGTAACAAAGAAGGTAGTGGCAATGGAACTCATGGTATAAATCAAGAATATAAATGCCAATGTCACACCATTCAATATAGAGTAAACGATAAACAGGACAGTAGCAGTAGTAAAAGACATCTTATTAATTCGGGCAGACAAATACCATACTAGTCCTAATTCTGCTATAATCAGTCCCCAGAAAGCCATAGAGTTCTGCATAATTACAGACAAAAGTGTATACGATTTGGCTACATACATAGATACGAACCCTGTAATAACCAAAGCAAGAGTCATCCATGTGTACACACTACGCATTAAAGCAGACTGCACAGCCTTAGAGGCATAAGTCTTTACTAAATTATTTGTTTCCATAATAATAAAAATTACTTGTTAAAATGTAAGGTATGACCCATACGGTCTTTTTTAGTATGGAGATAACGCTCGTTGTATTGATTTGGAGTTATCTCGATTGGCACATTTTCTACAATTTCCAATCCATAAGCTTCAAGTCCTACACGTTTTACCGGATTATTGGTAAGTAAACGCATTTTATGAATACCTACTTCACGCAAGATCTGAGCACCAACTCCGTAATCGCGTTCGTCAGCCTGATGACCCAGACAAATATTAGCGTCTACAGTATCCATGCCTTCTTCCTGTAGCTTGTATGCTTTCATCTTTTCCATCAAACCGATACCTCTACCCTCTTGGATAAGATAGATAACAGCTCCTTTTCCTTCCTGGTCAATCATCTGCATAGCCTTATGAAGCTGGTCGCCACAATCACAACGCAATGAACCGAAAATATCACCGGTTGCACATGAAGAATGAACACGTACCAATACAGGTTCATCAGGAGTGAACTGTCCTTTAATCAAAGCAACATGTTCCAATCCATTACTTTTCTGACGGAACGGTATAAGACGGAAATGTCCAAACTCTGTAGGCATATCTACTTCTACACCTTTTTCTACCAATGACTCCTGTTTCAAGCGGTAAGCAATCAGATCGGCTATAGAAATAAGTTTAAAGCCATATTCGTCTGCCATTTTGCGAAGTTCCGGAAGACGGGCCATTGTACCATCTTCATTCATTACTTCCATCAAAGCACCTGCTGGATATAATCCGGCAAGTTTTGCCATATCAATACATGCTTCAGTATGTCCGGCACGACGTAATACTCCTTTATCTTGTGCATACAACGGATTAATGTGTCCAGGACGTCCAAATGTTTCTGGTGTAGAAGCAGGATCGGCAAGAGCACGAATGGTAGCAGCACGATCGACAGCCGAAACTCCTGTGCTACAATCTTCCAGTTTATCGACTGTAACGGTAAACGGTGTTCCTAAAACAGAAGTATTATTCGAAACCTGATGTGGCAAATCCAATTCCTTACAACGCGAAATAGTAATAGGTGCACAAAGTACTCCTCTGGCATGCTTCAGCATGAAATTAACTTTTTCCGGAGTAATCAACTCTGCAGCGATAATCAAATCACCTTCATTTTCACGGTCTTCGTCATCAACGACAATAACGAACTCACCCTTACGGAAATCTTCTATCGCTTCTTCAATGGTATCTAATTTAATTTTATTCATAATGCTATTTTTGTAAATATAATTGTTGTTTTTCTATTTGCTCTATTATACTTTGGTTGGTTTTTATAATCACTCTCAAGTCCTTTTCCAAACGAAGCCTGTATCGCCAGATATTCAGATAAAGCAATAATCCGGCTGGTACAATAATACCAAACAGCAGATTCAGCCATCGGTTATCGAACAAGCTCTTATGTGCTTTAACCGACAAGAAAGGATAATTGTTCATCAGATTCAGCAAAACAGCATCTTTAGTATTTGAAAGCTCTTCAATAAGCGCTTCCATTTTTTTACTAATTTCAGCTATTGCATCATCATGCTTGTTATTAGTAAAAATCTGAATGTAATTAGGCATTCCTTTCAATCGATGAGTTTCCAGATATGTCTGACAGTCTTTACTTATCTCATCCAATATTTCAATATCTTTTGCATACTCAGGCGTATGAATAATAACCTCTTTCTTAAACATATGTCTAGACTGACGTATGCCAAACAACTTTCTGAAGAAAGCTGCATAAACGTCTAAGTTAAACACAACAGAGTCTTTATTTGACTTATAGGTAAAAAATGCTCCCAAGGGGGCTAAGACTATTGTACTCATCCAAGTACCTAAAACGATATTCATTTCCCCACTCTTTGCAACACGGGTTGCTCCAGAGTCGATAATATAATAGATGACAAAGATCAATACAGAAATAACAACCGGCATTCCAAGCCCTCCTTTTCGGATAATAGCCCCTAAAGGTGCTCCGATAAAGAAGAATATGATACATGCCAAAGATAAAGTTATCTTTTTATGCCAGTCTGAACGGTGAGAGCGAATGCTGTTGTCTGTATCTTTGGTAAGGAAACTCTTCATATCCCAATCTGTAGACAACGACTTCACCCGATTCTCTGTTGTTGTCAGCACCTTTAACTTTTCCTGTGAAGTCATCGAATTATAAATACTGTCTGTATTGATAACAGCAATATTCTCGGTTTTTATTTTTACAGAATCTGCCGGAGTCAGAACAGCTCCCCGGTAAGTGGTAGACATAATATCGCTATACATAGAACGTCCTACACTATCGGCATGCGTTGTAAGTGAGTCTATGGCAACAGATATTTCGTGCATATTCTTAATATCCGAACGACGGTCAAGAAAACTTCCGTCCACCATATTAAACTCCGAACTAAACTGAATCAATGTATGCTTTTCCTTGAAAGTTTCCCGTCGATAAGGTACGTTACGAGAAATAACAGACTGTGACTTCAGATTTTCAAACTGCTCACCATTATACAGATGCAGGAACAGATGTTGCTTGTCTGCTGTCAACTCCAGTTTTCCTTCTGCTGCCCAAATGATATGGGCATTTTCAAAACCATCTGAAAAATTATAAATCAAAATATCTTTCAGCAGACCAGTCTTACGATCTTTATGCTTTACATAAATATTATATCCATCGATATCACTATAAAAAACACCTTCCGGAATATCAACTTCCGGTGATTTTTGTTTCATGGAAACCAACAATGTCCATAATTGCTTTTGAGCACGTGGACCGATAATATTCTGGAAGAAAAAAGATATTCCCCCCAGAAACACACAAAACAATACAACCGGACGGATTATACGTAATAAGGGAATACCCGCAGCTTTCATTGAAAGCAATTCATAACGTTCTCCAAAGTTACCAAAAGTCATCAATGCAGCCAACAGGATGGCAAGAGGAAGAGACAAAGGTATAAGGGTTAATCCTGAATAAAAGAAAAACTGTGCAAGTACATTAATCTCCAATCCCTTCCCCACCAACTCATCTACATATCTCCATAAAAACTGCATCATGAAGATAAATAAACAGATGAAAAAAGTTCCCGCAAAGAGCAACAAAAAGCTCTTTAATACAAATATATCAAGTTTTTTTATGCGTAGCATTCCTTATATTATCATTATCAGCGCACAAAAGTAGCATAAAAAACGGAGAGGTAATGATGTTTTTACATTATTTTTGGAATTACACCCCACATATCCTTCTTAAAATTTCTATTTGAGAATTCCACAGGTTTCTGGTATCTTCTTCTTCACCCGGAACTGCAAAATCGGTAACTTCCAAAAGATGATCTTTAGTAAGTTCATTATAATGAATTTTCAGCTCAAAATATGTTTTGGGATCATCATCTATCCAATGAAAACGAATGAAGGATTCTGTACGCTGATTAAGAATTTCAGCATTACGTGTTTCTGTTTTTCCCCATTTGAAGGTATAAGTCTTATTTATTTTTGAAACATTATCAGCAAACCATCTCTGCAAACCAGAAGGAGTACTGATAGCCCCCCATAAAATACTTCCTGAAGCTGGATTGAGTGGATACTCAATACGTATTTTCTTTTTCATAGATTCCATACTATTGTTTTATTAAGGTATTAAAGATTACGGAGGCAAAATAAACTATTTTTTTCATATACTAGATAATGAAAGATATTTTTTTGCCAAATGACTCGAAAAAATCTTTACAGGCTAAAGAAATATACATAAAATCCCCAAAAAACGCTCAAGCATCTTGCACAATTCAAAAACTTAACTTACCTTTGCACCCGCAAACGAAAAACAAATGGCGGGATAGCTCAGCTGGTTAGAGCGCATGATTCATAATCATGAGGTCCCCGGTTCAATCCCGGGTCCCGCTACTCAAAAAATCGATTGCGAAATGGCGGGATAGCTCAGCTGGTTAGAGCGCATGATTCATAATCATGAGGTCCCCGGTTCAATCCCGGGTCCCGCTACTCAAAAAAATCAATTGCAAATGGCGGGATAGCTCAGCTGGTTAGAGCGCATGATTCATAATCATGAGGTCCCCGGTTCAATCCCGGGTCCCGCTACAAAGCTTAAAAGCGCAGATATAAGGCATTTGGGAGGCTTCCACTCCTGGGTGTCTTTTTTATTTTTATATAGATAATCTTATTCTTCTTGACAAAATAAAAGTGTGACACGAAAATTCGCATCACACTTTTTCCTTCGCTTTTATTTCGCTAAACTATATACGATATCCATAATCTGTTTTCCTAATTCATCAGCAGCTTCCATTGTCGCAGCCTCTGAATAGACACGAATAATCGGTTCTGTATTACTCTTACGTAAATGAACCCATTTATCCGGGAAATCAATCTTTACACCGTCTATATCATTTATCTCCTCTGCTTTATAGAGATCTTTCACTTTTGCCAATATTGCATCAACATCAGTTTGCGGTGTAAGATCAATACGGTTCTTAGCAATATAATAATTGGGATAAGAAGCACGCAACTCAGAAACCTTTTTGCCTTCATGCGCCAAATGACTTAAGAAAAGAGCAATTCCAACCAGTGCATCACGTCCATAATGTGATTCTGGATAAATCACCCCACCATTTCCTTCACCACCGATTACAGCATTTGTTTCTTTCATCTTCGTAACTACATTCACTTCACCCACTGCAGCTGCATTATATTGCATACCATATTTACGGGTTACATCACGCAAAGCACGTGTAGAACTCAAATTAGAAACCGTATTTCCTGGCGTATGCTTCAAAACATAATCGGCAACAGTTACCAATGTATATTCTTCACCATACATCGTTCCATCTTCACAGATCATAGCAAGACGGTCTACATCCGGATCGACAACAAATGCCACATCTGCCTTTCCGCCCTTCATCAGATTCATTATATCTCCCAAATTCTTCTCAAGCGGCTCTGGGTTATGCTGGAAATTTCCCGTAGGTTCACAATATAACTTTTCTACATGCTGTACTCCTAAACGATGAAGCAATTCTGGAAGAATAATACCACCTACAGAATTAACACAATCTATTGCTACGCGGAAATTCGCACGTCGTATAGCTTCTACATCAACTAATTTCAAAGCTAATACACTTTCAATATGCTTCTCATTATATGTATTATCTTCTACATAAGAGCCAATATGATCAATATCAGCATATTCAAAAGCCTCCGCTTCTGCAATACGAAGCACCTCTTCACCTTCTGCCGCATTTAAGAATTCTCCATGCTCATTTAACAGTTTCAATGCATTCCACTGTTTGGGATTATGACTTGCAGTAAGAATAATACCTCCACATGCACCAGCCATTGTAACAGCCAGTTCTGTAGTAGGAGTTGAAGCCAGACCGATGTTCACTACATCGAAACCCATTCCCATCAATGTACCACAAACTACATTCTTTACCATCTCGCCAGAAATACGGGCATCACGTCCTACAACAATCTTGTTGCTGCCAACCGTCGATGTACGACGAATCAGCGTGGCATAAGCCGAAGTAAACTTTACGATATCCAGCGGATTTAATCCTTCTCCCGCTTTTCCTCCGATAGTACCCCGGATGCCAGATATAGATTTAATCAGTGTCATTATTTACCTAAATTATAAGTTATCTCGTAATAGCAAGGATATACATACTGCGATGCCTTACTGGTTCCTTGTCCGTGTGGAACAATCAGACGTACACGCGCCACTTTTTCAGAAGAAGTAGTACGACCCGGCTTCAAATATTTTAAAGGAACAAGCCAACCAGAAGGTACTGATGTTGTACCATAAATACTCGCCATACTATATTCTCTTGAAGTCTGGAATGCTGCAGAATAAGAACTAGAACTAATTGTTAATTTATATTCTTCTGGAAACAGTTCCAAAGTCGAATTGCCTGTATTTCCCATGTTCCATAAAAGAGTATCCCCAACACTAAATTCTAATTCATCACGCGACTGAACAGCCACTTCCACGAAGCGAGAAAGAATCTCATGTGACCCTTCCTTTAAGACTTCACCATTTTCACCATTAGGACCTTTGCACATGATATTCATGTAAACGCCACTCTCCTCGAACAGCACAAACTGATTTTCATTTGTGACCGTATCCTGGTTGTAAAAATCTCTCTCGCTGATGATCTGATAATTATGACTCAGAATCCATGCGTGAATCGCATCGGCTTCATCTTCTTTCATTTCAGCATAAGTCTTGCCATTATCACAACTTTGCAAGCAACTACATACTACTATACTTATCAATAATATGTAAACTCCTCTCATCATTTTATATCAAATAAATTATTTTACAAAAGCCAGTTCTATATTTAAAATAAAATTATAGACTTCGAATATAAAGCTATCTCTTAACATTAAAAAAATTTTATTTCAAATTAAAAGAACTTATTTTATCATTCCAATTCTTTTTAAAATAAGGGCCAAATGGCTTGACATCTTTCAATTTTCCATGTTCTATATATGGATGATCAGAATTAACCACATATGTCAAGCTAAATTGCTGAAAATCAGTATCAGAATAAAATGTTAATCTACAACTTGGAGTACCTTTATCCCATATAGAACCTGATTTATAAGAACTAGTAAATTTAAAGGCCGAAATTTTATCATTCATATTAATATCCCATAAAGATGATTTTTCAAACGGAAGATTTTCGGCTGTTGAACTATAAGTATAATTTCTTCCCTTAAAACCTGTATCTTCATATATCGTGACACTCGCATCTTTAAGAAAATTAACACTACTACGTGATAAAGCTCCTTCTAATTTTGTTCTAACAGATAAACTATCATTCAATTCTTTCTCCGAATCAAAATACTCATAGCCTCCATTATTTAAAACTAAAACAGCTACCTCAGGAGCAGATTTATAATATTCCATCAAATTTGCAACTTCTTTATTTTTAAAAAGACAACTAGAATCTTGTAAAACTACATATTCACTAGAATATGATTTCCCATGATAAAAAAAAGTATAAACACCCTTTTCCAAATAAGAAGCTACTTCATTATGTTCTTCAACAAGACTTTCATTTGTACAAGCAGTCAAAATATATAAAAGAACAACACTTAAAACATTCCTTGAAATTTTCTTTAAAATTTTCATATTCACAAAATTTAATTATTAATTATACTTTTATCTCCATATATCATTTCTCGATAAAGAACTAGATTTTCCAAAGCACAAATATAGGCAAAAATAAAATAATCAAGAAATACAGAAGTAATGTTTCCTGTATAGACAAGAAACATTACTTCATCAAGGATGCGATATATGCCTTCATCTTTGGCATAGCACGTCTTGTTTCCTGATACAATGTATATTGTGCCAATGTACGTACATAATTATGTTCGGCGTATTTTATCTGATAATAGGTATCACCGTTGATATAATCGGCCAGAAAACGTACCGCCTGCATGTACGGGAACAAGGTTACGGCATAAGGTAACAACTCTATTTCAACAGGTGTCAGAAAACTTCTGGCTGATTCAATATATCCTTTGGCAAAAGCCTGAAAAATATCGAATCTGAAATGTATTTTGTTTAAATCCGGCTCATCCTCAGGAGCTGTATTAGCTGCAGAACGCAAAAAATCACCAAAATCGGAAAATACGAAACTTGGCATAACTGTATCCAAATCGATTACGCATAATACCTCCCCTTTATCATCAAACAACATATTGCTTACTTTCGTATCACAATGGCAAATACGTTTTGGTAATTTTCCTTCTTGAAACAGACGTTCTGCACAACACATTTCATCAGCATCACGCTCTATCTCATCCACGAGACAACGTACTTTTTCCATACGTCCTACAGCATCTTTCTGCACAGCTTCACGCAATTGCTGCATCCTAAATTTCATATTATGAAAATCAGGAATCGTTTCCCCCAATGGTTCTGGCAAATCTGTAAGCATTGCCTCAAACTCACCAAACTTCAAGCCTACCAGATAAGAAGATTCTGGGGTAACAGCATCCAGTGTACGGGAATCCGGAATAAAGACACACATCCGCCAATATTTTTCGCCATCAAAATAATATGTTTTCCCGGTATCCGACTTCAAAAAGCGAAGCACTTTCCTATCTATATCTTTTGTCTGTTTTTCTTCTAACTTTTTACGGATATGAGCTGTTATAACTTCTATATTATGCTGAAGCATATCAACATCAGTAAAGACTTGATGATTGATGCACTGCAATATATAATCAGAGGCAGAATCATCAAGTGTCTGCACGAGATAAGTCTTATTTATTAAACCGGAAGTCAACGGACTTATTTTTTTCACTTCACCAGCCTCGGGGAAATGAGAAATTATGCTAGTTAAAATCTCCATCAGTTCACGCTATCTTGATTATTCGTTATTTGCCCATTCTTTTGCTCCCTGTTGTTTCAGTTTTGCAGTAATTTCAGCGGCTTTTTTAGCAGTTGCAGCTTCGTCCTCAGGACTAGCAAACGCATGCTTATAACCTTTTACTACATTCCACTCTCCACGTGTAAAATCAGGAAATTCTACCGCAGCACAACCGTTATCCATAGATAGTTCTCCCAACTCAGCCAAGCAGCACCACTCAGCCAAATCGTATACATCCATATCCAATGGCAATCCATTCTGAAGGCAGTACACAAGACGACTGTCCATAATAAAATCCATACCTCCATGTCCACCAACTTCTTTTGCCATCTCTCCATATTTTTTCAGAATAGGATGCTGATATTTTTCTACCAAAGCTTCCATTTCCTTTTGCGGCAAAAAGCCATGTGAGCTAAGATCGTCCAATTTAGGTTGCACTCCCGAAGCTGCCAATTGTTTAGCGTCAAGTGCATATCCTTCAACCGGATATTTGTTAGCAAAACCCTTTGTACCAGTCAGTTGATATAAACGGTTATAAGGTTGTGGAGTCATTACATTATGCTGTATCTCGATAACTTTTCCTTTAGCAGTACGAATCAGCGTTGTCGTATGGTCACCATTACGAAAGTTATTGCATACAGAATCTGTACGTTCTTCCACCAAAGACTTACCTACTACCGACTTTGTATCCATAGCCACCAATGTCGCCATACGATCGCCACGATGAATGTCAAGAGCCTGTGCTACAGGACCAAGTCCGTGAGTAGCATACACGTCACCACGATGTCTCATATTATAATCCAGACGCCATCCTAACTTATCCTCTTTACCGTTTTTCCAGTAATAATCCCAAAAAGCTTCCAAATTATGGATATAAGCTCCCTGCGCACGAATTACCTCACCAAACACTCCCTGCTGAGCCATATTCAAGGTATTCATCTCAAACCAGTCATAACAGCAGTTCTCCAAAATAAAGCAATGTCTACGACTTGTTTCACTCAAATTGATCAAAGCCCAGCATTCTTTCAGATTCATAGCTGAAGGAACTTCTACAGCAACATTCTTACCATGCTCCAAGGCACATTTTGCAACAGGAAAATGATGTAGCCAGTCGGCAGCTATATAAACCAGATCGATGTCATCGCGTTTACACAACTCTTCATAGCCTTTCTCACCTGAATAAATAGCAGCTTTAGGCAAAGATGCTGCCTTCAAGTATTTCTGGCAATCTTCTGCACGTTTCTGTTCATAATCACATAAGGCAACAATCTGAGTACCGGGAATATGTGTAAAACGTTCAACAGCACCAGGTCCTCTCATACCTAGCCCAACAAAACCAACACGAACGACGTCCATTTTAGGCACAGTCAGTCCCAATACACTTTTCTGACCAGCAGGTCTTTCTGGTGTATGCACGACAATTGTACCTTTATTCCATTCCCACTGTGTTCCTCTTTCCGACGTATACACTTCAGTAGTCGGCTTCACTGCACATGCCCCTAACACAAGACACATACTCCAAACCAGTACTTTTAGTTTTTTCATATTTTCATTTAAAGTTAAGTTTCATTTTAAGACTGAATTATGACAGTATATTCTATGATCTGCTTAAAAAAGAAATATATAGTCCAAATCAATTCCTGATTTTACTTATTAAGCAAGTCCTCATATTTCACCAATGCCTGCTTAAACAGTTCAATAGCCTCATCCATCGTTCCATAGAATTCTCCACCAGAAGCATTCAGATGTCCACCTCCGTTAAAAAATTCGGATGCGACTTTATTACAAGGGAAGGTTCCTACAGATCGTAATGATACCTTTATCATATTTTTTTCAGTATCTTCACGGAGAAAAACTGAAAAACAAACTCCCTTCATCTGCAGTGGAATATTGACAAATCCTTCAGTATCTCCTTTCACATAATGAAACTTACTCTGCTCATCTTTGGTAAGCCATATCAATGCAGCATGAAAGCGAGGGAAGACCTGCATTTTATCATATAAAATATACCCCATAAGGCGTAAACGATCTTCCGAATATGTATTGAAGACCTTACGGTAAATTTCATCCTTATCGATACCTTTTGATAATAATTCGCTAATGATAAAATAAATCTCACGGCTATTCGAATTATAAGTAAATCCTCCCGTATCAGTCATCATACCAGTATAAATACATTCAGCTCCTTCACGAGTTATATCTTCAAAATTACCCATCCGACAAATCAAACGAAAAATTAATTCAGAGGTTGAAGAAATCTCAGGATGAGATATAGTTACACGACAGAAGTCTTCTGGATTCAAATGATGATCGATCAACACCTTACGCCCAGCAGAAGCAGCAACAGGTTTGGCCATTGCGTCAATACGCGATAAAGCATTGAAATCCAAACAGCAAATTACGTCGGCTTCAGCTATCAGTTTATCGGCAAATTCCGAATATTTGTCATAGCGGATAATATCTTTTGCCCCAGGCATCCAACGTAAGAAATCAGGAAAAGCATTAGGGACAATTATATGTACATTTTTCTCTTGTGTTTCCAGAAAATGAAGTAATCCTAACGAAGAGCCCAAAGCATCACCATCAGGAGATACATGAGTTACAATAACTATCTTGTCAGCACGTTCAAAATATTTAGCAACCTTATCAATATTGGCTTGAAGTATAACTTTTGTCAACATAAAAAAACGAATTAAATTGAATGGCAAAAATACAAATTAATTCTTAATCTACAGAAGAATAGCGTAAGAACCTTTTTCTGACATATCTATATAATTCAACCCATAGAATTCACATTCTCGTTTCAATTTTTCCCGATATGAGTCTTCTAACGAAGTATCTAAAACAACTTGTTTTATCTGAAACAACCGTTTGAGATCAGCTACAGAACCATAAAATCCACGGCATATATAAGCATAATCTACATGCAAAGGAGAAAGTGCCTTTTGTTTTCTCCATTTATTATTATCGACCAAAACAATACAAATATCTCTAACCTTATAGATACATGATGCAGAAGACAACTCATTAATATCTCTGTCGTATTTGGTATAAACTCCAGCACGAGACAAATAAATATAAGTACCAGCCAGCTCCCTTTGTTTCCACAAAAAGGACACTATCAAAACATTTACAGTCAGTAGAAATACAATCAGCCTACGTGCATTACGACAGACAACATACCTCCATAAAGTCACTATTGCAACAGCAAGTAACCATGCCTGCCATACCGAAAGATAGGCAGATGTAATTTGTGCTCCCGACCAATGTTGTATCTGCTCCATTACCTCATTCAAAGTCCGTACTGCAAAATCCAATCCCTGTACCACAAAGTTTGCAACTACAGGAAACACCCCAAGTGCCAATGCCAGCAGCGTAGCCGACAGGATAAAAACAGCTATTGGAGCAACAACAAGATTAGATAGCAAAAAATAAACCGGGAATGTTCCAAAATAATATAATATAAGTGGCAGTGTTGCTAATTGGGCAGCAAGAGAAAGAGAAATAATGTTCCACAAGTAAGCAACAATTTTATTTCGCACTACAAATAAACTATCAATTAATGGATAAAATAAGAAAATGCCCAATACAGCCATAAATGATAACTGAAAACCGACATCAAACAAATACATGGGCTGGTATATCAACATTATAAAAGCTGTCAAAGTTAAAGCTGAAAAACCCGAGAAGCGATCCTCTGAAAAGATAGAAGCTACCACATACGCAGAAAACATTGTGACCGCCCTTATTACCGAAGGACTCAGCCCAGACAAGAAAACAAATCCCCACAAAAGTCCGACAATGAGAAAACTTGCAATCCATTTTCCGCCACAAACCCGCCGTAAAGGATAGAACAGCCACGAAAGAATCATCGATAGTATACCAATATGCAAACCGGAAAGCGCAAGAATATGACTAACCCCAGCTGCATTGTATGTAGCTTTTATCTCACGAGTAAGTTTTGATTTATCACCTACAGTAAGTGCCGATATTATAGCCAACACATCATCTTCCAAATTCCATGTACGAAACTTTTTAACGATTTGTTCTCGAAGCATCAAAGCCTGCATCTTAAATGTTGGAGTACTTGGCTGAAGCAGTTTACGCCAATATCCGGAGTAGACTATTGCCGTTCCACTTATCCCCTGTCGCTGAAGATATTGTCCATAATCAAATCCCGTAAAATCTGCATCAGACATAGGCATCCCGACATGTGCCCGAAAGCACATTCGATCTCCACATTGTAATGGAGGTTGCATAGAATCAGGCATCCAATAAAGAAGTATCTGCTTATTTACCGGTTTCCAACTTCCTGTAGCAACATCTTTTACTTTTTCCACATTGACAGCTGCCTGAATAGTCTTGCCTTTCACACGAGGTATATCACATACGGAAGCAACATACACCGCTTTATCAGAATCCCACTCGTGATGTATATTTTCCAATGATATAACAAATAGTATTCCTCCTAGAAGCAAAAAACTTAGACTAACAGATATCCCAAACAAGAAACGAATCCGATAAGTCTTCGAAAAGTAAAATATAGAAGACAAAAGAACAGACAGAACAAAAACAAAACAAAGTGCATACAAGTAAGTTCCATCTAAAGCAAACACATCAGATAAAAAAATTCCGGTTGCCAGTGCTACCGACAACCGGAACAAAGGATAAAATGTGAAACGAGAACTCACCATTTTATTATTTTAGCTCCTTCAAACGACGAATCATGTCAACCATATCGGGAGCTTTAAAAACTGCATTACCAGCAACTAACACATCCGCTCCTGCCTCAACCAGCTGTGAACCAGTTTCCAGATTTACACCACCATCGACCTCTATCAGTGCCTGAGAGCCACTACGATCTATCAGTTCACGAAGCTCACGTACTTTTATCAGTGTATGAGGAATAAACTTCTGTCCTCCAAAACCAGGATTAACACTCATCAGCAGCACCATATCCACATCACTGATAATATCAGTAAGCATCGACACCGGAGTGGATGGATTCAACGTTACTCCTGCACGCATACCTGCATCCTTTATCTGCTGCACCACACGATGCAAATGAGTACACGCCTCATAATGCACATTCATCATCATGGTGCCCAGTTCTTTTACCTCTCGAATAAATTTCTCCGGTTGCACTATCATCAAATGTACATCCAGTGGTTTTTCACTCAGCTCTGCCACATATTTCAAGACAGGGAATCCAAAAGATATATTTGGAACAAAAACCCCATCCATTATATCTATATGCAACCAGTCTGCATCACTACGGTTTATCTTCTCGATATCTTCTTTCAGATTAGCAAAATTTGCAGATAAGAGAGAGGGCGATATTTTCAATTTATTCTTCATACTTTAAAAACTTATTCCTAAGAACAAAGATAAGTATTTTTATCGAGATAAAAGGTAAGGCCCAACAAAAACAGCTCTATTCAAAGCTGAAACGCAAACCAAACTGAAGATTGAAATTGAATGGATGTTCTTTGCGAATCGTTTCAATCTGACTGCCATCATCAAAATAATATGCAATACCAGGTTCAGCATATAATCCTAAGTGTTTAGTAAAATTCACCTGTGCTCCTGCTGCTGCCGAAACAGACCATTGCAAAGGATTAACTTTTAACGAAGTGTGTTCAACTTCACGATTTGAGTTTCCGTTTACATATACAGCATCCATACTTCCTGATACACATTTTTCAACCATTCCACCGGCTGATGCATAAAATGAAAACCAACGATTATTCCATATTGAGCGATGTACTTTTAAAGGAATTCCTATATAATGCAATTTCTGTTGTTCTTCGATATATGAACCTGAACCGGAATGCAATTCCGAAGAAAGCATTGTATAATTCATTCCAGTTTCCAATGCCCATTCGCGAGTAATATTCCACATTATCGAGAGACCTACTGTTACCGGCATTTTATGTTTCACATCTGTAGTAGAACTGCGATCACGGTTATTAAGCAATACCTGACTATAAGCAGTCTGTTCATCACTTTCAGAAACGGCTCCCATATTTATAGGAGTAGCATAAAGCGACCGACTATTCAGACGGCTCATACCTCCAAATGAGCGAGATGAAGAATAAGGAGTATTTCCTGCAGACAAACCAACCGACCACTTACGATCCTTTCCACCTTTCCCCATAGCCAACATTTCCTGGTTTCGCTTAACTTGACGACGGTCTGCTTCCAAAGTACGATACGCCCGTTTTTTATCAGTTTCATAATTCGTACTGCCGGTTTCTTGTTCCTTATCCTCTACCTTATCTTCTTCCTTTATAGACATTATTTCACTTTCAGCAATAACCTCCTGATCGTGATTTTCAGGTGTCTCGATTTTCGCAAAACAGACTTTAGCCGGAGAAGACGCTACGACCGGGTCCGAAAAATCCATTTTTGAATTATCTGATGAAAATATCTTTTCAGAAGAAGATAAAACCTCATCATCAGGAGTTGATGAAAAGTCTAATTCTTCAACCAACGCCTCATTACTACGCATATAATCGGCAGTAGGAGAATTTATAAACCAAAACGTCAACGACGAAACGGCTACGACCAAAACAGCAGCAGCTGCAACAAAGCGACGTGTCCTCCACATTGGAATGACGCGTGGCGCAGACAACTCCTCCTCTAACCTTTCCCACAAAGCATCGGGAAGAGGTTCAGAATAATCCTCCAGTTTATTGCGAAGGTTTTCTACCCATTTATCATCCTCTTTCATTCTAGCTTCCTTTTTCTATATTCATTAATTTTCTTTATCAATAAGCTTTTTGCACGATAGAACTGCGATGAAGAAGTATGTTCCGTTATCCCTAATAAAGAAGCAATTTCTTTATGACTTTTATCTTCAAATACATATAAATTGAATACTGTACGATAACCATCAGGAAGTTCTGATATAAACTTCATCAACACAGAACGAGGTATATCATCCAACTCACTGTCTTCAGTATCAGGAACATCAGGTATTTCAGTCATCAATACCTCTTGCTGCACTTGCGTATTCTTCTTTCTCAAGTACCCTAATGCTTCATTTACCATCACCCGCGAAAGCCAAGCTTTGAGAGAGCCTTCACCTTGATAAGAAAACTGCTTGATAGATTGAAATATACGCAAGAAACCATCATGCAAAATATCTTCTGCAGTTTCACGGTCACCGATATAGCGAAGGCATATAGCCATGAGCGCCCCACCATAGCGTTCATACAGCGTGTGGCGTGCCCGCATATCTCCCCGTTGGCATTGCAACGACAATTCTTCCTCTGACATATCGGCTTTCATCTGCATTTTAATATGAAATGTCCTTGAGGCAAAAATACTGCACATAAAGAGAAATAAATTTTATTCTGAATTATTTTTAACAATTTAAGATGCAGTAAAAAGTAAATTTATCCGTTATACAAACGGATTATAAAAGCAACAGCCATGAAACGACGAAATTGTTTACAACAAATTATTGGAATATTACTCTGCTGCACATTATTCTCCTCGTGTCTGGATGATAATGAACCCGAAACCTTTTTTCCGACACTGGGAACTGTCAATGCAAATGAAAACGACATAACAATAGAATCTGACTCATATGGATTATTAATTCCGATTAACCCCGGATTCATTACTTCCACTCAAACAGATTCTACGGGGCAAAGAATACTTACTGTTTTTCAATATACAGAAAACACAACTAAAGAAGGAAAAACAGGTATGCAGGTAGAACTAGTAAGAGTAAACAAAGTATTAACCAAAAAAGCTGATGACTTACGAAATGGTATAGAAGATGTATTTGGCAATAGTCCTATTCAAATTACAGCTGCTTCTATCAGTCAGAAACATCTGAACATTCAATATGAATATTATGGAAGTACAAACATCAGCCACCGAATCAGCCTAGTGTTAAATTCTGAAACTCAACTGGATGAAAATGGGTTACTACAGGTAGAATTCCGTCACAACAATCAAGGAGATACTTATTCTGAAAGATTGTGGGGAATTGTTTCATATACACTGGAAAGCATCCCTGATTATGATGAGTCTAAGTGTAAAGGATTTAAGATTATCTATGACAGCGGGGCAAACAGTCGTGCAGAATGGATAGTTAAAATAAACTCTCAAGGTACACAAACAGAACAAAATCCGTCACGTTATATTGAGTCTTGTTGTTTCTAAGTTTATATCTCTGCACCATTCAGTAACAGCCCCTTCCCTCTTTTCGGGCTGTTCTGAATGGTTTTTTATTTTATTACTTCACATATGCTTTTTCTGTATGGCGATACCCACGCAAGAAATCATTTATCTCCATACGTTTTTTACCAGCCAACTGTAACGAAAGAACATTCACATATCCGTCAGACGATGCTATTTTAAAATATGTTTTACAGTCGGTTACAATAGTACCCGGAGCCAATGAATGTTCACAGAATAATTTTTCAGTTTCAAATATCTTCAGCATAACAGGATCAGTCCCTTCCTGATAAAGTTCAGTCCATGCAGCTGGATAAGGTGATAAACCACGTACAAAATCGTAGATCCGTTTCACGCCTATTATCCAATCGATACGACAGGTTTCTTTAAATATCTTTGGAGCAGGACGAAGTTCACCAACCTGAGCAAGTTCTTCTTGTGGAATTGTTTTTACAGAACCTTCCAAAATAGCATCGACAGTCTTCAAAACCAGATCACCTCCCAAACGCATCAAACGTTCATAAACAACCTCCACATTATCAGTATCAGCTATAGGTACACGGACCTGATCTATAATCTCTCCTGTATCAATTTCATGCTTCAGGAAAAAGGTTGTAATACCAGTTTCGGTATCTCCATTTATCACAGCCCAATTTATCGGAGCTGCCCCACGGTATTGAGGAAGCAATGAAGCGTGAAGATTAAACGTACCCAAACGAGGCATACTCCATACGACTTCAGGCAACATACGAAAAGCGACCACAATCTGTAAGTCAGCATTCAGGTCACGAAGTTCTGCCACAAACTCTTCATTTTTTAATTTTTCAGGCTGTAGCACTTTTAAACCTTGGGAAACCGCATATTGTTTTACCGGACTCGGTTGCAATACACTTCCGTGACGCCCCATCGGTTTATCAGGCATCGTGATGACACCTACTATATTATATCCTCCCTCTACCAGTCTTTTTAAACTTTCCACTGCAAACTCGGGAGTTCCCATATATACAATTCTCAAATCCTTCTTATCCATAAGTCTTGTACTTTTTATTCAGCTGAAATATCCACCAATACCTGACGATAGGTATTCAACATTTTTGATTTCGAAACAAACCCAATATACTTATTATCCTCATCAACTACAGGTAAGTTCCAGGCTCCTGTCTGGTCAAACTTCTTCATCACAACTTCCATAGAGTCTGTACTAATAATAGGTGCTTTAGGAGGCTTCATAAAACTTTCTACCCGGAAACGGTGATATAATTCCTGACGGAAAATAATATTACGAATATCATCAAGAACTACTATACCAATTAATTCATCATTTACATCAACCACAGGAAAAAGGTTACGGCTAGATTGAGAAATACGCTTCACCATCTCACCTAAATCCATATCAGGACGTACTTTCAGAAAATCAGTTTCCACAATACTCTCCATATTCATCAGTGTCAGTACCGCCTTATCTTTATGATGGGTTATCAGCTCGCCAGTTTTTGCCAGACGCATAGAATAAATACTATGAGGCTCAAATACGATGATAGTCAGATAAGCACATACAGAAACAATCATTAGCGGAAGAAACAAATCATATCCACCTGTCAGTTCTGCAATCAAGAAAATACCCGTCAGTGGAGCATGCATAACTCCCGACATCAGACCAGCCATCCCCATCAGAGCAAAATTCTTTTCTGGAATATATGTATTTCCGATATGGAACTCATTGCATACATACGAAAAGACAAAACCAGATATACATCCCAAGAACAAACTAGGAGCAAAAATACCACCGCAACCACCACCTCCATTTGTTGCACTAGAAGCAAAAACCTTAAACAAGATTATCAAAATAAGGTATACGACCAATAGATGCGTGCTACCATAAAACAATGAATTGTTCATTACAGTATTCCACTCTTCCGAGGTTTCACCATTTAACAACAAACTAATGGTATCATATCCTTCACCATATAATGGTGGAAAAAGAAATATCAGAATACTCAGCATAGCTCCACCAATAACAAACTTAACATAAGGATTGGAATACCGGCGGAATATATTTTCTATCCAGTTCATTGAACGAGTAAAATACCAAGCAACCAAGCCACAAAATATACCTAAAGCTATGGCATATGGAATACGTTCGAGCGAAAAAGGATAATCCAGATGAAACTGAAACATTGCTTCTGTACCCAAAAGCAGATATGAAACAGAAGCTGCGGTAACACTCGTTATCAGCAACGGAAGAAGTGAGGCCATCGTCAGATCTATCATCAACACCTCCAGCGTAAATACTAATCCAGCTATAGGAGCTTTAAAAATACCAGATACAGCACCAGCCGCTCCACAACCAACCAGCAACATCAAGGTCTTGTGATCCATACGGAAAACACTTCCCAAATTAGAGCCTATAGCAGACCCTGTCAATACAATCGGCGCCTCAGCTCCTACAGATCCACCACATCCGATAGTTATGGCAGAAGCACAAACCGACGACCATATATTATGCCGTTTAATGCGACTTTGTTTACGCGATATGGCATAAAGAATCTTAGTTACACCATGACTGATATCATCACGCACTACCTTACGGATAAACAAACTGGTTATAAAAATACCCGCTACCGGATATACCAGATAAAGCCAGTTTGCCCCCATAGGGTCAAAATTCTCTGTCAGGAACTCCTTTATATATTCTACAAGAAACTTCAACACATAAGCAGCCAATGCGGTAAATATACCAACAAGAAAACTCAATATTAAAATAAACTGCTTATTTGTAATATGTTTTTCCCTCCATCGGATAAAACGTTGAAGCAAATCGAACTTGTCTTGTGAAGTTTTCATCGAACGCGTAATTTTTTATTCTCTTATAACTTTCACAACACCGCCCTTACCTAATTTAATAATACTGGAAGGCTTAGGATGACCATTTTCTTCACGGCGAAAATCAACTACATAATCTACCGCATTCTTTATTTCCTCACTTATCTCAGAAAAAACAGCAGGTGCAGGCTGGCCACTGATATTGGCCGAAGTAGAAACAATTGCTTTACGAAAGCGGAAACATAATTCTTTCGAAAAGGCTTCATTTGTTACACGAATACCCACACTGCCATCCTCTGCAAGCAAATTAGGAGCTAAATTACGTGCCCCATCATAAATTATAGTAAGAGGTTTGGTAGTCATTTCGATTAAATCCCAAGCAACAGGAGGTACGTCACTAACATAAAAATCGACCTTCACCGGACTATCTACAAGTACCAGCATCGCTTTACTGTCAGCTCTATGCTTTATTTCATATACTCGCTTTACAGCTTCCTCATTGGTTGCATCGCAGCCTATTCCCCAAACGGTGTCAGTCGGATAAAGTATCACACCGCCTTTTTGCATGATCTCACATGCCTTTTTAATTTCATCTTTCATCATAATGACTGTTCTCGCTAGTTTATTCAAAGCCTCACAAAAGTACAAATGATTTTTATGATAGCCCAAAAAACTTTCATTAAATTTGCATGAAAGAGCTTTTACGTCAAAACATGAACACGAGCCGGAAAATCATACACATAGATATGGATGCATTTTACGCTTCTGTAGAACAGCGTGACAATCCAGATTTAAAAGGTAAGCCTGTAGCAGTCGGACATTCAGAGAAACGAGGAGTTGTGGCTGCTGCAAGTTACGAAGCACGCAAGTATGGAGTGCGTTCGGCTATGTCATCGGTAAAAGCATTAAAAATCTGCCCAGAACTGATATTCGTAGAAGGGCGTATGGATGTATACAAAAGTGTATCGGCACAGATTCACGAAATTTTTCACGAATATACAGACATTATTGAACCGATATCACTTGACGAAGCATTTCTGGATGTGACAGAAAATAAAAAAGACATCAAACTGGCTGTAGATATAGCCCGGGAAATAAAAATCCGGATACGAAAAGAGTTAAACCTTGTAGCCTCTGCCGGAATATCATATAATAAATTCCTGGCCAAAGTTGCTTCCGATTTGCGCAAGCCAGACGGTCTTTGTACTATACACCCCGACCAAGCTGAAGAATTCATTGCCGGATTACCGATTGAAGCTTTTTGGGGAGTAGGACCTGTCACAGCCAAAAAGATGCACACATTGGGAATCTACAATGGAAGTAGGCTTCGTAACTGTTCACTAGAAATGTTGACAAGGCAATTTGGGAAAATGGGGCAAGTATATTACGACTTTGCCCGAGGCATAGATAATCGTCCGGTTGAAGCTATACGTATCCGGAAATCAATAGGATGTGAGCACACACTCGAAAAAGACATTTCACTCAAATCATCCGTTATCATAGAACTGTACCATGTCGCATGCGAATTGGCAGAACGGCTTAAAGCCAAAGATTTTCAAGGCAGTACACTTACACTGAAAGTAAAATTTCACGATTTTACCCAGATTACACGCAGTATTAGTGTTAACAAACAGTTGCATACTTTGCAAGATATCCTTCCGCTGTCCAAACAATTACTTGCGGAAGTAGACTACGAGCAACATCCTATACGGCTTCTCGGACTCTCCGTTTCTAACCCCAAAGAAGAAGAATCTCAATTTACAGAAAGCAATAAAGAAAAATGGATCCAATTAACTCTGAATTTTAAAGAATAAAAGAGAAAAGTGTCTTCATTCTCAAAAAATCTGACGTTTTTTCAATAAAAACACGACAAAATCCCTGAAAATTATCCGAATATTTTTAGCTTTATGTTTAATCTTTCTTAATGAAAGAATCGCTATATGAAAGTTTTTTAGTATTTTTGTAGCCAAATTCGGTGTATAATAATGAGACAACTAAAGATTACCAAAAGTATCACTAACCGAGAGAGTGCTTCTCTTGATAAGTATTTGCAGGAAATCGGTCGCGAGGACCTGATTACGGTTGAAGAAGAAGTAGAACTCGCTCAGCGTATTCGTAAGGGGGACCGCATTGCTTTGGAGAAACTTACACGTGCCAACTTGCGATTCGTAGTATCAGTAGCCAAACAGTACCAAAATCAAGGCTTGAGCCTTCCTGACTTGATAAACGAGGGAAATCTAGGTTTGATAAAGGCTGCTGAAAAGTTTGACGAAACTCGTGGATTTAAATTTATCAGTTATGCTGTATGGTGGATCCGCCAGTCTATTCTTCAAGCTTTGGCAGAACAATCGCGAATCGTACGTTTACCGTTGAATCAAGTTGGTTCACTGAACAAAATCAGTAAGGCATTCTCTAAGTTCGAACAAGAAAACGAACGTCGTCCTTCACCGGAAGAACTAGCAGACGAACTTGAGATTCCGGTAGATAAAATTTCAGATACGCTGAAAGTTTCAGGACGCCACATTTCTGTAGATGCTCCTTTCGTAGAAGGAGAAGACAACAGCTTGCTGGATGTCCTTGTAAACGACGACTCTCCAATGGCGGACCGTTCGCTGGTTAATGAATCACTTTCGAGGGAAATCGACAGAGCACTTTCTACGCTAACCGAAAGAGAAAAGGATATTATCCAAATGTTTTTCGGTATTAACACGCAAGAAATGACGTTGGAAGAAATCGGCGATAAATTCGGCCTCACACGTGAGCGCGTACGCCAGATTAAAGAAAAAGCTATCAGAAGATTAAGACAAAATTCTCGTAGCAAGTTGCTCAAATCTTATTTAGGGTAATAAGATAAAGATCGTTTCCGAAAACAAAACAGGATGCAACAGTGGGCAGAGCGCCACACTATTGCATCTTTTTTTATATCCATGCGTTTTTCTTTGTTAATTTTCTCTATTCCTTTTTCATATATTATCGCAAATATCTATTTTTGTGACCTAAAATAAACTAAATCATGAAATATCTTAAATTACTCTGCCTTTTATTGGTTGCGTCTGCAATTTTCCCTGCGCTGGCAAAATCACCAAAAGACAAACATAAATACGGTGTTTACATTACAGGAGTTTCTGCATCATTTTCAGATTCTTTGGTTTACTTTACTAATATACAGTACGTAGACAGTGCTGCTGTTGATGATAAGGATCTGCTTGTCGGACGTGCAGAATACAGCATGCAGCTTAAAGATTATCTGGAGTCAAACAAACAGTTAAAAAACCGCACTTGCTTCGTTTATTTCAACCGGAAAAAGAAAAATCTGCAAAAAGAAATAAACAAGCTGAAGGAAAAATATCAGAAGAATAAAAGTATCGTGGTATTAGAGGTTGATTCTGAATTTATCTTCAAGAAAGCCGAATTATATTATTAAGCATGAAGAAAGTCTTGCTATATCTCATTTCGATACTGGTTTTAAACGCCTGTTCCGATGAGATTCCCGAATACCACGAATCTGCACGTGCCAAACGTGTGGTACTTGCTTATATGGCAGCAAATAGTCCTTTTGATAATATTGATGCATGTATTATGAAGAACCTACAATGGATGTATGAAAGTCTATCCACCGCCAAAGATACTTGTACCCTAATGGTTTATTATAAACCTTCAAACAAAAATCAATACATAAAAACTGCGGAAATATTGGAATTCCAGACTGACGGTTACGGGAAAATAAATGGTCAGGAAATTTTACAAGGCTCTTCACTAACCATAGAAAATGTGATAGCGCAGGCAAAACATCATCAGGCACAACTCGGCATCGATACCAATTCCGATATTATGAAAGAAAACCTACGAATCATGCAAGACATTGCTCCAGCAGAATCGTACGGCTTGATATTGGGCTCCCACGCTACCGGATGGCTTCCTTCTACTAATGCACAATATTCACGTTCCTTTGGAATTGATGGTGATACAAGCAATGCCATTAATATTCCAGAACTGGCAACAACCTTAGAGCAAAGTTTCCCCAGCGGCAATCTCGAATTTACACTGTTCGATGCCTGCATGATGGGTACAGCAGAAGTTTTCTATGAATTGCGCAATGCAACTCACTACTGCGTAGCTTCTGTAATGGAAACCCCTATAGCTGGTTTTCCTTACGATCGTTTCTTCATCAATCTCTATGAGGATGTGATTGATTATGCAAAGATATGCAGTGAAACAGCACAATTTAATAAGGAAAACAACTGGTGGGGTACGTACGCCGCAGTTGATTGTACAGCAATGGGAGAAGTAGCCCAAGCCATACAAGCAGAACTCCTCAGCCATCAGTCGGAACTCCAGACTTTAGATTATACACAAGTCCAGCAATACGGTTACGGCGAATATCGATATTTTTCGTTCGATGTAGTCGACTTCATTTCGCAACTGAACGGAGGTGTCGTATCTGCCAATGTACAGAGCAGCATCAACAAGGCTGTCATTGCCAAAGATTGCTTAGATGGAGAAGAATATCCATTGGGAACTTTAAAAATAGCTCCGGAACGTTTCTGCGGTATGGGTATGTATTTCCCCGGCAGAAATATCAGTTATACGTGGGACAGATACTGTCAGTCATCTATCGCATGGTATAACGCTGCCGGGTGGGATAAAATACAACCCTAATCGATTTATTTCTTCAGTACTTCAATCAATTGAGGCATCATCGAAGGCAGGGTATGTTCGCATTGTGCCGTAAAGAAATTGCCATCAATTTCATACTCAGCATCCGTAGCAATCCCTTTGCTTATAGCCGATTTTACCATTGGATGAAGGGCAAGTCGCTTACCTTCTGTCACACCGGCTATTTCAAACATCAGTGCAGCAGCACAATGCCCTGCCATCAGTTTACCTTTTTCTGCAAATTCCTTAATAACCTGCATCATAGCAACATAAGGAGCTTCTGAAGCATGCTCTCCAAAAACAGGAATCGCATCTCCACAAGAAAAGACCAGTGCATCGTACTCATCGGCATGCCCTTTCAAATGTTCTACAGTATCATCTGTGCGAAGTGCGATACCTGAATTAGTACGCATATCAGTAGTTTCCGCAACTGCATACACACGGTAGATAATCTGATTTTCGTAAAAACTTTCCAAGTACTGAAACAGCCCCAATCCATTTACCGGATTGACGGCTAATACTGCAATACGCTTTGCCATAATTCTAGTTTTTTAAATTATACATTAGTTATTATTAGTAACTTTATTACTTTTGTGTTGCAAATGTATGGGCCTCAACCGGATAATACAAGAAGGCACATCAACGTCAGTCACTTACATCAGTGTAAGTATTATTATAAAACAAGCATTTACAAACTGTTAATATATGCAAAACTTTCATCATTCAGGTATATGTCCTATTCGAGATATCATCGCACGCATCAGTACCAAATGGGCAATGCTGGTTTTAACAACCCTCCATACCAACGGAGTTATGCGGTTCAATGACATACAGAAAAGTATCGGAGAGATCTCACAACGAATGCTAACTGTTACATTACGCTCTTTAGAAACAGACGGACTGATAAAACGCACCGTTTATCCGGAAGTTCCCCCTCGCGTAGAATATAAGTTGACTCTACGAGGTGAAAGTTTAATGCCAATATTGAAAATGTTAACCGATTGGGCACTTGATCATGCAGAAGAAATCATGAAAGACCGACAAAAGTAACTATACAGCAAAATAGAAAAGTTATATTCACATGCGTTTTTCATATTTGATTTAGTTTAATTATTTTTGCAATATATGACAAATGATTTTGCATACAGCTATTTTTACAATAATCCTTGAATCACCAACAAAATCAGTATATCATACTTATGAAAAACGACCTCATGTCTTTGATAAACTTTACCGCATGAAAATCTTACTGAAATATATCATTATTCTCCTTGTATGGGCTATAAATACTACTGCTCAGGCTGAATTGACAAACAAGATGTTCAACATCAGACATATCGGTCACGTAGAAGGACTTAGCAGCCAACGAGTGTTTTCAATCGTAGAAGACAACCATCATGCAATGTGGATTGCAACAAAAGCAGGTATAGACCGATACAATGGCCAGATGGTAAAAAACTATACCTTAGAGGGAAACTTCTATTATGGTGATATGGCTGGACGCAGAATCCGCTTGCTGTATCACGAAAAGTACGGATTATGGGCATACGATCACACTGGCAGAATCTATCGATACCGACCTGATACAGACAGTTTCGAACAAGAATTATATTTAGGCGAATCTATCAAGGGAGAAATTATCCTGAATAAGCTCTGTATGGACCCAAACGGAACATTATGGCTGGGGTTAAGTAAAGGATTATACAAAAAAGCTCCCGATGAAGCTGTTTCACAGATTATTCCGAATAAGTACATCAATGACATTATCTGTGTAGGAGATTCTCTATTTACAGGAACATCCAACGGAGTGTTATATATATCATGTTCAAATCCTCAGCATACCAAAGTTCTCACAGAGAACAAAAACGTACAAACTCTTTTTTATGATAGCGCACATAAACAGCTTTGGATCGGAACATTCAATAATGGACTATGGACACTGGATCCGACAACTGGCATAGTAGAACACATCGAAAAACAGAACTCCTGCTTTTCCAGTCCCATCCGGGCCATCACAGCCTACGACGACCATACCCTACTGATCGGAATAGATGGAGGAGGTGTACATACAGTCAATCTGGAAACTAAAAGAAGTAATCTTTTTATCAATACAGAAGATAACAGCGATATCTACCTGCAAGGAAATGGAGTTTATGCCGTAACCCGCGATCATCAGGGAAATATCTGGATAGGAAGTTATACGGGAGGAGTATCTGTTGCTATCTACCTGAAATATCCTATAACTATCCTCAACCATGAAAGAGGTAATCCACAATCGCTGGCAAACGATAATGTCAATGATATCGAAGAAAATACCAACGGTGATATATGGTTTGCCACTGACGACGGAATCAGTATTTTAACTCCCTCCGGCATCTGGAAACATATACTGAAATCAACCGTTACCGTAACGTTGTGCAAAGGTAAAGACAGCAATATATGGGCCGGAACCTACGGAGACGGTGTGTATCAAATAGATAAGTCCGGAAAAACAACCACACACCTCACAGAAGGAAAAGGAGAACTGACTACCAACTACATATTCTCGATCACCGAAGATTATGACGGCGACTTGTGGATTGGGGGACTTGATGGCGGACTGGTTAAATGGGACAAATCAAGACAACGTAAACAGGTGTTCGATGTGAACTGGATACACTCCATTATGGCTATAAACCATCATCAGATAGCAGTAGCCACAGTAAATGGCTTCTGCATAATAGACAAACAGAGTGGAACAGTCAAACCTTATGCTACCACTCAAGATCTCAATGAGCAAAATGCCAGTGCTTACATCATTTCCATGCTTTTTAATGATGACGGAACGGTATGGTTAGGTACAGAAGGAGGAGGACTGAGTTTATACAACATGAATACTCACGAGCTGAAAACATTTACTACCCACGAAGGTATGTTGTCTGACGACGTATACAGTCTGCAAAGGGATTCCCAGGGAGGTATATGGGCAAGTACAGGAAAAGGACTGGCTATTGTTAAAGACTTCCAGGTATCAAATTTGAATTATATCTATGACATAGACAAAGTATATAATAAATCATCGTATACCCAATTATCTGATGGAAGATTTGCATACGGAAGCACTAACGGAGCTGTATTTATTTCTCCCGACGCAGTAATGATGGTAGATTATCAAGCTCCACTGCGATTTACCGATTTACGAGTTGAATATCTCAATCCGCATGAAGCCAGACAGCTACATCCCTGCATCTATCAGATGCTAGTCGATAAGGACGTCCATCTGGGATACAGCCACAATTCGTTTGTCGTTACTTTCGAATCTATAAACTATCGGTTCCAGCACGACATTGCTTATCAGTATATTTTAGACGGATACGAAAAGTCATGGAGTAATCTATCTTCAAACGGATCTGTACGATATACCAATGTATCTCCCGGAACATATACACTCAAAGTACGCAGCTTGAGAAAAAGTAATGGAGAAATTATATCCGAGCAGACACTACCCATACGAATCGCACAGCCCTGGTGGAACTCATGGTATGCATGGATAGTATATATCTGTCTGGTAGGAGGTATTTTTTACTTTATCCTCCGCTTTAAGAGCAACCAGCTTCAGAAGCAATATGATGAAGACAAAATCAAATTCTTCATAGATACGGCTCACGACATCAGAACTCCGGTTACACTGATTATGGCCCCACTGGAAGATTTAGGAAAACAACAGGAACTATCTGTCGATGCACATCAGCTGCTGGATATGGCACGTAACAACACGCGCAAGCTTCACACTCTCATCACACAGCTGCTGGAGTTTGAGAAAGTAGATACACACAAGAAGTCTATCACACTGGAACCTGTAAATCTGAGTGAACTGCTTGTTGAAGAATGTGCAAGCTTCCAGGCACTATGCGACAAAAAACAGTTGCATTTGCATATTTCATTACCAGATCAGGATGTATATGCCATGGCAGACAGACATCTAATGGAAATGTTACTCGACAATTTACTCTCCAATGCATGCAAGTACACTCCATCACACGGAAATATAGAAATAAGTCTGCGATATAATAAGCAAAAAGTTATCATCGAAGTAAAAGACAATGGCATCGGTATACCCTCCAAAGCCAGAAAACACTTATTTAACAGTGTATACCGGGCTGAAAATGCCAGAGAATCACACGAGTCTGGCACAGGATTCGGTTTGTTGCAGGTACAGCGTATTGTAAAGATGCTACATGGAAAAGTATCTTATGAATCAGAAGTAAACAAAGGTACAACATTCTCTGTTACATTACAGAAAGCTCATAATACAGCTGCTGTATCACAAACACTTCAGGCTACTTCACACCTATCATCACCTTCACAACAAAACGAAAATTCAACATATTCTTCACCAGAGAAGAAAGAGGTTGAAGAGAAACTGGAAGGTAAAGATACGTTGCTGATAGTAGAAGATCATGAAGAATTGCGCTACTATCTACGCAAGACCTTTGAACACTATTACCGTGTCATTGATGTCGCAAATGGGAAAGAAGCTCTCGATTATCTGTCGAATGAATATCCCGATCTGATCTTATCGGATGTAATGATGCCGGGTATTCAGGGGGACGAATTATGTCAAATGGTAAAAGAAAATCCGGATACAGCCGGTATACCTTTTATCTTGCTCACTGCCAAAACCAATTATGATGCCGTAGTAGAAGGATTGAAAAAAGGCGCAGACGATTATATCCCCAAACCTTTTAGTACAGAAATACTAAAGTTAAAGGTACGCGGATTCATAGAAAACAGAAATCGTCAGCGAGATTTCTTCATGCGACAAGCTCTCAAAGAGGTAGAAAATGGCAGAAACAATACCACATCAACTCCTGACCAGCCAGCTCAACAAAGTGATGACACCATTGATAACCAGCCGGCACTTTCCGAAAGTGACCATGCATTTGTGATACGTGCTACTCAACTGGTCATTGAGAATATCAGCAATGCAGAATTCAATATCAACAGTCTGTGTCAGGAAATGGCTATGAGCCGTACTCTCTTTTACAGCCGGCTCAAATCGCTGACAGGAAAAGCTCCGCAAGAGTTTATCCGTATCATCCGATTACAACAAGCAGCCGAACTGCTGAAGCAAGGCAAAAACGTGACAGAAGTAGCTACTGATACAGGATTTATAAATGTAAAATATTTCAGCATGCTATTCAAAAAACAATTTGGCATTCAGCCCAGCAAATATGAGCAGGACAGTTCAGCCTCATCATCAGACAAGCAATAAGAAATTCATTTAGTCTTACATAAGAAAGTCGGTAAAAACAGTTTACCGGCTTTTTTATGCCTTCTTCTCTCAAAAACGACTCTTTTCACCGGCATAAAGCTGTTTCAGATAGTCATAAAGCTATCACTTCCAGTAGAAATGTCAGCAATCAAACCTTATATGTCAGCTATCTGACCATCTTATTTGCATACAATCCCCACTTTTGCACAGAGCTCAACAGCCACACGGCGTATTAGTCACCGCAGCTACAACCGGGCTCCCTACGAACCGATAATGATCTTAACCCATAAATATCTGTAATATGAAAAAAGTAAAAATTCTACTGGCACTGGCAATGTGCTCAATGTATCAGTCCTGCTCATCCGATGAAGTAAACATGAATCCGCAGGAAGAATCTCAGGAAAAAGTTGTATTTAAAGATGACTTCGAAACGTTCGACAGCAATGTATGGACCAAAGAAGAACACGAAGCCGGATGGGTAAATCAAGAACTGCAAATATATGATGCAGCACATGTATCGACCGGAACAGATGAAGGACGATCTGTACTTATTTTAACGGCAGAACGGAAAGGAGACAAAATCTATTCCGGAAGAGTAAACAGTCAAGGTAAAAAAAGTTTTCAATATGGTAAGATAGAAGCAAGCATCAAGCTTCCCCAAACAGCAAATGGTCTATGGCCTGCATTTTGGATGATGGGCGACAATAATATGCCTTGGCCTCAGTGCGGAGAAATCGATATTATGGAAATGGGACAGGAAAACGGTATAATCAACGGTACGTCTGAAACCTATCTCAACACAGCCATCCACTATGGAACCGACTACGAAAGCGGACATCGTCAGGAATATCATGCCGATAATGTTTCACAGAGTCTGCAAGATGGGAAATATCATACCTACTTGCTGGAATGGAATGAAAACAGTCTGACTGTAAGCATAGACGGAACCAAGTTTTACACTTTCGACATCAGCAAAGTCAGCGGACGTTATGAATATTTTCACCATAACTTCTACATCCTGTTCAATCTGGCTGTAGGTGGAAGTTTTACCGGCATCACAGATGTCAATGCCATCACTGCATTGAAAGACGGAGAGAAGGTAAACATGTATATCGACTGGATAAAAGTTTATTAATCTTAATACAAACAAATCTATGAAAACAAAAAATTGCAGGTACACACTATTATGTGGCACACTCTCACTTTGTTTTATAGGTGGAATTTCACCGATGAAAGCAATTACCCAACCAGTTCATTCTGCTGTTGAGCAACAGACCCACACTGTAACCGGAACTGTAACCGATGCTACCGGTCCCGTTATCGGAGCATCAGTTATAGAAAAAGGAAATACTACCAACGGAACCATCACCGACTTAGATGGAAAGTTTACATTAAACGTAGCTCCAGGTGCAACACTGGTTATCAGTTACATTGGCTACAAAACGATAGAAATAGAAGCAAGTAAAAAGCCATTGAATATTGTCATGGCTGAAGACAGTAAGGTATTGAATGAAGTAGTAGTAACTGCATTAGGTATCAAAAGAGAACGTAAGGCATTGGGCTACGGAGTTGATGAGGTAAAAGGCGAATCGCTTACAAAAGCCAAGGAAACAAATGTAATCAACTCGATGGCAGGTCGCGTTCCGGGACTTGTAGTCAGCCAGACAGCCGGAGGTCCTTCCGGATCAACACGAGTTATTTTGCGTGGTAGTACAGAAATGACAGGAAACAACCAGCCGTTGTATGTCATCGACGGTGTGCCTCTTGATAATACCAACTATGGTAGTGCAGGTACTTCAGGAGGTTTCGATTTAGGTGACGGAATTTCCAGTATCAATCCCGATGATATCGAAAACATGTCTGTATTGAAAGGTCCTGCTGCATCTGCTCTTTACGGTAGCCGTGCCAGTCATGGAGTTATCCTCATTACAACCAAAAAAGCCAATGGAAAAGAGAAATTCAGTGTAGAATATAATGGTACACTCACCTTCGATACTCAGTTGGCTAAATGGAACGATATACAGCAGGTATATGGTATGGGAAGCAACGGAACATACAGCATCGATGCCATTTCAAATACGAACAAAAGCTGGGGACCAAAAGCTGACGGCAGTAATATGCTGACATATTTTGACGGTGTAGCACGTCCTTATCTCATCATTCCAGACAATACTTCCGGATTCTTCCAAACAGGTCTGACAGCTACCAATACAGCTATCATCAGTGCCAACAGCGGACATACAGGTGTACGTTTCACCTATACCGATATGAGAAACAAAGATATTGTTCCTCAGTCGAACATGAGCCGTGACATTTTCAACCTGCGTACCAACACCAGTCTGGGAAAGGTAGATGTTGACTTCAGTGCCAACTATACTCGCGAAGCTGTAAAAAATCGCCCGGCACTGGGTGACAGCAAATCGAACATCGGAAAGAACCTGATGACTCTGGCAACAACCTACGATCAGGAATGGCTGAAAAACTATCAGGATGAAAACGGTGAATATTCCAACTGGAATGGTATGGACCCATACAACGTAAATCCTTACTGGGACGTTTACAAAAACTCCAACAATTCGAAGAAAGACCAGTTCCGTTTAAATGGAAAAGCAATCTGGAACATTAACAAACACCTGAAACTGCAAGGTACAATCGGTGCAGAACTGAACTACTTCATATTCGAAGATTTCAAAGCTCCTACTACCCCGGGATACGAAGCCGGTTATTTGCAGAACAGTAATTTCCGTAACCGCATGTACAACTTCGAACTACTTGCCCTCTATAACAATACGTGGGGAGATTTCGATTTCAATGCAACATTGGGAGGAAACGTTTACAAGGTCAATAATCAGACTACCGTCACTACTGCCCAGGATATGCAGATTCGTGATGTAGTAGCCCTGATGAGCTTCAATGAAACCAGCTTGGAACAGAACAGTTACCGTAAACAAATCAATTCGGTTTATGGTGCAGTAAACGTAGGATGGAAACATTTGGTTTATCTCGATGCAACTTTACGCGGCGACCAGTCGTCTACCCTGCCTATCGGAAACAATGTATATGTTTATCCGTCATTCTCCGGAAGTTTTGTATTCTCGGAATTACTAAAACAAAGTGACCTGATGCCTTACGGAAAGTTCCGTTTATCATGGGCACAAGTAGGTAGCGACACCGACCCTTATCAGTTGGGACTAGTTTACAGCAAATCGAAATTCACCTACCCGGGCTATACCATCGGATACATCAACAATTCGACAATGCCTAATAAAAACTTGAAACCGACTAAGACCAACTCTTTCGAACTTGGTCTGGAGATGAAGTTCCTGAAGAACCGTATCGGACTCGATTTTACTTACTACACTCAAAACAGTAAGAATCAGATTATGGGTATGGCCAGTTCATGGACTTCCGGTTATAACTACCGCCTGATCAACGCTGGTGAAATTGAAAATAAAGGTATCGAAATCGCACTTAACACACGTCCGATAGAACTTAAGGATTTCTCCTGGGATTTGAACCTGAACTTTTCAAAGAACAGCAATAAAGTAAAGAAACTGGTAGATGGCATGGACATGTTCGAACTTGAAAAAGCAGCATGGTTGGATGTACAAGTTGCAGCAAAAGTCGGCGAGAACTTCGGAGCCATCGTAGGACCGGACTTCAAACGCAATGAAAACGGAGATATTCTTATAGACCCGCAGACCGGACTTCCACAGTACGACAAGAGCAATCATGTACTGGGTAATGCTTCCTGGGACTGGACCGGAGGTCTTGGAACAACGCTTACTTATAAAAACTTATCTCTCTCTGCTCTTTTCGATATCAAAGTCGGAGCTGACCTCTATTCTATGTCTGCCCGTGCTTCTTATGAATCTGGTAAAAGTAAAGAAACACTCGCAGGCCGTGAAGAATGGTATCGCTCGGAAGAACAACGCCAAGCCGCAGGTATTGCCAAAGGTTCTCCCGACTGGACTCCTACCGGTGGTTTCATTGCTCCGGGTGTAATTGATAACGGTGACGGAACTTATCGTCCGAATGATATTTACATTAACCCGGAAGATTACTGGATGAGTGTCTGCCGAAATGCTCCGTCAATGTTTATCTACGACAATTCATACATCAAATGCCGTGAAATCACCTTAAGCTACAGAGTACCTCAGTCATGGCTGAAAAACGTAGTAAAAGGACTCACAGTTTCATTCGTTGCACGTAATCCGTTTATCGTATGGAAGAATATTCCAAACATTGATCCGGATTCAAACTATAACAATACAACCGGTATGGGATTGGAATATGGTTCACTCCCATCACGCAGAAGTTACGGATTCAATGTCAATCTCAAATTCTAAAGATAGTTCACTACGTAATATATTAAAGAAGAAATACAATGAAAAACTATAAATCATATTTTACCCTGATATTGGCGGCATTCACCATATTCTTTACAGCATGTAGCGATGAGTATATGGAGAATATGAATACAGATCCGTCGAAAGCCTCAACTATCGATCCGAATGCACAGCTTACCACAGCCCAGCTACAGACTTATGGCAACTTAGGAATGGTAGAAATCTACAGGAACTACCTGTATGCATTCAACCAACAACTTATGGGATGCTGGAATACAACGAACTATGGAGGCAGACATACTGTCGACAATAATGAAATGGGACGTATCTGGACTACGTTTTATACAACAGCTATCAAAAACCTGACAGATGCTCAATATCGTACAGCCGACAATGCTGAAAAAGTAAATATCAATTCGGCAGTACGTATCTACAGAGTATACCTTATGTCAGTCATTACAGATATTCATGGAGATGTACCTTGCAGTGAAGCAGGCAAAGGCTTTCTGGAAGAGAAATTCAACCCACGTTACGATACACAGGAAGAAATCTACAACGATTTCTTCACAGAACTCAAAACTGCCGGCAACAACATGGATGCCAGCAAAGACAAAATTACAGGTGATGTTATTTTCAACGGCGACGTAAGCAAATGGAAAAAACTTGCCAATTCATTGAGAATGAGATTTGCCATGCGTATCTCCAATGTCGCTCCTCAAAAAGCTCAGGAAGAGTTTGAGGCAGCCCTGCAAGACGAAGGCGGCATCTTCCAAAGCAATGATGACAATGCACTTATCCAATACATGGAAAAATCATTCAGTTTCGGACAAGAAGCCTATACAGACTACCGTGGAAATGCCTTGTCACAACTGTTGTTCGGTAACGATCCGGCCAATAACCCAAGCTATCTATGTTCTACTCTCTTCAATCAGTTGTATAACACAGGTGACCCTCGTACGTTTATGATCGGACGCTGCTATTACGATGGCCTGATGAGTTCTACCAGCCCCGATAACCGCATCGATCTGACAAACGAAATGCTGGAAAAAGGTATCGCTTTCCAGCCATGCGAACCGGGAGCATTCAGCTATGATCCGTGGCCTAGTGGATATGACAGCGATATTTTGAAGGAGCTTGCAGAAACCAATCCTTCCATAAGCACAACAGTAGCTCGTGAAACAGAACCTAAACTGGCTAACAACTTTCTGAAAAGTACAAACCCCGGCGTAGTCATGACATACGCAGAAGTTGAATTTCTATTGGCCGAAGCTTCTCTCAAAGGATGGAATACAGGAAGTAAGTCTATAGACGAACTGTACAGAACAGGAGTACGTGCAGCTATCGATTTCCTGACAGAAAGCTATGGATGCGACCAGGTTTCGGATGAAACATTCGAAGAATATATAAATCAAAACGGAATCGGACATACTAACGAACAGAAAAAAGAAGCCATCAATACACAGGCCTGGATTCTCCACTTCACCAATCCGGCTGAATGTTGGGCAAACATACGCCGTTCTGGTTATCCGAAATTGAAATCACCTGCTGAATACGGTTTCGGACAATATCTGACCGGCGGTACTGAAATTCCAGTACGTCTTTGCTACCCGGTTCTGGAATCATCTTACAATAAAGTAAGTTACGAAGAAGCTCTAAACCGCATGGGAGGAACAGACAACTGGTACACTCCGGTATGGTGGGACAAAGATGCAACAAAATAACAATCATTCTTTAATTAAATTCAGATATGAAAAAGATATACCACATACTATTAATCATGCTTGCAATGAGCTTCGGACTCATCGCCTGCACGGAAGAAACTCCATTTTCTACAGCAACAGAAAATGACGATCCCCGAATCCTTGACCCTTTATTTCCCGACCGAGTAAACGGTGAACTGCCGGTAGTTTCAAATATCAGCCGTGATGCCAACTTCTCGATGACACTGACTGTGACTCCTGCCGATTACACAACCGTTACATGGTTTATTGACGGAGAAGAAATACAGACAGGAAAAGAAATTGACCTCGCTCTGAAAGCAGGAACTTATCATTTGAAAGTGACCGCTACAACCAGCATCGGCAAATCGACTTACCGTGAAGGACTCATTCAGGTCAATCCTTTGGCAGATGATCCCTGGGCTACCGAAATCGGCTTCGAACGCATCATTACTACTGGAGCAAAAGCACAACTTTACGGCAACAACCTTGATAAAGTAAATAGCATCGTTATCGGCGGAAAAACAGCAACCGATATCGCTTACACAGAAAACGGAGAAAACAGCTACATCGAATATACCGTTCCGGAAGGACTGGCAGACGGAACCTATCGGATTATTCTTGTAGATAACGGTGGCAATGAATACGGAGGAAACAAAGTAACCGTTACCAGTGACGCACTCATCACAGCTGGCTCAGAACGTACTACAGCAAACAGCGAATGGGTAATGACAGGTATCAATCTCAATCAGATAGAATCGTTCACTTTCGGCGGACAGACTGTTTCCAGCTTTATCCGTCAGTCGGAAACCGAGATAGCCTTTACCTGTCCTTCACTGGAAGATGGTGAATACACACTTACCGGAAGAACCACATCAGGAAAAGAAGTCATGTTCTATACCACTGCGGGGAACATCACAGAACAGACAGTAGTTGTATCTTCAGAAAGAGTTTTATGGGAAGGTCATCACTATGTATCATGGGATTTACCCGATAACAATCCGAACAAGACTTTCAACCTGATCGGAAAGGATGTATTCGCCAGCATAAAAGCAGGAGCCGTATTAAGCATATACTATTCAGTAAACTCTGCCGACGAATATCACCAGTTGCGCACCACAACAGGCTGGTGGAACGATCTGCCCGGTACTGCCGTCATCGAATTCCAAGAAGACGGAGTAAAACAAATTCAATTAACTCAGGAAGTACTGGACAAGATTCAGACAGAAGACGGTTTCCTCTGCATTGGCCACGGATATTATGTAGACAGAATAAGCGTACAATAAATCATTCTCAAAAAACACACATTATATGATACACAAGAAAATAACATCAAGTTTATTTGCTTTCACAATAGCTGCCTGTTCCATACAGGCAGCTCCAGCAACAGCAATTGCCAAAGACGCAAAATTAGAGCAACAGGTGGAAGCCACTCTTTCGAAAATGACTCTGGAAGAGAAAATCGGACAAATGACCGAACTTGCCATTGATGTACTGGGAGGTTTTGTCGATGGAGAATTCCAGCTTGACGAAGCTAAACTGCGCAAGGCCATTGCAGAATATAAAGTAGGTTCATTCCTGAACGCTCCGGGGCCGGTGGCACAAGATAAAGACAAATGGCAGGAAATTATCGGAACAATCCAGTCTATGTCGATGAAAGAAATAGGAATCCCATGTATCTACGGGTTGGACCAAAACCATGGGACAACCTATACACTGGATGGTACCCTCTTCCCTCAGAACATCAATCTGGGTGCTTCGTTCAATCCCGACCTGGCATACGAGGCCGCACGTGTAACAGCATACGAAACACGTGCCAGCAACTGCCCGTGGACTTACTCTCCTACTGTAGACATGGCACGTGATCCACGCTGGTCGCGCGTATGGGAAAACTATGGTGAAGACTGTCTGGTAAATTCCATCATGGGAAGCACGGCTGTCCGCGGATTTCAGGGTGATGATCCCAATCATATACCTGCCGACCGCATTGCCACATCAGTCAAACACTACATGGGATACAGCCTGCCGCGTACAGGAAAAGACCGTACCCCTGCATACATACCCGTATCGGAATTACGTGAAAAATGCTTCGCTCCCTTCAAAGAATGTGTAGAAGCAGGCGCTCTGACTATCATGGTAAACAGCGGTTCCATCAATGGAGTTCCCGTACACTCTAATTATGAACTGCTTACCAAATGGCTGAAAGAGGATCTCGGATGGGACGGAATGCTGATTACAGACTGGGCCGACATCAACAACCTGTACACCCGCGAACGCATTGCTGCCAATAAAAAAGAAGCCATCCAGATAGCTATCAATGCCGGTATAGACATGGCCATGGAACCATACGATCTGAACTACTGTACATTGCTGAAAGAACTGGTTGAAGAAAATAAAGTGCCGATGAGTCGCATAGACGATGCCGTACGTCGTGTCCTCCGTCTGAAGTATCGTCTTGGACTCTTCGAGTACCCTAACACTCCAACCCAAGAATATCCATTGTTTGGCAGTAAAGAACATGCAGAACTGGCCCTTCGTGCAGCCGAAGAATCAGAAATTCTGTTGAAAAACCAAAATAATATTCTCCCGTTGGCTAAAGGCAAGAAACTGCTGGTTACCGGTCCGAATGCAAACTCTATGCGCTGTCTGAACGGTGGCTGGAGTTACTCATGGCAAGGACACCTTGCCGACAGATTTGCCGGTAAGTATAATACCATCTACGAAGCCCTATGCAACAAGTTCGGAAGCGAATATGTAACACTGGAACAAGGTGTAACTTACAAACCGGAAGGTGCTTATACAGAAGAGAATGAACCGGAAATAGAAAAAGCTGTAGCTGCCACAAAGAATGTAGATATCATCATCGCCTGCATCGGTGAGAACTCTTACTGCGAAACTCCGGGTAATCTTTCCGACCTGGCTATCTCACCCAGCCAGCGTGAACTTGTAAAGGCACTTGCTACCACTGGAAAGCCTATTATTCTGATACTGAACGAAGGCAGACCTCGTCTGATAAACGATCTGGAACCTCTTGCCAGCGGAATTATCAATATTCTGTTGCCGGGTAACTACGGAGCAGATGCACTGGCAAATATTCTGGCAGGTGACGCTAATCCGAGTGCCAAGATGCCGTACACTTATCCACGCCATCAGGCAGCACTTACTACATACGACTATCGGGTAAGCGAAGAAATGGATAAGATGGAAGGAGCTTACGACTATGATGCAGTTATCTCTGTACAATGGCCATTCGGTTACGGATTGAGCTACACCACATTTGAATATAGCAACTTGCGCGTGAATCATCCTTCATTTACAGCAACCGACGAACTTCAGTTCTCTGTAGATGTAACCAATACCGGAAAGCTCGTAGGAAAGGAAGCTGTAATGCTGTTCAGCAGCGATCTGGTTGCTTCTCTCGTTCCCGAAAGCCGCAGACTGCGTGCTTTCAAAAAAGTGGAATTACAACCAGGCGAAACACAAACCGTTACTTTAACTATCAAAGCCAGTGATCTTGCTTTTGTTGGAGCTGACGGTAAATGGATCCTTGAACAGGGTGATTTCCGTATACAAAGCGGCAATCAGACACTGAACATTACTTGCAATCAGACATACAAATGGGATTCGCCTAATAAATAATAATTATTGTTCTATGAAAAATGGAGCTGTATCGTATGTAACTCGCAATACAGCTCCATTCTTTTATAAAGCGACACTGCCTAAGTAATTATATGTCACTTCTCCATTCACATAAGGAAGTAAATCATTATATCCATCTATTCGAACAATATCCATATTCAATGCCTTCTTGCCATAAGCCTTATTTAAAGTTGACCAGCTAAAATCAAAATTCTGTCCCTTTGAATAAACCATTATTTTCTGTTCTGGAAGTTTTACAGGCTCCTTCTTAAACTTAACATACACATATAAGGTAGCTACAGGCTTGTCGTAAGCAGGAACACGAGCATATTTTCTCATATCGTAAAAACCTTTGGCACGTGCTTTATCTACAGGAAGGGAAGTAAAATAAGAAGTATTAGTAAAATGGAAAGCACATTCTTCCCATAAACAATAGCCAAGTTTACTTAAATCCTTCTGTTGCTTAGTTTTTACGTCAGCACAAGAAAATCCAGACAAAGGAAAACACCCTTTATTCATATCATATTGCTGAAGTTCTGACAAACATTTCAAACGGAATACCTTCGAAAAATCAGCTTTTTCTAATTCCTGAAGAAGCTTTGCCTGATAGGTCTTACGTATTTCTTCTAAAGCGAACGGATCTGCAGATGCTTGTTCAAATTCCTCAGGAACACACAATGACGCATATCTATCTATAACCTTTTCGTCTACGGCTGTCTGATAAAGTTTCAAAGCATACACATATAAAATCGACGGAGTCAAATCTACAGCTCCTTCAACAGCCGAAGGCATATAATCGGACATTATGTTTCCACTTGTCAAGGCTCCATTCAGACTAATACAAAAATGTTTTCCTTCTCCCTCAGCCATAACAATCTGAGGCGTTTCTGGCTGTTCGTAGATACCCATAGATTCATACAGCTTTTTATCATATTCAGGGACAGAAGTAATAATCATTTTTGAACCGACAATATCTCGTTCGTATACAGGGCTCAAACTTCCTTGTCCGTCAACTGACCGCATATATAAATAACCCGAAGAAGCAGGCTTGCCGACAACAAGCGTATCTCCCTGTTTATAAGTCTTCCCGTTGCAAGCCACAATCGTTTGTTGTGCATAAATTTCTGTCATCGCCAGACTTCCGATTAAAGCCATAGCACAGCATAAATGTTTAGTTTTCATAAGTAATGTTTAAATTCAAGATTTGCAAATATAAACAAAATCCCAATAAATTCCTTTGATACAGAAAAAACATAAAACCGGTCATTCAGATAAACAGATATACTTTACAGAGTCTATTGTAAAATGAATTTAATCACACGCATTACAATTTGACAAAAAAATCCATAAATTCCCCATGAATACATGCGCTTATTACAAGAAGCTTCTATAATTATATAAAACAAAGTAAATCAATCAATTAACAAATCAGCAATAACCTCTTATTTTTTGTACAAAACATTTCGGAAATTGTACGATTTTAAAAAAAACATCGAGAAGAATTTGGTAAAACTACAGCAATTTTTTCCTCAAACAAGCGCAAGTTATAATCATCCCACTTCAGTACCTCTATCCGAATAATGCTTAACCTAAATCACGCGACATAAAATACAGCTATGTAAAAGCCGCAAAAGAGAACATTAAAATACAAATAATACTTAATTATTAATAAATATGCGACAATTATAAAAAATATCTGAACAATTATACTAACTTTGAAGTTTTGTAATTTATTACAACCTCAAACGAAACCATTGTATGATACAGAACAAACCCCTACTATTACGTGCTTTAGCAGGAGCTTTGATATGCATTCCAGTCTATGCGTCGGCTGGTAATGCAAGCTATTACAATACATCTACAGAAGCTAAAGTTTTCCCGTGGAAGAAGAACAAGAAAAAAGAAACAACTGAAGAAGTCAGTAAAACCGATTTTGAAAAGATTGCCTCCGAGAGCAACCTGGTTTCTCGTGGCATGTTTAATGTATATGCCCAGGATGGCAAATATTATTTCGAAATCCCCGTGTCATTGCTTCAGCGCGACATGCTGGTTGTGAATAAGCTGCAAAGAGTGCCCTTCGAACTGAATGACGCAGGTGTAAACCGTGGTACAAACTACGAAACACAGATGATACGTTTTGAATGGAACAAGGAAGAGAAAAAAATCAGGGTGCGCCAGAGCCGTCCGTTACCGGAATCGCCCGAAAACGATGCTATCACCCGCTCGGTGCGCGATAACTTTATCTCTCCGCTCATAGCCGATTTCAAGCTGGAAGCATGCAATGCCGATTCAACCTCAGTAATCATCCAGATAAACGACATCTATGACGGATCGGAAACGAGCATCAACAATGTCTTCGACAATATCAATCTGGGGACATCTGCTGTAAAGGACTTGTCACGCATCATGTCGATCAAGGCGTTTCCTAACAACATCGTAGCCACTTCCGAACTTACCACGAAAGTACGCGAAGGTATGTCGGCAGTAAATGTCACCGTAGAGGTCAGCTCCTCACTGGTATTACTGCCCGAGAAGCCGATGATGGGCCGTCTGGACGATCCGAAAGTGGGATATTTCACAAAGGACTTGCTCTATTTCAGCGATTCCCAACAGAAAACAGAAGAGAAAAAATACATTACGCGCTGGCGACTGGAACCCAAGCCGGAAAACCGTGAGGCATATCTGCGCGGAGAACTGGTAGAACCGGAAAAGCCGATTGTGTTCTACATCGAAAACTCTACCCCTTACCGCTGGCGAAAATACATCAAGCAAGGTATAGAAGACTGGCAGGTAGCTTTCGAGCGTGCCGGATTTAAAAATGCAATTATTGCCAAGGAACTGCCTGATAGCATAGCGGCGAATGCTGATGACATCAACTATTCGGTAGTGACGTATGCAGCTTCATCGAAAGCCAATGCGATGGGTCCGTCTATTCTCGACCCGCGCTCGGGAGAGATTCTGGAAGCGGACATCATGTGGTGGCATAATGTTATCTCGATGGTGCAGGAATGGATTACCGTCCAGACCGGAGCTATTGACCCGAAAGCACGAGGAACCAAACTGCCGGACGAAATGATGGGAGATGCGATCCGTTTTGTGGCCTGTCACGAGGTAGGACATTCGCTAGGGTTGCGCCACAACATGATGGGATCGTGGACTTTCCCTACTGATTCGCTCCGTTCGAAAAGCTTTACAGATAAGATGAACTCTACGGCATCGTCTATTATGGACTATGCCCGCTATAACTATGTGGCACAGCCAGGCGACGGAGTTACAGCTGTATCGCCACACATCGGTCCGTATGATATTTTTGCCATCGAATATGGTTACCGCTGGTATGGTCTGCCTACTCCGGAAGCTGAAAAAGATGTGTTATACGATTTCCTGAACAAGCATAACGGACGTCTGTATAAATACAGCGAGGCACAAGATCCGCGTTCGGCTGTCGATCCGAGAGCACAGAACGAAGATTTGGGTGACGATCCTGTCCGTTCTTCGGAACTGGGTATAGCCAACTTGAAACGTATCGTGCCTGAAATCATCAAGTGGACGACTACGGGAGAGAAAGGACAGACGTACGAGGAGGCTTCGCGCCTGTATTACGCGGTGATTACCCAGTGGAACAACTATCTGTATCATGTAATGGCAAACATCGGAGGTATTTACATAGAAAATACGACTGTAGGCGATGGAGTCAAGACATATACCTATGTAGAGAAGGAAAAGCAGGAAGCATCACTCGATTTTCTGCTGAACGAAGTTCTTTGCTACCCGCGCTGGCTGTTCGATACGGAAATTTCCGACTATACCTTCCTGTTGCGTAAAAACCCGACGGGAGTAATAGAATATGCGCCAAGCCAGATTCTGAAAAATACGCAGGGATATATTTTCTGGGATCTGCTCTCGAACGACCGACTGATGCGTATGCTGGAAAACGAACTGAAGAATGGCAAAAAGGCTTTCACCGTAGTGGAAATGATGGACAAGATGCACAACTCCATTTTCGCGACCACCATCAAGGGAGGTACTCCCGATGTGATGGAGCGTAACTTGCAGAAAGGATTCCTCGACGCACTGATTACTGCTGCCGCCGAAAGTGAAGGTGTAAAAATCAACAAGCAGCTGACTGCTACCAGTGGCAATCCGTATCTGTTCCATCACACACCGTGGTGCAGTCACAATGAATTTGCTATTGAACAGGCAGAACGCATGGGAGCCAGACGTGAACTGAGTTTCTACGGCGGACAAGTAAACCGTATATCGGATGCAATCTCTGTCAAACGAGGTGAATTGTTGCGCATCAAGAAGTTGCTTGAGTCAAGACGCAACACATCGGATACGGCAGCACGCTATCATTATGACGATATGATTCTGCGTATCAATACGGCACTGGGACTAAAGGATTAAACCGTCCCTGTGCCGATGCACAAAAACAAATGCTAAACTATTTTTTACCAAATCAATAACAATCTTTTTTCAATGAAGAAATCCTTATTATTGACTTTGCTGCTCCTTGTGCACGTTTGTGCGGCATGGGCGGCCGACAAGGTGATTACCGGTAACGTAATTGCTGATGATGACAAACAGCCACTGATAGGTGTGTCTGTGTATGTTTCTGCCGACGACTTGAAGAAAGCCGGAAGCAGCCTGATGTCTTTGGGAGTTGTCACCGATATCGACGGAAACTTCTCTATTACCGTTCCTTCCGGAGTAAAGAAATTACAATTAAGCTATATTGGTTACACTACACAGCAGATTGAACTGAAATCGGGACAGACTCATTATAACGTTGCCTTACAGCCTTCGTCGACGATGCTGAACGATGTGGTTGTGACCGGTTACCAGACAGTGGAGCGTCGCAAGCTGACAGCTGCCGTTGCTAAGATTGACATTTCGGAAGGACGTATCGGTACGGTAAAAAGTATCGACCAGGCTCTTTCGGGACAAATTGCAGGTCTTTCGGCTGTTTCGACTTCTGGAGCTCCCGGATCTCCGGTAAAGATTCGTATCCGCGGTACTTCATCGCTAAACGGTACACAGGACCCGTTGTGGGTGCTCGACGGTATTCCACTGGAAGGTACTGATATCCCGAGTCTGGAGTCGCTGAAGAATATCGACGATGTACAGCAGTCTTCCATCGCCGGACTGAATCCTGCCGATATTGCTGATATCACAGTACTGAAAGATGCTGCCGCAACAGCTATTTATGGTGCACGTGCGGCCAATGGTGTGATTGTGATTACCACCAAAAACGGTAAGGCCGGAAAGACAAAAATCAACTTCAGTACGCGCCTCACGTGGTCGCCTCAACAGAATATCGACCGTCTGAACTTGCTGAATGCGTCTGAGAAGGTCGATCTGGAACTGCAACTGATGAAAAGTGATTATGCCATGAACGCCGAAAAGGGAGAAATATACCGCATCCTGAACCGCTACAATGCCATTGATGCTTTCAAGAAAGACGGCTGGGATGCACTCTCAAAGGAGGCTCAGAATGAAATCAATGCTTTACGCCTGATTAATACAGACTGGAATGATATACTGTTGCAGGACGCGTTCAGTCAGGAATATAACCTGAGTCTGTCGGGCGGTAACGAAAAGGCTACGTACTATACTTCGTTAGGGTACTCGAAAGAACAGGGAAATATTCCGAATGTATCTTCCGACCGTCTGAATCTGGTAATGAAAGCTAATTATAAAGTGAACCGGATGTTGAAATTCGGCACATCTGTTTTTGTAAACCGACGTAAGAATGGTTCATACCTGTCTACCGACGGATTTACAAATCCGATGTTCTATGCCCGCATTGCCAATCCGTACCTGACTCCATACGATAAGGATGGAAACTATGTGTACGACAGCGATATACAGAATGGAAATTCGGATCTGCTGTTCAATACGTTTGAAGAACGGCAGAATACATCGAATGAAACAACCATCAATTCGCTTTCTTCCATCTTCGATGTGGAGCTTCGCTTTGACGACCGATTCAAGATTACGTCACAAGTAGGGTTGCAGCTCGACAAGACCTCGCGCGAACAGATTGCCGATCAGGAGTCTTTTGCCATGCGACTGGAACACAAAAACCATCGCTATAACGGTACGTCTTTCCTTCCTCAGAAAGGAGGGTTTCATAAGGCTTACGAAAATTCAGACTCTCAGGTAACGTGGAAAACAATGGGAACTTATCGCGATACATATGCTGATATTCATGAATTTGAAATCATGGTAGGTTCTGAACTTCGCCGTACATGGGCTACTACCCTTTATTCGGCCGGTTACGGATATGACCGCCGTACAATGACCAACCAGCCGGTAGTATTCCCCAGCGACTCGCAGGCGTTTCCTCTGCATACCAAAACGAATGTAGAAAATGCATATGTTTCGGCTTTCTCTACAATGTCGTACTCACTGCTGAACCGATATACACTGGGAGGAAGTATCCGCTTCGATGGTTCCGACTTGTTTGGAGTTGACAAGAAATATCGTTACCTGCCACTTTACTCAGTCAGTGCACTGTGGCGTATATCGGAAGAACCGTTCACTGAAAATGCGAAATGGCTGGATAATCTGGTGATCCGTGCATCGTATGGTCTGCAAGGAAACATCGACAAGAATACTTCTCCGTATCTGCTGGGGAAATACCAATCGAATGCTACCCCTATCTTACCAGGAAATACGGAAGACATGATTGTGGTAACCTCTGCACCAAACGACAAGCTGCGCTGGGAAAAGACTCATTCGGTTAATGTCGGACTGGATTTTGCTGTATTGAATCAGGCTATCAACCTGAGTGTGGACTATTATTACCGCAAAGGAGTGGACTTGATAGGCATGCAGATGCTTCCGCTGGAAACGGGCTTTTCTTCGACAAACATCAACTGGGCCAGCATGACAAATAAAGGTATCGAAATAGGATTGTCTACACGCAATATCCATACCAAGTCGTTTATGTGGACTACGACTTTCAACTTTGCCTACAACCAGAATAAGGTGTTGAAAGAAGCCATACGAGAAGATGCCATTTATCCTAGCCGTGAAGGTTATCCGGCTGGAGCTATCTTTGCATTCCCTTATGCGGGTATAGATGAAAACGGACAGATGACATTCTACAACAAAGAAACCGGAAAAGTAGAATCGATGAAGGAATTTTTTAAGGTGCAGGAATTCGGTTTCGGTACATACAACCTGAGTCATGCTGAACTTCGAAACAAGTATGAGTATATAGGAACAACCGATTCGCCTTACACCGGAGGATTCAACAATACTTTTACCTACAAGGCATGGGAACTGGGTATCAACTGTATTTTCAATGCGGGAGGATATGTACGTGTACAGCCTAGCTACTCACTGACCTCGTTCGACCGCGGACAGAACACCAACCGTGATATTCTGAACCGCTGGACTCCGGAAAATCCTAATGGTACAATGCCGGCGCTGGTAGACTCTAATACAGATATGGATGCCTATTTCTTCCTCGATGGAGCTGTGAATCCGTATGCGTATTCCAGCCTGTGGGTAAAGAAACAGAACTACATGCGTATACAAAGCATTCGTCTGGGGTATGAATTGCCATTCAGCCTGATACAGAAACTGGGTATCAGTCAGGCTACTGTAGCACTGGAAGGACGTAATCTGTTTGTCTTCGGATCGAGCTATCGCAATTATCTGGATCCGGAAACAATGGGTAATCCGTATGCACAGCCTATTCCGAAGTCATTTACATTCAGTCTGAATCTTAACTTTTAACTTGTAACCGACAATGAAGAAACAATATATCTGTTTATTTTTTGCCTGTCTGACTTTCTTGCTGACCGGCTGCGATAAATATCTGGATATCCAGCCTACCGGAAGTGTTATTCCGCATACGCTGGCTGAATATCGTGCCTTATGGCTGAACGCCTGTACAACGGTTCCCGCGGACCGGGGACTTGCGGGTATGGGTGCTGACGAAATGTTTGTCAGCAACAAAAACGACCAGGATAAATATGGAGCTATCGAACGTTGGGAGGGTACGACAACTTCTACCACGACCGTATCATTCGACTGGGCCAATTATTATGAAGTTTTGTTTTTTGCTAACTTCATTATCGAGCATCACGATGAAATAAACGAAGGAAGTCAGAACGAAATAGCACAGCTTACCGGAGAAGCTTATCTGATGCGTGCATATATGCATTTCATATTGGTAAATCTGCATGGACAGCCTTATACCAAACCGGGAGCTCCGGCTACAAAATCCATCCCTTTGAAACTGGATACAGATCTGGAAAAACAGCTGTTCCGCAATACAGTTAGCGAGGTATATACTTCGATTTTGGACGACTTGAAAAGTGCCGAAGCGCTGCTGAATGTGGAAAAATGGGATGACATTGCTCTCTCCTACCGTTTTACCAAAGTATGCGTTCCGGCTATCCGCTCACGCGTTTACCTCTATATGGGCGACTGGCAGAATGCTTACGCACAGGCGGAAGAGGCTCTTAAGACTAAAAATGTATTGGAAGATTTTAAGGCAGACGGATTTAAGCTGCCTAACCAATATCAGTCGGTAGAAGCTATTAATGCTTTGGAATATACCATTAACAACAATTATCAGAATGCCGTATCTGTCCTTCCTTCGTTTCTGGTAATGTATCAGGAAGGCGACCTTCGCAAGGATGCTTACTTTGCCCAGGCAGACAAGGACGGAAACCGCAAATCGAAAAAAGGAGGAAGTTCAGAATTCCGTTGTACAATACGTACAGGAGAGTTATACCTGAACAGTGCTGAGGCAGCAGCACAGTCGGACAACTTATCTGAAGCTCGCAAACGTCTGCTACAACTGATGGAGAAGCGTTATACGGCCGAAGCGTATGCTAAAAAGAAAGCATCGGTAGAAGGCCTAGGTAAGGAAGAGCTGATAAAAGAAATACTGAATGAACGTGCCAGAGAACTTGCTTTCGAAGGTCACCGCTGGTTCGATTTGCGCCGTACAACTCGCCCGCGCATCGAAAAAACATTAAACGGTCAACAGTATGTATTGGAGCAGGATGATTCACGTTATACGCTTCAGATTCCGAAAGAAGCAATAGCAGCTAATCCTAACCTGAGCAACTAATCGCAAAAAATTATCAGCTATAAGAAGAAGGGGAGCTGTCTCAAAATAAAGAGATAGGCTTACTTATCATCTATATAAAATTACAACATAAAAAAACTCCTGCTTTTAGTCCTATCATTATAATAAACAAAGGCTAAAGCAGGAGATTTTTATTTATCAGTTTTAATCTATAAGATTTTTACTTTCGCTGTTCTAGTTTGAGGCAGCCTCATCTTTATTGGATTAAGATTTTAAAACTCTTTTTCTATCATCTACAACTATTCGCTGAATTCAACTTCATTACGAATAAAAGTCGTAACATTAATCTCTTCCACGGCTACAAACTTCTCTTTGCGATACGGGCAGTCAGTGCACATACACTTATTACACTTAGGTGTTTCGAATATATTACATGGATCAAGATGAATATTCAATACAGCATGGTCTGAATATTTAGCTTTCATAGCTTCCTGCAAACGTGCCCCTATTTTATGACCTTGTTCGATATTATAATACCATGGAATAGTCAAGTCGCAGTCCATATACAAAGAATTGCCCGACTTCAAAACCTTTACATTATGAATGTCAATCCACTCGGGTTTTCTGTTTCGATTCAAGGTATCGGCAAGATCGGCAAGCAGATTAATGTCTGCCTTATCAAGCAAATTATCGGTAGTTTTTCTCAGAATAGAAATTCCTGTTATGATAATTACCGAACCGAAAATCAAGGCCATCGCACTATCTATCCAAGCTATGCCGGTGAAATACAACAATACCAGTCCGGCAACTAGACCAATAGTAGAATAGGTATCCGACTGTAAATGTTTTCCGCCAGCAACGAGAGCAATCGAATCGTATTTCTTTCCTACAGCTATGCTATACCATCCCATCAGGTAATTAAGAAGCCCGGATACAGCTATGATATAGATACCTACATCAATCTTCTGAATATCGGTAGGTACCAGCAAACGCTTAATACCTTCATAAATAATCATTCCTCCTGCTATCGAAATCAATATACCTTCGATAGAAGCCGATATAAGTTCAATCTTTCCATGTCCGAAAGGATGATTCTGGTCTTTAGGCTTTTCCGAAAGACACAGACTAAACAAGCTTATTGCCCCAGCAACAACGTTGACAATACTCTCCATGGCATCGGTCAGAACACCAACTGAATTTGTGAGGTAATATGCTATAAACTTTCCTACCAGAATCAATACTGATACAGTCAGTATATTACGCTGTACTCTCTGCTTTAGTTTATTCTCTGTAAGTTCCATAATCCCCAAAATTGAAGTCAAAAAATGAGTGGACGAAAGTACAACTTATTTTCAATCTAGCAAAAGCATGATAGCTTAAAGTCAGTCTAAATTTCAGTATGCCAAAAATCAGCATCTACGAAAACAGTTAACCCTCTGCCTGACTGATCTATACAGCCCGACAGAGGGTTAACGAATTCAAAAGATTATCAACAAACTCCGTTTAAACCAAGAAGCCCAGTAAGATACCGGCAGCTACAGCCGAACCGATCACTCCTGCAACATTCGGTCCCATTGCATGCATCAGCAGATAGTTAGTCGGATCATATTCCAATCCTACTACCTGAGAAATACGTGCAGAGTCGGGTACTGCCGATACTCCGGCATTACCGATAAGCGGATTGATTTTATTTTCTTTCTTCAATACCAAATTGAAGATCTTGACAAAGATAACTCCCGATGCTGTAGCAATAAAGAATGACAGCGCTCCCAAGATAAAGATCTTGATGGAATCCCAAGTCAAGAACTCAGATGCCTGAGTAGATGCTCCCACGGTCAGTCCCAACAAAATAGTAATTGTATCAATCAGCGGACCACGAGCTGTTTCGGCAAGACGGCGGGTTACACCACTTTCCTTCAACAGATTACCGAAGAACAACATACCCAGCAATGGCAGACCGGAAGGAACCAGGAAGCAAGTAAGCAACAAACCTATAATCGGGAACATAACCTTTTCTGTATGTGATACGGCACGAGGTGCTTTCATACGGATAAGACGTTCCTTCTTTGTTGTAAGCAATCGCATTACAGGAGGTTGTATAACAGGAACAAGTGCCATATACGAATAAGCAGACACGGCAATTGCTCCCATCAGATTAGGTGCAAGTTTCGATGACAAGAAGATAGCGGTCGGTCCGTCAGCTCCACCAATGATACCGATAGCAGCAGCCTGCATCGGATCGAAACCTATTTCCAGCGCAATCATATATGCTCCAAAGATACCAAACTGTGCCGCAGCACCGATCAGCATCAACTTCGGATTAGATATCAACGCCGAGAAGTCCGTCATGGCTCCAATGCCTAAAAAGATAAGCGGCGGATACCATCCGGAAGTCACTCCCTGATACAAAATGTTAAGTACTGAGCCTTCCTCATAGATACCTACTTTCAGTCCGGCTTCCATATTAAACGGAATGTTACCGATAAGTATACCGAATCCGATAGGAATCAGCAACATCGGTTCGAATTCCTTAGCAACGGCAAGATAAATGAACACAATACCTATCAGGATCATGATGAGATGTCCTGCTGTGGCATTATAAAAACCGGTATATGTCCAGAAGTCTGCCAGGTTATTCTGTAAGAAACTACTAAATTCTCCCATATTATTCGATGATTATAAGGTCTGTACCTTCAAGAATTGATTCTCCTTTACTTACTTTAATAGCAGTAACTTTACCGTCGCGGTCTGCCTTGATATCGTTCTCCATCTTCATGGCTTCCAATACAAGTAAGGTCTGTCCACGTTTCACGGTATCACCTTCTTTTACTTTGATTTCGAGAATAACTCCCGGCAGCGGTGACTTGATACCAGATTTGCTTCCTACACTTGCCGGACGAGTCACAGCAGCAGGAGGAGCAGCAGGAGTAGTAGATGCAGTACGTACTACCGGCTTAATTTTCGGTTTGTTCTGCTTTTCGAGTTCTACGGTATAAGGCGTGCCGTTTACTTCTACACGCACATTATTGTCTTCTATGTCACCCACGGTTACTTTATACAAGTTTCCGTTAATTTTATATCTGTATTCTTTCATGGTTTCTTATCATTTTAGGATGATTATTTCTTATGTGGAGTTTCACGCAATGTATAAATCTTCGAACTCCACGGAGAATAACTACGTTTCACACGACTGATAGTCAGAATGGTTTCTTCTACATCATGATCGGCTCCCTGTGCTTCATGCAGCGCCATAGAGATAGCAGCAATCACTTCTCCCGGTGCTTCGCCCAATTTCTTTTCCTTAGCTTCTTGCTTATCGGTAATGTTGTGTGCGATCATTGCATTGCGCTTACGCAACTTAATAGCCGCCTTACCAATCAGCTTAAAGCAGATGTAAAGCAATATTAGTCCCAGGAAAACAACACTCATAGCCGATATAGCCATACCGATACCTACCGGGTCATGCTGTTCGAACTTATCCATCTTCGGATTGCTTTCTATCGTCTGGTTGTTCGTACTTGGAGTGACATATTTATCAGCACTCGCACCTTTCACTTCCCATTCGGCAGATGCATCCCCTACACGGGCGTACGATTGATTTGCAGCCAATATACCAGCCGGAACAACAACCTGATCAAGCAGCTTTTTACCAGAATCATATAATCCGATCCAGTTGGCATTAGTTTTACTCAGTACAAAATTAGTATGGAAAGTACCCCGTCTAGGATTTCCGTCCGCCCAAAAAAGTGTATGCTGCCGTGGCTTAATGCTTGTCAGCACATCTCCTTTCGGAATAAAATACGTAACAGTATCTCCGGGCTGACTGCTCACTTTCAGCAGGCATCCGGCCAAATCGGCTGTACTATATGCCTTATTGAATATTTCAATCCAGCCGCTATGCACACCATAATCATCCTGAAAGTTGGTCTGATTGTCCACCAACACCTCATTGATGACCAGCTTACTGTTCGATTTCTGTTCTGTACAAGAAGTAAAACCGATCAGCAACAGCAGGGAAAGAAATATTCCTATTCTGTTTTTTCTCATAGATTTCTTAAGTTGAAAGTTAATAATCAGAATAACCCACGAATTACAATGGAATATTTCCGTGTTTCTTAGCTGGATTTGTCAGCTTCTTAGTCTGTAACTGCTGCAAGGCACGAATGATACGGAAACGAGTATTACGCGGTTCAATCACATCGTCTATATAACCATATTTTGCAGCATTATACGGGTTGGCAAACAACTTGGTATATTCAGCTTCTTTTTCAGCCATAAATGCCTTCGGATCGGCAGCTTCTTTAGCTTCTTTTGCATACAATACCTCTACAGCTCCAGCACCACCCATTACGGCAATTTCAGCAGTCGGCCATGCATAGTTCATATCTCCACGCAACTGCTTACAACTCATTACGATGTGTGAACCACCATACGACTTACGCAATGTAACTGTCACTTTTGGAACAGTAGCTTCACCATATGCATAAAGCAGTTTAGCTCCGTGCAAGATAACAGCATTGTATTCCTGTCCTGTACCCGGAAGGAATCCCGGAACATCTACCAATGAAACAATAGGAATATTGAAAGCATCACAGAAACGGACGAAACGTGCTCCCTTACGAGAAGCATTGCAGTCCAATACTCCGGCAAGGAACTTAGGCTGGTTGGCAACAATACCAACAGACTGTCCGTTGAAACGTGCAAAACCGACAATGATATTCTTTGCAAAGTCACGCTGAACTTCGAGGAACTCACCATTATCGACAATTGCTCCGATAACTTCATACATATCGTAAGCCTTATTCGGGCTGTCCGGAATAATTTCATTCAAAGAATCCTCCAGACGATCAATCGGATCTGTACAGTCTACATAAGGCGGCTCTTCCAGATTGTTCTGAGGGATATAGCTCAATAACTTACGAATCAGTGCCAAGCCTTCTTCTTCTGTAGAAGCAGTAAAATGAGTTACACCCGAACGAGTAGAGTGCACACTTGCACCACCCAAATCTTCTTGAGAAACATCCTCTCCGGTAACAGTCTTTACAACTTTCGGACCTGTAAGGAACATATAGGAAGTACCTTCCATCATCAAAGTAAAGTCTGTCAGTGCAGGTGAATATACAGCACCTCCGGCACACGGACCAAAGATACCCGAAATCTGCGGAATCACACCAGAAGCCAAAATATTACGCTGGAAAATTTCAGCATATCCAGCCAGTGCATTGATACCTTCCTGAATACGGGCACCACCTGAGTCATTCAGTCCGATACAAGGAGCTCCCATCTTCATGGCCATATCCATTACTTTACAAATCTTCAGTGACATGGTTTCTGACAGAGAGCCGGCAGATACGGTAAAGTCTTGTGCAAAGACATAAACCAATCTTCCTTCTATTGTTCCATATCCAGTAACTACACCATCGCCCAGATAATGCTTCTTATCCATTCCGAAGTTTGTACAACGATGTTTTACAAACATATCCATTTCTTCGAAACTTCCTTCATCAAGCAGCATAGCAATACGTTCACGTGCAGTATATTTCCCTTTAGCATGTTGCTTTTCGATAGCTTTCTCACCACCGCCAAGACGCGCCTGGGCACGCAGTTCGATAAGCTCTTTTACTTTTTCAAGTTGGTTACTCATGGTACTAGAAATTTATGTATTAGTAAATGGCAAGATAAAATGGTTAACAACCGATTGTTTTAAAGCAACAAAGTGACGAAGAACTTCGTATACATCCGATGAACGTTTACAAAATTCTCCGCCACTTCTCTATTCTGAATGACAACAAACGGCTAATGTCTTCACCATTTCATTCATTGCCCTTAATTATTTTTCGCAAAGTTCGGTTAATACCCCCATAGTTGATTTCGGATGAAGGAAAGCAATATTCAGTCCTTCTGCACCTTTTCGAGGCGCTTTGTCGATCAGGCGAATGCCGTTTGCATCAGCTTCAGCCAACGCATTTGCTACTCCGTCTTCTATTGCAAAAGCCACATGATGAACTCCCATGCCTCTGTTTTCAATAAATTTGGCAATTGTGCTATCAGGTCCCGTAGGCTCCAGCAGTTCAATTTTTGTTTCACCACATTTCAGGAAAGCAGTTTTTACTTTCTGATCTTCTACGGTTTCTATATTATAACATTTCAATCCGAGTACATTTTCATAATAAGGAAGGGCTTCTTCGATACTTTTCACCGCAATGCCCAAATGTTCAATGTGAGAAATTTTCATAATTAAGTTGCTTTTAATGGTATTAAAATCTAAAGTTGGTTTATATCAACTGCACAAAGAAAACAAAAATGTGCAGAATAAAGAAATATTTCCCTATTTTATTTTCATCAACTAACGCTTTTTTTAGTTTATTTTTATTTTATACAAAGCGTAGTTGTCAGAAATATTTTTTCACGATAAAAATATTGGCTGATGCATGAATCGTTCCATTCTCCAAACTGGATATCAACGACTTAAAACATTATTTATCAGACATATTTCCTCATCACAGAACGACGTATTATCTAAAGACTTCAAATTATCGTCAATCTGTTTTACCGAACTGGCACCAATTATGACAGAAGTAACCTTCTCATCTTTCAGCAACCATGCCAATGACATTTCGGCCAAAGTCTGCCCACGTCGTGCGGCTATTTCATTCAAGTCCCTGATTTTACGAAGAACATCCTCCGTCAGAGCTTCTTTCTTAAGATGACCTCCCCGGGCAATACGTGAATCATCAGGAATACCATCCAGATAACGCCCGGTTAATAATCCCTGCGCCAAAGGTGAAAAGGCAACAAACCCACTGCCATGTTTACTAGCCTGATCCAAGATGCCCTCCTCTTCCGGCTCACGATTGAACAAATTATAACGCCCTTGATAAAGCAGACAAGGCACATGATTGTCGGCAAGATAACGATAAGCTATTTCCGCCGCCTCTTTAGGATACTTCGATATGCCTACATAAAGAGCCTTGCCCTGACGTACGATATCGACAAGTGCCTGCAAGGTTTCTTCAAGTGGAGTTTCCGGATCATAGCGATGACTATAAAAAATATCTACATACTCCAGATTCATCCGTTTCAAACTCTGGTCAATACTAGCCATAAGATGCTTCCGTGAATTCCATATCCCATAAGGACCCTCCCACATATCATGTCCAGCCTTCGTAGAAATAAAAAGTTCATCACGATAAGGAGCCATGGATTTCTTCATGATTTGCCCGAACGTTTCCTCAGCCGATCCATAAGAAGGTCCATAGTTATTAGCAAGATCGATATAAGTAATTCCCTTGTCAAAAGCATGATGAATTTTCTCTTTACTGCCTGACAGCGTATCCACATCTCCGAAGTTGTGCCAAAGTCCAAGAGAAATTTCAGGAAGCAGGATACCACTCTTACCGGCCCTGCGATATTTCATTCCACCGTGATAACGGTCGGGAGCCGCACTATAAACAGAATCAATCATAACATATATTTATTTATATAAATTACACATAAATACGAATAAGCAAGCGATTCAGCCAGTTCCACCGTACCTTAAACCAACGACGTGTACTCAACTGTTTACCTCCGAAACGTAAAATAAAATCCCGATAACTGAATTTCTTGAAAGGAAGTCCTGCTTCTATAAATTCAAAATGACTATATCCATGCTCTCTGGCATAAGTCATTGCCTCCCATACAGCAAGCACTCCCGGATAAAGCAACGGATAACTCTTGCGCATCCCAGCAGAAAACATCAGGTAAGCAGTATCATCAGAAAACAAACAAACCGAACCACCAATAATCTTTTCTTTATAACGGACTATAAAGATTTTACCCATTCCAGCCGGAAAAGATTCTTCAGAGAAAAAAGCAAAAAGATGAAAATCAGGTAAATAACGATGAACTTTGGGAGAATAATATTTTTTCAGCATCATGAAGAAAGCCCTTATATCTTCCAGGCTGGAGGCAATTTCAATAGAAGCCCCATTTTTAAGTCCCCTGGCAATCTGGCGTTTACGGGAAGCACTCATCCATTTATCAAGCTGTTCGTGGTGTATCGAATTGCGAACACGCAGCCACCGGACCGGAAAATACCCGTTCTGCCTGAAATAACGGTAGCCGAACAACGGTTCTTCTAAGTTTCGAAACTCCAACAGAAAAGATCCCTCCTTATACAGAGTAGTAAAATACGTCAATAATTCATTGAAAATCTCTTCCCGTTTCCGTTCCGTATTAAAATACTCTCCCACACCGTAAACGTATGTTTTTTCAGTAAACCCCAGCAGACGAAAATTCCGCCGGGTAATACACAGCAGTTTACCTATCGGTTTATCCCCTTCGAAAGCAACCAAGAGCACAGGACGATACCCCGGGGTTTGTTCCAATACACGGAACAAATCAGTAGAATGAAAGACATTGGTTCCCGGAAGTTCAGGAATGTCCTTTGCATGCTCATATGTAGTCAACCTGATAGCCATTGTATCGCAAATTTATGATTTTTTTTGAGCATTACGAGTTTAAAGGTTATATTTGTCGTGTTAAAAACGAAGATTTTATGAAGAGTTTCAGCGAATTGATAAAACAACGGCGCAGTATGCGTAAGTTCACCGATGAAGAACTGACACAAGAAGAAGTGGTAACCCTGCTGAAGGCAGCCCTCATGTCGCCGTCTTCCAAACGAAGCAACTGCTGGCAGTTTATAGCAGTAGACGATAAAGAAACACTCGACAAGCTTTCACGCTGCAAGGAAATGGGATCATCTTTCCTGAAAGAAGCCTCTCTTGCCATTGTCGTACTGGCAGATCCGCTGGCAAGCGACGTATGGATAGAAGATGCGTCTATAGCCTCTCTGATGATTCAGCTACAAGCCGAAGATCTGGGACTGGGAAGCTGCTGGATACAAGTACGCGAACGATACACCGCTACCGGCATGTCATCGGACGAGTATGTGCACGGCATTCTCGGCATACCTCTTCAGTTACAGGTTTTATCCATCGTAGCCATCGGCCACAAAGGTATGGAGCGTAAACCTTTCGACGAGTCACACCTGCAATGGGAAAAAGTACATATCAATAAATACGGAGGAGAATAAACGTGGCAGCAAAAGCATCAAACCATAAAGATACATACCGTGCTACCGCAGTTTTTCTTGCATTGATGGGAATACTCTATCTTGCCGACCGGCTGATAGATTTTTCTTCCCACGGTCTGTCCTGGGTTATGCAAAAAGACACCATGCTACTTTATGCAGCCGTCACTTTCTTATGGTTCAAGGCAGACAAGTCGGTAGGCATCATTCTTGCCGGAATCTGGCTCATCCAGAACATCGGTCTGGTAACTACGCTGCTGGGACAAATGTCAGGCTACCTGCTTCCCGCTTCCCTACTGCTGATAGGAATACTGCTCTACTGGTTGTCATCACGATAAAAAGTCCCGCAAACGAAAAAAATCATTTTCACCATGAATATAAAAAACATCATCATGATAGGGGCCGGCAACGTAGCGACTCACCTTTCCGTAGCTTTATCACAAGCCGGATATAATATCCGTCAGGTATTCAGCCGTACAGAAGCTTCCGCTTCCGAACTTGCCGACAAACTGAAATGTCCCTATACTACAGATTTAAGCCAAATCACCCATGAGGGAGATTTATATATCGTTTCCGTGAAAGACTCAGCACTGAACGACATACTTCCCAAGCTAGTACAACGTGCTCCCCAAGCCCTATTTGTACACACAGCGGGCAGTGTTCCCATGAACGTATGGCAAGGACTGGCAGAACGTTATGGTGTACTCTACCCCATGCAGACATTCAGCAAACTGCGTCAGGTGGATTTTCGTGAAGTTACATTTTTTACCGAAGCACATACAACTGCCGACCTGAAGCTTCTGAACGAAATCGCCCTCCATCTGGGAAGCAAAGTATATGAAGCATCATCCGAGCAACGGCGATACCTGCACATCGCAGCAGTATTTGCCTGCAACTTTGCCAATCACATGTATGCCGTTGCCAGTCATCTGCTTTCAGCAAACGGTCTTCCCTTCGAAGCCATGCTTCCGCTGATTGACGAAACAGCCCGGAAAGTACACGAACTGCCTCCCGTCGAAGCACAGACCGGACCGGCACAGCGATACGATGAAAATGTCATCAACCGCCATCTGGAAATGCTGAAAAGCGAACCGCGCTTGGCAGAGATATACGAACTGATCAGTAAAAACATTCACGAATATGCTAGCAATAAAAAAGAAACCTTATGATAAACTACGATCTTACTAAAATACGTGCACTGATATTCGATGTAGACGGCGTGTTAAGTGCCGAAACCATTACCCTGCATCCTAACGGAGAACCGATGCGCTCGGTCAACATAAAAGACGGTTATGCCCTGCAACTCGCCGTAAAATGCGGACTACATGTTGCAATCATCACCGGAGGAAAGACAGAAGCTGTACGTAAACGTTACGAAGGCCTTGGCATAAAAGACATCTACATGGGAGCAGCCGTAAAGACCAAAGAATATGCCGAATTAATGGAGAAATACAATCTGAAGCCAGAGGAAGTGCTCTATATGGGCGATGATATCCCCGACTACGAAGTTTTAAGTCTTGTAGGACTCCCCTGCTGCCCCGCCGATGCAGCTCCTGAGATAAAAGCCATCTGCACATATATCTCACACCGCAACGGAGGCTACGGATGCGGACGTGATGTAGTAGAACAAGTTTTGCGTGCACAAGGCAAATGGATGTCACACGAAGAAGCCTTTGGCTGGTAATATAAAAACAAACAATTATGCTCGAAAACCTGAAAAAATATAAGATAAAGCTGGCTTCCAACTCCCCACGTCGCCGGGAACTGTTATCCGGACTGGGAATAGATTATGAAGTAAAGCTTCTGCCCGGTATTGACGAAACCTACCCCGACACACTGAAAGGTGAAGAAATTCCCATCTACATTGCCCGCGAAAAGGCAGACGCCTATCGTCCGTCCATGCAGGCAGACGAACTTATTATCACTGCCGATACCATAGTCTACATAGACGGAGAAGTCTTAGGAAAGCCTAAAGATGAAGAAGAAGCTTGCCAAATGCTGCGCAAACTGTCGGGACGCTCTCACCAAGTCATAACCGGAGTATGCCTTACGACTACCGAATTCCAAAAATCCTTTGCCTCGGTTACAGAAGTAACCTTCGACCAGTTGAGTGAAGAAGATATCCGTTTCTATGTAGAACATTACAGACCGATGGACAAAGCAGGTTCATATGGTGTACAAGAATGGATCGGCTTTATCGGAGTAACCGGTCTGAAAGGTTCCTACTTCAATGTAATGGGGCTTCCGGTACAACGATTGTATCAGGAGTTAAGGAAATTATAAACCATCGATTCCACGTCCGTAGCCAATGAAGTTCAGCATAACCCAAGCAACCATAGCAGATGCAGACGAACTGACATCATTTATAACAAGTATCTGGAAAAACATGGAACACCGGGAATGGTTTGCTCCAGAAGAAGACAAAGATTATATAAAGTCACTATTGTCTACTCACACAGGCATTATATGGAAAGCCATTGAAACTGTATCAGGACAGACTGCCGGATTATTCATTGTAGTCTTTCCCGGAAAAAATTCCGAGAACCTAGGTTACGACATCGGATTACCTGAAGCAGAGTTGTGCAGTGTAGCACACATGGATACGGTAGCAGTGCATCCCAACTTCCGAGGTTACGGACTACAACGTTTACTTATAAGTCAGGCAGAAGAAGCCCTGAGTAAAACCCAATACCGTTATTTGTTATGTACGGTCCATCCGGAAAATTCTTTTTCACGCAGTAACATGGAAAAATTAGGATATACGTATATAAAACAAGCGTTGAAATATGGTGGACTACCGAGATGTATTTATCTGAAGAAAAGGACATAAGCTTGTTATTGATTCTTTTACTTTAAATACATCATCGGATTGATTGCCACAATATAAGACTCATGGAAGCAAATACTTTCTCTCAAATAAAGCTATGATTAGCTTTAATCAATGAATTTGTGATATAGGAAAGCTAATAAAAATATTTAAAGCGGTCCTTTTTTCAAAATCACAAAACTCTCATATCCTCTTTTAAATTCCTCAACATGTAAAAAAAAAGATGTGCAAATTGTGTTATTTCTTTATACAAAACTTCAACTTTTTCCTATAAAATTCAGTAGAGGTTTTGTCCGTATTTCCCTATAATTTGACAATATTTTGTTATTTCGATATATTTAAATAACTCTATATCCATCAAATTTCTCACTCCCTATCGATTATTTTATAGTTCTTATAGTTAAATGTATTACGTTTATTATAAGAGCTTTAACCGTATTGTAATAGTCTTATTGTATGGAACTGGTGTCAAAAGATTAATCTATATTCCAATAATTGCTTTCATCCCCTTCAAAAGCATCATTAATCATATCATCCCAGGAATAATCTTTGTAATTATATATTTTGTCATATTCATCATCTTCAAGTGCATCTTGTAAACAGTATGATTTTTCTTTATAGCAATTATTGTTTCTTTGTTGTTCATTTAGTTTTTGGATTATACGTCTATGTTTAGGGACTTCTATTACAGAGTTTGACCTTTGTTTTAATCCTAATGTAACATTCTCTTCTAGCCAATCATCTAATGACCATTCGTCACACCAATGTTTAAATACAGTTTGATTGTTAATAAATTTATACTTTATTAAAATCATACCTACTTTGTCTTTGTGAGTTAAAGTGCGAGGACTAATCTTCTTAAAACATATGTATTGAATTGGTTTGTTAAAAATTGATACAGGTGAATTACTACACGCATCATAATAATATTCAGGATAATAATCAACTCCCCTGAAAGAACCATTTCTGGTTTTTATCCTACCCCCATCTTCAAAGTACCATTGAACATTTCTGATGTCAGACAAGTATTTAATTTTGATAGATTCACTCATATTGCTTTACATGGTTTAATAGATATAATACTTACACCTTCAGATGTGCCTAAAAATTTATATAATTCAAATTTTAAACTATGAATAACGTCATTGCTATTTAGATGTTGATTTTTCGTTATATCAACAAAGTAAGCATCCTTTATGCCATTAAAATAATAATTGATTTCATATCTATCCATAATAGTATTTTTTATAAATATAGCGATTTAAATATAAAGGACAATTATAAAACGATTTTTTTTATACGTTGCTCACCTTACATAGTGATGCTGTATTACGGATTGAATATCCTTACTTCTAATAATGTTATAACTTCTTTGTATTCTTCTTTCTTTTACTCTTTTGTTTTGATGCTTCCGACTTTTCTACCCAATTTACCGCCTTTTGCAATATACTGTGCTCTGCCACTATTAAATCAGAATTTGATGTTTTCTCTTTCTAATTGTGCGCAAGTGGATAGGGTGGCAATCATAATTGGTGCAAAGGTTGATGGCTGCTTGTTTTCGTTCAGCAACGTAAATTGCTCTTTTTGCATGCTTATTATCTACAAGTCTTTTAACTACTTCCAGCACTTCAAAGGCATTTCTACCCAAACGGCTAAGTTCTGATAACAGTAGTATATCAATTAAGTTAGTTTCGCAATATTCTAAAGCCTCAACCAATACTGGACGTTCGGAGTTTTTCTTAGCTTCGCTTATCTTTTCCTCAAAGATACCAGCAAATTCCAGTTTCCTGTATTCTGCATAGGCTTTCAAGTCCGCTACTTGTCTTTCTGTATTTTGGCGTTCTGTAGTAGAACTAACTCGTGTATATATAACTGCTTTCATAACACGTGCTTTTTGAATTATAAAACATAAGATAATAAAAAAAAACAGTGTATTCAAATAAATCAAAAAATAAATTAAATATACTAATGCTGGAATATGAATATATTATTTAAATACAAATTATTACTATACGATAAAATTCATAAGATATAAAAATCAAAGCCATATCAAACTCTTTCCAGAGAATGATATGACTTTATAATTTCATCTATATAAAATCAAACTTATTCCTACATAGCCCTCACCAAACTATATCCATCTTTTCAAGCGATGATATCTTTCATAGATATCTACAGGATAATTTTCACTCAAGTCTGATGAACTATGCAACATTTCATCCTGAACTTCTTCAAAGTCACCACAACACATTTCATCTACCAGACCGGTGTCATACAGTTTCTTTATTTCAGGCAGTAATTCCGTAGCATGCATATCTATCAGACTATTCGCCAGCATACCTATAAGCATGCCATCGCAACACTGACAAGTTTCCAGTCTGCCATCGTAAAAGCTCAGCAGATGGCGGAACCACTCTATGACTTCCAGACGGCGCTCTGGCTGATAACGGCAAATCCGGGCTACAGCCTCGACTACATGAATACGGGCAAATGAATAAAGCCCCGGAGTTTTCATATATTCCATTAGCTTATCCAGATGGTCTTTTCCCAACATATAAAGCGTAGGCACGTAAGCTTCTTCCGCCGCATCTCCAAAATGGAAATCATAATAGTCCTGATTCTGACACAGCGACAGCAATACAGTTGACAAGGATTCTTCATTACCGACCTCACCCAATAGTACGATACAATGCAGAAGTTCTGTATCAGTCTTGCTATCCCAGCATTCGTCGGGTATCTCTCCGCAGGTATATCCTGTTTCATAAAGCACAATCTGTTCTAAATCTTTTCTCAGTTCATCCCGAGGCACTGCCAGAATTGACTTAATCAACTCATCAGACAAATAAAACGCATTATCCGGATTACTTAATAAAGGAATCAGCCATTCATATTTTACAGACAAGTTCTCAGGATAACCGGTGTACGTAAAAGAATATCTTTCGGTATCTGTTTCATCCGAAGATAATCCTGTAAAATCAAAACCCGAGTATTCACGTCCTTCCCTAGGTTTGTCCATGTCCGGCAATACGAACAAAAAATCATCTCCCAAAGCCTTCTGAAGCTTGGTTACATAAGCAGACAGCTCCAGGCGGTTGTCAGTAAATATACAATGCCTTCCGTCTTTTCCAAATGTATATTCTATTAAAGGAATATCCTCTGTATCTTCCTCCAAAAGGAACTGAGTAAGATTAAATGACGAATCTGGTTCTATGCCTCCTTCCTGAGCAAATGAAATCACTCCGTATATCAGATTATGAACCTCCTTGTAAGAAACTTTCTTCAAGTCTTCACATTCTTCTATCTTTTTCAGCAAGTCTGCATAATCCGATTTATCGAGGCTGAAATACCAGTGACTATCTTTTACTCCACAGCAGAATGTATCAATGAGATAAATTCCTACTGTATAGGTTTGCTGCGGGTGACACCGGGTTACCCATACCATCAATTCTCCACAGTCTTCCCATCCTTCTGTCAGAAAACAATCACCGATGGGTAACTTACGTGCGCACTGGCGGATATATTGTTCTGGAGATAATGCTTTTTGTTTTTGTTGCTTTGGCATGATTTTCTATTTTATTTTTTACAAAAATAAAATATTATTTCTGTAAATCATTTTTCTCCGTCCATCATTCCCCAAAGTCTTCAGCATGTGTTTCGGAAAAGATGTACAAATTATGTCATTTCTTTGTACAAATTATTTTATCTTTCGTACAAACTTCCAAAAAGTTTGTACAAAGTTTTAGCAAAAATTCAGCATGTTTTTCATAAAACTTCAGCAATGGTTTTGGCAATGTTGCCCAGCAATCCGACAACACTACCAACGTTCCTGTTTTTCCGATATATTTAACCTACTCCAGGTCCTGCAAGTCTTTCATTCCTTGCTCTATTTCATCTACCGAACGTTTATCTACATAGCGATAACATATATATCCTGCCATCATCCCCACAGACAGCATCAGGATATCGAAAACAACCATAAGCAGATTGCGGTAGTGGTGATGAATAAGGAAAACAGAGATAAAAAGTCCCAGTGTAAGGAAAGGAGTACACCAGATTTCTATGCGAAGCCTGCGCTTATAGGATAATATCCAACGGTGGAGTTCGAGTAAGGTACGGGTAGCCAGATTGAATTTATACAATACATGTATGTTCCATAGTGAATATAGAATGAGGAGTGGAAACACGATGTAGAACATCCAGAGAAGTTCTTGTCTGATAATTACTCGGGTAGCTGCTAGCGGAAACAGAAACAGCATGCCTGTAAGTACAAAAACGGCAATAACATTGGCCCCTATCAGACGGTCGCGAGCGCTCAGGGTACGTTTTTCTATCATTCTTTTTATCGCTTCATGATTGATGATTTCATTCTTCTTCAGTTGTTCACTAAGCAAGTTCCATTGATTTTTCAGTTCTTCAAGTTCCATAAAGCAGACATTTATTGGTTCGACATATTTTTCAGTTTTTCACGGATACGGTTCAGACGGACACCGACATTGTTTTTCGATATTCCCACTATTCGGGCTATTTCATCGTAACTTCTTTCTTCCAGCCAAAGCAGGATAAGTGCCCGTTCCAGCGGATTGAGTGCGTGTATCAGCCGGTAAAGCTCACGCAATTGCGACGATTTGTTTCCGTCGTCTTCGGCAAAAGCTTCGAAATTGACCGGTAAGGTTACAGCCTGAATCTGATGTTTTGATTTCCGCCGGTACGAAATACATGTGTTCAGGCTGATGCGGTATATCCACGTGGCTGGAGAGCTTTCGCCACGAAAACTGGGATAGGCGCGCCAAAGGTTCATTACTATTTCCTGATACAAGTCGTTCAACAGTTCATCATCGGTTGCATACATGTAACAGACTTTATAAATGACTCGTTTGTGCGACTCAATCAGCAGGAGAAAGTCTTTTTCTTGTTGCAGGTTTTTATTCATACAGCATCTGGTTTCTACATGTTTTTTTACTTTATTTAGTCGCTCGTTCGGGAATATACTTACATCGATATCATAAAAAATGCGTAAAGGAACAACAAAAGGCTGAATCCTGCCATGAGGAAACAGCCTTTTTAAAGAAAAAGCGCCACCCGGAAACTTTCCCTTTCCGAAGTGGCGCTTAAGTAATATTTATTTTATCAAGAGGCAGGATTATTTATATTCGTCCCAGCTCTTGATAGCGATATCGTCGATAGTCATCGTGCAGAACGCATGAATAAAGGCACTTGCCAGACGTGCATTTGTTACCAGAGGAATATTCAGGTCGACTGCTGCACGGCGAATCTTATAACCGTTATCGAGTTCTCCGGCAGAAAGGTCACGCGGGATATTTACTACCATATCGATCTCTTTCTTATGCAGCATTTCCAATGCCTGCGGATGTCCTTCTTCGCTCGGCCAGTATACGCGAGTATTCTCTATTCCGTTTTCGGCAAGGAATTTTGATGTTCCGCCTGTTGCAAAGATATTGTAACCTTTTGCCTTCAGCTCCTGAGCAGCTTTCAGCATTTCTACTTTCTGCTTTGGTGTACCGGTTGACATCAGGATATTCTTTTCCGGAATGCGGTAACCTACTGAAAGCATTGATTTCAGTACAGCACACGAAGTATCTTCACCGATACATCCTACTTCTCCGGTTGAAGCCATGTCGACTCCCAATACAGGGTCTGCTTTCTGCAAACGGTTGAATGAGAACTGACTTGCCTTGATTCCAACGTAATCGAGTTCGAACAAGTTCTTTTCTGGTTTTTCTACCGGCAAGCCAAGCATAACCTTTGTTGCAAGTTCAATGAAGTTTATCTTCAATACTTTGCTCACAAACGGGAACGAACGGCTGGCACGCAGGTTACATTCGATTACCTTGATATCGTTTTCACGGGCAAGGAACTGAATGTTGAACGGACCAGAGATATTCAGTTCTTTAGCAATCTGACGAGAAATGCGCTTGATGCGGCGAACTGTTTCTACATACAGTTTCTGTGGCGGGAACTGGATAGTTGCATCTCCTGAGTGAACTCCGGCAAACTCAATGTGTTCGCTGATAGCATATGCTACGATTTCTCCGTTTTGTGCTACAGCGTCCATTTCTACTTCTTTGGCATGTTCGATGAACTGGCTTACAACAACCGGATGTTTTTTCGATACATTGGCCGCCAGCTGCAAGAAGCGTTCCAACTCTTCCTGATTAGAACATACGTTCATGGCTGCTCCTGAAAGCACGTACGACGGACGAACCAATACAGGGAATCCAACTTTCTGTATAAAGGCGTTGATATCTTCCATCGAAGTCAGCGCGCTCCATTCAGGCTGGTCTACACCGATGCGGTCGAGCATAGCCGAGAACTTGTCGCGGTCTTCAGCATTGTCGATGCTCTTGGCAGAAGTTCCCAGGATATTTACTTTCTGAGCATCCAGACGAAGTGCCAGGTTGTTTGGAATCTGTCCTCCGGTTGACACGATAACGCCATGAGGATTTTCCAAATCGAGGATATCCATTACACGTTCGAATGTCAGTTCGTCGAAGTACAGACGGTCGCACATATCGTAATCGGTAGATACTGTTTCAGGGTTATAGTTGATCATAACCGAACGGTATCCTTCTTTGCGGATAGTATTCAGCGCCTGAACACCGCACCAGTCAAATTCTACTGACGATCCGATACGGTAAGCACCCGAACCAAGAACAACGATACTCTTATGGTCGCCCAAATAGTGTACATCGTTTGCCACACCGCTATAAGTCAGATACAGGTAGTTGGTCTGTGCCGGATATTCGGCAGCCAGCGTATCAATCTGTTTAACGACCGGTACGATACCTACGCTCTTACGGTGGTTACGGACATCGATGATAGCATCTTCCATTTCTCCTTCGTAACCGATAGCACGTGCAACCTGGAAATCGGAGAATCCCTGACGTTTTGCCTTGTACAGCAAATCGTTTGGAAGCTGTGACAGCAACTTGTGGTTGTTGCCCCATTCGTGAAGTTCCTTCGAAGTCTGCATGATGTTCATCAACTTGTCGAGGAACCACTTGTCTATCTTTGTCAGTTCATGAATCTGATCTACGGTATATCCAGCACGCATTGCCTTCGAGATAACGAAGATACGCTTGTCGGTCGGTTCACGCAATGCCTTGTCGATATCGGCAATCTGCAATTCTTTGTTTTCTACAAATCCGTGCATGCCCTGACCAATCATACGAAGACCTTTCTGGATAGCTTCTTCGAATGTACGGCCGATAGCCATCACTTCGCCGACAGACTTCATGCTTGAGCCCAGCTCACGGTCTACTCCGTGGAACTTACCTAAGTCCCAGCGAGGGATTTTACATACTACATAGTCCAGTGCCGGCTCGAAGAATGCAGAAGTTGTTTTGGTAACCGAGTTCTTCAAATCGAACAAACCGTAACCCAGACCCAACTTGGCAGCAACGAAAGCCAACGGATAACCGGTTGCTTTAGAAGCCAAAGCTGAAGAACGGCTCAGACGAGCGTTTACTTCGATTACACGATAGTCTTCCGATTCGGGGTCGAACGCATATTGTACGTTACATTCTCCTACGATACCGATGTGACGGATAATACGGATTGCAAGTTCACGAAGTTTGTGATATTCACTGTTTGTCAGTGTCTGTGAAGGAGCTATTACGATAGACTCACCGGTATGAATACCCAGCGGGTCGAAGTTTTCCATGTTACATACCGTAATACAGTTGTCGAAACGGTCGCGCACTACTTCGTATTCTACTTCCTTCCAGCCTTTCAAGCTCTTTTCTACCAAAACCTGCGGAGAGAAAGAGAATGCCTTTTCAGCCAGTACGTTCAGCTCTTCTTCGTTATCACAAAAACCAGATCCCAGACCTCCCAGTGCATATGCCGCACGGATGATAACCGGATAACCCAGTTCTTTGGCAGCACGGCGAGCGTCTTCGATGTTTTCAACAGCTTCACTCTTGATGGTCTTTACATTGATTTCATCCAGCTTCTGAACGAACAGTTCACGGTCTTCTGTATCCATGATAGCCTGTACCGGAGTACCGAGTACACGTGCATTGTATTTCTCGAATATTCCTGCCTTGTAAAGAGCAACACCGCAGTTCAAGGCTGTCTGGCCACCGAATGACAATAATACGCCATCCGGACGTTCTTTAGCAATAACTTTCTCTACGAAATACGGAGTAACAGGCAAGAAATAGATTTTGTCTGCCACGCCTTCCGAAGTTTGTACGGTAGCAATGTTCGGATTTATCAGGATAGTTTCAATACCTTCTTCCTTCAACGCCTTAAGTGCCTGCGAACCTGAATAGTCGAACTCACCAGCTTCACCGATTTTCAAAGCTCCGGAACCTAACAATAATACTTTCTTTATATTTTCTTTCATTGTTTTCTTTTGTTTTTAATGGATTACAGCAACTTTACAAACTCGTCGAACAGGAACTCTGTATCAGTAGGACCGCTGGCAGCTTCCGGGTGGAACTGTGCAGAGAACCAAGGGTTCTTCTTGTGGCGGATTCCTTCGTTAGAACCATCATTCATATTGATAAACAAAGGTTCCCAGTCGGCTCCTAGTGTATTATTGTCTACGGCATAACCGTGGTTCTGTGAAGTAATGAAACACTTTTCTGTTCCTACCATGCGAACCGGCTGGTTATGGCTGCGGTGACCGTATTTCAATTTGTAAATTTTTGCTCCTCCTGCTTTCGAAAGCAACTGGTTACCCATACAGATTCCGAAAATAGGCAGCATTTCATTTTGCATAGCTTTACGAATGTTCTGTACAGCAGCATCACAAGTATCAGGGTCACCCGGTCCATTTGAAATGAACAACCCGTCGAACTCAAGTGAATTGAAATCGTAGTTCCAAGGTACGCGGATAATCTCTACATCACGTTTCAGCAAACAGCGGATGATATTCGATTTCACGCCACAGTCAACGAGAACGACTTTCTTCTTGCCTTCACCTTCGTTGTAACGGATTACTTCCTTGCATGATACCTTATCTACGTAATTTACTCCCGCATAAGTTGCTTCAGGAACATTGTCTGGTTCATCATCGAAAACGATTTTTCCCATCATCACACCATGTTCACGCAATACCTTGGTCAGCTCACGTGTATCAATACCTGTAATACCAGGAATCTGTTCACGCTTTAACCAGTCACCCAAGCTCTCTACCGCATTCCAGTGAGAATACTTTTCACTGTAGTCGCTTACAATAATCGCTTCGGCATGAATCTTTTCACTCTCCATAAAAGTAGGCAGACCGTTTGCTTCGATTGTGAAAGGAGGAACTCCATAATTGCCCACCAGCGGATAAGTCAGCGTCATTAACTGACCTGCATACGAAGGATCGGTCAAGCTTTCCGGATAACCGGTCATTGCGGTGTTGAACACAACTTCACCGGCTACCGGCTTCTCATAACCGAACGACTTGCCATGAAAGCGGCTCCCGTCGTCGAGGATTAATGTAACATTTCTCATTTTCTATCTATATCGTTTTCTTTAATATTGTTTTTCTTCTTTATATAAAGGCACCAAAACTGCTAGCGACTTCGTTCTGTAACGTTTCAGAACTGATAAATCTCTTCCACGTAATTGATAAAGGCCTGATTGACGAGTTTCACTCCACCCGGTGTCGGATAATCACCGCTGAAGTACCAGTCACCTAAATGTGCCGGACATGCCTCGTGCAATCCATCAAGTGTCTGATATACGATTTCAACCTTTGCCTGTGTACCAGCCGGAGTCAGCAATTGTACCATCTTGGCAGAAATTTCTTCGTCGGTGAATGGAGCATAAATTTCTTTCACGTAATTCACCATCTCTTCCTTCGGAAGTCCAAGCTGTGCTTTCGACTTACGGTATGCTTCTTCTATCACATGCTGCATTCCTCTCTCTTCAAGCAATGCTATCGCGGCCTTGAAAGCAATGAACTGTTCCATACTTGCCATATCAATACCGTAATAATCAGGATAGCGCACCTGTGGAGAAGAAGATACAATCACAATTTTCTTCGGATGAAGACGGTCGAGTATGCTGATAATACTCTGCTTCAAGGTAGTACCACGTACGATACTGTCGTCTATAATAACCAGATTGTCTTCATAAGGAATCAAGCTGCCATAAGTTATATCGTACACATGTGTAGCAAGGTCATTACGTGTATTTCCTTCAGCAATGAAAGTACGCAATTTGATATCCTTGATTGCAACTTTCTCACTACGTATACGCTGTGATAGAATCTGCTCCAATTCTGTATGACTCGGCTTGTGTCCCAGGGCCTCAATACGCTGCACTTTCAGTTCATTCAGATAGTTATCGAAACCTTCCAGCATTCCATAAAAGGCAACTTCTGCTGTATTCGGTATGAAAGAGAATACGGTATGTACTACATCGTAATCGATTGCCTTCAATATCGGGTCAACCAATTTCTTACCCAACAGTTTACGTTCGCGGTAAATATCGATATCACTTCCTCGACTGAAATAAATCCGTTCGAACGAACAAGCCTTCTTTTCTTTCGGCTCATTGATTTGAGCCAGACGCATTTCTCCCTTTTTGTCTACCAGAATAGCTTGTCCGGGCAGTAACTCATGAATACTGTCAGCCGGCACATTCAATGCTGTCTGTATAACCGGACGTTCGGATGCCAGCACCATGATTTCTTCATCCATATACCAGAATCCCGGACGGATGCCCCATGGATCACGTACAGCAAAACTTTCACCGCTACCAGTCAGCCCACATATCACATAACCTCCATCCCACTTCGGACTGGATGTCTTCAATACGTTAGTCAAATCAATACGGTCTTCAATAGCATGTGTAATATCCATACCCTCCAGCCCTTCAGCCTTACACTCATTGTAAAGACGCTCCACTTCACGGTCCAGGCGATGTCCCACCTGTTCCAACATGATATATGTATCGGCATATTTACGAGGATGCTGTCCGAAGGCAGTAATGTCGGCGAATATTTCATCCACATTTGTCAGATTGAAGTTTCCGCACAAAGCAAGATTCTTGGCACGCCAGTTATTGCGACGCAGAAAAGGATGTACATACGAAATACCACTCTTTCCTGTTGTAGAATAACGTAAGTGTCCCATATAGAGCTCTCCGGCAAAGGGCAAGCACTTTTTCGCATATTCAGCATCATGAAGCTGTTCGGCTGTAAGATCTTTGAAATAGCTGTGTACCGTTCCGAATATTTCAGTAATGGCTCCAGCTCCCAATCCTCTTTCGCGGAACATATATTCCTCTCCCGGATCAGCCTGAAGTTTTACACACGCAAGCCCCGCAGCTTCCTGACCGCGATTATGCTGTTTTTCCATCAGCAAATACAACTTATTAAGCCCGTACATCCACGTGCCATACTTTTCCTGATAATACTCTAGTGGTTTCAGCAAGCGAATCATCGCTACTCCACATTCATGCTTTAGCGGTTCCATATTATTTCGTATCGTTTAGTTGGCTACTCTATATATACAAAAATACCTGAACTTACTGAAAAGTAATTCCAGGTATTTTTATTATTAACGCATTTGCTTAAAATCTTACAAAAGAAAAAATCAGAATGAGTAATGCCTAATGTAGCATTATTCAGAAAAAAGGAAAGCTTCGAGGAAAACAAAATCCCGAAAAGACCTCTGTTTTCCACCACTGCCTGAATCAAATTCTGCAATCTCGAATCCGGAGTAAAACCTTTTTTCTTTACCTGTTTCACTAAACTACACATTAGGGTACATCACAATTCGGGATGCAAAGATAAAGATTTATTGGCATATTTCGAATATGTTTCTTAAAATAATCTACATCTTTTTTAAAAACTTATCTCCCAACTGTAAAAAACAGGTCATACAGGTTATTCTTGCCAGCCTCCTCCAAGTGCTTTATAAAGATTTACCATACTAATCTGCTTGTCGCGTACGGCATTACTCAAACCTATCTGAGCGTCCAGATATCCACGTTGTGCATCCAGCAAATCCATATAACCGATAACTCCGTTCAGATATTGAAGCTGTGCAAGGTCAAGAGTACTTTTCGATGCCTGTTCAAGACGCAGACGAGTTTCATAGATTTCCTTTATCTTATTAAATTCGGCTATGGCATTATAAGCATCTTTAAAGGCATTCAGTACAGCTTTTTCGTATGCATAAGCTGCTTGTTCGCAAGCTGCCTTCTTTGCTTTCAGCATCGCACGATTCTTTCCCATAGCAAAAATCGGTTGCAGAATGTTAGCACTCAACAAATGGTAAGGCGATTTCAGTACATCACTCAATGCAGCACTCTCGCTGCCATAAGTAGCAGTCAATGTTATGCGAGGGAACAAATTGGTAAAAGCCACTCCTACCGCAGCATTTGCAGCAATGACAGCCTGCTCTGCCTGACGGATATCCGGCCGGCGCTCCAGCAGTGCTGAAGGCAAACCTACAGGTAAACTGGCAGAAAGCATAACATCTTCGGGCAACACCGAACGTTTGATATGATGTGGATATTCGCCACTCAAAAATGCAATTTCATTTTCTTTCAGAGAAATCTTACGCTCCAAATCAGGAACCAATGTTGCTGTTCGTGCCAACTCCACCTGTGCCTGACGAAAAGCAGTTTCAGAAGTCAGTCCACCTTCGTAACGCACGCGCGCCAAATGCAAACTTTCCCGACGAGCATCTACTGTCTTTTGCACGATAGACAATTCATTATCCAACGCAACCAGCTCAAAGTAAGCCTGAGCAACCTGTGCAACCAGACTCATACGAAGCGCACGCTGATTTTCGACAGATCCCACAAATTCGGCAAGACTCTTATCGCGTGCCCAACGAAGATTGCCCCATAAATCAAGCTCCCACGAAACAGAAGCCTTGGCATCAATCTCATAACCGGATTTATAATGATTGCCTCCATAATTTTCTGCTTCCTTCTCAGCATACACCTTTGCACCGACTGCCGGGAACATATTTGCATAATCAATGCGTTTCATTGCAGCCAACTCCTTAACACGCGCTGCGGCTATCAGCATATCTTTATTATACGACAAGGTCTTACGTATCAATCCTTGCAAGGTCGTATCGGTGTAGAGCTGTTCCCACGGATAATCTCCGATGGAAACTGTGTCTACACTCATGCTGTCGAGCACATCGGGCAAGTCCAGTTTCGGACGAGTATAATGTTTGCCCAACTGACAACTGCCCAAAAACAACAGAGTTGTCAGCATGTATAAAAAGCGATAAGTATATTTCGTTCGTTTCATACGTTTCAGGTTTTGTTAATTAGCTTTTTTTGTTTTCAGCTTGTTTTTCGCCTTATAAATCATCACAAAGAAGAAAGGCACAAGCAAGATACCTACCGTCACGGCGACAATCATACCAAAGAATACACCCGTTCCGATAGCTTGACGGCTGGCCGAACCCGGTCCGGTTGCAATAACCATAGGAACCATACCCAGAATGAAAGCCAGTGATGTCATCAGGATAGGACGGAAACGAAGATGAGCTGCATGCAAAGCTGCTTCCACCAGATCTTTTCCATTATCTACTTCCTCTTTGGCAAACTCAACAATCAAAATGGCATTCTTGGCTGCCAGACCAATCAACATAACCAAACCAATCTGGAAATAGGTATCATTTTCCAATCCACATAAAGCTACGCCGGCGTACGCTCCAAGCACAGCTACCGGAAGTGAAATAAGCACGGCAATAGGAATACTCCAACTTTCATACAGTGCAGCAAGGAACAAAAATACGAACAAGAATACCAATGCGATAATGGCTCCGGTCTGACCTCCCGCCTGCTTTTCCTGATAAGAAAGTCCACTCCACTCAACACCAATGTTACTTGGAAGTTTTTCGCGTGCAATCTGTTCCAGAATCTCCATTACCTGTCCGGAGCTGGCGCCATTGGCTGCCGTACCGCGAATAATGGAAGTATTAAACATATTGAATCGCTTAATACTACCCGGACCAGTCGTATAATCGGTTGTACCCAGTGAAGTCAGCGGAATCATATCGCCGTCACTTCCTCTCACGAAATACAAGCCGATATTGTCACGGTGCTCACGATAAGGGGCCTCAGCCTGAATATATACACGATAAATACGGTTGAACATATTAAAGTCGTTCACATATACCGAACCTGTATAAGCTTTCATGGTAGAGAAGACATCTGCCATCGGGACTCCCGACAATTTGACTTTATCACGGTCAACATCGAAATACAACTGAGGTATTTCAGCCTGCAACGAAGTAGAAAGCCCTGCAAACTCCTTACGTTGCGAAGCATAATACATCAATGTATCGGTAGCACGAACCAGATCATCATAAGTTGCATCTCCACGAGCCTCAAGCTGCATTTCGAAACCACCTGAAGTACCCAACCCCGGAATAACAGGAGGAGTAGACAAATAGACCTTGCACTCAGGATACTGCTTCAGTTCATCCTGAACATCCTGCATGATTTGTCCGATAGTTGTATCATCTCGCTGTTTCCATTCTTTCAGTATCACGGTAAGCTGACTGCGGGCCTGACTGGTTCCTACACGCGGACTACTACCGGTAACGTTCTGAACATATTCTACAGACGGATCTTTCATCAGGAAAGCTACAGCTCTGTCGGTTACCTCACGGGTTCTTTCCAGTGTAGTACCTTCCGGAAGTTCAAGCTCTACAGTAAAGAATCCCTGATCTTCAGTAGGAAGGAAGCTGGTAGGAACCAGACGGTGGAACATAAATATACATATAATTACGATACCGAAACCGACTATCACCCGACGCGGATGTTTAACAACTCGCTTTATACCTGCTACATATTTAGTATTTCCAATAGCAAGCCATTTATTGATGAATGTAAACACACGATTTTTCGGCTTATTAGGATCGGTTGGCTTCAAAATGAGCGAACACATTACCGGGCTCAAAGTCAATGCTACAACTGTAGAAAGGATTACAGATACGGCAATAGTCACACTGAACTGGCGATACAGCTGACCTGTAATACCTGACAGAAAACTTACCGGAACGAATACTGCCGCAAGAACCATTGAAGTTGCAATCAAAGCACCTGTCAGTCCGTCCATAGCTTTCTTAGTAGCTTCATATGGACTGAGCTTCTCTTCTTCCATGATACGTTCAACATTTTCTACTACCACAATGGCATCGTCCACCACAATACCGATGGCAAGAATCAATCCCAGCAAAGTAAGCATATTGAGCGAGAAGCCGAATATAAGCATAAAACCGAATGTTCCGATCAAGGAGATGGGCACAGCCACAATCGGGATAACCGTTGCACGCCAGCTTTGCAGAGAAAGGAATACCACGATAATAACCAGAACCAATGCCTCGAACAAGGTTTTATATACCTCATGAATAGATTCTGAAATATATGTCGTTATATCAAACGGTATCTCATACTGCAATCCTTCGGGGAAATTCTTACTGATTTCCTCCATCGTTTCCTTTACTTTTTCTGCTACATCCATTGCGTTTGCACCAGGCAACATGTAAATACCTAATACAGCCGCATTACCTCCGTTTATACCACTCTCCGTAGTATACGAGGAAGCTTCAAGCGAAACGCGTGCAACATCACGCATACGGATAAGCGAACCGTCGGCATTGGCACGAAGCACGATTTCTTCGAACTGGCTAACCGTAGAAAGACGGCCCTGAGCCGTTATAGGGATGGTAATATCCAATCCGCTGACCGGCTGCTGTCCCAGCACACCAGCTGCCGACTCACGGTTCTGGTCTTTTAAAGCATTCTGAACATCCTGTACAGTCAGTCCAAAATTAGCCAGTTTGGCCGGATCTACCCATATCTGCATCGCGTAATAGCGGCTACCGATATTTGACACACGTCCTACTCCAGGCACACGACGAAGCAAGTCGAGCACATTGATTGTCGCAAAGTTACTCAAATAAATTTCGTCAAACTTCGGATCATCCGAACGAAGACAGATGGTCATCAACTGGCTGGCTGCCTGTTTTTCCACCGAAATACCATTTTGGACAACTTCGGCAGGAAGACTCGATTCCGCCAGCTTGATACGGTTCTGTATTTCTACCGCAGCCAAATCAGGATCTGCTGAAATATCGAATGTTACAGTTGCCGAGAAACCTCCTGAGTTGGAGCTGTTCGACTCCATATAAAGCATACCAGGAGTACCGTTAAGTTCCTGCTCTATCGGTGTAGCAACAGCCTGCGATACAGTCACGGCACTTGCACCCGGATAAGATGCACTGATCTTCACTACCGGAGGAGTGATTTGAGGGTACTGGTCTATCGGCAACATTTGCAGTCCGATAATACCCACAATAACTATTAATATAGAGATGACAGCCGAAAAGACCGGTCTGTCGATAAAGAAACTCACTTTCATGAATCGTAAAGTTTAATGGGTTAATATGGTTAATCCTCTTTCTGCTCTTCCGACTCTGCCTTCGGAGCCTCACCTACACGGACTTTCAGTCCCGGAGTCAGTTTGTGGTAACCTTCAGTTACAATCATTTCTCCCGGTGCAAGTCCTCTTTCTACTACCATATTATTCTGGAATTCAGGTCCAAGTTCGATAAAACGCTTTTCTACAGTAGAGTCACGGCGCATTACGAAAACATAGGCTCCACCCTTTTCTATAATCAATGATTTTTGTGGAACAACGGTAGCATTTTCACGTACATCAAGCAAAAGTTTTACCTTGGTAAACTGTCCCGGCAAAAGAACATGCTCAGGATTTGCCATTTCTGCACGTACGGAGAATGTTCCGGTTTTCGGATTAACCTGAGGCTCCGCAAAATCTACTACACCTTTCTGTTCGTATACACTGTTGTCGGGCAAAGTAATAGTAACAGTAGGCTGCCATGAGCGAGTAGAATCTTTCTGTCCCAATGTAACATTACGCTCCTTACTTTTCAGATAATCGAGTGCCGTCATACTGAAATCGACAAGCACTGTATCACTTTTCACGATAGTAGCAAGCAACGATTTACCGCTTCCGCCTACTAAAGTTCCCAAATCGACGTGTCTTTCACTTATCTGACCGGAAATAGGAGAACGAACAATCGTATATCCCAATTCAAGTTCTGCCTGATCCAGATCAGCACGGCTCATACCAACACTGGCCACAGCCGTTTCGTATGCAGCTACAGCATTATCAAGGTCAAGCTGGCTGGCAGCATTCTGCTGATACAATGGCCGGATACGTTCCAGGTCACGTTCAGCCTTACGGGCCTGAGCCTCATCTTTCTTCAACTGCGCACGTACCTTATCGGCTTTGGCACGATACTGGTCTTGATTGATAACAAAAAGTACCTGATTACGTTTTACATATGTACCCTCGGCAAATAACATCTGTTCAAGGAACCCTTCCACACGGGCACGGACCTCGACGAATTGTTGCGCACGAATACGGCCTACGTATTCTCCATACAATTCTACATCCTGTTGCTGAACAGGAGCAACACAAACTATAGGAGCTTCAGGCTCAACATGCTTTTCTCGTGTGAGAAACAAATAAAGTGCAATGATAATGACGATGCCGATTGCAGCATAAATACTCTGCTTCTTTTTTAACTTTAATTCTTTCCTTGTCAAAAAACGTTTCATACTTTCTTTTTGATTTTTTTATTATTAGATGCCATAGGAACAAGGGCAATACTTGTGCCAAAGGTACGAAAATATTTTTGTATATTGAAAATCAGAGCATCATGACAAACGAATATAAACAGAAGTTGAGGATTTTTCTGATAAGTTGTGGAAATTATCCACAATCAAGCCACATTTTTATTCCCCATTTTCTCTTCTCCTATCTCCCTATAAAAAGAAACATGCAAAATATTTTCCTCGTTCTTTTCTAAAAGAATCAACACCAACATTCAGATTCCCATGATGTTTTTCCTATCTTTTTCATGCTTTCAGAACGGGAAAGCTCGCCTCTGAATAATATTTTTGCTAACTTTGCATCCGAAAAAAATCTTTAAACAAAATGATATTAGAGGAACATTTAGAAACTACTGTAAAGGTTCACGACCAGCAGTTGCACCGGCGAGTTGATCTTTTGCTTCGTACAGGAAAACTTTTGGTAGAGAGTTTGGCTGATACCAATCGAATTGTGAGAAACATGAAGCGTACAGCAGCTTATTTAGGTATTCCCGAAGAAAAGTTGCACATTAACGTAAGTTTCACCATGCTGATGGTGAATGTAAGTGACGGCGATTATTCGTTTACAAAATTCCAGCGAATCGAAGGACATGGCGTAAACATGACTGCTATTTCTGAAGTGAGCAAACTCTCATGGAGAGCTATAGAAAATGACTACACGCTCGACCAGTATGAAGAAGAGCTAGAGAAAATACGTACCAAGAAGCGTAATTATACTCCCCTACAAGTCGCTATCGGAGCAGGTTTTGCCTGTGGAGGATTCTGTATTCAGTTCGGTTGCGACTGGATGGCATTCTTATATGCGTCTATTGCCGCTATTATCGGTATGCGCGTAAGACAGAAATGTAACGAGTCGGGCTTGAATCATTATATGGGTATTGCCATTTCTGCATTCATTGCTACTATGATAGCATGGGCCTCTACCTTCCTTCCTGCCGAATGGACTAATACTCCGTGGCATCCGTTGCTGGCATGCGCACTGTTCATCGTGCCGGGGGTTCCATTGATTAACTTTGTAGACGATATGCTCGACAATTACATACAAGTAGGTATCGTACGTGCTGTCAATACCTTGTTAATGGTGGCAGCTATGGCATTCGGTATTGCCTTTGCTGTAAAATTATGTAGCATCGCCGACTTCTTCCCGACTATCAGTATGGTTCCTCACCACGCTTATTGGGAATATGCACTTGCTGCAGCTATCTCGGCCATGGGCTTCTCTATGATCTTCAATATCCAACGCCGGTTATTATGGGTAGTAGCTATAGGAGGAATACTCGCTGTATGTACCCGTAATTTCGTAAACCTTGGACCAAGCACAGACAACATTGGTCTGGATATGGGTCTGGTTATCGGTTCGTTTGCCGGTTCTGTATTGGTTAGCTTAATTGCAATTAAAGCCGTACACTGGTTCCATGTGCCCAACCATGTGCTTACCATCCCATCTGTCATCCCTATGATTCCGGGAGTATTGATGTATCGCATGCTGTTCGGTTTAATCAATATGAACGTTCAGTCAATCGATCAAGTTACCCCGCTGATGAAGGCTATCGAAAGTGGTGTAAACTCAGGACTGGTTATTATGTGTATTGCACTAGGCGTTGCTATTCCTAATATCTTCGGACGTAAATATATCGCGTCATCAAAGAACAAACGTCTTGCAGCTATCTTGAAAGAACGTAGAGCAAGAGGTAAGTTTGTAGAATGGTAATACAGACAATATAAATAAGGAGTAAGTAAAGGGCGAAAAGTTAAGATATCCAAATATCATAATCTTTCGCCTTTTATATTTGTTTAAAGAAAGAACTGCCTGTTTCAGGCAAATAATAATTCAATATAAATATATACAATATTATGATCAGACTAAACGTATTTATCAGAGTAAAAGAAGAAAAACGTGAAGCACTACTCGCTGCTGCTAAAGAACTTGTAACAGCATCTCAAAAAGATAAAGGCTGTATTGCTTACGATGTATTCGAAAGTGCAACTCACCACGATGTACTGATGATTTGCGAAACATGGAAAGATGCAGAAGCATTGTCAGCTCATGAACATACTCCTCACTTTATGACACTGGTTCCACAGATAGAAGAACTGGCTGAAATGAAGATAGAGAAATTCGAATTCTAAAATACAGTATACGGCATTTGTCCTCTGATGGAACAAATGCCGTATTTTTTATAAAGCATTACATTTCAAACTTTGTATTCCGCATATCTCCTGTTTCAGCAAACGCTATATGCATCTTCAGTGCATTACGCAATGACATAGGAGTATGACATCTTTTTCCTTCCGAAAGCTTCAGATAATCCCAAAGCAGCTCTTTATAATCAGGATGAGCACAGTTTTCAATGATACAACGTGCACGCTGTGAAGGTGACTTGCCACGCAAATCGGCAACGCCTTGCTCGGTAACCAAGATGCGTACATCGTGTTCAGTACTGTCCACATGCGAAACATGAGGAACAATCGATGAAATAAGTCCATCTTTAGCCGTAGAAGGAGTAGTAAATATGGAGAGATAGGCATTTCGTGCAAAATCGGCCGAACCTCCAATTCCATTCATCATCTTGCTGCCTAAGACATGTGTACTGTTGACATTGCCAAATATATCTGCTTCCAGGGCTGTATTGACCGCTATTATTCCCAAACGACGAATCATTTCGGGATGATTGGTTATCTCCTGCGGACGCAACAAGACTCTTTCTTTCATCACGTCAATATTATCGTAAAGCATATCCAGACGGTCATCAGACAATGTCAACGAACTTCCGGCAACAAAACGGATGCGCTCTTGCATCATCAGATCGATAACTGAATTTTGAATGACTTCCGTATACATGGAAAATGCCGGGAGTTTTTTATCGGCTCCCAATGCTCCTAACACAGCATTAGCTATATTACCTACCCCTGACTGCAATGGCAGAAATTCTCGTGGTATGGCTCCCCGCTGATATTCTCCCAAAAGAAAATCTGCAACATTCTGCCCAATCCGACTAGTAGTATCATTCAGTGGAGTAAAAGCTGCTATCCGATCTCGTTCATTCGTGCGAACCACTCCTACAACCTTTTCCGGATTAACCCTTACACTGATACTTCCTGCGCGATCATTTACCCGATAAATCGGAATCTCTCTTCGGTATGGTGGAGCATCAGGAATATAGATATCATGCATTCCGGTCAACTTGCTGGCATGGGCTTCGTTTAACTCAATAATAACTTTATGGGCAACCTGTATCAAGGTAGGAGAAATTCCGACCGATGTACTAAGCACAATATCTCCTTCTTCTGTGATGTCGGATGCCTCAACAATAGCTACATCTATATCTCCCAGAAAACCGTAACGTACATCCTGACCTATCTGCGAAAGATGCACGTCATAATACTGTACTTCTCCTGCATTGATAGCATTACGCATTTCTTTATTCGACTGAAAAGGAGTACGAAAAGCTACGGCATGTGCCTGTGCCAATGCAGAATCAACTTGACTTCCGGTAGCTCCTCCGGTTATAAGTCCAACTTTAAACTCTTTACCTTCACTGTGTAGTTTTTCGGCATAAACGGCCAAAGCAGCCGGAACAGCCTTAGGTGTTCCCACAGACGAGAAGCCTCCTATGCCTATCGTGTTTCCATTATGAATACTGGCGGCAGCTTCTTCTGCCGATATAAAAGAATATTTCATGTTGTAACAAATGTATCAGTTATAATATTTTGACAGCAAAATTAGGACAGATTGTTTAAAATAGCAATACAAAAAGTATTTTTTATAACCATTTATCAAATCACACAGAGTTCAAAAGAGGTAAAGAAAAATAAAAAGAGATATACTTTTTATTTTCAGTATATCTCTTTTTCTGAAGAGCCGAAAGCGGGACTCGAACCCGCGACTTACTCATTACGAATGAGTTACTCTACCAACTGAGTTATTTCGGCGATAATTTGTTTATGAAAAGCGATGCAAATTTACGGTTTTATTTCAACTTGCAAAATGAAAATGATATTTTTTTCAACGATAAGATTTTTTTTCATTTTTCTATTTACAGAAGGATAAAAAAAAGAACAGCATCTTTATAAAAAATATGCTGATATTTTATGATAAATATCAGCATATTTTGTGTCATTCATGCCCATAAATCTCTGAACACTTCGGTAAAATACTAATTCCGTCCCTCTTCTTCAACCAAAATCATCAGAGAATGAATGAGTTCAGGCTCTCCGGAATTAAATTTCATTTCAGTTTCACCCTCAAGGTATCATTCCACAGCTTTTTTCTCTCCAAACAAAATATCATAATCTCTTTTCGATGCAGGTACAGTCCAGTCTTCCGGAATAAATTTCCACTGATTCAGCGGCTTCGGATCGAGAACTTTTACTTCTTCTATCCGTTTCATCAGATAAAAACGTAAATCTTTATCCGTGGAGTATACGATACGTTTTGCCAGTTCTGCCTTGGGAATACCAGCACCTTTTGTCAGCAAATCTCCCCCACCATTTCCACGATACGAATTAACAGCTACCTGATATGTTTTATTCATATCAAACGGCTCTCCGTTTGCCATCCTTTCTATCTTGATTTTTTCACCCTGAGGTTTCGTTACATCCACTGTATAAATAATGCCTGCTGCCGAATCGAAATTGAAACTTGGATTTTTAAAACGGCCGAACCCTTTATCTTCTTCATTAAACAACATTAAATGGTCGTCGGGTGATTTCATCTGGTTAGTCCATAAAGCATACGACATTTCCAGAAAATCCTTGATTTCTTTACCTGTCAGCTTCATCGTATAAAGCAGGTTCTCGTATTTATACAAGTTAAACATATCACTCATATAAATATCACCTTTCTTGATTTCTGCTGAGAACGAGAGAGGAGCACAGAAAGATATATCGGCACCCGTAATATCAAGCTGCAACTGATGAAGCAAATCGATAAATGCAGAAGGACCCAAATAGGCATCTTTGGTTGTAATGGTTTCTTCGATACGTCCAATCTTACGAGATACAAAGTCGACTGTTGCCTGATATTGTCCGGCAAACTCCCGCATGAAATCCTCATCAGCAGCATAGCGGGAAACATCTGCCAAAGCACCCTCTACAGATTTTCGCACAAGCTTACCTCCAGCTTTAGTCACTTTGACTGTAACATCCGAAACATATCTGGCCGCATTGGCAGGATCGACGAGTAAAACAGAATCTCCTGCCACATTGACAATCTTCTCACACCGGCGCACATGATCGTGACCCATAAATACTACATCGAAGCCCGGAACATTTTTTGCTACATCGCCCGAACCATTCTCTACAACATTATCCAGTTTATTACCTTCAGGTCCGGCATGAAATAATCCGATCAAAACGTCCGGATTCTCTTTTTCCTTGATAATCTTTACCCATTTACGTGCGCAATCCTCCATGTCTTCAAAATGCAGCCCGTTCCACAGCTGTTCGGGAAGCCATGAAGGAATGGCAGGAGTTATCATACCTAAAACTGCTATTTTTACTCCTTTCCGTTCGATTATTTTATAGGGAGTAAGATAAGGTTCTCCCGTTTTATTGTCCACAATATTTGCCCCAAGTACAGGAAAAGCACACTGTTTCACCCAACGGTCGTACACGGCATGTCCAGTCTCCACATCATGATTTCCCATAGTACCTACATCGTATTTCATATAGTTCAGCATCGCTGAAGTTACATGAACAGAAGTTGTATCGATGTAATTGTAATAATAAGCAATGGGCTGTCCTTGTAAAATATCCCCATTATCCATCAGAACAACTCCATCTCCATACTGCTCACGCTGTTCTTTTACAAATGAACTGACACAAGCCAGCCCTCCTTTGCGAGGCTTCATACTTATAAAGTCATAGGAGAAATAGCATCCGTGCACATCACTCGTTTCAATAAGTTTCAAAGTTACTTCACCGTCTTGCGAAGCATAAGCAGGACTTGTAACGCCTAAGGCAAGAACAAGCATCAACCTGGAAAATAGTTTCATCATAAATCTAGCGGGTTAAGTGATATATAAACGACAAAATGTCACATTTTCATAGTATATCCAATAAGTAACTACAAAGATAATGGAACTTTACCACCTGCAAAACCCACAAAAAGATAAATACCTTTCAATATGGTTAAAAGTCTGTTAACAAACGGACTATCTGGCACATTCTTTGCCTCATTCTCAAATAAAAAAACAGACTGTATGGCTTACATAGACTATTACAAAGTTCTTGGAGTTGACAAAACGGCAACTCAAGACGAAATCAAGAAAGCGTACCGTAAGCTGGCTCGCAAATATCACCCGGACTTAAATCCGAATGACCCAACGGCCAAGGACAAGTTTCAGGAGATAAACGAAGCTAACGAGGTACTGAGCGACCCTGAAAAGCGTAAGAAATACGATGCTTACGGGGAGAATTGGAAACACGCCGACGAGTTCGAAGCTCAACAGCAAGCATATCGTGCTCAAGGCGGTACAGGTAACGGCGGTGAATATTGGTATTCTACCGACGGACAACATTTTACAAGTGGATTCGGAGGAGAAGGTATGCACGGATTTGGTGGAAATGCCAGTGGATTCTCTGATTTCTTCGAAGAACTGTTCGGGCATGGAGCCGGCAGAGGACGTAATGCAAGAGGCGGATTCAGAGGGCAAGATATTGAAGCTTCTCTACAGTTGTCTCTACGTGAGGCTGCAACCACTCATAAACAAACATTCAGCATCAACGGTGAAACATTACGTATTACAGTTCCCGCCGGAGTAGCAGACGGTCAGGTTATCAAACTGAAGGGACATGGAGGTAAAGGAACAAACGGAGGACCCGACGGAGATTTGTATATCACTTTCGTTATTCCTGACGACCCTGTCTTTAAACGGAAAGAAAATGACTTGTACACAGATGTAACAATCGACTTATACACTGCCGTACTGGGAGGTGAAGTTACAGTCAACACATTAGACGGACAAGTAAAACTGAAAGTTCGTCCGGGCACTCAGAATGACGCTAAAGTTCGTCTGAAAGGAAAAGGATTTCCTGTATACAAGCAGGAAGGCGTCACAGGCGATTTGATTGTAACTTATCATGTAACAATTCCTACTACACTGACGGAAAAGCAGAAAGACCTGTTCCGACAGTTGCAGCAAGGATAATTTAAAACCGTACGACTATGCAGAACGATTTAATCATCATAAACGACTATTGCACACATTGCAATATCGAACCCGACTTCATCCTCATGCTAGGTGAAGACGGTCTGATAGATATCGAAGTAATAGATGATACCAGTTATTTTCCGGCTTCTCAGCTGAATGAACTGGAAAGATATACTCATTTATATTATGACTTGTCCATCAATATAGAAGGGATCGATGCTATCCGCCACTTACTGACAAAAATAGACAACTTGCAAAATAAAGTAAGAAGTCTGGAAAATGAGTTGCGTTTCTACCGCAGATAATTCCCATAATGTATAATTTATCCCCGCTATAAAAATTTATGGCGGGGGTATTTTTATAAAAAGGGGTTATGAGGTCCTGTTTTCTCCAATATGTATCAGAAATCGTAGGTCAGCCCGATAAAGAAAGTTCCTGCCTGCTTTTTTCGAGGTAATTCTATTTTTTGTCCTTCGACTATCATATTACGGCTTCCTCCGTATAAATCATAATCGGAGGTCGTATACCCAAGCAATACCGATACACGTTCCACTTCCAAAGCCATAGCAAATTTCACATGATAATAACATGCCTTCGCATGCGAATTACTGACTTCTCCTGAAGTGGCGGGTACATGGATAATCGCATCCTTCGGAACATAATCTACACTAGTACTTAAATTGGGAGGCAAAGGAATGGTAACTCCAGGAGACACACGAAACGATAATGCCACATCATGGTCATGATTCAGATAAACAGGAGGCGAATACAGATAAACTCCCGACCGAAACGCAAACAAATACATCAAACGGTTTTCCTCAATCTGCCAGCGCAAGTTTTTATCTCTTGCTTCTCCAGAATAAGTCTCATTTCCATCTATTGGAGGAGTAAAAAGAAAGCCTGCTCCAACTCCAATAAAACGCCAAGGTTTATATACGACATCCGTTTCTATTTCCCATGTCATATAATTGTTCGCGCCACCATAGAGTTCCCATACCCAATGCCGGTCTTTCTCTGACTTCTGCGCCATTGCTACCGATATGCCTAAAAAAGAAAAAAGGATTATGCACCATAATCTTGTTTTTTTATTCATAAGTCATAGCGTTAGTTTAAGTTATCATATAATATTTCCGGAATAATATCTAATATTAACAAGTAACAAATGGTTTTGGAAAAAGGTTCATTGTATCAATTTCCGCTTTCAAAGCTTTAGCCAGCAAATATTCTTTGGGTTCCTCTTTCTGTGCATCCAACTGTTTGAACTTTCCTATACGTAATGTCAGTTGCTATTCACGCCCTCTTTAGCGAACATTTTCAATCCTCGAAAACGTCTTTCGAATCCGAATAAAGCTTAAAACCATCTCTTAAATTATTTTCAAAATGAGTCCTCTCCTCCCTCGAATCCTTTTTTTAATTACATTTGTGCCACATTATTAGAAAAACATATACATGGAACAATTCAGTCAAATGATTGCCACAGCCCTGAAGCTACCTGTCCATCGGGTAGAAAATACATTGAAACTGCTTCAGGGAGGTGCTACAATACCATTTATAAGCCGTTACCGAAAAGAAGCGACCGGAGGTCTCGACGAAGTACAGATAGGAGATATCCATACGCGTTACGAAAAGCTCTGTGAACTTGCCAAACGAAAGGAAACGGTTCTTTCTACCATCGAAGAACAAGGAAAACTGACAGACACTTTACGCGAACGTATTTCCAATTGTTGGGATGCGACAGAGCTGGAAGATATTTACCTGCCTTTTAAGCCCAAACGAAAAACTCGTGCCGAGGCTGCACGCCAGAAGGGACTGGAACCGCTTGCCATGCTACTATTGATGCAGCGGGAAAACAACTTATCTGCCCGAGTACGCCAGTTTGTCAAGGGAGATGTCAAGGACGAAGAGGATGCTCTGAAAGGAGCACGCGACATCATTGCCGAGCAAGTGAATGAGGATGAACGTGCCCGTAATCTGATACGAAACCAGTTTAGCCGTCAGGCTATGATTACATCGAAAGTAGTCAAGGGCAAAGAAAAAGAAGAAGCAGCCTTAAAATACCGCGATTACTTCGACTTCTGTGAACCATTGAAGAAGTGTACCTCTCACCGTCTGCTCGCCATCCGCCGTGGAGAGGCCGAAGGTATCCTGAAAGTATCCATCACTCCCGACGATGAATCAGCATGTACCGAACGATTGGAAAGACAGTATGTACATGGAAACGGAGAATGTTCCGCACAAGTAGCAGAAGCCGTGAACGACGCATACAAACGTCTGTTGAAACCCGCTATAGAAACAGAATTTTCCGCACTCAGCAAGGAAAAGGCAGACGAAGAGGCTATCCGTGTCTTTGCTGAAAATCTCCGGCAGCTGTTGCTTGCTCCTCCTTTGGGACAAAAGCGCACAATGGGTATCGATCCGGGATATCGTACCGGTTGCAAAGTTGTCTGTCTGGACGCCCAAGGTACATTGCTGCACAATGAAGCAATTTATCCGCATCCACCCAAATCGGAAACAGCTCTGGCCGGACGCAAGCTTGTCAAACTCGTCGAACAATATAAGATAGAAGCCATCGCCATCGGAAATGGTACGGCAAGCCGTGAAACCGAACGTTTCGTCACTTCTCAACGATACGACCGCGAAGTGCAGGTGTTTGTTGTCAGCGAAGACGGCGCCTCCATCTATTCTGCATCCAAAATCGCACGAGATGAGTTTCCTGAATATGACGTAACTGTGCGAGGAGCTGTGTCAATCGGTCGCCGACTGATGGACCCGCTAGCCGAACTTGTGAAGATAGATGCCAAATCTATCGGCGTGGGACAATATCAGCACGATGTAGATCAAAGTAAACTAAAGGCATCACTCGACCAGACAGTAGAGAGTTGCGTGAACCTTGTCGGAGTAAATGTCAATACGACCAGCAAACATCTGCTGACATATGTATCGGGACTGGGACCGACGCTGGCTCAAAACATTGTAGATTACCGTACGGAAAACGGAGCATTCCATTCGCGTAAAGAACTGCTGAAGGTGCCTCGTATGGGAGCAAAGGCGTTTGAACAGTGTGCCGGATTCTTGCGTATTCCGCAAGCAGACAACCCGCTTGACAATTCGGCTGTACATCCGGAAAGTTATGCCATAGTAGAAAAGATGGCAAAGGACTTGAAATGCTCCGTTGCCGACCTGATAAAAAACAAGGAATTACGTAGCCAAATAGACATAAAAAACTATGTAACTGATACCGTAGGACTGCCTACACTGACTGATATTCTACAAGAGCTGGATAAACCGGGACGTGACCCGCGCCAAAAGATTCAGGTCTTCGAATTTGACAAGAACGTGCAGACTATCGACGACCTGCGGGAGGGCATGGAATTGCCGGGCATCATCAACAACATTACCAATTTCGGATGCTTCGTAGATATAGGGATTAAAGAAAACGGACTGGTACATATCTCCCAGCTTGCCGACAAATTTGTCAGCGACCCGACAACAGTAGTCAGTATGCACCAGCATGTACGCGTACGTGTACTCAGTATTGACCATGAACGCAAGCGCATCCAGCTTACAATGAAAGGACTTAATTGATGGAAACAGAAAAACAAACATGCGGATGGTTCGTCTTCAACAGCGGACAGGTTTTGATAGAAAAAAAAGAAGACGGATATCATATTCCTTACGGACCTGAACCTCCGGTTGAGGTTCCCGTCGGAAGTACCATTCATACCATCGGAGAGATAAACGGTTATCCTGCCAAGACGTATGCTATTCATATTCCAGTAAGTGGAGATGAAAACAGTCCACGCATGATGAAGGACTTGCGTGCTTCTTTCGATGTACTTCCTCTGGAAGAATACAAGCGTGCCGGAAAAGCTTCACAAATATTGAACTGGGACAAGAACAGCCGTTATTGCCCCATGTGTGGTGTACCTACGGTACAGGTTTCCCCCATAGCCAAACGATGTCCGGAATGCCGGCAGGAGTTTTATCCGCGTATTTCTCCGGCGGTCATTGTACTTATTAAAAAGGAAGACAGTATCTTGCTTGTACATGCCCGCAACTTCCGGGGGACGTTTAAAGGATTGGTAGCCGGTTTTCTCGAACCAGGAGAAACGTTGGAAGAGTGTGTTCACCGCGAAGTCATGGAAGAAACAGGACTGACCATAAAAAACCTGAAATATTTCGGCAGTCAACCGTGGCCCTACCCCAGCGGAATCATGGTAGGATATTATGCCGAATACGAAAGCGGAACCATCAAGTTGCAGGATGAAGAACTGAGTGCAGGAGCCTTTTACAACCGAAACAACCTGCCGGAAATACCGAAAAAGCTCAGCATCGCCCGCCAACTGATTGATGCCTGGCTGGACAATAAAATTTAAAGATCAGATAAAAACATACCGGTATGAGTGACAGGAATCTATAATACCTGACAATTCATACCGGTGTGCTTATCTATTTTATAAATGCAGGAACTGGCAAATGCATACCTGCTATAACCAGTCCATTCTCGCGAGCATACTGCAATAAGTTTTTACGAGTCTTTATTGCTTCCTGCTTATCCATATCATAGGTAGCACAAATCTCCGGATGTTCTAATTGCAGAGCTGCCCCATGAATCAAATCTCCAATTATCAATAATTTACCTGCCTGAAAAACAGTATGTCCGGGAGTATGTCCAACAGCTTCCATTGCTACCACTTTTCCCGGCAACGTATCACCAAAAGCAAACAGGTGCAAACGGTCCTTATATGCATTCATGGCTCTCACAACTTGTCCGTTCTTTTCGGCTTCCATTTTCATCCAACTATCATACTCAGCCTTAGAAGCATAAATTTCAGCATGAGGAAACACTACACTATCGTTTTTCATCAGTCCTCCGATATGATCACCATGAAAATGAGTAAGATATATATATTTAATGTCGGCAGGAGTAATCCCTAAAGCATGTAACCCAGCCAATAAGCGACTATCGGATGCCCCCATTCCCGTATCAAAAAGAATTTGTATACCATTGCTTTCTATCAAAAACGTACTAATGGAAGAAGGTATTCCGTTTTCGAGCGAAAGTTTTTTCATCAAGTCCTCACCAGCATCCGGAAAGAGTGAAGGAGGCATCAGTTTCGCAGAAGCGTTATCACGAATCCATGTAGCTTTTACTCCGTCGAGTACCAACGTCGACAAAGCACTATCTTCCTGCAAACCAACTTGATTACTTATTACACTCATACTATCTGCATTCATTTTTTCATTAACCTGTTTCTTGGCACTATTACCGCAACCAGCAAGTGACAATACCATAGTCACACCGAAAGCATAGCTCCATATCTTAGTCCTTTTCATCGTTATGTAGTTTAAATATCTGATTATACTAGCTCTTCCACTTGCCAAAACCTTTCTAAAATAACAGATTTTTTCAGATTATCCAAAGATATTCTCACATGATTACGATTTTAACTTACTGCCAAGTCATTTCTTCATGAATAAGTTCTGATCAAGATCATATAAAAACAAGCGAGGAGAAAGAATCTTTCCATCTGCTGATTCTCTCTCCTCGCTTCTAACCGGCACGTAAAACAGACCCATCTGCTTCCGTACCAGAGAGGGTAAAAAATATTTTATTTCTTTTTCATCTTCTGCATCATGCCTGCCATCTTGCTGCCGGTAACCATCTTCATCATCTTGCGAGTCTGGTCAAACTGTTTCAGCAAACGGTTTACTTCCTGAATGCTTGTACCACTACCCTTAGCAATACGTGTACGGCGAGTTCCGTTCAGGATTTCAGGATGAGTACGTTCTTCCGGAGTCATTGAATAAATAATAGCCTCAATGCTCTTGAATGCATTATCATCGATATCAATATCTTTAATAGCTTTTCCTACACCCGGAATCATAGAAGCAAGTTCCTTCAAGTTACCCATCTTCTTAATCTGATGAATCTGAGTCAGGAAGTCATTAAAGTCGAACTGGTTTTTCTGAATTTTTTTCTGAAGACGTTTAGCTTCTTCTTCGTCGTATTGTTCCTGTGCACGTTCTACCAATGAAACGATATCACCCATACCAAGGATACGGTCTGCCATACGGGCCGGATGGAACTGATCGATTGCATCAAGCTTTTCACCTGTTCCCACAAACTTGATAGGCTTGTTCACAACGGTACGGATAGACAGAGCAGCACCACCACGGGTATCACCATCCAACTTAGTAAGAACTACACCGTTGAAGTCCAGACGTTCGTTAAATTCGCGAGCTGTATTTACGGCATCCTGACCAGTCATTGAGTCGACAACAAACAGTGTTTCATCCGGATTGATTGCATTTTTAATTGCTTCAATCTCGTTCATCATCTGTTCGTCTACAGCAAGACGTCCCGCTGTATCGACAATAACCAAGTCATAACCTTTTGCCTTTGCTTCCTGAATGGCATTCAGTGCAATCTGAACAGGATCTTTGCTATCCAATTCGCAATATACAGGCACTTCGATCTGCTGTCCCAATACTTTCAGCTGTTCGATAGCAGCAGGACGATATACGTCGCAGGCAACCAGCAACGGCTTACGGTTTTTCTTGGTTTTCAGCATGCGTGCCAGCTTTCCTGAGAAAGTTGTCTTACCTGAACCTTGCAAACCTGACATCAGGATTACGGCAGGACGACCTTTCAATTCAATTTCGGCAGTATCGCCACCCATCAGTTTGGTCAGCTCATCATGCACAATCTTAACCATCAACTGACTAGGCTTAACGGCTGTCAACACGTTTTGTCCTAAAGCTTTTTCCTTTACTGTATCGGTAAAGCTCTTTGCTACCTTATAGTTCACATCGGCATCCAGCAATGCACGACGTACGTCTTTCAACGTTTCGGCCACATTGATTTCGGTGATTTTACCTTCACCTTTCAATATTTTAAACGACCGTTCTAGTCTTTCACTTAAATTATCGAACATATATTTTTCTTGTTTTTTATTTTTCCAATTTGTCAGGGCGCAAAATTACAAAAATAATCGGATGCATCAAATCTTTTTATTCTGCCATTTCGCCTTTTTCAAGTAAATAACGCTGAATGTCAGCATTAACGAATAATAGATGACTTCGGTAGTAAAACAAACATCTACCGGAGCACGAAGCATCATTCCTACTACGATAATATACAATGCATAAAAGATCTGTACTCCGACTTCCAGTCCCAAAGCAGCCTGTGTATTACCCGTACCCGAAATTCCATTGAAATAAATATTTGCAAGAGCAGCTATCAACATTGCACCGCAAACGACATATAATGCTGGAACCGATTCAAGAAGCAGTGCTTCCTCATTGGTATAAACCGACAAAATAGCCTGAGGGAAGATAACACAAAAGGCCACACATACTACCATAATAAGGAATGACATCCTGGCTATTTTATGCAGTAATCCGACAACTCCTGCTACTCCTCCCGAACCAATCAGATTGCTGACCAGTGTATTTGCCGTAGTAGAAAGCGACTGGACAGGTATTAACAGCACAACATATACGCTACGCACAATGTTGGCAATGGCAAGCTGCCGTTGTCCGAGTCGTTCAAGTGCCATGAAAAATACAAACCAGATGGCCATGGAAAGAAAATACTGCACCATGGTGAAGCAGGAAATGCGCAAAATACGCATCACCATATCCCAGTCAAAATGTCCGAAACGATTCAGCCCATATTTCTTCAAGTCAATTTTACCATACGTATACACAATAAAAAACAGCATAGAAGATGCTTCTGCTATAACCGATGCCAATGCCGCTCCACGTATTCCCATTTCAGGGAATCCACACTTTCCGAATATCATCGCATAGTCGAGAAACACATTCACCAAGGCCATGACGACGGCATTCATGGTCAGTACCTTTGTCTTGGTTATACCTATATAAAGCGCACGGAACATGACATTGACAAAGGCAAAAAGAAATCCCCAGATACGCCATGTAAAAAACTCGTATGTAGCATGAAAAATAGTATCCGAAGTAATCAGCAGACGAATCAATGGTTCGGCACATACCAGCAATATGGCAAGTAAAGCTACTCCCATCCCCAAACTGAATGCTGTACCCTGCCACATAACCGGTCCTATGGCATGAAAATTCCCTTCCCCATTACGACGGGCTATCAAAATCTGCGAACCGACACTGAACCCGAATGCTACGGTATATACACAGATATATAGCAGTCCTCCCATTGCGGCTGCACCCAAAGCTACCTCACCCACATGTCCTAAAAAAGCCGTGTCGGTGACATTGATAACATTTTGCGCAAGCAACCCCAAGAATATCGGGTAAGTGACATTCCATATTTCTTTATTCGTATACATAAAATCTGATTGTTTTTATTTTGAGACGAAAGATGTACAAAGATACGTTTTTTATGCACTTTCAACAAATGCGCATCTGTTTTTCAGCTTATTTTAATGAAAACATCTTCATCTTTTCCTGAAAGTTCGTACATAAAAATTAAAAAGATGAGGACATTTTCTCCGATTCGATATCATGAATCGGAGAGAACATCTTCATCTTTGTTTAACAACCTATATATCAATTATAAAGACTTATTTTCCCAGTCCTTCTTTTCTTAAAATTTCCATCATTCTTATTTCTCCCTCATCCGTATCTTTCACCTCTTCGCGCAAGCGCATCATTTCTTTTTTCATTTCACGAATTACCGATTCATATTCTTTCTCCCCGTAAGCATTATGGTTTTCTTTCGGATCTTTCTGTAAATCGTAAAACTCCCAAGATGGAGTTGATTTATAGTCTGAAGAACCAGTCATATTCAATCGGTCACCATACAAAAATATCAACTTATAACGCTCATTACGTACACCGATGTGGGCCGGACGGATATCATGTTGAGTCCAATAACGGTAATAAATACTCTTCCGCCAGTCCTTAGGAGTTTTTCCTGCCAGAACATCTTTAAAACTTCTGCCCTGTGTACCTTCCGGAGATTTTACTCCGGCAAAATCACACAATGTAGAAGCAAAATCTACATTCAAAACAAGTTCGTTCACACGCTTGCCAGCCGGAATACATTTGGGATAACGGATAACAAATGGCATACGTGCCGATTCTTCATAAAACATCCGTTTGTCATAAAATCCATGCTCTCCTAAAAAGTATCCCTGATCGGCAACATAGACAACAATAGTATTATCTGCAATCCCCATTTCGTCTAAAGCATCCAACAGTTTTCCAATATTATCATCTACCGTAGCAGCGCAGCGTAAATAATCTCGAATCAGTTTTTGATAAATAGCTTTTCTTGCAGCAATCCGGCTCATTCCTTTTGTCGTAAAAGGAAGTTCCGGATAACGACACCACCATTTATCTGGATCAGCCGAAGCCACCTCCCAATTGTGTCCGATAGTTTCCAGTTTTTGTCCGACGAAAGTACGTCCGTTGGTTTCAGGCCCCCAGTCTAACAAATTCTCTGGTTCAGGAAACACTACGCCATCATATAAATGTCGCATACGTTCCGGAAAATCATAAGGCTCATGTGTGGCCTTAAAATGACAACACATCAAAAAAGGCTGACTTTTATCCTGAGCTTTCATCCATCTGATAGCTTTTTCTGTTACAATATCAGTGGAAAAACCATGTATACGCTCTCCAAAATTACGCTGTCCCGGCCAAGGATCATCACTATTCTTAAAAGTAGGATCACGATATTCTCCCTGATCATGAAATACAGAATAATAATCAAAGCCCTGAGGCTGTGATTTCAAATGCCACTTTCCTACCAGTCCGGTGTGATATCCAGCCTTCTGTAATTCTTTCGCAAAAGTAGGCAAGGAAACATCCAAGGTATCATCTAATGTATATACCCCATTGCAATGACTATACCTTCCTGTTAATATAGCAGCACGACTCGGTGTAGATATAGAGTTTGTACAGAAACAATTATCCAAGACTGCCCCTTCATCAGCGAGCCGACGAATATTCTCTGTCTGGGCATATTCTGATAAAATACCACCATAAATACCCCAAGTTTGAGAAGTATGGTCGTCACTTAAAATAAATAATATATTCGGACGTTCATCTTTTGCTTCGCCAGCAGCCCGTAAAACTAATGTACTACCAGCCAACACACCTGTCAGTAAATATTTCCAGTTCATCATATCTAACAGCTTTAACTTATCACAGCAAATTCTCACTCGAAAACATATAAGTTAATTAACTCATCCCAAGTAAGTTTATGTCCATCCTTCCACCACAATGGTTGAGTCAAGTCACAAAAATCATGATTCTCTACCATTTGATTCATCAACAAATCATGAAGTTCATTCTTCTTTTCAGTTAACTCATCAGCCAGATTTACCAGTTCTCCCGGATCCTTCTGCAAATTGAACAACTGTTCGGTTATCTTACCTTCCACATTATAAATAATATACTTATAATCACCAGAAACTACAGCTCGCTGCTGATTGGAATAAGCAAGAAAAACCTGTTCACGTATCTGTTCCTGTTTTCCTTCCATAACCGGTTTCAACGACTTGCCAGTAACGGATACAGGTACGTCCAATCCCATCAAATCACACAAGGTAGGATAAAGATCATACAAATAACACAAAGCATCTGAACGTTTACCTGACGACAAACCATCCGGAGTGATGATAGCCATCGGTACTCCAACACTATGCTCATACAGACTTTGTTTACCGATTAGTCCATTCTGCCCCATAGCCAGTCCATTATCTGATGCAAATACAATAATCGTATTATCCATATTTCCACTTTCTTCCAAAGCATCTACAACTCTTCCAATCTGTAAATCAACCTCACTTACCATTCCATAATATAAAGACAATTCTTTCTTCAACTGCTCAGGAGTACGGGGGACAGGTAACAATTGTTCATCCCGAATATTTAATTCTCCATTATCAAACGGATGCTCTGGCAGAAAATTATCTGGAACAGAAAGTTCCGCCGGACAATATTTCTTTCCATAATCAGGCAGAATATTTCGCGGATCATGAGGAGAAGTGAAAGAGACAAATGCCATAAACGGCTGATTATTATGTTCCGTAGTCTTCAGAAAATTTATGGCTGCATCAGCATACATTTTCGAAGAAAAGTTTTGCCCTACAAAAGGCGGCTCATCATATTTTCCAGTCGGGTCAAAATGATGTAAGCGAGGAGCACAATGTCCATTTTCTTCATAAGGATGCATTCCTCCGAAAAAGATATTATCTCCTTCGGTAAAGGAACGAGCAAACGAAGCATGATCTGAATGCCATTTCCCCGTAGCAAATGTCCGGTATCCATTGTTTTTCAAATGCTCAGGCAATGTGATTTGCGAAGCTGGTATCTTCATTCCATCACTCTGCACTTCGAACACTCCCCTTCCGGTAAGTAACATAGCACGACTAGGCATGGATAAAGCTCCACACAAAGCTCCATTGGTATAGGTTCTTGTAAACGCCATACCTTCATTAATCAGTCTATCGATATTCGGAGTATAGGTATCTCTGTTCCCCAATGCAGCAATGGCATCAGCCTGCATATCATCGACTAAAATAAACAACACATTTGGTTTTACAGCCTCTCTCTGGCATCCGCTTAACGCTACAGCAACCATGGAAGCAGAAATAAGTTTCTTAATATTCATCATAATATTTCTGTCTTTAATAAATGCCTATTTCATCTATAGCAGTTCAAAGTCATCTCCATCATCTAAAACAGGAAAACGTTTTCTGAAGCTATCCAATGGTTCACGGGCAAGCAATGCTCCTGCTACCTCTTCTTTACCGTCAGTACACGCAACCAATATCTTACCATAAGGACTGATTATCATACTTCCACCATCGTACAGACATTGCGGATCATTTCCTACCCGATTCACTCCTATTACATAACACTGGTTTTCAAGTGCCCGAGCTTTCAGCAGTATATTCCATACTTCCCGGCGACTGGCAGGCCAGTTGGCTACATATATAACCGCATCATAATCATTCCGGCAACGCGACCATACAGGAAAGCGTAAATCGTAACATATTTGTAAAAGAAAGCGAAAACCTTTATAAGAAACAATCACTCTTTCATCTCCCGAAGTGTATTGCTTATCTTCACCCCCAAAACCAAACAAATGCCGCTTATCATAATGATACACCGTACCATCAGGACATACAAAATAGAAACGGTTGTAAAATTTCCCTGCCTCTCTAACCGAAAGACTTCCGGCTATAGCACACTGACGCAAAGCAGCAATCTGGCACATCCATTGCAAAGTTTCTCCTCCTTCATCCTCGGCTATTTCCATCGGATTCATACTGAAGCCGGTAGAAAACATTTCTGGTAAAACAAATAAATCCGTATCACAATGCTTTTCTATCAGCTGTTCTACAGCCATACGGTTTACTTTCGCCTCCTCCCAAACTATATCTGTCTGTAAGACTGTCACCTTTATAAATGATGTTTGTTTATTCATTTCTATATCCGTTTCCATAAATTCAGTACGCCCAAAGGTAATAAAAGTAGCCTGATTTAGATGTTGTTTACAAAAACTTTGTTATTTTTGTAGCGAAATTGAGTTAATGTATCAACAAATGAACGTATTAGAACTAAGTGAACAGGAGATTATCAGACGTAACAGTCTGAATGAAATGAGAGCGATGGGCATCGATCCGTACCCTGCTGCCGAGTATGTAACCAATGCATTTTCGACTGATATAAAAGCCGAATTTAAGGATGACGAGGCAGAACCGCGCAAAGTTTCTGTTGCAGGACGTATCATGTCACGCCGTGTTATGGGTAAGGCTTCTTTCGTTGAGTTACAAGACTCTAAAGGTCGTATTCAGATATACATTACCCGCGATGATATATGCCCTGATGAAAACAAGGATTTATACAATGTAGTATTCAAACGTCTGCTCGACCTGGGTGATTTTATCGGCATTGAAGGTTTCGTATTCCGTACTCAGATGGGTGAAATTTCTATCCATGCACAGAAACTGACTGTTTTGTCAAAATCTATCCGCCCGCTTCCTATCGTAAAATATAAAGATGGTGTAGCTTACGATAAATTCGATGATCCAGAACTCCGTTACCGCCAGCGCTACGTAGACCTGGTAGTAAACGATGGAGTAAAAGATATATTCCTGAAACGCAATAAGGTATATAACTCTATGCGTGAGTATTTCAATTCGAAAGGATACATCGAAGTTGAAACTCCTATCCTGCAATCTATCGCCGGAGGAGCTGCGGCACGTCCGTTCATTACTCACCATAATGCACTTGATATTCCTTTGTATATGCGTATTGCCAGCGAACTTTACCTGAAACGTCTGATCGTAGGTGGATTTGAAGGTGTATACGAAATCGGAAAGAACTTCCGTAATGAAGGTATGGACCGTACTCATAACCCAGAATTCACTTGTATGGAAATTTACGTAGCCTACAAGGATTACAACTGGATGATGAAGTTTACTGAAAATATGATCGAAAAGATCTGTATGGATGTAAACGGTACAACAGAAGTTAAGGTAGGTGATAACATAATCAACTTCAAGGCTCCGTTCAAGCGTGTTACCATGCTCGATTCAATCAAAGAATTTACAGGATACGACCTCACCGGAATGAATGAAGAACAGATCCGCGAAGTCTGCCAGAAACTGAACATGGAGATAGACGATACAATGGGAAAAGGCAAGCTGATAGACGAAATCTTCGGCGAATTCTGCGAAGGAAATTATATCCAGCCTACTTTCATCACTGATTACCCTATCGAAATGTCACCGCTGACTAAACGTCATCGCAACAATCCGGATCTGACAGAACGTTTCGAGTTGATGGTTAACGGAAAAGAACTTTGTAACGCATATTCAGAACTTAACGACCCGATTGACCAGCTTGAACGTTTCGAAGAACAGATGCGTCTGAGCGAAAAGGGTGACGACGAGGCTATGATTATCGACAAAGACTTTGTTCGCGCACTGGAATACGGTATGCCTCCTACTTCTGGTATGGGAATCGGTATGGACCGTCTGGTCATGCTGATGACAGGACAAAGCACTATTCAGGAAGTATTGTTCTTCCCGCAGATGCGTCCGGAAAAGGTTATCCCGAAAGACGCTCCTGCTAAGTTCATGGAACTGGGTATTGCCGAAGAATGGGTTCCGGTGATTCAGAAAGCCGGTTACAACTTGGTTTCAGACATGAAAGATGTTAATCCGCAAAAATTACATCAGGACATCTGCGGAGTGAATAAAAAATATAAATTAGAATTGAAGAATCCTAGCGTCGACGAAGTAGCTGGCTGGATACAGAAAATAGGCTAAAATGAAACTCCCCGGGAAAATAGCAATCATGGGTGGAGGAAGCTGGGCAACGGCAATAGCCAAAATTATATTGTCCCAGGCCGACTCGATAAACTGGTATATGCGCCGCGACGACCGAATTGAAGAATTTCGGCGTCTGGGGCATAATCCGGCTTACCTGACTAGTGTGCGCTTCGACATGAGGTGCATCAACTTTTCATCAGATATAAATAAGGTAATAAAGGAATCGGATACACTAATATTCGTAACTCCTTCGCCATATCTGAAAAGCCACCTTAAAAAGCTAAAGACAAAACTCAAGGATAAATTCATTGTGACGGCAATCAAGGGAATTGTTCCCGATGAAAACTTGATTGTGTCCGACTACTTTCATAAAATGTACGATGTTCCAGAAGAGAACATTGCTGTATTGGCTGGTCCATGTCATGCAGAAGAAGTGGCATTGGAACGCTTGTCTTATCTGACCGTCGGATGTAAAGACATTGAAAAAGCGAAGATGTTTGCCCGACAGCTTTCGGGACACTATATCAAGACATCGGTCAATACCGATGTAGCAGGTATAGAATATGCATCTGTTTTGAAGAATGTGTATGCCATAGCTGCCGGAATATGCAGCGGCCTGAAATACGGAGATAACTTTCAGGCAGTACTGGTTTCGAATGCTCTTCAGGAAATGAACCGTTTTCTCGATACAGTACATCCGGTAGACCGGTGTACAAACGATTCGGCTTACTTGGGCGACCTGTTGGTTACATCATATTCCAACTTCAGCCGTAACCGTGTATTCGGAACAATGATAGGAAAAGGATATTCGGTAAAAAGTGCACAGATAGAAATGGAAATGATAGCCGAAGGCTATTACGGAACCAAATGTATCAAGGAACTGAACAAGCATCTGCACGTCAATATGCCGATAGTAGACGCCGTTTACAACATTTTGTATGAACGGATTTCTCCAATGATTGAAATCAAATTACTGACTGATTCATTCAGATAATAAAGAAGAATATTTATGGAAAATATTAAACTTGACATCAACAAGTCTTTAGGTTTTATTTCCAAAGACAAACTAGCTGCTTACGAACCTAAGGTAAGAGCATGTATGGAAACATTGGAAAAAGGTACAGGATTGGGAAATGACTTCCTGGGCTGGTTACATTTGCCTTCTTCCATTACTAAAGAACATCTGGACGACTTAAAAGCTACAGCACAGGTTCTGCGCGAAAACTGTGAAGTTGTAGTTGTTGCTGGTATCGGCGGAAGCTATCTGGGTGCCCGCGCCGTTATCGAAGCTATGTCCAACAGCTTCTTGTGGTTGCAAGAAAAGAAAGCAGGACAGCCTACTATCATCTTTGCCGGACACAACATTGGTGAAGATTACTTGTACGAGCTGACTTCTTTCCTGAAAGACAAGAAATTCGGTGTAATCAATATCTCTAAATCAGGTACTACTACTGAAACAGCTTTGGCTTTCCGCCTGCTGAAAAAACAATGCGAAGACCAGCGCGGCAAAGAAATGGCACGTAAGGTTATCGTAGCTGTAACTGATGCAAAGAAAGGTGCTGCTCGCGTAACTGCTGACAAAGAAGGCTACAAATCATTCATTATTCCTGATAATGTAGGTGGTCGTTTCTCTGTTCTGACTCCAGTAGGATTATTGCCTATCGCTGTAGCAGGTATCGATATCGACCAGTTGGTAGAAGGTGCGCGCAAGATGGAAGAAGTTTGTGCTAACCAGAATATGATGGAAAATCCTGCCGCTCTTTATGCAGCAACTCGTAACGAACTGTATCAGAACGGAAAGAAGATTGAAATTCTGGTAAACTTCCAGCCTAAGTTGCATTATTTCATGGAATGGTGGAAACAGCTTTACGGAGAATCTGAAGGTAAAGATCACAAAGGTATCTATCCTAGCTCTGTAGACTTCTCTACTGACCTGCACTCTATGGGACAATGGATTCAGGAAGGTGAACGTACCATCTATGAAACAGTGATTTCTGTTGAAACTCCTAACCACGAACTTCATGTACCTTCAGACGAAGAAAATCTGGACGGCTTGAACTTCCTGGCAGGAAAACGCGTAGATGAAGTTAATAAAATGGCAGAACTTGGAACTCAGCTGGCACACGTTGACGGTGGAGTACCTAACATGCGCGTAAGTGTTCCAAAACTGAACGAATACTATTTGGGACAATTGATTTATTTCTTCGAAAAAGCTTGCGGTATCAGCGGCTATCTGCTTGAAATTAATCCGTTCAACCAGCCAGGTGTAGAAGCTTACAAGAAAAACATGTTTGCTTTGTTGAATAAACCTGGATATGAAGAAGAAACTAAGGCTATTCAAGCTCGTTTAAAATAAAAATTAAACAATAAAAAATGAATAATGATAAGTGGAAAGCGGTAACCAGTATCAATACCGCTCTTCATTTATCATTATTCATTTTTTCATTATTTACACATATGTAGTTTATTCTTAAACTGAAAAAGATGTTCCAACAAGCAATAGAAAATTATCTCACAACCCATCATTTTGATAAACTGAACCTGAAAGCTGTACTGTTTGATATGGACGGTGTATTATTCGATTCCATGAAAAATCATGCAGCAGCCTGGCACGAAGCCATGAAGCAGTACGGTATGCATCTGAGTCCGGAAGAAGCATATATGCACGAAGGACGTACAGGGGCATCAACAATCAATATAGTAAGTACCCGACAGCGTCATAGAGAAGCAACCGAAGAGGAAATAAAAGAAATCTATCAGACTAAAAGCGATATTTTCAATTCCCTTCCTAAGGCCGAACGAATGCCGGGAGCACTCGAACTGCTCAATCAGATAAAGGAAGACAATTTGATTCCAGTGGTAGTAACAGGCTCAGGACAGAAATCATTGCTGGAACGCTTGAACAGAAATTTTCCAAATATTTTCAAAGGCGAGCTTATGGTAACAGCTTTCGATGTAAAATACGGAAAGCCAAATCCGGAACCTTATCTGATGGGACTTCAGAAAGCCGGTGTCAAAGCCAATGAAGCTATCGTTGTAGAAAATGCTCCTCTCGGAGTACGCGCTGGTGTAGCTGCTGGTATCTTTACAGTAGCTGTAAATACTGGTCCTCTGCCCGATAAAGTCTTACTGGACGAAGGAGCTAATTATCTTTTCCATTCTATGCCAGATTTTAGCAAGAATTGGAAAGATTTTTATCAAGCAATCAAATAAAATCGTATATTTGCAATTGAGCATTTACAAATGCTTATACTAACCCTAACAAATTCAATTGGATATTCGGGAAGGCTGCCTCGTGATGAAGCAGCCTTTTCTATTTTTACTATTGTCAGTTGACAAATTAGTATCTGATATAGTCTCAGAAATATGGAAAATATATCTAATTTTGCGCATATTTACAGCAGCAAGTATTACATAAATTAATATGACAAGTTCATTAAAGGCAAAATATCACATTCTGGCTATTCTCACCGTAGCGGTATGGGGAACTACGTTCATATCTACAAAAATTCTGATAAACAACGGATTGTCACCTCAGGAAATATTTCTTCTCCGCTTCATTATTGCATATATCGGAATATGGTTCATCTCTCCTCGCAAGATTTTTTCAGACAGCATCAAAGACGAACTTACTATGTTTGCTGCCGGACTAACTGGAGGTACATTGTATTTCCTGACCGAAAATACCGCCTTAAAATTTACCCAGACTACTAATGTAGCCTTTATAATATGTGCTACTCCTCTGCTAACTACGGGACTATCACTCCTGACAGATAGAAATAATAAAGTCAGCCACAACTGGCTTCTGGGATCTATAGCAGCACTCATTGGCGTAGCTATACTTATATTCAATGGCAGCGTGATTCTGAAACTCTCCCCCATCGGAGATTTTCTGACACTGGCAGCTGCATTATCCTGGGCCTTTTATAGTCTTATAATCAATAAACTCTCGAAGAAATACCGCTCTATATTCATTACCCGCAAAATATTTTTCTACGGAACTTTAGGAATACTTCCGGCTTTCATCATCCATCCTTTTTCTTTTCCACTGGAGGGATTTCTCCGTCCTGAAGTATTCATCAACCTTCTATTCCTTAGTCTTCTAGCTTCATTGGTCTGCTTTGTTGTATGGAATATGGTATTGATGCATCTCGGTACGATAATGTCATCAAACTATTTATATCTCAATCCATTATTCACTACTTTAGCAGCCTTTGTTGTATTAAACGAGACGTTGACTATTTATGCCTTCATCGGTGTATTGCTGGTTATGCTGGGAGTATTTTTATCTACAAGGTACAAATAAAAGAGAAGCTTTCACAGATATTTCCAACAGAAATCTGTTTGTCACTTAATTGCGGAAAATAAATTCATTCTGAATATTTCGCCAATCCCCAAAATGGACAATCCATTATAATTTAAGAAAAGATTACTTTCTGTCAGAGAAAGCAATCGTCGTAAAAAAAGAAAAGATTCTGATAATCAGAATCTTTTCAAACTACATTAGTACACCCATGGGGAGTCGAACCCCAATCGATGGAACCGGAATCCATTATTCTATCCATTGAACTATGGGTGCATATTTTCTAAAACCATGGCAAAAATACAATTATTCTGTATTTCGTCCTAATATTCGAGAAAAAAAATAAGAGAGGAATAAAACTTTTACACACAACAAATTACCATTTTATCAATAAAAACAAAGAAAATCATCACACAATGATAATATTTCAAACAAATACATTGCATTTTTACAAAATATAATTATCTTTGCCTACATATTTAAATACAGAAAATTAAAAAGACATGAGTTACCTAATAAAACCTACCAACTATCAACCTTTGCTTGACATGAAGCAAACCGAGTTGGGTATAAAACAAATAAAAGAATTTTTCCAGCAAAACCTGTCTTCTGAACTGCGTTTACGCCGTGTTACGGCACCGCTTTTTGTCCTGACCGGTATGGGAATGAATGATGATTTGAATGGAGTAGAGCGCCCTGTAACCTTCCCTATAAAGGATTTGGGAGAACAACGTGCCGAAGTGGTACACTCGCTGGCCAAATGGAAACGGGTAACTCTTGCCGACTATAATATAGAACCAGGATATGGCATTTATACCGATATGAATGCAATCCGTGCCGACGAAGAACTGGGAAACCTGCATTCGCTTTATGTAGACCAATGGGACTGGGAGCGTGTCATCACTCCAGAACAGCGAACCGTAGATTTCCTGAAGAGTATCGTTACCCGTATTTATTCGGCCATGCGCCGCACTGAATATATGATTTGTGAAGTATATCCGCAAATCAGTTCATTCTTGCCTCACGATGTCCATTTCATCCATTCGCAGGATTTGCTTGATATGTATCCGGACAAAACCCCTAAAGAACGTGAGGATTTGATTACCGAACGATACGGAGCCGTATTTATCATCGGTATCGGTGGCAAACTGAGTGACGGAAATCCACACGACAAACGTGCCCCGGACTATGATGACTATACAACTATTGATCCGAAAACAGGACTTCCGGGACTGAATGGTGACCTGCTCATCTGGAACAGTGTACTTGGAAGAGCAATCGAGCTTTCATCAATGGGTATTCGTGTTGACAAAGCAGCTTTACTAAAACAGCTGGAACTGGCAGGAAAGGAAGAAAGAACTAAACTTTACTTCCACAAACGTTTGTTGGAAGGTTCTCTTCCGCTTAGTATCGGAGGGGGTATCGGACAGTCGCGCCTCTGTATGCTGTATTTACGAAAAGCGCATATCGGTGAAATACAAGCTAGCATATGGCCCGAAGAGATGCGTCGGGAATGTGCTGAGCTGGGTATGCAACTTATTTGATGCGAAATACAAATACACTGAATGATTTTCTACCGGCAAATATTTCTTTATGAGGTAAAATATTACGACATAAGAAATATTTGCCGTTTTTTAGTTATACCTCCTGCCAACCCTCATAGAAGAATAAAAATTCACTCTTGAAATCCTGAAAAGAATTTGTACAGATTTTCAAAAAATATCGAGAAGAATCAGGTAAAAGAAGGTGATGTTTTTTGCATAATAACATATTTCATTGATTAAAAATCTTTATCCCCTCCACAGATACCTGTAAAGGGAATCAGGCTTCCTGAAAAAGTTCTTCTACACAATACTGTATTTATATCTTTTTTACTACATTTGTCTGATTTAGCAGCAACAAAGCAACGCATTTTCACTTATATACAATAAAATTTTCAGACAATATGAATGTACAGATAGAAGAATCATGGAAGCAAGTGCTGACTCCTGAATTTGATAAAGACTATTTTATCCGCCTGACGGAATTTGTTCGCCGGGAATATCAGACTACGACCGTATATCCTCCTGGAAAATTGATATTCAATGCTTTCAATCTCTGCCCTTACAACAAAGTAAAAGTAGTTATCATCGGTCAGGACCCATACCATGGTCCCGGACAAGCACATGGCCTCTGTTTCTCTGTAAACGACGGTATTCCTTTTCCTCCGTCGCTGCAAAATATTTTCAAGGAAATACATGATGACTTAGGTACTCCCATACCAACAACTGGAAATCTTACCCGCTGGGCAGAACAAGGTGTCTTGCTACTCAATGCCACACTGACTGTCCGTGCTCATCAGGCAGGCTCACACCAACGTCAAGGTTGGGAGGAATTTACGGATGCAGCAATCCGAGCTTTAGCCGAAAACCGGGAACATCTGGTATTTATTTTATGGGGAGCGTATGCACAAAAGAAAGGGGCTTTTATAGACCGCAACAAGCATTTGGTTCTGACATCTGTACACCCTTCGCCGCTTTCTGCCTACCACGGCTTTTTCGGAAACAAACATTTCAGCCGTGCAAACGAATATCTGATTCAGCATGGCGAAGAACCAATCAAATGGTGAAACTTACCTAGGGATATTCAGTAAATGTCCCTAAAACGTAAGATGGCATATAAAGTCGATAGAGTATAATCACTTTATATGCCATTATTATTGCCCTTTTTCTGTGTTTTTTCATATAATCCTATCTGTTGGACATGATGTTCCGGAAGAAGTCTGATGCCCTCTTCTGCTCCTGTCTGTAAATTCATCTCATGCCGCTTTAGCTGTTCTGCTGGTGACCTTGTCTATCATCAGTACGGCATTTGCCGTATGTATTCCGAAGAAAATCCAAAGGATTTCAGTCTTCCTGTTCCTGGCCTTTATTCTTACGAGTGAGTAGTGTTGCTTTTGAGTACCGAAGCTTCCTTCAAGCCTGGTAGCTCTCTGCTTTGAAAGTTCACTTCTGAGAACCTTTCTCAAGGGTTCATCCTTTGCCGCCCTTCCCTTGCGTACAAAGGAAGTGGATATACCATATTTTGTACAGAACCTTCTATTTGCATTATTGGCATATATGGAATCTCCAGCCGCACATCTAACCCTGACATTCATGAGTTTCTGTTGCATACGGATACAGTCCTTCAGTCGTATTCCCTCATTGAATGACTTGAACGAGAGGTGTTCGATAAACGATATACCGTCTATCTGTATGTTGTTAACCTTTGCACCGAATTCAACAGACTTTGTTTCCTTGCCTCTTACGATAGGACGTACGTAATGACGGTCGATGCTGACGATGCGGTCATTGACCTTCCTGCCTTCAAACAGTTCCTTCTCCTGTACAAGAACCTTTCTGATTATGGAAAGGCGTTTCTGATAATCCTGTGTATATCTGAGTGATCTCCCGTATTCCTTATGAATCTCATCCCTCTGTACGATGAGCTTTTCAAGGAGTCTGATCATACGGCGCTTGAGCATGCGTGTTCTTGAGGCCTTCCTCTTTCTTTTCTTGCAGTATGAAAGATAGGACTCTGACACATCCGCATATTTGTTACGGGGACGCCTTATCCCAAGATCCATACAATGCCGGCAGATATGCCTGTAAAGCCATTCAATACTTTCCCAAAGCAGTTTCATGTCTGTAGGAAAACGCATGTGACTTTCATAACACGTGGCATCAGTCATGCACACGTGAAGGTTCTCAAGATATGGTTTCCAGTGGGAGGCCAGTATCTCCTGAAGGGAGTCAATATCAAGACGGGATGCTATCTCATTGCGGATGGCACTGACTATCTTGTAGTTGGTTATGGGAAAGGCCGGATCTATCATGATTCCGCAGAATATCTGGTAGTGGAGGTTGCCGTTGAGATGTTCCACCAGCTGTCTGTCGGAGAATCCGGTGTAGGCTTTCAGGACCATAAGGGCAATCTTTGCCAGAGGGCTAAAAATGTTCCTGCGTCCAAGACGCTGTTCCGACAAGCCTATGGCTTTTGCCATACGGTCAAACGGGAAAACTGAGTGAAGCCTGCCCAGTTCACTCTCATAAAAACTCTTGCGATATTTTTCCAGAACATCAAATTCTGTAAAGCCCAAAGTGGGCTGTATTTCCGAAATATTTTGTATCTTAGCCATATCTTTTTTGGGGTATTTCCCCCGTTTGGGCTGCCAAACCTTATTTTCGGGGGAATATCTAAAGATACAAAAAAGCCAACTAATTCGCAATACATTGTGTATGAATTAGTTGGCTAATTTTATATTATTTACTGAGTGTCCCTACCTATGGATATGAAAAGAGCCGCGAAATTGTTTTCCGCGGCTCTTTTCATATTATCGCTCAACAAATGTATATTATTAATACCAGGTAACCTGACTACCCGTATTACTACGCTGATCCCATTTCAAGGCATCGGTCAACATAGCCGAGTTAGCTCGAATCGAGAAGTTATATGATGTATACGGACCGAAAACCAAACCGCAACTCATATTGAAACAGTGCAAGTCACGAGTTATGTTTACTGTAGTCATAGACATTTCCTTCGAAGTAAAATCATAACCACTAGAATAAGTTACATTCCATCGGCTACCCATCTTTATATTACCTGAAATATTCAGCGAATGAGTCAGAGAATATGGGTAACGCATGGTTTTGATATTAATCTGCTTGCTTCTGTCTTCACGGATACTGTAACTATAACTCAAGCTCAAACTCCATGGAAGCTTAAATGCAAGATAACCATCTGGATCGAGTGTTGCATTTTCTGTCTTACGGGTACCAGAATTCAATTGTTTATCAGTTTCTTCTTCCAAATCTTCATCATCTTCTTCCGTATCCGTATCTTTCTTGTCTTTTTCCTTATCTTTATCATCACCCTTACCAAACAGTTTCTTAAACGTATCGTTGTTCAAGGTATACGAGAATGATCCGCTATATCCCTGGAATCGTCCGAAACGTCCGTAAGACCATTCGGTACGATCGCTCTCTACAACCTTACCATTTTCGTCGAACTTATAAGCATAAGTAGCGAACGTTGCATTCATGTTGAAGGTATAGCTCTTGGTCAGTTTCAAGCGGGCAGTCAACGAAAGGTTACTCCACCGCTTCTGGGCAATATCGTATGACAAACTTCCACTCAAATCATCAATCAGGCTGATTTTCTTATATCCGGTAGTATCCTTATCGGAAGCCATTTTCATTTCCAGATTATTTTTCAGCGAAAAGCTGACGTTTTGAGAAACACCTTTTCCCGGATAACTGTATGGGGAGCCTTCGTATGGTGAATATTCAGCCATACGTACTTCACCGTTTTCGTCGGTATATGTATAAGTTTCGTAATAACCATAACGCGATTTTCCGAAATCAGGCGTATAGGTATAACTTACAGAAGGAGTAATGACATGACGCAATACAATTTCTTTGCTCTTCATGAATAGGGGCTTATACATACCATACAGTTTCGTATTCATGGAAACTGACATGTTATAATCGTACACACGATTGAAGCCGTTGACCGTATCCTTCACTACCTCCTGAGCTCGCTGATCGTAGCTCTGCATGACCTTACGTGTATACCAGCGTTCGGTATAGTTAAACGAAGGAGTAATATTGATGTACTTGAACAGATTGAAGGTAGCCTCCACCGGAATGGTATGCTTCATACCGGTTTTCCACTGAGAGAAAGGAGTCTTGAAAAGCAGATTATCTTTTGTGTCTACACTGTTTGTCAAAGCACCCGTGTACTGGAATGAAATCTTCTCATACCAACGTTCGTCACCCGCTGCCTTCTTACGCTTGAACGGATAAATACGGCTCAACGAAATATTCAAGTCGGGCAAGGTCATATTAACAGAAGACTCCCTTGTATTCTGAGTAATATTGAATGTACTCGAAATATTCAATCCGATTTCAGGAAAGTTACGTGAATAGCTGATACTTGACGCCTTGGTATTGTTACTATATGCCGAAGGGTCGTACAATGAACTTAAACTTGAACGGTCGTAGCTACTGGTTGCAAAGTTTACACTTGCCGAGAATGAGCTGTTCGGGCTAGCTTTTGAGTCCTGACGGTGACTCCACTGAATACGGAAGTCCTTTGATACAGCATAATCGGGCATATTCTTTTCGCCTGTCTTCGTTACCAGATAACTTGCATTAAAGTAACCGCTATACTTATAACGCTTATTGTAATTGGATGCGGCAGACAGTCCCCAGGAACCTTTGGTATATATTTCTCCCAAAACCTTAAGGTCTACTTTATCATTAATGGCAAAATAATATCCACCGTCACGCAAGTAGAAACCACGGTTCATTTCATCACCATAGGTAGGCATAATGAAACCAGAAGAATAACTGCTGCTGAATGGGAAGAAACCGAAAGGAACAGCTATCGGAAGAGGTACATCTTCAACCACAAGTTGTGCAGGACCAAAAACGACATCCTTTTTAGGACGTACCTTTGCCATAGACAATTTAAGATAAAAATGCGGATGTTCCTTATTATCACAGGTGGTATATTTACCCTGAGTCATATAGATCTCATCGTCTGCTCCTTTTTTGGCATTCTCACTGGTGACATATCCTTCTCCCTGCTGCGTTACAATGCTATTGATGAATCCTTTTTTCGTTTTGAAGTTATAACGCATGGTCTTCGACTCGTAAGGTGTTTCTCCGTCTTTAAATATAGGAGTACCCTGTTCTACACCAGTAGTATCTGCCACACCACGGGCATACACCGTACTACTGTCCATATTCATTGTAATCAACTCGGAAGTCAATTCAATGTTCTGGTAATTCACCTTTCCATCACCATACAAATGAGCGAAACCTCCTTTAGTAAACACGATAGAATCGGCTGCTTCGTAAATAACCGGAGCATCCAGAGGTTCTTTTTTAGGAGTTGTATCAAGAGCCAGTGAATCTGCTCCAATAGAATCAAGTCCTAATGAATCTACTGTCAATGAATCATTTTTTAAAGAATCGGCAGCAAGCGAATCCGTACGAAGTTCTGTTCTGTTACCTCGCGATCTTTTCCCTCTCACACGCTGAGTCTCAGCATACAAAGAGAAAAAAAATCCTACAAAGAACAGAAACAACAGCAGATATGTAGTTTTTTTAAATGACGCCATTCATTAATCTTTTACACAATGCAGTGCAAAAGTAAGCATTCTCTCTCAAATAAACACAAGAGCTACTGTTTTTAATTTATTTTTAAGACTATAAAAAGAGTTCACACCAATAGTCAAAACGTTTACCACCCTCTTCGCCATATCGTGCAACACTTTTTCGGGCTTTTTCAATTCCTTTTTCATGATCCAGTTTGGACTTTGAAAAAAATTTGTCTGCAAAACAAATTATTTGCTCCTCAAGGCTGACCGGAGTCATTTCGCGATGTGGAACAGGCAAATCTTGCTGTATGATATTTTGCAGAGATAATCCGGCTCCCGTATGGCGTTCGCATACCAAAGCATGTTTCGGAAATCCTTCTTTACGAACCAGTTCTGCTCCTAAATATCCATGACAAATATAGGGGTACTTTCCAAAGCAACAGATTCCCTCGGCATCGGTTTGAAAGATACCGATATCATGCAACATGGCAGCCTCTTCTATAAATTGTAAATCCAGATTCAACTCAGGGTGCTTCCGTGCCATTGCAAGGGCTTTATCTGCTACCGAACGACTATGCTTCAACAAAATATGCTTTAACTCATTATCTTCAGGATAATATTTGTCTATTAACAACAGTGGATCCATGTAATTATTCTTTTATTATTACCTTTGTATGAAACAAAGATAGTGAAAAAATCATCCGATATGAAATATATTACTTTATTCATTTGCTGGCTGGCAGTTCTGCAAGCAACCGCACAAGTAAAAAACGGAGCCGACAGACTGGAGGAATTATTTCCCCTGCTTGAAAACAAACGTATATCATTGGTTGTAAACCAAACCTCCCTTGTACAGAACGTACACCTTCTGGATACTTTATACAATAAAGGAGTGCATATTACTCAGGTATTCGCTCCTGAACATGGATTCAGAGGGGATGCCGATGCGGGAGAATTTATAAAAAACGGTAAAGATTACCGGACTCAAGTGCCCATAATTTCTTTATACGGAAAAAATAAAAAGCCTCAACCGGTACAACTACAGCAAACAGACATTGTGATTTTTGACATTCAGGACGTAGGTGCAAGATTTTATACATATATCAGTACAATGTTTTATGTCATGCAAGCTTGCGCCGAAAACAATAAGGAACTGATTATTTTAGACCGCCCCAACCCATGTGATTATGTAGACGGACCTGTACTTGACATGAAATATAAAAGTTTCGTAGGTATACTTCCCATCCCGGTACTTCATGGCTGTACGATAGGTGAACTGGCACAAATGATAAATGGAGAGGAATGGCTAGGTAATAATCTTCAGTGTCCACTGAAAGTTATTACTATAGAAGACTGGAAACACGGACAACCTTATTCACTTCCGGTAAAGCCCTCCCCTAACCTGCCAAATGATCAGGCCATTGCGCTCTACCCTTCTCTCTGCCCATTTGAGGGAACATCTGTCAGTGTAGGAAGAGGTACAGATTTTCCGTTCCAAATAATAGGAAGCCCGACAACAAAAAATCTGAAATTTCGTTTTATGCCTCATCCAATGAAAGGCTCTGATAAACATCCGCTACACCAAGATACATATTGTTACGGATTAAATCTCAGCTCGGAAAAGAATATTCCCAAAGGATTTTCTTTGCAGTATGTCATCCAGTTCTATAACTATTTTCAAAATCTCACCAAACATGCGGAAAAAGATTTTTTTACACGGCCACACTGGTTCGATTTTTTAATGGGAACCAATCAAGTACGCCTGGATATTCTAAAAAATAAAACAAAGGAACAAATCCGTTCCGCCTGGCAAAAGAAACTAAATCAATATAAAGAAATAAGAAAAAAGTATCTTCTTTATGAGGATTATCCGGCAATGTAAATACAAAAAAATCCGGCAGGCTTTTTTATAAGCTTGCCGGATTTTTTTTATTTCAGTCAGATATTCTGTTTAGATACCTAAAGATTTCTTTACAGCTTCAACTTTTTCCATTGCATCAGCGTTAGCGCCTGCATAGCACTTAGGACATCCCATTTCACCCTTTATTTCCATATAGAACTTAATCTTCGGTTCAGTACCTGAAGGACGAACAGAGATCTTAGTACCATCAGCTGTGAAGAACTGAAGAACATTCGAAGGTTCTGGCATATCCAAATCAGTTACATTACCATTTGCATCAGTAGCCTTCAAAGTCTTGTAGTCTTTTACAAGAACAACTTCTGATCCACCCAATTCTTTTGGAGGACAAGCACGAAAGTTATCCATCATAGCCTTGATTTCATCTGCACCGCTCTTACCCGGTTTCACAACATTTACTGTCACTTCTTTAGAGAATCCATATTCTACATAGATTTCCATCAAAATGTCATACAATGTCTTACCCTGATCCTTAGCCCATGCACAAATTTCAGCCAACAAAGAACATGCTGACACAGCATCTTTATCGCGAACGAAATCTTCTGCCAAGAATCCGTAGCTTTCTTCACCACCGCCAATGTATTGTTCTTTACCTTCGCGCAAACGGATTTCACGTGCGATCCACTTAAATCCAGTATAGCAATCAAGCATCTTGATGTTATTCTTGTCAGCAACAGACTTGATAAGTTCAGTAGTAACAATTGTTTTTACAATAAATTCGTTACCTTTCATCTTACCCATTGCAATACGATTCTTGATGATGTAATACAAGAATATCAAGCAAGTCTGGTTACCGTTAATCAATACCCATTCGCCCTTGTCATCTTTACAAGCCATACCTACACGGTCTGCATCTGGGTCAGAAGCCATTACAATGTCAGCATCGATTTCCTTAGCCAACTTAATAGCCAAAGTCAAAGCCTCTGCATTTTCCGGATTTGGAGATACAACAGTTGGGAAATCACCACTCTTCACCATCTGTTCAGGTACGCAATGTACATTTTCAAATCCCCAAAGTTTCAATGATTGCGGAATCAGCATCATTCCAGTTCCGTGAATCGGAGTATAAACAATCTTCAAATCTTTCTGACGCTTGATAACTTCCGGATCGATAGAAATAGTATGAACCTGACGCAAATACTCGTCATCAATATCTTTTCCGATAATCTGAATCAGTTCCTTATTGCCTTCAAACTTGATATCAGCAGCCGAAGCAATTTTGTTTACTTCATCGATAATTCCCTTATCGTGTGGAGCAAGCACCTGAGCACCATCGTCCCAATATGCTTTATAGCCATTGTATTCTTTTGGATTATGAGAAGCAGTCAAAATAATACCGCTCTGGCATCCCAAGTGACGAATAGCAAATGACATTTCCGGAGTAGGACGCATATCTTCGAACAAATAGACTTTGATACCGTTAGCAGAAAAGATATTAGCAGAAATTTCAGCAAACAAGCGGCTGTTATTTCTACAGTCATGTCCTACGACAACAGAAATATCTTTCTTTCCGGCAAAACATTTATTCAGATAATTAGACAATCCCTGAGTTGCAGCTCCAACAGTATAGATATTCATACGGTTTGAACCTACTCCCATGATACCACGCAAGCCACCTGTTCCGAATTCGAGGTCTTTATAAAAAGCTTCTATCAATTCTGTTTTATCAGGATTTTCCAACATGCGCTTTACTTCAGCTTGAGTTTCAGCGTCATAAGCAGGAGTCAACCATTTCTGAGCTTTATCAGAACACAATTTAATCAATTCTTCGTTTTCCATGATTTTATATTCTTTATAGTTATTGATGTTTTTCCTGTATTAGCGAAACAAAAATAAAAGATTCATTCTAATTATCCTAATTATTCTTTGCAAAAAACAAATTGAATCTTGATTTATTACTTTTTCTTATCCCCATTTTCAAAATAAAAATCCATACATCATGAATAATTCATAAACAACAAGAAAATGTTTAAATAATTTAATTGAAGAAATACATATAAATACAGGCATGTACCTAGTTGATTTTATAAAAATCAACCACTTACAGATTGTCAAATGGGACAAGAAAATCATTACATTATGAATTTAATGTCATTAAAAAGAAACAATAATTTGTTCAAAAAATATAAAATAGCCATATTTGTAACATAAAAGTGAATAAATATATCTTTTAGAAAACAGAAACTTTTGTATGAAAGAACATATCTACATATTGGACGATCACCCTATGATAGCAGAAGGTACTGCTCAACTACTGATGACGGATGAAAGATATCAGGTCACAATAGGAAAGCATTACTCTGAACTGTATAATTTTATAGAAAGTAATCCCATTAGTCTTTTAATCATCGATTACGAGCTACAAGATAAAACAGCATTAGATCTGCTGCCATACTTACAAAAGAAAATACCTCAGACACCTGTGCTTGTATATACTATGCATACGGAGTTTTGGATAATAAAACTGCTAATAAAAAAAGAAGTAGCAGGTATAGTTTCCAAAAATGATAATACCAGTGAAATAAAAAAAGCAATCGAATCTATCCTATTGACGAAAAATAAATACTACTCTCCCACAGCACTCAATATTGTATTGTCACTTGTAGGAGATCATTCTGCAACAGATTCGATAGCATATACACCAAGCCCTCGTGAGAAAGAAATCATCAATATGCTATCATGTGGGTACACATCTGAGGAAATAGCCCAAAAACTTAACCTCAGCAAAAGCACTATAGATACAATGAGAAAAAACATATTATTAAAAAGTGGCGCTATCAATGTCTCACATCTTATGCGCCTGGCTTTTATAAAAGGATGGATAACTACATGAAAAAATTAATCTTAAGTTTCGTTTTAAGTATTTTTACTGGATATATCACAGCCAACAATTTTGTCCAACAGATTCAACAATACGGCGATAACGGTGACTTTCACCGGATGGATTCTATATATTCTCTAGCAAAACAACAAGTGAATTACCAAAACGACCCAGTTGCCGCAGTAGAGATACATACAACTTATGCTACTTACCTCAATTCGAAACGAGAGTATGATAAAGCATATTCAATACTTAAGGATGTCAAAAAAGAAATCAGTCTTTTAAAAGACAGAAGATTTTCATCCGACGCTCAAAAAAAATTATTACAATCGGAAAGTATTGCTACCTATGAAATAGCGTATGGACTATGGTCAAACAATAAACTTGATGAAGCAAAGAAATTTGCTCACGAAGCTATAAAACTGTTTGAGCAAGCCAATGACACTTCCCGACTGGCTGAATCATATAACTTATCAGGAGTTATATACAAGAATTCATTCATGCTCGACAAAGCTATTTTAATGTACAAAAAAGCTTTGAAAATAACCGAACAACAAAAAGATTATACACTTTCAGCCATCATCAGCAGCAATATAGCCACTCTGTACAATGAACTGGAGGAAAATCAAAAAGCAATAGTATTTTCACGGAGATTTTTTTCATACCCACAAACAGATACACTTGCATTCGATTATCAGATCAATAAGATAAGTTATTTATGTAACCATGCCATCCTGCTCACAAACGGGAAATATTATAAGAATGCCATCGACAGTCTTCAATTAGCTACCAGGTTATTACAAGACAATATGCCCGCAGGACTAAAATTATATATCTATACTAATTACGCAAAAGCACTATATGATACAGGAGAAACCAAATCAGCAATCAAATATTACCAGAAAGCCATAAGCTATAAAAAGCAATCAAGCAACGAGTACAATAAGGCAAATTTGGATTACCTGTACGGATATATGCTTTTTCAGGCTACAGACTCTCTGGCTCAAGCCCGGCAATATCTATCAAACGCTTTAGATTTTTACAGAAAAAATCCAAGTGTGCTACTCACCAAGTCCCTTCTTGCATTGGCAGAGGTAGAAGCCAAAAGAAACAACGTGAAAGAGTCATACAAATTGGCTCTTGAAGCATACGAAACAGAGCAAAAAATCCAACACAAGAATTTCCATAATCGTCTGGCCGGATTCGAAGCTGAACTTAAAACTAAAGAAAAGGATCTGGAAATCATTAGCCTCAACGCAGAAAAAGCCAAAAACAAAATCGCATATCAAACACGTATATACATTATTTCCAGCATATTAATACTAATCATACTACTATCTTGTATCATTATAATCAGTCTTCAGAAAAGAAAAGTAGCACTTAAACTGAGTCAATCGGAACTGGAAAAAGAACTAAGGAATAAAGAAATACAAAGCCAGCAGCTAATTGATGAAATGAATAAGAAAATGACAGAAAGATATCTTAAAGGACTGGAAGACAGTAACAACTATATTTCTAAAGAACTCCATAACAATGTCTGCAATGAGTTGCTGGCAGCTGAAATGCAGTTACAGCAAGCAAATGCCAGTCAACTTGCAGCACAGCTTGGCGTGATACGAGAAACCGTACGTAACATATCACATCAATTATCGACACCTAATTTCAGCAACATCAGTTTATATCAAATGCTGAATCTATACGTCGAAAAACTAAGTGCTTTAAAATCTCCAGCCCTGCATCCATATATAGCCGACGAAATAAACGATTTATCAATTCCATCAGAAAATATTTTGGAAATATACAGAATCTTGCAGGAAATCATATCCAATATAATCAAACATGCACATGCCCAAAACATGTATCTTACTGTCAGTTGTACACCCAGCGACATAGAAGTTATAGTAGAGGATGACGGCCAAGGATTTGATACGTCCTCATCTCATAATATCTTGACAGCAGGATTAGGATTACAAACGATAAAAGAAAGATGCAATAAATTGCAGGGAGAATGTAAAATCGAATCTACTTTAAATAAGGGAACAATCATTCACATGCGATTTCCTGTTTGAAAGCTATTAATAGTCAGATAATACAAAAATCAGGATACATCTTCACGATGTATCCTGACTAAATTAACACAATTTATTTGTGCCCCATCTCTAAATAAAAAAACAAAGTTTGAATTATAGTATCACATTTTCTAATCGATCATTGTACTCTTTATCTTATTTTCTCACATAAATCTTTCTCTTTTTACAAAAGTACATTATCAATATAAAAAAAATACCCCCATAAATAATGATTCTATTATCACTATTTATAGGGGATAATGCAAAAACAGCTCTCTCGTTAATCGAATCAAAAAAATGACTCACAAATCCTTGAACAGCTGTTTTTAGTTGTTCATTTTGTATTTCTTATTTCACCAGATAACGTTCTCCGGTAGCTTTTACAACCTCATTCAAGAATTCCTGCGGATAACCCGGACGATCGAGAGGAGCAGTATTTCCTGTTTCAGGACGTACAATCTTACCATTCTTTACACGTTTTACTACTCCATCATTATAACGGACAATCAGGAACTCACCCAGTTTTTTCCAGCTATCAACAGCAGTCTGAGCAGCCATTCCTGTGTAATTGGTAAGAAAATCCTTTGCTTTCTGAGGATCTTGGGTATACAGTTTCATAGCGGTACTCTCGATACCTTCCTGAGCGTCAGCATACATATCTTCCAATGAATTCTGAACTGTACGCATATCGTCTATCATCAGACTATAGCGGGGACGAATCATATCTGCTACCCAGTTGTAAATCCAGAAAGCAGAATTCCATGAGAATGTCACACAGTCGCCCTCTCCTTCTGCATAAGAAGCAGGAACTTTATCGGTATTACAATAAACCGGAGTAAATACAGTCATATTAGCATCATCAACTCCAAACCAAAGTACTCCACCGATTGCATCAGGCATAGTAGAACGCATTTGAGAAACAAAGACAAAACCACTCTGCTGAGTTGAAATAGGACGTTCGTTGAAGTAAGTCTTGCCATCCACTTCAAATGTCAATGGAGATAAACGATAAGGCATTTTAAATGCTCCAGCTCCCATATCATTGGTAATATCAAGCGGAGTACCTTCATAATGATCGCGCATAGCATGCTGAATATCACGAACAGAAACCTTACGGTCCGGCTTAATATAAAGCGGCATCGGTTCTTTGCTTTCACCTTGTATGTAAGAAAGATAAGCTTGTCCGGTTACTTTGCTGAACATGTTATAGAAACTCCACACACGAGCTTCACAAGCACGCAATCCACTAAAATCGAGCGGACAATAAGCATCAGCAAAACTGAAATCCTTGTTTACTCCATCGAAATAACCTTTTTCACGTGCAAACGAAATCACATCCGGAGAATAAAGACAATTATCTTTATCGTTCATATCAAACTGATGAATACGGCTTTGGTTTGCATGAGCTGCTATACAGTCGTCTGGAATACGGACTGCTACCCATACAGCTCCCTTCACTCCTGGTCCTTTTCCAATCATTTCCATAATCCAAGCCTCATTCGGATCGGCAATAGTAAATGATTCACCACTGCTGTAATAACCATATTCCTTTACCAGATCGGTCATAACCTTGATTGCCTCTTTGGCTGTACGCGAACGCTGCAAAGCAACATAAATCAAGCTTCCGTAGTCCATCACACCAGTAGTGTCAACCAGCTCCGGACGACCTCCGAATGTAGTTTCTCCGATAGTAACCTGAAACTCGTTCATGTTTCCTATCACATTGTAGGTCTGTTTAGCTTCCTTTATCTGTCCCAGATACTTACCTGTATCCCACTCGTAGATATTACGCATTGTACCCGCTGCATGTACGGCAGCCGGATAATGGCAAAGGAACCCAAACATGCCATACGAGTCGGCAGAATAGGATACGATTACAGAACCATCGGCAGAAGCCTTCTTGCCGACAATAAAGTTGGTACATGCCCAACCGTTTACACACGCTGCTACCACAAGGCAGGCAGTCAACATTAGTTTTTTTATCATACGTATTTAGAATTTATATTGTTTTCGTGTTTCGTTACCACAATTATCAGTCACTATCACTTCCAGTTTATGAGACACACCTTTTTTTATCCGTTCCGGGTCCTGAATGATCAGAATACCTTTCTTCAATCCGAAAAGTACGAAGTTGCCGTCTACATATACTTTATAATCCCGAATACCAGTCTGTGCGTCACTGATCTTAAAGCGAATATTTCTGTTCACACGCCAACTACCCTGTCCCAAAGGAGTAACCTGAGGAGGTATCGTATCTACCCCTACAGCAAATGTTCCCAATGTGCGGACTTTGGTCTTTATCCAGCCATTCTGATACGTTCCTCCCATAGAAGAGCGCCATTTTCCAGCTTTCTGCACAATATAATATTTTGTCGTATCGGCAACAGGCAAATGGCGTACCCCAATAGACAGATCACAGAAGCTATGTAAAGGAGTACGTCCGATATCGAGCACATAATCGAAAGAAATACTGTTGGAATCACCGATTACTCTCGTCCGCAATTCAGCATCATCGTAAAGCATGCCCTTAGGCACAACCAGTTCCATACCAGGCTCCTGAATAACATTTGTCTTATTCCAGTACAACATCTTATTGGCTTCGGGTACATAAGGAGGAATCTCCTGTTTTTTGCCTCGCACCATAAAACGATATTTACGCTTATTACCGAAATTATCCTCCAGTACGTAGCAGAAATGATAATCACGTTCCTCATCAATAGTCACCAGTCCGCGGTCTGAACCGGTTTCTATCAGGCGAAGCCTATTGCCCGGCAACTTATACGAACGCATGATAAGCCTGCGCGTACGCATCAGTTCATCATAATCAGTAAAACCGTTTATCATACGATTCTCATCGGCAGAAACCTCATCAGTTGTACTATTGAAAACCTTTACAGAATCTACATACAAAGTAACCGAATGCACTCCATAAAAATTTGACGTTCCGTCCATATAGTCCTTGGCACTGATACCCGTATAAATCTGCCCCCAAGCTGTAAACTGCTGCTTCAAAGCTCCTACATTTACCAGTTTCTTTCTGGAAGAACCATTTATTACACCTTTGCCAGCCACCGGATAAAGCCCGACAATACTAGCTACCGGTGACCTGGTATCCTTCAGATAATGACTGAAAAATGGCATAGGATCTACATAATCTCCATTGTCGTTTCTCCGTAATTCCAGATGAAGATGCGGTCCTGCCGATGCTCCTTCATTCCCGCTTAAAGCGATGATATCTCCAGCCTTTACAGGAAACTTATCAGGTTCGGGATACAGATTACATACAAACGTTTCATGTTCATACTGGTATGCACGTACATATTTCTGTATTTCCGGAGCAAAAGATACAACATGTCCGTAGACTGAAGTATATCCATTGGGATGAGTAACAAAAATCGCCTGACCATATCCACCATGCAATACCATGATTCGTGATACGTATCCATCGGCAACAGCATGAATCGGTTTACCTGTAACCCCTTGTGTCTTTATATCTAGTCCGTTATGAAAGTGATTTGGCCTCAACTCACCGAAATTTGCACTTAGCAGCAACGGAAAGTCGAAGGGAGAACAAAATTCAGCTTTCATACTTTCCTGAGCCTGTCCGCAGAGTGCCGTTCCTAAGGCAAGTGCCAACAATGTATTTCGTATCATGTTAATGTCTGCTTTTTCTCCACAAATATACATCATTTATTTTTGATATATCCTGATTTTACTTACCTTTGTATAGATGGGTATGGCTATCGGGCATCTTTTCGTACATGTTTTTCTTTTATAAGGGCTGAAAAAACCGTTACATTTACCACTTTGCTTTTACTCTTTATATTTAGGATTTTCAATAGGATCAAAATAAATCGACTATTAGCAACCTGGCATTATGGATGGCAGGCTGCACACTTTGCGATAATGTAATGACTAACATCGACAGCATCGTAACTTGAATGGTTCTGGATTTTCTCTCTTTATGACTGAATTACCAGCAACGAAAAAGTATCCGGGAGCATCAGTTCTTCTTCATAACGGTATTCTCCGTTTATGTATGTCGTGTTACGAAGATACGCTGCAAGCAGGAGTCAGTCGAATAATAAAATACTCTATTTCAACCTGCTTGTGGCGAATCTCGACTGTTTGTACTGCTTTTATGCATAATGATTTGGAAAATATGCAAAAACATCATACCTTTGCGCCATCAAAAACCAAACTGACCAATGAATATAAAAGCGATACATACCGACATAAAGTTGCTGTTGCATGAACCTATATGCAACGGTTATCGCATCGTACACATACATTGGTTCAGTGGATTTCTATGAGGTACAGCCGCTTCTGACGGCACAACAAAGACTATATAACAAAAGTTTCTAACCTCATAATCAAGTATATATGTTTACTGTTATCGGATTTATGTTGACAGGGATCACTGTGGGATACCTGTTCAGAAATATTGCCTTTTTGCAAAAGACAGAAAAGACCATTTCGATTACTATTTTTCTTCTGTTGTTCCTGCTTGGAATCTCAGTCGGTTCAAATGAACTAATTATCAATAATCTGGCTGCATTTGGATGGCAGGCTGCCATACTGGCTTTTTCTGCTACCTGCGGCAGTATTCTGGCATCGTGGATGGTGCTGAAATTTTTCTTCAAGAAAGGAGGTGAACAATGAAAGGAAGTATTATCGTTTTATTGTTTTTTGTAGCTGGCTGCATATTGGGAGTTATGGGATGGCTTCCTTTTGATCTTAAGCAAAGTAACCTGACGATGTATATCTTATATGCACTGATGCTACAAGTAGGATTAAGTATCGGATCGAGCAAGGATTTGAAGTATATCATATCCGATATTCGTCTGAAATATTTGCTCATACCCCTTGCCACTATATGTGGTACGCTGCTCTTTTCGGCACTTGCCAGCCTGCTGATTTCCCGCTGGAGCATATTCGACTGTATGGCTGTAGGAAGCGGATTTGCCTATTATTCGCTCTCGTCCATCCTGATTACTCAGTTCAAAGAAGCTTCTATCGGACTTCAACTTGCTACCGAATTAGGAACAATCGCATTGCTGTCTAACATATTCCGTGAAATGATGGCATTGCTTGGAACACCATTGTTATGCAAATACTTCGGAAAGCTTGCTCCGATCTCAGCTGCCGGAGTAAACTCCATGGACGTGGTCTTACCCATGATCACTCGATATTCGGGTAAAGATATGATGCCTGTTGCTATTTTTCACGGCATACTGATAGATATGAGTGTTCCATTTTTTGTCTCTCTATTTTGCAAATTATAAGCAGAAGATTATCAACTATTTAAGCAACAGCTGTCATGCACTCAAAAAAACATCATCATCTTTTTTAGAAAATTGATGTAAAGTTTCCCAAAAGTTCATGATAAAATCAATAAAACTTGCTGAAGTTTTATTTCGACAACTATGGCAGTACTTCTGCATTTAGAGTCCTCTCTTCTTTTTCATACTTCTGGTAAGCCAAACAGCATACCGACAGAAAAGAAGAAAGGACTAATTGTTTACTTCAAGGTTATTACCTTTGGTTATAACGGATAAATATTTTTCAATAGGTTTCCACTGAATAATGACCTACCTTTGCAGTCGAAAAAAAAGAATTAACCATTAAAAAAATTATACGATGTTCGAAAAAGGAAACAGAGGTAATACCATTCATGGTATTTTGCTTATTGCATTATTTTCATTTGCAGCATTCTACATTGCTGAAATTCCATTTGTAAAAAGTCTTTCATTCAGTCCGCTGATTGTAGGTATCATATTGGGTATGCTTTATGCTAACAGTTTGAGAAACCATTTACCCGAAACTTGGGTACCGGGAATCAAATTCTGTACTAAACAAATCCTGCGCGCAGGTATCGTGTTATATGGTTTCCGACTGACACTTACTGAAGTTGCTGCAGTAGGATTACCTGCGGTTATAATCGATACAATCATAGTTGCAGGAACTATCTTCCTGGGCATCTGGTTGGGACGTGCCATGAAAATGGACAAAGATACTTCACTGATGACTGCAACGGGTAGTGCTATCTGTGGTGCGGCTGCGGTACTGGGTGCAGAACCGGTAGTGAAATGTGAAGGTCACAAGACAGCTATTGCCGTATCTACAGTGGTAATCTTCGGAACAATTTCAATGTTTCTTTACCCCATCATGTACCGTGCCGGTATGCTAGACGGATTGGGAGATATGGGAGTTGCCATTTACACCGGAAGTACCCTTCACGAAGTAGCGCATGTAGCCGGAGCCGGTAATGCCATGGACCCTACCGACGCACTGGGTATTGCAGGAACAGCTACTATCACAAAAATGATTCGTGTGATGATGCTTGCTCCGGTATTGGTCATCATGAGCTTTGCTTTGGCAAAACGTAAAAGCAGCACTAACGGAGGAAAAGCAGAAAAGAGTAAAATCACTATTCCATGGTTTGCTTTCGGATTCATCGGAATCATCTGTCTGAACTCACTTTTACAATATATATTAGGTGTAGACAGCGTAAAGGAAATACCTTTGAACGGTGCAATCGAATACATTGATACATTTATGCTGACAATGGCAATGACTGCCCTTGGTACAGATACCAGTATCGAGAAATTCAAACAAGCAGGTGCAAAACCATTCTTGCTGGCAGGATTGCTGTATATCTGGCTGGTAGGCGGTGGCTATCTGCTGACTAAATACCTGGTTCCTGCTTTCATGTAAAAATTAAATATTACAAGTAGTCCCGGCATATTTCGAATGATCTGACGGATAATCAGAAATACAGCCGGGACATTTTTATTGTCCAGCATCCAACGAAAACGGATGCTATACCATCATCTTACCTATTATATCTCCCGCAGCTTTACGCGACTTCAAATAGCTTTGTACAAAACGGATAAAATTGGCAGCCGGAGCTTCCTCCTGTCCCTGAGCACGCACAAAACAGAAATGTCTTTTTATCTGTAGTCCGTTTATATCAATTATCTTAAACTCGCCTTCACGAAGTTCTTTCAACATTGCCTGAAGGGATATAATGCCCATTGTGGAGCTGTTTCTCAAAAACTGCTTAATGCTTTCCGTACTACCCAAATACAACCTGACATTCATCGACGAAAGCTTTATTCCCTGTTCGGATAGTGCCATTTCAATTGCATCGAGTGTACCCGATCCTCGTTCACGAAGTACCAGTGGTATATCCTTAAGTTCATCGAGTGTCAGCGAATCTTTTTTAGCCAAGGCAGAAGAAGTACAAACTACCGGCACCAGCTCATCGTGCAGAAAAGGCTCATATTTCAGGTTAGGCAAGCGGAATACTCCTTCTACCATACCTAAATCTATATTGTGTTCCTGCAATGCCTGTTCAACATTGCGTGAATTTGTATCTATCAGCGAAACGGAAACTTTCGGATATTTCTCTGTAAAAGCTGCTAAAATAGGCGGAAGCACATACTGGGCTATCGTCGTACTGGCACCCAGACGAAGCTGGCCGTTGTATTCATTATGCAACAAATGCATATCGTACTCCAGCTTACGATATTCGGCCAAAATACGCTCGCAATGTTCCAGCAAAACATTTCCCGATTCGGTCAGCGAAATCGTATTCCCTAAACGATTGAACAACCGGGTTTGATACAAGCTTTCCAGCTCGCGTATATGTTTGGTTATAGCGGGCTGGCTGACGAACAATTCCTGCGAAGCCTTTGTAAAGCTCAGGTTTTTCGCCACACTGTAAAAAACTTTCAGTCGGAAGTCTGACATTTAGAGTTCCTCCGCACGTATTCCTAATGACTGAAGAATGGGGAATCCCAACATCTCAAACGAATAATCACCTTCGTATGCAGGAGGGTTCATTCCAAAAACGGTAATGCTTTCCTTACCTTTCACCTTATTTATATAGTTACCCATGCGCTCACCATATCCGTCTTCATCGGGCACAATAATAATGCGATGAACATCTTTCGATTCACCGGCCAACTGGAACGACTCGATAAACAGGTCTTCACGGGTTGCCATATCGGAAGGCTGGAAGGCATAAAGTGAAAATTCGCCCAGCTGACTCTTGAACGCTACATCATGGAGTTCTTTTCCCAGATTTGAAGGAGTGCAAAAATTCATTTTTTCTTCTCCGGCATCGTAAATAAAAATCACCTGTACCTCATTTTCTCCCAGCTGTATTCCTGCATCCAGAGCAAGGCACTCCAGCAGGTTGGCCAGATCAGCTTTGGGTAACTCACGGTTCACGATTGGGGCAAAATGAGCACTCATGTCACTGCCTACCCTGTCCAGATAAGAAGCATCTATCAGCATCACAACAGGGGCAAAAGGTATCTTCTTTTCCATATATCAAAGTTTATGGCGATAAAGATAATAAAAACTTTCCTGACATTTTGATATACATCCGGACAATATTGCAGTTTTCAAAGCTAACACACTGACATTTAGGCATATAATTATATTCTTAAAGCTGTGGCAAGAAGTTTGTCTGATAAAAGGTGTATTACAAAAACATAGATAAATAAGAAAGGAGAACAATATATGAACTTTAACAACTTTACAATCAAATCGCAAGAAGCTGTGCAACAAGCGGTGAATCTCGTACAAAGCCGCGGACAGCAAGCTATCGAGCCGGAACATTTGTTGGCAGGGGTGCTGAAGGTTGGCGAAAATGTCACAAACTTCATTTTCCAGAAACTTGGCATCAACGGTCAGCAGATAGAAACCGTACTCGACAAGCAGATAGCTTCTTTGCCAAAGGTTTCAGGAGGTGAACCTTACCTGAGCCGTGACGCTAATGAAGTATTGCAGAAAGCTGTCGAGTTTTCCAAATCACTGGGTGATGAATATGTTTCGCTGGAAGCTATCATCTTGGCTTTGCTCAATGTAAAAAGTACCGTATCTACCATCTTGAAAGATGCAGGTGTTACCGACAAAGAGCTGCGGGCTGCTATCAGTGAACTTCGTCAGGGACAAAATGTTACTTCACAGTCTAGTGAAGATACATACCAGTCACTCAGCAAATATGCCATCAACCTGATAGAAGCTGCACGTAACGGCAAGCTGGACCCGGTAATCGGTCGTGATGAAGAAATCCGTCGTGTACTGCAAATCTTGAGCCGTCGTACCAAAAACAATCCGGTCCTGATTGGTGAACCGGGTACAGGTAAGACAGCAATCGTAGAAGGACTGGCTCAGCGAATCCTGCGTGGAGATGTTCCGGAGAACTTGAAAAACAAGCAATTGTTTTCGCTCGACATGGGTGCGCTGGTTGCAGGTGCAAAATACAAAGGCGAATTCGAAGAACGACTGAAGTCGGTTATCAACGAAGTAACCAAATCGGATGGAAATATCATCTTGTTCATCGATGAAATCCATACACTGGTAGGTGCCGGAAAAGGTGAAGGTGCCATGGATGCTGCAAACATCCTGAAACCGGCCTTGGCACGTGGCGAACTGAGAAGTATCGGTGCTACTACCCTTGATGAATATCAGAAATATTTTGAAAAGGATAAAGCACTCGAAAGACGATTCCAGACCGTCATGGTAGACGAACCGGATACGGCAAGCTCTATTTCTATCTTGCGTGGATTGAAGGAACGTTATGAAAATCACCATCAGGTGAGAATCAAAGACGAAGCCATCATTGCCGCTGTAGAACTGAGTAACCGTTACATCACCGACCGTTTCTTGCCGGATAAAGCCATCGACTTGATGGATGAAGCCGCAGCCAAACTTCGTATGGAACGTGACTCACTTCCGGAAGAACTGGATGAAATTGAACGCCGGTTGAAACAGCTTGAAATTGAACGCGAAGCTATCAAACGTGAAAAAGATGAAGCTAAGCTTGCTCAATTGAACAAAGAAATAGCTGAGTTGAAGGAACAGGAAACTTCATACAAGGCTAAATGGCAGAGTGAAAAAGAACTGGTGAACAAGATTCAGCAGAACAAGAAGGAAATAGAACAGCTGAAATTTGAAGCTGACAAGGCTGAACGCGAAGGCGACTACGGTAAAGTTGCTGAAATCCGTTATGGTAAGTTGCAGAGCTTGGAAAATGAAATAAAGAGTATTCAGGAAGACTTAAAGAAAAAGCAAGGCGACAATGCCATGATCAAGGAGGAAGTTACTGCCGAAGATATCGCTGATGTAGTATCACGCTGGACGGGAATACCGGTAAGCAAGATGTTGCAAAGCGAACGTGATAAATTGCTCCACTTGGAAGATGAATTACATAAACGTGTTATCGGTCAGGATGAAGCAATTGAAGCGGTAGCCGACGCTGTACGCCGTAGCCGTGCGGGACTGCAAGACCCGAAACGTCCGATTGGTTCATTCATCTTCTTGGGTACTACGGGTGTAGGTAAAACCGAGCTGGCAAAGGCTCTTGCCGAGTACCTGTTCGACGATGAATCGCTGATGACGCGTATCGACATGAGTGAATACCAGGAGAAACATACCGTTTCTCGTCTGATCGGTGCGCCTCCGGGATACGTTGGCTACGATGAAGGTGGTCAGTTGACTGAAGCTGTACGCCGTAAACCATACTCAGTTGTTCTTTTCGATGAAATCGAAAAAGCACATCCGGATGTATTCAATATCTTGTTGCAAGTATTGGACGATGGACGTCTGACTGATAATAAGGGACGTACGGTAAACTTCAAGAACACCATTATCATCATGACATCCAACTTGGGAAGTTCTTACATACAAAGTCAGTTCGAAAAGATCAATGATCAGAACCACGACCAGGTTGTAGAAGAAACCAAGGCAGAAGTGATGAATATGCTGAAAAAGACCATCCGTCCGGAATTCTTGAACCGTATAGATGAAACAATCATGTTCCAACCGTTGAACAAGAATGAGATTGAACAGATTGTACGCTTGCAGATAAACGGCATCAAGAAAATGCTGGAAGAAAATGGTGTTACACTCCAGATGAGCGATCAGGCTGTAGACTTTATTGCTACTGCCGGATACGATCCAGAGTTTGGTGCTCGTCCGGTAAAACGTGCTATCCAGCGCTACTTACTGAACGATTTGTCAAAGAAGCTTCTGTCACAGGAAGTAGACCGCACTAAACCGATCATCGTAGAACGTAGCAGTGAAGGTTTGATATTCCGAAACTAAACTACTTATACAGGTTTCCAGAAACTACCTAAAAGAGGCTGTCTCAAAATAAATTTGAGATGGTCTCTATTGTTTCATTTCAGATTGAAGTCATTTGTATTTTTTTCAAAAAGAGGAGTTTACAAGCTTGTTTTTGAAGATTTTATCCATTCAAACTGTTTTTTCGTTACCATAAGCCTTCTAAGAGGCTA